>ERZ773028.64-NODE-64-length-97962-cov-7.797726_pt1 | contig 97962 bp, 69 predicted proteins | sample MGYA00511123_ERZ773028 | MGnify/ENA primary metagenome ERZ773028 (study PRJEB29015, sample SAMEA2738134) | human oral metagenome | biome: human oral; feature: human-associated habitat; material: saliva | place: China | collected 2206 ... | reverse complement strand
ATGTGCAACTTTTTGTATATCATTATAGCTACATTTTAATTCCGCCAACGGGTTATATGTACTGTCAAGGCGGTATCTACCTGAAAGCTGACAGGAAGAACGGCGTGATGTCGGAAATCGGTTTCGGCATCCGCCACAACAATTACCGCGGAGACCTGTACAAGGACAAGACCTCCTTCTTCGTTTCTTACGGTTTCGTACTGCGATAAAGAAAATATGGAGTGTTTCCTGCAATCGTGAAAAACGTCTCTGTCATCTTTTCCGCACGATCCTCCCCAAAGTGACGGGAAAGAGACCGTATTGAATTAGAAGCAAAAAGTTCGGCCGACAGCTGTCCCCCTCGGGGAGCATTGCCCGGCCAGACTTTCCTGGTTTATATCCGTTGATGACTGCATTGATGGCGGAGGAATCCTGCCGATGTTGCAAGTCTCTACGCTGTGCCGGGCTGCCGGCCGTATCATTCCGGGGCATAATCCTGTCGGCAACGACACGGACAAAGGACGGAAACAACAGTGTCAGTATCCGGTGCGGCCTTATGTTCTGTCCCGGGAAAGGCTGAGGACTGCGGGACGGGAAAGGCTGTACCCGCTTGTGTTAATAATATCAAAAAGCAGTCCCATTATTTGCTTTGTGGGAAAATAATAAATATCTTTGCCAAGAAGTAAAAAGGATTTTGTAAATGACCAGGCAGAACCGGAAAACAAGACATACGCTTATAGCGTGGCTGCTGTTGGCACTTTTCATGCTGCCGATGGTTGTCAAGTCTGTACACGTATGCCAGGTGGAGACGGAGCTTTCCGCCGGCCATCAGACTTCCGGACAGCACAGCCAGAGCCACAATGCCGGCAGCTGTGCCATCTGTCATTTTGCCTTTTTCAATTACATGAGAGCTACGGACATCCGGCTGGATGCGGTAGCTGTCATCTTCTTCGGCTTTCTCTTCCTTTCCGCCGTTACACCTTATCGGCGTCCGGAGGTTGAAGTCACGAGTCTCCGTGCTCCTCCTGTCGACTTTTAGAAGACAATTCCCATATTGAGGAATCGTCTGACGCTGATGCAGTCAAAGGAGTCAGGGCGGTATAGTGTGTCCTTACAGAAAGGAAGACCATGCCGTATCCACACCATGGAACCATAACGCTGCACCACGTCATCAGCTTGTCGCACAGCCGTCTATGTGCCTGTGACAAGCATACAGACCCGTCATTTCATCAAGAATTCATAAACACATGGTTAATGAATAAGGCTATTTGGGCTTTTGTTCTTTCGTCTGTGTGTGCGGTTGCCAGCGCAGGCAATCATCTGTCAGCAGCAGTTCCCCAGCTGAAAGGGAATGATGTCGACAGCAGTATTGTCATGCAGGATGTAACCGTACTGGGCAACAGGCAGAAAGACCTTCAAATGCGTTCGTCCGTCAATACCATCAGCATTGACAGGCAGTTTCTGCAGAACAACTTCGCAGGCAGTCTCATGCAGACGCTCAGCGGTATCCCCGGCGTAAAGGCGATGAGTATCGGATCCGGGCAGTCGAAGCCGACGATACGCGGCCTGGGCTTCAACCGTATGGTTGTAACAGAGGACGGCATCAAACACGAAGGGCAGCAGTGGGGCGACGACCACGGTCTGGAAATAGACCAGTTTGCCATCGACCGCATCGAAGTGACCAAAGGACCGGCCGCCCTACTTTACGGATCGGATGCCATCGGAGGGGTCATCAGCCTGTACGGCAACTACATCCCGACTGCGAAGTTCCAGGGAAGCGCATCGCTGTTCATGCGCAGCAACAACGAGTCGGTCGGTCTGTCAGCCCGTCTGCAGGGTGCCGGAAACCATTTCTACTGGAAAGCCAACGGGACATTCATCGACTATGCCGATTACAAAGTGCCCACAGGCAGCATCCAGTATTATTCTTACGACATTCCGCTGCATAACCACCGGCTCCGCAACACGGCCGGCTTCGAACACGACGGGAGCATGACGTTCGGTTACAGAAGCCACAACTTCCATACAGAACTGAAGCTGTCGGATACGTACAGCAAGAGCGGCTTCTTTGCCAACGCACACGGACTGGAGGTGAGACTGTCGGACATCGACTACGACAGGTCGCGCCGGGACATCGACCTTCCTTACCAGAGTGTGAACCATCTGAGGGTCATGAGCCATACGGTCTACGAACAGGGAAGTCTTGCTTTGGAAGCCGACCTCGCCTATCAGAACAACCATCGCAAGGAACTTTCCGAACCGGTGTCGCATGGCTATATGCCGGTTCCGCCCAACAGCCTGGAACGTGAATTCAAGAAGGACACCTATACAGCCAACCTCATTGCACGGCTGTCTCTGGGAAGCAGGCATACACTCACCGCAGGCTTCAACGGCGAGTACCAGCACAACCGCCGTTCAGGCTGGGGCTTTATCATGCCGGACTTTGAGACGGCATCATTCGGTACATACGCTTTCGACCGGTTCACGGTCAGGAAAGACCTGATACTGAATGCCGGCGTACGGTACGACCACGTCAGGACAAGCATCCACAGCTACAGAGACTGGTTCAAAACGCCCGTCAGTGCCACCGACTCCGTCTTCAAGGAACGTTCGGAGGATCTCCGCCGTTCGTTCAACAGCCTCACGTGGTCGGCCGGCGTGAACTATTCTGTCGGCCAATGGATTCTGAAGGCAAACGTCGGAAAGAGCTTCCGTGTCCCGATTCCGAAGGAACTGGGCACTGACGGCGTCAATTACCACATCTTCAGATACGAAAAAGGGAATCCTGGTCTGAACCCGGAAGAATCCTACCAGCTGGATGCAGGCATCCACTGGGGGAATGACAGGGTGACGGTTCAGTTCGACCCGTACCTCAATTATTTCCCGAACTACATCTACATGAATCCGACTCCCGACTACTACGAGGGCCTGCAGTGGTATTATTACACGCAGAGCCGTGTCATCCGCTGGGGCTTCGAGCTGCAGACAGACTGGAAGATACTCCCCTCTCTGGATGCTGAACTGAAAGGTGAGTATCTCTATGCCGAACAGCTGTCTGGAGAAAAGAAAGGGTACACGCTCCCCTTCTCGACACCCTGGTCGGCAGATGCCACCCTGAAATACGGATTCTGCCGGAAGAAAGCCGGTAATGAAAGCTTCGTGGCACTCAACCTACACGTTACCGGCAGACAGAACCGCATCGTTCCGCCGGAGAAGCCGACATCAGGTTACTACACCATCAACCTCAATGCAGGAAAAGACTTTGCCTTCGGAGACAAGAACCTGCGCCTGACCCTCAATGCGGAGAACCTCCTCAACCGCAAATACTACGACCACACGAGTTTCTACCGGCTCATCGACGTGCCGGAACCGGGACGCAACGTGGCGTTGATGGCGACTTTCGAGTTCTGAAGCATACGATTCCCGGAAGTGGAACAAGATATAACACTTGATCTTACAAATCAACCTGAGACTGTCGGGGAATCATCATGGTGGACGGGGCACATCGCTCCTGTCACTGTGATATCCTCACAGCCCAGACAAAACGAAACGAACAGTGAACTTATATTCAAACCAAGGCGGAAGCCTTCAAAAAACAAATCAAACAATGAAAAAGCTACTTTTTACGGGTGCTATGGCACTCCTGAGTGTGATTGCACTGGCATTTACGTCGTGCAGTAACGATGATGACGATCTGTTACAGAGCAACATCGAGTTCAAGAACGTAGAGTTCGGGCACAAGAACAGCAAGACCGGCACGATCGGCGATGACCTTCACCTGGAATGCGACATCAAATCAGGCTCAAAGATACAGTCCGTTGAAGTCGTACTCACCAAGGACGGGAAGAATGTCATCAAGAAGACCTACACCGACAGCAAGTACGTCGGCGTGCTGAACACCACGTTCCACGAGCACATCGACCTCCCCGAGACACTCGCCGAGGGCAAGTACCAGTGCTTCATCATCGTCAAGAACGAGGAGAAAAAGATTGACTTTGTCAGTGCGGAAATCACGTTGAAAAAGAAAGCCGTCGACCCCAAAGCACCGAAGATAGCCAATCTCAAGGTAGACAAGATGGAGAGTACGGTGAACGGAAAGGTCACTTTCACGGCCGACATAGAGACGGTCGCCAAAGTGAAAGAGATTGAAATCGAGTTCCACGGTGACAAAGAGACGGAAATAGAAGTGGACGATCTCAACGGGAAAACAGGCAAGCTGACCTTCAAAAAGGAGGTGACGATTCCCGCTGAATGCAAGGCCGGAAAGTACCACATCCACTTCACTGTGAAGGATGCAGAGGGTCGTGAGACGACAGAAGAGATCGAAGGCTTCACGATCAAGTAACCGACAAGAAAACAACCACACAGCGTAGGAAGATGCGTCAGACGGACCAGCCGGCTGCCTGGCGCATCCTCACCAGCCTCCGTTCCAGCCCATGAACAACTGCCCCCGGAGCTTCCTACGCAATAAACGAACAAACGATGAAGAAGATTCTATTCAGTCTGGCAGCCGCAGCAGCACTGCTCCTCACGGCCGCCTGCGGCAACGATGACATAGCAGATGATATGCCTGTCATCACCGATGAGGGCATCACCGCCAACCCAGTAGACTGCCAGGTGTACAACCGTGGGGACAAGATTCCTTTCCGTTACCGCTTTACCGACAACGAAGAACTGGGCAACTACAACATCGAGATACACAACAATTTCGACCATCACACCCACGGTACGCAGGCCTCATCGTGCAGCCTGGACCCAAAGAAGAAGGCGGTGAAGCCCTGGATCTACAATCAGGACTATAAGATTCCACATGGCTTGAAGGCCTACGATGCCAGCCAGGACATACAGATTCCGAAGGACATCGACCCCGGCGACTACCATTTCATGATCCGCCTGACCGACCAGAAAGGCAACCAGCAGCTCCGGGCCATGGCGATAAAGATAAAATAAAACCGATGCAATAAAGACAAAATAAAGGTTAAAACATTCTTGTTTTTAATTTCAAATGTAATATCTTTGCACCTCGGGAGTTAAATAAGCATTTACAAGCTAAAACAGTATAATTATGAAAAAAATCATGTTAATGGTAGCTGCCTGCGCAGCTATGGTAGCCTGCAACAATGGCAAGACTACTGCAAACAACGAGAGCAAGGACAGTACACAGGACTCTTCCGTAGCAGCTGACTCAGCTGTTTACGAGGGCATGACCCCTGCTGCCGACGTTGCCGGCATCAAGTACCGTGTCGCACTCGCACAGGATTCTACAAACGGTTTCAGCGTATCAGAGTCTTACATGAAGTCGGACACCGAGGCTAATACCACTTACAACTATACAGGCAAGTACCAGATTGTCAAGAAGGATGTAAAGGGCAAGAGCAACACTTACTATCAGTTCGAGCTGGGCAAGGACAACAAGACCAACTTCCTCGTCGTGAACGACTCGACGCTCCGTCTTGTCAACTCCGACTTCGAGGAGCCGGCTGTCAACTCGAAGGACATGAACTATGACCTGAAGCTGAAGAAGTAAACAACAGCCGGTCTGAAGCCGGCCGGAACACAAAAAGACAAAAGGCCTGCCAGGGTTTCACACCCTGTGCAGGCCTTTTGTCGAATCAGTAGATATTTTGTTGGGGCTAAACTCATTCGATTTATAAAAAAAGTTCCTTTAAAATTATAGTGGTAGGATATTGACAATAAGGATAAAAACCGACGACTATTTACAACAAAAGTTTATTTTTGATTTGCCGTCACTTTTAACATTCTTCATGAACACATTGTGTATTAGAAGGTTATAGATTCACAAAGAGTGACAGTAGTGACAGGAAAATGAATTCATAGCCGATCCATCACAAGCGTATTTACTATGGATAAAAGTTAAAACAATGGTATTCCCCTGAAGCTCCAATAGCTGACACGGTCCATGCTGAGTCTTGACACCCATGGTGAACACCACCAACACCAATGGTATTAAGCAAATCCTCCTGCACCACATATCCCTGTTGGACAAAGGGGAAGCGAGGACAATCCTTGCCACCTCCATCCCTCTGCAATAAGACTACGGACAGATTTATCAGAAAGTACAGGAAGCCTCCTCACGATCATCCCTGCACTTCCTTCTACACAGGAGGCGGACGACCTTTACAGCAGTTTCGCTATCTCCTCGTCAAGATTCCTGATCTGCGAAGGATTCTTCACGATGTTGTTGCCGCGGTCGATAAGATAGATGATCGGGAACGCCTGTGCCGGAGCAGTATATGCCTGGCTGATGCCCGTGTCGTCATAGACGTTGATCCAGGGGAGACTGGCCACCTGCTCCTTCCAGAAATGTGCGTTGTTGTCCAACGAGACCATGTAGATTTCCAGTCCGCGGTCGTGGTACTTGTTATAGAGGTCACGCATCTTCATGATGTATTCCGTCGACCCCTTGGCGGCAAAGACATGGAAGTCGAGCAGTACAACCCGACCCTTCAGGTCTGTCAGATGCCGTTCGATGCCATGGTTGTCACGCAGCGGAAGGTCTATCACCCCCAGCTCCTTGGCCTCCAGTTCCACCGGTCTGTTCTGTGCCTTTACGATGCGTTCGTCTTTCATGCCCTTGATCGTGATGTTGTGCAGGTTCTGCGTACGTTCGGTACCGGGATAATAGGTGTCCCAGCTCGTTGCAACGGCACCGAACACCTTGTTGTCGTTCGCATCCTTGGCAGGATCGAAGATCAGACGGGCCTGGTTGCCGACGACAATGTACTGGAAGAGGGCAAAATAGCTGTAAGCACGCATCGGCTCCTTGAAGATATAGTTTCGTGACACGTCCCGCTTGTAGTCGGTCAGCATCACGTTGATGATCGAGTCGGCCAGTTCGGGACGTTCGGCAAGAATCGTCTGGCAACGCGCCTGCAGGCCGATCTGTTTCAGAGCCAGTTCCTTTATCTTTTCATTCTCGTAAGATCCTTTCACGGTGTAATCGGTAGCCATCTGTGGATAGGAGGCTTTCACATCGACCGTCTCCGTCGAATCGATGCCGATGTTGATGATCTGTCCTCCTATACGCAGCCGGTAGAACTCGGGATTGTCCATCTTGTCACCTGCAAACGAGAAATTCCCCTTTTCATCGAGCTTGACAGAGTCGACGGTCGAGAATCCGTCCAGTCCGTTGTGTTCAAAATAGAGCACAGAGTCCTTGGCATTTGCGACGGAACCCGTCACGTGGAACTGTTCTCCTGTACAGCCTGTCAGTACCGCCAGTCCTGCAGCCACTGCTCCAGCTGCCAGTATTCTTCCGATAGAATGCTTCATTGCCTGATAGATATTACGTTTTTGTTTATATGCTTTGTGCAAAGGTAACGTAAATTGATAAAACAGCAAAGCAAATGCCTCCAAATATCGTACGAATCCAGATAAACTGCCGAACTTTCCCACCTCTGTTCCGACAAAACATACAGATTTCCCGGCAGTCTGGAGCGCATTGTATCGGCAGACCGGCCTGCCGGGTATCAAAAGAACGGACACAACGAACTGGCTGTTAACAATATACGCCCCTTCCACTTGCTTTGTCACATAAAATTCGTATCTTTGCAGTGACAAAAGGAAACGGACGGGTTCCCCCCTTTGCAAGACACAGGAGGATGTCGGCCCGGAGAATACAGGGTGCAGCTTCCACAGACTTCGCAACAGCCCGTCATGGTTTCAACAGACACGAATCATTAAAAGAGAACACCGGATGAAGATTTTCGCTGTCGGCATGAATTATGCCGGGCACAATAAAACACCGAACGAAACGTTATCAGGAAAAGGGATGCCTGTCATCTTCACCAAGGCAGATTCCGCCCTGCTGAAAGACGGGAAGCCTTTCTTCATTCCCGACGATCTGGGAACGATAGAGTACGAGACGGAACTTGTCGTGCGCATCTGCCGGCTGGGAAAGACCATCCCCGAACGCTTCGCCCACCGCTATTATGATGCCGTGACAGTGGGTATCGACTTCACGGCACGCGAACTGCAGCAGAAGCTGAGGGAGCAGGGAATGCCCTGGGAGCTGTGCAAGGGCTTTGACGGTGCAGCCGCCCTGGGCAAGTGGATACCGAAAGACAGGTTCCTCGACATCCAGCGGCTGCGTTTCCGTCTGGCCGTCAACGGCCGGACGGTACAGGAGGGGTGTACGGCCGACATGCTGTATAAAGTAGACGAAATCATCAGTCATGTCAGCCGGTATTTCACCCTCAAGACAGGCGACATCCTCTATACGGGCTGCCCGTCGGGCTGCGGTCCGGTCCATATCAACGACCATCTGGAAGGGTATGTGGAGGACAGAAAAGTCCTCGAGTTCAACTGCAAGTAAACGCACCAGGCTGTATGGGCAAGGCATAGAAGGACAGGGAACATTGTTCCCGACGGTCGGGAACGGCATTCCCAAGCCTTGGGAACAGGAGTACCAGGCCTTGGGAACAGAAGTACCAGCGTCCGGGACGAAGCCTCCGGCAGCCGGACAGCTTTCAGCATAACCTCCCGGCCGGCAGACATGCGTCCCTCTACGCTGTACACACAGGGGATGTCCGACCGGTCACCGGACGCAGGCCCATGCCGTTCTGTCAGGTCCGGGGACGCCGCAAGCCAGGCAGCACGGAATCCGCATGGATGTAAACAGACACAGAAAGGAATACTAACATAGAATGACAAAAGGATTGAACAAGCTGATGACGAAACGTTCAGCAATACTCTGCCTCCTGACTCTTCTGGGCTGTATAAAGCTGTCGGCCCAGCAGCAAAGGTTCTTTAACCTGACGGTTGAGGACGTGAAAATCGACTCTGTATTGCCGCACTTCCATTATGCCATTCCTGTGGGTGAGCAGTACGCCGACTCCGTCTACGAGCTGGAGATACGCTACCCGGAGTTCATGGACATGAGCAAGACCGACATCGAGCGATACAATGCACTGACTGCCGTCATACCACCCTCACTGCCCGAGATTCACCGCCAGATGACGGTGGAACGCAAAAAAGGCGTACTGGAAATCTCGCTCATGCCCATCGTACAGCGCAACGGCAGAAAGCAGTTTCTCGTCAGTTTCATGATAGCACTCACCTCCCGGCCCAGAAAGAAGACCGCCAGAGGGAGAAAAGACATTGCCACCCGTACAGGCGTCATGCAGCCAACTTCCGCTGCCAGCCGCTATGCGGAGCACTCCGTCCTTGCCAGTGGCAAGTGGGCAAAGATACGCGTTCCGTCCAGTGGGGTGTACCAGCTGACACCGGAACTCATCCGCCGTGCAGGCTTCTCACACATAAACAAGGTGAAAGTCTATGGCTATGGCGGCAACCTGCAGGACGAAGTGCTGACAGCTGATTTCATCACTTCGCACGACGACCTGCAGGAAGTCCCTACCTATGACGCAGGCGGCAGGCGGCTCTTCTATGCCCGCGGCCCTGTCAGCTGGGAACAGAACACATCGTCCAGGAGAATCCGGAATCCTTATTCTGATTATGGCTGTTACTTCCTGACAGAGGACGACAGCGGCACACCGGCCGTCATTGCAGACAGCACGGAGTTCCTCAACAGCTTCTATCCCTCTGCCGGAGACTATCACAGTCTGCACGAGGTGGACGACTTCAGCTGGTATCACGGCGGACGGAATCTCTTCGAGAAGACACCGCTGAAGCTGAACGAGAGCAAAGTCTTCACCTTGCCCAACAAGGCACATACCGCAGCCGGCAGGCTTACCGTAGCCATTACGACAGGCACCTATGCCTCGACGGTGAAGCTGGAGGCGAACGGCAGAGACCTCGGTGAAATAAGAATAGCACCCCACGACTCGTTCGACAAGGGTTATGAGGAGGTAAGAAGCTATGCACTCGACAACCTCCGCGCAGTCGACAGCATCAAGATTACGACTACAGCAGGCGGTCCGGCACGGCTCGATTACATCGCCATGACCTATCCGGCACCAGCACCGGCACCCTCGTTGAAATCGAACTTCCCGGTACCGGAATACGTCTACAACATCACCAACCAGGACCATCATGCAGACGGACCGGCCGACATGGTCATCATCATTCCGACAAGCCAGAAGCTCTTGGAACAGGCCGAACGGCTGGCCGACTTCCACCGTACGCACGACAACATTACGGTACGTATCGTTCCGGCTGACGAACTGTACAACGAGTTCTCCAGCGGAACGCCGGACGCAATGGCCTACCGCCGCTACATGAAGATGCTCTACGACCGTGCCTCCGGCAGCAGCCTGCCGAAGTCGCTCCTGCTCTTCGGCGACTGTGTATGGGACAACCGAATGCTGACCCCTGCGTGCCGCCATCTCAACCCGGACGACTACCTGCTGGCTTACGAGAGCGAAAACTCCTTCAGCGAGACCGACTGCTATGTCAACGACGGATGGTTCACACTCATGGACGACGGTGAGGGCAGCGACCTCCTGCGCCGTGACAAGGAAGACCTCGGAGTGGGACGCTTCCCGGTGACGACTGTAGCGGATGCCAGAACCTTGGTGGACAAAACCATCCGCTATGCCGAAAACAAGAACGGCGGCAGCTGGGAAAACACAATCATGTTCATGGGTGACGACGGCAACAACAACCTGCACATGACAGATGTCAACGAGACCGCCGAGACCATCATGGCAGCCTATCCCGACTATCAGGTGAAGAAAGTTATGTGGGATGTCTACACCCGTGTGTCGTCTGCAACAGGCAACACTTATCCCGAGGTGAGCAGCATCATCAGGCAGCAGCAGGCACAGGGAGCACTCATCATGGACTATGCCGGCCATGGCAAGGAGGATCAGATCTCCCATGAAGCGGTGCTCCGGCTGACCGACTTCGCCGGCTTCACCAATGCCAACCTGCCGTTATGGATTACCGCCAGCTGTGACATCATGCCTTTCGATGCCACCATGCCGACAATCGGCGAGACGGCCATGCTGAATGCGAAGGGAGGGTCGGTGGCATTCTGGGGAACGACCCGCACGGTATATGCCTACTACAACAAAGCCATCAATACGGCTTTCCTCCGCCATGTACTGAGTTTTACAGACGGCAGACCGACCACCCTGGGCGAGGCCCAGCGGCTGGCAAAATGCGAACTGATCAATGCCAACAGCGACCTCACGCCAAACAAACTACAGTACGCTCTCCTGGGCGACCCGGCCCTCTCGCTGAACCTGCCTACCCTTCAGGTCAAGGTGGAGACCATCAACGGACAGACACCGGACACATCCAACCCGATAGCTCTCAAAGGCGGTTCCATCGTGAAGGTAAAAGGCTATATAGCCAAGGACGGTGAGAAACAGACCGACTTCAACGGACTGCTCACAGCTACCGTGCGTGACACAAGGGAACTGATTACCTGCAAGAAGCAGGAAGAGACTGCCGAAAAGGCTTTCAAATTCTACGACCGGCAGAAAGTGTTGTACAACGGAACGGACAGCATCCGCAGAGGCGAGTTCACCTTCACCTTCGCCGTACCGCGCGACATCAATTACGCTCCGGGCACCGGACTGATGAACTTTTCTGCCATCAATGAAAATCACACGCTCATGGCCCAAGGGCACGAAGAGGGCTTCGGCATCGACGGATCAGAGACTGTCTACAACGACTCCATCGGTCCGTCCATCTATGCTTACCTCAACACACCGTCGTTCGTCGATGGCGGAGAAGTGAACTGCACACCTTACTTCTTCGCACAGATTACCGACAAGGACGGCATCAATGCGTCCGGTAACGGCATCGGACACGATATGCAGCTGACAATCGACGGCAAGCTGACACAGACCTATGTCCTGAACGACAACTTCCGATACGACTTCGGCAGCTATACATCAGGCTCGACAGGCTACAGCCTGCCGGAACTCTCCGAAGGACACCATACCCTCCAGTTCCGTGCATGGGACATCCTGAACAACCCGTCGACCGTCACCCTCCACTTCAAAGTCGTCAAGGGTCTGGCCCCGGAAATCTACAGTGTCAACGCATCGAAGAACCCGGCTACCACGGAGACGACCTTCATCGTGACACACAACTACGTCGGCTCCAACGTGGATGTCGACATCGAAGTCTTCGACATGAGCGGCCGTCTGCTCTGGCACCGGGCTACGTCAGGAGCGGCATCAGGCAATGCCATCACTGCCGACTGGGACCTGACGGTTGACAGCGGGACACGCCTCCACACCGGGGTCTATCTCTATCGTGTGCGGCTCAGCAGCGACGGGGCCACGAAGGTGTCCAAAGCCAAGAAACTCATTATCCTGGACAATAAATAATGTATGGCTGACGTTACAGTCCATGAGATTATATCGAAGGCGAAAGGCTCTCTATGCCTCCCAGCCTTGGTACCGTCTCATGGATTTTCATTTAGCAACAATCAACAAGCAACCCAACGTAAAGAATGAATAAGACACTTCGTATCGCCATCCTTTCAGTGACGGTACTCTCCGCTTCCACAGCCTTTGCACAGGACAGCAAGAAGGATATGTTCAATCCTGTCAATACGGCAGTGACCTCGCAGACCATTGCTCCCGATGCCCGTTCGGCAGGTATGGGTGATGTCGGTGCGGCCACCGACCCGGACGTGAACTCACAGTACTGGAACCCGGCCAAGTACCCTTTCACCATTTCCCGTGCCGGTGTCTCACTGAACTACACGCCCTGGCTGCGCCAGCTGGTGAACGACATCGACCTCGCTTACCTTGCCGGTTACTACCGCATCGGCGACTACAGTGCCGTGTCCGCCTCCATGCGTTACTTCTCCTTGGGTGAGGTGACGACCGACGACGGCAACATGACCATCAATCCCTACGAGATGTCATTGGACGTGGCTTATTCCCTGATGCTCAGCGAGCACTTCTCACTCGGTGCCGCTGTACGCTGGATCTATTCCGACCTTACCTACAGTTACAAGGACGACACTTCACCGGGCTCTGCCTTTGCCGCCGACCTGTCGTGCTATTACCAGAACTACATCAACATCGGTGAGCGGGAGTGCCAGCTGGGACTGGGCATGAACATCTCCAACATCGGATCGAAGATCACCTTCGGCGGCGACAACCGGTCGGAATTCATCCCGACCAACCTCCGTCTGGGTGCTTCGCTGATGGTTCCCATCGACGAGTTCAACCGTTTCACGATTGCCGCCGATGCCAACAAACTGCTTGTTCCGACCTATCCGAAGCGCAATGCCGACGAGTCGCAGGTCGATTACGACAACCGCCTGCAGAAGGATTACTATGATGTCTCGTCCATATCGGGTATCTTCAAGAGCTTCGGTGATGCGCCCAACGGGTTCTCCGAAGAGATGCAGGAGATACAGTGGAGCATCGGTGTGGAATATACCTACAATGACAAGTTCTCTCTCCGGGCCGGTTATCACAATGAAAGTGAGAACAAAGGCAACCGCAAGTACTTCACCGTCGGTGCCGGCTTCAAGATGAACGTCTTTTCCCTCGATGCCGGCTACGTCATCGCGACAGCCAAGAACAACCCGCTCGACCAGACCCTCCGCTTCTCTCTCTCGTTCGACATGGACGGCATCAAGGATCTCTTCAAGAGGAAGTAAGGTCACCGCTTATCATCGCCCATCACAGCTTATCATCGCCCATCACAGCCCATCACCCCCCCAATCCTCATGCAGAACTCCCAATCCCCCTCTATCCCATCCTTCCGCGTCGGAATGGGATACGACGTACACAGACTCGTTGAAGGACGTGGTCTCTACCTCGGCGGCATCAAGATCGAACACAGCCTCGGGCTGCTCGGTCACAGCGATGCCGACGTGCTCATCCATGCCATCTGCGACGCACTGCTCGGTGCTGCCAATCTGCGCGACATAGGCTATCACTTCCCCGACACAGCCGCTGACACGCTGGACATGGATTCGAAAGTCATCCTCCGGAAAACCATCAGGCTCCTTGCAGAAAAGGGGTTTCGTGTGGGCAACATCGATGCTACCGTATGCGCTGAACGGCCGAAAATCAATCCGCACATCCCGGCTATGTGCAAATGTTTAACTGATATTATCGGCTGCGACCCTGATGCCGTCTCCGTCAAAGCCACCACCTCCGAGCGGATGGGCTTCGTCGGACATGAAGAGGGGATGGCGGCCTATGCCGTCTGCCTCATCGTGAAGGACTGATCCGAAACAGACAGCAGGCATTTCCAACAAGAAGGCAGACATCCTACCCACAGCAGCCCCCTTCTCATTCTTTTCCCGATAAGGGAGAGGACGAGAGAGGGGGGGCTGCTGTGGGTAGGATGCTTGTCTTTTTGTTTCCTGTCGGGTCTGCCGATCAGCCGGCACGGCATCCTGCTATCCCTTCGCTTTCAGGATCAGCCGGAGGCTCTGTTTGTAATTCAGATAGTTCCACACCCAGTTGAGCAGGATGAACGCCTTGTTCTTCACGCCGAGGATGGAACGCAGATGAACGACGAGCCACAGCACCCAGGCAGCAAAGCCGCCGAACTTCCGGCCGCCGATTTCCGCAACGGCATGGTTACGCCCGATGGTCGCCATCACGCCGAGGTTTCTGTATTTGAAGGGCTTTTCCGCCAACCCTTTCTGTGCTGCCTTGAGGTTTTCCGCCACGGTCTTTGCCTGCTGCATGGCCACCTGAGCCAGCTGCGGATGGCCGAGCGGATAATCCTCATCGCCTTCTATCAGGCTCTGGTCGCCGATTGCAAAGACACCCTGCACACCCTTCACACGACAGAACCGGTCGGTAAGAATCCTGCCCGCATGGCCGATGCTCTCCACCGGCAGGCCCTCAATCGTATTCGCACAGATGCCGCTCACCCAGATGACCGTCCGGGCAGGAATCTCCAGACCGGCACTCGTTTTCAGAATCCCGTCCTTGTACTCCGTCGCAAACTGCGGCTGACGGATATGTACGTGCAGTGCCTTCAGGTCGCGTTCGGCACGTGCCGACGAGACCGGATCCATAGCGGCAAGGAGACGCTTGCCCGCATTGACGAGGTAGATGTGCATCTGCGAGGCATCAAGGTCGGGATAATCACGTGCAAGGATGTTCTTCTTCATCTCCGCCACAGCCCCCGCAATTTCTACCCCCGACGCACCGCCTCCGACGACCACGATGTTCATCAGCGCCTGTCTGCGCACAGGGTCTTCCTCTGTCTCTGCCTTTTCAAGGTTACGCAGGATGGTGTTGCGCAGCCGCATGGCCTCGCTCACGGACTTCATCGGGAGTGTGGCAGCCTCAATCTCCTTGTTGCCGAAGAAGTTTGTCCGGGCACCTGCCGCCAGAACAAGGTAGTCGTAATGGATGTCGCCTACGGAAGTCGCGATCTTCTTCCCGGCTGCATCCACCTCCTTCACCTCTGCCATACGGAAGAAGAAGTCTTTCTGTCCCTGGAAGAGCCGGCGGAAGGGGAAAGAGATGCTGCTCGGTTCGAGACCGGCCGAGGCGACCTGATAAATCAGGGGAGGGAATTGGTGGTAGTTGTTCCTGTCGACCAGGACCACCTGGAAGTCACTGCCGACCAGCTTGAAAGCCAGTTCCAGTCCCCCCAGTCCGCCACCTACGATGACGACCCTCTTCTTGTCTGTGTGTTCAATGTTTGCTTTCATTATCCCTGCGATGTATTATATGCTGTTTCTATTGTATGTGTTCTACCTGAAGACACAGAAAATATTGTGCCAAAGACTTTACCTGGTACGGATGTTCCCGATGGGTCGGGACCATTGTTCCCAGGGTCTGGGAGTGCCGTTCCCAAGGCTTGGGAACACTGTTCCCAGGGCCAGGGAACTGTCTGTGCTGTGCAGCGGCTCACTCATAAACCAGCGTCGTCAGCCGGTCCTGCGGGAAGAGTTCACGTGCCACGGCCTGCACTTCATCTGCCGTAACGGCATCAATGTCACGGAAAAGAGCCATGATGTCTTTCTTCCAGCCATAGTGCAGAAAGCCCTTCCCGAAGTCAAGAGCAAGGTTTTCCCGGTTGTCGCAGGCAATGCCGACCTGCCCCTTTATCTGCTGCCGGGCTACAGTCAGCTCGTCATCGGTAAGAGGAACAGACATGAAGCGGTCGAGTTCCGTACGGACAAGGCGCATACACTCGTCGACATCGCCGGCATCACAGCCGAAATAGATGCTCCAGACACCTGTCGTGGAATAGTTCACCATCGTGCTCTCCACCGTATAGACAAGTCCCCGCCGCTCGCGGAGTGCGAGGTTCAGCCGTGCGCTCATGCCCGGTCCGCCGAGGATGTTGTTCAGCAGATAGAGCGCCATGCGCCGCCGGTCATGTACACAGTAGGCCCGGTTGCCGGTCATCACGTGTGCCTGGTGGGTATGCCTGTCAATCCTGACAGTCTGCGGGTGGTAGACGTTCAGGTCAGGGAGGCCTGCCTCTTTGACACTTCCGGAACCGTCGGCCCCGGTCACATTTGTGCCGTTCTCCCTTGCCAGGAGGCGGAGAAGCGCCCCGAAATCAATGTCGCCGTAGACAAAGAAGACCGTATTCTCCGGACGGTAATGCCTGTGGGTGAAACGCAGCGCATCCGCCGTAGTGAAGGTCCGGACACGGTCTGCCGTCCCAAGAATATTGTGGCCCAACGGATGCCCGCGGAAGACGAGGTTCTCGAAGTCGTCGTAGATCAGTTCCGCCGGACTGTCGTTATACGATTCTATCTCGTCGCAGATGACTTCCACCTCCTTGTCGATTTCCTTCTGAGGATAGACACTGTGGAAGACGATATCCGTCAGCAAGTCAACCGCACGGCCGACATGGTCCTTCAGAATAGACGCATAGTAAACGGTATCGGTCTTGGTAGTGAAGGCGTTGAGGTCGCCGCCCACCTCTTCGAGACAGTTGATGACATCAAGTGCCGAACGCCGCACCGTTCCCTTGAAGGTAACGTGCTCGCAGAAATGGGCCATGCCCTCTTCACCGGGCTGTTCGCTGGCAGAACCGGCGTTCACCTGATAGCCGCAATAGACCACCGGAGACGCTGAAGGCAGAGCGATGATGCGCAGTCCGTTGCCGAGGACTGCCGTCTGGTAATTTGTCATAAGGTGCAAAATTAAGAAAAAAGAATGAAAGGGCGCAGACTTTGAAGCCCAAACAAAAAAGAACATGATTCTTTTTGTAGTCCGCCCAATTTACACTATATTTGCACAGTAAAACCAGGCATAACATAAGTCACGATAAAATGCGGAAAGTTATTGGTATCGGCGAAGCCGTACTGGACATCATCTTCAAAGACAACAAACCCGTCGAGGCAGTTCCCGGAGGTTCTGCCTTCAATGCCATCACGTCGCTGGGACGCTGCGGGGTCAGCACATCGTTCATCTCCGAGGCCGGCAACGACCACGTCGGGAAGTACATCATCGAATTTCTGAAGAGCAACGGCGTCAATGCCGACAATGTGACGACTTTCCCCGACTCCAAGTCGCCCGTGTCGCTGGCGTTCCTCAACGAGAAGAATGATGCCGAGTACATCTTCTACAAAGACCATCCCCACGACCAGCTGGAATTCACCTATCCCGACATACAGCCCGATGACATCGTGCTCTTCGGATCATTCTATGCGGTAAACCCGGTCATCCGGCCGCAGCTGGTGGGACTGCTCGACTATGCACGGTCGCATGGAGCCATCATCTACTACGACGTCAACTTCCGCCCGGCTCACAAGGACGAAGTAATAAGAATCACGCCTAACCTGATAGAGAACCTCGACTATGCCGACATTGTCCGCGGCAGCCACGAAGACTTCGCGACGCTCTACAAGAAAGAGGATGCCGACAAGGTCTACAATGCGGAAATCTCCTTCTACTGCAGGCAGTTCATCTACACCCACGGCAGCCAGCCGGTAGAGGTGCGTGGCGGCAGGGACATGAAAAAGTCCTATCCCGTACCCGACACGAAGGTTGTCAGCACGATCGGTGCCGGCGACAGCTTCAATGCAGGCTTCATCTTCGGTATGCTGAAGCAGGGCATTACCCGATCCGACCTTGAACGGGGACTGACCGGGGAACAGTGGGACAGCCTCATCGGCTGCGCCCTGTCGTTCTCGGCCGACTGCTGCAAGGACATCTTCAACTACGTCAGCAAGAAATTCGGGGAGAAAATGAAGAAGTAGGAATTATGGGAAGCCAAAGGAGTCAAAGCCAATGGTGATGCGGGATGTAGATGCAACAGGAATATACGGCAGATGGACCCATGCCCTTTGCCTCCCGATAAACCCTTCAGTTCCTCCTCCACAGTAAAGAACCAAATCCAATATAAAAATGATAGAAATTGCCAACAAAGTTTATTACGTAGGTGTCAACGACCGCAACAAGGCGCTCTTCGAGGGATTATGGCCGCTGCCCTACGGTGTCAGCTACAATTCTTATCTCATTGACGACGAGAAGGTATGCCTCATTGACACGGTAGAAGTCGACTTCTTCGTCCAGTTCATCGAGAACCTCCGCGAGGTGTTGGGCGACCGGCAGATAGACTATCTGGTCATCAATCACATGGAACCTGACCACTCCGGTTCGCTGGCACTGCTGCGGAAGTACTACCCGGACATCCAGGTCATCGGCAACAAGAAGACCTTTGACATGATGGCAGGCTTCTACGGCATCAAGGACAACACGATAGAAATGAAGAACGGCGAGGAACTGTCACTGGGCAGTCACACCCTGCAGTTCTTCATGACACCGATGATTCACTGGCCGGAGACGATGATGACACTCTGTAAAGGTGATGTGTCGCACCTCTTCACAGGCGATGCCTTCGGCTGCTTCGGCGCATTGAACGGCGGTTTCATCGACCAGGAGATTGATACGGAATGGGCATGGCTGGAGATGGTGCGTTACTATTCCAACATCGTCGGCAAGTACGGAATACCGGTCCAGAACGCATTGAAGAAACTCGCCGGCATCCACATCGACTACATCTGCTCCACCCACGGACCGGTATGGCACAAGTATGTGGACAAGGTCATCAGCCTGTACGACCGTATGTCGAAGTACGAAACAGATCCGGGACTGGTCATCTGTTACGGCACGATGTACGGCAACACAGAGCGCATGGCAGAGCAGATCGCCCGTTCGGCATCCCTCGCCGGCGTAAAGGACATCCGCCTGTACAACGTCTCCAAGACCCACCACAGCTACATCCTGCAGGACATCTTCCGCTTCCGCGGGCTGATTGTGGGCGCTCCTACCTACAATGCCGGACTGTACCACGAGATGGACGTGCTGCTCCAGGAGGTCGCCAACCGCGACATCAAGCACCATCTCATCGGCTGGTTCGGCTCTTACTCGTGGGCTTCAAAGGCGGTTGCGGCCATCGGAGAATGGAACGAGAACCGTCTCCACTTCGAGAAGGTGGGCGAACCGGTAGAGATGAAACAGGCTCTCACGCCGGAGATCAAGGCCGGGTGTACACGTCTGGGCCGTGAGATGGCTGCCAGACTGCTGGAGGAACCGGCATGAACGTCGCTGTATTCTGCTCGGCGAACAACGACATCGCCCCCGACTACTTCCGTGCTGCGGAAGAACTGGGACGATGGATCGGCGAGAACGGACATACCCTTGTCTACGGCGGCGGCAATAGCGGACTGATGGAATGTATCGGAAAGGCGGTGCATGAAGCCGGCGGACGCACCATCGGTGTCGTTCCCCGTATCATGGAGGAAGGACGCAGAGTGAGCGACTATGTGGATGTAGAGATTCCCTGTGAAGACCTCAACGACCGCAAAGCCATCATGATGGAGCGGGCTGATGTCTTCCATGCGCTGCCCGGCGGCATAGGAACACTCGACGAAGTGTTTACCGTCGCAGCCTCAGCCACTATCGGCTATCACCGGAAGAAGGTTGTCCTCCACAACGTGAAAGGCTTCTGGGACAGTCTTGTTCTTCTGCTTGACGACCTGCAGAAACACGGTATGATCCGTGGCGATTACCACGATTTCATCGAGATAAAAGAGCCATAGCACCATCTGTCCCAAGGCGGGACAGACCGGACAAATCCACCGGTCCTGACCCGTCCGGGACGGCATCGCCCTTCATAAGAACCGTACAACGGAAATCCCCCCTCCACCTGAAAGAGCCAGGTGGAGGGGGGATTTCCGTTGTATAGAGCCGGCCTTTACAGAGCCTTCAGGCTGATGGCGAAGCCACCGCCGCATGCTTCCCAGAGCTTGAGCACATCGCCCTTCTTCACCGTACGCTTGGTGATGGTGTATGCCTTCGGGTTCTTCTCGTAGTCTGCGCCTTTGGCATCTGCATAGACTGTCGCCTCGTATCTGCGGCCCTTGTCGAGGAAGTCGAGCCTGACCGTACTCTGGTGAGCAGCCAGTCCGGTCTTGCCGCCTATGAACCAGTTGTCGGTTCCCTTGGCCTTGCGGGCTACGGTAATGTAGCGTGCCGGTTCGGCCTCAAGATAACGGCTGTCGTCCCAGTCGCAGGCTACATCCTTGATGAACTGGAAGGCATCGTTGTACTTCTGGTAGTTCTCCGGGAGGTCGGCAGCCATCTGGAGCGGACTGTACATCGTCACATAAAGGGCAAGCTGTCCGACAAGCGTGGTGTGTACATAGCTCTTGTTGTTGCACCAGGTCGACAGCTGCGTTTCAAGAATTCCCGGCGTGTAGTCCATCGGACCGCCCTGCAGACGGGTGAACGGGAGGATAACAGTGTGGTTGGGGTCGCTGCCGCCGAATGCTTCATACTCCGTGCCCCGTGCCGACTCGTTGCCGACGAGGTTAGGCCATGTACGGCAGAGACCGGTAGGACGTGTCGCCTCGTGTGCGTTCACCATGATATGATGCCTGGCAGCCTCCTTGACGACACGGAGATAGTGGTTGTTCATCGACTGTGAATAGTGATGGTCGCCGCGCGGGATGATGTCGCCGACATAGCCGGTCTTCACGGCATCATAGCCGTATTTGTTCATCAGATTGAACGCATCCTCGAGGTGACGTTCATAGTTGAGCGCACTGGAAGAGGTCTCGTGGTGCATGAGAAGTTTCACACCCTTCGAGTGGGCATACTCGTTCAGACCCTTGAGGTCGAAGTCAGGATAAGGCGTGACGAAGTCGAACACATCCTGCTTCCAGTGGCCGAACCAGTCCTCCCAGCCGATGTTCCAGCCTTCCACAAGCACCTCCTGCATTCCGTTGGCAGCAGCGAAGTCGATATACTTCTTCACGTTGGCAGTGTTCGCCGGATGGCGGCCGTTGGGCTTGGCGTGCGCATAGTCGGTCTGCCCGAGCTTCACGGAACTGAACTCATCCGTATAAGCCCACGGCTTGCCACCTGCTATCATCTCCCACCACACACCGCAGTACTTGGTGGGATGAATCCAGGAAGTGTCCTCGATCTTGCAGGGTTCGTTGAGGTTAAGAATGAGGTTGCTTGCCAGCATATCCCGTGCATCGTCGCTTACCATCACCGTACGCCATGGGGTCTCGCAAGGTGTCTGCATAAATCCTTTCAGACCTGTCGCATCAGGCGTGAGCCACGACTCGAAGGTCATCGTTTTGTCGTCGAGGTTGAGATGCATAGTAGCATAATCAGCACATGCCGCCTCGTGGATGTTGATGTAGAGACCGTCGGCAGACTTCATCTGCAAAGAGGTCTGTACACCTGTTTCCGAGAACACGTCTACAGAGGAGTTGCCCCAGTTCACGGCATCATGGAAGCGCGAACGAATCTCCGAGAGCTTCGACTCCTGTGTCTCCTGCTCCTGCGTGTCATAGTCGCCGGGAAGCCACCAGGCTGTGTGGTCGCCGGCCATGGCAAACTGCGTATGCTCCTCTTTGATGATAAAATAGTTCAGTTCGGGCTGCTGCGGGAACTCATAGCGGAGTCCCATGCCGTCGTCATAGACACGGAAACGGATGATGATGTTGCGTCTGCTGGAAGGCTGGCTGAGGTCTACCTCCAGCTCGTTGTAGTGGTTGCGGATGGTAGCCGTCTCGCCCCATACCGGCTTCCATGTCTCGTCGAAAGTAGTCGTCCGGGTGCCGGTCTTCTCAAAACCGTCCATGAGGCTGGTTTCCCTCATGCCCTTGCTGGCATGCCTGTCCTTGGCCAGTTCAAGTCCTAAATGTGAAGGTTTCACGACAGCCTTACCTTTGTAAGTCATCTCGTAGGTCGGCACGCCGTTCCCTGTCAGCGAAAAGGTAACAGCGATATTGCCGTCGGGAGACTTCACGGTCTGCGCATCGGCAATGCTTGCCATCCCCATCAGTAGCCCCAGAAGGGCAATGTAGGTTTTCTTCATTGTTCTGTTAAAGTATAATATGGATACCAATGTTTAAGTTCGATGATATGCAAAGTTAATAAAAAATCACAAAAAAGAAAAAGAAACAGCCGTTAAGTTATCTTTTTCAGAAAGATTAGGATTTCAGGGTATCATCTCCCGTCATTGCTTCCCTCTCCCCTATCCCAGCCCATCACCGCCTATCATCGTCTATCATCGCCTATCATTGCCCATCACCGCCCATCATCTGTCAGGCTACCAAGACTTCCAACGGTGACCAAGGACTTACCATATATTAATAGCGACAGGACCGAGCCGGCCTCCCCCTGCAGATGTGCTGAGGCCTGCCACGCATTGTGTTGACGGTGAACACCAGTCGTGTTGACGGCCCGCTCCTCATAATAACATTGCCGGGACGGGAACAGCTTGTAGCCGGAGAAGAGCTGTGCCGGCACAACCAGTCTGGTCAGGGGGGGCCGAAACAATGCTGAATTATCCGTTTAAAAAAGATTACGCATGAGAATTATACCGTTTAAGTTCTGTCGGACGGCATTAGAAGGAAACATATTGCCCGTTAAATCTTAACTGACAGCACACGAAAAAGCCCGGACTGACCGCTGGAAGAACGTTTCTTCCGCTGTCAGCCCGGACCGTCCATGTTTATCCTGAAACATCTTTTACCCGATGGCTATCGTTTGTCTGTGTCGAGTTGTTGTTATCCCACCGGACAGACAGCTGCATACAGTGGCAGCACGTTTTTACTTGATTCTGTCGATCAGTTCCTGCGGCAGCTTGGGCATAGCGCCGTTCTGCGTGCAGACGTAGGCACTCACCTCTACGGCCAGCTTGTGAGCTTCAGGGATAGGCATGCCGGCGAGGATGGCGGATGCAAAGGCACCCGTGAAGGAGTCGCCGGCCCCGACGGTATCGGCTACCTCCACCTTTGGGGTCTCCTGATAAGACTGCAAGTTGGGAGCAAAGACATAGGATCCGTTCACGCCGCAGGTAAGTACGAGCATATCAAGGTTGTACTTGCCCAGCAGCAGCCAGCACTTATTCTCCATGTCGAGTCCCGGATAGCCGAAGAGCCGGCCGATCGTCACCAGTTCCTCATCGTTGATCTTGAGGATGTCCGCCTGGTGGAGCGAGTGGGTAATCACCTCTTTCGTATAGAAGTTCTGGCGCAGATTGATGTCGAAGATCTTCAGGCAGTCCTTCGGCGTAACGTCCAGGAATTTCTGGATGGTCTGCCGGCTCACGCTGCTGCGTTGTGCCAGAGAGCCGAAGCATAAGGCACGGCAGTTCCGGGCCGCTTCTTCAATCTCGGGCGTGAAGGGGATATTGTCCCAGGCCACGCCCTCTTTAATGTCGTAGGTAGGGACACCCTCGCCGTCGAGTTCCACCTGCACGGTACCCGTCTGATAATCTACCTCGGGCATGAGGTAGCGTACCCCTTTCTTGTCGAATTCATCGAGTGTCTCCTTGCCGAGTGCGTCATTGCCGACGGCACTGATGGCAAGCGAATCATGACCGAACTGTCCGGCGTGATAAGCGAAGTTGGCAGGTGCGCCGCCGAGCTTCTTTCCTTCCGGAAGACAATCCCACAATGCCTCTCCGAGGCCTACGATTACTTGTTTCATATTGGCTTTATTTGTTCATTTTAGGAATGTACGTAAACAGATAGCATACGCCGACCGCCATTACAATGACAGCTCCGATCTGTCCGATGGCATCGCTGGCAAAGCCCATGAGGAGCGGGAAGACAGTGCCGCCGAAGAGTCCCATGATCATCAGTCCGCTCACCTCGTTCTGCTTTTCCGGCACACTCTGCAACGCACGGGCGAAGACCATCGAGAAGACGTTGCTGTTGCCATAACCGACCAGGGCGATAGCCACGAAAAGGACAGCTTTCGACGTTCCTACCGCCATGCCGAGCATGGAAAGCGCCATCATCGTGACGGAAATGATGAAGAACACCCTGTTGTTCATCACGCGCAGGAAGAAAGAACCCGTCAGACAGCCGAGGGTACGGAAGATGAAATAGAGCGAAGTGGCGAAAGCAGCGTCATTCAGCGTCATCCCGAGACGCTCCATGAGAATCTTCGGAGCGGTGGTGTTCGTACCGACATCAATCCCCACGTGGCACATGATACCGAGAAAACTCAGCAGGACAATGGGCTTCCCCAGAAGGCTGAGACACTCCGTGAACGAGCTTGCCTTGCCTTCTATAGGTTCTTCCTCAATAGGGGTAGAGAAAAGCAGGAGGCTGGCAAGGACACCGATGACGAGGTAGATGGGGAAGAGGACACGCCACCCGAGGCCGAAAGCCGGAATGCTTGCCTGTGCTCCCCACATGGCAAGATAAGGTGCCATGAAGGATGCTATCGCCTTCACGAACTGCCCGAAGGTAAGTGTCGATGCGAGGTTGCCGCCTTTCATCACCGTTGAAACCAGCGGATTCAGCGACGTCTGCATCAGTGCATTGCCGATACCGAGCAGCGAGAACGACACGAGCATCAGTCCGTACGACTCGCCGAAAACGGGCAGGAGCAGTGAGAGCAGTGTGACGACAAGGCTGAGCAGCACCGTCTTCTTGCGTCCGATCTTGTTCATCAGCATTCCCGTCGGGACGGAGAAGATGAGGAACCAGAAGAAGACGAGTGACGGAAAGACATTGGCGGTGGAGTCTGTCAGATGCAGATCGTCCTTTACATAGTTGGATGCAATACCCACCAGATCGACAAAGCCCATGGCAAAGAAGCAGAGCATGACAGGCAGCATTGCGAGTTTATTGGTTTTCGACATAACGTTTAAATTTTTAGTTTGTTTCGTATTGATTGTATGATTGTCGGCGGTCATGAGTAGGTCAGCCAGTTTTGACTGTCGCGTCCAGACCGTCTCCGTTTCGGTTGCAAAGGTAGGCCTTTGCGGTGGAAGCGGCTTGGAAATTCCGTTCATTCAACGCAACAAATGTTACGCGGTTGATTTTTTACAGCTGAACGAACGGAATACGATATGCCGGCAATGATGCCGGCTACTTCTTCAGGGCATGGACTGTTACCTTGCAGCCTTTCGCCGTAATCCTGTCGTAGGGCCTTGACGGAAAGACAAGGTTGGTCATCGCCATCCTGCCCTCCCCATCGAAAGCCTCGATGCTGCAACGGTCGATGAAGAGCTGCAGCGTCTTGACCTTTCCACAGGTCGGCGCAACAGTCGTCGCTTTGAAGTCGTTGTTGAAATCAGCCTGTCCACTCGCATTGCGGTCCATGCTGAACGTGCCGTTCTTACCGTCATACGCCATCACCACTTTCTCTCCCTTATCGTTGCTCAATACGATGGATGCATTGTCCCTGATACCTGTCACCTCCAGATAAGCGGCAGCCTGCAGTCTGCCGGAAGGCTTCTTTTCAAATGCCGCATAGACCTCCGGAGCCGGTTTCACGCTGACATAGTCTTCCCCCCCATAGCTGAACAGACCAAGTTCGCGTGGCAGACCGTTGGCAGACCGGTACTGCTGCGTCGGCACCTGATTGGCATACTGCCAGTTGCTCATCCATGGAAGGACGACAATCCGGCCGTCAGGAGCATTGCTGAAAGACACTGTCGCATAGTGGTCCTTGCCGTAGTCCATCCACTTTGTCACCTCCGGCTTTGACTCGCAGGTGAACTTATGGCCGTCGAACGAACCGACAAAATACTGGGTGGCACTGCCGCCGAATGGTCCGCCGGGGTTGATATTGCAGACAAGGACCCACTTGCCGCTCATCTTCAAGAGATCAGGACACTCCCATACGCCCCCATGATTACCGTATCCTTCACCGAAGCTGCTCTCGTATTTCCAGTCCTTCAAGTTCTTGGAACTGTAGATGTTCATCTGCTGCCCGGCAGCAAGGATGAGAATCCACTGCTGCGTCTCTTCGTGCCAGAAGACATTGGGGTCGCGGAAATCGGGTACATCACTTGTAATGACAGGATTGTCAGCATACTTCCTGAAAGTCCGCCCGTTGTCCGTGCTGTAAGCGATACTCTGTGTCTGTGCAGCCCCGGCCGATGTATAGAAAGCGACGACAGCATCCTTACCGAATCCTGCTGTATTCTCCTTGTCCACCACGCAGCTTCCACTGAAGACAGTCCCAAGAGCATCTGGCCGGATAGCCTCTCCCTGATGCTGCCAGTGTATGAGGTCGGGCGAAGTACTGTGCGCCCACGTCATGTTCTCCCACTGTGAACCGTATGGATTATATTGGTAGTAGAGATGCCATGTCCCATCCTTATAGAACATACCGTTCGGGTCGTTCATCCAGCCGTAAGCCGGTGTATGGTGGTATTCGGGGCGGAATTTCTCACGGTTCTCCGTATCGAAGAAACTCGTCTCCTTGATTTCTTTCCAGCAGGCAAAGTCACGGATAAGTCCCGTCGTACGCCTGTCACCGGTAAACTGGATGTCGAGCAGAACATCACCTCCGAACTCGCTTACATCCAGCGGAACGGTGTAGTCGGTCTTGTTGACTGCCAGTTTGCAGTTGAGTTCCTTGACCACCTGGTTGTCTTTGATAATCCGGATATGTGCGAGACCCTCGTCTTCCTCCACAGGGAGGAGAACAAACTTCTCGGCAGTCTTCACCCGCTTCATAGCGTGGTTCTGACTTAAGAACGTCTGTGCGTGCATAAGCGTCGTACTTGTAAGCAGGCAGACTGCCATGCTTCTGATCTTTCTGTTCATTATAGGTTGTTTATTGAGTAATTCTGGTTTTCTGTCGGCAAAGATAAGCATTAATCAGACAGATAGGTTGCAAAAATCGTTCATACAGTGATAAGTTTTGTTACATTCAACAATACTGGCACTGTACGAACGATTCTTCCTTGTCTATCCATCCAATATCCTGACACGCTCCAAGACCTCTCCGAGATAGCCGGACAGACTCTGAATGCATCCGATATGCCTATCAGTAATTCTGCTTTCCCAAGCCTGAACAATGGACATCGTGTCTTCTTTGCCGATGAAATGGAAACTTTTGTTACTGATTCATCGGGTTTAATACCGGCTCACGGAAAGATTGCTGACGGTGATGCTGCCACCATAGTTGTTGATGCTCCAGCAGTTCTTCTGTATTCCGTAGATGCGGTTGGTGTAACAGCACACGTCGTTGATATACATCACGGCGATGCTGTTGTCCGTGCAGATGGTCACATGATAGACGTTGTCAGCAGGCCGGGTGAAGTTATATCCGTCGATTCCAGCGATGAAACCGCGTCCGGCCTTGCCCTCTTCTTCGAAGTTGACCTTGCGCACCTGGTCGTTCTCGGGGTTGACTACCATGGAGTAATACTTCTGCGAGTCGCTGCCACGGACAAAAGACACGCCGAACTTGTCCGTGTTGCCGGAAGTCGTGACGGTAAAGGAAATCCTGTTATGATAGCCCAGCCGGCTGAAGAGCAGGTAGGAATCACCCGAGAGCTTATAGCCTCCGTCAATGCTCTCCACGCCCTTTTCACTCTGTGCCATCACCTTCGTTTCCTGCTTCTGGCTGTATTTTCTGCCGACAGCCTCCACTTCCCCAAGCGTCAGCGTGCCGTCAGCGTGCTGGACAAGACGGTGGACGACAAGATTGCCCGCCCATTCAGGTTCGTCAGGAGCAGCACCGACAGCCGTATTGTCCTTGCCTGGACGGGTAGGACACCAGCCCCAGATGTAACGGTTCTGACCGTCGCCGGCGGTCTTGCCGGCGTAGAAGGCACGGCTGTCGAGGAAGCCCTCGTGGCTGTCGGGCCACAGACCGGCATCGTTCCGGGTGCAGGCTTTCAGCTCTTCAAGGCTTTTCCCCTTGAAATACTGTACACGGCGGATGGCAGAATGCTTCTCACTGTAGACGAGATACCACCAGTCGCCCATCTTGAAGACATCTGGGCATTCGTAGAAACGGTCCCACATCATCGTCATGAAAGTACCGGCACTGGTCCATTGCCTGAGGTCCGGCGATGTAAACTCGGCCAGATGCCCTTTGCTGCCCTGCTGTGTCGCCACCAGCATGTGCCAGAGATGATCGTCGCCCTTGAACACGAACGGATCGCGAAAGTCGTTCTTGCTGTATCCGTAGTCGTCACCCTTGAGCCGGAAAGTGCGGTTCTTCGTCCATGTCTTGAAGTCGGCCGACGTCGCCATCATCACCATCTCCCCGTTGTCAGCCGCTGTCGGCTGATAACGATGCCCGGTATAGAAAGTGTAGTAAAGTCCGTCAGCCTCGTTGTAGACCGTCGACCCTGTACCCAAAGCGGCATCCTGTTCGTTGATGCCACCGCAGTGGATCAGCTCGCCGAGCGACTGATAGCTGGCGGCATCCTTTGTCTCTACCGCCCAGATGGGGTGGTAAGTACCCGCCTGGTTGGGGCGGAAATCCTGCAGATAAAGCACCTTGAAGTCCTTGGCCTTCGGGTCGTAGAAAGGCATCGGGTCGCCTACGTAGCCTACGGCAGGCTTGTAGTAAGTCGTCTGTGCCGGTTCATCTGTCGACTGGAAATAGTCTGTCGTGTTCCAGTCTTTTTCTTCAGCGACAGTCGTTTCGTCGCTGCAGCCCGCCAAAGGGGCTGCCAGTGTTGCGGCGAGAGCGAGTGAATATATCATTGTTTTCATTTGCTTCTGTTCTGTTGTTAATTGTTCATAAGGTAGTTGAAGGCGTTCAGGGTCATCCTGGCGATGTTGTCGTGATAGTAAGAAGCCACGTCGTCAATACTGTACCAGTCGTAACAGCCGGAGCCGATACAGAGTATCTTTCCCTTTGTCCCATTGGCCGGGAACTCCCATGCCACTACGGCACCGTCACCGCCGTAAGCAATGTCCTGTGCGCCGGTCTCTGCACGCCACTTGCCGTAATCAGCGTAGCCTCCCCAGTCGGCACCGATGTGCCACTGGGCAGTAGAGTTGGTGATGCGGTAGCCGGCATCACAGGTATAGACCACGTTCGGCTCGCCATTCTTCATGACGAGGTTCTGGAAGAGCGGGTGATTCGTATGTCCCTGGATGAAGAAGTTCCATGGGCCGTTCACCTTTTCGGCATCCGCCTCGTTCTGCCCCCAGCAGTTGTTCGGAACAGCGTTGTTGGCGACAGCACCGATTTCCGCCGGCATATTCGTTGCATAACGGGTGAAAAGGAAGGAGCCGCCGTTGTTGTAATAGTCGCGCAATGCTACAGCAGCATCGACGGCTTCGGGGGCAGAATGCTCGAAGGCTTCCTTGCCGTCGACACCGCCGTCCTTGTGGTAATGCCACCAGATGACCTTGCATGCGCTGAGATCGACAGTACCGTTCTTGATGTCCTTGAACGACACGTAGAGTGAGTTGGGTATGTTCTGCAGCATCCATTTGCAGGCGGTCAGTTCCTCCGGGTTGAGGTCGTTCATCGTAGAAGCCAGTCCTACGAACACGGCCGACGGCTTGCCGATAGCCGTTACGGTCACGGTATAAGTGGCAGAGGCGGTGTTGTTCCTGACCGTATAGGTCACAGGAGACGTGAAGTCTGTGGCAACGCCTGATGCGGGGCTGACGGTCGCATGGGCACTGAGCGTCAGCGTAGGCGTCAGCGCATGAAGGTCGAGCGTGTTCGGGACATAGACGGCAATGGTCTTGTGTGTCTCGTCGATTACTCCGTTGTAGATGCCGTTGATCTTGAACGACGTGATCTTGGCTTGGTCACGCATCACCCTGAGTGTCCAGTCGAGGAACACATCACCGTTCCTGACGCTCAGCAGCTGGGGTGTCGTCATGTTGAGTTTGTCGCCCTCCTTGATGTTGCTGACAGCTCCACTGCTCAGTCCGAGCCGGCTGACCGTCATGTCCGAGATGTCGTAAGTCTCCGGAACACGCACGGTAATCGTGCGGGTCGTCTGGTCGACTGTTCCGGCATAAGTGTCCAGTGCGACAGTATCCACCGAACAAAGTCCATTCAACTGCAGGTCGGAAACATTGTCATCGCTGCAGCTGCCCAAAGCCAAAAGGGCGATGAGACCGATGAAAAGTGTTGTTATCTTCGTCTTCATGATTACCATTCTCCTATGTTTTGTGTGTAATGTCCGTTGGAAGCCGCTATCTGTGCATAAGGGATGGGCAGGTACTCGTTCTTGTTCCTGGTGAAGTGGGCACTGCTGTAGATGGAGCTGTTGTCAGCCTCTTCGGCAAAGTACTTGTTCAGGACGGTCGCAGCCTCACCCCATCTTACGAGGTCGAAGAAGCGTTCCGACTCCATTCCCATCTCCAGACGGCGTTCCATCTTGACGATACGGAGGGCTTCCGCCTGGTTGTATGTACCTGTATACGGTGCGATGTTCAGCCTGACACCGTAGTCCGTCTGATAGTTGCTGATAGCCCCCGTGCTCTGCTTGGCACGGTTGCGGATTTCGTTGACGAGGCCGATGGCTTCGTTGATACGTCCGTCGTTCAGCTGTACCAATGCCTCCGCACGTTCCAGAAGCACGTCGGCATAACGGAAGACGATGCGGTTCTCCGATGTGCCCCACCATGCGCCCTTCTTCAGATAAGGACTTTCAGGGTCTACATTCTGCTTCAGGGTGACATAGTAGCCGTAGAGTCCGTTGCTCCGGCTCCATACGGCACTGCGGTCCATGATGTACTTGGCATTGAACTCGTAGGGCAGTCCGGGGATGCCGACCGTCAGGAAAAGGCGCGGGTCGGCATAGTCGGTTGTCTTGTCATAGTCCTTGTTGTTGAAAGTACCGATGTAAGGATGCCCGTCAGCATCCGTACGGTAAGCGTTGACAAGGTTCTGGCTGGGCTTGTAGAAGTCGCAGCCACCGTCCGTCACACCGGGGATGTTCGGCACGATCAGTCCGTAACTCCAGTTCAGATTGCCGTTCTTCGTGCCGTCATTGATGGAATACTGCATGGCCCACAGGCTCTCCTTTCCGTTCTCAAACTGCGGCTCAGGACGGAAGTTGTTGTGGAAGTCGCTCTCCAGACCATATCCTCCGGCTGCGTAGATGGCAGGATCGCTGAATTCGACAGCCTTCTGCAGGTCCTCCTTGGAAATGCCGGTCACCTCATTCGAGTTCTCGTCGTCCTGATGGTAAGCCTTGTACATATAGACCTTGGTGAGGAATGCCGCAGCGGCGGCCTTCGTCGGACGCCCCTTGTCTGCCTGACGGACAGGCAGCGTCTTGTAGGCTTCCATCAGGTCGTCGATGATCAGCTGCCAGCCCTGGTCGTTCGTATAGGCACGGTTGGAGAGCGTGTTGTACTGCTCCGTACTCAGGGTGGCATCCATGATGAACGGTATGTTCTTGTACAGACGCTTCAGAAGGAAATGCCCGTAGGCACGGAGGAACTTCATTTCGGCCAGACGTTCCGCCTTCTGCGGATAGACGGCTGCATCGGTCTGGTCGAGCAGTGCAATGGCCGTATTCACACGTGAGATGCAGTTGTACAGCCGCTGCCACATATCGCTGATGTTCCAGTTCGTCGTCAATACGCCCTGCTCCACCTCCAGCTGATGGAACACGTCGCCGTCGCTCGTACCGTTGCCGCCCTTGTAGGCATCGTCGCTGCGTACATCGAAGTTCCACATGGAGAAGGAGGAGTTGATGTCCTCTGCCGAGATGTAGATGGCATACGCCGAGATGACAAGCTCGTCAACATGGTTTGCTTCCTTCACCTGTTCGTCGCTCAAGGTTGCCTGCGGCTTCTGGTCGTCCAGGAAGTCTGAACAGCTGGTCATGCCTAACGCTGCAAGCATAAGCGCTGAATATATTATCTTTTTCATTGTTGTTGTTTAAATTAGGATATTACTGCTGTCTGAAAGACTGTCTTCTTTCAGGTTCCGTTTTCAGCTTCTTGTGTACAGCCGGACAACTGTCTGTCTCGTGTTCCCAGTGCCCGGGAATCCTGTTCCCAAGGCTCGGGAATCCTGTTCCCGGTGCTTGGGAATCCTGTTCCCGACCGGTTGGGAACAATGCTGTCCGGCCGTCTTTTCAGAAGGTGACATTAATGCCGAAGGTGATGTTGAGCGGAATCGGATAACCGTAGTTCGGGTTCTCCGGATCGACCCCCGTGAAGTTCTTGCTGTGAATGCTCAGCAGATTCTGTGCACTGACATAGAAGCGCAGACGCTGCATGGCAAGACGGCCGGCCACACTCGCCGGGAGGTTATAGCCCAGCTGGATGGTGCGCAGCTTCAGATAAGACCCGTTTTCAACCCAATAGGTCGATACACGCTTCTCATTGTTGTTATCGGAGAGTGACAGTGCCGGGATGTCACTTCCCGGATTTTCCGTACTCCAGGCATCGAGAAGGCGGTGTCCCTTGTTGAGGAAGCCAATGTTGAGACCGGCCCAGATATCTGTCTGCTTCTTCAGGTCGGAGATGATGTCGACACCCTGTACTCCCTGCCAGAACATCGTGAAGTCGAAGTTTTTGTATTCAAGATAGACATTGAAGCCGTAGGAGAAGTCCGGTGTCGGGTCGTAAATCCAGTCCTGGTCAGCCTCCGTGATGACGTTGTCGCCATTGAGGTCCTTCCAGCGCATACGTCCCAGTGCCGCACCGTCCTGTCTTGCATGATTGTCTATTTCGTCCTGGCTCTTGAAGATGCCGTCGGCAACATACCCTACCTGCGCCCCCATCGGATGACCGATAACGCTCTTCACGCCGTTGCCGCCGAATGTACCGTTGGCAGCGACCGTTGCCGGGAGGGCCGTAATCTTGTTGCGGTAAGTACTGATATTGCCCGTAATGTCATAATGGAATCCGCCGGAAGTCGTCTTCCGGTAGCCTGCATTGAACTCAACGCCACGGTTTTCCATCTCGCCGGCATTGATCCACTGCGTGCTGCCCTCGCCCATTGCGGCGATACCCGCCATCTGCACGAGAATGTCCCTGGTCTTCTTGTAATACCAGTCGAAGCTGCCATAGAGGGTAGCGTTGAACAGGGAGAAGTCCAGACCGAGGTTGGTCTGCGTGGTTGTCTCCCACTTGATGTCGTTGTTTCCGAGCTGATTGCGCTTGAAGCCGCTGGGAAGCTGGCGTCCGCCGTTCGTTCCGGCAATGTCGTAGGAGGTCCCGTAGCTCTGTCCGCCGTTCTCGTTCACGCCGTAGTTGCTGACGTAGACGGTGTAACGGGCGATATTTGAAATCTCCTGGTTACCGGTCGCACCCCATGAAGCACGCAGCTTCAGGTCGTTCAGCCACCGTGCCGCTTTCAGGAACTTCTCCTGATTGATTCGCCAGCCCAGCGATACAGAGGGGAATGTTGCGTACCGGTTGTTCTTTCCGAAGCGGGAAGAGCCGTCATAACGAAGGGTGAAAGAGGCGAGGTATCTGTCAGCATAGTTGTAGTTCAGCTTGCCGAAGTAGGAAACGAGCGAATAACCGCCGCCGCCGCCGTAAGCCTGCGCCGTGCCTGTACCGGCATCCGGCCACATATAGTCAGGGTTCAGAATGAGGTAGTCTTCCTTGTAACCGGAGAAGTAATTGTCGTCTTCACGGTTCAGCTCGATACCTGCCATGGCATCGGCGTGATGCCTCCCAGCCTGGAAGTTATAGGTCGCAACGGCATTCCACATCCATTTCGTCCAGTGTTCCTGCTTCGCCTCGACGGCGTTCTTGGGATTGGCCACGTTTCCTTCCGTGACAGGATAGGTGAAGAAACGCTGCTGCTTCTGAGCATAGTCCAGACCGAAAGTTGAGCGGAGGTTGAAACCTTTGAAGAGATGGAGATTGACGTAGGCATCACCGAAGGTACGCCAGTAGATGTACCGGTTGTCGCTGTTGCGGTGAAGACGTGCGACAGGGTTCTCACGGTCGGGATAGCCGCCTACAGGACCTGCGTAGTCGCCTTTTTCCGTGTAGACCGGGAGTGAGGGGTTGAACTGCAGTACATTCTCGAGGAAACCTCCCGGTGCCTGTACCTCAGAGGTACGGTTCAGAGTGAAGTGCTCGCCGATGGTCAGCACGTCCTTGATGAGCTTATACTCCGTATTCATGCGGGCCGAATAGCGGTCGAAGTCGGACGACTTGATGATGCCGAGGTTCTTGTAGTAGCCCAAAGAGAAATAGGAAGCATGGCGGTCGGAACCGCTGCTTACCGCAACATTGTAGTTCTGGACGACACCTGTGCGGGTCGTCTCGTCAAACCAGTCGGTATCAGCAGCCGGGGTCGTGCCTGCCGCATCAAGATACTTGCGCATCGTGACTGCATTCAGCACCGGATTCCCCTGTGCATTGTAGCCCCAGTCGTAACGGTAACCCAGACCGTTCGTATTCGGGTCCATGCCGTCATTGACGTATGCCTGCCACATTACCTGACCGTACTCCCTGGCATTGAGGACGTCCATCTTGTGTGCATACATGGAGGCGGCAACAGACGCGTCGATGTCGACTTTCACCCTGCCTTCCTTGCCTTTCTTGGTTGTGATGATAATCACGCCGTTGGCCGCACGGCTACCGTAGATGGAGGCGGAAGCCGCATCCTTCAGCACCTGCACGCTTTCTATGTCGCTGCCGTTCAGTTCGTGCATACCGGCTTTGGTAGGCACGCCGTCAATGATATAAAGAGGATCGTTGTTGTTCAGCGTTCCAATACCACGGATACGGACTGTGGCCGAACCGGAAGGAGAGCCGTCTGCCGAGATGTTCATACCCGGAACACGGCCCTGCAGTGCCTTCATGGGGTTGTTCTCGTTCTGCTTGGCCAGTTCGTCGACGCTGACCACCGACACGGCACCTGTCAGGTCGGCCTTGCGCTGGGTGGTGTAACCGGTCACGACCACTTCGTTCAGCTCGCTGGCGTTCGTCTTCAGCTGTACCTTCAGTCCCTGTCCGGCCTTCAGTTCCACATTCTTGTATCCTATATAAGATACAACGATTGTGGAACCCTGCGGTGCCTTGAACGCAAAATTACCGTCAATGTCGGTGACGGTTCCATTGGAAGTACCTTTCTGTACGACCGATGCACCGATGACAGGTTCTCCCTGTTCGTCCATCACCTTTCCGCTGACATCTGTGTTTTGCGCCATTGCCCCGGCACAACACAGCAGAAACAGCAGACTCGTGATTACTCGCGATAAATGTCTCATACTTTTAATAGTTAGTAATACGATGTTTTGTAATTAGTCTTCTGGCTGCAAAGATAAATAATATAGAAAGCCTTTCTTGAATAATTACCGTTCAAGGAGTAAAACAAATGTTTCGTGTAACAATACTCGAACCTTTTGTCAAGAATCTTAAAGCCGGCAGCTTCCCGGCGGTCATACGCATACAGACGAGACAGAAGGGGACGGACAGGCTGCCGCCGGTCGTTCATCTGTCCCTGGCATCGTTAGGGTACATCCCGAATTCCTGTCTGAAGCAAGTAGTGAAATAGCCCGGCGTAGAGAAGCCGACGCTGAAGGCTATCTCCTGGATGGTACCGTCCGTCGTCTTGAGCAGACGGCAGGCTTCCTGCAGACGGGTCTTGCGGATGAGTTCATTAGGCGTAAGCCCTGTCAATGCTTTTACTTTACGGTACAGCTGCACCCTGCTTAGTCCCATTTCATCGCCGATATCCTCCACTTTCAGCTTCGGGTTAGCGATATTACGGTGCAAAGTCTCGTTGAGCATACGAATGAATTCCCGGTCTCTTCCACCCAAGGGAGAGGGTCTGTTTTCACCGGTTCCATCAATATCGTTACTTGCAAAGAGCTGATGCAGCCGCCTGCGGTTCTGCAGAAGATTGCCGATACGGACCTTCAGCAGTTTCCCGGAAAAGGGCTTGGTGATATAAGCGTCAGCTCCCGTAGCATAGCCTTCAATACGCTGCGACTCCTGCGAACGGGCGGTAAGAAGAAGTACAGGGATATGTGCGGTGAGCGTCTCGTCCTTGATACGACGGCACAGTTCCAGCCCGTCCATGACCGGCATCATGACATCACTCACGATGAGATCGGGTATATTCTCCTTTGCAAGCTGCAGCCCCTGCCTGCCGTCAGAGGCGAGAAGCACCTGATAAGTGTCCTGTAACGTCAGCTGGAGATACGCCCGGATATCCTTGTTGTCGTCTACGACAAGCACCGTCATGCGGTCGTCGTCGGCATTGTCCATTATCTGTCGTCGCAGATTGTCCTTCCGTACTCCGTCCGTGTTGTCATCGACAAGTTCTTCCATGATATGCTCGTCTTCCGTCAGACTTCCGGTAATGCGGAGCAGGGTGCGGGTGTTGCCATACGCCATTTCCAACAGCTGGCGAAGCTCTCCCTTCACCTGCGGCAGACAAAGCGCACGTGCCAGCGGATCGACGACCAACGTCAAAGGAGTCCGCAGTTCGTGACTGGCGCGGGTGAAGAAGTCGATGCGCTGCTCGGCCAGTTCCTGTGTTTTCCGGCTGACCCGGTTCTTTTCCTTCATGTAACGGTAGAAGACGACGATCGTCGTCAGCAGCAGCAGGATGACGACTGCCGAGAGAACGATGATCATACGCTGGCTCTGTGCTCTGCGGATATAGGTGTCAATCTGGTTGTAGATTGTATCGAGGTTTTTGCTCTGTTCCTCTATCTCCTGGTTCTGCATGGTGACGACCTCTGCGTTCTCGGCCGTTACAATCGTTGAATGCAGCAGGTTCTCCCGCTTGTAGGGGCGGTGTGTAAGAATCTTCATGGCAAGTGAGACGATAGCCTCGCCTTTGGTGGGATAGATGAAAGTACCGTTGAGGATTCCTTTGCGCACATAATCGATTCCCTCACCCGGTCCCGGCAGTCCGTCGATGCCGACAAACTTCATGCTCCGTGTCTTCCCGGCTTCCCTGGCTGCCAGGTAGGCACCGTACGCCTCACCGTCATTGTGTCCGAAGACATAGTCTGCCGGTTTGCCACTCCTCAGATAATCCGCCATCAGTCTCCGGGCTGTTGAAGTCCTCCAGTCGCCATGGATGGTATGGACTGTGATGTGAGGAAAAGAGCGCATGACCTCCATAAAGCCTTTGTGCCGTTCGCTGACAGGCGACGAACCGTCCAGTCCGGTAATCTCTACAACGTCTCCTTTTCCTTTAAGACTGGCGGCAATGAACCTTCCGATGATACGTCCTATCTCCACGTTGTCCGACCCGATGTAAGCCGTATAATTGCGGGAAGCCGTCTTGCGGTCGTAGACAATTACGGGAATCCCGCTCTTGTAAGCCCGGTCAATGGCCGGCGTAACGGTCTCGATGTTGCTCGGTGCCACCACAAGAAGGTCTACCTTCTCCCTGACCAGCGAGTCAATCTGTCTCACCTGACGGTCGTCCTTGTTGTCGGCATTGGTTATCCTGACCTCGACATCGCCATACTGATACTGTCCGATACGTATCTCCCGGTTCACCTTCTTCCGCCATCCGTCATCGCTGCACTGGGACACACCGATGGTGTAACGCGGTGTCTCGCTGCAGGACATAAACAGAAACAGGAGAATCAGCAGGCTGCATAAGTGTCTTGGTTTCATGAGGCAAGATAGTTTATGGTTGTTCGTATTGTGCTACAAAATTACACAAAACATTTAACTTTACAGCCATCTTGATGCAGAAATAAATCTTTGCTTTGCTGCCTGACACTTAGCCTGACGGTTCTCCTGTCTTTCTGTTGAAATACTGATGGCATCGACAGTCAACTGTCGCCCGTAAACTGTCAGCTACCTGACAATCCGCTTCTTTCCGTTCTGAATGTAAAGACCATGAGGAAGGCTTCTTCCATTTCCCATGTCGTTTCCCATCTGTTCTCCCTGAAGGTTATAGACGGCCTTGCATCTATTCGGGATACGCATTGATGTCAGTCTGACTCCAGTTGTCCCCTTGTTGTCAATCACTGAAGCCTGCACATTCCTGACAGTTGTCATCCCATCGGAAAAGAGGCTCACGCCGTCTGCCGCATCATCAGTCGGGAAGAGGCGTACGGAGAAAGCGTAACTGTCATTGACGAAAACATCCAGAATACTATGGTCGAAAAAGATGTTGAGCTTCACATCCGTATTCCTGATGTTTACGGGCAGGAAACCTCTGTACACTCCGTTGTACGTTCCGTTGTCGTTGGACCTGCGGGCCATGGCGGCTACGTTTACCGTCACGCTGTTGTCGTTAGGGTCGACAACGACCTTTGCACCGTCGAGGAACTGAATGCCGAAAGCAGCATGGGCGGCCAAGAACATTGCGTTTACCATGAAGGCACGTCCGCTTACTGGAGTCAGTGATGCCGTACCGTTCAGCTGGAAAGCTGGCTTGTTGACGCTTGCACCGATGCGGAGACCAGCCACGGCCACATCATAAGGCTTCTGCATAAGCATGCCGTCAGCCGAAAGAGTCACTTCTCGCGGGAAGCTGTAGGTATGTGCCCATCCCATGTCGTAGTTGTCTTCTGACCGCAGCTTGTCTGGTACGATACCCATGAGTATCGTCCTGCCGTCTTTCTGCATGATACTCGGAGACAGTAGTCCATAACCGTCGTGGCTGCTTCCTTCGAGTTCCAGCTGATGTGGTGTCGGGCTGTCAGGGTTGAAAGTCCCATCCACATTGATGTTCCCTGTCCAGTAGAGTGTACGCACTCCACCGCCCGTGTTCAGTGGTGTTGCGGTAAAAAGCCACTTGTTTCCCATCCTGGTTACAGTCGGCATCTCCCAGAACGTACCGGACATCGTGGTATTAGTACCCTGAAAAAATATCTTTCCGTCATTACTCCACGTGCCATTGACGAGACGGTGCAGCGTGCAGGCCCCCACTCCGTTCTTTGCTGCACCCACAACGATATATTTCTCCCCGTTGGCTTCAAAGTAAAAAGGATCACGGAAGTCGTCGCTCAGCCCCTGCGGACGGCCGTCGATGATGACACCTTTCTTGTTCCATTCCGCCAAGTCCTCATCAACAGGCTCAGCCTGGATGATACGCGCTCTGGCATTGTCAACACCTGTATAGATGATATTCGGTTTTCCATTGACCAACATCAGTGCACCGCTCCAGCAACCTTTCAGATCGTAGTCCTCACCCGGTGCAACGGCAATCCGCTCCTCCGTCCAGTCGGTGAGGTTCTTACTCGTGAGATGTCCCCAGTGTAGATGCGCCATGTAAGGGCCGTTGGCATTTTTCTGGAAGAATACGTGGTACTTGCCGTTATAATAAGTCAGGCCGTGTGTCTCATTCGTCCAGTTGGCAGCCGGCATACCATGGAAAGCGGGGCGAAGCCAGCTATCAGCAAATCGGCTTGGTGCTACTGGGAATGTCGGTTGCTCGTTCTTTTTCCCCATCTCATCGGTTGTCAACACCTTATTATATATATCGATGTCATCAATGATACCATTGAATGTATTGATGTTGAACGGTCCGAACTTCTTTTCTTCGTCTGATTTACCTATATAAATCTTACCTGAACCTGGAACGAAATCACCGTTGATATTTCTTTGTGCAACCTGCTGCCCGTTATTGTAAAGCGTAATTTTGCGCTTGTCTCTGTCAATGGCAACAACGAGATGATTCCATGCATAACAGGGGAGTTTACCTTCTGCTTTTAACGTTGTAGCCCATCCTCCGGCACTACAAACAAACTGCCAATCACCCTGCGATGACACTTGGAAGGCAAAACCTTTACGGGCTGCAGCATCATAGTCACCAGCCATGGTTGTATATGTCGGGGTGTTCTCTGCTTCCTGAACATTCATCATCGGGTAGGTCTCCATCGAACACCAAAGGGAGAAACTAACCTTCTTCGCATCCACGTGCGACATATCTGTTGTCGCTATTCCGTATGTAGAATAACCATCTGTACGTAGTCCTTTGCCTACAGCAGCTGTTGTGAACTCAGCGTCATGTACTCCTTTCCATTCTATGTTGTTATCTGTTCCATCTAATGACAGGTGTACAGCTGACTGTGCCATTGCCGTGTTTCCCCCTAAAACAGATACTAATAACGTAATTGTAACTGATTTCTTCATGTCGTTATGAGGTGATTTATTCTTTCTGTTATTTGCGTCCAGCAAACATTTCCCATACTAAGCGTCTATATTTTTGCGACAATAATAAGCACCCCCTCCCATTTTCTATCTTTGTGTTGATGCCCAGCACGCATGGTGTTAATGCCCAGTACGCATGGTGTTATTGGTTAACACCAATGCTGTTGAATACTAAACACTTACAATATCGGGATACTTGCAAACCCGTAGTGAGTTGTTCTGAACCACATACTACAGATTGTTTCATTTATTATCCATATAGTTATCTTACTTCAAATAATCAATACAGTTCTTTGTGAATCGCTCAATATTACCTTGATAAGTATTCGCAGTGCCGTTCTCATCCCATTCGTAGGCAGAGAGACCGATGGCAATGATACGCCCGGCATAGGTAGCTGTGGGATTGAACTCAACCACACCGGCACAGCAGTAGTCCTCAACGTGTCCCCATGTGGCAAGCACGGTCGAACTGGTTTCGCCTTCAAATGCCTTCACTACATTGCCGGCAGCTGGTGATGTCTGCGGCAGTCCATAGGCATTCAAATCCCACATACAGTTGTGGTCCTCACGCAGCCCAGGCCCTTCCAGTCCGAAAGTCTCGTGTGGATAGTCGTGATTGACGGCCAGACCTTCAAATGCCTTGTGTGAACGATGGTCGTATGGTTCCGCCTGCCCGACACCGATGACGGTCTGCATAGTCCAATTGTCTGTACCTACCCCACCTTCTCCAGCACTGAATATGCCTGGTGCAAAGCGGTCTCTGATTCTACCGATAGCAACGGCAAGTTGTGTTGCGTGTTTCGTCAAGAGTAAGTTTCCACCGTCCTGTACATATTGTTTCAGTGCAGCAATAGCTTTGTTGCTGACAAGTTCGGCAGGCAAGTTCTCCCAGCCCTTAGCCAATCCTACACGGTCAATCTGAATCCAGATAGTGCTATACTCATCAGGATACAGGTTGTCAAGATCAGCTGGTGTGAGGATAACTCCATTGGCGTAAGTCTTTTTAAACCATGTAGCAGCAGCTTTCTCATCATCATCTTGAATGTCATTTACGTTGCTGTATGGAATCAGATAGCCCACCTTGGTATTTGCGGTGTAGGTAATGTTCTTTGTAACGGACTGTCCCTCGGACACCCGTCCGTCTGCATAACGTGCCTTGACCGTATAGACAAGATCCTGGTTGACAGCTACATGCTTGTCCAGATAACTAGTGAAGAGACTGTCCTTGCCAATAAGCAGGTGTTCGCCCAGCGCATCGGTCTTGTATAGGTTTACGCCGACAGCCTCGGCCGGATTCGTCCAGCTGAGCGTTACGTTGCGCCCAGCGACATCGGCATTAAGTCCGCTGACCTTCTCGGGGGCCACAGCTGATGGAATATCTACATCCGAACAGGATGTGAGTCCCATGCCCAATGCCATGCAAGCGATGAGACTTGAAAATATTTTTTTCATACTTTTATGATGTTTGGTTAGATTTTCTTCGGTTCGTCATCGAAATCTGACAGGAAGTAAGGGAGTGATGGATTTTACACGAGTTATACCAATCCGCCTGTCTCCTGCAAGAGCAAAGACAAGATGCCTATATACAATTGGCTTGACTCCTTCAACTGCTCCTTACTTGTACAGTCCCTGTGCGTTGTCAACCTCAGAGACAGGTGCAGGAAGATAGACTTCATTCTCACTGATGCTGCAGCCCGTGTAGTAAGGACGGAGATGCGCCTCGCTCTGCATATAGGTGTTAACCGTCGGTACAACGGTGTTCCAGCGGACGAGGTCGAACCATCGTTGTCCTTCCATCGCCAGCTCCAGTCTGCGTTCCATGCGTACGGCCTTGCGGGCATAGTCCTGTGTCCAGCCTGCTGCCGGATATTCGCCTACAAAATAGCTTGCCTTGTTCGGGTCGAGGTCGACAGGACTGTAACCGGCATCTACGGAGCGGGCTGCCTTTCGGCGTACCTGATTGATGATGCTGCGTGCGTCGTCGAGATTCTGGTTCAGTTCTATTTCAGCTTCAGCCTTCAGAAGAAGGATGTCTGCATAACGGATGAGAATGAAGTTCAGCGGACTTGCCCCCCAGGGGAATCCTTTGACCATATCGGGCGAAGATGGGTCAATGAGTCCCTTCTTGCCGGAATACTCTCCATAGATGTCCTTAGCACGACACCACTTGTCGTTGTAGATGTGCCCGCGGAACGGGAAGCCGATGCGTCCGACGGTGAAGTCGAGGCGCGGGTCGATGTTGTCGGTATAATCATCTGTCAGCCTGATATCGTTGAACGTGCCGTCAAGGTAAGGCAGTCCGTTTGCATCTGTACGGAAAGCATTGACGAGATTCTGGCTGGCAAGGAAAAAGTCGTCACCGTTGCCGAAGAGGTTGCCGTCGCTGTAGGTGGTATTCAGCAGATTGTTCCAGTTGATGTGGGCGTTGTTGTTGGCTGTTGAGAACTGGATGGCAAGGATCGACTCCTTCTTGTTGTTAAAGGCAATCTTGCTCATATCTCCGAAGTTGTCGTACAGCTCGTACTTTCCGCTATTGACGACCATGTTGGCGTAAGTCAGCGTGTTGGCATAGTCACCGGTCTGTGCATACACCTTTGCAAGGATGGCGGCAGCGACATATTTGTTGACACGTCCCACCTGCGTAGCGTTCTCCGGCAGCACAGCAATGGCTTCTTTCAGGTCAGTCTCAATCTTCTCATAAATCTCCGCTTTGGTAAATTCGGTATTGGTCTTGCCGTTGGGATTCTCCGTTTCGTCGAAGTAGGCAATGTTCCTGAACACACGGTTGAGGTCGAAATAGAAGTAGGCACGGAGTGTCTTCAATTCTCCCATCAGCTCACGCATATCCGCCTCTGAGAGCTTCGAGTCCTTGATGGCATTCATGGCCTTGTGTACACGCGAGATGGCGTAATAGTTGTTCTCCCACTTGAAGAGGCAGGTCGGGTTGTCAGAAGAGATGTTACTTACCTCCAGCTGATGGATGTTACCTTCCATGGAGATGCCTCCTCCGCCTTTGTAGGCATCGTCGGAACGGACATCGAACACCCAGTTGGTAATAGGACCGGCGAAACTCTCGTTGTTGCCGAAGAAGTGGCATTCAAGTCCGGCATAGGCGGCAGACATGAGTGACTCTATACTGTTGTCGTTGATTTGCTCTTTGGTAATCTCCCCCTTCGGAGCCAAATCCAGTTCACCGTTGCAGGACACAGCGGCAAGAGATAGTGCCAGGACTGCTGCGCCCATGGCTATCTTATTATATTTTGCTTTCATTGCTTAAGTCTTTTTTAATTGCTTTAGAATGTCAGGTTCACGCCCAGAGTGAAGGTTCTCGAACGCGGGTACGGACCGTTGTCGATGCGTGCGCCGTAACCGCCAAGCGGCACCTCCGGATCAAGTCCCTTGTAGCCGGTGATGGTAAAGATGTTCTCCACCTGTCCATATACGCTCAAGGCTGAGGCATGGAGTGCCTTCAGTACAGCATCACTGAAACGGTAAGAGAGCTTGATGTACTTCAGTTTCAGGTAAGATCCGTCCTCAAGAAAGTAGTTGCTCATGCGCACATCGTTGCTGTTGTCGGCCACCGAGAGTGCCGGAATGGATGCGCCTGGATTGCTTGTGCTCCATGCGTCGAGGATGTCTGTGCTTCGGTTGGTACTGACACCGCCGTAGCTCATGAACTCAAGCTGACGCTTCGTGGTGTTGTAGATGTCGAAGCCGAAGTCTCCGGAGAAGAACATATCAAGCGACCAGTTCCTGTAGTTCGCATTAAGGCTCAGGCCAAGCGAGAGGTCCGGGTTAGGGTCGCCGATGACGGTGCGGTCCGCTTCGTTGACGACATCATTCCCGTCCAGATTGCGAAACTTCAGATGTCCCACTTGTTTTACACCGTCAGCATAGGCGGCGTGGTTAGCGACTTCCTCGGCATTCTGGAAGATACCGTCGCAGACGTAGCCATAGTAAACACCCATCGGCTGTCCCTCCATGATGCGGTAGTCGCCACCGATGGACTTCACCTTGTCATTGAGCTTTGTCACCTTGTTCTTGTAATGGGAGAGGTTCAAACTGCCGTTCCATTGCCAGTCGCCATACTGTGGAGAGTGATAGGCAAGGTTCATTTCCCATCCATGGTTGTCCATGTCACCCGTGTTCATATAGTACTGGGCATTCTCGCCGGCAACGGCAAGTGTCGGAGGAATGGTAATCATGTCGCGCGTCTTCTTCCAGTAGTAGTCGAACGACAGGGAGAGAGTATTCTTGAGAAGAAGTGCATCAAAGCCGAAGTTCGTCTGTGTGGTCGTCTCCCATTTGAGGTCCTTGTTACCCATACGCTTGACGGTCATGCCGCCGACGACATCCTTACCGGTACCGTTGAGGTCGTAGCTTCCATTACCGAGATTATAGGCATAGGTAGTATAGTAAGCGTAAGGGGAATCGATGGCAGAGTTGCCGTTCTGCCCCCAAGCGATGCGCACTTTCAGGTCACTCAAGACATCGTTTTTGTGGAAGAACTTCTCTTCCGACACACGCCAGGCAGCCGAGAAGGCCGGGAAGACACCGGAGTTGTTGTTCTTGAAGAGACGTGAAGTCTGGTCACGGCGCAGTGTCGCACTGAAGAGATAACGGTCCATGAAGTTGTAATCAATCTTTCCGAAGAGAGAGAAGAGTGCCCACTCGTTCTTGTTGCCGCCGTTGGTCTGGGTACCTTCGCCGGCATCGAGTACCATGTAGTCAGCATCCTCAAAGGCATAACCGTTTCGGAAAGCACTGAATCCATCGAACTTGTACTTGATGAATTCCGTACCGAAGAGGAAGTTAAAGTGATGGCGGTCATTGAGGTCAAGCAGATAGTTGGCCGTATTGGTCCATGTGAAAGTGTCGCCTTCACCATATCCACGGTCCACGCTGTTGTTGTCGCTCGCAAGGACTTTGCGGCCAAGCGTCTGATTCTTGTACTGTACGTGTTCATAACCAACATTGCTCTTCAAGGTCAGGCCTTTGAGAGGATATACTTCCAGATAACCGTTGCCGAAGATACGCCAGCTGCTGTTCTCGTTGTTACGGGCATTATAGATTTCCTGTACCGGGTTGGCGATGTCGGAACTGGCAAGTTTCATCGGCGAGGTGAAGTTGCCGTTGGCATCGTAGACTGGGATGGCCGGGTGCTGACGCATGGCTGTGTAAGGAATACCGCGGTCGGCATTGGTGGAAACACCGAGATTCGACCACTGGCTCACCATGAGGTTCTCGCCTACTTTCACATACTTTGAGATATTGTAATCAGAGTTCAGGCGGACACTATAGCGGCGGTAGAAAGTCTTGTCGATCAAACCATTCTGATTGATGTAATTGGCACTGAAGAGCATAGATCCTTTTTCTGATGCGTTCTGCACACTGGCACTGAGATTGTGAGTCCATGCAGGAGAGTAGACCTCATTTTGCCAGTCGGTATCAGCAGTCTTGACCTTATGGTCAGCATCAAGGTACTCGACGAGTCTCGGCTCGTCACCCGAGCCATAGAACGGATGAGAGGGATGCAGGCCGGCGTTCTTGTTGGCTGTCCAGTAAGCTTGTCCCCACTGCTCTGCATTCAGCATCTTGTAGGTCTTGGCAACAGTCTGCAGCGATGAACTGTAGTCCACATTTACGGTCAAGCGGTTGCCCTTTCCTTTCTTTGTGGTGATGATGATGACACCGTTGGCAGCACGGCTACCGTAGATGGAAGCGGAAGAAGCGTCCTTGAGGACCTGGATACTCTCAATGTCAGCCGGATTCAGAGAGTTTAGGTTCTCGCTGGTAGCCACACCGTCGATGATGTAGAGCGGATTGGAAGCGTTGATTGTACTCATGCCACGAACATGGATAGACGAGCCACCGCCGCCCGGAGCAGCATCCGTAACGATATTGACACCTGCCAGCTTTCCCTGCATGGAACTGAGCATATTGGGCTCCGACTTGCTCATCGCACCTTTCATGTCCATCACAGCGACGGCACCGGTCAGGTCAGCCTTGCGCTGAGTAGTATAACCTGTCACAATGACTTCGTTCAGCTCGTTGGCTTCCTGCTTCAGCTGGATGTTCATCTTTGCTGCCGCTTTCACCTCGATGGTGGAGTAACCGATGTAAGAGATGGTGAGAGGAGTGCCCTCACTGGCGTTTAGACTGAAGTTACCGTCAATGTCCGTTACAGTTCCATTGGCAGTACCTTTCTCCATGACTGTAGCACCGATGACGGGCGTACCCGTTTCATCTACGATGGTACCACTGGCAGTGATTCTGTTCTGTGCATAGAGGAGCGAACAGAACATGAACAAGACTGCACTTGCAATAATTTTCCTTAGGTCTTCCATTAGAAAATGTTTGATGTTAGTAATTCTGGATTTATGAACTTCTGCTGCAAAATTACCATCAACAAGGAAGATTCTTGTACAATTATCGTTCTTCACATAGAACAAATGTTACCCGAAAAGGATAATTGTAACAAATGAACGATTTATGCTAAAAAGTGCATCCCGGTACTCTCCATGAAGGTAGAAAGGGAAGGATTCTTACCGCTTCGGGTTCTCTCCGAACTCATCCTTGTAGCACTTCGAGAAATAGCTGGGAGTGGAGAAGCCGACGGAATACGCTACTTCTGCCACCGTCTTCTCGGTGGTCTGCAACAGATGGCGGGCCCGGGCGAGGCGGGCCTTGCGCAGCATCTCGACGGGAGAATGACCCGTCAGAGCTTTCACCTTCCGATAGAGCTGCACACGGGAAAGGCCGATTTCATCGCCGATCCGTTCCACATTGAACTCGCTGTCGCCGAGATTTTCCTGAATGATCTTGCGCAACTGGGTCGTGAAAGTCTTGTCAGTTTCGTTCGCAAACCTGTCAAAACCTTCGGTTCCATCACTGTTAGAGAACAGCTGGCCGAGTTTCTTCCGGCTCTGGATGAGGTTGTCTATGCGCGAGAGAAGAAGCCGCAGCGAGAAAGGTTTGGAGATATAGGCATCAGCTCCGTACTCATAGCCCTCGGCACGTTGTTCGTCAAGACTCCGGGCGGTAAGGAGGATGACGGGGATGTGACTGACGGCAGGATCCTGCTTCAACTGACGGCAGAACTCCAGACCGTCCATGACCGGCATCATGATGTCCGAGACGACCAGATCGGGCATTATCCGACGTGCCAGCTCCAGCCCGCTCTTTCCGTCGACCGCCTCGCTCACCTTATATATAGGGGAGAGTGCCGAACGGAGGTAAGTGCGGATGTCGCTGTTGTCATCAATTACGAGTACTTCCGTCTTGTCGGCCTCATCGGGCTGGATGAGGTCGTCGATATGTCGTGCCTGGTTGGGCACGTCCGTGTTTTCTTCCATATCGATGACGGGAGCAGCAGGCTGCCGAAAACTCTGCACACTTACCTCTCCGGGCTGACGGAGCGGCATACAGACTGTAAACGTGCAGCCTTCTCCCTCCTTGCTCTCCACCGTCACTTCGCCGTGGTGCAGGCCGGCAAACGCCTTTACCAGTGCCAGACCGATGCCTGTTCCATGTCCGGCATTGCCGGCCTGATAAAACCGGTCGAAGACATAAGGCAGGTCGTTCTGTGCAATGCCGCAGCCATTGTCGCTCACCATAATCTTCACTTTGTCAGCCTCCACGGAGGCAGCAAAGCCGATGCAGCCTCCTTCGGGCGTGTACTTCATGGCATTGCTGAGCAGATTATAGCAGATACGTTCCAGCTTGTCGCAGTCGGCACGCATGGGTAGGGCCGACGGTACGCTGAGCTGCAGGGTGATGTGCTTCTTCCGGGCCGACGTGGCGAAGAGGTCGAGCCACTGCCGCATACACTCGGAGAGATTGAAGTCAGAGAGGTGCAGACGCATCTTTCCATTCTGTATCTTGCGGAAATCAAGTATCTCGCTCACCAGCCGGCTGAGCACAGCCACATTGCGCTGTACGATCTGAAGCATATTGCGCTGCTGTGGACTAAGGTTCGGATCATGGATGATGTATTCCACCGGGTCGGCTATCAGCGTCAGCGGCGTGCGCAGCTCATGGCTGATGTTGGTGAAGAACTGCAGCTTGGCAGTCGTCGCCTCCTCCTCGATATGCCGGCGCATGACGGTCGTCCGATAGGCATAGACCATGATTCCAATCAGCAGGATGATGATGACACTGAAAAGCAGGAGATATACTTTCTGGTGGTTGTACTGTGCCAGATAGACATCCACCTTGCCATGGAGTGAATTGAGATGAGCCGTCTGCTTCTTCATCTCCTCGTTCTGCATGAGCAGCACGTTGGCATTGTCGCGGGTGACAAGAGCACCCTTCAGGTAATTGTCGCGCCGGTAAGGCTTCTTCCCAAGGATATTGACGGCCAGCTGCATGACGAGGTCGCCACGGGTCGGATAGATGTAGGAAGCCTCCATCCTGCCGTCGCGAACGTTCTCCATACCGCCTCCGGGGACGGGAAGAGCGTCAATGCCTACAATCCTCATCCCCCTTATGCCATGCCGTTCTGCCGCCTGCAAGGCACCGATCGCCATGCGGTCGTTCTGTGCAAAGACATAATCCACATGCTGTCCACCAGCCAGAATGCTGTCCATTGCAGCCGCCCCACGGTCTTTCAGCCAGTCGGCATAGCGCCGGTCGACGACCCTGATGCCCGGAAAACCGCTGACGGCATCCATGAAGCCGCGGTTGCGTTCGATGGCAGGCGACGACCCTTCCAGTCCGCATATCTCTACGACATTGCCCTTTCCCTTCAGCTGCCGGGCAATGAACGCACCCATCTCGTGCCCTGCCTCGTAGTTATCTGCCCCGATGAAAGCCGTGTACTTCTTCGAGTCGGTCTTGCGGTCGAACAGGATGACAGGGATTCCCCTGTCATAAGCCTCGTCGATGACGGAAGAGATGGTATGTATCTGGTTGGGGGAGACGATAAGCAGGTCGACCCCATCCTTGACGAACTGGCTGATCTGCTTCGCCTGCAGCCGGTCGTTGTCATTGGCCGAGGCGAACTTCAAAGTAATGTTGTCGTGCTGGTAGGTACTCATGACCAGCTCGCTGTTGAGCTTGTCACGCCAGATGTCTTCCGAACACTGTGAGACACCGATCACATATTTCTTCCCGCTGTCTGCCGTGCAGGCCATGAGAAGGAGCGTAAGGAGGGTCAGACAGAAATATTGTCTCATCTTCATGCAGGTCACTTTGTCCCAGCAAAGATAGCCTGTTTCTTTCAGATATGCAAGCATTGTCAGTTGAATTTGCCGGCAGAGACCCAAAAGCGTGAGAGACGAAGAAACTTCTGTTCAGTATCATCATATCCGTTTATAAGTACTTGACCCTGCCCTATTTGAACAAACAGGCCGTAAAAACAATTTATACTAAGTCACAAGGAAAAAATTAATCTTGAGTTCAGAACCGGGTGCCGACAAGGCTCCGTTGGTGGCATAAAGCAGGGATTCGATTCGATGGAGAGACAATCCGCAGGCCTTGGGAATACGCCCAAGAGACCCGGAAACGTTAAGATGCGGGACTATAAGAAGGAAGAATTCACTAAAAGAAAGCCCGTTATGGATTTTTCACCCAACCTGTTCCCAAGGCAAAAATCCAACCGCAGAGTTCCTGCCTCTACAAGCAAGTGCTTGTAGCAGACAGGAACTCCCCGAAGAGAAGCGGCTGCGGAAAAGCGGCCGGCTTCCTCAATATAGAATGGTCAGACCGGTTTCCGCTCAACTTGCCGGGCAGAACCGTATGCAGACCGGACGGCTCAGACGGATGTCCTGCCGGGTATCATGCAGCTGACCTGTAAACTTGTCACGGCTGAACACCTGTATCCTGTCGGCATCCCGGCAGGCTACAAGCAGGTATTTCCCATTGGGTGTAATGACGAAATTACGTGGATGGCTCCCCGTACGGCACTTCCCTATCCTGACGAGCTTTCCGGTCGACTCGACCCTGAAGAGGGTGATGCCATCCTCCTTCAGCCGTGTGCTGGCATACAGGAACCGGCCGTCAGGACTGATGTGTATGTCGGCTCCGCCTCTCGCATGGGCATCGTCGGCGAGGATGGTCTGCGTCTCCCGCAGATCGCCCTTGGCATAGTCGAAGACCGTTATCTTGCCTGACAGCTCGCTGATGAGATAAGCGTGCCTGCCGTCGGGCGCGAAGACAAGATGGCGGGGCCCCGACCCTCTCTTCACGTGTGCGGCGATACCGTAGGCCGAGAGCGTACCTTTCTCTTTGTCGTAACGGAAAGAGAGAATCTGGTCGGCGCTGAAATCCGTTGCCAGTACGAAACCGTCAGGGGCAAAGCACACACAGTGGATATGCGGCGTGGCCTGCCGGGAACGGTCCGGACCACCCTTGTAACCGGCAAACTGCATCGTCATCTTTGCCAGTGTTCCGTTCTGCAGAATGGGAAATACGGAGAGGCTGCCGCCCGAGTAGTTGGCCGTAAGAGCCACTTTCCCGTCTGTGTCGACATAACAGGGATCTTTGCCATAGGTCAGCTGAGAGTTCATGTACGACATATTCCCTGTCACGGGATCAAAGGCGATGCTGTTGAGAGCTGCCGTCGCGTCGTTGTTCTCGCTGACGGCATAGAGATGCCGTCCGTCACGGGCGAAGGCCAGATAAGACGGATTCTTCACCTCCAGCGTACTGCGTAACCGGGCGACACCGGTAGCCTGATTGAAACTGAAGGAATAGAGGCCTTCACTGCCAGCACCGGTATAAGTGCCGACAACCATGTCCAGCTCGTTGCCAGCCATGCCGAATGCTGGCAGAGCCGTGGCGATTACGCCTAAAATAAGTGTTTTTGCTTTCATCGAATGGGTTTTATGGATTGTTTTTAAATATTCGCCTTGAATGTCGCCGGAGACACTCCCCGTCTTCCGAGACGTTGCAAAAGTAAAGAAAAAGAATTTAAACTGTTTCTTTTTTTACCTTTTTTGGCTTCAACGCCGCTGTTTTAAGATTTATACAGTTGCTTTAAGTATGCAGGAGACCTGCCCTAACCATTCTTCAGAAAGGGAGGTGACCGGCGAGAACGGTCGGAGACAGGCCTCCGTAGACGATTGCAGACAGATATGTACTTGCAGACACTACCCCTGTCTGCACGCCCAATATTCTCTGCCGTTCTTTCCTGTCATACCCATCAGAAAAGTTCTTCCGTTAAAAAGGCGTAGACGGATGTCGTGCAGAGCGCATAGCTTTAACGTGAGGGACCGAGCATCTGGCGAGTCCATGCATTTCCTTTTCCTGTACTTATGTTTATTCGATGCTGTCCTATGTCTGCTCTCGTCCCAGGCAATATATTGCAAGGAGCAGGCTGTCAACACGACTGGTGTCTGCCGACAACACAATATGTGACAGGCCTCCGCACATCTGCGGGAAAGGCCGGTTCAATCCTGCCGTTATCATATACAGCAATGCGCTGACGGCCGACTTGCACGGGAAATGTCTGCCGGACAGCATCGATGTCTATTCGGCTTCGGCTGCTACAGATGTATAATGCCGGTATCTGCCGGATACCATAAGCCTCCGTTTTATTTCCTGTCCACGTATTTAACGGAAGAATCCAAAAAAGGCTCCGCATCCCTGCGAAGCCTTTCGTTTAACATCAGACTTGCTCACGCAAGTCCTGTGTTCTTGTACTAACTCAAATAATTAACTTTAATAACGACTATTTTTCTATTTGACCTGACAAAGTTACAAAAAAAGTGCAGAACAGAAAGGAAAAACCGGTGTAATTATCGATGCTTTTAGACTTTATAACAAACGCAAGGCATTCGTACTCATTTATCGGCTGTTTTTCCTGCAACGGCACAGGGCAGACAGACAAGCCGACGTGCATCATCAGATTACCGTTGCATGACAGCCGCATACCTGTTTTCAAGCACCCGGTATTGTTCTCAACTGTAAATCAGACTGGTCCGACATGAGTCACCGACGATCAATTATTTTTTATCATGAGCTATTTAACAGCGGTTTTATTTGCCAGTCTCGAATTCTTAACGTACCTTTGCACGCCGATAAAGGTAACATGCCACCTGAGAGTCTGCGTACTGACTGTTGGAAGCCAGTCTCAGGCAAGTGTCTTTCTGTGGGTTCGTTTGGTGGTCTCTTACCTTATTATATAGGATAATAAATTATAAACAAACGAATTTGAAGACATTTGAAGAGTTGGGTGTGAGCGAAGAGATTCGCCGCGCCATCAGTGAGCTTGGATTTGAACATCCAATGCCTGTACAGGAAGAAGTAATCCCCTATTTGCTCGGCAACCGGAACGACGTCATCGCACTGGCACAGACCGGTACGGGAAAGACGGCAGCATTCGGCCTGCCACTGCTGCAACGGATTGACACCGGCAGCAAGGATACTCAGGCGGTAGTGCTGAGTCCGACACGTGAGCTTTGTCTGCAGATTGCAGACGACCTGAAGGATTTCGGCAAGTATATCCCCCACCTGCACATCGCCGCCGTCTATGGCGGTGCCTCCATCGAGACACAAATTCATCAGCTGCGCCATGGCGTACAGATCATCGTGGCTACGCCGGGACGTCTGATCGACCTCATGCACCGTGGGAAAGCACGTCTGGACAAAGTGTCGAACGTTGTCCTGGACGAGGCTGACGAAATGCTGAACATGGGATTCCAGGAGAGTATCACCGAGATACTGACCGGCGTGCCGGAAGACCGCAACACCCTGCTGTTCTCGGCTACGATGAGCCGCGACGTGGAACGTGTGGCCAAGGGTTACCTGCACGACTACAAGGAAATCGTCGTGGGCAGCCGCAACGAGGGTGCGGAGAACGTCAACCACATTTATTATATGGTGAATGCCCGCGACAAGTACCTTGCCCTGAAACGGCTGGTGGACTTCTATCCGAAGATCTATGCCATCGTCTTCTGCCGGACAAAGGTGGAGACACAGGAAATTGCCGACAAGCTGATCAAGGACGGCTACAACGCCGAGTCGCTGCACGGCGACCTCTCGCAGCAGCAGCGCGACCTCACGATGCAGAAGTTCCGTTCGCATCTCACACAGATTCTCGTGGCTACGGATGTGGCTGCACGTGGACTGGACGTGAACGACCTGACGCACGTCATCAATTACGGCCTGCCTGATGATATTGAAAACTATACCCACCGTTCCGGCCGTACAGGCCGTGCGGGCAAGAAGGGTACGTCCATCTCGATCATCCACTCCCGTGAGAAGCATAAGGTACGCAATATCGAGCGTGAAATCGGCAAGGAGTTCGTGGACGGAACACTGCCTGCACCGGAAGAAATCTGCAAGAAGCAGCTGTTCAAGACGATGGATGACATTCTGAAGACCGATGTCGATGAGGAACAGATTGAGCCTTACATGAAAGACATCAACCGCCAGTTCGAATATATCGACAAGGAGGATATCATCAAGAAGATTGTCACAGCCACCTTCGGACGCTTCCTGGACTACTACAAGAATGCTCCCGAAATAGAGAAACCATCGTCCCGCAACTCGCGTGAGACAGGCCGTGGCGGCCGTGGAGAAGGAAAATCCGGACGCAGCAGAGGACCCCGCAAGGCTGAAAGCGGCTACAGGCGGCTGTTCATCAACCTCGGCAAGACGGACGGTTTCTACCCGGGCGAGGTGATGCAGTTCATCAACAAGAATGTACATGGCCATCAGGAAGTGGGACATATCGACCTTCTGTCAAAGCAGAGTTACATTGAAGTCCCGGAACAGGATGCGCAGAAGGTGATGCGCGCACTGGACGGTACGACGTACAAGGGACGCAAGGTGCGTTGCAATGACGCTGATGAAGGCGGACATGGACGTTCGGGCGGCGGCCGGGGCGGTTACGGAAGCCATGGAGAAGGACGGAAAGACAGCCGTGAACGCAAGGGGCGCGGCCGCCGGCAACAGGAAGAAGACTTTTCTTTCGCACAGCATAAGTTCAAGAAGGATGACTGGAAAGAACTTATGAAAGGTGCGCCGGCCAAGCTGAAAGGCGAAGAGCCTGACTTCTCGGAGGAAGGCTGGGCAAGACGCAAGCCAAAGAAATAGGGAATTTTCCCAACCATACATAATATACAGAAACTGTTCCCAAGACCAGGAATTCCCTCTTCCCAGGTCTTGGGAACAGCTGTTTACGGCAGCCGCCCGACAGTTTCTGAGAGACAGATCAGAATCTTTCCTTTTCTGTATTCCCGGCTCCACGCCCCTTGAATCTTGACCGGACAGTGTTGAAGTTGTAGCGAAGAGTAATAGAGAAGTCGCGCGTATCGTAGATTTTGTTCACGTCTGTACGTGTAAGGGCATCAAATGTGGTGAATTGCTGACGCCATGTATCGAACACGTCATTGAGTTGCAGTTTGATGCTCCATGTATCCTTGCCGAACGCTTTGTAGAGTCCGAGGTCATTTGTCCAGTAACTGCGGATGCGGGTATTGTCGCCATTGCCGGAAGTCCGAGCTGAGAAGTCTATGTTCAGCCACATATCCCAGGGAAGATGGACAGCGTTGTTGAAACGGAAGATGCCCAGCGGACGGTTGAGCCTCAACAGTTCTCCATGATGGGTCAGCTTGAAATCCTGTGCAGCAAAGCCTGCCATCCAGACAGGATGCCAGCAGCCGAAAAACGTGGGAGAATAGTTTGCGAAAGCACTGTAGGAACGGAAACGCGGCATATTCTGCATCTGCAGCAATGTGGCTTCCATGTTGCCAGGGTACGGTACGGTCTGCCACATGAAATAATTCTTGGTGGAAGTGTACGCTATTTCTACGGACAGGTCTTTCCATGCCGTCGACAGCGACAGATAGTCGCGGTAGATAGGACGAAGGTTGGGATTGCCCGACTCATAGGTATAGCGGTCAATATATTTCACAGCAGAACCGAGCTGATCGAAAGCGGGACGGGAGGTCTTGCGTGTATATGCGAGACGTGTCTTCACCTTTCCTATGGGGAAGGCGAGCGATGCCGTGGGAGCAAGGTTGTGACAGGTGCGGCTCTGCCCGGGCGAGTAAGTGCCGAAATGATAGTATCTGGAGTCAGTATATTCCCACCGCAGACCGATATTGGCAGATACGGCTCCGAATGTCTGACTGGTTTCGGCGAAAAGGGCAGTGGTGGTCTCTTCTATGCGGTTGTCATTGCCGGCAATATAGACTGCATTCCCTGCATAACGGTCGGTACGATGAATATGAGTGCCCTCTGTCCCTATTCTCATCTCGCCTTTCCACACAGGACGAGAAGCCGAGGCATTGCCAGCAAGGAGGCGGTTGCAGACTTCGTTTGCAGTTGTAAAATCACGTCTTGGATTCACGGTGGACCGTTCGTACTCGTTAGTATGGCGGTCATTCAGCTGCCACAGAGCATCCAAATTGACAGACAACTGCCATTTACCCGCAGTTCCCGTGTAGTAGGCACTCAGCAGATGCTGTCGACCATAGCGGCTGGAGGCTGAGCTGTTCTCAAGTTGTTCGGAGAAACTCCCGTCAATGTAGCGTGAGGTTTCTGTAGGACCGGACGATTCCGAAGGCTTGAATCTGAAATCATAGAACAACCCGAAATAGTGAGACTTGCTGTTGTAGTTCAGACCAATTTTCCCCGAACAGACTGGAAACTTTGAGAAGTCCTTGCCCGTGCTCCGCTGCTCAATGATTGCCGTGGGCAGATATTGTGTAGTACGGTTCTCTATGCGGGGACGCTCGCGGTAGTTCTCATAGTTCAGCATACCGGCAAGGTCGAAACCCTTTCGGCGGTAATTGAAGTCGGTCTGCTCGAAAAGATAGGCATAATGTTTGACCCCAGTCGTCGTCCTGTCGTTGAAAGAGAATCCTTCTCCCATGGGAGCTACTGTTGTAATACGAATGACGGCATTCGCTGTCGAGGCATACCTTGCACCGGGGGAAGTCACGACCTCTATGTTCCTGATCTCTGAAGAAGAGAGTCGGGTAAGCTCCGACTGGTCGCGCACCTGGCGGTTGTTGATGTAGATGAGAGGCGTTCCTTTGCCGAGCACCTCTATATCTGAACCTGACCTGGAAACAAACGGCATCTTCCCGATCAGTTCGAAAGCCGAACCTGTATGCGACAGATAGGTGCCTGAAATATCCACCTGTATACCGTCATTCTTGAACTTCACCATCCGTCGGTTTCCTTTCACGACAACCTCGTTTAACTGCTGGTCTACCCGATTCAGGACGACAACGCCAAGATCTCCGGCAGGATTACGGATCATACAGTCTTTATATCCGATAAAGGAAATGCGAAGTATTTTCGGCTGGTCTGCGTCCGTTACATCAAAAGAGAAACTTCCGTTCTCTTTAGTGACCGTCCCGGTAAGGACTGTGGAATCCTTTCCTGACAGCAGGGTTACGGTTGCGAACTCAACCGGTGTGCCCGTTCCGTCTTTCACGGTCCCTCGAATATAAGGAGTCTGGGCGGAAAGCGACAGAGCGGAAAGACATTGCAGCACTGCAAGCAGCAGTCCTTTTGCCAGACGGCGGTTATCTGACGGCATTCTTCTTTTCATTGCGGATTGATTAAAACTCATTTTCCCTTGGACAGACACGAAACGTATCTTGGGTATTGATTATGTGATGGGCGGTCCGACGCTTTTATGACAGGAACCCCTGACAGCTCCGACAAATTTATGAAAAAAAAGGAAAAAGCATCATCTTTCCATAGAAAAAGATGTTGTTATGCTTAAAACACACAGCCAAGCGGATCGATTGTCCCGTTTTTTTCGTATATTTGCGTTCTGTAAAACCATGAATCTGTTATGGAACAACTCCTCCACTATGTATGGAAACACAAAATGTTTCCGCTGACGGGGCTCAAGACCACTGACGGACAGGAGGTGGAAGTCATTGATCCCGGACTGCATAACCGTAATGCAGGTCCCGATTTCTTCAATGCGAAAGTGAAGATCGGCGGAACGTTGTGGGTGGGCAATGTAGAGATACACGACCGTGCGTCCGACTGGTTCCTGCACCGGCACGACCGCGATCCGCACTATAACAACATCATCCTGCACGTGGCAGAGTCCGTTGATGTGGATGTCAAGACAAAACAAGGTGATTATCCGCCACAGATGCGGCTGCAGGTTCCTGCACCCGTCAGGGAACATTACGAAGAACTGCTTACGACAGATGCCTATCCGCCCTGCTACCGCATCATTCCTGACCTCTCACGTCTGATGGTTCACTCGTGGATGAGTGCCTTGCAGACGGAACGGCTGGAACAGAAAACGGAGGCAATCGCCCAACGGGTGAAGGATTGCGACGGATCTTGGGAAGCCGCTTACTTCGTCACACTTGCCCGCAACTACGGCTTCGGCATCAATGGCGATGCTTTTGAAACATGGGCAAAGCTGATTCCATTGCAGAGCATAGCCCATCATCGGGACAACCTGCTGCAGATTGAAGCCTTCTTCCTGGGACAGGCAGGATTACTGGAAACGGCTGCCATACCCGAGCGGTATCAACAGAAAGCACAGAAGGACAGCTACTTCACACAACTGAAAAGCGAATATCAGTATCTGGCGCATAAGTTCGGACTACGGCACATGGATGCCAGCCAATGGAGATTTCTCCGTCTCCGGCCACAGAACTTCCCGCATATCCGCATCGCACAGCTCGCACAGCTTTACTATGAAGGGCGGGCAGGACTGTCTCAGCTGCTGGACTGTGAGACGGTAAGACAGGTGCAGGAACTGCTGGCTACGCAGGTGACGACCTACTGGGAGACACACTATGTCTTTGGTGAAGAGAGCGCGAAGAGCGAGAAACGGCTGTCGGCGGCATCATTGAACCTGCAGATCATCAATACGGTCATTCCCGTCCTCTTCACATACGGCAGGCATAAGAACTCCGAAAAGTACTGCGACCGTGCCTTCGACTTCCTTGAAGCTCTGAAAGCAGAGAACAATCACATCGTAAGAATGTGGAAGGAAGTAGGCTTGACAGTTGAGACGGCAGGCGACTCGCAGGCACTCATACAGCTGAAAAAGGAGTACTGCGACCGGAAGGACTGCCTGCGCTGCCGGATCGGATACGAGTATCTGAAAGGCAGACCCTCCGCCCAGCCATAGAAATCATCAGGCTGACAAGGCAGGTTAGCCTATCTGGACTGACATGAGGCTAATGGGCCTAACAAGACAGAAAGTTCTAACACTACTTTCCCAATTAATGAATATGGAACAAAAGAAATACATTTTCGAGACAAGAATGGAAGTCCGCGACTATGAGTGCGACATCCAAGGTATAGTAAACAATGCCAATTATCTGCACTACACCGAGCACACCCGCCATCGGTTCCTGCGTTCATTAGGTGTCAGCTTCGCCGATTTGCACGAGAAAGGTGTCGATGCCGTAGTCGCACGGATGCAGCTCACCTATAAAGTGCCGCTGACCTGCGATGACGAGATCATCTCACGCATGGGATTGAAGAAACAGGGACTTCGCTGGGTGTTCAACCACGACCTCTTCCGAGCCAGCGACGAGCAGCTCTGCTTCCATGCCGATGTCGACCTTGTGACGCTCATCAACGGCAGACTGGGCAACAGCAAGGAATATGACGAAGCATTCGCCGCAGTACTGTAGGAAGGTGAAAAACTCATCGCTTATCATCGCCTATCACCACCTATCATCGCTTATCATCGCCTACCCCCAACACTCCCAGCCATGGAATCCCTTAACGCCATCCTGCTGACCCGACTGACCCGCTTCCACCTCACCGAACTGGCAGAACTATACAGGCGGACAGGTTCGGCTACAGCCGTCATTGAGCACAAACGGGACATCAGGGACATCCTCCCGGATGCCTCAATACATCTCGTACAGGCGCTGAAAGACATCGACAGTCTCAGAGACCGGGCTGAACAGGAGCTGGAATACGACCGGCAACATGGTATCCAGCCCATCTGCATGAACGACGAACACTATCCGCAACGGATCAGGGAGTGTCCCGATGCCCCTATCCTACTCTATTATCTCGGCAACGCCGACCTCAACAGCCGTCACGTCATCAGTATTGTAGGCACTCGCCACTGCACTACCTACGGACAGGATGTCATCCGTTCGTTCGTCAAGGAACTGAAGACAATCTGTCCAGATGTTCTCATCTTCAGCGGACTGGCATACGGTGTAGACATCCATACACACCGGGCGGCCCTGCAGAACGGCTTTGACACCATCGGCGTACTGGCACACGGGCTCGACGACCTCTATCCCCGTATACACCGTGACACAGCCGTACAGATGATGAGGCGAGGCGGACTGCTGACAGAATACATGACACACACACAGCCCGTAGCCCGTAACTTCGTACAGCGGAACCGCATCGTCGCCGGATGCTCGGATGCAACTATCCTCATAGAGTCGGCCTCCAAGGGCGGCGGACTCATCACCTGCAGCATTGCACGCAGCTACGGACGGGAGGTCTTTGCCTTTCCCGGTTCCGTACATTCAGACTACAGTGAGGGATGCAACAATCTTATCCGGGACAACGGGGCGGCACTCATCACCTCTGCCACCGACCTGGTGAAAGCAATGGGATGGGAAGAGGATGCCCGACTGGAGCAGGCACATCAACGGGGCATTGAGCGAACACTTTTCCCTGATTTGTCTCCAGAGGAGAACTCCGTTGTCCGTGTGCTTGCCAAGAATAACGACCTGCAGATCAATCTACTGTCCATTCAGGCCGGACTTCCCGTCTCACGGCTCACTGGCATCCTCTTCGCACTGGAGATGAAAGGCATCATAAGGGCGATGGCAGGCGGATGTTATCACCTGCTGGCATAGCCTTGCACGATACGGGTACTCATACGCTTCCGTAATAAATCCACCATGACCTTCTCTCCTTTTCTTGTTGAGCGGCATTATCGTAAATACCTGTTCTACAAGCAATCGGCTGACAACAATCTTCGGAGCATGGTGCCATGCCACGGAGTATGCACACCCTCCTTCCTATGCGCTGGTTCGACTGGATCATGATGCATGCCAGCTGAACCGCAATGCCGACCGGTCTGCCGAGACAGACGAAGCGGACAGGCAGGACAGCCCGGATAGCCATACCCCAGAAGTCTGGCAGTCGTACCCTAAAGGTCCGACTGCCGGACTTTTTTTCTTTCTTCCGCCAGACGCTCCTCACCTTTAGAGAGATTGGGAGAGGGAGAGCAGGATGGGAGCAAGATAGTGTCCTGATGCAAAATATCTCCGTATTTATTTGTGTGTTACATATATAATAGGTAAATTTGCACGGATTAATTTTTACGGGACGCGTGAGAAGGTAAGCGTCAAGGCATCTGCGCCTTGTCTGGAGTTACCCCTTTTGGTTCCCTAAGATGTTGGTCAAAACAATAAGTATTTAAAATTTTAGATGAACGTAATTACGAAAACAGTTCAGTTGCCAGATGGAAGAACCATCTCAATTGAAACCGGAAAGGTTGCAAAGCAGGCTGACGGCGCAGCGGTCCTCCGCATGGGAAACACCGTACTTCTCGCCACTGTTTGTGCAGCCAAAGAGGCAGTTCCGGGCACAGACTTCATGCCTTTGCAAGTTGATTATCGCGAGCAGTATTCTGCCGCAGGTCGTTACCCAGGCGGTTTCACCAAACGCGAAGGCAAAGCCAATGACGACGAAATCCTTACATCACGCCTTGTGGACCGTGTTCTCCGTCCACTTTTCCCATCAGATTACCACTGCGAGGTCTATGTACAGGTCATGCTGCTGTCGGCCGACAGCGTAGACCAGCCTGATGCCCTTGCAGGGTTTGCAGCATCCGCAGCACTGGCTGCATCAGACATCCCCATCGAACACCCCACCTCCGAAGTCCGCGTAGCCCGTATCAACGGAGAATACGTCATCGATCCTACCTTCGAGCAGATGAAGGAGGCAGACATGGACCTCATGGTCGGTGCCACCAAGGACAACATCATGATGGTAGAGGGTGAGATGGACGAGGTTTCCGAGCAGGACCTCATCGGTGCTTTGAAGGCAGCGCACGAGGCCATCAAGCCTATGTGCGAGATGCAGGAAGAACTTTCAAAGGCCTGCGGTACGGACGTGAAGCGCGAGTACGACGATGAGATCAACGACGAAGAGCTGCGCGAACAGGTACGCAAGGAGACCTACGACGCCTGCTATGCCGAGGCACAGAGCGGCGACAACGACAAGAAGCACCGCGAGGAGACCTACGAGAAGATCAAGGCAGACTTCACCGAGGCATACGATGCGGCCCACACAGACCTTTCAGAAGACGACCTCGAAGAAAAACACGCAGAAATCGATCGTTACTTTGCAGACGTACAGCGCGACTCCATGCGCCGCAGTGTCCTCGACACCGGCAAGCGCATGGACGGCCGTGCAACAGACGAGATACGTCCTATCTGGTGCGAGGTAGACACGCTGCCGATGCCCCACGGAAGTGCGCTCTTCCAGCGTGGCGAAACCATGTCGCTCTCTACCTGTACCCTCGGTACGAAGATGGACGAGAAGATGGTCGACAACGTACTGGAGAAGAGCTACCAACGTTTCCTCCTCCACTATAACTTCCCGCCGTTCTGTACCGGTGAGGCCAAGGCACAGCGCGGCGTAGGCCGCCGTGAGATCGGCCACGGCCATCTGGCATGGCGTGCGCTGAAGGGCCAGATTCCGGCCGACTTCCCTTACACCGTCCGTCTGGTAAGCCAGATCCTCGAGTCCAACGGCTCCTCTTCCATGGCGACCGTATGCGCCGGCACGCTGGCACTGATGGATGCAGGTGTCCCGATGAAGAAACCGGTATCAGGTATCGCCATGGGGCTGATCAAGAACCCGGGCGAGGACAAGTATGCCGTACTGAGCGACATCCTCGGCGATGAGGATCACCTGGGCGACATGGACTTCAAGACGACCGGTACACGTGACGGCCTGACGGCAACGCAGATGGACATCAAGTGCGACGGTCTGTCGTTCGAGATTCTTGAGAAGGCACTCATGCAGGCCAAGGCCGGCCGTGAGCACATCCTCAACCTCCTGACCGACACGATCGCAGAGCCGCGTGCAGAGATGAAACCGCAGGTTCCACGCATCGTGCAGCTGGAAATCCCCAAGGAGTTCATCGGTGCCGTCATCGGCCCCGGCGGCAAGATCATCCAGCAGATGCAGGAAGATACAGGCGCCGTCATCACCATCGACGAGACCGACGGTGTCGGCAAGGTGCAGGTGTCAGCCCCCAACAAGGATTCGATTGATGCTGCCCTGGGCAAGATCAAGTCGATTGTCGCCGTACCGGAAATCGGTGAAGTCTACGAGGGAACGGTACGTTCCATCATGCCTTACGGCTGCTTCGTAGAGATACTGCCGGGCAAGGACGGCCTGCTCCACATCTCGGAGATCGACTGGAAACGGCTCGAGACCGTAGAAGACGCAGGCATCAAGGAGGGCGACAAGATCAAGGTCAAGCTCCTCGACATCGACCCGAAGACCGGCAAGTACAAGCTCTCACGCCGTGTGCTGCTCGAGAAGCCGGAAGGCTATGTAGAGCCGCAGCGCCGGCCACGTGGCGACCGCCGGCCACGCCGTGACGGTGAGCGTCGCCATGACGACCGCCGTCCGCGCCGCGAGTTCAGCGACAACGAAAGCAACAACTGATTTTCCCGCGACATACGAACCGAATCCCCCTGCAGACGGAAACACTGTCTGCAGGGGGATTCTCTTTATCGGGAAGCGACTTTCTCAAACTGTTCAGCCAGGCTTCCACATCTCTGACACATCATAACGTTACTCCATATCTTCTATTCTGTTTTCCGTCATTCCACCGTCAGCTGCACAGCCCGCCGCACTCTCTCTCCCAAGCTGGCGGACCAGCCGGGAACAGGCTTATAGATACAGGCTGTCTACCACAAGCATCTTCCCGTTAGGAAATAATTTTACATTTCAGGCCGGAAAAATGCTCTCTCTGCTTCTCATGAAGTCCTCCGGAAACCGGAGAAATTCCCCTCTGTATTTCAAACAGGCCTTGTCTGCATTTCAACTAACGCCTGATTGCGGTTCAAGTAAGGCTTACTTGCACGTCAGGTAAGGCCTTTCAGGACCGCAACTAAGCACATCTTTCAACACAGAACGTATATACCTGTCTGTGAGCAGCTTACAAAGACGTTTCTCATCCTCCGGCAATGTATGCCGCCTGTGTTTCCTCCTACTTGCCAGAGAGAGGGAATCATGGAGCGTCATCAGCTGCAGAACGATAAAATATCTGGACAAAAAAATAAAAGTTATTTCATGGAAAGGCAACAGATGCTGCAGCAGACAAGTCCATTCCGGCGGACTGTTACAGTTCCCGCATCAGGTCTTTCATCCCCTCACTCGCCCCTTTCTTTATGTGCTTCACACGTCCGGCGCTGCCGGCAGGCGCATCATCGGGATCGATGAGATAGATGGGAATTCCCGGGCGTGTGTAGCGGACGAGTCCGGCCGCAGGATAGACATTCAGCGACGTGCCGATGATCACGAAGATGTCTGCCTTCGCCGCTTCTTCCGCTGCCGGTTCGATCATAGGAACAGCTTCGCCGAAAAACACGATGAAAGGCCGGAGCAGACTGCCGTCACCCGCCCGTGTACCGGGAGCCACCATGCAGTCTTCGGCCGGCAGTTCCTGTATGTAACGGCTGTCGTAAGGGTTCTTGCTCGAGCATACTTTTGTCAGTTCTCCATGCAGATGGATGACCTTCGAGGAGCCGGCCCTTTCATGGAGATTGTCCACGTTCTGTGTGACGACCGTCACGTCATAGTCCTTCTCAAGCTCTTTGATAAGGCGGTGTCCCTCGTTGGGACTGGCCGCATAGAGCTTCTTCCGCAGGTTGTTGTAGAAGCTGTTGACGAGTGTCGGGTTGGCTTCCCACCCTTCGTGCGAGGCCACCTGCTCAACGGGATAGTCCTCCCACAGTCCGTCGTTTCCGCGGAATGTCTTGAATCCGCTCTCTACAGACATCCCTGCACCGGTCAAGAATACGATTTTCTTCATGTTGCTTGTATTTTTGTTCTGAGGTCAGTCAGCTTGAGAAATTGAAAGGGAAAATGGAGACAGAAGCGTGCAACCTACAGCCTCAGCTTCTGCTTACGGCCGGTGTTCCAAAGTAGCGGCACAGCTTTTCCGGATTCTTCCTGTTCTTTGTCACTTTTTTGTCACTTACGTCCCAAAGCACCTTTCTCTTCCACAAATTTAGTTATTTTAATCCGATTAATGCCATACTATACCTTAAAAATCGTATCTTTGCACATCAATTATTAATAATATCAAGCACAGTAATGGATAAACTAAGCTATGCACTGGGCATCGGTATCGGTTCACAGCTCGCCGGAATGGGGGCAAAGGAACTGAATATCGACGACTTCGCACAGGCTATCAAGGATGTTGTTTCAGGCTCGGCACTGAAAGTAGACAACGCCGAGGCACAGACACTCGTACAAAACTTCTTCCGCAAACAGGAGGCTGAGCGGCAGGCCGTTGCCGCCGAAGCCGGCAAGGCCGCAAAGACCGCCGGTGAGGCTTTCCTTGCAGAGAACGGAAAGAAGGAAGGTGTCGTCACGCTGCCGTCAGGCCTGCAGTACCAGGTACTGAAGGAGGGCAACGGCAAGAAGCCCTCTGCAACCGACCAGGTGGTATGCCACTATGAAGGAACATTGATCGACGGTACCGTCTTCGACAGTTCTTACAAGCGCAAGGAGCCGGCTACATTCGGCCTGAACCAGGTAATCGCCGGCTGGACGGAGGGTGTACAGCTTATGCAGGAGGGTGCCAAGTACCGCTTCTTCATTCCTTATGACCTTGCCTACGGCGAGCGGGGTGCCGGTGCGCAGATACCGCCTTTTGCGGCCCTTGTCTTTGACGTAGAACTGATTGAGGTGAAAGGGAAGGCATAAGCAGGGATGGGGCGATGATGAGCGATGGCAGGTGATACACGGACTATCGCACCGACCATAATCGACAATCATCAATAATCATCCTCTTCCAAGACCCATCACCCATAAATTCCAGAAAACTAAACAATTGAGAATAATGAAGAAAATTTATCTATTGGCCGCAATGGCTATCGCAGCCGCAGGATTCACGTCTTGTGGCAACTCCACTCCAAAGGAGGACCTGAAATCAGATGTCGACTCGCTGAGTTACGCCTTCGGTGTTGACCAGGGGCAGAGTGTCAAGCAGTATCTCCAGCAGATGCAGATCGATACCGCCTATATCGACGAGTTCATCAAGGGTATGAACGACGGCGCACAGAATGCCGATGACAAGAAGCGTGCCGCTTACAATGCCGGTATCGGTGTCGGTATGCAGATGAACATGATCATCAAGCAGCAGATCAACCGCCAGATCTTCGGTGAAGACTCTACCAAGACCATCTCACTGAACAACTTCCTTGCCGGTTTTGCTGCCAGTGCAAAGGGCAAGGGCCAGAAGATGACCGTTGAACAGGCACGGACCATCGAGCAGAACACCTCGAAGGCAATCCAGACGAAGGCTGCCGAGAAGACTTACGGTGCCAACAAGAAGAAGAGCGATGCCTACATGGCCGCCAACGCAAAGAAGCCCGGCGTGAAGACCATCGGCCAGGGCGTACAGGTGAAAGAACTCAAAGCCGGTTCGGGTGCTACGCCGAAAACAACGGACGTGGTAAAGATCAATTATGTAGGAAAGACGATTGAAGGCAAGGTGTTCGACCATCGTGACAATGCCCCAATGCCCGTCAGCGGTGTCATTCCTGGTTTCACGGAGGCGCTAACCAAGATGCCGGTGGGTGCCAAGTGGGAAATTACCATTCCTTACTCAGCCGGTTACGGATCACAGCAGCCCAGTCCTGACCTCAAGCCGTTCTCGACGCTCGTGTTCACGGTAGAGCTGCTCGGCATCGAGAAGGCTCCTGAGGGCCGGCCGGCTATGCCAGGCGCAAAGCCCGGCATGTAAAAGTCGATACTTCAGGCAAATTTAAGTAAAGTGAGGGTCGGGTATTGAACCCGACCCTTGTTGAATAATATTTCTTTTAAAAAAGATTATGAAGAAAGCAATCATGTTGGCTCTGCTCGTTGCGGCAGGTGCTGTTTTCAATGCGGCAAGTGCCCAGAACAGGAAAAAAGACAAGAAAGAAAGACAGAAGACAGAGTGTACCGGTGAGTGCAGGATGGCACCGGTAGAATTGAAGACGGCCTCCGACTCTCTGAGCTATGCGGCCGGCATGGCGATGACCCGCGGTCTGAACAATTATCTTGCCAATCAGTTCGGTGTGAAAGAGTCCCAGATGCCGGATTTCCTGCGCGGTCTGCGCAAAGGGATAGAAAACCGCAAGGATTCCGCTTTCGCTGCTTACGTGGCCGGAATGATCATCAGTTCACAGGTGGAGAAGACGATGCTGCCGAACATGAGCAGTCAGTTTGAGGGGACATCCGCCCCTATCAATCCCGACCTGCTCTACAAAGGGTTTGTCGCCGCCCTGTCGAAAGACACCACGCTCTTCAGACAGGATGCAGCTGAACAGCTCTTTGAAAAGAAACAGGTAGAGCTGAAAGCGCAGAAAGAAGCTGCGACAAAAGCGAAGAATGAGGCTTACCTGGCCGAAAACAAGAAGGCCGAAGGGGTCATTGTATTGCCTGACGGGCTCCAGTACCGTGTCATCAGCAAGGGCGACGGCCCCCTGCCGAAGGCCACAGACCGCGTGCGCGTTGTCTACGAGGGAAAGACTATCGACGGAAAGGTGTTCGACGCGACTGCCCGTCATGGCGTAGAGTTCGACACCTTTGCTGTCAACGGCCTCATCAAAGGCTGGACGGAGGCACTGCAGATGATGCCTGTCGGTTCAAAATGGGAGATAGTCATCCCACAGGAACTGGCGTACGGGGCACGGGGTGCAGGCAAGGACATCGCACCATACTCGACACTTGTCTTCACACTCGAGCTGAAAGGCATCGAGCCGGCAGAGGACAAAGCGGCGAAGACCGTAGAGCCTGCGAAGCTGGTTCCGGCAAAGAAACTCCCGGCGAAACCGGTCAGAAAGACTGTGAAAAAGTAAGGCAGGAGGCTGTGCAGTACAGCCCCTGCAACTTACGATAAAGACAAAATGCGCCTCCCGGGCGCATTTTTTATGTCATTTTGTTGTCTGTTCCATATTTATTACCTACTTTTGCTTGCACGCAGATCAAGCTTTGAATTACATAACAATTAAACATATCAACCTTTGAACATGGAAAAAGTAGATCGATTGGACAAGAAGATACTGGGCATCCTCTCACAGAACGCCCGTATGCCATTCAAGGACGTAGCTGCCCAGTGCGGCGTCTCACGTGCTGCCATACACCAGCGTGTACAGCATCTTGTTGAGAACGGAGTCATTACAGGCAGCGGATTTGATGTCAACCCCAAGAGCCTGGGCTACACCACCTGCACCTATGTCGGGCTCAACCTTGAACGCGGGTCCATGTACAAGAAAGTGGTCGAACGCATCAGTGCCATCCAGGAAGTCGTCGAGTGCCACTTCACGACGGGCCCTTACACCATGCTCGTGAAACTTTATGCCAAGGACAACGAACAGCTGATGGACCTCCTCAACAACCAGCTTCAGGGTATTCCTGGCGTAGTGTCTACGGAGACTCTCATCTCGCTCGAGCAGAGCATCAAGCGTGAAGTCCCTATCTCAGAGGACCTGCTCTGATTCCCATGCGGCTTCCGCCAACGACAGAACAATCATTCAATCACTATCAGAATGCAATACGATCTACAGTCGCATCTCAACAAGGTGTATGCGACTTTCCCCGAAGCAAAGCAGCAGCCCATAATCGGCATAACGACGAACTTCACGGACGGTGATGCTACGCTGAGGGATGTCTACTATAAGCAGATTGCCGCTGCAGGCGGCATTCCGGTCCTCGTACCGCCGGTAGCCGACAAGGATGTCCTCGTGAACACGCTTGCCCATCTTGACGGACTTCTCCTTACAGGAGGCGGCGACATCAATCCGCTCTGGACCGGCGAAGAGCCTTCTACACACCTGCACAACATCAATGCCGAGCGCGACCTGCCCGAACTGATGCTGACCCGGCTGGCATTCAACCGTCAGATTCCTATCCTCGGCATCTGCCGCGGCATACAGACACTGGCTGTTGCCTTGGGAGGAACAGTGCAGCAGGACATCTATGAAGAGTATATCAGGACCGACGAAACGGCAGCGAAGAAACAGAGCAGGGACAAGACTACCGCCAATTATCATGCTGCAACACTGAAGCATTCACAGGATGCTGACCGGAGTGAAGCGACACATAGTGTGCGCCTTGCGAAGCCGTCTGTACTGTATGCACTCTATAAGGAAGAGCAGATTATGGTCAACACCTTCCATCATCAGGCGGTAAAAGACCCCGGCAAACGGTTCCGCGTGACGGCTCTTGCGCCGGACGGCGTCGTAGAGGCCATCGAAAGTACGGAGTACAAACCGGTCATGGGCGTACAGTGGCACCCTGAATGGATGGGAGAAGAAGGAGGAAAACTCTTCCGATGGCTGGTGACACAGTCCGGCAACTTCAGCCTCGCCAAGCAGCTCCACCAGCGTGTACTCACACTCGACACACACTGCGACACGCCGATGTTCTTTCCACAGGGCGTACGGTTCGACCAGCGTGACGCGCGGATACTCTACGATCTGCACAAGATGACCGAAGGACGGCAGGATGCCGTTACAATGGCAGCCTACCTCCCGCAGCCAAAGATCGGCGAGACATTCTCCTCGAAGATCGATGTCGAAGGACTGAAACACTTCAATCCAGACCTTGCAGACACACTTGACCATCTTTCGCCGGCAGTCTATGCCGACCTCATCTTCGACAAAATTGAGGACATCGTAAAGCAGAACCAGCGTTACGTCAGCATAGCGCGTACGCCATCCGACCTCTACGAAGACAAGCGCAAGGGACGCAAAAGCATCATGTTCGCCATCGAGAACGGCCTCGCCCTGGAGCATAAGCTCGAGAACATAAAACACTTCGCACAGCGTGGCGTGGTTTACATCACGCTCTGCCACAATGGTGACAACGACATCTGCGACTCGGCCCGGGGCTGCAATACACACGGGGGTGTAAGCAGGTTCGGTGAAGAGGCAATCAGGGAAATGAACCGCAACGGCATCATGGTGGACCTGAGCCATGGCGGTGAAAAGAGCTTCTATGATGCGCTCGAGATAAGCACGATGCCCATCGTATGCAGCCACTCCAACAGCAAGGCACTCTGCGATGTGCCCCGTAACCTGACAGACGACCAGATGCGGGCACTGGCGAAGAAGGGCGGCGTAGCCCACATCACCCTGTACAAAGGCTTCCTGAAGAAAGAAGGCGAGGCAACGGTCATGGATGCGATTGCCCACCTTGAGCATGCCATCAGCGTCATGGGCATCGACCACGTAGGCGTAGGCACCGACTTCGACGGTGACGGAACGGTGCGCGGTATGGCGGATGCCAGCGAGATGATCAACTTCACCCTTCATCTTCTCCGCCGTAAGTACAGCGAACGTGACATAGAGAAAATATGGGGCGGCAACTGGCTGCGTGTCATGGCGAAAGTGCAGAGTGTGAGGAAGTAACCCCTTATTCATCAGAGACAATGAAAACGAAAACAAAACTCCTTACCGGCTGCCTTCTGGCAGTCTCCCTTACGACCGTAGCCTACGGCTGCAAGGGGAAAGCAAACAACAACGGCAATACGGCCGACACCGTGACAACGGCAAAGCCGGCCGGCCCTCAATTCAATGCCGATTCGGCATACGCTTTCATGGCAGCACAGTGCCGCTTCGGACCACGCACAATGAACTCCACGGCACATGAGGCGTGCGGAAAATGGATCGCAGAGAAGTTCAGGCAGTTCGGCTGTGAAGTCCAGGAACAGAAGACCGACCTGAAGGGATACGACGGAACTCTGTTGAAGTCGACGAACATCATCGCACGTTTTAACCCTAAGGCAAAGAAAAGGATACTGATCTGTGCGCACTGGGACAGCCGTCCGTGGGCTGACAACGACCCCGACTCCACCAACCGGAAGAAGCCGGTCATGGCTGCCAACGACGGAGCCAGCGGCGTAGCCGTCATGCTGGAGACAGCCCGCCTGCTGCAGGCCGACGGGAAACTTACGGTAGGGGTAGACTTCGTCTGCTTCGATGCCGAAGACTGGGGTGTACCGCAATGGGAGACGAACTATCAGGACAACGGTGACTCATGGGCACTGGGAGCACAATACTATTCGCAGAACTTTCCGTCCGGTGTCAAGCCCGAATTCGGCATTCTCCTGGACATGGTAGGCGGCGAAGGTGCCCAGTTCTACCGCGAGGGGATGTCGCTGCAGTTCGCTCCCGACGTTGTCAACCGCGTCTGGAATGCAGCCAAATCCGCCGGTTTCGGCGCTTACTTTCCCGATGCCGTAGGCGGAATGGTCACCGACGACCATGTCCCCGTAAACCAGAACTGCGGCATCCCGACTGTAGACATCATTCCTTATTATCCCGACTGCCGGCAGAGTTCCTTCGGACCGACCTGGCACACCGTCAACGATACGATGGACCATATTGACAGGAATACGCTGCAAGCTGTCGGCCAGACAGTGATACAGGTACTGTACACGATGTAGCTCCAGCCGGCCTCTGTCGTGTACAGAGGAAAGGACTTCCATGATGGAAGCCTCCGTTTTGTTCGGATATTTTACTCTTTCTGAACTGTCAGGGCCGTATCTGTCCCATGTCTTCGACGATCTGGAGAAAATCATACCGCACCGACAATTCCTGAAAAGAAACGAAGACTGCAAGTCGTTCACAGACAGGCACATAGCAACTACACGGAAAGAGATGCCCGGCAGCATTGCAGACAGGCGTTACTTGAGGTCCAAGTAAGCACTACTTGAAAGCCAATCAGGCCTCAGTTGGAACACAAGCAGTGCCTGTCTGAAATCCAGATGGCCGCTCACTGCGTTTTCAGTGGCCGTCATGACACAGGAAAAGGGCGTTTCCTGTATGCAGAATGTAAATTGTTTTCACATCCGATCACAATGATACCGTCTCAGCCTCGGCTGCAACCGGTATTCTGCAGCACAGGTGTCTCTGCAGCAGCAACGACTGCCAGCCTGCAGGGAGAGCACAGGAGACTACCCTTGCAATCTGCCTGAAGAAAAAACTTCATGGCATCCACAAAAGACAAAGCCGGCTGACACAGAATCTGCGTGTCAGCCGGCTTTGTCCGCTATATGAGGCTGCAAGAAGGGTTACTCCTCATCCTGCAGGTTCTTGTGTGCCGACTTCTTCTTCACCTTGAACTTGTCGAATCCCTTTCCGAACACGCCCATCACCTGGCTCTGGGTTACGAACGCATCAGGATCGATGTCGTCAATCATACGATAGACGTAGGATGCCTCACGCTGACGGGTCACGACGATGACCAGCTTGATGTCGTGCCCGGTATAATATCCCTTCGCATCAACAATCGTACTGGTTCGGTGGGGCTGGTCCTTTGATATCATGTCACAGATTTCCTTGTAACGTTCGGAGATGATCAGGAACTGTACCGAACGGCGGCTGGAATTGATGACCTGGTCCAGCACGAAAGACGTTATAATCAGATTCACATAACCGTAAATGACCTGTTCCCAGCTGTGAAGGACAAGATAACTGCCTGTCACGATGGTCATGTCCACCAGCAGGATGACGCGTCCGAGGGAGATGTCGCGGTACTTGTTGACGATGGCGGCCACAATGTCCGACCCTCCGGAGCTGCCGTTATAGGACAGACCGAAAGCAAGCCCCACGCCACAGAACGACGCACCGATGATGGCTGCCATGAAAGGCTGCCCATGCAGGAGCACAGGATGCGGAAAGGCCGACCCGAGAATTCTCGTCAGGACAGTCAGCACCACAACGCCATAGATTGTGCGGATGCAGAACTTCAGCCCCAGAACCTTCAAGGCGACAGCCAGCAGAATGGCATTCAGCACGAAATAAGTGGTGCTGACCGGGATGTCCTGTCCCCATTTCAGAATGGAAGCCAGACCCGCAACACCACCGTTGCCGATATGGTTGGGAAGGAGAAAGACCATCCAGCCGATGGCATAGGAAAACATACCGACGGCGATCATCACGTAATCTAAGATTTCCCGATAAAGAGCTTTCTTGTTAAGTTTGTTAGTCATACATTTAAGGAATAAGTGAAATCACGCTGCAAATTTAGATAAAATTTCCGAAACAAAGCACTTGCACAGAAAAAATAGAGTACCTTTGCAGAAAATAATCTGCCGCCGGTGGCTGTGCAGAAAGCCGTGCCTCCGTAATCCACAGGGATGCACGCTTCGTATGTCTGTGAAAGGCCGCTGTCGACAGGCACGTAAGCTGTCCTGCGGCCTCCTCCTGACACTTTCTCATCCCCCGGCGGTGCTGCTGCAAAACAAATCAGGAATATGCCAGAAGATTTCGATATACACGAGGAAAAACTGACCTCGGCCGAGAAGGATTTCGAGAATGCCCTCCGCCCGCTGCGCTTCAGTGACTTCAGCGGACAGCAGAAGGTCGTCGAGAACCTCAGTGTCTTTGTCGAGGCTGCCAAATACCGTGGCGAACCGCTCGACCATACACTCCTGCACGGTCCGCCGGGACTGGGCAAGACGACGCTGAGCAACATCATCGCCAACGAACTGGGCGTAGGTTTCAAAATCACATCGGGGCCCGTGCTCGACAAACCGGGCGATCTGGCGGGCATCCTCACGTCTCTTGAACCGAACGACGTGCTCTTCATCGACGAGATCCACCGGCTCTCTCCTGTCGTGGAAGAGTACCTCTACTCTGCCATGGAAGACTACCGCATCGACATCATGATCGACAAGGGGCCTTCAGCACGGTCCATCCAGATCGACCTCAATCCGTTCACCCTCGTCGGCGCAACCACACGCAGCGGACTGCTCACGGCTCCGCTCCGTGCCCGTTTCGGCATCAACCTCCATCTGGAATACTACGATCCGGAGACCCTGAAACGCATCATCAAACGGTCGGCACAACTGTTGAAAGTGCCTATCGTGGACGATGCCGCCATCGAAATCGCACGCCGCTCGCGCGGCACGCCACGTATCTGCAATTCTCTGCTCCGCCGTGTGCGCGACTTCGCACAGGTAAAGGGCAACGGCACCATCACCCCCGAAATCGCCAGCCTCTCACTGCAGTCGCTGAACATCGACAAGTACGGACTGGACGAGATCGACAACAAGATTCTCCTTACCATCATCGATAAGTTCCGGGGCGGCCCGGTGGGTGTTTCGACCATTGCGACAGCCATCGGCGAGGATTCCGGAACGGTAGAAGAGGTCTATGAGCCTTTCCTCATCATGGAAGGATTCATCAAACGGACACCCCGGGGGCGCGTGGCAACCCAGCTTGCATACAGCCATCTCGGGAGGAACTATGCCCGGGCCGACTCCCTTCAGCCGGACCTGTTCGATTAGGATGGACCCTCCCCATCACGGTCTGTCGCCCTCTTCTACCCCTGCCCCACCCCCTTCAGAAAGGGCGTGGGACATCTTTTCCATAAAAAAACACTGTTCTCTGCCACAAAGTTCTCCTTTCTTCCGTCTCTATGAATGTAAGCGGAACAAAGTATGAACCCTTTAAAACATCAAAGACATGAGAAAGAAAATCTTTACCGCAGCATTCGCAGCAGTCATCTTGCTTTGCAGCTGTACCGTACAGGCCCGTCCGTCATCCACTGCCGGCGTATCACAGGACGACGGAGTGGAGACCATCTTCAGACAGTTCAGGAACGAGAAGAACGTCACCTACATCAATCTGCCCAAGAGTCTCATCAAGATGGGACTGAAGTCATCCAACGACAAGACAGCAGACGCACTCGCCGCACAGATCGACGGAATACAGATTCTGACATTGGAAGCGGTAAGCCAGAAGACGAGGGACGCTTTCTGCAAACGGTTCAACGGTCTGGAGGAAAAGAGCTATGAGCCTATGGTCAAGACGAATGACGGCGGTGAGAAGGTCAGGATACTGGTGAAAGGGAACGAGAAGGAAGTACAGAGTCTCGTTATCCTCGCCATAGACAAGGACGACTGTTCGCTCATCAAGATCAACGGGCACATCAACCCCGCCGACATCGATGCCATTGTAGATATGGAAACCAAATAAAACGTACGTGTGACATGAAACGAGTTCTCATTCTTTTTATCCTTGCAATCAGCGTCCTGGGCATATCTGCACAGAGTGTGGAAGGGCTGATCCGGCAATACAGGCACGAGAAGCATGCCGACTACGTACATATCCCCCGCCTCGTAATGTCCATGGCCAGGCTGTTTGTCAAAGAGGATACGGAAGACGCCAAAGTCGTAAAAGCCGTCTCCTCCATCCGGGTACTCGATCTGGAAGACTGTCCGGCAGCCGTCAGGGAGAACTTCCGGAAGACACTCAGGACTTTCCGACCTGCCGGGTACACGCCCGTCATCTTCAACAAAGAGGCTGATGCGACAAGCCGCATCTATATCAGAGAGAAGAAAGGGTATGTCCGGGAACTGCTCATCCTGTCTGCCGACAACACAGACGGCGCCATCGTACAGATCAAGGGCAAGATAAGACCGGAAGATGTGGACAGAGTCGCAGAACAGAACACGAAGAAAGGCAAGCGGGGGAAAAAGACCACTTCCCTCTGACCCTCACCGACTGCCACCGTCCATTCCGCCTGTCACTTTCCACCGCCATGCCCATGCAAGCAACTGAATTCAAGCAACTGTTTCTCCCCTGCCATCGAAGACTCTTCTCGGTGGCATACAGGCTTGCAGGCAACGTGCAGACTGCCGAAGACATGGTGCAGGAGACTTTCCTGCGGCTCTGGACACAGCGTGACAAGATCGGGAATCCCGACAACCCCGAGGCGTACAGCATAACCGTACTGCGCCGGCTGTTCTATGACAGAATGAGGACTGCCCGTCTCCCGGAGGTCGACAAAGACGTGGGAGTTCTTCAGGCCGCATCTTCACAAGACCTCGGCAGGCAGATTGAGGACAGGAACGAATGCGAGCTGGCAAGGCGGATGATAATCCGTCTGCCCGACCCGCAGGGCAGGGTGATGCTGATGCGTGACGTGGAAGGACGCTCCTTTGAAGAGATCAGCAGGGAGACGGGGCTTACGGAGGTGAATATAAGGAGTATTCTCAGCCGTGCCCGGAAGAAGATCAGAAAACAGATAAAGACAATGAGACATGACAAAGACTGAAGACATAAAGCGGCTGCTCGACAGCTACTATGACGGACAGACCACCGAAGAAGAGGAAGAAACTCTGCGTTCCTACTTCAACGACGACCACACAGATGCCGGTATGGAAGAAGACCGTGCCTTCTTTGCGGCTCTTCAGCCGAAGGAGTGTCCTGCGCCGGAGGGACTGGAGGACCGCCTCAGCCGGCAGGTCAGCCAGTGGAACACGATAGAGACGAGCCTGCGCCGGGACGTGCGGCACAGCAGTCTGCGCTGGATAGTGGGCATTGCGGCCTCCCTCTTGCTCCTCTTCGCCGCAGGCACCATTGTCCATCAGCACGAAAACACATCATCAGCACAGGACACCTACACGAACGCCAAGGATGCCTATGCAGAGACTTCACGGGCACTGATGAAATTCTCGAAGACCCTCAACAAGGGGATTGCAGCGACAGAGGACATCACCAAAAAGACAAGCGATTAAAATTATGAAGAGAGTCATTTTAACGGTTTGCATGGCGGCCGTCACCTATACGACGGCATTCGCCCAAAAGGTTCTGTTCGACAAGTACAGTGACACGGAAGGGGTGACAACCGTCTACATCTCACGCAACATGATGCAGATGATGGGACAGGTGAGGGCCGGGAACAAGGACATCAGCAGGATTGCACGGCGACTCGACCACCTGCAGATCCTCTCCTGCGACCGTCCTTCACTGGTGACATCCATCAGGAACACTGCTGCCGGCATCTTCCGGCAGCAGAAGTTCTCGGTCGTCATGCAGGTCAATGACGGCGGCGAGCACACCACTATCTACGAACGGCACTACCCGAACGGCAAGAACGAGTTTTCCCTGCTGTCCGTGGAACGGGGCGAAATAAGCATCATCAATATTCTCGGCAATGTGTCGTTACAGGACATACAGGGCATAGCCGGAGGGAAATAATCCTCCGGCTTTTTTGGTCATGTTCTGGAAATGGAGTATATTTGCAGCAAATAACGAGGTATGGAAACAGGAATATTCGTCGGAAGTTTCGATCCGTTCACCATCGGGCACGCCTCCATTGTACGCCGTTCTCTGCCGCTCTTCGACAGGATTGTCATCGGGGTAGGCATCAACGGCCGCAAGCAGTACATGCTCAATGCAGAAGAACGGACGGAGCGTATCGCACACCTCTATGCCGGCAATCCGAAGGTGGAGGTGAAGGCGTACAGCGACCTGACCGTCGACTTCGCCCGCCGCGAAAGAGCCGGATATATCCTCAAGGGCGTACGCAGCGTGAAAGACTTCGAATATGAGCGGGAACAGGCCGACATAAACCGCCGGCTGAGCGGCATCGAGACCATTCTCCTCTATGCCGATCCGCAGCTGGAAAGCATCAGCTCCAGCATGGTAAGAGAACTGAGGCACTTCGGGCAGGACATTACCGGGTTTCTGCCGGAGGGATATTGACCGGTAAGACTCAAAGCTACAGGAGGCTCTCACAAGGCCGCCCCGCAAAAACAACAGAGACAGATGATAACATACAATGCAGAAGGCGTGAAGATGCCGAGAATCAGGAAGCGTGACACCTCACGGTGGATCAAGGCCGTTGCCGCCACCTACGGAAGAAAGGTCGGGGAAATCGGCTATATGTTCGTCGGCGACGAGAAGATTCTCGAGATAAACAACGAGTACTTAGGACACGATTATTACACGGACATCATCACCTTCGACTATGACGAGGGGAATGTGCTCAACGGCGACCTCGTCATCTCACTCGACACGGTGCGCAGCAATGCCGAACTCTTCCACAAGTCCTACGAAGACGAACTGAACCGGGTCATCATCCACGGCATCCTCCATCTCTGCGGCATCAATGACAAAGGACCCGGCGAGCGTGAAATCATGGAAGAGAACGAGAACAAAGCACTCGAACTGCTGAGAGGGATGTAACACGCAGCTGACAGCCGTCCCGGCACAACGCCTATGCCGCTGAAGGAACTTACGGGAAAAGGCTCCGCCCTCTCTTGCCCTGCTGAGAAGACGAAGCCTTTTCTGCTGTCATTAAGATTCAGCCTGCCTGCACACAGCCCGGATGCCCATCAGCCTCAACCGCAGGGCACGTATTCCCAACCGGTCGGGAATCGGGTTCCCAATGCCTGGTACCCGTGTTCCCAACATCTGGGAACGCTGTTCCCGCATAGTCGGGAACAAGAGATAACAACCTCCGCTCTCCGCCCGGCAACGTTTCCGACAGCCACCCATATAGAAAGAAAAAAGAATGAAAAAGATCTATCAGTTACTGCTTGTCGGCCTGCTGCTACCGGCTGTTGTACAGGCACAGACATCCGCCATCGGCCGCCGGCAGGCTGTCTGCCGGTCGATGGAACGGCAGGGGCTGGTGAATGTAAAGCGTGCTGTGCCATCCATCAAGGTGGCACTGATGTATGCCCGCACGGACAACTTCTGCCACCGTGTACTCTACCGCGACCTCCGCGATGCATACGTATTGCCCGCCTGTGCCGAGGCGTTGCGCAAGGCGCAGGCAGAGCTGAAGCGTCGTCGTCCCGACCTGAGCCTCTGTATCTTCGATGCTACACGCCCGATGAGCGTACAGCAGACGATGTGGGATGCCGTGAAAAATACACCCCAATACTACTATGTGTCCAATCCGGCCCACGGCGGCGGTATGCACAACTACGGAATGGCGGTTGACATCAGTCTCTGCAAGGCATCCTGGGATGATTCGACATGGCATGACGGTGCAGCACGATGCCGGATCGATACGGTCCCGATGGGTACGAAAGTGGATTACATGGGAGCAGCCAGCCATATTGACAAGGAGCAGGAACTCGTGTCCCGCAGAATCATCTCCCGAGAGGCATTGGCGAACCGCAGGCTCTTGCGGGAGGTGATGCGTGCCGCCGGCTTCATGCCGCTGCATACGGAGTGGTGGCACTTCAACCTCTGTACGAGGGCGTGGGCGAGGAAGAATCTGAAGCCTCACCCCTAGCCCCTTTCCGAATGGAGAGGGGAGTAATTAGCGAGATACCCCAATGTAGTGAAAGTGAGAACGAGATATGCTTGTATGGTATCGCTATGGGGAAAAGATACCCCAATGTAGTGAAAGTGAGAACGGGATGGGCTTGCATGGTATTACAATGGGTAAAAGGACAGAATGTGCAAAAAGACAAGATGAGACAAAAACAACACTGAAAGAAGAAAAGATGAGGCAAAAGGATGAGAAAAGACCTTCAGAGCAGCTACTGCCACGATATGTACAGGATGTTCTGAGCAGACATGACATTTCACTCCCCTCTCCATTCGGAGAGGGGTCGGGGGTGAGGCTGTTAGCCCTCCAAGCCCCCCGCTACCCCGACATCGATATGCCCTTCCTGCTCGACCAGATAACCGGATGGCAGACGGCACGCACGAAACTGCCGTCGTGGGCGGCGAACGAGGACATCCTCTATCCGCCGCATCTGTCGATGGAGCAGTGTTCGAGTGAGCAGACTGCAATGTACAAAGCCCGCCTTGCCAACCGCCTCGCCGACTCTATTGATTCTGTTTCCTCTTCCGCTCTCGCCGACTCTTCTTCCCCTTCTTCCACCTCTACTCCCTTTTCTGTCTCTTCTCCTTCTTCTCCCTCTGCCTACAACCGCCTGCCACCCCATGATTCGTCCAGGTCCATACAGCCACATTCCCTCCCCCGGAGGGACTTGGGGAGGTTTCTCTGCGACCTCACAGGCGGCTTCGGGGTCGATTTCTCTTTCATGGCACGTGGCTTTGAATGGGCCGTCTATGTAGAACGGCAGGCTGCACTCTGTGAAACAGCACGTCATAACTTCCATGCCCTCGGCCTGGAACACGTTGAGGTCGTCCATGCCGACGGTACGGAATACCTCCATCAGCTTGCCCATGCGTCGGTAATCTTCCTCGATCCGGCACGCCGCAACGAACAGGGAGGCAAGACGGTGCTCATCAGCGACTGCACGCCGGATGTCCTGGCACTGGAAGAGGAACTGCTGGAAAAGGCCGGTGCGGTCGTGATAAAGCTCTCGCCGATGCTCGATTGGCACCGTGCCGTAGACGAGCTGAACCGTATTGGGGAGGTCGTCCGTGAGGTTCACATCGTCTCGGTGCGCAATGAATGCAAGGAGTTACTCCTTGTCCTGCGGAAAGGAAATGGGACGGCAGCGAATGTCCCTGCAGACGGTCTGCGTGTGTTCTGCGTAAACGATGACAGCATCGTGTCGTATGGGCTTGGTGAGGTTTCCGGTCTGTCGCAACACATCCTTTCGGCTGCTCCTGCGGCAGGGCAGTATCTTTATGAGCCGAATGCGTCGCTGATGAAGGCCGGCTGCTTTGCTCTGCTCACCGCCCGCTATCCCCTTTCCGCACTGGGGCAGAACACACATCTTTTCGTCTCAGATGAAGACATAACCGCCTTCCCCGGGAGGAAGTTTGTCATTACGGCGGTTTCGTCGTTCAACAAGAAGGAGCTGCGCCGTACCTTGTCGGGAATTGACAGAGCCAATCTTTCCGTGCGCAACTTCCCCATGAGCGTTGCCGACCTGCGCCGTCGGCTGAAGATGAAAGAGGGCGGTGAGACGTATCTTTTTGCGGCGACTGATACCCATGGCAGTCATCTGCTGTTTGTCTGCAGGAAAATTTAGCAGCTTGTTTGCCATTGTCAATAGATTTCCTTATCTTTGCATCCGCACCGTTATTGACCTCTGTGAGAAACTCCCGGGCCTTTCATAGCAGTGTATGGACAGGCCTGTGTCTGTGTTTCAGCTAACTGGACAATAGATTTCTATGATAAATATTTACGATTAAAAACCTACAAACAATGAACAGGTATTTTAGGATGATCATCGCCGCCGCGCTGATCGGTGTCTCAACGTCTGCCAATGCCATCGACCGCAACGCATTGGCACAGTATGCTTCCTCACTGAAAGGACTGAAGAAGGAACAGCTGAAACAGAAACTGCACGAACTGATGAACGAGAAAACCGTGCTGAAGTATGGAAGTGGAAAGGGAAAAACCTGGGACGGCTTCTGGTACACCGACCGTGATTACAAGACCAATGCGTGCATCAACCGCTACAGCGAGCACCAATTCACGTTCCCGAAAACCAATGAGGGCGGGTCTATCGAGGGCATGAACATAGAACATTCCTTCCCCAAAAGCTGGTGGGGAGGAAAAGTAACCCAGGCTTACTGCGACCTCTACAACCTTTATCCCTGTGAAGCTGCAACGAACCGCGACAAGAGCAACTACCCGATGGGAATCGTGACCGACGTGAAGAAGGCCGCGGCAAAGGGTTACACCAAGATCGGCAGAGGCAATGCCGGCGGCGAAGAACTGATGCTGTGGGAACCCGGCGACCGTTTCAAGGGTGAGTTCTCCCGCAGTTATATGTACATGGCCACCACCTACCAGGATTACGTGTGGGTCAAGACCGGTACCCAGAGCCTGGAACGGAATGACTGGCCGACACTGAAGCCGTGGGCTTACACGCTTTATCTCAAGTGGAGCCGCAAGGACCGTGTAGACAGCATGGAGATTGCCCGCAACAATGCGGCAGCCAAGATCCAGCACAACCGCAACCTTTACGTGGACTATCCGAATCTCTGCGAATACGTATGGGGCGACAGCATGGACGTGGCCTTCGACCCTTACCGGTCTGTCACGACTGCCTCGGATGATGACCGTTACACAGGTGCAGTCGTTCCAGACACACCAGACACACCAGACACCCCTGATACGCTGGACACGCCGCAGAGTATTACCTTTGTGAAGACAACGGCGATACCGGAGTCGGGCAAGCGTTACCTGATGGTGGCAGAGGCTGACGGGCAGTGCTATGCCTGCACGAGTCTGGACCGGAAATATGGCTATCCGAAAGGTACAAAGATGGCAGACGACAACGGGAAAATAGCTGCTTCCGATGCAAAGATGATTCTCACCTTCGAGCAGGGAACAACCGGTTTCTACATCAAGGATGGCAACAACAAGTATTATGGGCAGGAGGAGGAATACCAGACCATCCAGTTCCTTGACGACAAGAACAAGGCCGTGGAATGGACGGTGGCCCCGAAGGGGGACGGGACGTTCAGGATTACCACCTCTGCGAACCATATCATCCAGTACTCTAAATCGCACAAATCCTTCGGAGCCTATAAGACCGAGGATGGCAGCAAACCTTATCCGATGCTCTATGTGGAAGATAAGACAGCGGGAATCGCTGCATTGCGGACTGCTTCCGCCGGTGACGATGCGGTTTACAGCCTGCAGGGTGTACGCATACCGGCTGATGCACAGCTGGCTCCGGGCATCTATATCCGCGGCGGCAGGAAGTTTGTCGTCAGATAACCCGTCGTCTGACAGGAGACGGTATTGGAGTCAGGACAGGCGGATGTGTCTGTCCTGACTTGTTTTTTCATGTGTCTACATGGGTCGTAGCTCCCGCTTCCGGGAAAAACGGTTTGTGACATACAGGCGTGCCGTATGCCGCATGGCCTATGCCCGGGCAGCAGTCGGAATGATACTTGATAAAATACCGTTCAAGATTTGCGAATCTGTCTTTTTTTTAGTACTTTTGCACGTTTGAGACAAGGAAAATAACGAATTTAGAATAACATAATGTCATCAGTTCAGATAAAGAGAGTAGAGACGAAGAAAGACTTGAAGACTTTTATCGAGTTCCATTATGATCTCTACGAGGGCAATCCCTACGATGTGCCCAATCTCTACAGCGACGAGTTGAACACGCTGTCGAAAGACAGGAATGCGGCCTTTGACTTCTGCGAAGCTGAGTATTACCTTGCCATGAAGGATGGGAAGGTGGTCGGACGTGTGGCTGCCATCATCAACCACAAAGCCAACGAGAAGTGGAAGAAGAAGGACGTGCGCTTCGGCTGGATTGACTTCATCGACGACCTGGATGTGTCGTATGCTCTGTTCCAGGCCGTAGAGGACTATGGCAGGCAGAAGGGCATGGAGGATATCGTAGGACCGCTGGGCTTTACCGACATGGACCCGGAGGGTATGTTGACGTGGGGCTTTGACAGACTCGGCACGATGGCGACCAGTTACAACTATGCGTATTATCCGCAGCACATGGAGCAGCTGGGCGGCTGGGTGAAGGACAACGACTATGTGGAGTATTATCTTGAAGTACCCGAAAAAGCTCCGGAGAAGTACACGAAGATTGCCGAGATGGTGGAGAAACGCTACAACCTCCATGTGCGCAAGCTGACGAAACGGGACATCTTCGAGGGGGGCTACGGCAAGAAACTCTTCGACCTGATCAACCTGACGTATGCGAATCTGTACGGATTCTCGGAGCTGAGCGACCGGCAGATAGACCAGTACATCAGGATGTACTTTCCTCTGGCCGACCTCAACCTCGTCACGGCTGTCGAGGACGGCAACAAGGACAACCAGCTGGTCGGCATCGCCATCACCATTCCCTCATTGAGCCGGGCACTGCAGAAATGCCGCCGCGGGCGGCTTCTCCCTTTCGGATGGTGGTATCTGCTGCGCGCCATCAAGTGGCACAAGACCGAGGCTGTGGACCTGCTTCTGATAGGTGTGCTACCTGAATACCGGGCAAAAGGTGCCAACGCCCTTGTCTTTGCCGACCTCATCCCCCGCTACGTGAAGTATGGGTTCAAATGGGGGGAAACGCAGGTGGAGATGGAGAGCAACGGCAGCGTACAGAGCCAGTGGGGCCCACTGGACCCCATCAACCATAAGAAACGCAGGTGTTACAGAAAGAGCCTGTAGGGTGACAGGTGTTGAGCAGTGGCTGTTGACGGTCAGAGGCCGGAGGTTCCAGCAGTTATGGAACAAAGGAGGAAACACATTCCCTTGAGGCAGTCAACGACTCTTTTATGGAGACTTCCAGGCCAATAGAGCCGGGGCAGAGTATCATTACATTTCTGCTGTACAGCGGGAGGATTTAGACCATCAGGTCCTTTGCATTCCAAAGCAACTTGCAGAAGCAAGAAAATCCCTGCTACAGTCTTTCAATCTGAAGCCGGCCGATATATGGACAACTCGCCAACGCCCCGGCGGCCGATATACGGACAACTCATCAACACACGACATCCACCACCCGGTATACAGACAACTCATCAACACTCAACATTCACCACCCAATATATGGACAATTCATCAACACTCAACACCCCACACCCCACACCCGTAGACTATACCGACGACAACATCCGGCATCTGTCGGACATGGAGCATGTACGCACCCGGCCGGGTATGTACATCGGCCGGCTGGGCGACGGAAAGCTGCCGGAGGACGGTATCTATGTGCTTTTGAAGGAAGTGATAGACAACTCGATCGATGAGTTCAAGATGAATGCCGGCGACCGGATCGAGATTGACGTGGAAGACAACCTGCGTGTCAGTGTCCGAGACTATGGCCGGGGGATTCCGCAGGGCAAGCTCGTCGAGGCTGTCTCAGTGCTGAACACCGGTGGAAAATACGATTCCAAGGCCTTCAAGAAGAGCGTCGGACTGAACGGAGTCGGTGTGAAAGCCGTCAATGCACTCAGTTCCCATTTCGAGGTGAAGAGCTTCCGTGACGGCAAGGTACGTGAACTTTCGTTTGAGAAAGGTAACATCCGGAGCGACAAAACGAAGAAGTCTGCGGATGAGAACGGCACATACATCTACTTCGAACCGGACAATACGCTCTTCAAGAACTACAGTTTCCATGATGACATCGTGGAGGAAATGCTCCGCAACTATACTTACCTGAATACGGGACTGACCATCATGTACAACGGACGGCGTATCCTCAGCCGGCATGGACTGAAGGATCTCCTGACGGACAACATGACTGTCGACCCGCTGTATCCCATCGTCCACATGAAAGGAGAGGATATTGAAATAGCCTTCACACACACCAACCAGTACGGAGAGGAGTATTATTCTTTCGTGAACGGTCAGCATACCACGCAGGGCGGCACGCACCAGACGGCCTTCAAAGAGCATATCGCGAGGACGATCAAGGAGTTCTTCGGCAAATATGAGTATGGCGACATCCGTAACGGACTGGTGGCGGCTATCGCCGTAAACGTGGAGGAACCGGTCTTCGAGTCGCAGACGAAGATCAAGCTCGGTTCTACCCAGATGGCACCCGACGGCGAATCCATCAACAAGTACGTGGGTGATTTCATCAAGACAAACGTCGACAATTATCTCCATATACACAAGGAAGACTTCACAGACATACTTGAAAACAAAATCAAGGAGACCGAACGGGAACGCAAGGCGATGGCCGGTGTGACGAAGCTGGCACGTGAACGTGCCAAGAAAGCCAACCTGCACAACCGCAAACTGCGCGACTGCCGTGTGCATTACTGCGATGTGAAGAACAACCGGAAAGAGGAAAGTTCCATCTTCATTACCGAGGGGGATTCGGCCAGCGGAAGCATCACCAAGAGCCGGGATGTCAATACCCAGGCGGTATTCTCTCTGCGTGGAAAGCCCCTCAACTCCTTCGGACTGACGAAGAAGGTGGTATATGAAAACGAGGAGTTCAACCTCCTTCAGGCTGCCCTTGACATCGAAGACGGGCTCGACTCGCTGCGCTATAACAAGGTGATTGTGGCGACGGATGCTGATGTGGACGGCATGCACATCCGTCTGCTCATCATCACCTTCTTCCTGCAGTTCTTCCCCGAACTCATCAAGAAAGGGCACGTCTATGTCCTTCAGACCCCCCTCTTCCGTGTCCGTAACCGCCGGACGAAGATAAAAGACAAGCAGGTCATTGCCGATGCGGATGCCCACCGTGCCAAGAACGAGAAGAAGAACGATTTTATCACACGTTACTGCTACTCCGAGGAGGAGCGTCTGGCAGCCATCTCCGACCTCGGTCCTGAGCCAGAAATAACCCGATTCAAGGGCCTCGGTGAGATTTCACCTGATGAATTCGCCCATTTCATCGGTCCTGATATGCGCCTCGAACAGGTTACCTTGCACAAGAACGACCAGGTTTCCAAGCTCCTGGAATACTACATGGGCAAGAACACGATGGAGCGTCAGAACTTCATCATCGACAACCTCGTCATTGAGGAGGACCTGCCGGAGGAAAACGGGGAGTAAGTGCTTTTCTTTGAAAAAACGCATTAGAGGTAATCTTTTATGTGTGTAACAAGACTCACACAGAGTCAAGGAGAACACGGAGAAGAGGAAATGACTTTAGCATAGCTGGAAGATGGGGGATTGATGGGAGGATAAAGATGCAGAGACAACAAATAGCATCATACTTTCAAACGTCAATCTGTTTATAAACAATTTGGATTATGACATAAAGAGGGGCATGGAAGAAATATCAGATGATTACACGTATCGGCTTTTAGCATGTGCTTACACTGCCCACTCTTTATTAGGCCCTGGACTATTAGAGAGTGTTTATGAGAAGGCGTTGACGTATGAACTGACACTGAATGGATTTAAAGTAGAAAGGCAGGTGCCTGTCGCAGTGCTATATAAAGGAATAGAACTTGGTGAAAGCTATCGTTTGGATTTGTTGATTGACGAAAAAGTCATCATTGAAATTAAGTCGGTGGTAGAGTTGCTGCCAGTACATTTTAAGCAATTGCTGACTTATCTGAAGCTGCGGGAACTTAGATATGGATATTTGATAAACTTTGATGTCAATATGCTTAAGGATGGTATTCACAGAGTCCTGAATGGTTTTTAGTGATTACTCCTTAAACTCTCTTGGTGCTTTAGCACCTCTTTAGACTCTTGACCGTTTTCTACAAGAATCTGTCTTTTTCTCCCTCTGTGCTCTCCATGTCTCTGTGTGAAACCGCATTTGGAAGAATAGTGAATATAAGATGAAAGAACGTGATTTTATAAAGTTCAAATGATGAAAAAAGCTATTATTATATTAATGATGTCTCTGTTGCCTGTTATTGGTAAGGCACAGATTAGAGGTAACATTGGAAACGCTTCTCCATTGAGAAAGCTCCAGCTGGCGGAGATGGCGATAACGAACTTCTACGTGGACTCCGTGGACGAACAGAAGCTGGCGGAGGATGCCATCAGGGGCATGCTCGAGAAGCTCGACCCGCATTCCACCTATACCGATGCCAAGGAAACCAAGGCGATGAACGAACCGCTGCAGGGCGACTTCGAGGGAATCGGCGTACAGTTCAACATGATTGAAGACACTGTCGTCGTGCTCCAGCCCATTGTCAACGGCCCATCCGAGAAAGTGGGAATCCTTTCCGGCGACCGTATCGTGAGCGTCAACGACACCGCCATAGCCGGTGTGAAGATGGCACGTATCGATATTATGAAGCGGCTGCGGGGCAAGAAAGGTACGAAAGTCAAGCTGGGTATTGTCCGCCGGGGCGTGAAAGGCGTACTGCCCTTCGTCGTCACTCGTGCCAGGATTCCTGTGCATACGCTCTATGCTGCCTATATGATCCGTCCTGGTGTGGGCTATGTGCGCCTGGAGAGCTTCGGCATGAAGACACACGACGAGTTCATGAATGCTGTTGACTCACTGCAGAAGAAAGGCATGAAAAGCCTTATCCTCGACCTCCAGGACAATGGCGGCGGCTTCCTGCAGTCGGCTGTTCAGATTGCCAATGAGTTCCTGAAAGACCGTGACATGATCGTCTATACCGAGGGACGCCGCTCCCGCAGGCATAACTATCAGGCTATAGGCAACGGCCGGCTGCAGAAGATCAAGGTCTATGTCCTGGTAAACGAACTGTCTGCATCAGCTGCCGAGATCGTGACAGGTGCCATCCAGGACAATGACCGGGGAACGGTCATCGGACGCAGGACCTTCGGAAAGGGGCTTGTACAGCGGCCGCTCGACCTCCCCGACGGCAGCATGATCCGGCTGACCATCGCCCATTACTACACCCCCAGCGGCCGTTGCATCCAGAAGCCTTACCGGAAAGGCGACCTGAAGGACTATGAGATGGACCTTGAAAACCGCCTGAAGCATGGCGAGCTGTTCCATCCGGACAGCATCCATTTTGCTGACTCGCTGAAGTATTACACCCTCCGTGATCATCGTGTCGTATATGGCGGAGGCGGCATCATGCCCGACTGTTTCGTACCGTTGGATACGACCCGGCTAACCCGTTACCATCGTCTCCTCTCCGCAAAGAGCATCATCATAAATGCCTATCTGAAGTATGCTGATGCCAATCGCACCGCACTGAAGGCCCGATACAAGTCGTTTGACGCATTCAACAGGGACTATGCGATACCGCAGTCATTGCTTGACACAATTGTCGCCGAGGGGAAGAAAGAGAAGGTAGATCCGAAGAATGAGACCGAGCTAAAGACGACGCTTCCTTACCTCAGCCATCAGCTGAAGGCGCTCGTAGCCCGCGACCTCTGGGAGATGAACGAGTACTTCCGTGTATGGAACGAGCAGAGCGACATCGTCAACAAGGCTGTGGAGCTTGCAACGGGCAGTCGACGGCCCGCAGCCTTCTGACAACAGAAACCTTCTGAGAAATACAGGGGTACGCAGTCTGTGTGTCCGCCAAGAAAGAACCAAGGCGGTCATACGGGCTGTGTACCCTTTTTTCAGTCATGAAATATCCTTACAAAAACTCTCATTGTAACTGTCCAAGGTGGCGGTAAGCCCGGTCTTGTTTCCTATTTCTAATCTCCATACAGTCAGACCGTTATAAGCAGGCAAATGAAAAGAGGCCTGATTGGACTTCAATTAAGCCTTGGCAGGCCTTCAACTAAGCACCTTTTGAACCCCAGTCAAGGCTTAACAGGAACGCTGTTAGGCATCAGTACTTTCGACAACGGTATTTTTTATTACAATTCACTCAAGGAAACGCCTGTCCAAAGAACTTTCCTTCCTTTTTTGTCTATTGCATCACGAACTTTATAAGGACGGTTCGTGGAGAAGTCGGAGAAATGTCCTGCCAGCTCTCAGCTGCAGCCGATTCTTCTCCTCCTGTGTGTTTCTCCACTGCCACAGTGCCGTCCCTTCGGCCATGAAGAGATGGGAAAAGCAGCTGACAGAAGAACATCCACAGGGCAACACCAGCTCTGTGACGCTTGCCCGAAGGCTTTTCAGCAAGCATCTGCTCGGCTTCTTTCTGTTGCAGTTGGGACAGCCGGCTGCCAAAGGGCATATCCAGTCCCATGTTGATGTGTTGCGGAAGACAAGTGCGGCCGGTATGCAGCCGACCTGCCACTTCGCCAAGTTCCAGCCGGTTTTCCATGTGCTGCTTCTCTCTTATCCGCTTCCGGATGAATGTAGCTTTCGGATTATTCTCAAGGGGCAGCAGCTTACATTCGTGAGAACAAAACAAAGCAGTGCGGAGCAACGGCCTGTCTTCCGGTACTGCACAGCACAGCCCCGTCGAGGCAGAGACTGCCGGGACAGGGCTGTGCTGTCTGTCGTAAGTTTATAAGCCGGCCCTTGGAGCGGGGCGGGCCTATGATGGTCTTTCGTCTTCCCCGAGTCTGGGGAGTAATCCTTTACTGCGGGTTGATTTCCTTCAGCAGCCGGTCTGCGTGTCCCCACTTGTCCATCATATAGAGGACAAAACGGATGTCAACACCGATACAACGGGCAAGGTTACGGTCGAAGTTGATGTCACTTGAAAGACTGTCCCAGTTGCCGTCGAAAGCAAGACCGATGAGACGTCCCTTGCCGTCGAACATCGGTGAGCCGGAGTTTCCGCCGGTAATATCGTTGTTGGTAAGGAAGCAGAGCTGCATCTTTCCGGTTGTCTTGTCAGCGTAACGACCGAAGTCCTTGACGCTCATCAGCTCCTTCATGACTGGTTCTGCCTGATAATCTTCAACCTTTGCGCCACGGTTCATCTTCTCGACAATGCTCTCGGCTGTCGTATAATAGTTGCTGTTGAAGCCACCGATCATATAGCCCCCAACCTGTCCGTAAGAGAGACGCATTGTGAAATTGGCATCGCTGTAATGGGGCATATCCATCTCCATCTGCACCTTTGCCTCACAGAGTTTCTTCTCTTCATTTTCGATGGATTCTTCCTTTTCTGACAGGTCTGCCATGATTGCCTGGTAGACCATGATAAGCTGAACACCCAGCTGTATGCCCGGGTCCTTGAGGTTCTTCTCATCGTTATAGAATTTATGCCCCTTTGTCAGCAGCTTGCTGTTGGCATACACCCAGTCAGTGTACTTCTTATAGTTGTTGCCGAACTTGTCCTTGATAGTCTTGTAGAAATCAGGGAGATACCTGGCCGGCACATGGCCTGCGTAGTTCTTCAGCATGGCCGCTGTCATTTCCTTGTCGAGTGCCAGATTCCATTCATCGCTGTTGTCCTTGAACTGCATATACTGTTTCTTGGGGTCGTCTTTCGGTCCTTGCAGCTCGATGGCTCCGCGCGAAAGGTCGAAGGTTCTTTGGAGAAACTCCGATGTCCTCCAGAACGATTCGTTCCAGTAGGCCTGGGCTAATGCCGGTTCCCTGCTTGTCTCATAGAGTTTACCCAGCTTGGCGAAATCTACGCTTACAGCCGGGTCTTTCACGGTTTTGGCATCAAGCCACTTCTGTATCTTGGCTTCGTATTCCGCCTTCTGCCGGATAAGACCGATGGAGTCGATACATTTGTTCATACCCATCGAGTTCTTCCAGTAGTTGGCAGAGCCGACATACTTGTTCTCATACTGGATGCGGGTCTTTTCATTCTGGTCCATGTATTTCTTCATGATGGCGAGCTTGATGTCACGCACCTGTACACGGGTCGTATTGTCGATGTCACGACGCCGCTGTATACCGTAGGACGACAGATAGCGACTGGTCGAACCAGGATAACCCACGGTCATGGCAAAGTCCTTGTCCTTGTAGCCTTCAAGGCTTACCGGCGCCCAGTGAGCAGGATGGTAAGGTACATTGTCTTTTGAGTAGGCCGCCGGTCCGTTGGTCTTGGGGTCGGCATAGATGCGGAAAACGGAGAAGTCGCAGGTCTGCCGCGGCCACATCCAATTGTCCGTCTCACCGCCGAATTTTCCCATGCTCTTGGGCACGGTGAACACCAGCCGGACATCAGGGAAGTCCTGATAGGTCGTTGCGTAATACTTGTTTCCCTCGTAGAACGGGTCAATGGTCACGTGTAAGGTCTTGTCAATCGCCTTTACGGAGTCGGTCATGTGGTTCGTCAGAGAGTCGATGGCGGCCTCTGTCTGTTCGGCATTCTTGCCTGCAATGAGTCGATTGACACGGTCCGTGATGTCCTGCTGGTTCTTCATGAACGACACGAACATATTTTCATTGGGCAGTTCCTCGACATAGTTTCTGGCATAGAATCCGTCCTTCATGTAGTCGTGTTCAACGGTGGAATGGGCATTTATCGCACTGAAGCCACAGTGATGGTTGGTGAACACAAGTCCATCCGGCGACACGACGACACCCGAGCAGAATCCAGAAAAGTTGACAACGTAATTGCTGATGGCATCGGGCGAGTTGTAAAGCATGTCGCAAGGCAGCTGGAATCCCTCGGCAACCATTTGTTCGTAGACCGCATCAGGAAGGTTGTAGAGCGTCCACATACCTTCATCGGCATGCATGGATGTGCTTCCCCATGCGAGAAGTCCGGCGATAAGCAAAGCTGATTTCTTCATATTCGTATTATTTGTTGAATGATATATTTATACTGCTTTTCTGGGAGTTCAAGAAGTCGGAGGGGGAAGGTGAATATGTTTTGGCAGTCAGAGGTTTTTGACAGACGGTGTCGTCGGCTGCGTTCTTTTTCCTCTCCATTCCTTCAGAAGCCGTCTTCGGCATCCTTCTGGAAATTTTCTTCGGTGTCCGTTAAAATCTTCTCCTGTGTCGTTTGGAGCCGCCGTCTTCGGCATCCTTTATCGGCTTCTGCTGTTTCTCCGACTGCAGAAAGCTACTATTTTGATATGCGTCGGCGTAATTGTGCCAAAGGCAGGTCGTGATAGACGATATGTGCAATGAAGAGGATGATGACCAGCGTGTTGACACCCAATGCTGCCGGGACTGAAAGGTTGGCGTTGCTGTAAGCGATAATGGCGAAAAACAGTCCACCTATCAGTACGTAAGTAAAGATACTCTTCAGCGGATAGTCTATCGGATACTTGCGCTGGCCGACGAGATACGACAATACCATTGCCGTTGCATTGCCCAGGAAGCCGGCCCATGCGCAGGCGATGTAGCCGTAGTGCGGTACGAAAATCACGTTGATGCCGATGATTACGGCACAGCCGATTCCCGAGAAGTAGGCCCCCCAGATGGTCCTGTCGATGAGCTTGTACCAGAAACTGAGGTTGAAATAAACACCCGTCATGATGCCGCCCGCCATCACGACAGGAACGACCCGCAGTCCTACCCAGTAGTCCCGGCCGATGATATGGCGCAGAACATCCATGTACCCCATTACCACCAGGAACGCCAGCAGCGTGAAGATGATGAAGAACTTCATGGCGCGGGCATAGGTCTCCTTGTTGTCTTTGTCGCGTGCCTTGCCAAAGACGAACGGCTCATAGGCATATCGGAAAGCCTGTGTGATCATCGACATGATCATGGCAATCTTGCTTGCGGCACCGAAGATACCGAGCTGTGCGTGTGCATCGTTTCCCTTGTAGACGTAGGGGAAGAGGATGTAGCCTGCCGTCTGGTTCAGTATTCCGGCAATGCCCAGGATAAGAATCGGCCAGGAATACGACAGCATTTTCTTCGCCAAAGGCATATCAAGCAGCTTCCCGCCTGCAAAGAAACCTTCTTTCAGTTCTCTCCAGAAGCAGAAGGTGATGGTTCCCGTGCAGACAAGGTTGATGTAGAAGGCGTAACCCACCTCATGTCCGCCGAGAACAAGATAGTAGACAAGGTTCAGGACGATGTTCAGAGCGATGAACAGCAGCTTGAATGCCGCAAACTTTATCGGACGCTTCTTGTACCGGAGGTAGGCAAAAGGAATGCACTGGAAGGCGTCAATCGCCACCGTAACCGCCATTACCCATACGTAAGAGGGGTGCGCCGAGTAGCCCATGAAACTGCAGATGGGTTGCAGGAAGACGAAAACCATTGCAATGAACAGCAGTGACGACAGTCCTACCATCGACAGGACAGTGGAATAAACCTTCTGTGGATTCTGGTCCGTCTTGTTGGCATAACGGAAGAAAGTGGTCTCCATGCCGTAGGTCAGGATGACGAGCAGCAGCGCTGTATAGGCATAGATATTCGTAATGACACCGTAACCCCCGCTCGCCGCACTGATCTTTGCTGTATAGAGGGGGACGAGAAGATAGTTCAGAAACCTTCCGATGATACTGCTCATACCGTAGATGGCAGTGTCCTTTGCAAGTGATTTTAAATTTGCCATTGTCGCTTTGTTATTGGGCTTATTACCGCTTATATTGCCTGGTTACCGTCCTGTCGTCATCTAAAAGAAAACATAGCAGACGGCTATTGCGGCAATCACGCCGGCCAGGTCCGCCAGCAGTCCGCACGCTACAGCGTGTCTTGTGTACTTCACGCTGATGCTGCCGAAGTAAACAGCCAGAACGTAGAAAGTCGTGTCCGTCGAGCCCTGGAAGATACAGCTGAGCCGGCCGACGAACGAGTCGGGGCCGTAGCTCTTCATGGCTTCCAGCATCAGTCCGCGTGCCCCGCTGCCCGACAGCGGCTTCATGAAAGCAGTCGGCAGCGCACCGACGAAATCGGTATTCAGTCCGCATTGCCCCACACACCACTGTATTCCCTTTATCAGCAGGTCCATTGCACCCGATGCACGGAATACTCCCACTGCCACGAGGATGGCGACCAGATAGGGAATAATACGCACGGCTGTAGAAAACCCCTCTTTGGCTCCCTCTATGAAAGCGTCATAGACGTTTACTCTCCGCAGCAGGCCGGCACCGATGAAAAGGACGATGATCAACATGAGAATAAGATTGGAAGCGACGGAGGTCACCATACCCATCGTCTGCTTGTCCATCTGTCCGAATCCCCAGATCACCAGACCCACGAAAGCCGTCAGCCCCACAAGGGCGGCAAGCAGAGCAGGCTGGAAGATATTGATGCGCTGCCAGCCGGCCGTGATGATGATTCCGGCAAGCGTTGCGACGGTCGTCGCAAGCAGGATGGGGATGAACACATCCGTCGGCTGGGCAGCTCCGTACGAGCTCCGGAAGGCAAGGATGGTCGTCGGGATGATGGTCAGCCCTGACGTATTCAGCACCAGGAACATGATCATCGGATTCGTTGCCGTGTCTTTCCTCGGATTCAGTTCCTGCATCTGTGCCATGGCCTTCAGTCCGGTAGGCGTGGCCGCATTGTCAAGTCCCAGCATGTTCGATGCGATATTCATGAAGATGGACCCCATGACAGGGTGGTTCCTCGGGATGTCAGGGAAAAGTCTGGTGAAAAGAGGACTGAGTATCCGTGCCAGCACGTTTACGACACCTGCCTTCTCGCCGATTTTCATGATGCCCAGCCACAGTGCCAGCACTCCGGTCAGTCCCAATGATGTCTCGAAGGCGGTCTTGGACGAATCAAAGGTCGCATCCACCATCTTCTGGAAGATCGTCGTGTCACCCGTCAGCAGAGAGATGATTCCGAAGACGAAGGCAATGAGGAAGAATGCTATCCAAATGTAGTTCAGTACCATTCAGTTTGTCTGTTACAGCTGTTCATTGTTTGATTGTTTTCAGGGGCGGGGACGGACAGCCCCGCAGAAGGTACCATTCTTTCCCATTGCAAATTTAGATAAAATTCCCGAACTATAATCCAGTCGGATAAAGAAAATGCTTTATCTTTAAAGGAAAGACAATCCATTCTGTGTGTGAACCCGCAGTAAAATAAATGAAAAAGACAGACAGACACCTCCTGTTCCGTGCCATCCAACCGTAGGAAAACGCACGAGGCGTATCCTATTGAGTTTTTTTCAAAATCAGGGAAAACAGGTCATCATTCCCCGTTTTTGCCGATGATAACCCTATATCATATATACCATTTAATCTTTTTAACACACGAAACAAACTGTTTGTTCCATGAAGTTTTTAACTTTGCAACCAGAGTTTTCGGAATAGCGTATTGTCTGTATTCCGATTGCACACATCAGGTTTATTCCACTTGCAAAGAACAATACAGTAACAGCAGACCATATGGGTATATTTGACTTCTTCAAGAAAAACAGGCATAAGGAATGCCGGAACAATCAGCACACGACAGAGGTGATGGAGGATGAAGAGGAGGAGGCAGACTTGTGGGCCCAGGCTTATATGGCAAAACCGCATTGCTATACGAAGGAGGGGAAGAAGCCCATCCTGAGTTTTGTCGTGACGGAGGGGATAAACACCATTCTGCCGATGTACCCCAACGAGCTGTACAGGAAAGGTAAAAACGGATTCGCCGACATACGCCTCATTTTTGTCAGTACGTCCCGAAAGGAAGAGCCTGTCGATCTTCCTTTCTTCCACTGTGTCCCCGCACTTTCCAACTATGCACTGGACATCAGAGAACCGAACGTATTGATCAGAGGACTGAACGCACTGGAAATGGGGGAGCTTATATCAGGTGTCAGACATACGCTGGCGTGCTGTCCTGAAAGAGAGAAAGTATAGCCGCCTCCCTGTACATCCCATACAGAACCACCGGGACACAGCTCCCCCGCTTTCATCCCCTATTCCGGAAGGAGAGCGATAAAACCTGCCGAAATGTGAAGACTTGTCCCTTGTGCGGGCCTTTCATGTTACCACAAAAACCCTTTCAGGAGACTGACTTTTCTCGCAATATAAGTTTTAGTTTTGGTTGTCGTCATTTTAACATTTTTCACCAGCCCACTGTATATAAGCACTTTAATTATTGAACAAGTGTGACGGGAGTGACAGGAAAAGTCGTTTTGTGTCCATTGCCTAAAGTGAACGAATCACACATACAGAAGAACCGGTCCCTCCATAAAATGCGTAGATGAGGTTCTTTGATGTTTATGGGATGTCAAGGAATCTGTATCACCCCATCAAGCTCTATGCAACATTGATTTACAGTTGGTTGAAAAACAAGTACGTGACGTTTTGGAAGGCGGGCACAGACCTTCCCATGGTGTTAGCAATCGTATAAATCTATCCCTTTAACGGAAGAACCCTGAATAAGCGACCTATTTAGTCATCTTCATAATTAAATTCAACTTTACTTTGAAGTATAATCTCTTTAAGAACTTCCGTAACCGCATCTGGTTTGTCTAACTCCTCAAGTTAGTTCTTTAATTGTGGAATGTTGATAAATTCCTCTATACAATCAAGGTGGTCATCAACAGCTTTTTGCACAATAGATGTTTTAAATATTATTTATCGATACGGTTTTGTGAAAAACAACTTGTAAAACGTGGTATTCACCAAAAGAATGTGTAAATTTGGAGCGTTTATATAATGTAATACAAATATGGCAAAAAAAACAGTATACATTATGTCGTTTCTGTTCTTTGCAACCCTTCCTTTATTTGGACAAGTTGTAGATGGATATGTATTCGATGAAATAGATTCTACTGCCATTGCTAATGTGTTGGTAAAAGTCGACAATAATAGCGAGTTGTTTGCTTTAACAGATAGCCATGGCTACTTTAAATTAGATAGTGTTGCATTGAAAGATAGCCACATTATTTCTATGAGCCATATATCTTTTAATTCTCTCACAACAAAATTAACAAGTAATGGGACAACATATTATCTTAAGCCCAAATATGAGATGCTGAATGAGGTTGTGGTTGAAAGTAACTGGATATACAGGAAAGATGGAATGGTCGTTGTCGATTTTGGGAAAATGAAGATGGAGCAAAATTTACAATTGTCAGATGCATTACGTCATATTCCTGGAATTGTTAAGAACTCTAATGGGAATTATTCTCTGGGTGGAAAAAATGCAGTCATATATGTAAACAATGTAAAGCAAAATATTTCAACCCAATCATTGGAGGCTTTTCTGGAGAGTTTACCTGCAAGTATTGTTGCAAATATAGAACTGACTTTCGTCAATTCTGGGAAATATAGTGCATCCACCGAGGCTGTTATAAATATTAATACTAAAAGCAATATACCCCTGGGTCAGTCAGTACAACCATATGCTTTTACTTCAATTTTCCCACATGGAATGTATGATACTGGTGGAAATATTTTTTATATGGTAAAGAAAAGTAGATGGCTTTATAATGGCACGCTTTCATTTGCAAACGAAAGAATATACAAGTCATCTACAGATAGCTTGTCGTATAATAACCTCAAAATCCTTGATGACCATAATTTCAGCGATGGCAGGAATAATGTGTTTACATATAGAGGAAGTACAATTTATGAGTTTACAAACAAATCTAAATTATGTCTTAATGCGTTTGTATATTACGACAAAGGCAGTGCCGATTTAATTTGGAACAATTATAACATCAATCAATATACTGCGAACAAACATGCCCATAGTGACCTTTATAATATTTCATTGTCATATACTTTACCTTCTATCAACAAAAGGACAAATGGCCATTTGACATATGCCTTTTCATACGGTAATGATAACTCTAAATTGGATTACCTGACAAAAGATGAGGTATACAAGAGTTCAGACTTGAGAATGAGTGGATATATGAATACATTTAATATAGATTTAAACTCAGAAGTAAAATCCTTTTTATTCTCTTATGGACTACAGGTGGACTATAATAAAGTGAAAGATCATGTTATCTATTCACATGTCAACATGGATAGAAATGATGTTGATGAATCATTTTCTGGTCATGAAGTGCTAACAGGGCTATATGCGCAAGCAAAGTATACATTTTCTAAGCGAGTATCTACACGTCTTGGTTTACGAATGGAGAATACACAATATACATATTCCTCTACTACTAACAACAACAGCAATCATTATGTCAATTTCTTTCCATCCTTGTTGACGTATATTAATATGAACAATTATAATTCGATTATTGGTATTGTCTCAAATATAAACAGGCCTAAATATTCATGGATGGTGTATGGAGAAAGACAGGCAAATGATATGGTATCTATGTATGGTAATCGGGATCTGAAACCAAATAAAGCATACGGTTTTGTTATTTATAACACACTATTTAAATATATGAATCTTAATTTTTCATATATACTAACATATGACTTCATTGGAAATGTTTTTTCCTCAAATGGTAAACATTTGTCTAGTACCTATCAGAATATTGCAGATCTACAGACGTTTAAGACAAACATAGTCATACCGTATCGTTTTGCAGACAAGAAAGTTATGGGGCAATTCCAGTTCAACCTCGCTTATGATAAGCTATATAATTTTAAAAACCAATTTTCATTGCCTGTTAATCGAAAGTGTTCGTATGTTAATTATAACATTCATTCTAATATAAGTTACTCTCCAGCAAGTAGGATTTACTTATCAATAGATGGAAATTATTATCCAACATACAAATCCTCTTTAATGGATGCGGCAGCACATGGCTCTTTAGATTTTGAATTACAATATATGATGTTAAAAGAAAAGAACCTTCAGCTTAGATTAACTCTTAATGATGTATTTGCAAGAGATGCTAAAAGAGTATTCTAACCCGTTGGCGGAATTAAAATGTAGCTATAATGATATACAAAAAGTTGCACAT
>ERZ773028.62-NODE-62-length-98928-cov-10.713643_pt1 | contig 98928 bp, 78 predicted proteins | sample MGYA00511123_ERZ773028 | MGnify/ENA primary metagenome ERZ773028 (study PRJEB29015, sample SAMEA2738134) | human oral metagenome | biome: human oral; feature: human-associated habitat; material: saliva | place: China | collected 2206 ... | reverse complement strand
CAACCCATCAACCCATCAACCCATCAACCCATCAACCCATCAACCCATCAACCCATCAACCCGCCAACCCGCGAAATCCGAAGAAGGCCTGCAAGGCCTACAGGAAGGGGCTGCCAAACCAGTAGCGGTAATAGAAGGCGAAATTCCGGTTCCCATACGTCGAGCAGGAGTCCCCCTGCCCATCCCCGGCCTTCAAAGCCGCCTCATTGGGCTGATAAGGGGTATAAGTATACAAAAGCGCCGTCGCCTGATTACGGATGTAAACCCGGGAGCTCCCGCAGGACGGGGCCGGATTATAGCGCACCTCGGCCAAAGAGGCCGGTTTGTAAGGGTACCTCGAAGCGTGGGCCTGGTAGTATTTGAACCTCTTCGCCGCCCCATAGACCTGTTTGAAGAAACCGAGATAATCCTGGTCACAAGGGCCGTTGTCCGGACAGGACAGGCCCATGGCCGAATTGACCTGGGTCCGGTCGACCGACTTGGCCGTGACCAGCCCCTGCTCTTTCTGCAACATGACCAGCAGGACCTTCTGACTGATCCCGCAGGACCGGGCTGACCCATCGATGATGGCGGCCGCCGTCTGATCCTGTCCGCCCGAGAAACCCTTGCAAAGACCGTCGGCGCCCACCTTGTCGGTCTTGAATTTATAGGATTTCAGGCAGAAGTCGCCGGAGCAGCCGCTGTTGACCTTATCGAAGAAGCGCTGGATCTGGGAGCTGGTCAAGGCGTCGGAGTCGAAGAAGGACCGGTCGGAGATGATATAGCCGGGGTCGAAGTCATACTCTTGGAAGAGCTTGGTCTGGTTCTCCTGGGCGGCGTGGATTTCGCGGTTCCGGTTCAGGACAGCGCTTCCCTCCCATACCAGGGCGATGATAACCCCTATCAGCAGGAGGTGAGTCAGGAGGCGGCCTCCCCTCGCGACGGACCGGCCACGGGCGGAACCGGTTGAGGCTGTCGATACGGTCATCGTTTCTCCTGCTTCCGGCGGGCTTCAAACTGGGCCGCGTAGGCCCGTTCGGTCTCTTCCTTCTGGGCTTTCCACCAGCTTCGATGGGATTCATACCAAGCGATGGTGGTCTTCAAGCCGGCTTCCAAATCGGCGTGCCGCGGCCGCCAGCCCAGCTCGGTCCTGATCTTCGTCGAATCCAGGGCGTAACGGCGGTCGGCCCCCGGACGGTCAGGCACGGACACACGTGGGGTATGGTCCCCCATCAGAGCTTGGATCATATCCATGATCCGCAGGTTCGACCGCTCCCCATCCGCGGAAATCACATAAGTCTGGCCACTTCGGCCCCGGTTGAGTATGGCCCAGATGGCCGAGCACTGGTCCTCCACCGAAATCCAGTCGCGGACGGCCGAGCCATCCCCATAAATCTGCAAAGGGATGCCTTCCAGAATGCTGGTGATCTGCCTGGGGATGAATTTTTCCACATGCTGGTAAGGACCATAATTATTGGAACAGTTGGAAATGGTCGCTTCCAGCCCATAAGTCCTCTGCCAGGCCATGACCAGCTGGTCGGAAGCCGCCTTGGATGCGGAATATGGACTAGAAGGACGGTAGGGGCTGACCTCGGAGAACTTCTCGCACGAGTCCAAAGGCAGGTCCCCGTAGACCTCATCCGTGGAAATGTGGTGGAAGCGGATCTTGTTGACCCTGGCCGCCTCCAGAAGACGGTAAGTGCCGACCACGTTGGTGGAGATGAAAGGTTCGGGGTCGGCTATGGCCCGGTCGTTATGGGACTCGGCGGCGAAGTGGACGATGGCCTCATGGCCGGGGACCAAGTTCTCCAAGAGCTCCCGGTCGCGGATGTCCCCGTGGACGAAGGTCAGGCAGGAAGCATCTTGATTGGAGGTATCATGCCCGGAATCGTCCTGAGCGCAACCGTCTCGCTCGGAAGCATTCCGACCAGAAGGCAAAAGCCCTTCCAGATTCGCCAGATTCCCGGCGTAAGTCAGGGCGTCCAGAACCGTGATCCTCACCTGGGGATAACGCCTTGCCGTATAGCGGACGAAATTCGAACCGATGAAACCCGCTCCCCCGGTCACCAGGATCTTCCGGTAACGGGGCTGGTCGGACTCCAGGTCCGGCAGAGACACTGGCACCCGCAGCGGCCGCGCCTCCGGGTTCGTGAAGTCGAAGACCCCACTATCCCCTTGCCTGCCTGCCATCGATCTAACTCCTCAAAATCGAAGACATGGTCTTCGCCTCAATCATATAGGCGGGAATGGCGACAACGGGAGCGGAGATCAAAACCAACAGCATTGTGGCCGGCGGCCTAACCGTGAAAGTCAGAGCCAAACCGCTTGCTTTGATGGCCATATCCTGCGGATTGTCTGTATGCGGCATGGGGGCGTTGTCACCAGTGTCGATCCTTCCGTGGTCGACAAAAACCGCCGCCTTCATATATGTATACTCCATTCTGATTGTGATTTCTGCCATCGTAACCGCCTGCCTTGCCAGCAAAAGCAAGCCTTTCACACTATTTCATTTATTCTATTCTAGGCCCACTCCTAAATCACTGCTGGACACCCCCGTCCCCTTCCCTAATCCAAAATACACACTTTTCCCCATTAAAATTTCCATCTTTCATCCGACTGATACGGTCTCCAAGAGCCCAGATCCGGTCATACTCTGGGTTCTCGAGGAAACTTCGAAGCCCTAGAAGACTCCTGCTGTGGACTAACTCAATGTTCGAAAAATTTGTGGCTTAAAAGGCGGGGTCATTCATTCAACTTCGACTTAGTCCACACCGGAAGAAGCAGAACGCGCAAAACACGAGAAAATCAATCACGGAATGAGAAATAAAGAAGTAAAAAAGAGGCCTGGAATGCAGGCCTCTTCGTAGGACAAACCCTCACCAGAATGAATCGATGAAAAGGTCGTCAGAATTAATCGGCAAGCAAAGGAGCCACTTCCTCTTCATAAGCGATCAAAGCGGAATTGATCACTTGATGCATGTCATAGTAGGCGTAAGTGCCCAAGCGACCGCCGAAAACGACCTGCGGCTCCTGGGCCGCCTTAGCCTTGTAATCGGCGTAAAGCTGGCGGTCCTCATCCGTGTTGATCGGGTAGTAAGGCTCGTCCCCGCGATTGGCGAAGCGGGAGTACTCCTCCCAGACCACCGTCTCCTCATGGCTCTGCTTGTCGTAGCGCTCGGGGTTGAAATTCTTGTACTCGATGGCGCGGGTGTAGGGTACGTCAGAATCGGCGTAATTCATGACCGCGCAGCCGAAATGGTCGTCCTCGGCGTAACGCTTCTCCTTAAAATCGACCGTGCGCCACTTGAGCTCACCCAGCTCGTAATCGAAGTAGCGGTCCACCGGGCCCGTGTAAATGACCGGGACCTTGCCCACCAAAGCCTTCTTGTTGTAAGGCTGGGACTCGTCGAAGAAGTCCACGTTCAAGCTGACCGTGATGCGCGGGTCGTCGATCATCTTCTCGAACCAGGCGGTGTAGCCGTCGGTCGGCAGGCCCTCCCAAGTGTCCTTGAAATAACGATTGTTGTAGTTGAAACGCACGGGCAGGCGGCGGATGATGGAAGCCGGCAGCTCGCTGGGGTCGGTCTGCCACTGCTTGGCCGTGTAATTGCGAATAAAGGCCTCATACAAAGGCTGGCCGATCAGCTTCTTGCCCTGCTCGTCCAGATCCTTGGGCTCGATGTCCGCGTATTCGCCGGCCTGCTTCTCCACCAGAGCCTTCGCCTCGGCCGGGGTGTAAGCGGCGCGGAAGAACTGGTTGATGGTGCCCAAGTTGACCGGCAAGGGGAAGACCTCGCCATTATGCGTGGTGTACACGCGATGGACGTAATTCGTGAAGGAAGTGAAGCGGTTCACGTACTTCCACACCCGCTCGTTGCTGGTGTGGAAAAGGTGAGCGCCGTACTTGTGGATCTCCGCCCCGGTGCGCTCGTCGAAGTAGGAGTAAGCGTTGCCGCCAATGTGGTCCCGCACGTCGATGATGCGCACCCGCTTGCCCGTATGCTCCACGACCTGCTGGGCAATGGTCAAGCCAAAGAGGCCTGCTCCCACGATAACGATGTCGGCATCGATCGGTGACTCTTCTGCCATGATTCGCCTTTCTGCTTTGCGCTTTGTGCCTTGCACTTTTCTACTTCCTCGAACGAATTCGGATCATTCGAATGACTTGTTCGAACGAAAGGAACACCTTCATTCTAGCTCAAGCGCTGTAGGGAGACCCGGAGACCGGGAGCGCTGCGCGGTCACCGGCGGGCAAAGTCGATGTAAACGCGGTCACCGGCGGGCTAAGCCAGTGCGGTACGCAGCCGTCTGTGGACTAAATCAATGTAGAATGGAAGACCCCGCCTTTTAAGCCCCTCATTTTTTGAACTTTGGGTTAATCCACAGCCGGCGAGCGATAAATGGGGAAAACTTCCCGAAAAACGCACATTTGACCACATTCCCTCTAAAATTTCCTTCGCCCCGCCGACCCCGCATATGCTCGACATATGTACGAATTACCGCCCAACATCCCCAGCCGGCAGATCATGCTCTCCCAGGCCGCCCGCCGCCAAGTGGACACGTGGAAACAGCTTCAAATGGCCGAGGAGGAATTGCCAGCGAAGCGCTGCGACCTCATCGTGAGCCATGAAACCGCGGCCAGCCTGATGGGGGTGACACTGTTTCGCCGCAGTCGGAAAATCCACATCACCGTGGGACGGCGGAAAGACCGAATCCACAGAAAGCCATTCGTCTGCCATGTGCTCGGCAACACCTCGCTCGAGTCATCGCAAGCCCGCATTTTCACAGTTCCCTGCGCTTCGCCCGAAGCCACGTTCGCGCAGCTCTCCCGCACCCTCAAACTCGAGGAGCTGGTTCTGCTGGGCGACAGTCTGACCTGCCGAAATCCCTTTCTCAAGCGCACGAGTAAGGCCCGGCTGAACCGTTACCTCCACGAATGCGACTCGTTCCGGGGGCTTCCTCAGTGCCGGCGGGCCCTCCGCCTGATTCAAGAAGACACCGACTCCCCTCAGGAAACACTCTTACGCCTACGGATGCTTCAGTACGGGCTCCCCCTGCCTCACGTCAATTTCAGTCTGGATGAGGAGTGCGGCCGATACCTTCTCGACATGGCTTATCCGCAGGCACGGATCGGCGTGGAGTACAACGGACGCCACCATCACCAGCAGCAGGCTGAGGACTGGGACCGCGCGAACGCCTTGACTGCGGACGGTTGGACGATTTTCGTGGCCGAGAAGGAGAACATCGAATCCACTTACCTCTGTCAACGTTTGATGACCAGCATCTCTCAGGCCTTGTCCGACAAGGGCGGCAGGCGAGTCATCCTCCGAGATGAGCCCTTGGAGCTCAAGGACCTCGCCGATGGCCGGCGTTGGAAGAAAAACGGGATTCCTTTGGATTAATTGGGTTTCCAAGCCGTTGTTGAAGCCATGTTTTGATCTCGCTTCCTCACTTCTTGGTTCCGGCCATACTTCGGCTTGATTCTGATCTTACTTCGGCTTGCACTTCGACCTCGTCGGACGTTGCTCTAGCATCATTTCGGAATTACTCCGACCTCACTTTGGCGTTGCTTTACCGCCGGCTGTGTATTAACTCAAAGTTCAAAAAACGAGGGGCTTGGAAGGCGGAGTCTTTCATTCTACTTTGACTTAGTACACGAAGGGTAAAGGATAGGAGCAACGAGGAGGAGAAATAGAGAAAGACAGAAAGGAAAGATACGAAGAGAGACAAAGGGAAGGCGAAGGGAGGGATCGCCGGCAGACACACCGGAAACCATTATTCTTGGCAATGTGTTATATTTTAGGGGTTGCTTTCGCAATGGAGGATTCGCCTAGTGGTCTATGGCGCACGCTTGGAAAGCGTGTTGGGTGCAAGCCCTCACGAGTTCGAATCTCGTATCCTCCGCGCTCATAATTGAATGAGGACATAAAGGAAGGCCCCGCCGTCAGGTGGGGCCTTCTGATTTCTTATTCATTTTTCTTAGATTTTCTTATAAAAATCGGCTCATTTCCTTCACGAAACACCAGTCATCTGCTTATGACATCCTGCCTTCATTCGTTAGGCCGACCATAGATCACCGGCCTTAAACCACCGGTCGCAAATTATAAGCACCATCCGATGGCGCGTAACGACACCCGTCATATTTCCCATGCGTGTGTGACTTTCATCCTTCCCTCCTTCTCTCCATACTCCCCTTCCGCAGGACGGCAAATCTGAGGCGACCCAAGCAATCGGACCTTTTAATGAGCTAACAAGGTTCACTAGTAAAGTTAACAAGGTTCACTCGGCTGCAATCAAGCCTGAATCAAATAAGCCCTCCCAGAGGGGAGGGCGAGAAAAGGCAAACCGGACTAGCGACTAGCGCATGAACCAGACTGGGTTCCACTTGACCGGGTTGGAATCGGAGACCAACAGAACGATTAGGATAATGGGGCCGGCGACCGGCACAAGCCCGATGAAAATCCATGGTCCGGCATAACCCGCGTCATGCAGACGACGAACCGTCAGCGCGATACCGGGGATAATGGCGACCAGCGTATAAACCACCAGAACGAATCCGAAGAAAATCGCCATGGGGTTATTGGAATTGTCCTGACCGCCGCCGAAGAGCGCGGCCAAAACAACGGCCGCCGTCTCGACGAGGACGTTGAAGAGGACCATGAACCAGTATTCACTGCGCGAAGCGGCCCCCTTGAAAAGGGCGTAGCGGGTGAAGAAGCGCTGAACGGCTTCACCCAGGCTGCATCCAGGCAGGGGCGCCAGGTCCGCTGGGATGGAAAGAGGAGCCGCCGGCGCATAAGGCCCATAACCGTATCCCCCGGCGTAACCGGGGGCAGGGGAGGCAGGAGAGGCAGGAGCGGGGGAATAAGCGGCATTGGCCGCATACCCTGCGCCTTGCGTATATCCATTCGCTGGGGCATAACCATTAGCGGACGCATATCCATTCGAAGGATTTCCGTTCACAGGCGCATATCCGTTATTCGTTGCATATCCAGCGTTCTGCTGAGCGGACCCGGCAGCTCGCGAATACCCAGGGTTCGATGCATACCCAGAGTACGGCGCATAAGTATTGGCGTTGGTATTAGCATTGGCATTCTGGGCCATATCCGACGACGGGCCAGATGCCGAAGCGGGATTGATGGATCCCGGCCGCCAAGACGATGGGGACGTCATGCTTGCAGGGTCGCCGAAATTATGGGTTTGGGCTTGGTCGGATCCAGCGGCGGCCCCAGCAAGGTTGGTGGATCCTGCAGGATCAATAGGATTGACAGACCCGGCGGAATCCGCGGAATAAGCAGGATTGACAGGGTTGGTCGGATTGACAGGATTCACGGGATTGCTGGGATTCGCGGGATCCATTGGTTTGCCAGGATACCCAGGGTTCTCAAAAGTCATGAAGACTCCTCCTCTATTCGGGCGTGAGTCTCGGGAAGCCCACGCTCCGATTGAACTAGTTACTTTTTCGACTATATTTTTCGAACTCTTCTTGAGAATATTCTATTTCGATATTCACAGTCGCTAAGTTGAGATTACCTTATTCGCTGGATGGATCCGAACGCTTTTGCCGCAAATCTCACGTCATGAACTTTGCGGCGCAAATATTCCGACCGGAGTACATGAAGCAGAGTTCACCGTGCAAGGTTCATGGTGCAGAATTCATAGCGCAGAAGTTACGCCATGAATCTCACTTTGGACTTGACTTTGCTCTTCACCGTGAGCTTTACCTTGAGCCTCACTTCGAATTTCGTTTTGAATTTTGAGTTTTGAGTTTCTAATTTCTCATTACACTTCGAGCATTGAATTTCAAGTCTCGAATTTCGAACTTCGGGTTTCACCTCGTGAGCGTCATTCGCCACGAAGCTTCCTCAAGCCCCCAAGCCCTCTCTCCTTCAAAGTCCACCAAAACCCCAGAGCCCGCAAAAAGCCCCCCCCCCAAAAAACAAACCAGCCTATGCCTCATCCCTGTCGGCGAAAACCCCGGAATCGGCGCGAATCATGGTGTACTGCGACTCATAAAGACGGTAGTAAGCCCCGCGACTGGCCAGGAGTTCGGCATGGGACCCATGCTCCACGACCTGCCCATGGTCGATGTAAAAGATCTCATCCGCGTTCTCGATGGTGGACAGCCGATGGGCGATGATGAAGGAGGTCCGACCGACCAGTAGATGGGCCAGACCCGCCTGCAGGGCCTCCTCCGTGCGGGTGTCGATGTTGGAGGTGGCCTCGTCCAAGATGAGGATCCGCGGGTCGGCCAGAAGCACCCGGGCGAAGGCGATCAGCTGCCTCTGCCCGGCGGACAGAGTGGCCCCCCGCTCCTGGATGACGGTGTCGTAGCCATCGGGCAGGCTCATGATGAAGTCGTGGGCGTGAACGGCTTTCGCGGCCGCCGAGATCTCCTCGTCGGTCGCGTCCAGCCGCCCATAGCGGATGTTCTCCCTGACCGTCCCGGAAAAGACGAAAGTGTCCTGCAGCATGACTCCCATCTGCCGCCGCAAAGACTGGAGGGTCACGTCGCGCACGTCATGCCCGTCGATGCAGACCGACCCTTCGGCCACGTCATAAAAGCGGGACAGGAGACTGATGATGGTGGTCTTGCCGGCCCCGGTCGGCCCCACCAAAGCGATGGTCTTCCCCGGGGAGACGTGGAGATCCACCAGGTTGAGGATGTTTCGCCCACCATTCTCGTAGCGGAAGACGACGTCGTTGAAATCCACCCGCCCCTGGATCGGCGGCAGATCCACGGCCCCGGGCTTGTTGGTGATGGACGGGACGATGTCCATGGTCTCGAAGATCCGCTCCAGATAAGCCGAGCAGGTGATCAGCTGGTTGTAGAAGTCCCCGATGTTGATGACCGGGCTCCAGAAATCATTGGCGTAACCGACGAAGGCGATGAGCACGCCCGTGGTCACATGCACCCCTCCCAGGGCCGTGATCCCCAGGTAATAGATGAGGGCGATGGCGCTGGTGGAGATGATGGCCACGCCCGGCCACATGAGGAACTCCAGGTGGACGGCCTTCATGTAGGAGCCCCGCACATCGGACAGCTGCCCTTGGAAAGTCCGATATTTGGCCTTTTCCTGGGCGAAGGTCTGCGTGGTCTTCACCCCGGCGATGGATTCGTGGATGTAAGCGTTCAGGTTCGACTGTTTGTTGGACAGCTTCTGGAAGGCCTTCTTCTGACACTTCTGCAGGATCCAGACGAAAAGGACCATGAGGGGGAAGAGGGCCAGGCTCCAGAGGGTCAGCCGCCAGTCGATGACGAACATGACAATCAGGGTGACCATGAAGGTGAAAAGGTCGGCGATGACCGAAATAAGGCCGGAGGAGAGGGTGTCAGACAGCGTGTTGACGTAGTTGACCACGCGGGTGAGGATCTTCCCATGAGGGCGGGAGTCGAAGTAGTCGAAAGGCAGGGTCTGGATGTGGGTGAAGATGTCCCGCCGCATATCTTTAAGCATGAGCTGACCGACCCGGGTGATGGCGACAGTCCGGTAGGCCAGCCCCACTTCGTACAGAACGATGAGGGTGGCGAGGAGGACGACCAGCTGGATGAGGAGGGTCAGGTTTTTCTGGGGGATGGCGCTGTCGATGACCACTTTGATCAGGTAAGGCTCGACCACCAGGACGCAGGACATGGCGATCACGGCCAGGATGATGACCGCGATCTGCTTCAGGTAAGGTTTGAGGTAGTGGCCGACCCGAGCCAGGTCCCGGAAGTTGATCTTCTCTTCCAGTTCCTCGTCTTCGCGGAAGGTGTTCGGCTGAGCCATCAGCGGTCCTCCTCTCGTTCGAATCCTTGGGAATTCCCGGCTTGCAGCCCCAACTGCCTCCGGTAGATCTCCCAATAGCGGCCGTGGAGGGCGACCAGCTGCTCGTGGCTCCCCCGCTCGACGATTGAGCCATGTTCCAGGACCAAGATCAGATCCGCATCCTTGATGGAGGAGATGCGGTGGGCTATGGTCACGATGGTCCGGCTTCCTTCCAGCTTTCGCAGGGATTCCTGGATGCGCGATTCGGTCTCCATATCCACGGCCGAGGTGGTGTCGTCCATGATGAGGATGGAAGGGTTGTCGGCCAGGGACCGGGCCAGGCTCAGCCTTTGCTTCTGCCCGCCGGACAGGCCGACCCCTCTCTCCCCAACCACGGTGTCATAGCCTTCAGGCATGGATTCGATGAAATTATCCGCTCCGGCTATCTGGGCCATGCGGCGGATGAATTCGCCGGCAGCCTCCGACCGGGGGTTTTGCTGGGAGTCCCCTGCGGACGTCGGGGCGGAAACCGGGGCGGACATGGACGTGGACGCCGGCCCCTCAATCATCAGGCCGGCCCCGAAACCGATGTTGTTGCCGATCGTGTCCGAAAAAAGGAAAGTGTCTTGGGCGACGATGCTCACTTTGCTACGCAAGGTCTTGAGGGGCCAATCGCGGACGTCTTTCCCGTCTATGAGCACTCGGCCCTCGGCGGGGTCATAAAAACGGGCGATCAGATTGACCAAAGTGGATTTGCCTGAACCGGTCTCGCCCAGGATTCCCAGCTTGGAGCCAGCGGGAAGGGTGAAATTGAGGTCGGATAAGACAGGGGCTTCCGGCTCATCCGGGAAGGCGAAGGAGACATGATCGAATTGGACTTCCCCTCTCATAAGGGGTTCAGCCGAAACCGCCGAGGAGGGAGTAACCGCCGAATCCACAATCCGAGAGCGGGCCGTCAAAAGTTTGCGAATCTTGATGCAGGAGGCATTGAAACGCTGCCAATCGTTGACCAGCCAGCCGGACCTGCGCACCGGCCATTCAATCATCCATAGAAAGCTGTTGAAAACGACCAGGTCTCCCAAAGTCATCTCCCCACGGATGACCAGCCAGCCTCCCAGCCCCAAAGTGACCAGTTCCAGTCCGAAGCCCAGACCATCCAGCCAAGGCATGTATTTGCGGCTGTTATAGGCCAAAGCCATGTTCTTCTGCATGTAGTCATCGTTGTGCTTGTCGAAGACCTGGGTCTCGTAATCCTCACGCACGAAAGCCTTGACCACCCGGTTGCCTTCGATGTTCTCTTCGACCCGGGAATTGAGGTCGGCCAAGGAGTTGCGGATGGCGAAATACAAGGGATGGGCGTGGGAGGCCAAGGCCCGGGTCAGCATCAACAGGGGCGGGGTGACGGCGGCCAGGGCCAGAGCCAAGCGCCAGTCGATGGCGAACATGACCGCCAGGGCCCCCACGAACATGACGACGCAATCCAGGATCTGGTAGCTGGCCCAAGCCAGGCCGTGGCGGATGGCGTCCGTGTCCGAGGTCATGCGGCTCATGATGTCCCCGTTGCGGGTGTGGTTGAAGTAGGTGAAATCCAGCTCGTGCAGCTTTTCGTACTCATCGCTGACCAGGCGGAAGATGGTGTTCTGGCCGAAACGCTCCATCCACATCTGATAACCGTAGCGGGAGAAGACGCGGATGACCGTCAGACCGATCATGAGCAGGCAGAGGGGGACCAGCAGCCCCCGCCTGCCTCCGGTGATTACCTGGTCCACGATGGCCCCGGACAGGAGGGGGATGATGAGGGCGGTCGTATCATTGACGCAGAAAAGGAGGACCGACCCCGCCACCCGAGGCCAATCAGGCTTGCAGTAAGGCAGAATCCAGCGTAGATTGCCGGCTTCTCGGTTCCTGTCTGGGTTCACATACATGGATGCTGGTCCTTCGACGTTTTTTCGACGGAAAACCGCCCGATGGGACGGAATATAGGGATAAGTATAGCGATTATATCCGCCCTCCCCAGCGTCAGGCGCCACCGCCTTTTCACATGGCGGAATCCTCCGGCTCGCCTGAGCGAATGCAAGGCTCAGGCAGACGCTGGACCAGACCAATGAAGCCATTTTCGACCGACCGAGGACGATGGACGTGGAGCTCAGGAACTCAGCGCAGCAGGACCTCCTCCAAGGCGGCCAAGACCGATTCGGGCAGAGAGGATGCGAATTTGCTCTCTTCTTGGCTGATTTCCTTCTCCCCAGGGACCCCACCCGTGAAATTGAGGGTACGCAGACCGCTCAAAGCGGCGGCCCCGACCTCTTGGACCATCGACCAAGCCAGATCCTTGGTCAGATAAGGCATTTGGGCCCGGGCCAGGATCTCCTGGCAGTCGACCAGATAGGGGTCGGGAGCGACGTCCAAATCGCTGGGGAAGATCAGGACGACTTCTCCGCTCGTCGGACAGGCCGGGAGGGTGACGGTCAGACTCAGTTTGTCTTCGTCATAGGAGACTTGGAGGCCGTCAACCGGACGGCCGCCGACCGTCGCCGTCACCTCGTTTTCATCCAAGCGGCCGACCCCGCGCCAAGTCACGGTCCAGGTCCGGGCCTGCGGGATCGCCTGGATCCGGCCGTCATCCTGATCGCCGTCCTCAGCCTTATCTTGGTCATCCCCATCTCGACGGATAGCAGGACCGATGACGACCTTCCTCCTGTGCCCTGGTCCATCATCCCAGACCGCGGAAATCGTGGTCGTCATCCGCCCGCTTGGCCGTCCGTCGGAGCCCAATCGTCCGGAATCCTCCCGCAGGAGGAAGTCCCCATCGGCCCCCGGGAAAACCATCACGGTCATCCGCTGCGGATTCGACAGGTCGTTGACCGTTGAGGCCGAACCCGATTCCGTCAGATCCTGCAGGGGAACCACGGCCCCGGCCCGGGCGAACACCGGCATCAGTCCCAAAGGACGGTGCACCCGCACCCGTCGGCCGGCCGCCCCCGTAGACAAGCCCTCTCCCGACCGGTCGCAGGCCGCCAAATACCGGCGGCCAGTGAAAACGTCGAACCAGATCCCTCGCGGCAGCCATACATCGGCCCCTCCCATCAAAGAAGAAGCGTCAGCCTTCTCCACAATCGGAGAGACCAGCAAACGATCTCCGAAAAAGTACTCGTTCTGGCACAGGTAGGCGTCAGCCACCTGTGGGAACCACCAATAGACCGGCTCCACCAAAGGAAGCCCCTGCTCATGCGCCCGATAATCCATCGAATACAGGTAAGGGACCATCCGATGCCGCAGGCGCAGGAAATCAATCATCACCTGCTGGGCATCCCCGGGAAAGTTCCACGGCTCCTTTCCGCTGAAAGCCGAGGCGGACGAATGCAAACGGTTCACCGGGCTGAAGACCCCCCACTGATACCAGCGGACCTCCAACTCGTCGTCGCGAGCGCCCAACATGTGCCCGCCTATGTCATGACTCCACCATCCGTAGCCGATGTTCGAAGCCGTCGCCGTGAAGTAAGGCTGGAAACGCAAGGAATCCCACGAAATGACCGTGTCCCCGGAAAAGCCGACCGGGTACCGGTGCGACCCCGGGCCCGCATACCGGGAGAAGGTCAAAGGCCAGCGGCCTCCCCGACCCGAATCCACGTAATGCAAATGGTTCAGGAGCCACAGGGGATCCACTCCCCGCCGCCGGGAAACGCCTCCCTGCTGCCAATCCACCCACCAAAAGTCAACGCCTTCATCCTCAAAACCGTGATGCATGGCGAAATAAGCGTCCACGAAACGGGGATCGGTCAAATCGAACTCAATCGGGGACTCGGCCGAAGGGTCCACCCCCATCGTCCGGGCCATGGCCGGGTAGCAATCCTCGAAGGCGCGCACCCCATCCCGGGGATGCACGTTCAAGGTCGTCCGCAGCCCCCGGTCATGCAAGCCGGACAGGAACCCTTGCGGATCGGGGAAAAGCCGCCGGTTCCAGGAATAGCCCGTCCAACCTGACCCGAACCGGGCGGGCACGTCCACCCGATGCCAATCCATGTCGATCACAGCCACACTGAAGGGGATCCCAGCCTTGGCGAACCGGTCCATCAAAGCCCCATAGCTGGCTTGGGAGTAGGGATAAAAGCGGGACCACCAATTCCCCAAGGCGAAACGCGGCAGCAGGGGGGCAGCCCCCGTCAAACCATAAAAGCCCTGCACGGCTTCGACGAACCGCAGCCCGTAGCCGAAGAAATACAGGTCGATCTCCTGATGCGAGCGCGGGTTGACCTCAATCCCCGGTCCGAATTGCCCTTGACCATACTCATCTTGCCCATGCTCGTCTTGCTCAAGCTCCCCTCGCTCGTGTTCCCCTTGCTCCCCATGGAAGTCATCTCCTCCGGAAGCCGGGGATGCCAAGCCGATGATGCCGCTGGCTGAATCGTCGATGACCGCCCAGCCGTCGCGGGAAAGGACCCCGTCATCCAGAGGGATGGCCCCGTCCGCCTCATCCAAGGTCCGGGCCGTCCCTTTGAGGTTCCCCTTGCCGGCGTCACCGAAATGCCAAGTGTTGAACTGCGACCCGGGCACGCCTTTCACCACCACGCTCAGGCCTTCTTTGCTGAACTTCTTCCCGTCATAGACCAGATGCAAGGCTTCGGTGTCGATGACGACGTCCCCCCCGGCAGCCCGCGTGACATGGAAGTCCACTTGCCCGCCGAACTGGCGGTTGACGACCATCTGGGAGATCCCATCCTCGAATTCGCCCGAGTCCGACCATTCCAGACGCAGAAGGGAGGGGGCGAGGACCCCGATTCGCCAGCGGTCCCCTTGAACGACGTTCTCCGGGAGCATCCGGGGACGGGCTTGATCGATGAAACGCCGGAACTGCTTTTGATCCAGCCTCTCCCCCATCCGGCCGTATTGGCTTTCGCCCGTACCACTGTTGAAATCCATGGTCTTATTGATGTCCATGTCGACGCCTCGAATCCAGGAAACCCGCGAGGGGCAGAAAAACTAAAAACTAAAACCAAAACTAAAAATTAAAAGGACGAAAGAACGCAAGGCTGAAAGGCGGAGGCCGGGGAGCGGGGGCAGGGCAGCGGGCGATGAAAGCGCTCGCCGCGCCGTCTCTCCCCCGCGGCATACCCACGGGTCAGTACCTCACATATCAGCGGCCCCAGTCCTATCCCTTGGTGCTGCCCGAAGCGATGCCGGCGATGAACTGCTTCTGGAAAATCAGATAGACCAGCAAGACGGGGATGATCGCCAGCGAAGTCGCCGCGAAAAGCCCGCCGTAATCCGTCCCGAACTGCCCATCGAAAGCCTTGAGCCCCACGGACAGGAGCATCTTGTTCTCGTCGGTAATCATGAGGAAAGGCCACAGGTAGTCTTCCCAGTTCCACAGGAAAACGAAGATGCCCAAGGCGGAGATGCTGTTGCGGCACAAGGGGATCATGATCTGGTGGAAGATGCGGAATTCGCTGGCCCCATCCACCCGGGCGGCCTCCACGATTTCGTCGGAGACGCTGCTCATGCCTTGCCTCAGCTGGAAGACGCCGAAAGCGTTGATCATGGCGGGCAGGATCAAGGCCCAGTAGGAATCTGTCAGACCGAAGTTGGTCATCATCTCATACTGGGGGATGATGGTCACGGCCCAGGGGATCATCATGGTCGCCAGGACGATCCCGAAAAGCAGGTTCCTCCCGGGGAATCGCATCTTGGCGAAGACGTAGCCCAAGAGGGCGCTGGTGTAAAGGACGATGACCGTCTTGACCACGCTGATGAAGAGCGAGTTGGCGAACAGCTGCAGGAAGTTGAATTTCCGCTGGATGCTGATGTAGTTTTGGACGGTGCTGGGTTTGGGGAAGAAGCCCCCGGTCACGCTGACGATGGCGCTGTTGGGCGCGAAGGAGGAGATCAACATCCATACGAAGGGGATGATGGTGATAAGGGCCAGCAGCCAGAGGACGATATTGAAAAGGATCTGTTTGATTTTCATCGTTCGTCGCTTTCCCCTGTCACCTTGAACATGATCAAGGTGAGGATGCCGGTGATGATGAAGAGGACGATGCTCATGGCCGATGCCTCGCCGAAGTTGTACTTGACGAAGGCGGTGTCGTAGATGAGATAGCTGATCGTGTACGTGGACGTGCCCGGTCCGCCCTCGGTCATCATGAGGAATTGGACGTAAGCCTGCATGTAGGTGATGATGGAAGTGATGAGGATGAAGATGGTCGTCGGCCGGATCATGGGCAAAGTGATGCGCCAGAAAATCTGGCTGCTGTTGGCCCCGTCGATTTCGGCGGCCTCGTACAGGTCTTTGGGGACGTTCATCAGAGCCGCCAAGTAGAGGACGGTCGCATACCCGAAATCCTTCCAGATGGTCATGATGATGATGGCCGGCAGGGACCAGGTTGCGCTATGCAACCAGTTGATATCCAGGTGGGTGGCTCGGTTGATGAGGCCGAACTGGGGGTCGTACATCCAGACCCAGACCAGGGAGACGGCCACCAGAGGGGTGACGGTGGGCATGTAGAACAGGCCCCTCAATACCGTCTTGTATTTGGTCATCTTGGAATAGAGCATCAGGGCGATGGCCAGACCGATGACGATCCTGAAGATCACGGAGAAGGCGGAGAAATAGAAGGTATTCCAAATCGACTTCCAGAAAAGCCCATCGGTCAGGATCGCCTGGAAGTTCTTGAGCCCGACCCAGCCGTAGGTTCCGTTCAGGGGGTTCCATTGGTGCATGCTGCCCGCGAAGGCCTTCCCGATGGGATAGACGGTGAAGATGGCCAGGTTCGCGACCAGGAAGAAGATGGCTATGTTCCGCAGACTCAGCCATCTGAAGAAGGGCTTTACCGCCGCCCCGAAGCTTTTTCTTCCGTTACTCATAATTCATGCTTTCATATTTTCGGTCTTATGAACGCTCCCCCGCCGGGCCACCCGGTACCCGAGCCCATGCTCCGGGTTTCGGGCCCCAGGCGTCAAGCGGGGAAACGTTCGCTGCAAGCCGTCAGAATCAATCAGGAAAGACGGGGATCAATCGACCGCGGCCTCCTTATAGAAGGCGTAGTTCTTCTCCAGAGAAGTGAACTTGGGGGAGATTCCGTCCAGGTCCTTCTGCATGTCCTTCTGGCCATCAGCGACCGCCGAGTCGATGGACTTCTTGTTGTAGAAGACGTTTTCGAAGACCTGCTTGGAGGTGTCCTCCAAGGTGGAGGGGACGGGTCCGGGCCAGATCAGACGGTCGACCACGGGGTGGATCGCCTGATAAGAGGGCATAGCAGTGATTTGCTTATCGGAATCTAAGCTCTTCTTGGCGGGGACGGACTGGAAGTTGATGGCGGTGTTCTTCATGAAGTCGTCGGAGGCCAGGAGATACTTCATGATGTCTTGGGCGACGGCCTGCTGTTCGGGACGGGCGTTCTTGTTGATGCCCGGGGTGGATTCGCCGTTGTAGCGGTCGTAAGCCAAAGGCTTGGTTCCGGCCTTCCAGAGCGGAGGAGCGAAGACACCCCAATTGATCTTGGGGTACTTGCTCTTGAGGGTGATGGCGAAAGAGCCCCACTGGTAGACCATGGCGGTCTGACCGTTGCCGAAGCTCTTCTGGGCATCGGTGCCGAAATTGGCTGAACCGGACTTGTCGTCCTCATAGATGGACTTGATGGTCTTGAGGACTTCCTTGGTGGCAGCCGTATCGTAGTTGACCGTAGTCTGGTCGGACTTGAACAGGAGCTTGCCCTGCTGGTAGTTCAGACCCTGCCACATGGCGTTGTATTCGCCGCTGCCGTTGAAGTTGATCCCGGCCCGGGTGAGTTTGCCGGAACCGTTGCGCTTGGTCAGCTTCTTGGCGTCTTCGCGCATCTGGTCCCAAGTCTTGGGAAGGTCCTTGTCACTAAGGCCGGCCTCCTTCCACATGTCTTTGTTGTAGTACCACATGCCGGTGTTGATGATGGAGTCGATGTACTTGACCTTGCCATCCACGGCGTGAGGAGCCACGTTGCGGTAGTCGGCCTCCAGACTCTTCAGAGGGATGTCGTAAGTGGCCATGTAAGGGGAAAGGACGCTGTCGAAGGAATTGTGGACGGCGAAGAGGGCGGGGCCGTTCTTCCCGCGCAGCTGCAGGGGCAGTTTGGTGAAGTAGTCATCCCAGTTCACATCATGACGGACGATGCGCACATTGGGGTGGATCTTCGTATAAGCCTTGAAGCTGGGAAGGGCGGTGTCGCCGGTCCCGTTCCACGTCCAATAATCGATGGTGATGGGTTTGCCCCCGTTCACAAGATGATTGGGGTTATACTGGACGGCCTGGCCCACGGTGGGCAGACCCTTGTTGGCTTTCGTGTCGGTGGCCCCTTGCGGACCTGAACCACAGGCGGCCATACCAGCTATGCAAACGGTTGCTAAAGCAGCGGTAAGCAGTCTTTTCATTCTCATACCAGTTACCTCCTCGTAAATGGGTAACTCAATGATAACACACTTTTTCAAGCCTGCATAGAAAATGGAAGAAAAATGAAAACGGTTGCAGAATTTCCATGAGAATCAATCATTTTGTCCCGCGAATCGTCATTTCCCCACCTTTTTGGCAGTAGAATGAAAAAGACGCCGCCTAACAGCGCTGACGAAGGCACAGATAAGGGGCCCTGCCACGACCCAGTGAGGAGTCTTTCCTGCTGATGGAAAAAGTATCTATCCGCGATGTAGCATCCCGGGCCGGGGTGTCCGTTTCCACGGTCTCCCGAGCCTTATCCCGCCCCGAGATGGTTTCGGAGTCGACGAGACGAAAGATCCAGGCCATAGCCGAGGAATTGGATTTCTCCGTCTCCCGGACCGCCGGCAACCTCAAGTCAGGAAAGTCGAGACGCATCGCCCTCTTGGTCGGCAGCAACAAAATCGAATGGTTCACGGCCAACATCATGGAAGGGCTCAACAGCGTAATCCTGGACCAAGGATACGACCTGGTCTTCTACCCCATCTCCAGCGTGGAAGACCGCAGAGCCTTCTTCGAGGAACTGCCCGTGCGCAACAATGTGGATGCGGTCATCATCTCCTCCTTCACCGCCACGGCCAAGGAAATCACCCGCCTACACAGCGCCCACGTCCCCCTTGTCGGAATCAACTCGCCCAGCACCCTGAACTTCTCCGCCACCGTGCACACCAGTGACCGGACGGGGATGAAACTCGCCATCCGCCATCTCAGCCTCCTAGGCCATAGGAAAATCCTCTACATATACCAGACCTTCCATTCCTCCATCAAATTCAGCTCTTACGGCCGCATCCAAGCCTTCAAGGACGCCTGCGCGAAAAAGCCGGGAATCACGGGAATCGTGAAATCCTTCGAAAACCCTCATGAGGCCTTCGACGCCCTCACCACCGGAATCCTCAGCGAAGACGACCCCCCGACTGCGGTTTGCGTCCATCAGGATTCCCAAGCCCTCCCCTTCCTCTTCCGGGCGCAAAGCATCGGCCTCTCCATCCCGGACGATCTGTCCATCATGGGCTATGACGATAGCTCCTTCGCCCAGGACGTCGGCTTGACCACCATCCGCCAAGACCCTTATGCCATGGGGAGGGAAGCCGCCTCGAAGGCGTTGCAGCTCATCGAATCACGCGAGCCCGAAATCCAGCATGAGGAATTCCCGGTGGAACTGGTCGTGAGGCGGTCCACAGGAGAAATCAGGAAGCATCAGCTGTTCTGAGGAATCAGAAACCTCAGCAAAGAGGGGAATCTCAGCGGAATAAGTTCACGCGGACATGATGCGCACGAGGCGTTTTTTTCCGCAATTCCAGCGGAATAAGTTCAGTGGACTCAGCTGACTGAGACGCGAGGAAACCGGGAGATGGGAACCAGAAGACCGAAGCCCGTTTCAGAGCCACAAGAGAGCGGCCACGGACAGCAGGAGTGGAAAAGCCCCGGAAATCATGACCGGCAGCATCGCCACCCCAGCCCAGCCGGATGAGGCCGCCACTGCAGGGCTTTCCTCCTTGACCCAAAGAGCCGCTACGCCCATCAAAGCCACCAGGAAAACCACGGCGACGATGGTGGAGATCCAAGCGAAAAGAGGATGGGCGGAAAAGAGGGGGCCAAGACCGCGAGGAGAGGGGAAGACCCCCCACCCGGCCGCGGCCAGACCAGCGCCGCCAGCCAAAAGGGTGGTCCCCAAGGAGCTGATCAGATGGAGGCGCTTCTCACGCAGGAGCTCGGCCAGGAAAGCCGAGATGATCATGAGGACGGTGACCAGGCCCATCAGGGCCAGCCAGGCGAAAGCCGATTTGACAATCATCGTCAGGACCAGGCCGGCCACTGCCTCCCATACGGCGGCCGCTTTCGGGATGGCAGGAGTGGGCGCAGTCCGCGAGAATGGATAGCTGTAAGCGAAAGCCAAAGTGACCAAGACCCCGGCGACCGCGGTGAAGACGTTGAAAGGCCCTCGATTGGGCGTCAGATAAGCGAGAATCAGCATGCAGACCATGCAAATCACGGCGAGTCCATGCGACCGGCCCACGTTCGCTCGCGCATCCCGAGCGCCTTGAGAATCAGCCGGATTCAGAACCCCGGCATCGCCTTGCTTCGCGTCCTGCGCCATGGAAAGCCTCCTTAAAATCGTAATGGTTCCAGTTTAATGCAACGACTGCCCGCCGGCGATATAATGGTCCCCATGACAGCCAGGACACGGAAAGCACAGGACGCGGAAGACCAGCACGACCATGACCTCCAACGGAGCCAATCAGACCAAAGCCCGCAAATCCAGGAGGCAGCGAGCAAGAGACGGAAGCCGGCCAGAAGAACGGCCAAAGGCGCGGCCAAGGCCGCAAAAGGCACTGCTAAAAGCGCGGTCAAAACCACGAACAAGACAGCAGCGAAACGCGAAATGAAAGGTCCGAACCCAGCCAAAGGAGCGAAAAGCAAGGCGAAGGCGGCACAAGCAACGAATGCGGACAAACGCGAATCCAAGAAAACCCGCTACCTGCGCATGCACAAGGAATACGCCATCCTCTGCCAGGTCTACCCGACCCCCAAATCAGCCCTCAACTTCTCCAACCCCTTCGAACTGTTGATCGCCACCATGATGAGCGCGCAGACCACGGACGTGCAGGTCAACAAGGTCACCCCGGAGCTCTTCCGCCGCTTCCCCACCCCGCTGGCCCTGTCCCAGGCGAATCCCAGCGAGGTGGCCGAGATCATCAACAGCATCGGCTTCTTCAGGACCAAGGCTCAGCATGCGGTCATGATCGCCAACGACCTCATCACCCGCTTCGGGGGCGAGGTCCCCCGGACCATGGAAGAGCTGACCACCTTGCCGGGCGTCGGTCGGAAAACGGCCAACGTGATCTTGGGCAACGCCTTCGACCTGCCGGGATTCCCCGTGGACACCCACGTCATGCGGGTCACCAAGCGCCTGCATTGGCGTTCCGACTGGAACAAGACCAAGGACGACCCCGTGGCCATCGAGAAGGAAGTCACCGCGGTCTTCGAGCCCACGGAATGGCGGGACCTGAGCCATCGGCTGATCGATTTCGGGCGCGATACCTGCCACGCCCGAAAGCCCGAATGCCTGATCTGCCCCTTGCGGGACACCTGCCCCAGTTTCGGTCTCTATATCTGACATATTTGACTGATTTTTGGCTGATTGCCTGATTAACTATGTGACTATGTGCCCGGAATCAGACGACTGCCTGGAATCGGATGACGGTCTGACCATGTAGACTGTGGCCTATGGAGACTTCAGGGAACTCTGACACCACGGCAGCGGAAAAGGCAAGCGCAAAAGCGGATAGCGGAAGCGCCAAAAGCGGCAAAAGCCCCAAAAGCGGCGGATATGCCATAAACGGTGGAAGCGGTAAAAGCGGAAGAAGCAGCAGTCAGCATATCATACCCAGACAATGGGTCCTTTTCCTGATTCTGCTCATCGTCTTCTCTCTGATCGCCTATCTCGCTTACGGCTACATCACGACCAAGCGGATTTCCCTGCCCGGCCAATCCACGGACGAAATCACCATTGGAACGACCATGGCCCCAGCCAACTTCAATCTGGCAGCCTCCACCGACGACGCCACCAGCCAGGCCTTGCAGGACAACGTCTACCAAAGCCTGCTCAAACGCGACCCCAATCAGAACGTCCCCGCTTCCGCCTCCCCCCTGCTGGACTCCTGGTCCCTCAGCCCTGATGGCCTGACCTACACTTTCCATCTCAAAGACGGGATCTACTTCTCGAATGGCTCGAAACTCACGGCTTCCGACGTGGTCTGGTCCCTCAAGACCGGCATCCAGCGCAACGAAGCGGCCTACGCCCCTCTCCGGGCGGCCAAATCCGTGGAAAACCAGGGGGAAAGGACGGTCATCATCCGCCTCTCGTCCCCCTTGCCGCAATTGGCCTGGCTCCTGTGCGGGCGCCTGGGCGTCGTCTACAGCCAGGCGGCGGGCGGGCCCCAGGACGCGAGCGCGGTGGGGACCGGCCCTTACACGGTCTCGAAGCTTTCTCCTGCCAAGGCAGGCGCGAAATCCCAAGGAGGGGAATCGGCCCCCGCCGCTTTGAAGCTGACGGCCCGCAGGGACCATCAATACGCGTCCTTCCGAGGGTTCAACGTGACCTTCCGCTACTACAGCGACCCTGAGCAAGCCTGGAAAGACGTGCAGGCCGCGACCATCGACGCCTATCTTCCTGCGCAACCGACCAGCCAGAAGACCTTCTCCCAAGCCAAATCCTCCATGAACCTGACCGTGGATACCAGCGGGTCCAGCCGGCGAGTCGGCTTGGCCTTCAACTCCTCGGCCGACTCGGTCTTCTCCGAGCAAAGGTTCCGCGAGGCCTACCGCTACTTTCTGGATCAGAACGCCCTCATCTCCGCGACCGGCCTTCACGCGCACGCCCTCACCGGGCCCATCCCCAGCGTGGAGCCGGGATTCCAGGACTTCACCTCCCAATACCACAAAGACGTGCAAGCCGGGCAAAAACTCCTCTCCTACTTCGGCTATCGACCCCGCCTTTTCCTCTGCCCCAAGAGCCTGGAGAAGGTCGGGCGGGCGGTCAACGCGCAGCTGGCGGCGGCCGGCGAGCACCTCAATCTGACCGTGGTCGATGACGCCGCCTTCACCAAGCAGGTCCTGCAAGACAAGAAGTACGACCTGGCCATCGTCCCCTTCTCCGGCTCGCACGACATGGATGACCTGACCAACCCCGACGGCTTCCTCAACTTCACCGATTCGGTCACCGATCAGAACCGGGCGGCCCTTGGCCTTTCCCGCAACGACTCCCAGTACCAGTCCAACCTGCAGAAAACCGCCGCCCGCCTGACCGACCAAGCCGCCGTCGCCTGGCTGTTCGAGGAGGACGCCCTAGTCATCCACCAGAATTCCCTCACTTCCATCCGGACCACATCCCCTTCCTCTTACCTGCCCCTTGCGGACGGTCTACAGAAAAAGTAGAAGGCAAAAGTCGTAAATGGGAATGCAAGAAAGCAGAAAGCCGGTCACAGGCGACTTAGTCAGCCCGAAATGCCAGGAAAAACTTGGGGGGAAACCCAGAAAGAACCTAGAAAAACCATGTCAGACTGAAACCGTATAATTCACTTTATGACTGAAAAGACTGATAATTCGACCCTTTTCGAGGGGAATGACCTCGCCATGGCCGCTTCAGGCGCGAACGCAGACGCGGGCAAAAGCAAACTCGCGGACGAAGGCGCAGGCGAGGCCTTCGTCAAGGCCGACCTCAGCCCCTTGCCGGACAAGGTGGGCGTGGAAGGCCTGGAAAAGAAGTGGACAGCCGACTGGGAGGCCAAGCAGACCTACAAATTCGGCAACACCCGCGACCGCAAGGCCGTCTACTCCATCGACACCCCGCCGCCCACCGTCTCCGGACACCTGCACGTGGGCCACGTTTTCTCTTACACTCACACCGACATCATCGCCCGCTTCAAGCGCATGAACGGCTACGACGTCTTCTATCCCATGGGTTGGGACGACAACGGTCTGCCGACCGAACGCCGGGTGCAGAATTATTACGGCGTGCGCGTGGATACCTCCCTCAAGTACGACCCTGACTTCAAGCCGCCTTACGAAGGCACCAACGGCAAGAAGATCCAGGCCAAGGACCAGGTTCCCGTCTCCCGGCAGAACTTCATCGAACTGTGCGAAAGGCTTTCCGCCGAAGATGAGAAGCTTTTCGAAGACTTGTGGCGTACTTTGGGCCTGTCCATCGACTGGTCCCAGACTTATCACACCATCGGCGAACATCCCCGGCGGGTGGCTCAGAAGGCCTTCCTGCGTAATCTGGCTCGAGGCGAGGCCTATCAGAAGGACGCTCCCGGATTGTGGGACGTAACCTTCCAGACCGCGGTCGCCCAAGCCGAGCTGGAAAGCCGCGAGTATGACGGCTTCTACCACAAGATCGCCTTCTACCTAGAAGACGGCTCCCCCATTTACATCGAGACCACCCGCCCCGAACTCCTGCCCGCCTGCGTGGCCCTGATCGCCCACCCTGACGACGAGCGTTACCAGGCTTACTTCGGCAAGAAGGTCTCCTCCCCCCTCTTCCACGTGGAGGTTCCCGTGGTGGCGCATCCGGCCGCGGAGATGGACAAGGGCGCCGGCATCGCCATGTGCTGCACCTTCGGCGATGTGACCGACGTGCAGTGGTGGCGTGAGCTTAATCTGCCCACCCGCTCCATTTTGCAGCGCAACGGCCGCCTGGTCATGGACACCCCGGACTGGATCACCGACCCCACCGGGCGCGATTTCTATGCCCGTCTGGCTGGCAAGACCACCTTCTCCGCGCGCAAGGAAATCGTGGATGAGCTGCGCGAGACCGGCGCTATGGACGGCGAGCCCAAGCCCACCAAGCGTATGACCAACTTCTACGAAAAGGGCGACAAGCCTTTGGAAATCGTCACCTCCCGCCAGTGGTACCTGAAGAACGGCGGCAGCGACCGCGACCTGCAGGCCCAGCTCATCCAGTGCGGCAAGGAGCTCGACTTCCACCCCGATTTCATGCGGGTCCGCTACGAAAACTGGGTGAACGGACTCAACGGCGACTGGCTGATCTCCCGCCAGCGCTTCTTCGGCGTCCCCTTCCCCCTCTGGTATCCCATCAGCGAGAACGGGACCGTGGACTACGCCCATCCTTTGACCCCGTCCGAGGACCGCCTGCCGATTGACCCCACCAACGATGTGCCCGAAGGTTACCAGGAAGAGCAGCGCGACCAGCCCGGCGGCTTCACCGCCGAGAAGGACATCATGGACACCTGGGCCACCAGCTCCCTGACCCCGCAAATCGTCACCCGCTGGGCGGAGCCGGGCGAAGAGAACGAGGCCCTTTTCAAGGCCACCTTCCCCATGGATCTGCGTCCTCAAGGGCAGGACATCATCCGGACCTGGCTCTTCAGCTCCATCGACCGAGCTCACCTGGAAAACGGTTGCCTGCCTTGGGCTCATACCACTTTGTCCGGCTGGATTCTGGACCCCGATCACAAGAAGATGAGCAAGTCCAAGGGCAACGTGGTCGTGCCGACCGAGCCGATCGAGAAGTTCGGAGCCGACGCCGTGCGCTACTGGGCCGCTTGCGCCCGTCTGGGAACCGACGCCGCTTATGAGGTCGGTCAGATGAAGATCGGCCGCCGCCTGGCCATCAAGCTGCTCAACGCCACCAAGTTCGCCTTGGCCATTGGCCGCGAAGACGAGAACCATCATGTGGGAGCGGGAGCCAGCCAGCAGGCCGAGTGGAAGTTCTCAGACGTGACCGTAGACCTGGATGAGGCCGTCATGGCAGCTTTGGCCATCGTGATCGAGACCGCGACCGAGGCGCTGAACTCTTACGACCACGCCCGGGCTCTGGAAACCATCGAGACCTTCTTCTGGCAGTTCTGCGACGACTACATCGAGCTGGCCAAGAACCGCGCTTACGGCACGGCCAAGGCCACCGGCCAGGTGCCATCCGAGGCGGAAGTGCTTTCCGCCCGCACCACTCTGGGCTTGGCTTTGGACGCATTCGCCCGTCTGCTGGCCCCCTACCTGCCTTATGCCACGGAAGAGGTCTGGTCTTGGATGCACGAGGACGGCGGCTCGGTTCACCGCGCTGCCTGGCCCCAGGCCGCTCCTTACCGCCAAGCCGCTGATGGCATGGACCCTGCCATGCTCCAATGGGCCGGTGACGCCTTGGCCGCCCTGCGCAAAATCAAGTCCGAGAACAAGGTTCCCATGAAGACCCCTATTCTCAGTGCAACCTTGCAAATGGATGTTTCCGGGCTTGACTTCGTGAAGTCGGCTTTGGTGGACATTGCCGAGGCCGGTCATGCGACCGGGCCAATCACTCTGGAATCGACCGGGAGTACTGGGAGTGCCGGAGACGAAAAGGGTACCGGAGCTGCCGAAGCTGCTACTGCTGCTAAGGCCGCCGCATCCGCCTCCGCCGTCGAAGCGCAGACCGCCTCTGCTTCTGCATCCGCCGAAGCGCAAGGCATCACCGTATCCACCGCTCCCACCGAAGCACAAAACTCCGTGGTAGCCGTGGAAAGCGTTCTGGGAGAAGCTCCAGCCAAAAAGAAGTAAGACAAGCCACGGTCTAAGTTCACGGTGGTTGCCCAACCTGATAGGTTGGGCAACCACCTTTTTAATTTCCCCTTTTCAGCGACTGCGAATGTCGCGAATGCGAAATTATGCACGTTGAAGTGCATATTCAGTGCTAGCTCGACGCGCACAGGTATGCATCGGGCATACGCAGGCGCGTATCGCCCATACGCCGACGCATTTCAGGCGCATTTCACGGAAAAATCACGGACATAACGGGAAAAGCTAGGGGTTGAACGGCGTTTTTATCAATCCGCGGCTATTATTTGGTGTTTTTCAGCTCGATTTTTCACTTTCCTGCGTTTCATCCGTCACCTCGTGTGGACTAACTCAATGTTGCGGAAAGGACCCCGCCTTTTAAGCCACTCATTTTTTATACTTTGACTTAGTCCACGGCGGGGAAGCCAGACCTAGCACACGCACGAAAACTCACGAAAAAACACACGGAAAACACGCAAAGTAGCTCACAGAAACCTAGACTCAATCCGACCCCGGGTTCAGGCGTGAGTCCGAGGTCCCACCAACTCCTATGGGCAAGTACATGGCTTCGACCTAGGCCAATCCAAGCCCGGCAAGGCACGCAGCGCAGATCTAAGTCCGGCCAAATCCCAAGCTTAGCCAAGTCCACAGGTAAACCTAAGCCCCTGCCTAGGTCAACTGAACCTGTCCAACTCCAGCCTCCAGCCCCAAAAAATTAAAAGCCCTTGCCCAGGCCAAGTACCAAGTACCAAGTACATAAAGTACACAGCCTGAGCAAGGGCCCACGACGAAGGCGGCTTTAGGCCGCAGAGGAGCCGCGCCCCATCAGGGTCAGGAAGTCCTGGTTGGACTTGGTCTGCTTAAGGCGGGTGACGATCTGCTGGTAGGCGGCTTCAGGCTCCAGCCCGCCCAAAGCGCGACGGAGGCGATAAATAATGGCCAGCTCCGCGGGCGGGGTGATAAGGTCCTCCCGGCGGGTGCCGGAAGCGTTGATGTCGATGGCGGGGAACATCCGCTTTTCCGCCAGATCGCGGGAAAGCCGCAGTTCCATGTTGCCGGTCCCCTTGAATTCCTCGAAGATGACTTCATCCATCTTGGACCCGGTCTCCACCAGGGCCGAAGAGATGATGGTCAGGGACCCGCCGTTTTCGATGTTGCGGGCGGCGCCGAAGAACTTCTTAGGCGGGTACAGGGCCTGCGCGTCCACGCCGCCGGACAGAATGCGTCCGGACGCCGGCTGCGCGATGTTGTAAGCACGAGCCAGGCGGGTCATGGAATCCAGCAGGACCACCACGTCTTGCCCCAACTCCACCAGGCGCTTGGCGCGCTCGATGGCCAGCTCGGCGACGGTGGTGTGGTCAGTGGCGGGGCGGTCAAAGGTGGAGGAGATCACTTCCCCTTTAACGGTCCGCTGCATGTCGGTCACTTCTTCCGGGCGCTCATCCACCAGGACGACCATCAGGTGCACCTCGGGGTTGTTGGTGGCGATGGCGTTGGCAATCTCCTGCAGGGTGATGGTCTTGCCCGCCTTCGGAGGCGACACGATGAGGCCGCGCTGCCCTTTGCCAATGGGCGAGAATAGATCCATCACACGGCTGGTCAGCTTGTTTTGGGTGGTCTCCATGCGCATGCGTTCCTGCGGATAGAGAGGGGTGAGCTTGGAGAATTGCGGTCGGGCCAGGGATTCTTCGATGCCCATCCCGTTGACGGATTCGATGGTCTGCAGGGGGACGAATTTCTGGCGCTTGTTCGGCTTGTCTCCCTCGCGCTGCGGCTTGATGGTGCCTCGGACGGCGTCACCCTTGCGCAGGCCATATTTCTTGACCTGCCCCATGGAGACGTAGACATCGCTGGGACCGGGCAGATAGCCACTGGTGCGCACGAAGGCATAGGAATCGAGGATATCGACGATGCCGGCGACGGGCACCAAGAACTCGGGCTGTTGGTCTTCGGCCTCGTGATTGCGGTTCTTGCGATTGCGACGATTCAGGGGCTGATCATGGTCGGGCCGGTCCATGCGATCGACGCGATCGGAAGAGCGATCCATCCGGTCGGAGCGATTATAGCGGTCGGACCTATCAGTGCGATCACCACGGTCGGTTCGCTCGGAACGGTCACTGTGGTCGTTCCTCTCGTTACGATCACCACGATCATCGCGCCCCCCGCGAGCATTGCGGTCGTTACGGTCTCCGCGGTCGGAGGACCGATCCAAGCGGAGATCATGGTCGGAATACGAACGGGATTCGTGGGGACGCCGTCCGAAATCCGTCTCGTCATCGCGAGAGAGGCCGGCATTACGAACGGTCCCTTCGGCTCCGGACCGGTCGGGGATGGCGGCCAGAAGATTGTCCAGATCGGCGTTCAGACGGGCCAGACGGTCGGAACCGTCCCCCTGATCGTCCTGGGAGCGGTCGTCGTTCCGGTTGCGACGGCGACGAGGAGCAGTGTCCAGGTCATGCGAGGAGCGGTCAGAACGGGAATCCTGCTCGTCGGGAATGGGAAGCTTGATACCCAAGGTATCCAGCAGGTCGCCTTCCGGCTCCTGAGGCTCGTCGCCAAAACGGGAGACGCGCACGCGCGGGATGGTCTCTTCACCCTTCCGGGCACGCCGAACGTTGACGCGACGGCCAGGGCGATGGCTGGAGCTCCGGTTGCCGGAATATTCGGACCGATCCCGGTCAGAATAGTCGAAACGAGCCGCGCGGTCGGTATGTTCGGCCCGCTCGCCACGCTCAGTCCTATCCCCATGGTTGCCATAATCGGCGCGGTCAGAGCGATCCGACCTGTTCACGCTGGACTCTTCACGGCCGTTAAAATCGTTGGAATGCAGGGACTGTCGAAAATCGTCGTCAGCTCCAGATGAAAAAGTGGCGGCTCTCGCCGAATCGGTGGCGTTCGCCAAGTTAGCGGCGTTCGCCGGGTTCGTGTTCGCTGAATCAGCAGCGGCTGAGCCAGCAGCGGCTGAGCCGGCAGAAGCCGAGCCCGCCTTTGCAGACTCGGTTGAAGCAGACTCGGTTGAAGCCGAGTTGACAGGAGCCGACCCGGCAGTGGCCGCGGAGGAAGATGAAGATGCGGCAGGCGCCGTCATTCCCGTCATATCAGCGCCGGCGGCGGCCAACGCGTCCCTGCGTGCGCCTTCAATCGTGCTGATCAAATCCGCCTTACGCAGGACGGACACGTTCTTGAGCCCCATTTTCTTCGCGGTCTCGCGGAGCTCTGTCAGCTTCATAGTAGAAAGATCTTGGCTTTGTGCCACGGGACTAACCCTTTCATAGTTCGGATAAGTAGACAGAATAAGCCCTTTCAGGGAGTTCTGTCGGAAATATTTGCCGCACCTGACATCGGCGGCAAATTCACGTCCACGAGGGATGAATGATTTCACTATACCCCTTCTCACAGACAGAAAACTCGCGCGTGCCCGTGTCTCGACGCACCGCGAAAACGAAGGTATGATGGGTTTATGATTCATCATCATGCATCAAAGTGGATGTGCCAGGCGACGAAATCGTCCGCCACCCTGCTAGCGATTTGCGCCTTTTTGATCGCCCCCTTGTCCGCGTGCGGATCATCCTCCGCCAACAATCAGACAGGTGGAGAATCGACCAGCTCCCAAACCTCGTCTTCTTCGTCTTCCTCGTCTTCCTCATCTTCCTCGTCCCCCTCGACGCCCTCGTCCCCCTCAACCGGGGGGAAGGGCTCGTCTTCCCCCCAATCGAAAGGCTCAGAGGGCCAAGGCAAGTCCTCGACCTCCGCACGCCCTTCAAACCCGAAAGGCGGTCATGCGGCCACTGCGGGCGAATGCTCCAGCGACGAGCTGAGCGCCAAACTGACCTTCGGCTCCGGCTCAGGCGCCGGCAGCAGCTACCCCTACCTGGTCCTGACCAACACCGGCTCGCGCTCTTGCACCGTCCGCGGTTACGCCGGGGTCTCCCTGCTGGCCAAAGGCAAGCAAATCGGGGCGGCGGCCACCATGGATTCCTCCGTCTCCCCCACCACCGTCAGGCTCCAGCCGGGTCAGTCCGCCCACGCCGAGCTGCGGATCGTCCACGCCGACCTCTTCGACTCCTCCGCCTGCTCCCCCATCACGGCGGACACGCTGATGGTCTACCCGCCGGATCAGACCAAGGCTTTGACCATCCCCCTCAAAGGTAAGGGATACATCGGCTGCAGCAATCCGAATACGAAAATTCTCACCGTTCGGCCCTTCCAACGGGGAGAAAGATAAGCAGAAAGTTGACAAAGCAGAAAATAAAGGATAGATAAAGTAATAGATAAATAGTAGGCGAAAGTAAGATTAAAAGTTAAAAGTTAAAGATTAAAGATTAAATAAATTAGGACGAGAAAGACCCCGGTTTTATCCGGGGTCTTTCCATATTCGGCCGCTATTTTCGGCTGCTATCGATACCTACAACAGCTCTCAGCCAGTAGACATCCCTAAGTCGATCATAAGACAGCCTCAGCCAATATCAGCTATACGGCAGTTCTCAGACAGCTCTGAACCAGCCCGCTTTACCGGCGATGAGCGCGATAGAAGCGGATCAGGGACTGGGTGGAAGCGTCCTGAGCGGCCAGGGCGTTGTCATCCTTGGAGATGGCGGGGGTGATTTCCTTGGCCAGGACCTTGCCCAGCTCCACGCCCCACTGATCGTACGAATCCAGACCCCAAACAGTGCCTTCCACCAGTGTGATGTGCTCGTAGAGAGCGATCAGCTCACCCAAGGAGAAGGGGGTCAGAGCGTCACCGAAGATGGAGGTGGTGGGACGGTTGCCGGAGAAGACGCGGGCGGGCACGATGGCCTCGGCGGTCCCTTCAGCGCGCACTTCATCGGCGGTCTTGCCGAAGGCCAGAGCGCGGGTCTGTGCCAGGTAGTTGGCCAGGAAGAGCTCGTGCACGTCCTGGTCCCCATCCTTAGTGGGGTTGGGGGTGTTGGCGAAAGCGATGAAGTCAGCGGGAATCAGACGGGTGCCTTGGTGAATCAGCTGATAGAAGGCGTGCTGGCCGTTGGTGCCGGGCTCGCCCCAGAAAATCTCGCCGGTCTGATAAGTGACGGGGGTGCCATCCCAGCGCACGGACTTGCCGTTGGACTCCATGGTCAGCTGCTGCAGATAGGCGGGGAAGCGGTGCAGGTACTGATCATAAGGCAGGACGGCGTGGGAGTGGGCGCCGAAGAAGTTCACGTACCACACGTTCATGAGGCCCATGAGAGCCACCACGTTCTGCTCCAGCGGGGTGTTGACGAAGTAGTCGTCAATGGCATGGAAGCCCTGGAGGAACTTCTCGAAGTTCTCCGGCCCGAAGACCACGGCCAGGGAGGTGCCGACGGCGGAATCCACGGAGTAGCGGCCGCCGACCCAGTTCCAGAAGCCGAAGGCGTTGGTGGGGTCGATGCCGAAGGCGGCGACCTTGTCCAAAGCGGTGGAAACGGCCACGAAGTGCTTGCTGATGGCGTCGGCCTTCTGCTCATCGGAGCCGTCGATGGCTCCTCGGGCCTGGAGGGAGTCAAGCAGCCAAGTGCGGGCGCAACGGGCGTTGGTCAAGGTCTCCAGAGTGGTGAAAGTCTTGGAAACGATGATGAAGAGGGTGGTCTCGGGGTTGAGGCCCTTGGTCTTCTCGGCCAGGTCGTTGGGGTCGATGTTGGAGACGTAACGGGCGAAGATGCCGGCGTCTGCGTAAGGCTTGAGGGCTTCGTAGGCCATGTTGGGACCCAGGTCGGAGCCGCCGATGCCGATGTTGACCACGGTCTCGATCCTCTTGCCGGTCACGCCGACCCACTCGCCGGAGCGGACCTTGTTGGCGAAGGCGTAGATTTTGTCCAGAACTTCGCGGACGTCCTTGACCGTGTCCTGACCGTCAACGACGAACTTGCCTTCATCGGAAGCGGGGCGACGCAAGGCGGTGTGGAGCACGGCGCGGTCTTCGGTGTTGTTGATGTGCACGCCATGGTACTGGTCCTGGATGCGCTGCTCCAGGCCGACCTCGTGGCCAAGCTGGGCCAGCAGGCGCATGGTTTCAGCGTTCACCAGGTTCTTGGACAGGTCGAAATGAAGGTCGCCGGCGTCAAAGCTCAGGCTCTGCACACGCTGAGGATCCTGGGCGAACCACTGGCGCAGGTTGATGCCATCCTTCTGCAACTGGTCGAAATGCTTCTGCAAATTGGCCCAAGCCTGGGTCTTCTGTGCATCCACGGGAGGATTGATAGACATTGAGGTCCCTTTCTACAGCCTTGCGCCGTTCGCAAAGCCCTTGTCAAGCGCCGCAGCTTGAACCGCCAGCGCCGTTCGGTTACGCATACTATGGTATCGGCTTGAAAGGACACTGTGTGTCGCCTGGAGAATGGCTAATTCTCGGGGATTTGAACGTTCTTTTTCTTTGATGACGGACGCTGCCCGGCTAGGCTTTTTCGGCGAGTCCGGACGCCTTCTTCACTTTTTGAGCTTGGGATTTTGGCATGACCAACAAGGCGTCTTCGGTGTCGACGATAGCAAAGTCTTCCACGCCAATCAGGGCGATAGTTTTCGCCGACCCTTCACTCGACTTATCCCGAACAAGCAGGTTATTTTTCGAGTCTATTGAGATTAGTTTCACGATCCCCTTGCCGGATTCCAAAATCCGGTTCCCGGCCTCATCGACCGCGGGGATATAGGCGGAAAGGGAGCCGAAATCGCCGATGTCGTTCCAGCCGAAGTCCCCGGGGACCACCGCCACCCCGCCCTCGGCGGAGACCGGTTCGGCGATGGCGTAGTCGAAGGCGATCTTCTCGATCCGCGGCCAGATAGCAGCCACGGTTTCCTCTTGGGCGGGGGTATCCCAGGCGGCGACGATGGATTGGATCTGTTGGAACATGTCCGGATGCAGGCGCTCCACGTGGTCCAGCAGGACGCCGGCCTTCATGATGAACATGCCGGCGTTCCACAGGTAGCCGCCTTGGGCGAGGTAGCCGGCGGCGGTAGCGGCATCCGGCTTCTCCACGAAGCGCCGGACACGGTAAGCCTGGCCCTCGCCCTGCAAAGACTTGCCCTCCAAGTGGCCCCCCTGGTGGATGTATCCGAATGCGGTGGATGGCCCATCAGGGGTGATGCCGATGGTGGTTACGTAGCCGGCGCGGGCGGCGGCGATGGCCGTGCGCACAACGGATTCGAAGCGGCCGCGGTCGGAAACGACTTGGTCGGCGGCGAAAGATCCCACGATGATATCTTGCCCATGACGCTTGGCCAGAATCGCTGTCCCTAAGGTGATGGCGGTCATGGAGTCCCGTCCGATCGGCTCGGCGAAAATCTGGCTTGGCGCAAGCCCCGGCAGCTGCCTCATGACCGCGTCCACATGCCTCAGGCCTGTGCTGATCGCTAGGTGCTCTGCCCCGCACAAAGGAACCAGCCGATCCACCGTGTCCTGAATCATGGTGCGGCCGCAACCGGTGAGGTCGTAAAGGAACTTGGGCTTGTCTGCCCGGCTCAGAGGCCACAGGCGCGAGCCCACCCCCCCAGCCGGAATCAAGGCATAGAAATCAGGGCAAGGACCGGCATCATGGCGGTCATCGGCATCTTGATCATGGCAATACTCGGCTGAATTTTCAAGGCTTCCCATAGGGTCAGGCTAGCAAATTCTTGGGACCGCTGGATTCCCATCGGTTAATTCTCGTTATAACCGAACTCGCCTCATATTTATCCATTTTTGCATATACTCGCCAGACAACTATAACAATGACTTTTTCATTCGGAAGGAGTAAAATCAGTCTTAACAGCGCCTCCCCAAGGTTAATAAAATCCTTTTTCCGGGTTTTATCCTGAAATGCGGGGGGCCGTTTTGTATTCTTGCTAAGGAGAGCAATGGCCGCCCCTCATCGAAGCCTTTTAAGACGATTGATCAATTGACTGATTTGTTGATTGAAGAACGTGGCCTGAATTGTCAGGACTCGAACGCACTTAAAGAGTTCCTGACGAATATGAACTACTATCGATTCTCCGGGTATGCCCGCCATTGGCAGGAGGACCCACGCCACGGAAAAAATAATTTCATGCCTTCTACCAATTTCAGCCACATCTGCGAAATTATGCTGAAAGACCACCAACTTCGACATCTGCTTCTCGAACAAATCAGCTATGTGGAAACCGCCACAAAAACGAGGTATGCACGTGCTTTAGGGCAATCCTACGGGAACGGAGCGTTCTACCTTAAGCCCGAACTCTATTTCCCAAATACAACTCACGACGGCGAACCGATCAATGTTCCAGGCGGGCTTCTCTCTGACATTCAACGAAGCAATAGCAAGATGATATTGCATTACCGCAGCGATCATCTGGATAATGCCTATGCCGGCTATGAAAAGCTTCCGATTTGGGTCGCGGTTGAAGTCATCAGTCTGGGAAAATTCTCCCGCATGCTCAGCGATTTTAAAGATAACGGACCAGCGAAAGCAGTGACTAGCGGTCTTGGAATCCAGTGGGATCCTTTCCCAAATACTTTACACTCGATTTCCACCTTACGGAATCGCTGCGCTCATCATAGTCAGCTCTGGCACAGACCACTTGATATTGCGGCCCCTGTTCCTAAAAAGCTACGGCCGAAACAAATGAAATACAGTAATCAGAGCGTCTTCTCCACCATCATCATGTTGAATGATTATCGCAAACATATTGATGGCGATACATCCGTCTCCAAAGCAATCACGGACTTGATCGGCTCAGATTCCGACTATCAAGAGGGCATTTGCTACCCATCTCCCAAATGATTCATCCGCAAGCCGACGCCGCATAGCCTTACAGTCCACGGCCAAGCGACTTCCGGCAACCGCGCTCAAGTGCGGCCGTCGCCTGAGGAACGCGCAGAAGGCGGAAGAGCCAGGCGCGCGCTTTGTCAATCAGCAGGCAGGCGGCCACGTAGACCAGAGAGAAGCCCAGCGTGACCAGGATGATCAGGATGGTCGGTCGGCTCGCCAGCCACACGAACCGGTCGGACATGCCGACGTTCCACATGTAATCCTGCGTGTTGATCAGATAAACCGCGAAGGCCCCGGGCGCCAGGAACTTGACGATCTTGGTGAGGGTCTTGCTGGGTTTGAACTGGGCGCCGATGATCAGGTACAGCACGGACATGACCAGGATGGTCGGCGAGGTGTAGGAGACAAGCACGTCCTTGGCCACGTCGGTGTCGTACACGCTGAAGGAGAAGCCGGACATGAGCCAGCCCCAGGAGACCAAGGTCATGAGCACGATCCCCAGCAGGGCCAGCGGCGGCTTCACGTAGTCGCTGAATCGATACTTCTTGACGATGGCCCCGATCAGGTAAAGCATGGCCAGCCAGGTGAAGCTGTAGCCGCCTTCCAGGTCGAAGCGGGTGAAGAAGGTGTCGAAGAGGGAGAAGACGAAGAAAACCACGATCAGAAAGACGGCGGTGGTCCGGCGGTCGCAATGCTCCACGGCCAGGTTCAGCAGGGGCATGACGAAGAAGACCCCGGTGTAGGCGGTGAAGAACCAGTAGACCCCGTTGGAGACCGGGAAAACCCAGCGCAGCACGTCCGCCCCGGTCACTTTGCCGGGGGCGATGACCATATAGACCAGGCAGCAGCCGACCCCGTAGAAGACCACTTCCAGCCAGAGGCTGAGGTAGCTGGAGATTTTGAGGACACGCCGGGGCTGACCGGGCTCCTTGGGCGTCGGTCGGTAGCCCACATATCCGCTGATGAGACCGAAGACGTTGAGGGCCCCGTAGGCCCCGATCTCCATCAGCCAGCTGACCGCGTACTGGAAGGAGCCGGCCGCCGCGTTGTCCAGCACCCCTCCTGCGCCAAGGGTATGCAGAATCAGCACATAGAACATGGATAAAATGCGCATGGAGTCGATCCCGTAGTTGCGCTCGCGCCGAAGGGATGGGGCCGCCGCAGCCAGGGCCTTCCCCGCCGCCTTCGTCTGACCGTCCGCCGGCTCATCCACATGTCTGACCTTGTGCCAAGGCAGCTTCCCCTCGACCTGCTGATCATCCGGTAGATGTTTGGCTTGTTTCCTCTGCTTCATGGCCTTCTCCTGCGTCCTATTCTTATCTTGTCTGATCTCGCTTGCCGTATTGATTCCTCTGTCGCCTGCTTTTTTCCTGGTTCCTTGTTGGTTTCTTGGTTATTGGCTGATGACAATTCCAGCTTTTCAAACTTTCTTGCAGAGTCTTCTTGGCACCGCCTCTCTTTTCTCCGTGATTTTGATTTCTTCTGTCCCTACCAGTGTACCCGGGGCGCTAACGTGAACTGCCGGCAGAATGAGTGAACACTCTGTCGGCAGAATACTAAACAACTTACTAAGCCAGCGATTATTCCATTTCAGCAATGGACGTGGGAAGCTTCACCATCAAAGTCCAGAATCAGCCGGCGTAAGCCACACAGCCGATTCAGGAGGCAGCAAGTGGCGCTGAGAACGTTCGTAGCCGCGTAAAGATAGATTTAGATTCGAAGATACTATAATCTTAAATTTTTTCGGCAACGGCAACGCCTCCCGTGACGAGAAGTTGACCATGACCCTCATACCTGAGGGAAGCTCCCAGCATAAGCCATTAGAGCTACTTGCATCAGGAAGCTCAACCCAGCGAATGTCAAGCTCGTCATCAGTAGCGACGAATTTTTCCCGGTATGTGAGCGCATCCCGATAGAGAGAGAGGCAAGACCGGCTGTCTCTCTCTTCCTTATTAACTGCATATCGACTAAACCAGCAAGGTTGCGGTAACCAAGTTTCCGTGCTTGAACTAAATCCAAAGGAAGGCGAATCGTCTTCCCAAGGCAAAGGAACCCGGCAACCATCGCGGCCTTTAAACTGATGCCCGGTCCGTTCCCAAAGAGGATCTTGCACCCTATTTTCAGGGATTTCAAAATCTTCTGGCAGCCCAAGTTCTTCCCCCTGATAAAGGAAGGCAGTTCCTGGTAGACCAAGTAGAATCAAGGCAGCAGATCGAGCACGTCGGTTTGCTGATTCAGTATCAATAATTGGCTCCCGCCCCCCCGATGTCACCCATTTTTCAAGATCGGCCCCTTTTGGCAAACCTAAACGTGAAACAGCTCGGGGAACATCATGATTCCCCAATACCCAAGTAGGTGATGCCTCCACTGATTTTGCACCCGATAAAGTGCGGTCGATAATCGCTTTGTAATCATCTCTGTTCCAAGAGGCTTTCAGAAGGGAAAAGTCAAAGACTGCCCCCAGCTCATCCTTTCTGGCGTATTGAAAGACACGATCGCTAAAAGGACTCCAAGTCTCTCCAATTGCATATTTTGGAACTGGATAAGAGTCAAGAATCTTCCTCCAACGTCGGTAGATTTCATGGACCTCATTTCGATCCCAAATTGGGTCGCTCCCGTCCTGCGCTTCAGGATACTGACACTCAGGTTTAATCCGATCCCGTAGCGGTTCCGACAAATCTTTTGACAAGGCATGCGAGACATCCACACGAAAACCATCTACTCCGCGATTGCACCAGAAACGGAGAGTCTTCTCAAAATCTTCCATCACTTCCGGGTTGCTCCAGTTGAGATCTGGCTGCTCTTTTGCAAAAATATGTAGATAATACCACCCATCACCACATGGCTCCCAAGCGCTGCCACCGAAATTACTCTGCCAATTTGTAGGGGGATTGCTAAAATTCGGCCCTTTACCACGACGAAATATATATCGGTTCCGCTCAGGAGAGCCGGACTTCCCCGAGAGAGCTTCCCGAAACCAAGGATGCTGGTCCGACGTATGGTTAGGGACTATATCTACGATAATTTTGATTCCCCTCGAGTGAGCGGCCACTACCAAAGCGTCGAAATCTTCGATAGTACCAAGTCTCGCATCCACCGCCCTGTAATCAACGACGTCATAGCCGCCATCAGCAAGAGGCGAAGAGTAGAAAGGAGAAAGCCAAATGGCGTTCACCCCCAATGAATCAAGATATCCGATTCGGTTTGTCAGCCCTTTGATATCTCCGACCCCATCCCCATTCGAATCGCTGAATGAACGAGGGTAAATCTGGTAGACAACAGCGTTCCGCCACCATTGGCTATTTCCCATATTTAGCTCCAATACCGATTATTTAAATGCTTCCATGAACGATATTTGACAAGGTCTCCCTCTCTACCCTTTCACAGAGCCTGCTAGCATTGCACGAATGAAATATCTCTGCAAGAAAATGAAGAGGATAAGCGTCGGCGCCATAATTAGTAGAGCTCCAGCATTCAGCAGAACAACATCGGTCTGATATTGGCCAACAAATGCTTGCAGAGCACCCGCCATTGTGCGTTTATTTGGATCATTTTCCAAAACCACAGCCAGAAGGAACTGGTTCCATGTCGAAAGGAAGGTCAGAATCCCCAAGGAAGCTAGAGAGGGTAGAGCAAGAGGTAGTTGAATCCGCGAAAAGATCTTGAACTGGTTTGCGCCGTCAATGCTTGCGGCCTCAATAAGATCTTTGGGCATTTGCTCATAACTTGACCGCATCCACAAAACGCCGAAAGGCAGATTAAGCCCAATCAGGGGGAGAATCAGAGCGAGCCGAGTATTCAATAAACCCATTCCACTAATCTCGTAGTAGAGAGGAGTAACCAAAGTCTCAAAGGGGATGGTCAAACCGACTAAAAACAGGAAGTAGACTACGGGAGCACAGGGCACCTTCAATTGGGCGAATGCATAACCAGCAAGCGCCGAAAAGATAATGACCGCAGGCACCACGCATATGACCAGAATGAAGCTGGATCGCAAGAGCGGGGTGATATTGGCTATCTTCCAAGCGGCTGCGAAGTTTTCCCAATGAGGGTGGGTGCTGAACTGTATACCTTCAGGCATAGAGCCTTGGGGTTGTAGAGCTGCGGAAAGCATACTCAGGAAAGGAAGAACGGAGAAAATGATTGCCAAGGCGAGAGCGACCCCGCCAAGCGTTTTTGTAGTTTTATTCGTCTTCATTTTTACCCCTTTTTGCCATTTACAAGCGTCTGGAGAGGACCAACAACCAGCAGAACAAGGACCATGAGAGTAACTGCTAAGGCAGAAGCTAGACCGACGCTTTGCTGAGTGAACGCAAGACGATAGACCTGGACACCTGGCACCATGGTAGATGTCCCCGGACCGCCTTGCGTAGACATATAGACGACGTCAAAGCTTGCCAGAGCCGCAACGATGGTCATAGTAAGGCAAACACTGATCTGTCCTCGTAATCCTGGAATGGTGATTGAAAAGAGTTGTCTCCACCACCCTGCCCCATCCAATGAGGCAGCTTCATATAGAGATTGGTCTATCCCGCCAATGCCAGAGAGCAACAGCACAATGCAGAAACCGAGTTGCAGCCAAAAGCCAATAATTCCAACTGCACTTAAAGCAGTCCCGGTCTCCCCCAGCCATACATGGGTGTACTTGCCAAGCCCAATTGCACGCATTATTTGGTTGACCGTCCCTTTGTCTGCCAACATCCATGTCCATGCGACTCCTGCAGCAGCGCCGGGGATGACGCGTGGAAGGAAAAGGCAAACTTGGGCGAAAGTGCTCACGGCCTTATGCTTCACATCCTTAATGAGGACGGCTATGATTAGCCCTAATACGATAGGAATCAGGGAGAAGAAGATAATCAGAAAGAAAGAGTGAATGATCGAACCATATAGGGAGGGGTCGGTGAAAACGGTCTGGTAGTTTTTCAAACCGATGAAGGTACTCTCATCAATCCCATTCCAGCTATAGAATGAATACCAGATTGTTTGGATTATCGGCCATAAAACGAAAGCAGCATAGAAGAGAAAAGCTGGGGCGATGAAAAGCAGAGAAATCAGACCAACGCGGATTTTGCTTTTACGCCGCCGCCTGTCCATTTCCTTCTGGCGCATGGCTTCATCGCCCCGTTGCTCCATCAGTGATTGTTGATTAGTCATTGATGTTACCTTACTTGGTTTCCTTCTCGTATTGAGCCTGAATAGAGTTCACGAACTGCTCAGGGGACATGCTTCCATCGAGAAGCGATTGGAAGCCAGGGATAATTCCGCTTGCCTGCATACCAGCAGTAGCATTGTTAATATAGTCTGTTGTATTTCCAGTCTTCACAAGCTGCTCGTAAGCTACAAGAATCTGTCCGAGAAGCTGATTATCACTATGAGGAGTCTTCCCCTCTCCTACTGGTGGATAACCGTTATCTACAGCGATTTGACGAGCTTGGTCTGAAAGCAGGAAGTTCAGGAATGCCGCAGCCACGTTCTTATGCTTTGCGTTTTGCGGAATTCCAAATGCGGTGACTGCATTTGCGGCAGCGGAACCTTGTCCGGCCTTCTCACCAGGGTAGGCAATGAAACCGGAATCCTTTCCAAGAGCCTTATTGATGCTCGCAGAATACCAGCTACCGGAGGGGAAGAAAAGCCCTCCACCCCGACAGAAGCGAGAGAGAGCCGTGGATCCATCAAGGGCGAGTGCATCCGAAGAGAAATACCCGGATTTTTGCCATTTTTGAATCATCGAAGCCGCTTTCAAAGCACCGGAAGTTTTGAAAGTAGCTCCATCCTTCTGGATGATCCAATTCTGAACCGTATCCCTGCCTTCGTAATCGGTAATGAGAGCTTGGAAAAGATAGGATGTTCCACCTTCCTTGGCAGGCATGACCATTGGCAGAACGCCTGCGTCCTTGGCCTCCTTCATGTCCTGTTCAAGCTCTGCTACGGTTGAGGGAGCTTGGGAAATGCCGAGCTTGGAAGCAACAGCCTTGTTCCAATACAAACCGGTTAAAGAAACGCCATCAGGAACCGCGTAGAGATCGCCGGAACCAATTTTCCCGGACTTATCGACTCGATAGATCTGGGTCTGCGAGCTGGGGATATTCCACTTATAAGCCTTGCCGTAAGCCTCGAGGTTCACCAAGTGCTTACCCCGGACGGCTGAGTTGATGTCAGTGATACGGGCAATGTCAGGAGTGTCCGCCGCAGAAATGATGCGAGGTCCGTTCTGAGCAGAAGTATTATCGGGGTCATAAGTAGCCTTGATCGTTACGTTGGGATACTTCTTCTCAAACGTTTTAATCAAAGCGTCATCGTATGACTTGAGCCCCGCCCCGTCCCATAGGGTTACTTCGACTTTTTCAGAACCGATTTTTGTGCTTACCGCCTCATCACTACCATGTGAAGCTGCAGAAGAGCCTGGTCCACAAGCTGCGAAACCAAACATGCAGGCCAATGTTGTCATTGAAGCAATCGCTATTTTGCTAATCTTACGCTGAATAGCTTTCATATCATTCCTCCTTGAGATATGGAGCGCACCTAAGCGCTTAGCTACAAAGCGTATACTATTTTTTAGACATTGTCAAATTAATCTGACTGCACGAAACATAATCGCTTAGGTAAATTGTGGCCTGCCATGCTAAACTATTGCGGAAAGGAGCCCATATGCCAACACCCACCATGAAAGACGTCGCCGATTATGCAGGCGTTTCTACTTTTACGGTGTCCCGGGCACTGAGGGGGCTCGACCAAGTCAGTGAGCAGACTCGTGCAAAGGTCTTAGATGCAGCCAAGAAATTGAATTACTCCCTCTCAAAATCTGCAAGCTCCCTGGCGAGCGGCAAGACAAACCGCATTTCCCTCTTGGTTCGCGAACGCATCTCGGGATGGTTTATCGGACAATTAGAAGAAGGACTTTATGACGTTCTTCAGGACTCCAACTATGATCTAATCATTTACCGGGCGGCGAACCAGAAAGAGCGTGAGGAGTTCTTCACTCATCTACCGGCCAAACGCAATTCCGATGCATTAATTATTTCCGGCTTCAACCCGACAGAAAGCGAAAGGGACTCTCTTCTAGACTTTCACATTCCCATTGTCTCCGTTAACTCTGCAGAAACCATCTATTGCGATGCAAATATCAGTATCGACGACTATCAGGCAGAATTCTCGGCAGCTCAATATCTTGCGGCGCTCGGCCACAAAAGATTCTGTTTCATCGACCGGAATGAAACACTTATCGGTACGGGATGGGCGAAAAATCCCCGCCGAGAGGGTTACCTCGCGGCCGTTATGGAGCTTGATGCGATTGATTGCGGTGTTTTCGCGATGGATGTCAATTCCCATGATTCCATCGCTGCCACAGCGGCGCAGATTCTGTCTCTCCCAACTAAGCCAACAGCTATCTGCACTTGGTCAGATAGCTACGCATTATGCCTGATAAGCGAGCTTAGCAAATTCGGGGTGTCCATCCCCACAGATTTTTCTATCATGGGTTTCGACGGCTCGGATATTGCAAACTATGCGCAGATTTCAACAGTTACACAGCCAGCCCGCTTGCTTGGACAAAAATCCGGGGAAGTAGCTCTAACACTCATCAACCAAGACCCACTCGAAAAATCAACGATTCATATTCCAACCCAAATCACACCAAAGGCAACAACTATGCGGTATCAGCATTAGATGCTACCCTATTCCCCCCCCCACTGAGATGCTTTCAGATTTAATGAGAGATCTTGTCAGAAAGATACTAAAATTCTTCAACAATACCCATCCATAGAGTTCTAAATTTCACAATTTCTTATGCCAGAGCAAAAGGAAGGAACGCTCTTTTTGAGATTTAGCCGTTATTACGTTTTCCGCTCGATTTATAATAAAAAAGTAATTCTCTTTTTATGAAGGAAAAACCTGGATGCAAGATGATTTTAAGGTTTTAGAGACATCTGTCCGTTATACTTTTGGTACAGTAATGTGGTCTCATAAAATCCAAGAGAAGCAGGCGGATATATACAAAAAATTACAAAGAGTTCTGACACTCTTCATTCTCATATTCTCGGCGTTGACATCGGCTGGCGTAATTTCTTTATTTTTTAACTTTATTAAAATCCCATCACAAGCAATCAAGGTCGTATCCACTCTGCTGTCGTTTTGTACAACTTTGCTATCCACCTTTGCCCAGCGCACCAATTTTGACAAGCTAGCGCAGGCACACAGTCAAGCTGCAACATCTTACCTTCATCTTAAACATCAACTTGAGCTTTTACTCATGAAAATTCACTTAGCAAATACTTCATTTAACGATATCGAAGAAACCTATGAAAAACTAGTTAGTCAGATTGATGATCTGAACGCTCACTCTCCACGGACTACCAATCATGCAGTTAAACTCGCTAGCAAGGCCCTTCACATCAGTCATGATGATAATATAACTGATGAGGAGATAGACAGCGGGTTACCTCAACTTTTTCATATAGGGGCATTTCATGAATGACCATGTCAAACGTCACGACGATATAATTGATTCTAGCAAACGCGCACTGATTTCACTGCGATATCGAACAATAACAAAAGCATCGAACCAAGAATTCTATCAGATTCAAAGCGATAGAAAAAATAGCCTGTATGTTGGCTCGTATGGCCGCGGGACCGCAATTAATACAAGCGATATTGATATGTTACTCATACTCCCACAAAACGAATATCAACGTTTCGAGTTATCCCAGGGAAACGGGCCATCTAGATTATTGCAAGTGGTGAAAAAAGCAATTCAGCAAGCATATCCTAAAAGTGATATCCGCGCTGACGGACAAGTTGTTAAAATCAATTTCAGCGATTCGATGAAATTCGAGATCCTACCAGCTTTCAAAAAGATCGATGGAACGCACGTATATCCAGATTCAAATATGGGTGGAAACTGGCTTTCGACAAATCCTAAGGCCGAACAAATTGCGATGGCGGAGAAAAATGAATCTTCAAATGGCTTGTTACTGGACACATGCAAACATCTCCGTATAATACGGGATACAGGTTTTAGTAGCTATCACCTACCTGGAATAGTAATCGATAGTTTTGTATTCAAAGCAATCGATACCTGGAGATGGTGTCCAAAGGAATCTACACCACGCCGATATAGTGGGCAATACGAACAAAAGCTACTAAAATTTTGGGAAGATAATCTAAAGAATTCAAAAACTATATATGCCCCTGGTAGCAACGATACTGTTGAACTTAGTAATTGTAATCATGTTCTTGAGAAAGTATTACACCGTATGGCTGACTAGCATTCCTACTCGGATGCTTTTACTATTCCTTTGATAAGTCAAACATACCGGAATAATCAATTGTAACATGAGTCTCAGTTGCATGTTAAAGGAGCTTGAATGAACCTTTCAACCTTTGAACAGCTGAAAAGCGTCCGCAGCGATGAGATGATCGTCCCCTCAGACGAGCAGCTCAACCAACTCCATGGCATCCTTCTCTCAATGTTGAAAGATATCGATTCTTGGTGCGAGAAAAGCAAAATCACTTATATGCTTTCCGGGGGATCAGTACTTGGAGCCATGAGGCATAAAGGATTCATTCCTTGGGACGATGATATCGATATCTTCATGCCACGGCAAGATTACAACATTTTCATCCGAGAATTCGCACAGGCATTCGATGGTAAATATTGGATTGATTCCCCTGAATTCACCCCAAGTGTAGGAATTCCAATCGGAAGGGTCCGCTTAGAGGGCACCGAGGCGCGTCTTTACAATGATATGGCTACTGATTACGATGGTATAGGAATCGACATCTTTGTGCTGGAAAACGTTCCCAACAATCCCGTGGCGCGTAAGCTCCATGGGTACCGTTGCCTAGCGGCCGGGCTCTTTTTCAGTTGCCGTCGATTCGCCCGGGACAAAGAATTCTACCTGAACTTAGCCGAAGGATCACCTAGTCTTAAGCGAGCCACAAAGTTGAAAATCGCGCTCGGACGCCTCGCTTCTTTCTGGACAGTGGAAAAATGGGCGCATCATCTAGTTCATGTATATAGTAAGTGCCATAAATCAGACAGTGAGTATATCTCATGCCCGTCTGGCCGTCTGCATTATTTTGGTGAGATGTATAAGCGCGACGACTTCCTCCCGCCGGTTAAAGCTCTCTTTGAAAATCAAGAGTTCAATCTTCCCCACAATCCTGCGAGCTATCTACGAACCCTTTATGGGGATTGGCGGCGAGTCCCACCAGAGTCAAAACGCGAACGTCATGGTTATCTAAGGCTCGATTTTGGCAAATATGCGCAGCTCAACAACGCCTTAGCTACAACCGACACTGATAAAATTAGTCGTGTTTAAAAAGGAAACGAAATGGTTATCAACACTTCGACTGAGTACTTAAATAAACCTCTTGTTTCAGTAGTGATTCCCGCCTACAACATCCAGGACTTTCTTCCGATGTGTATAGAGAGTGTTTGTCATCAGACTTATTCGAATCTTGAAGTTATCTTAGTTAACGATGGATCTACCGACAATTCAGGCAAAATCTGTCACAAATACCAGAGTAGGGATCCGCGGATTAAATACTTCAAAAAGATGAATGGGGGCTTATCTTCAGCTCGAAATTATGGAGCAGAAAAGGCTACGGGCGATTTACTCGTTTTCGTTGATGGTGATGACTTGATTTCACCTGATTGCATTGAGCTCCTTACATCAGCTTATCAAGATGGAAAAGCGCAGCTTGCTATTGGTATTGCAGAACGAATCCCTGAAAAACAAGACTATCTAGCTTCCAAAGAATCGCATGAAATTGAAATTTCTCCTCAAAAAACTGTTATCGACCATGTCTTGTACGGTACTCCTGGCGTCTCACGCTGTTGCAAACTTGCTTCACGAAAGTTCTGGCAAGAAAACCCGCTTCCTGAAGGTTGCGCATATGAAGATCTCCGCACAACCTTTGGTATCTTGGCCCAATGCCAAACAATCGCAATCGTGTGGGGTCCAATCTACGGTTATCGCTTTCGCGCTGGCTCTATCACTTCAAAGAAAACCATCACACGTAAGCAACTGGACGACTATATCATCGCCATTCAATCTATGGACCGCGATTTAGCAAAAATCAATATTAACCCAAACTCCGACTCATATGTTTGTCGCCATTGCAACGAGTTTGCACGCGTATATCGCTTTCTCGAACAGCATAAAAAGGAAAGTCCGCGATATAAACAGTTCTCACAGTCAATAGTCACATATGAGCGTAAGCATTTTTCTCAACTTCTTCGTATGCACAAAGCAAATCGAACAATCAAATCTCGAAGCATTCTACTTGCTATTGCCCCTTGGATGAACACCTTCGCATACAGCCTGGCCACAAGGCTAATCGGGAAAAGCCTTAGCTGAATTTCAAAATATTTACCAGAAAACGCACATAATACACAGCGCAAAAATTATCTAGTCTATTGATATAGCCGCATCAGTAGAATAGGGCAAAGCAAAAGTGTGTTCAAGCCGCCGTACTTTTGGTGAAGGAAGGTGAACGCCACCAAGATGACCGTTTCTAACCCCAGAAGACCTCACCAACCCCTCGTATCAATTATCGCGCCAGTTTGCAACACCCCTCTTGAGTATTTCTCCAACTGTAAGAGAAGCGTTTTTCAGCAGAAAGAACAGAATTTCGAGTGGATCATCGTTGATGATGGGAGCAATGCTGAAACACTGCAGGCAATTCAGAATGTTGCAGCGGAAGATTCTCGAGTACATCTTTACCAACAAAACCACCAAGGAGTTTCAGCCGCACGAAATCTTGGAATAAAGAATTCTTCAGGTACTTTCCTCACCTTTCTTGATGCAGATGACGCTCTTGCCCCAGATTTCCTAGCTACCGGGCTACAAATTATCCAAGCAGCCAACGCAGATATAACCATCAACCAGGTCCTTTTCATTCCTCTAGAAAAAGCAGAGAGCATAAATCTGCCTACAAAACCTCCATCTTACAAGATTTTCAAAGAACTAGGTCTGACTAATTTCATTAGGTTTACAATCGCCTGTTGCCCAGTTTCGCTACACACCTTGGCCGAATATTTTGCTGTCAACCCAACACTAGTATTCTCACGAATCTTTCGGAAAGAAATTCTTCGAGGAGTAGTGTTTGCCGAAGATATGGATGCAGATTTTACGTTCTCTGCGAATGTTAGTCTCGGCAATAAAAGATCACTTAAAGGTGGCGCGAATGGGATCTCCTTCTTCTTTCATCCAAATTCTCTTACGGAATTAGGCTCTTATGGAGCAGGTATTGGCATGAGCAACGTTAAAGGCACATTCGGATTTAAACTCGACACATATTATAATGACCCCGCTGATGGAAAGGAGCGTAACGCTTCTCCAGATCAGCCTAGGTACCGGGGAAAATCATATAGAGCTTTTGTCTGCAATCAGGGGGTAAATCCTGCTGGGGAGAAAAGCGGAAACTTCGCAAATGGTTTTTCCCAAACAATCCTTTCAAATCCAATTCCTCAAGAGATTCCTCAACCTGTAAAAAACCGGAAACGCCCCTTTACGATAACTTATCATGGTAAAACAAAATTGATGACAGTCACATATGGAAATCAAAAATGGAAAAGGAACATTAAATCCTGGGTTGGCTCCGAAGCCTATTCCTTCACTATCGCCTCTTCAACAAGTGCAAAATTCCATAATCTTCAGCAAGTACAAATCAAGCAGCTGACTTTTACACCTACAAGGCATTAAAATCATAGAGAGTATAACCAAGGGCAACTTCTTAATAATAAGCGGAGGTTTTAAATGGCGAACATCGCGGTGCTCATCGCAGGCGGTTCAGGCTCTCGCATGGGTCAGGACCTGCCCAAGCAATTCATCAACGTCTTCGACAAACCCGTCATCGTCTATACTTTGGAAAGCTTCCAGCGGCACCCCGAAATCGATAAAATCGTCGTGGTCTGCATCAAAGGTTGGGAAGAGGTCACCCGCGCCTATGCCAGGCAGTTCAACATCGACAAGCTGATCACAATCGTCCCCGGAGGCGAGTCCGGCCAGGAATCCATCCGCAACGGAGTCTATAGCCTAGAAGGTATCGCCCAACCGGACGACCTGGTGGTCATCCATGACGGCGTGCGCCCTTTGGTCGATTCCGCCGTCCTTTCCGACGTATTGCGCATCGCCCGTCAGCATGGCAATGCCGTGACCTCCATGCCTTACAACGAGCAGATCTTCTTCGTGGATCCGGAAGACCTTTCCACCACCACCGAATACATTCCGCGTGAAAAGCTCCGTCGCGTCTCCACCCCGCAGGCTTATCGCTTTGACCTTCTGGATTCCAAGTATCACGAGGCTTTTGAGAAGAAGATCGGCATCGACGGGTCCAACTACACCAACACCATGATGGTCCAGCTAGGGGTCCGCCTTTACTTCGCCGCAGGCTCGGAGAAGAACATCAAGCTCACGACCAAAGACAATCTGGAGATGTTCAAGGCTTACCTGCGTCAGGATGAAGACACCTGGCTCAAGTAGGCTCAGGCCAGGTGGCAGTAAACTAGGACATGCTCGGATACGCCAACACACTTAGACACGCTAGGACACACTCGGACGGATGGAAGGCATCATGCACAGGTCGGAAAACAAGCTCTATCAGGAAGACTTGGAAACGGTCGCGAAATCGCCCAGCATCGACTGGGTTTCGCTCAAAAGGGCGACGATCGCCATTTCCGGCGCGACCGGCATGATTGGCACTTTCCTGGTTGACCTCCTCATGCATAAAACAGCCAAGGACGAGGCCGGCATCCGCGTGATCGCCATGGGCCGCGACGAAGAGAAGGCACACAAGCGGCTCCCTTACTTTGATGACCCGCATTTCTCCTTTGACCAGGTGGACGTGAGCCTCCCCGGAAGCCGTCCTTCACACCCGGCCGACGTGGTCATCCACCTGGCCAGCACCACCCACCCCCGTGCCTACGCCACCGACCCCATCGGAACAGTGACCTCGAATATCCAAGGCCTCATGAACCTCTTGGATTACGCCTGCATGGGCGAGACGCCGGCCAAGTTCGTCTTCGCCTCCTCGGTGGAAGTCTACGGGCAGAACCGCGGAGACACGGAAAAATTCAGCGAAGACTACTGCGGATACATCAACAGCAACACCCTGCGCGCGGGCTACCCCGAGTCCAAACGCTGCGGGGAGGCCCTATGCCAGGCCTTTTTGTCCCAAAAGCAAGTCCCCGTCTTCATCCCCCGCCTGCCGCGCACTTACGGCCCCACCATGCTCGATTCGGACTCCAAAGCCCTCTCCCAATTCATCAAGAAGGGCCTAGTCCACGAAGACATAGTCCTCAAGAGCGAAGGGACCCAGGAATATTCCTATCTCTATGTGGCGGATACGGTGGAGGGCCTATTGACGGTGCTGACGCGAGGGGAAACCGGCCATGCCTATAACGTGGCCGACGCCCAATCCGACGTGATGTTGAAAGACCTGGCCAGCGCGATCGCCACAGCCAGCGGTCAGCAGGTGATTTTCGAACTGCCGGACGCCCTTGAGGCGGCGGGTTACTCCATGGCCACCAAGGCCATGATGGATGGGTCCAGACTGCGGTCCCTGGGCTGGGAAGCGCATTACCCCATTGCTGACGGACTCGGCCGGACCCTGGAGATACTGGGCGATGACACCGATTTTGGGAAGGCGGCTCGCTGATGACAACCGCCTCAGGCCACCCTCTCGTCTCCATCATCACTCCTGTTTACAATACTCCCAAAGAGCTTTTTCTGGCGTGCAAAAACAGCGTTCTGGGCCAGACCCTGACCGATTTTGAGTGGCTCCTCCTTGACGACGCCAGTGATGGCGAGACGGCCGCCATGCTGGATGAAGTTGAGCAAGAGGATCCCCGTATACACGTTCATCATCTGCCCCATGGAGGGGCCTCCAAGGCTCGGAATTTCGGATTGGATACCTGTAGAGGGCGGTATATCACTTTTGTTGACGCTGATGACACCATTGAACCGATTTTCTTGGAGCATGCATCCCACGCGATGCAGAGTAACAATGCGGATATTGCGATCGGACGTTTAGACTATTTACAATCTGGGGCACCAAAGCCAGCGATTTATTCTGGAGATGATCGAGAAAAAGTGCTTTCCGGGCACGAACTCTGCGTGTTTTTACGCTTTACCATTGCTGGAATTCCTCTCCGCGGATATTCAAGGTCAGATTACTTTGGCATTCGGCCACATCCTGTAGCCCCGAGACTTTATTCAAATGAATTAATCCAATACCTACGTTTTTCGACAGATATGACGCTCGCTGAGGATGGGTTGTTCGGAAGCATGGCAATCCAAATCGCCCAACGGGTAGTTCTTATTAACGAAATTTGGTATTGGTACACACAGTCAGAGGATTCAACGACAAAGAAGATTGACCTTCCTAATGTGGTTCGTCAATTTAAAAGTTTTGATCAATATTGCCAATCCGGTATACGTGGCGGCTGGCAAGAATCGGATTTAGGAGTACGAATTTATTCTGAACTGAATTATCGATGGAGCCATAACTCTACAAGGCTAAGTTATTTCGAGCTTCGGAGATGTCTCAGAGCAATAACTAGGATTCGGTCATTCCACTTAGTCCAAAAAATAAGCTTGCGTCAATATAATTTCTCGATCCCTGGGCTTATTGCATGCAATTTAGTCAAGCGAGGGATGATTAACCTGCTTGCATTATTTTATAAGTTTTCCTCAATTCTCCACTCAATTAGTTCTTTCAAGAGACAGGAGGGGAGATGAAGCTGAAAATGCAGAATCTGCTCAATCGTGAAATCCCGTATATACAATACAAGTACGTGACTTCGTTGGGCGAAGCGCTATTCTTAATTGCTTTCTTTTTCTTTACCTTTAATTCGTGGTTTGGTCTAACAGGCTATCAATCTTTTATTAATTTCAGTCTGGGAGAACTAAAGAAAATTTGTTATGGTATTGCGCTTCTCTCCTTGTGCGCAAAGGCTCTATTGCAGCATTACAAAATAAAAGATTTATTAGCAATCGGTTTACTTGGGGCGTTGCTATTCATATCTTCGAGGTATTCCGCATCTAAAACTCTGATATGGATATTCCTCTTTACCACAACAGCACAAGGAATTTCCTTAATCCCAGTTTCGTTTGTTATGCTACTCGTACTAACGATTATTGGAATTCTGACTTTTGGCGGATACGCTGGCGGGTACATCTCAGATTCAATTCTAACTGCAATTGGTTCTCGTGGTATTCGTCACTCCATAGGTTTTACACATCCAAACACATTAGCAATTTATATATTTATGGCATGTCTAGTATGTTTGGTGTTAAAGCGCTGGACTGTGAGATGGTTTGACGCCTCGGTGTGCGTAATTCTTGCCCTTTTCATGTATCGGGTCACAGGGTCTCGCACCTCTCTAATCTGTTTTTCCATCATCTTATTCTTCATCTTTTATCTGCTAATTGTCAGACCGAATCTAACAGATACAGCTAGTGATAAAGTAGAGAAAGTCACCAAGATATCAATCACGATTCTTACCTATATTATTTTCGTTTTCAGTGCTGTGGCACTATTTTTCTATAACCCAAGATATAAGTTCTGGAAAATTGCAGATTCTCTTTCTTCCGGAAGATTCCATCTGATGCACGGATACTTTAAGCAATTTGGACTGACACCATTTGGCAACACTTTTACTACCGCGCCGACGCAATCGTACTCCCTACATGGAGAACCGATACGTTTTGTAGTAGATAATTTATTTGCTAGACTGCTACTTCAATATGGTGTTGCAACGGGATTAGTGATTATTATAGGGGTTTTATATTGTGAATGGGTATTGTCAAAAGCCTCAATGAGCATTTTTATCCCATTTTCATTATTCTTGGTTATCGGCCTTATGGAAGCTTTATGCTTATGGTTCCACGTAGATTACTTTATTCTTGCGATATCCGCAGTTCTTTACTCACGAAATCCGGAATACCTTAATGCAACCGACTCTTTGCTTAATCGAGTATGGCTATATCGGCTTTTAACCGGTTCGCCCTATAAACCACACGGTCTACACAATCCAAGGAATAATTCCCCCTCCTACCCAAACCATATGAATCCACATGTTGTACGCCGTTCATTTCACCCGGCTCACGCTACTAAGAACCAATTTTCGCAGGAGTAAAGACGCATCTCTGAATTCGAATTTGTTGCATGTTATGGTACCCGCCGCCGGTCGTTGCAGCAACCGAGAAATACCACTTTGTTGATTTACTAATCCAAGTGGAGATGTTTCGCCTCCAAGTCACACCGGCATACTGGACAGCAAGCACCCGAATTTTACTAGAATAATGTAAAGAAAAATCACGAAACCGATTATGACTTGGCGCTGGAATCATTTGAGGTGAAGGATTCGAAAAAATTACTTGTGAGTATCCTTTTTTTATTTGTGGTTCCGCTTCCCCTCGAGAATTTACACCTTGCGTATTGATAAAAGCTCCAAAAGATTTTCTATCAAATCTAGGCGGATCAGCAGAATATAGCATCCCTTTTTCTGCCCCCTTATCCGCATCGGCTTGGCTATTAAAATAAGTGTCGAGCTTAAAGCCAAAGGCATCTTTTACTCCACCAACCGCAAGACTGCCACCCGGATACCCAAAATCCCAAGGAGAGTCCGGATGAAAGAAAAAAGATATCCCATCACTTCCGTACTGGGATGAGTCCTTGTCACCAAGGTTAACTGCTAGTGCAATACTGAAGTCTTGACCCATATCAATTGGGCTTGTTAATACTGTCGCACCTCGTTGCCAATCAGTATCTTTCGTGAGTGTTTGGACCCCAGTCTTTGGATTGAATTGGTTGATCGCAGCTCCCATCGAGACGAACACAGTCGAAAAATTCGATTTTGTTATAATAATCGGTCCTTCTAGTATGTTGTTTGATACCGCGACAGCGGCCCAAGCAATAATGGCGACTATTATGATATGAACGATGACTACTGTCTTCTTTGAAAATCTTCCCTGAAACGGAACAAAATAATTTTGTTGAGGAACGCTGCTGCTATTGATAGCATAACCTCCGTTTTTCTCCTCTGTTTGCGAACTAGCTACCCGTCTCGCATGCTTCGGCACAACTAACTGATTCGAAAGTCTCAATGTCATGCAGCTCCTTCATAAAGGGAATTCCAGAAATCACCTTCATTCGCCTAGCTTGAGTCTACTCGAAGACCCTACCTATATGTTTAAACTATTAAGGTTTTATATCACGAGTATACTTAGCATGCGGCGAATAGCACTTCCCACAAGTACGCTAGATAAGAAAAATGGATGGCTGAGCAGTGAATAAACGCAAAGCAGGCGCTATCATGTCGTACGCTTATTCAGCGGCGCAGGTTATCGTCAATCTGATTTACGTCCCCCTGCTCCTTGGAGGAATCGGGAAGGCCGAATACGGCCTCTTCCAGATGATTGGATCGGTCATCGCCTATCTTAACGTCATCAACTCGACCCTCTCCGCTGGAGCGACCCGCTATTACAGCAAATATTACGTTCTGGGCGACAAAGACGGCATGGCCAACACCCTAGGGATTCTGAAAAGAATCTACCGCTGGGCCAATTTCATTCTCTCCGCGGCCGCTGTGGTCCTCATGGTGGTCGTCCGCCTGATCTACGCAAAGTCTTTCACTCCTTGGGAGCTTACCGAAAGCTGCCTCCTGATCGCCGTCCTGGCGGTCAATCTGATTGTGACCATGAACAACACGATCAGCATCGCGGTCATCACTTCCCATGAGGAGTTCGTCTTCCTGCGCGCGACCATGCTGGCGACAACGGTACTGCAGCCTTTGTTGGTCTTGGTAGCCATCAAATTCTTCCCTTACGCCCTTACCGTCAGCATCGCCCAGCTCATCGCCAATACCATCTGCCGCACAATCCAACATGTATATGCGGAACGCAAGCTTGGCATGGATTCCAAACTCCGTTGGCTCGATAAGGATCTGGAGAAAGGCCTCCTCGCCTTTTCGGGGGCCATCATCCTCGCCGCCGTCGCCGACCAGATCTTTTGGAAGACCGACCAGCTCATTCTGGGTTTCATGTATGGGACGGGCGTGGTCGCCGTATATTCGGTCGGCTCCCAGGTCGTCAACGCCTACTTTCCCTTGGGAACGGCCGTCTCCTCCGTTTTCCTGCCCAAAGTGTCCCAGCTCTGGCATAAGGATCATGACATTCACGCCATTTCGGAGCTGTTCACGCGAGTGAGCCGGGTCGCCCTTTACCCCCTGCTGATCGTTCTTACCGGCTTCATAGTTTTTGGGCAGACCTTCGTCCGTTTATGGGCTGGCCCCGGCTACCAGGATGCATATTGGGTCGCGGTGATCGAGCTCGTGCCCTTCACCATCGATCTCGCACAAAACATCGGGCTGACGATTCTTCAAGTGCTGAATAAGTATGGGTTCCGAGCCAAAATGTACATCGTCGCCGCAGTCTTGAACATTTTCCTGACCATCATCCTGGCGGCCCGTTTCGGCAGCGTGGGGGCGGCGATCTCCTCCGGAATCGCTATGTTCATCAGCAGCGGTCTGATCCTCAACTGGTATTACGCGGCTAGGATTCGACTCGATATGAAAGCCTACTGGGCAAGTATCGCCCGGCAAACCTTCCCCTTCATCATCCTCTGCGCGGCAGCGACTTGGGGATGGGACGCTTTGAGTTTCCCAGCGCGATGGGGGACCCTGCTTCTAGGCATCATCCTCTATACCTTGGCCTTCCTGATCGTTGCCTACCTCGTCAGCGCAAACTCGTATGAACGTGGACTGGTACGCGGGGCCGTCGGGAGGCTTTCTCGCGGAAAGGCTATAAGCAGGAAGCAGCACGGCAAACATGCATGAGTAAATGCACAACAAATAAATGCAAAGGCTAGGCCCGCGCAGTTCAGGGGCTCACACAAAACACAACGCACATCTTGACCCACAAAAAAGCAGGCGACTCTTTATCGAAAGTCGCCTGAGAAAAGAGGCGCTAAAATCCCGTGCTCTCATCTCTTACTGGACGGATTTTACGGCTGAGACCACGTCGCTATTCACTTCACGAATACGGGGATCGGCGTTCATCTGGTCCAAGGTCATCCACACGCACTCGCGGGAGCCAATGGAAAACGTGTCCTTTTTCCACGCATCTGGTAGCTTTGCCAAGGTGGCTTGGTAAATGTTATAAACGTAATAGCGTTCTTGTCCATTATGCTCAGTTGACGGTTTATGACTTTCATGACTGGCCTTGAACACAAGGCGTATCGAGTTCAGGGGAACACCATACTCCTTGCTGAACCATTCCCGCACATGCTTTTGATCGGCATCAGAATGTTCTTGCGTTCTAACGTTAGGGAAGAAATCGCAATCCCAACCCGTATCTTTATAAAGCAAATACCTGCTAGGAGAGCTGCCATCAGTGAGGGCAATAATCGAACTCCTTCGTTCAGTCCTGTCCAGATTCATGATATCTCCCATCAGACGATTGCTATCATATGGCTTGAACACGGTTATTACAAGATCGCGTAGGCATCCCACTATCAGTATAACCCAAATTATGATCAGCACAATTCGTGCCCTGCGGGAAAAAGGGAAACCCAAAATACCTAAAGCAGCGATAACCCCTGATGCTAAATCGAGTATGCAGTCCCAGATTTTATGTGTACCGATATATTTGCTCTTGTCTTTAAGCAATATCGATAAATCCGCATCATCAATCCGACGAATCATCTCCACCTCCTCGTGGTTTCAAATAAACGTCAGACAATTATAACGGAGGGGATACAGGGACTCGCCCAAGAAGGCGCCAACAAACCCCTACCTGATCCACGGCTTGACGGTCTTGTTCCAGGAGGATTCCCCAACAAGCACGCGGGAAAGCGGGGTCTTCAGGACGTTCCGGTCGGTAATCTGCGCATTGGTCAGCACGCCCCCATCAAGGCCGAAAGTAATCATGCCCCGCTGGGTGAGGAAGCGCTGCGTGCGCGTGGTGCTCTGACCGTAAGGATAGGCGAAATAGATGGTCTCCTTGCCCAGCTCTGCGCGCAAGGATTTCTGGAAGGAACGGTAATCCTGAGTGAACGGCTCATACATGTCCGGCCAGGTAAGCGCCGACCGGTTGTTGATCTGGTAATGCATGTCGTGGGTATGGGCGCCGACGCTGACCAAGGGGTCGCGGCTCAACTGCTTGATCTCGCTCCAGGTGGCCATCTTGCTGCCTTTGTCGTACTCGCCGGTGATGGCGGACACGATGAAGACGCTGAACGGCATCTTGAGCTTCTTGAGCAGGGGGTAAGCGTTGTCGTAGACCGTCTGATCGAAGTCGTCGAAGGTGATGACCGCATACTGCCTGTTCACCTTCTTGCCTTTACGCAGCATGGCGGTCATCCGCTCCAGGGTGATCACCTGGATCTTGTGCTCGCGTAGGTAATTCATCTGGCTCTCGAAATCCGAGTAGCTCAGGGCGTAATCATGCAGCTGCCTGTTGTTGGACAGGGCCTTGGAGACAGTGGTGGCAGCGGTGTCGCGCAGGATCCGGTGATAACAGAGGATCATGATCCCGTTCGTCCCGCGCTCGCTTCGCGGCAGGGACCCCGACGTGAGTTCCTGGCGAACCTTCTCCTCCCCTCTGGCGCGCGCGTAGGCGGTGACGAGAGCGAGGACCAGGGCCAGGACCAGAACGACCGCCGTGAAAATGTGCCAGGACCTCTCCCGGGCCTTCATGCGGCGGGTGCGGCGGTCTTCGATCTTGGCGTTCCGTGGGGACTCTTGCGGGGAACCGCTTAAGGACTCACTTGGGGACTCAGGCATTCCGGCCTCCTTCTTGCGCATCGCGGGCGGCCGACTTCGCCTGGCTCGCCTTGATGATCTGCTTGATCTGAACGAACATCATCCGCACAAAACCGATCACGCAAACAACCAGAATGATCCACAGGACCGTCTCGAAAGTGGAAGAGAACAGGTCCGGATCGCAGTTGAAAAGGGTATAGAGACTGACCAGGCGCTCGTCGCCGCCGCCCGCGAGGAAGAAGACGAAGATGGCGATGAGGATGAGCTGGATGACGTTGATGGTCACCACGAAGAGGATGGCCCCGGCCCGGTTCCCGATCCGCTCCCACTTCTCCCGTCTCTCTTTCGCCTGAGCCGCCGCCGATTCGTCAACGCGGGCACCGAGTGGAGCGTCTAGGGGAGCACTCATGGAGGAATCCGCGGAAGCATCCATAGGGGCGTCTACGGAAGCGTCGGGAGAAGCGTCTACGGAAGTGTCAGGAGAAGTACCAGCAGAAGTGTCAACCGAGGAATCAACCGGAGTATCAGCAGAAATCTCGCTAGGAATATCGGTAGGCATCACATCCGGCGCCGTGCTAGGCATCGTGTCATTCATCATGTCGGTCATCGCCCCTCTTCGAAATCCGCTCCGAGACTTTCGAAAAATACCACTTCCATGGCCTTACGTGTCTTAACCGTACTCAACCCCCTCATTCGATGGCCCCCCGGTCCGAGTCCCCCCAAGCTGCGAACTTCACATAATCGAACATGTGATACATGGCGACCATGGTGACGACGATGGTATAGAGCCAGTAAAGGTAGAAATATATGGGCAGGAGCAGGATGGACCCCCGCGGGAAAACGATCTCTTTAGTCTTTATGTTGACTATGCGGGCCATCAGGTAACAGACCACGGTGGAGATGAAGTAGAGCATGAGCACGCTCATACGCAGTTCCAGATTATGGGAGAAGAAGAGGTCCGCCACCATGCGCAGGAGGGAGTAGGCCATGAGGACGATCCAGACGTAGGAAAGCATGGCGTCCAGAGCGACCATATGCGCCCCCAGAGTGAGGCGGTTGAAATAGCCGAAGCGCTTGCGGGAGACCTCCACCCCGCCCCGGGACCAGCGGACGCGCTGCTTGACAAAGCCGGAGACCGTCTCGGGAACATAGATGTTGCACAAGGCCCGCGGCTCGTACCCGCAGGTGTAGCCTTCGCGGTAAAGGCGCCAGGTGATGTCGATGTCTTCAGTGAGGGCGGACGGGTCCCAGCCTCCCACCTTGCGCAAGGCGGAGCGGCGGAACATGGTCAACACGCCGGAGACGGTGAGGACGTGGTCGAAGAAGAAGTATTGGGCGCGCTTGATGAAATCGATGCTCATGGCGTATTCCAGCCACTGCAGTTTGGCGATGATCTTCTGGGTGTTGAGCACGCTGGGGCGGCCGGTGACGGCTCCGGACTCGGGGTGGCGCTCCATGAAGTCGACCAGGTAGCCGATGGCTTGCGGGTGGAAGTCGCCGTCCGCGTCCACGCAGAGCACGTACTTGGCCCGGCTCTCTTCGACCGCCGTGTTCAGCTCTTTGGCCTTGCCCAGGTTCTTGGGGGAGGCGATGGCGGTGATGTTGGGGTAGGTGGCTTCCAGCTCCCGCATGACGGACAGGGTGTCGTCCGTGGATTTGTCGTCGATGAGGACGATGCGGTAATTGGGGTAAACCGAGCGTTCGAGCGAATCCACGGCCGATCGCAGGACCAGCTCTTCGTTGTAGCAGCTCATGACCACGTCCACCGTGGGCATGTCCGTGGCGGACCGGCAGGACGGCGTGGGCGCGAGCACCTGCCCGCTGATCGCCGGGACTGCAAGTTGGGCCGCTGTGGGCTGGTCCGCTAAAGACTGTGCTGCTGCGGATTGGGGCAGCTCAGTGGCCTGAGTGGAGGCGGATTGGGCCTCCACCTGCCGCCCCCCGGCAGACTGATCCGTTTTTTTGTAGGCTGAGCCCTCATACCCGGTCCGCGCTCCACGGGCGGCCCAGTTGTAGAAAATCGTGCCGATAAACCAAATAACCGACATGACGATAGGATAGTAAACTTCGAAGTTCCCTAACAGAATGAACCTCCATCCTCGGCCTTGACTCCTTAAACAGATTAACCTCAGAGCCTGACCTTCTTGGTCCTGTTCCCCCGGACTTTTCCCTCGGGAAAATTCGGACCGCGCTGAACCCATCTGCGGATATACCAATTTGACATATCTCTTTGACACATCAATCATACCCTCTGAGCATGGCCAGCGATCAGAGGGAGCCATCGACCATGGCGGACAACCACTTCCTGCGGATGATCGGTCTTTGCGGAGAATCAGCCTCTGTGAATAATCAGTACTTGCGAATAATCAGCAGCCGTGATAAATCATCTTTTTTCCCCTCCCCCACTCCCCATCAAGCCAGAAATCATTTTTATAGCGAAGTTTTGGTATATTTCCATAGCTTATGGTTGGATACAAACAATACGACCAGGCATCAAGACGAACATGGACTGGTTGCGGCTACGGAACCGACCCGGAATGGGTGAGGTATGAGCGAGATGGGTGGACGGTATGAACGAGGATGATTCCACAGAGGACCCTGCCGACGAGCGGTCAATACAGACGGACTCCCTGCAAAGGCACATGACCGTCCGGCACCTGACCATGATCTCCATCGGCGGGGTCATCGGGACCGGGCTTTTCCTCAGCTCCGGCTACACCATCAAAGAAGCGGGACCTTTCGGGGCCGTGCTCGCCTATGCTGTGGGATCCATCCTGATTTACTGCATCATGCTCTGCCTGGGCTAACTGTCCGTGGCCATGCCCTACGCCGGGTCCTTCCACTTGTACGCGAAGAAATTCATCGGCCCTGGGACCGCCTTCACCGTGGCGGTCCTCTACTGGCTGAATTGGATCATGGCCTTGGCCTCCGAGTTCACCGCCGCCGGGATCATCATGCGGCACTGGTTCCCCAAGAGCCCGACGGCCTTGTGGAGCGCGCTCTTCATCGGTCTGGTCCTCGGCCTGAACATCCTGTCCGTAAGGATTTATGGCGAGGCGGAGTTCTGGTTCGCCAGCGTCAAAGTGGTCACCATCGTGATCTTCATCCTGGTCGGTCTGGCGGCGATTGTGGGGGTCCTCCCCCTTCACGCGGGTGGCGTTGGAGCCGGAGGGGCTGGGGGCAGTACCGGCGTCGGCCACGCTACCGGCCTGATCAATTTCACCAAAGACGGGCTCTTCCTCACCGGAATCGCCCCCGTTTTCTCCACCTTGCTGACCGTCATCTTCGCCTTTTCCGGAACCGAAGTGGTGGGTGTGGCCGCCGGCGAGACCAAAGATCCAGGGAAAGCCATCCCCTGCGCCATCCATAGCACCGTTTTCCGCCTGACCGTCTTCTTCATCGGATCCATCGCCGTCATGGCCGCCCTCATCCCTTGGAAGAGGGTCGGAGTGGGCACCAGCCCCTTCGTCCTGGTCTTCGAAAGCATCGGCCTGCCTTTCGCCGGGGACGTCATGAATTTCGTCGTCCTCACCGTCCTCATCTCCGCCGCCAATTCCGGGCTCTACGTCTGCTCGCGGATGGTCTGGTCCCTGGCGCGCGAAGGCACCCTCCCCCGCTGGCCAAGACCAACTTCCACGGAGTGCCGGTCTGGGCTGTGCTCATCAGCATCGCCGGCAGCCTGCTGGCCCTCCTGTCCAGCGTTTACGCCGCCTCCACCGTCTATCTGGCCCTCGTCTCCATCTCCGGCCTGGCCACCATCCTCGTGTGGATCTCCATCGCCGTGTGCCAAATCCTCTTCCGCCGGCGTCTGATCGCAAGCGGGAAAGACCCCTCCGATTCCTCCGCCCTCGCCTACCGCACGGCCGGATACCCCTTCACTCCCCTACTGGCCATCCTCATGTGCCTGGGAGCCTTGGTCCTGGTCGCCCTTGACCCTTCGCAAAGGCCGGACCTGCTTGCCATGATCCCCTTTATAGCCGCCTGCTACGCGATCTACTACCGCAAAGAGATCCTTCTCTTCCTGCGGCGGAGGCTACGGCGCTGAAGAGCTGAGGCTGAAGAGCTGAGGGACTGAAAGAAGGACTAGAGGGAACGGACACAAGCTAAGGCGTGCGTATGCATTGTTATGCATAAGGAAAAAGAAGCCGAAACGAATTGAAGCCAACCGACCATTACGATCAGTTGGCTTCTATCATTCGCCATCCGTGCAAGCGGGTGGTCAATCACCTGTCATGCGGTTGATCACCCGCCGGTTGTCACTGGGTGGCGACCAGGTGTCACTTACTTGTTCTCTGGCTTCTGCTTGCGGCGGAAAGCCAGGGCGACACCGGCCAGAACCAGCACGGCCAAAGCGACGCCGGCCAGAGGCAGGATACTGACGCCGGTCCGGGCCAGTTCCTTCTTGGGAGCGGGCTTGACGGCCGCAGGCTTCACGCGGGGAGCGGGCTTGGGGCCGGCTTCGGAGAGGCGGGCTTGGCCGACTGAGAAGGCTGGGAAGGCTTCGGAGCGGGGGTCACCGGGGTTGGAGCTGGCTTCGGAGCCGTATCCAGATGGTAACGGGCGGCCAGGGGCGAGGGAGCCTGGTTGAAGGCCACGGTCCGCACGCCAGCGGCTGCGCCGAAGGTGGAGAAGAGAACGTCACTGGTGGCTCCAGCGGCAGCGGATGGATGAGGCTCCATGTAGAAGGTCAGATCCATCTGGGAACCGATGCCGGCGACGAAGACGGTCCCGGTGGGAGCGCCGTCCAAGGCGTAGCTTTCCAGGCCGGTCGTGTCATAGTAATAACCGCCGGCGGCGTCCAAAGCCAAGCCGCTGTTCGGCGGCTGAATCATGTTGATCTTGTTGCCGGGGAAAGTCATCTTCTCGCCCTGACGATGGTCGATGTCGGAAACGACGGTGCCCAAAACCACCTTGACCGGGTTGGACTGGGCGTCCAGGAACTCGATCTTCAGCGACACGCTGTTGGCGCCAGAGTAATCGAAAGCGATGGAGGACGGAGCGGAATCATGACCGTAACCGACGTAGAAGGTCACGTCCCCATTGGGCGAAATTCGGTTGATGTTGGTGACCGTGTAACGAACCTGCAGCTTCTGCCCGTCGGAAGTCTGTGCGGCGTTGCTGAAAGTGAACTGGTCGCCTTCCTTCAAGGACTTGACCTTGTAGAGGGGCTTGATGTCGCGCCAATCCTCGGTGGACGGTTCAAGCTGGGCGTTGGAGGTGACCTGGGTGTCCTTGGTGTAGCCGACGCTGGACAGCACCTTGACCGAGGGGTCGGCACCGGCGTAGACCACGCTCATGTTCTTGTAGAAGTCCTTGCCCTTGGCGGCGTTGTTGAAGGAACTGGTCACGTAAAGACTGTTGGCGTCATCGGAGGCCATGGCGGATTTCTTGATCTGGTCGATCTGCGCCTGACGGGAGCTCTTGCTGTCGTTGTAAGCCTTCATGTTGGCTTCCTGCTTGGCGGTGACGTCGTTGAGCTGCTTGATCTGCTGGGCGTAATCGTCGGAGACCTCGGCCTGGAACTGCTTCTGCTGCTGCGGGTCCTCGGTCACAGTGACGCCGGCCTTCTTGGCGCGGGCGACCGCCTGAAGGAGCTGGTCCTTGGTGGTCTGGTTGCCGGCGGCCTGCTGGGAAGGCTGTGCGGACTGAGAGGACTGTGCGGACTGGGAATTCGCCGGGGCGGCCGAGGCGAACTGCGCGGGCATGGTCGCGAAAGCGAAGGAGGCCGCCGCGGCTGCGGCGATGACAGCGACGAGCTTCTTGCTCATATTCCGCTTCTGCGAGCGCTTCTTGAGATGGGCCGAGGCCAGGTTTTCATCCTGAGCCGATGGCTGGGCCGAAGAGAGGAATCCGTCCTTATACTTCAATTTTTCTCCTTTGTTTGAACCGACTTCTTGTCTGCAAGAACTCCGTTCATCATCCCGTCGCGCCACGTTATCCCTATCCCGTATCCCGTTGTGACCACGAGGTAAAGTCCCGGAGTTCAGAGCCGACCGTCCGGACACGACATTGGAAATCATTCAAATGATATAGATTTATCTTCTCATTTGTCGTCATTCGTTATCATTTGATTATCATTCAAATGTTTGCCGGTATTCGAAACATGTCGTCGTGAAAATCCTTGCATTGCGCGCACCCAAGCCGTCAGAACCGAAGCCTTAGGCCTCCGTCTTATCGTTTCGAACATCGGATCCCGGTTTTCGATTCTTCGGGCTGGGGACGCAACTACCCTTTACCGTACCAAAAGGCCGGGAAGATGAGGGAAGGAATCCTTTGCGGAATCCTCTGCCGCCGTCCACATGCTGGCTGAACGCTGACCGAAGATGGTTTGGCGGTGGCGTCTAGGGAGAGCCGCAAAGCAAGCGGATACAAGAGGATAATAATCCGCAGACGATTTCTTTTGCCTTGTTTGATATCCCCTACTTTGCTTGATCTCCCGCGCTCTGTTTATTTGCCGTTTTCAGCCTTTGGATTGATCGGTGAATTTGACCTCGTATTTCATTTCATGCGTCCACGTCCAACGCATCCTTGAGATCATCCATACCGGTATAGCCTTTGACGTTGCTGTCGGAGGCGATACGCCGGCCATCCTTGATGGCCGCCGCTGTCGTCCTGTTGGGTGTGCCCAGTTTCGGGGAGAAGGGGATGCCGTTTTCGCGAATGACCGCCCTGAGGAACATGTTGATGGCGCTGGTCATGTTCAGTCCTAGTTCGGAGAAAATCCGCTCTGCCCGTTTTTTGACATCCTTGTCCGTTCTGATGTTCAGGTTCGTGGTGGTCATTGCTGATGCCCCCGTTTTTGATGATAAGTGTAGAGGATTAAAGGATCATTCGTTTAATGACAACATATTGTCATCATATCCGAATATCCGATGTGGTTGCAAACATCCCTCGATCGTCACACGCATAATCCTTGCTCATGGGCAGATTCCCTTCAACTCCCATTCGCTCCCCCCCTCAACTCCCCTCCAGGCGTATACAGTGTCGCGGAGGCGGTCGCCATCACTGCCGCCGCCATGCAAGCACAAACAGCACTGTGGCTTTACATCCAAGGTTGACGCGGGCGATTGACGCAAATGCCGGGATTTGAGGAACTTCCCGCCCCGACAGACGTATTGAAGCACTGAAACCTCTTGGAACGATCCCCCCAGTTATTTCTATTCGCCGCCAAGCAATCTTGGTTATGTGCCAGAATTCGAGAAAAACATTTTAGGAATTTGAGAGAATCGTTCCAGGAGATTCTATACAGAATGCTTCTTCGCTTACACTCAATTCGACTCGCTGGGTACACTTTTTGCCACAGTCCTTGTATAATGTGGTGGTGTTGCCCCTCTAGCTCAATGGTTAGAGCAGCGTCCTTTTAAGTCGTGGGTTGTGGGTTCGAGTCCCACGGGGGGCACGCTTTTTTGTACTTCACGCTTACCTCTTGTCCTCGATTCTATCCTTGTACTTTTGCAAGGACTATCGCGCCTTAGCATCATCTTTTTGGCATCATGGGAAATTAGCTGAGCCTATTTCTTGTCGGGCTCCTAAATGATGCCGCAGGAATCGTAAAGCTGGTTGGCCTGCTCGCCGCACGCCGCCAGCGCTCTCTGCCCAATTCTCAGAGGGGCTTGGGAGCGTCGCCGTGATGACGCTTGCGGGTGGCCCTTTCGTGGGCTTCTTGCTTGGCCTGATCCCATCCCTGCAGGTGTTGCTGGCGGGACATCTCGTTCAAGTAATCCCGAATGGGGGTATCTTCCCGAATTCTATAGTTTTCGAAGTTACTACAACTAAGTGCTACTAGAATCACTCCAAGGGAGACAGCGAAAAGGATCAGCAGAGCCCAGTCCTTTTTCACCTTACTTATTGCGCTTGCGAGTGCAGCGCCGTGATGAGGGTCGAGCTGAGGATTTTCCCGGAATAATCGACGGCCACGGTCGTCTCCAAGGCCAGGATGATGGCCTGCCCCGTCATCGCGCAGCGTTCGCAGCGGTGCAGAAGGTCAGGCAGGAGCCGCCGTTCAAGGGCGACGGTTTGGGTGATGGCCCCGGTTTGCATCCTCCACCTGGTCCGCGAGTCGAAGTAGCAGGAGAGCGGCTGGGACACCGACAGGTCTACGGGGATGTTTGGAAGGTTGAGCCGGGCCCGCCACTCGCAGACGCTTGGCGGCTGCACCTCCTGGATAAGACGGGTGGGAGGGAGCGCGGACGATGCCTGCGCATCGGTGAGGGGCGTGTTCGGCCACAGGTCCTGTGGCGGGGAGACGATGGCGATCAGCGCGCTGCTGCCTTCGAAGATCTCGCAATGCCGGGCGGGACTAGAAGCGAGGGTGAGCCGCATAAGACTGTATATCTTGCACTTCTTTGGAGTCAACGTGACTCGGATCGATGGCAGGCCGCCCGGGGAGGATGACCGCCCGCCAGACGAGTCCGCGCGGGAAACTTCCTCTGCCCCCCATAGAGGGTAGACGAGTTGGAGGCAGGAGGCAAGGATGGATGTGGCCATCGCCTGGAAGGCGGAGGAGGGAAGCACCTGGGTGGAGTACTGCCCGCCGGACAGGCGGGTGTGGGAGATCCTCGGTGAGTCGTCGTTCTGGCTCAGGGAAAGGATGCCGTCTTCGGCAGACTCGTCATCTTCAAAGCCAGGTAGATTGCGGGCGAAATCGGGAAGACCACCGGAGAGATCAGGAAGATCGCTGGAGAGACCAGGGAGATCTCGGGAAAGGAGGCTGAGACCGGAGGCGATCTCCTCTGTTGAAAGCCCCGGCTCCGCGTACATGGCCGCGCTGATGAGGCTCAGGGCCAAAGGCTCACAGCCGCCCGCGTCATCCCACAGGATCTGGTCAAACATATTTTTCTCGAACTCTTACTTAAACTCTAAGGCAAACCATATGCGACAGTAGGAACAAAGCCACACTCCGCCACAACTAAATGCGGTCATCCCGATGTTCATGCCGTCGGTCGGCTTGATTCCAATCAAAGAACGCCGCCTGTCCAACGTATGGAAATTCGATGGAAGATTTCTGCCTGTCAGGGTATCATTGGGCGTATAGCTGATATATGAAGAGAGACAACCTCTCCCCTCCTCAATCACCTCATGGCACCGTCGTGAAGCCTTAGTATCCGGAGGGTTTCGGATCTCCTTCCATATCCGCTTACGGCGTCGCGATCTGCATAAGCAGAGACCGATCCGGTCGGCATGGTCCCAAGATCATGCTCAAAATTGAATGATAAAATCAAGATAAGGAGCAATTAAGGTGAGCAACAATAATCATCTAAGAATCGCCCCCCCCCCCGCTACTTCGCGAGGATAGCGTGGGCGCTTCTCGTTGCTGTCGCCATGTTGATTTCATTGTTCCCTTCCAGCATCGCTCATGCGGCAGGGAATGACGTCAGCAGCAATGTGACTTCTGTGTCTGTTTCTCCCGACCATATCAACGATGGCGGGAAGACGACTTTCAAAATGTCTTACGATGATCACGCCCAGAAGATCAGGGGCGGAGATACCATCACCGTAAGCTGGCCGAATAGCGGAACCGTTTACGGCGAGGGCTATTCGAAAACAATCGACCTTTACATCGACGGAGTGAACGTTGGCGTTCTCAAGGTGACGCCACAAAATGCCGTCGTTACTTTCAACAACAACATCAACGATGTAGAAAACGTCCATGGTTGGGCCGAATTCGACGTCGAAGGCCGCAACCTGGCCGCCACCAGTGACGAAAACACCGGATCCTTCACCATCACCAGTGGTGGGCATTCAGCCAGCGTCTCCGTGACCAAGCCGCAATCCGGCACCGTCGGGGTCTTCTACTACAAGACCGGCGACATGCAGCCAAGCGACACGGATCATGTGCGCTGGTTCCTGAACATGAATAATGAGAAGGCTTATGTGGATGACCGCATCTACGTGACCGATCAGATTCAGCCAGGACAGACCCTTGATCCCACGAGCTTCGACATCACCGTGGAAGGGTATAAGCCCGGCCATTTCGACGGTGCCGACGCCATCGCGAAATTCGAACAGGCCTATCCCGGCGCTTCCATCTCAGCGGATGCCAGCACCGGCAAGATCACCGTTACGATCCCGCAGGATCAGGCGAACCTGAACAGCTTCAGCGTCATGTATCTGACAAGTGTCGATGACTATAACGCGAAGGAATTCAAGAACAACAGCCAAGCCTGGTACCACGAGCACAACAAGGATGCAGTGAACGGTAAAGAGTTCGATCATACCGTTCAGAACGTGAACGCGAATGGCGGGATCGATGGCACGAACCAGACAAGCGTATCCGTCAAGAAAGTCTGGAACGACAATAACGACAGCCGGCACAAGCGTCCCGCAAACGTTCAAGTGCAGCTGCTCGCCAACGGGTATAAGACCGGTTCTCCAGTCACCTTGGACGCTTCGAACAGCTGGTCCCACACGTGGGAGAAGCTCGTCAAGAACGCCAAGGGAGCACCGATCAAGTACACCCTTGAAGAGGTCTCCCTTCCTTCTGGATACCAGTTCGCCCTGGATTCCACTGGCGCCAATGCCTTCACTCTCACGAACACCTACAAGCAAGTCGAAAAGATCGACATTTCCGGCGAAAAGGTCTGGAAGGATTCCGATAACCAGGACGGAATCCGTCCCAGCAGCGTGACCATCACCCTGCTGCAAAACGGCAAGGATTACCTGACCACTCAGACCAATGCCGCCCAAGGCTGGAAGTACTCCTTCAAGGGCGTCCCCAAGACCGATGACAAGGGGACGGCCTACTCCTATTCAGTCAAGGAGACCCCTGTTGATGGTTACACCTCCGCCGTTGACGGATACACCATCACCAATACCCACAAGACGAAGACCATCAACATTTGCGGGAAAAAGGTCTGGGATGACGCCGATAACCAGGATGGCAAGAGGCCTCAGTCCGTGACCATCAACCTGCTCGCCAATGGCGTGAAGGTGAAGAGCGCGACTGCGACCGCAGCGACTCAGTGGGGATACATTTTCAAGGACCTTCCTGAGTTCGCCAAAGGCCAGAAGATTTCCTATACCGTTACCGAGAATGCGGTCGCTAGCTATACCGCCACGGTGTCCGGCTCCGCCGCCGACGGCTTCACGGTGACGAACAAGCATGTTCCCGCGGTGACCAGCCTGTCCGGGTCGAAGACTTGGAACGACAAGGATGATCAGGACGGGGTGCGGCCTTCCTCGATCACGGTGAACCTGTTGGCTGACGGCCAGAAGGTGAAGTCAGTGAAGGTGACCGACGCAAACGGGTGGAAGTATTCGTTCGCCGACGTGCCCGTGTACGCCAACGGCCGCAAGATCGTTTACACGGTGACCGAGGATCAGGTCGCCGGGTATACGACGGCGATCGACGGGTTCGACATCACGAACACGCGCACCCCGGTGGTTCCTCCCACCCCGTCCAAGCCGTCCAAGCCGACGACTCCGACCAGCCCGGCGACCCCGCGCAAGCCGTCCAAGCCGGTGACCCCGCGTCACCCGGTATTGGCCAAGACGGGCGTGAACGCCACGGTGTTCGCCATCGCCTCCCTGACGGTCCTGCTGACCGCCGGAGTGGCCCTGAGCCTTCGCAAGCGAATGGAGTAGATTCGCCCGCCATTTCAAATACTCCGTTACGCCGGCGTTCCAAAAACCTTGTCCGGCGTAACGGTCGCCATCCTCCTCATGGCGGCGTTTTTATGTACCTTGTAACGCAAACTGGGCTAATCTGTTCATATTGATGAGAAATTCATAGGACTTACTTTCTCTCACCTATGATTCCCACTCGAACAGGCGGGCTCAGAGAGGAGCGAGGGGGTGCCAAGCATAACGAATACCTGGCACCCCCTCTTTTATATATTTGTATAAATCAATCTCTTCACTATGTTGAGGTTATAGTGTTTAAAAATCCGGCTACCACTGAGTCAAGGTTTTAGACAAGCGACTGTTCCCCAATAAGAACCATAAGGATTCATATGAAAGAACCGTGACTGTCCTAAGGCATGGCAACATCATAGATGGGTTTCGTATTTTTCTTTGACAAGTAATGCGACCCCCATACCTGGATTGACCAGAATAATTCCAACAGTCACAATCGAATTGTTCTTTTCTCCATCCTTTATTTGAAAGATGCTCTTACGGAAGAAAAAGGCTCCGCTTACCGCTCCAATAGCCGCGCTGATAGTAAGAGTCAAAGCGAGAACTCAGTTGACCATTCCGAAATATGCATGAATAAGAAATCCAATTAGTGACAGGCCAGATAAAACGAAAACCAAAGTTCCTACTGTTTGAAACGTGCTGCGTCCCAGAATAGTCAGCCCTGTAATAATTGAAGCGGTTCCGCTTGTCACTGCGATTCCTGATAAAAAGCCGCTTATGACGCCAAAAAGAATCGTATGAAAGCACGAATCCTTCCTACTCTTTTTCTCGCTTGTGTGATGGATAAGCTCAACTGGCATCCCCGCACAAAAGAGCAATAAAACCATAGGTTTTTTGATCATAGGTTTTTGAAGAGAAGGCGTTTACCATGCGGCATGCATCAGGCGCGGATGGAGTCATTCAGACCTTTCTTCTATCGGTTTTTTTGAGGATGCTTAGGGTTGTTGGGGTTTTATTCTTGGTTTGTTGTGGTGGTTTTTGTATTCGCTGACGCTTAGTCCGGTCCATTGGGTGAAGGCTCTGAGGAAGGAGTTTGATTCCTGGTATCCCAGGAGGAAGGCGATGTCGCCGCTGCTCATATCCGTGTTTCGTATGTAATGTTTCGCCAGGAGCTCGCGTGTGCTGTTGAGTTGTTGTTGGAATGTGGTGTTTTCCTTGGCGAGTCTTCGTTCCAATGTGCGTGGGCTGATCCCGAGGGTGGAGGCGACGTCTTTGATGGTCGTCCTCCCGCTGGGCAGGAGGCCGGTCAGGGCGCTGCGCACTTTCATGGCGGCTGGATCGCCTTCCTTCATTTCATAAAGCCGTCTTTGCAGTTCGGGCGCAAGGTAGTCCCACATTCCTTCGTTGTAGCTGATGAAGGGTTTATCCATATCGCTGCGCTGAAAGGTGATGCGGTTCCTTCCGCTTTTCCGTATGGGGCATCGCGCGTATCGGGACAGGTCTCCGGTCGTCGGCGGGTCTGTCATATGGATTTGGATGGGGCGGATGACCGTCCGGGTGGCGGCGCGGATGATGTGGAGGAGGAATACCATTTCCGATTCCACCAGGAATTGCGGGAGGGAGAGTCCGACGCCGCTTGCCGCCATTTCCACCTCGACGGTGCGTTCGGTCGATGTTGTCCGGTATCTCATGGGGGCGATGATCCGTTTGTATTCGCTGAGCCTCTCGCAGCAGGTTTTCGCGTTTTCACTGCAATAGGCGGCGAAGAGGGGCGGGGAGAAAGATTCGACGCCGTCGGCGGATGCGATTCGGATCGGCAGCTGCGGATCCTTGGCTTGGGAGCCGATGGCGTCCATGAACCTGTAGTAAGCCGCCTCCTCAAGGGTCGGCCGGTGGCGGCTGAACAAGTCTTCCGGCGCTCCGGCTTCCCTGAGGGCTTCGCCGACGTTGATACCGAACATTTCGAGGTTGCTGCCGTATCGCCCGTCCAGAACGTATTTCCCCACGCCGCCGTTTACCCCTTCTTCGCCGACCCGGCGGTTTGCTGGTCGTACACGAAGTCCAGCATCGCCTTCCTGGGGGACATCGGGGCCAGGGCCATCATCGGCTTCTGCCAGCCGGGAAGACCCGCCGTCACGCTGAGCCTGCCGGCAGTCATGCCGTCGTACCCCGCCCGGGCGATCGCCATGGGGTCGACGGCGTTCGCGAACAGCTTCGTGTCGGAGAGGCCTCCCGCGTTCGCGAAGCCCGTTTGCATCGCTCCAGGCATCAGGACGGTGACCGTCACGCCCGTCCCCTTCAGCTCCCTCCATAAGGCGTTCGACCAGCTGGTGACATAAGCCTTGGTCGCGTAATACACCGCCTGCAGCGGCCCGGGCATGATGGCGGCTGTGGAAGACACATTCAGGATCCTCCCGCTTGCCCTGTCGATGAAATCGGGAAGGAAGAGTTTGCACAGTCGTGTGGGGGTCTCGATGTTCACCGCGATCATGGACATGTCCTGCTCCATGGTCCTTTCCCGGGCGAAATCCCCTGCCCGCCGAAACCGACGTTATTGATGAGATAATTCACGGTCCAACCATGACTTTTGCAAGTGTCATAGATCATGGCCGCTGCCGACGGGTCAGACAGGTCAGCGGCGATGGTATGAACCTGCACGCCGTATTCTCTCCCCACCTTCTCCGCCTGCTCCTCCAGCTTCCGCTGGCTGCGCCCGACAAGAATGAGACCGCCGCCACTTGCGGCGTGAATATCAGTGAAGCACGTGCCAAGACCACCGTAAGAGCCGGTGATAAGCGCTGTCCCCTTATCAGTCATAGGAATCCCTCCTGGAATGAATCACGAGATTACGAGTGAACGTTTCCAGTATACGCAGAAACCCCGAAACACATGACATCAATCCACGCCATAATCATATCAATTCACGCCACCGGATACCATTTTGCGCCGAAAGGCCTTTTGCGACGATTATTGACCGCAGTCAGCCAACCAGGACGATAGGAAGCGTTCATACGCACCGTGCCGTGGACAGAAGCCTTATTTCGCCAGACGCGAATATACTCATGATAGGGGTAGTCCGACAGGAGGGCTCTTATGAAAAAGCTTTTTCGCTGGATATGCGGGATTTTAGGAATCATCGTAGCCATCGCCCTTATCGGTGGCGCAATCATCATGATCGACACCCACCGATATGGGGCGGGAAGAGTCACCTTTCCGCAAGTCGTAGAGGTCAACCTGCGCCATGATCTCGTCTCGGTCGGGAAAGACGGAAAAGGCGAGTATTTCCTCACGGACCACGCATGGACCAACGACAGGCTCCTCAAACTCGGATATAAGGAGACGGACCGCATGGGGACGGAAGGCTTTTACATCGCCCCGGACGGGACCCGGTTCAGTCTGGACGACACAAGCGATTGGTGCCCCTGGTTCCGCCTCCATCACATCAAGGGAACCACGCTTGACAAGCTCGGCCTTATCTCCTGAAGCACGCGGAACACACGCGGTAAGCGCAGCTAGCAAAAAACAGACCGCCCAACGATCGCTCAGCTACTTCCCGCTGCCCTCGACTACCGCTGCGCGCTACTCCCGTAGCTCCAGCTACTTCCGGTAGGTAGACCGCAGAACCATGGTCTCCAAAGGAGCGACCCGGCATTCATCGTTGACGATCAACCGGTTCTTCAAAGGCAAACGATCGCGCTGGGGCATAGTCGAATAATCCCACACATGCCGGTCGCTGACCACGGTCTCCCAGACGCCGGACTCCACCCCCGGCACAACCCGGGGGTTCAGGTTGGAGTTGAAAATCAGCACATAGGATTCATACCGTTTTCGGGTGTCGAAGAATTCCAAGGCCACCACGCCGTCCTCCTGCTTGATGATCCGGGAATGAGCGGTGATCTGCCCGTAATCACTCATCCGGAAATAGGGGCAATCGCGCCGGAAGGCGATAAGCCCGCGGGCGTAATCCACACTACTTTGGAACTCTTCGGACCGCTCCCAGTCCACGGCGTTGACCTTGTCCGGCGAACGGTAGGAATTCCCATCCCCACCTTTGGTCCTCAGGAAGCACTGCCCCACTTGGACTTCCGGAATCCCCAGTGACAGCAAGACCATGGAAGTGGCCAGGTCGCAGCGGCGGCGCAGATCGGCCAAAGTATCCCCGGGCAGGGAGGCCTTGAGCTTATCGAAAAGGGTGTAGTTGTCATGCACTTCCACGTATTGCACCCGCTGGGAAGCATCGGTGAAGTAATGGGGCCGATAGTAGCCGCCCAGCATCTCGGAGGCGATGACCCCCTCTTCCCCCCTCCTGCCGGCAACGAAGCCCAGGGAGCGCTGGTTGAAGGTATCGCCTTTGAGGGCGTCACGCAAAACATCATTGAAGAAGCCGATCCCCGGCATCTTACGGGCATTGCGCTGGCTGGCGTGCTCCCCGGCAGGAAGGCTGGTCTCCAAATTCCACCCTTCGCCCAGGACGACGATGGTGGGGTCTATCTTGTTCAGCTGGCGACGGATGATGTTCATGGTCTCTATATCCAGATTCCCCATGAGGTCGAAGCGGAAGCCGTCCAGATGGTATTCGCGGGCCCAGTAGAGGACGGAATCCACGATGTATTTGCGCGCCATGAGACGTTCGGAGGCCACGTCGTTGCCGCAACCGGTCCCATTGGACGCAGTACCATCAGGATTGGTCCGGAAGAAGTAGCCGGGGACGGTCCGCTCGAAGGGGTGGGAAGCCACATCATAAACATGGTTGTAAACCACGTCCATGATCACCCGAATCCCGGCCTTCTGCAGGCCGTTGATCATGGCCTTCATCTCCACGACGCGGGCGCGGGGGTCGGAGGGGTCGGAGGAATAGGAGCCTTCCGGCACGTTGTAGTTGACCGGGTCATACCCCCAGTTGTACTGACTGTTGAAAACGTGATGAGGCTTGAGCTCGTCCACGGACCCGTAATCGTACATGGGCATGATCTGCACGTAATGGATGCCCTGGCTGAGCAGGTAGGACAAACCGGTAGGGGCCCCATCCAGGGTATGGGTATTCGGCTCGATGACTCCCCGGAAGCGGCCACGTTCAGGCTCAGGGACCCCGGAGTTCTCCGCGATGGTGAAGTCGCGGATGTGCAGCTCCATGATTGTATCCTGAAGGCGGCCTGCTCCCGGAATGGTCCGGGTGGCTTCCAAGGAGACGGCCCGCGGCTTGTCCGCCTGCCAGTCCGGATCCTCCGGCCGCATGGCCGGATCGCTGAGAATGACGGCCCTACCTCCGTTGGCGACGGTGGCCCTCGCATAGGGGTCGGAAGCCGTCGTCAGGCTGCCGTCCATGAATTCGATGCGGAAGTCGTAAGCCTTGCCGTTAAGGTCTCCGCGGACGCAGGTCCGCCAAACTCCGCGGTACGTACGTTCCATGAGGAAGGAGTCCGTCTCCACGGCGTAAGCCTCATCCGAGTCGTAGAGGCAAAGGGTGACTTTGTAAGCGGTGGGAGCCCAGAGGGCGAAGGAGGTGGAGGCCGGGCCGTAATCATAGCCCAAGCGGCCGTAATAGGCGAAAGTCTTGTCGAAGGCCAGGGAGAAACGCCGGTGTACGGCTTCGGTCAGCAGTTGGGCCTGATAACGGTTTTCGGCCACTTCACGAATCCGGCGGGCGGTGAAAGCCTCTTTGCCGTTCCCGTAAACACGGGACCTTGGCCTGTGGCCTGCGAAGTCCCCTCTGGCCTTATCCGGCGAAGCTTGGACAGAAGCCGCCTCGCCATCATTCGACAGGGAAAAGGTCTGCCCTTTATCAGTCATGAAAAACACCTCCCAAAATTCGACATACCTATCCTAACAGCAAAGCTACCAAAGCGATGCTGGCAGGAGCGGTCATTGTGGATATCAGGACCCCATCCCGAGCGAAGGCAGTCCCTGTATCGTATTGAACGGCGTAATTATAGACGTTCTGCCCGGCGGGCAAGGCGGCAAGGACAACGCAGCCGTAAAGGACACGGCCCCTAAAACCCATGGCATAGGCAAGGAGGAAAGCCACAATCGGCATGACGATGTTTTTCAACACGCAAACGGTGAAGACGGCGGCCTTGTTCGTTCGTCTGTCGCTCAAGGGTTGGCTGCCATGCAATGACATGCCGAATGCCATAAGAATCATGGGAACGGCGCATTGTCCGATCATGTGAAGAGGTTGGAAGAGTATATTCGGGATGATGTAGTGTCCGACCGCTCCGGAGATGGCGGAGACCGCGATGCCCCCCAGGGAACCGATCAACAAGGGTTGCCGCAAGGGCTCCGTGGCTATGCGCTTGGCGGAGATCTTAGCCCCTGTGGTCCCATCCAATACTGTCAGGGCGATGGGGGTGAAGAGGGCCTGTTGCATGACCAGGATAGGGGCCACGAGAGTCGGCCTGCCTAGAATATAGGTCGCCACAGGCAGACCGATATTGTTGGAATTCAAATAGAGGGAATTCAAAGCTCCTACGGTCGCATTGGCGGCGTCGAGGTGGAAAAAAGCGCATTGATGATAAGAAAAAGCGCTCCGACGGCCATAGCGGAGAAAAAGCGACGATAATGGTTCTATCGAAAAGGGTCCCCAACTTCTCCCTGGATAGAATCGTGAACATAAGACAGGGATTAGCTACGAAAAAGCTGTATCTGTTCAGCACCATCTGGGCGTTTGGCCCGCCAACGCGAAAACGGGCGGCGATGTATCCCGTGAGAATGACCGCCCCGATGATGAAAAACCCTTGCAACGAGCTGATGAAAGCCGTCACTGATTCGCCTCCCGCATGATTATGATTCCTGGGCTTCCGAAATTCCCGATTTCTTGGTTTCCCAGTTTCTTTATTTCTTGGTTTCCGGCGGTTCAGGATTCTGCCGGGGCCAGACGATTGATGGTGGCCAGGAAATGCGGCCAATCCTGGGCGAAGGCGGACAGAAGCCGCAGGTCGGGTATCCTTTCAAGGGGGATCCAGGCGACCTCCGTGCTTTCATCGTCGCTGGCGTAAGGATGGACCTGCCGGCCGGGTTTTTCGAAGGCGATGACGGTGGTATAGGCCCAGGGTCCGTGGTCTTCGCGATAGGCCGCGCGGATGGCCAGGTCGCCGGCGGAGATGCCTGCTTCCTCCCCGCTTTCCCGCAAGGCCCCTTCCAGGGGGTTCTCCCCATCGGACAAGGCCCCGCCCGGCACTCCCCAGGTTCCCCCTTCGGCCGACCAGGCGGCCCGATGTTGCAGGACCACATGGGTGGGCGAGCCGGTGGCAGGGTCCCGGCGGACCAGAAGAAGGCCGGCGGCCCCGTTCAGACCCCAGTGCCGGTGGCCGCACGGGCAGTCGATCCATCCATCGCCGGGTTGGTTGATGTTCCCATCCGGCACGTTCACGGCGGCTCGGCGGTCTTTCCCGGACAGATAATCGCGGAAGGCGGGCGCTTGGCTGGTAGCTGCGGCGGAGGAGCTGGCGGAATCGGAGTTGGAGTCGGAAAGCGAATCAGTGGCCAGCTCAAGCCTCCCCCGCGACTTCGCCATGTTCCACAAGGCGGGCCAGGGCAGGTCGAAACGGCCGAGCATCTTCCTCAGCAAAGGCAGGCTCAGGCCCATCACCCCGCTGGGGTCACCGGAAACGGAGTCGATGAAGGCGGACCCCAGACCTTCCAAAGTGAAGCATCCGGCCACTTCCAAAGGCTCCCCGGAGGCGATGTAGGCCTCGATGTCGGCGTCGGTGTAATCGGCGAAATGCACCCGGGCCTGGCTGACGGCCCTTTCCTCCCTTCCGCTGAAAGGGTCGATCAGGCAATGCCCGGTCCACAGGACGCCGGTCTGGCCGCGCATGAGACGAAGCCGCTCCCGGGCCACCTCAGGGCTGTGTGGCTTGCCGAAGACGTGCCCATTCAGGGCGAAAAGCGAATCGGCCCCCAAGACCAAAGGCCCGGCCCCATAAAGCCGGTGGAGGCCGGCGTAACCGGGGTCGGCCTGGAGAAAATCATGCAGGGATTGGGCTTTCGACTGCGAAACTGCGGAAATCGCGGGGGCCTCGGAAGTCCCAGAAATTCCGGAAGTCTTAGAAACCGCAGAAGACGCGGAACCGGATCCACCGAATTGGGGCCGGTAGAATTCCATCAGGCCATCGGCTCCGTCTTCCGCCTCCCGCAGGGCCTGGGCGATGTCGGAGTAAGTCCGGGCCACCGCCCTCGCCTTGGCTTGGGAAAGGATCTCCACCCGCATGGCCGCGGGCATATCCGCCAAACCGATGCCGGCGGATGCGGCCGCCCGGGCCAGAGCCTCGCCTTCATCCACATGGGAAAGGCTGATGGTAGGCCGGATGCCCGCGTTGAGCAGGAGCCGGCGGCGGGAGGGGGACTGGGAGGCCAGGATGAGGGAAAGCGGGGGCCGGTCCAGGATGCGGAAAAGGTCGTCCATCAGTCGCCTTGCACCACGACGTTGCGCAAAGACCCCAGTCCTCGCACGGTCACCAGGGTCTCATCGCCCGGCTTGAGGGAGCCGGCGGCGTAAGGGGTGCCGGTCATGATCACATCGCCGGGCAGCAAGGTGGAGAAGCGGGAGATCTCCGCGATCTGTTCGGGGATGGAATGGATGAGCCCGGCCGTCGACCCCGAAGCCTCAGGCACGCCGACCCCGTTGAGATTGAAGGAGATCTGGGCGTCGGCGTAATCCAAGTCGGTCTCGATCCAGGGGCCGAGAGGGCAGGAGGTGTCGAACCCTTTGGCCCGGGTCCAGGTGGGGTCTTCGGCGGCGATGTCGGTCAAGGTGACGTCGTTGACGCAGGTGTAGCCCAAGACGTAATCCATGGCCCCGGCCGGGGTCACCTTCTTGGTGATCCGGCCCATAATCACGGCCACTTCCGGCTCAAAATTCATGGCATGGGCGAAAGAAGGCAGGACGATGGGGTCATCAGGGCCGATGACGGAGGTGGAAGGCTTGGTGAAGATCACGGCTGGCTGCCGGGCGGCCTCTTCCCGCTCAGCCTGACTGGCCCCAGCCTTCTGATAGTTCTTCGCCAGACCGTAGACCTTGGATGGGATGATGGGGGCCAGGAGGCGGATCCCCTCCCCTTCCACCTCGAAGCGCCGCCCGGTCGGCTCCACAGGATTCGGACCGAAGGGGTAGCCGGTCAACTCGACCAGATAATCCTTCCGGTCGTTCGCGTCATTCTGGACGAAGGCATAGGAGACGGAGTCATCATGACTGAAGCGTGCGATTCTCATAGCTTCCAGTCTAGCTGACCTTGGGGAGAGAACCTCTCTGAGCTTAGTCTACGGTCGCCGCGGCCTTTCATCGCGGCCTTGATCACCGATAGGCCCGCTGACCGAAGAGGGCCGTCCCCAGACGGACGATGGTGGCCCCTTCGGCGATGGCCAGGGGATAATCCCCGCTCATGCCCATGGACAGGTCCCGGCAGGAATCCAGGCCGGCTTCCCCTTGGCTGAGGATTCCCTCCCGGATGCGGCGCAGGTGGGCGAAGCCGGAACGAACCTGCGCCTCGTCGTCCACGTGGGCCCCGACCGTCATCAGTCCACGCACGACCAGGTTCGGAAGCTGGGCAAGGGCGAAGGCGAGCTCTTCCGCCTCCTGTGGCCGGCAGCCGGATTTGGCTTCCTCTCCGGAGACATTCACTTCCAGGAAGACATCCAGACTCAGGCCCGCGCGGACGGCCCGGGAGGACAGTTTCACTCCCAGTTCCAAGGAATCAACCGACTCCACTGTGCTGACCAAGCCGAGAATCTTGTTGATCTTATTGGATTGCAGCTGGCCAATCAAGTGGAAGCCCACCTGCTCGCCCAAGTCCAAGCCTTCCTCCCGGCAAGCCTGGGCCAGGCCGGGGGCGACGGCCATCACCTCCTGGGGACGGTTCTCCCCCAGCAGACGGACCCCGGCCTTTACGGCGGCCATGATTTCTCCCACATTTCTGGTCTTGACCGCAGCCAATAGCCGTACGTCCGAAGGCCGCCGCCCGGCCTGTTCGGCCGCTTGGGCGATGGAGTCGAAAGCCCGGCGGACCGCATCGGAAATCTCCTCCCGTCTTTGCGGAGGAATGATGGTCTCAGTCAGGTCTTTCCGGTTCATGTAGGAGGTCATGCTTTCATCCTATCCTTCGCCTGGCCCTTCTCAAACCTGGGTGTTGAGGAACATGAAAGGCAGGTTCTGGTGAAGGATGTTGATCAGGGCAGCCCGCGTATGTCCCATGTCCATGGCCGGTCCGAACTCCAGGTTGGCCGGAGTGAAAACGGCCGGATGCTTGCGCATTTCGGTCACCTGATACCGCATATAGAGGTAAGTGACGTCCTGGGTCCCCGCCCCGCCGGCGATGAGGAAATCCTTGGCTGTCAGCCCCTGCCCGCTCACGGCCGAGGAGAGCACGCTGGCCGTTCCCGCCGGATCCGTGAGGCCGCCGTGGGGATGCAAGGCCCAGGAGCTTTGGGCGACCGGCAGGAAGTAGGCCATTTTATCCAAATCGTATTGGAAGCTGTACCAGGTGGCGGCCGACCCCATGGAGAACCCGCCGAAAGCCCGGTGCAGGCGGCTGGCCCGATACCCGGCCTTGTCGAAGCGGGTGGTATACGTGCGGTAATGGCCTTCGACGGCCGGGACCAGGTCGTGGAAGAGCTCATGCTGGGCGAACCGCTTGACCAAAGGCCCGTCAGGCAGGTAGCTCTCCCCGTAGAAGGATCGGTCCGGATAATATTCGGGGAAGACGAAGATGGCCGGGGCCAAGGATTTGTCGGCGATCATGTGGTCCAGCAGGAGTTTGATGCCGGCGGTGGACCCGGTCCCGGTCTTGCCCAGGTAGGCTGTGAATCCGCCGCTGTAGCCGTGCATGATGTACATGACGTTATACTTCATCCAAGGCCTGCCTTCGTAGCCGGCGGGCAGATAGACTTCGGCCGCCTTCCGGTATTCCTTCCCTTGGTAGGTGGTGGTGTAGGTGACTTTCTCCACCTTCCCCCGCTGGTCCACCAGCAGGAGGTGGGAGTAGGAGTCCGGGGTCGGCCGGTAGGTTTGGATACCAGTCAGCCGTTTTTTCGTCTTGGCCTGCAAGGCGCGGACCAGATCCTGATAATCTTTGAGCTCACGACCCGCTTGGGCCGCGCGGGCCTTGGCCTCCGCCTCGGCTTCGGCTTTCTTGCGGGCCTGGTCTTCGCCGCTTTTGCCGCCTGGCCCCTCTTGGTCGTCGGGCCCCTCTTGGCCACTTTGCCAAGTGGGCCCGGATTGACCCGCTTCCGGGGAACCGGCCTCTTCAGGACCGCAGGAAGCGAAGACCGGCAGGAGGCAGACCGCAAGAAGGAAAGCCAAGCCTTTGATCAGGAAAGACTGGCCGTCCTTCATGACGGCAGCGGCGCGAAATCGCGAAAAAGGCATAAAGAAAGGCACCCTAGGCCGATTGGATGTCTTCCTGAATCGAATGCCCATGGTGCCTCCTTAAACGATGGTCGGTTATGCAGTTTTACACCTGCCGCTTTACATCGGCGACTTCCGTCGCCCTTTGGCGGCCTCGTTCCCTATCATCGCTTCCCATCGTCATATCGCGTCGTTTTTACCGGGCGAAGAGGAAGTAGATGCCATAGCCGCAGATGGCGCCGCAAATCGGGGCGATGACCGGAATCCAAGCCTCACCCCAGCGGGAACCGCCCTTGTGGGCGATGGGGACCATCTGGTGGAAAAGACGGGGCATCAGGTCGCGGGCCGGATTCATGGCGGCGCCGGTCGGACCGCCCATGGCGGCGATCAAAGCCGCGACCAAGGCCACGATCATGATGAAACCGGCGGCCTTGGATGTCTTGCCGGCCATGTTGAGGGAGCCGAAGATGCCCAGGACCAGCATCATGGTGGCGAAGAACTCGCTCACGAAATAGTTGAGCTTGGATTCATTGACGTCATTGGTGGCGAAAACGCCGAAGATGGTCGCCGGGTCCTCTTCCTTCTGGAAGTAGGGGTAGTACATGAAGTAAACCACGGCGGCGCCGATGAAGGCCCCGACCAGTTGACCCAGGATGTAAGGCAGGACTTCGGCCCACTTGAACTGGCCATACACGGCCAGGGCCAGGGTGATGGCGGGGTTCAGGTGAGCCCCGGAGACGCCGCCGAAGATCATCACAGGCAGGCCGATGGCCACGCCGAAGCCTAGGGCCACGTTGAGCCAGCCGGCCCCTTTGGCCTTGGAGCCCTTGAGATTAGCCGCGGCGATGGAGCCGCATCCGAAAAGAACGAGCATGGCGGTGCCGATGCATTCGGCGAGCACGCGCATCCACAAACTGTATTCCATAATTTCCCTCCCACGAGAACATTCATCTTGCTTGTTCATGAGCGGCGACCGCTCTGTGCCGGCGGTCGCTCCTTGATTTTCCACCCGACCAGCCCGTCGCGTCCGCGATACATGGCCGTCGGGTACAGACGGATTCACCACCTGACCAAGTTCCCATGCTATCCGCACCGAAGGAGCTTTGCCCGGTGAGGGGAAAACCAGTATCAATTTTTTACACTTTCAGGCGTATACGGAATCTTGATGCTTTGGGATTTATTCATCTTCTCCCCGGGGTCCCTTACGATGAAGAGTGACCGATGATAAACGAGAGAGACGAGTACCTTGATGATTGATTTCAGCGTTTTCCGCTATTTTTCCAGCGCCGTCGGCATAGCCTGCTCCCTGGCCTATTTCGTGATCATGATCGTCCTGCATGTCAGGGACCGGGGAGTCTATGCCCCCGTCTCCCATGCGGTCAGCGATTACGGGGTCGGTCCCAGCCGACCTTGGTTCCTCGGGGCCGGAGCCATGACTCTTCTCAGGAACCTCTCCCTCCTGCTCGTCATGGCCACCTGGCCGGCCATGGAACCCATACGGCTGCGGTCCTTGATTTTTCTGGCCCTCTCCATCGTCGGCCACCTGGGGGTGGCCATCTTCCCCACCGACTTGGAAGGCTCCAAGCGCACAGTGAAGGGTCTGACCCATCTTTCCTTCGCCGTGCTGCAATTCACGGCGGTGGCCATCTTCATCTTCGACAGCGAATCACGGCTTTCCTCCCTCATCCCCTCTTGCATGGGGCTAGTGGGCGTATTGATGGTGGTCGTCCGGATCGGCTTGTATGGATTGGTTGCGGCCATGATTCTGCCTCTCCTGAAGCGCTTTTTCGGCCTGTTGGAAAGGACCTACCTGTACAGCGCGAACCTCTACCTGCTCCTCTTGGCCGTCTTCGCTTTCGCCCACTGATGTCTGCGACCCTTTGTGCTCACGACCACGGTTGAGGCAGCGACCAGCAAGGATTCAAGAAGATGCCGAGAAGATACTAAGAAGATACAAGGTACTCTGGCATAAGAAAAGGGCCCTGCCGGAATCAAATCCGACAGGGCCCCAGCCATGTCAACTCATCCATCCTTATCTTCCCTCCCCCATCAGCAGACGGGGAAGAAGAAGCCGGGAGTGGGTTGTGTTTATTGGAGGCGGCGGCGTAGGCTCAGGGCCACTCCGGCGGCCAGCAGGACCGTCAGGGAGGCGATGGCGAACACCATGGCGTTCACGCCCGTCTTGGCCAACACCGGGTGACGCGGGGTCACCGGCTTGGACGGCTTGGACGGGGTGGGAGGAACCACCGGGGTGCGCGTGTTCGTGATGTCGAACCCGTCGATCGCCGTCGTGTACCCCTTGACGGGGTCCTCGCTCACCGTGTAAACGATCTTCCGGCCGTTGGCGTACACGGGCACGTCGGCGAACGAGTACTTCCACCCGCCGGCGGCGGTCGCCTTCACCGACTTCACCTTCTGCCCGTCGGCCAACAGGTTCACCGTGATCGAAGAAGGCCGCACCCCGTCCTGATCATCCTTGTCGTTCCACGACTTCGACCCAGACAAACTCATCACCTCAGGCATGTGCTTGTTCGTCACCGTGAAACCATCAGCGGCGGAACCGGACACCGTGGCGGTATAGCCTTGCGGAGCGTCCACCTCCTTGACCGTGTAGACGATCCTCTTGCCATGGTCGTTCACCGCCAAACCCGTGAACCGGTAGGTCCACTCGTTCGCGGCGTTCAACACCACCGGAGAGCCGGAAGCCTGGCCATCGGCATAGAGCTGCACCTTCACCGAAGCCGGGCGGGACCCGTCCTGGTCGTTCGCGTCGTCCCACTTCTTGACCACGGACACGCTCGTCTGACCAGGAGTATAGGAGTTCTCGATGTCCAAGCCCTTGACGGAAGGAGTGTACCCCTTGACGGGGTCCTCGCTCACCGTGTAAACGATCTTCCGGCCGTTGGCGTACACGGGCACGTCGGCGAACGAGTACTTCCACCCGCCGGCGGCGGTCGCCTTCACCGACTTCACCTTCTGCCCGTCGGCCAACAGGTTCACCGTGATCGAAGAAGGCCGCACCCCGTCCTGATCATCCTTGTCGTTCCACGACTTCGACCCAGACAAACTCATCACCTCAGGCATGTGCTTGTTCGTCACCGTGAAACCATCAGCGGCGGAACCGGACACCGTGGCGGTATAGCCTTGCGGAGCGTCCACCTCCTTGACCGTGTAGACGATCCTCTGACCCTGGTTGTATTCCTTCAGGCCGGTGAATTCATGGCTCCAGCCGTTGGCGGTGTTCAAAACCACCGGTTCGCCGGAAGTCTGGCCATCGGCATAAAGCTGCACCTTGACGGAGGAAGGACGCTTACCGTCCTGGTTATCGGCGTCATCCCACTTCTTGACCACCTTGACGGAGGTGTCGGTGACACGGTCGGTGATGCAGACGGAATAGGATTTAGCTTCGTTGTTCAGCTCGTCAGCGGTCACCTTGACAGGGTCGGCCTTCTGGTAGCCGGCAGGAGCCTCGGTCTCGGTGAGGGTGTAATCGTCGCGGAGCAGGTTCTCGAGGGAAGCCGCGCCGTTGGCGTCAGTCGTCATGGTGTCGACGGTCTCGCCGGAACGATCACGGGTGACGGTGAATTTGGCCCCGGCCAGGGCCTTTCCATCCTCACCCTTCTTGTTGATCTTAATGGAGTAGTTGTAACCGTTGGCCTCGCCGGAAGCGGTCTCCCAGGTGGTGCGGTTCGTATACTCATGCTTCTCGGTCTGCCCGGGGTAAGTCATTCTGATCTTGTTGTCGAAGGCCTCATGATTGACCGGGGTGTAGTTCAGCTTGACGGTGTACTTGATGTAGTAACCGTTGGTGCCGATGTCGCCAAGAGGAACGCTGAAGGCGGTGTTCGTATCGTTGAATTTGATGGCGTCCTTGTAACGGCTGGTGACGTCACGGCCACCATTCATTTCCAGGCCACCGGCCTTGTTGATGAAGAACTTGCCTTCGATGAAAGCGAAACTGTCCTTGTCATAGGTCATGCCAGTGCTCTTGAGCTGATCGGAAATGGTCACCCCATGCAGGTCAGTCCCCTTGCCGTTGATACGGACCCAGTATTGCAAAGTGTTGTCCGTAACGTTGATGGAGGCCCACTTGCTGAGGACTTCCTCAGGGTTGTCGCCGGTCCACTTGCCATAAGTGATCTCACCGGCGTTCACGGTGTGGCCGTTCACGTCGATGTTGAAAGGAGTGGTCGTGTAGTTGGTGTTGTGCTGCTTGTCCGCCTTCACCGAAGCGACGATCCTACCGGTGATGTCGGAGTTCTTCTCCACATAATCGGTATAGGTCATGGTCAGCTTGCCGGTCTTCTCATCCATGTGGGCGTGGGCGACAACATTGCCATCACTCGATTTGACGTCGAAGTCGATGGAACGGTTGAAGACGAAACCTTCAGGAAGGGAGATCGTGGAAGTATCGCCCGCCTTGATCTTATTGTTGGGAAGCTTGAAATTCATCACCAGATCGGTGGTGGACCCATTGGAATTCACTTCCTTCTTGGTCAAAGACGCATCGGTGATGATGTTGTCCGAAAGCTCAACCGCATAGGTGGTACGAGGGGCAGCGACGAACCCTGCCACAAGCATGGCGATGGCGGACACCAATGCCACCATCAGCCGTACGATTTTAGACTGATACAAACGAGGAAATCCCTGGCCTGTAGTCCCTGAAATCTGGGAAGACATCCAAATCGCCTTTCTCTCATTGATTTATATTTTGATTCTGTTATTAACCTTGTCACGTGTTCATTCCAGCCTCTCGACGCTCACTAACATCGTTGATGGGTTCTCGGACGAAAAACACGCGTGATTGATATTCTAGTACGACGTTTGACAATAGTCAGCGACAAATTGATGCTTTTCATCCTCATTCTGAGACGATTTCATGAAAAGCTCAATAAAAGCTCAACACTCAGACATGATTATGAGTACTGAATGTAGGGATTAAGCCAATCCGTCAGTACTGTATCTGGGGATTATCCAAATGAGCCCCTTCCTGGGTCGCCTGACGATTGATCGGAGCCGGGTTGATCAGGACAGCGTCGCCCAAGGGGGCGGGGGTGACCCCATAACCAGGACGGGCCATCATGCTGGGATGCTGATAGCCATTCGCCTGAGCCATCCGCCAGCTCGAGGCGTTCTGGGCCTGGCCCTGGGGATTGCTGTCAAAACGGACCCCGGCGGAACGGGAAGGCAGGGCCATCAGGACCAGGTAGCCGATGGTGGACAAGATGAAGATGATCGCGCCGATCCGGTTGGTGGAGGACAGCCCTTCCGCAGGACGATTGTCTTGGTTGAGGAGAAGGCCAAGGCAGGCGACGGCGACGGGGACGAAAAGCCACCAGCCACGCAGGTTCTGGTCATGCAGACGCCTCACGGCGACCGTCAGGGCCGGCAGGAAGACGCAGACCGCGGCGAGGAAGAAAAGCCAGTTCCCAACCTTGCCGGGAATCAAGGCGAGGAGGAAGAGGACGGCGAAGTTGACCAGGAAAGGCCACCAGTATTCGCTGCGAGAAGCCCGGCCGGAGAGGACCACGTAATTCAGCCAGAAGCGCTTGATCGCTTCGACAAAAGGAATCCCGTACCAAGGCTGGTTGTCCGCCGCCCGAGGACGTTGAGGCTGCTGGGCGGTGGTCTGAGGCGGCTGCTGGACCGTCTGCTGCTGGAATTCCGGGGATTCCTGGAATCGCTGGAACTCTTGGGGCTGCTGGTCCCAAGCCGCCTGGCCCTGAGGCTGGGGCTGGGCTTGGCCCTGACCTGGCGCCGGCTGATAGCCATTGCCATAAGAGGGGTTCTGCTCTGGTAGGTTCTGCTCTGGGATTGACATGCTCTTCTCCAATGCGGGTTCTGGATGTTCTGGTCTATCGATTGGCGTTCTTGCGGTATTCAGTAGTGCTCTTCTACCTGTCGTTGTCGCGGGAATCCCGGTTATCGCGGGGATTCCGGTCTTCGGCGGCCTCGCCCTAAGCTGCGGGCAGCTGCTCGACGACGGTCTGGAAATCCCGGCGCTTCTCCTCCGGGCTGCGGCGATCCGGATTCGAGCTGCGGGAGGCGGCGACCTGGGCGGCGAGGGCCCCGATCAGACCGAAGGCCCGTCCGGCGGTCGCCCGCCCCAAAGAGGCGAATTCCAAAGCGTAGGAACTCTTATCCAAAGTGAGCTTGTCCCCTTTCATGCGAGAAAGACGGACCTTGGCCTGGGTCAGATGAGCGCGGTCGATTTCGTTGCACTCGTTGTCGAAAAGGACGCAAACCCCGTTCTCATCCACCCCCAGATAACCATTGGAAGCAATCTGGGTCAACCCATGCTGGGCGTGGATCCCACAGGCCCAGTAAGACCACCGGGGGGCGGAGTTTTGAGGAGCGTTCTGATAATCCTGATATTCTGGCATGCTCTTTTCTCTTTCGGACGTTTTCGGCGAGGGAGACTGAGCACCCTCCTAATAGGTAAAAGGCTAGCAGGAGGCAAGGTCCCAGGTCAAATCGGATTCTCAGCAATCAGACCGGCTCCCCAGCGGTAAAGCAGATAAAGGAGCTCGAAAAAAGAAAAAGCCGATGGCTTCTGTCTGAGAAGGCCAACGGTCAAAGTCAACAATGTTTCCGGATGACACGGCATCCGATAACCGTGCCCCCTGAGGGACTCGAACCCTTTATTCATTATTTTCTTCCCCTTCACGGGTTCTCCGTTTAGTGTGCCTTTGACAGTGGTGTCAATAGTTAGAGGCGTTTTCTAAGCCTTTTTATTTTCCGAACTCATAACACATTCACACTATAACTATTTCACTCTGTCACACAATCACACGTCAACACAAGTGTGAAAGAGCAGGGAAGCGACAATAGGGAGGAATCATGGACGATAAGCAAGAGATCCGCATCCTGGACGCCTGCTGCGGGTCGCGCATGTTCTGGTGGGGCAAGACCGAACCCCACACCACTTTCATGGACATCCGCCAGGAGACCAGGGACATCACCAACGGCAGCGTCACCAAGCACGTGACAGTCAACCCGGACGTGATAGCCGACTTCCGGCACATGCCCTTCCCTGACAATCACTTCGACCTGGTGGTCTTCGACCCTCCCCACCTGATCTGGGCAGGACCCAAGTCCTTCATGAAAGCACAATACGGGCAACTACCCGCCGACTGGCGCTCCTACCTGAAAGACGGATTCGACGAATGCCTCCGAGTCCTGAAAAACACCGGCATCCTCCTATTCAAATGGTCGCAGGCACAAATCCACCTGGCCGACGTCCTGGCCGTCCTCGGCCGCACCCCCATCCTCGGAGACAAGCACGCCTCAACCCGCTGGGAAGTCTTCCTCAAACAACCCAACCCCCTACCCCTAGAAGACACCGGATTCCTGCAAGGAACCCTCCTCGAAGAAACCCCAACACAAGCGTGAAATCACACAATAACACGAAAACACAGGAAAGGAACCAGCAACCATGAGAATCACCATCGCCAACGCCAAAGGGGGAGTGGGCAAGACCACCTCCGCGATCTACCTCGCCCAGGCGGCCAGCCTGCGCGGCCACCGGGCCGTCGTCCTGGACGCCGATCCACAAGGATCAGCCAGCCAATGGGCCGACATGGCCGCCCAGGAAAACCAACCCCTCGACTATGAGGTAATCCCCGCCAATCCGGCCACCCTGAAAAGACCCAGGAAGACCGACCGCATCGAGATCGTGGACGCCGCCCCCACCGGCACAGCCCTGGCCGTAGCCATGGATACCGCCGACTTCACCATCATCCCCTGCTCGGACAGCCCCCTGGATGTGCAGCAGGCCTGGGCGACCCTGGAGACAGCGAAAACACCGGCGGCCATCCTCCTCGTGCGCGTCGAGCAAGGCACCAAAGCCCTCAAAGCCGTCACCGACGCCTTCCAGCAGTGGGCCACACCCATCTTCGACGCCCAAATCCGCAAACGGCAGGACATCAAAACAAGCATGGGACACAAACCAGTGAAACTGTGGGAATACGCCCAAGCATGGCAGGAGATCAGCCAAACCATCACAGGAGAACAATCATGAAAACCTACCTCGTCCAGCAGAAAAGAACCATCTGCCAATGCCAGAGCGCCACCATCAGCGCCGACAGCAGCCAGGAAGCCATCGAGATCTTCAACCAGCCCAGCGATGAAGACAAGCAATGGCAGGAAACCGACCACACCAGAGTCAGCAAACCACACGCCTGGCTCATCCGAAACTACCAGCAATAACACCAGCGTGAAATCACACAATCACACGAAAACACAGGGAAAGAACAACCATGAAAAACATAAACCTCATCCCACAATCCACACACCACACCATCCAGGAACTCGCCCACACCACCCCACAAGCCACGAGCGACGAATGGAAAGCCACCGGGCTGAAAGTCCATCCGGATACATGGAAAAGAGCGAAACGATACGCCGCCGACCACGAAATCAAACTGCAAAACCTCGTCGACGAAGCACTCCGCCACTACCTGGCCAATAAACACTAACGCACTACTCTTATAGGTGCGTCAATAAGTGCAACTATCCTGAAGCGTGTAAGGAGGGAGGCACTATGACGAGAAGACCACGCTACTCACAATTCGGCACCGTTATTGCCCGTCATGACAAATACGGGAGAATAACCGCATGGCAAGCCCGATATGTGAATCCCAAAGACCATAGTAAGAAAGTCCAACGAAACTTCAAACCCGGCCAGGAGACTTTAGCCTACCAGTGGCTTGATCAAGAACACCTTCGAGTCGATCGCGACGCCCTAGGACTGGAGCCATGGGTGCACCCCTCCCAACGAAATACGACGAATCCTTACAAGTCAGTGGATTTCGCCACCTTTGCCCGAACATGGGTGGAAGAATACCGGCTTCCTACCGGGCGGCTGGCGCAAGGAGCGACAAAAAGAAACCTCAAAGCCGATGTAGAGCATCTTATCGCCGCGTTCGGCAACCTACAAATACACGAAATAACCAGTGAGATAATTCATACCTGGTACGATCAACCTCATGCGCAAGGCCCTCACTCTTGGAGACGTCAATGCCTAAGACTCAAGTCCCTTCTTAACTCCGCAAAATCAGGCACCTGCGGATCATGGGGAAAACTCATCGATGCAAGCCCCTTCGACCTACCCATGCCACCGCACCCTCAATCAGACAGAACCACAGTCCAGCCCATCACCAAAAGCGAACTGCATACCCTTTACTATGCAATGCCTGACTATGACCGACTCAGTATCTATCTCGCAGCTCTCGCCGGAGGCTTGCGAATAGGAGAAGTATGCGCCCTGCAAAAAGATGACATTGATTTCAACACCGAGACCCTCTACATCCATCACTCCATCAACCGCGGACCGACCGATACCGGGCCACTGCAACTCTGTTCCACCAAAACCCGCGGGAGCCGGCGTATCGTTCCCCTTCCCCACAAACTTATCGGTTACATTCGTGACCATATCGCAACATTTTGTCACACAAGCAATCCACAACTCTTCCCAGGGAAACGCACCAACATACTTGCACCGACGACCCTTCAAAGCCACTTCCGCGTCGCCCGCCGTGCCGCCGGACGAGAAGACATCACTTTCCACACCCTGAGAGCCAGCCACGCCACACTTCTCATGATCGAGGGAGGAACCCTTAAAGAAGCAATGGATGACCTGGGCCATGTCAGCGAAAAAGTGGCCCTTGACCACTACCAACGTATCGTTCCCGAACATCGACGGGCCATCAACGAAAAACTCGCAGATCTGCTCTTGTAAAAATTCTACTGCCTATGCCCGCGCCTAGGATTCTTCCTATCCGGTCGTCCCCAGGAGCGGATGATGTCCCTGACCGTCTGCCAGGAGATCTTCTTACCTTGGTTGCGCAAGTCGCGCACTTGCCTGGCCATCCGACTCATCCGCTCATAATCGGGACCGTACCTTTTCACGAAGCGTGTGGTGCGCGCGCCTAGTTCCAGGTCGTCGCCGATCTCCGTGGCCCTCCACCCCTCGCAGCAGGCGGCGATCTGCGGATTCTCTTTCACAAACCGGTCATGCAGACGGAAGACCTCACGATTCGTCATCGGCCTTCGGGAGATGTATCCGGACAGCTGGTCGTGGTCGAATCCATGCTCATCCATCCACACGCGGATATGATGATAAGTGGCCGCCGAATCCAGGTGGAAGTAGTCCAATCCGGCGTCCAGCAGGTCGAAATGGATCAGCCGCCGCCACCGTTTCCCCTCGTCGCTCACCGCCGACCCTTAACGCTTCGGGTAGAAGTCATCAGAATCTTGGATCTCCGCCCAACCCCGCGCCTTCTCCATATCCAGGGAACGCAGGACGTCCTGGGGGGCGTAATGCGCCTCATAGGCGACCGCACGGCTGAAATAACGATCGAACCAGGGCTGATACTCCAGATCCACGGCAGACCATCCCAGGCTCTCGGCGGCCTCCTGCGCCACGCTCGTCTTCACCCCATAGAAGAGACGACCGGCCTCCTCCAGACGGTCCACGCCCTCATGCAGAAGCTTGTCATCCAAATAGGCCTTGAAAGCCGCTACACTGGCCCCATCCGCCCTCAGGGCCGCCTCATCCACCACGAACTCGCTCGCGTAAGGATGAGCAGCCAGGAACACATCCACCCGCGGCGTCACGCGCGTATCCATCATCACAGCGGTCATCACAACCTCCCTAACAAAATCCTATGTCTACCCATCCTACCCTATTCGAGGTCCGCGGCGGTCGTATCCACGACCGGACGGCCATCCTCCGGCGCATCGAACCCTCCCGCCTGGCTCTCCCGCGCCTCCTGGTCGGATCGTCGGCTGGCGGCGGTGAGCCGGTCGGCCAACGCCTGGGTCCGCCGCCAATCCTCGAAGGCCTCATCACCCATCTCCATCCGCTTCACCTCCAACCACCCCTGCTCACCCAGCTCGGCGCGCAGCTTGTTGTCACGCTTCACCTGCCGGCGCATCTCCCGCCGCTCCTGCCTCCTGGCCACGCGGATCTGACGACGCTCCTCCAACGCGGTGCGCCCCACCTCGCACGCCAAGGACAGCAGGAACAGCAGAAGCGCGGCCCCGCACACCTCCAGGCCGCGAATCCGGTAGCGGGCGAAGAACAGGCAGACAATGCCGCCAAGCATACCGAACGAGGCGACGATCAACGCCACCCACTTGACCAGCCACAAAATCGACTGCACCGGCCTCGTCAGGAAATTCACCACACCCAGCAAAGCCATCAACCCGGCCGCGAAAGACCACACCACCACGACGGCGATGACGCTGAACAAGATCAGGTAAAACGGCGACGCCAATATCAGCGCGAGGATCGTCTCCCCCGCATCCGCCACACGAATCATGGTGCCTCCTTCCGCACGTGGCCTTCCACCCTACTCCCCAACAGCGACGCCGGCGGCCTCGTCCTGGTCCCGCCCCTCCTGGCCGCCTGTAGCGTCGGCCGCAACGGGTTCGGTGGTGATGTCGGAGAAAATGTAGCGGGCCTCCACTCCACTCACCCCCAGCTCCTCCACCAGACGAGCACGACTCCGCCCCAGATAACCGTCCCGGTAGGCGGCCGCCTCCCGCCGCACCCGATCATGCAGATCCCGCAAGGCCAGCAAGTCACCGACGAGCGCGGAGAACTCGCGCTCCTGCCTCTTCAAAGCGGCCATCTTCCCCGCGAAGGAATCCTTCACCAGCCTGCGCTGAGCCGCCCGCAAATCACCATCTAACATTCTTTCATCCTTTCACATGCGCTTACAGGTACACTCTCAATCCAAGCACCAAAAAGGAAAAGGTAAGGACATACAACTCAACGGACCTGATACAGGAAGAAAACGACTTCATCGAGAGCAGATCAGCACAGTCTCTTGCGTCATCGAATGAACGGACTCCCCTTTTACCCTGGATGTTTTTGCGGGAATCCGCTTCGTGTGAAGACAACGGGTAAGGGAGTCCTCCAAATGGAAGCCATGATCGTCAAGGAAGCTTCGCGTCATCCCTGTCAACGGTATTTTGACTCCATCAACCGTTCTGTCACCCAAAGTGAGGATCATCTTCTTTTTGGTGACTCGATTCAATTGGCAAAGTACTTGATAGTAGTCATCCATAAAATTCACGACTTTGCCGCGTTTGCTTTCACTGATCTGAGACACGCACTGTTCGATAACAGAATCATTCCAATGGACGTCCCGCGACCCTTTCGCCCCTCCGAGGCTCTTACGGTCGATGATCGAGTAATTGTCGGCCTCCCATCCCTGCATAGCGAGTTCATCCCTGGGAATCCATTTCAGGGCGAGGGAAGAGAACTGTCCGTAAGTAATGGTCGTTTGATTGTCCCCATAGGGCGGTGATGTAATAGTGACATCAACGCTGTGATCGGAAAGCATGCGCGTCTTCTCGATGGAGTCCCCCGTGATAACACGGTGCCCGGAATGATTGAATTCATAATACGGCGCATAACGCTCCGCATGCGAAAGGAAGTAATCGAACGCGTCATTCGTCATCCGGTTAATAGCGTCGCCTGACTTTGCGTATAATTTGAACGTTGAACTGCGAGTATTGCTATAACGATGCGCCGTATCAGCGAAGATCACCCAAAGGAAACGACGATTCCGCGGATCCTTCACAGCCTGGATACGCCTCCTTAAGGCGCGTAGCGTATCCGCAACATCAGGACGATACCATTTGTCGATGCCGGGGAAGCTAAAATCGTCAGAATCACTCTTCTCGGTGGTTCCCTTGAAACGTTTGAGAATCCGATCGATGCTATCCGACGAGGTGACGCCATCCAACTTGCTGCGAGTGATGAGCGTCGCCAATGGGTTGATGTCAATCCCTGTGATACCCAACTCTGCATCAATCATCGCCGCCTCATACAAAGCGGTACCTGAACCACAAAAAGGATCCAGAATTGATTCTGTGGGTGACTCACGAAGGACTTTCGTCAAAATCGCGCGCTGCGCCGGAGCGACCATGATACCCGGATATAAAATAGAGCCATGGATATCCGTACTCTTACGATATGAGCCATATGAGATATCGATCATGCTTTCATCCTAGCGGAAACGGAAGGGAATCGGGAACATTCACAGTCGCAGCAAAGCATCGACTATCGCAGCGAATTTACTTGCTGCATCAGCAATCTCCCTGATACGATCATCCGATAATTGAGCGGGGCCCCGATGCATACCCAAGTTCGAATTCTCCATAGCGTCACTTACCTTTTGGATATCAGTTTCAGTAAGCTGATTCTTAATCCCATCCGCGTTACAGTCCAATAGTCGACCAATATCATTGCGCAGCTGTTTCGCATCTTTCCGTGACAAAGAAAGAGCGTTAGAAACAGGGGTCGCCCCCGTTCCGTTATAAATCAAAGTGAGTACCGTTTTCACCTTATCCTGTAAAGGATCGGTTGGCGCAATATTCCTTGAAAGAATGCCCACTTCCTTCGACCGCCCCTGATATACAGAAAGTTCTGCGGTTGGAAGCTCGAAAAATATTCGTAGACCGCAAGCGACAAGCTCAAGCTTATCATTTTTACCGAGCTGATTGATTTGCTGAACCAGTTTGATGAGCGGATACTGAAGCTGATTCGAATTAATTCTCAGCGGCTTGACGGGGCTGGTAAAGGAATGGAGGAGCAGCTTCAACGGTGACCTTTGCGATGATGACTGCACCTTGCCTGAGGTGTCAAAGGTATCCGAATCCACCCTCTCATCATCCTCACTAGCAGGATGGGGCCTTGCCTCATCCTTTCCCCTCTTGCCATCCTCACCATTACCAACAGGTTGATCAGCATCATCCATGAGAGGAGGGATACGAGCGATTCTCTTTTGAAGGGTCCTGTTAAGAGCCTCAAGAAAATTTTTTATATCCTCATTCAAAGGAGTCTCAGTCAGCTGCGTCCTATCAGGATTAAAGCGAATGTCCGGACTATACACATTGACATATCCAATGAACTGGGGGGCGGACTCAGTATTCCTTTGACTTCGATTAATTTGCGGATCAAAAAGACCAAGCGAATCAAAAAGATTCTCATTAATATAAATTTGCGGAATAGTTGGAGCTGAATTATCCTCAGGCTGAAAGAGAGGAGGGATCTGCTTCCCCGAATTCTCATTCTTCTTCACATTCTTGAAATACACCAGATGAACACTCACATCGAATCTTGCTGGCTTCCTTTCGACGTATATGCTCGAATATTCCTCTCCATGCCGATAGACGGTCGCTTTATCAGCTTTAGCCGAATCATAAAACACTTCCGCACGCTGCATCCCAGGGAGGACCTCATGAATCTGTAATCTGGGACTATTACGCTCAGCAACCGTTTTCCCATTCACATCAATACGGATTTTGATGTCGGGAAAAGCTTGCGACCTTCTTTCACCGCAAGGAAGAAAAGAATAAATAAGACGATCGCAAACCTTACTGTTGTTGAACTTTTGTTCGAGATTCATGCATGATTGATCATCCAACGCTATCGTGATTATGGTTCCGGAACCGCCATCTACCCTCTCTTCATGAACCCGGATAGGAAGCTCGGATAAATCCTCCTGCCTCATCGCTTCATCACGTCGAACAGTAAAACACCGTCGCATGCCATCCTGGATAGTTTCCCATGACACCTGCGTCCCAAAACGGAAGGCGGACAGAAACCCCAACCCCTTAGACCCCTGAATATACCGCCCACTTTTATCATCGAATCTCCCATACTCCTTGCTGCTATGCGAGATGTGGAACAGCTCTTGAATCTGCTCCCCACCCATGCCTGAGCCATCATCAGCGATAACGAGCGTCTTTTCGCGAGTATCCAATGAAATAGAGATGAAGCCCGCCATCGCATCGTAAGAATTCTTTATCAATTCGTTCAGCGCAAAAACATCACTAGGAATCTGAGTCGAAAGCTCTCCAAGAATCCGTCCATCAAAAGAAAAGGAAGCCTCATCCATACCGTGATTATACCCAGAACGATAAGACACAAAACACAGCCATACCCTTCGAAGAAAACAGATTCCTCGACCGGTTTCCGGCCGGTCGTCCGAAACGGGCCACAGGCCCCGTTTCGGAATAGCCAGGATAGCCTATTCTCCGGAGAATAGGCGAAACCGCTTCCAGCGGTCCTGGTCGGGACACCCGAATCCCTCGCACAACCCGGCCTCGAGGAGGCCGGGAAAGAAGACCAGGGAAGAAGAAAAAACCAAGCCCACCGGGGCGGGGTTTATGGCCGCCACAGGCGGGCGAAGCGGTCCATGATGGAACCGATAACCCTCACGAGGAAAGAGGCCCATCATGAGCAGACACAAGGCAAAAGACTACACGATCCGCAGGGAGATCCTGTTCACCCAGGAGGAGTGGGAACTCATCCACATGCGCTACGAATGCGAAACCGACGGCCAGGACGTGACCTTCAGCCGATGGGTGAGACGCGTGCTGAGCGAGCCCTTCAACCTGTCCGTGACGCAAACCGTGGACACCAGCCTGGTGGACAGGCAGATCACCGGAGTGGCCACCAACGTCAACCAGATCGCCCGCCTGGCCAACACGCGCCACGAAGCGGACGCGACCATCCTCTCCGACATCAACGCCAGCCTCACCCGCCTGAACCAGACCCTATCCCAGCTCCACCAGGACAGCCAGGACCTGATCGCCGCCCAACTGACCGGCGCCTACCAGGGGAGGCGATGATGGCGATCGTCAAAGTCGGACAGATCAAGAAAAGCCTGGACAAGGCCATCAAATACATCACCAAGCCGAAGAAAACGCAAGACGGGTGGCTGGTATCCGCCAGCTGGCTGATGCCCTTCGCCGACCAGCTGAAGGAGCCGAAAACCCTGGCCGACGCCATGAACTGGGACAACGAGCATTCCGCCGCCGGCATCAGAAGCAACACCACCCTGGCCCGGCACGTCATCCAATCCTTCGACCCCAACGACCCCCTCACCCCCGGCATGGCGCACAGCATCGGCATCCAATTCGCCAACCAACTATCCGACCAGGGCGACTACAAGTACGTGATCGCCACGCACGTGGACCGCGCCCACCTGCACAACCACATCATCCTGTGCAACACGAACAGCCGCACCCACTACAAGATGCGGCTCGACAAAACGACGCTCATGAAAAGGTGGACACCCATCAGCGACCAGCTCTGCCAGGAATACGGCCTCGCCCTCAGCCCCCGCCACGACCAGGACGAGAAACAAGCCACGCCGACCCGGTGGCTGCGCAGCGCCGACTACTACGCGAGCCTGAAAGGCGAGGGGCAGAAGCAGCGCGTGCGCGACGTGATCGACCGCGCCTGCACCCAGGCCCACACCTTCATCGAGTTCAAACAGGCGCTGCGAGACTACCAGGTGGAATGCTCCACCCGTGGCACGCACCTGACCTACACGGACCTGACCACCGGCCGCAAATACCGCGACAGCAAACTCGGCATCGCCTACGACGAGCGCAGCGTGATGATGAAACTCAACCACCAGGCCCTCAAACACATCAGCGTCAACAACAAGCTCATCGACTACGAAGACCCCGAGACCATGCGCATCATCATCCCCCACACCCACGGCGACAAAAGGATCACCATCCCCAAGAGCATGACCACCCGCTCCGGCAAAACCGTCCGCGTCTACTTCGGCATGGACGGCCAGATACCCGTATCCGACAGGGACGGCCACGGCGCGGGCAAGCTCTCCATGATGGACCTGTACGCCAGCTTCGGCGCTCCCGCAGAAACATGGCACGACCTCACCCACCCGGCGGAACGAGCCGGACGGGAGATGCGCGAAGAGGCGACGATCATGGCGAAAAGCCCACGCCACGCCGCCTGGATGCGCCACCAGCAGCAGATCACCGACCAGATCGCCCGCCAGGCGAAGGCGATCACCCTCATTAACCAGAACGGCGGCGACGAACGCCAGGCGGCCGCCACCATCACCCAGCAGCTCATGCGCGCCGACGACGCGCTCACCGCCCTCATGATCGCCCGCCAGGACGTGATCAGCCGCATCACATCCGGAAACGATGGTCAGGATGGCCAGGAGCAGACGCAGCTGGATGACCTCGACGAGCAGATGACCCGGCTCAGCCACGCCATCACCACCCTCGAAGACCACCTGCACACCCTCAGCCAAGCAGCCCGCGACCAGCAAAAACCACACCAGGCCGAAGGGCCACGACGATGAAAGCCCCGCCTTTATGACCCCCACCGCCCCGCATCCGGGGCGATGATGGAAGAGACCAGCAAGGCATAAGCAACCAGAAAGGAGCACACCATGCCAATGGAAGAACAAGCCACCCAGCTCATCCAAGAAGGATCGCGCAAGGCGGCCCTCGTCGGAATCCGCGTCACCGCACGCACCATCCAATGGATCCTCAAGACCATCCTCGGCGCGGGCGCGGCCGGACTGGGCAAACTCGACGCCCACACCCAGAAGAAACTGAACACCGGAAGGATGAGCCTGAAAAGACTCAACCAGATCACCGGCGGCCAGATCAAACGGTTCGACCTGGACGAGAAGCAATCCAAACAGCTGGCCCGCCAGCTGCAACGCTCCGGCATCAACTTCAACCTCTCCCTCGACAAGCAGGCCGGCACCGGGATCATCAGCTACCCCACCGCCTCAGCCCCCTTCGTCCAGGACGCCATCCACCGCCTCAGCCCGACCATGAGCAGCCAGGACATCCAGGAAGCGGTCATGAACGCCGAGCAAACCGCCCAAGCCCTCTCCGACCCAGCCATGCAGACCGTGGCCGGAAACCTCGCCCACATCCGCCAGGAACACGTCCAGGAGCAGACCCAGCAGCCACCCAGCCAGCAGCCGGAAACACCCTCACCCGCCGCACCATCCCAGCCCGAACAGGAGCAGGCAGGGCAGGACGAGCAGCCGGATTACTGGCAGACCACGCCCGCCACAACCCGGCAGAAAAACCTCATCCACGACCAAGCGGAACAAGGCCTCATCGACCAGCAGGAAGCCGAAACCTTCCTGAAAACCAACCCCACCATCGCCCAAGCCAACCAGTGGCTCAACGACCATCCGGCGACCGTGGACCACCTGGACCTGTACGGCGAGACGAACATCCACCAGACCAAACAGGCCAGGAAAGGAGCCAAACTGACGAAAAAGGAGGTCATGGACTCCATCAAGAAAGGAGCAGCCGCACGCACACGCGCCCACGGATCCGGCGCGGCCGCACCCACCCACAAACAGAATCTGAAAACCGGCATCAGCCGGTGAAATCCGTCACGCAAAAAGTTGAAAGGAGAAGACCATGAGTGACACCACGCAAAACCCGCAGCCAGACAAAGGACCCCGCTGGGCGCATATGAGCTTCCCACCCGGATTCGTCCACACCTACCAGATCACCGACCGCAACGGCGACGAATGGGTCAAAGCCCTGGTCACCATGCCCAAAGGCACCTACCTGAACGGCGTGGACGTCGCCTACTACAACCTGGACGTGTTCATGAGCGACCGCATGCTCACCCAGAAAGCCAACCGACAGCCGGTCACCGTCAGCATCCGCGAAGACCGGCAAGTGGAACTGTTCCACGGCCGCGGCGACGAACGCCGCCAAATCCTCGTCATGGACCCCTGGGCGTTGGCCACCGCCATCAAACAAGCCCGCCAAGCGTACGCGCAGACCCTCAGCCAGGAGCAGCAGGACAAGCGCAGCCACATGAAGAACACGCCCAGCTTCGGCGACCCAGACAGCATCCAGGTCACCATCGAAAACGCCGAGCTCGGCCTCTACCCCGACAACACGACCCTCAACCTCAACCAGGCGGACTACATCCTCTCCGGCATCGAAAACGCCAAACAGACCACCCGGTTCCTCCACCCCGCCAGCAGCATCGGCTACGAGAAAATCCACCTGACCATCCACTACCACATCGACGGCGTGGACGGCGAATACAAGGACCGCCTGGACATCGGCGACGGCTACCACGGCATCAGCGACCTGGCCACCACCAACGCCGTCGGAGCCGACGCCGCCTACCGTCAAGTGGCCGACCGCATGCTCCAGATCAGCAGCCGCCCCCTCAGCCAGCAGGAACTCGCCGAATCCCAAGCGGCCATCAGCCACGCGGCCAGCCAGCTGGAAGACAACGCCACCCGCCTCGACGAGCAGCGGGACGACCCCGACTACCAGCAGGAGGCCGCCGCCCGCACCGACCTGGACGAGACCGCCATCCAACAGGCCGCCAGCATCGACGAGTCGGCGATCAACGCCGCGGCCGCGACCATCGCCCGCCAGGCGGACAACCTGCTGGCCGCCCACGCCAGCTGCGAACAGGAAGCCACACGCCTGATGAAAGAATC
>ERZ773028.61-NODE-61-length-99352-cov-7.048632_pt1 | contig 99352 bp, 151 predicted proteins | sample MGYA00511123_ERZ773028 | MGnify/ENA primary metagenome ERZ773028 (study PRJEB29015, sample SAMEA2738134) | human oral metagenome | biome: human oral; feature: human-associated habitat; material: saliva | place: China | collected 2206 ... | reverse complement strand
GATAACAGTACAAATTGTCGTAACGTTATGCATAAATCCAGCTAAAATAGAGAATATTGGCTGTTATAAATCTACTCCAATAGAGGATCTCAATCATCGCAAACTAGTTTACTCTGATAGAGGACTCAATTATCACAGATTAAAATCTGTTCTAATAGAGAAAAGAAGTAGCAAGATAAAGAGATTAGTATAGATTATATAGAGATTAAATAGAATAAGACAGTATATAGCCCCCTCAAAAGAAAGAAATATATAAAGAAAGAAAAGATCCCCCATATAGATAAAATAAAACCCAGAATGAAATTAATCACCCTGGGTTTATATTATCCTTTTACTATCTCTGTAATCTTATTTATTTCTTCAGTACACTGTTTTATGTCTCTCTTAGTGCTAAATGAGAAGCTTAAAGCAGTTAATGCTACTACTATGTAGTGTTTAAATACTAGGTGTGTACCTAGAATAGCGTATGCTATAGAGTTTAGCACATCTGTATTGTATGTGTCTATTGCGCACTTATATAGAGCTCCAGCTGCTACAAGTGTCAAGAATTTTCCTAACAGACTGTATGTGTTATACTTACCTTTTGTAAAGATTTCTTTAAGTAAATCTACTTGTTCATCGCTCAATTTACGAGCTATATCTACTATCTTAGCTATATTCATATTACTTAATTATTTTATACATCATAAATACTAACAGTAACTGTGCGGCTTGTCCAAACATGCCTCCTATAATAGTTGCTGATACATCTAACCAATCAATTTCATTATCATGCTGTTTATCTTTATATACTGCAACTAATCCAGCACCAATAGCAGCAAGAATTGTCCCACATAGACCAGCATAGAATCCATATCGGATGTGCTTTAATCTATTACTCTCAGTCACCCAATGAAATAGATGAGCTAGAGCTTTAATTATATTTTTCATAGTTGCCCTTTTATTTGTTCTACTATATACTTTGCGTCAGGATGTGCGTGATCTGATATTCTCAGCTTAAAGAATTGTTCCCATTGAGACTCTGTACCTGTCATTATGAGCTCTGTTTTAAGTTGTAATGGGAGTACGTCTCTTGCATCTTCAGGTTTAACACCATGATTTACAAGTTGTATATATGCACTTTCAGACTTTTCCCAGGATTTTATAAACTCATTTAAAACTCCTTTAAATGTATCGATTCTAGTGGGCTTTACAACTTCTATTTCGCTGTTAAACTTACCGTTGCTGTAATTACAATATCTTGTAGACTCCATTAAGAAAGAGAACACTCTATGTCTTACAAATGAATCAGCTTGCACTCTGGCGCATGTTAACCTAAATGTTGTGCGTTTTTCATGGAATTCTGTAGGTTCGCATCTACGCTGTAGATCATCAAGTGTATTATTTTCAACCATCACTCTATAATTCGTAGTCACAGCCCATATTGGACTACCATCATTATCTGGATATGGTAATAGATTACATGTAGAATATTTATTGTAAAAATAATGCTGTATAATGTTATCTTTTGAAGATATTAAAAGATATACAGTACCATGCTCTAGTGGAGATCCGTGACCAAGTTCTATCATCTTATCTACAAACTCTTTAGCCGTTTTAGATCTTCCATTTTCGTCATATTCTATCTTATCTAATGACTTATATGCAGTTCTACCAGCTATCTCTATTTGTTCATAGATGCCGAGAAGGTCGTACTTTTGCTCTAGTTTTTCTATTTTGTTTTCTATTAGCTTCATATGCTTGTTTATATATAATATACGCCTAAGCATTTAGTTTAACAATCTATTGTGCTTGTTCATCTGTACAAGGAATCCAATCTTTTTCAGGTTCCTTATATGCAGCATATATAACTTCTACGTAATCTGTGAACTTTAAGTAATAGTTCTATACGTTAGCTTTCTTTGCCATCTTTTACCTCCTCGTACTCTATGTATTCATCTTTACTATCATTTACATCGTATGACTTTAAGAACGCTCCTTTAGAAAACTCCTTCTCGTTTTCAACGTCTTCCTTAGACATGGTAACTTCTTGTCCGTCGAGGTTGAATTTAATGTTGCTGTTACTATCTCTCCGTTCTTTATCAGCCCTAGATTCTTCATACACTCGTACCCCTTCTGACTCAGTAACAATACTGGTTTCTGCAGTTCCCTTTTGTTGAATCCCTTTGTCAATTTCGTTAAGAGATCTTGTAACTTCTTCTTTGTTAACTCGTAATCTGTCATTTAATTCCTTTATAAAGTTTTCTTTTTCTTTGTTGTACTTAGGATCATTGTACATTTGCATAAGTATGTATGATGCATTGTTAAATCCTTCTTGATCTTTTATACGACCATTTTCATCTTTCTCAGTACCAAGTTTATCTACTAAATCTTGAACTTCTTTTAATGTATATCTCTCCAGTACTCCTTTACTATTTACAGATTTTTCTAGAGTATTATTTCTGTATAGATTGCCGTATTTGCTTATTTTCCCCATTGTTCTTAAGATAAATTAAAGTCATTATCGCATAGTTAGCTAAGTCTAAAAGAGAATCTTCTATAGATTCATTTACATAGCTTTTGTTATTCTTGATTAGGCTATTTATACGTTCAACTTTGTTGTTTAATGGTATAGCTGCTGCTACTAATCCAAACTTATCACATAGTGTATCAAAGTTATTTCCATAGTCTTTATTCTTCTTTTCGTATGTTTTATACATACAGTTAACTATGTCTTTAAACATCATTTCTTTTGTTGTACAGTCCATTCTTAAGTCTATATCTTTGTTCTTTTTCAAGCCATCTCAGGGCTCTGATAAACGATTTGTTTTCCAAGCATCCTTTCAGAGTGTGCTATATATCTTGAGCACTCTTTTCCTATTTTATCTCCATTCTCGTCTTCTACGAATTGTATGTATTTCTATTTATCGAGCCACCTGTAATACCTAGAGAAGGCTTTCTTTCTATCTATCGTTGTACTGTATCTATGTATACACTTAAGCATTTGTTTAGCTCCTACTGTACCACAAGCTCTTAGCTCTGATATATTCTCTAAAAAAGACATCACTCCAGCTTCTCCAAACTTATTCTTAAGCTGAGTAAATTCATTTTCTGCTTGTTTATAGAACTGATTATTCTCATCATAGAACGGTGTTAGATCTACTATATAAGCAGAATTTATAGGAGTATTATGAATGAAGTAATACTTACAATTATCAGTTACAGGAGTACTTATAGATCGTAGAGATAAATAGTCAGCATAGTATAATATTGCATTTAACTCTATAGTATTCATTTCTTGTATGATTTATATATACACTCACTTATCCATCCAATATAGTAAGCATAAGGTTCTTGTACATGTACACTAACTACTTCATCCATCTTATCAAATGTATCTAGTAATATATGCATAGCTTCATGAGCTATAGTATTTATTAGATCAGCATCTTTTTCTAATTTAGTATTACCAAATACTTTCAATATTCTTACTACAAATGTAGTATGTCTATTATGTTTATTTATAGCTCTAAAAGAATATGCACTTAGAGTAGGACTTACAGATAAATATTCTTCTGTTATCTCTTTATCGTCAGATGTTAAGAAGTTGTTTATTATATCTTTATTAGTACACTTCTTATTGCATACTGCTATATCTGCATTGTACATTGTTTCGTATATATCTATATTCTTCATAGTTTGTATATAGTTTATATTATATATATCACACCCACCCTACCCCCTATATCACCCATAACGATATTATATCTTCAAAAGTTGCAAATAGCAAAAATATTTCAATTTTGCAACCGATTTTGACTATGTTTACGTTACGCAGTCGTAATTTCACAAAAATATACGCAATATGACAAAGGATTTAAAAGTAATCGAACCATTTTTCAATCTTCAAATTGGAGATAAATTAGCTCTATCAGAAGATGGTAAGTTCTATGTTTTTACAGATAGTGATAGTTCTGTAGATAAAACAGAGGCTGGCGATTCAAAGTTCTCTTTTAGTGCTACATTCAAGATTGACTCTGTATACGCACAAGAGTTGGTAAAGAACGGTTACCTTGAAGAGATTACTTACAAGAAGAGCGAGACTCCATTTAAGAACGTATTTGATGAGATTGATATTATGCTTGAAAGATACAACGAGGAACTTGATAACCTTGATCGTGATTTTGATGACAAGCCAGCTTGTTTAAAGGTTGAAAAAGGCACAGTTTTGAAGAACCTCATTAAGGCTTTAAATCATCTTAAAGAGTTGAAGAAGTAATGGAAGATAGTAAGTTAATTGATCAATCACAGTTGGCAGAAAGCGTTGCTAGTAAGATTGAATATAATTTTACAGACGCATTCTTAGTTAAACTGTTGGATCCGATCAAAGTAAAGAAAGAATTTAGTAAACCAGTCGATGATATGCCTGCAAAGAAAGATAAGAACGGTGTAGAAGCTGTAGACTTTGATAAGGTTGAGACTGAGGTAAAGGAAGTAGAATCCGATTTTCGTAAAGCTGTAGTAATTAAGACTCCGCTTTCTCTAGAACACAAAGACAATATGCCATACGAAATAAATGTTGGTGATGTTGTTCTTGTTAGAAATATGAGAGGCGAGTATTTTGATTTGCTTAAAGATAGTAAGTTAGTTCATTACTACGATATAGTAGCTGTTTGTAAATGATAGATGTAGATTCTATCTCTAGAGAAGTGTCTAAAGAAACAGGATACGATCTAGATGTTGTAAAGAAAGTTTGTCAGCATGTGTTTAAATAGACTGAACAAATAATGAAGTCAGAAGATACAAGTGATATACTTTTTAATAAGCTATTCAAATTTAAGCTTAAGCGAAGATATAAGGATAATAAACAAAAAGAATATACTACAAAATGAAGTACACAAATAAAGATTACGCTAAATATAATATCGATCTCTCAAAGTGTGAGACGTTTGATGATATTATTGTTGCTACTATTGAAGGCAATGTTAAGAATGGTGCTCCACTTGATAAGCACATGTTTGATTTGTATGTAGCAATTATGACACATAATGCTATCCAAGACATGTTAGACACTGTATTAGCTATTGGTAATACAATCAACATTACTAATAACGGTATCGAGATCTGCAAATCTACACCAATCGAACTTGGTAAGAATGAAGTAGCTAGAGTAGAGAATGGTGAAGTTGTTATTAGAAAGTCTTCTTTAATTAGAAGGTTCTGGAATTGGATTACACGTAAAAACAAGTAATTATGAAGAAAGCTATTGAAATTAGAGGCGCTATTTATAACATTACAGAAAATAATGGATTATTTGAATGTGCAATAATTCCTTCGGTATGGTTATCAATGGGCGATACATTTGTAGCACAAGATGATATGGATGTGTCAATGAATGGCAAGGTATACAATATTAAGAAAGATGATATTGTTTTTACATTCCGCAGAGGTAAAGATACTGCCGAAATTGTAACATTTAGAAATGAAGCTATTGCTAACTATATCAAAACTCAGATCGAAGAGCGTAATAAGAGTAATGAAGAAGCTAATTGTAGCTGCGATTGTGCCAAAAGTGAATCTATTGGTTAAATTTAACAGATTATCCACGCTGTAAAGATGGATTGACTATAAAATTAATTTTCATAAGCTCTATCAAAGAGCTAACATCGCGGGGTGGAGAAGAGGTAACTCGTTAGGCTCATAACCTAAAGATCGCAGGTTCGATTCCTGCTCCCGTAACTACGATTTTCATAATTTTAAACATTTTATTTTCATAAATAAATTAATTAGAATTTAATTAAAATTATCTGCTTTGCATTTATATCAAAGTAAATGAATTAATCAATAAATATTCTAACATAGATAAAAAATTTTTTCATACAAGATGGTGCAGCATCTATAAAATCTGCACATTACGCTCCATGGTGTACGGTGGCACTGGCGGTCTCTAAAACCGCGTATCCTTTGAAGATGACAGGGTGGGTTCGACTCCTACTGGGGCGTCATGTTTTTGTCCTATGGTGTAATGGCTAGCACAGGAGGCTCTAACCCTCTTAGTCTGGGTTCGAGTCCTAGTGGGATAACAATTAACTTAAACAATAAAATTAATACGAATGGAACTAAAAATTAAAAGATTGAATGATAAGGCTGTATTGCCTATACGCGCACACAAAGGTGACGCAGGACTTGACTTGACAGCAACTGATATTACACTTGAGCCAAATGATTGTGGTCAGACAGTTGTTGTATACCATTGCGGTCTAGCTGTTGAAATTCCAGAAGGCCATGTTGGTTTAGTGTTCCCTCGTTCTTCTATTTCTAAGAAGTCTATGTTTTTGACTAATGCTGTAGGTGTAATTGATTCTGGTTATCGTGGCGAGATTACTGCTAAGATGCATGTTACAACTGATGCTGCTCCAGCTGTATACAAGGTTGGTGAGAGATTTGCTCAGCTGATTATCATGCCTATTCCAGAAGTTACTATTACAGAGGTAGCAGAGCTTAGTGATACAGAACGTGGTGAAGGTGGTTATGGTTCCAGCGATGAGAAATTGAGCGCACCTGATGCTGAGACAGAGAAGACTCAAGACGTTGAGAGTGCTACTGATGAGGCTACTATGGCAGCGGCTGACTCCGCAAGCGAGTCTGAGATAGCTGAGTAACGCGTGACAAGGCTATGCGGAATGGCGTCGAGCGTGGTACTGGCAAAATTCCGACGGTAAGGGGATTACACAAAATGTGTAGTTCCCTTTCCTTGTTTGTATGATTATATAAATTATAGCACATGAAAAAATCAAAACTTTTTGGTTCCAGACTTGTGGAAAATGTACTAATACCAAAGACTCCTAAAGTTATTATGTTTAGTGATAGCGATAGTATTACTAGACAAGTATTTGAAGAAGGAGATCTATTAGATGCTAATTCCATAAGGAAGATATTATTAAAAGGTGGATTTAGTTCTGGTGGTCATAATGGCGGAGGTGGTGGTAATTTACCTCCTATTGATTATGTTGATCTTAAAGCGTAGATAGATAGACTTAAGAACTACATAGATGGTAAAGATAATATTATAAATGACGCACGTAGACTTATAGAAGCTAATACTGCAGGTATAGAACATAATTCCACTTCTATAAAAGAATTACGCAGCATTATAAACAACTTTAATATAAGTAATGTTTTATATGTTGGCGAAGTTGAGCCAAGTACAAAAGATGTACTATGGCTAGACACCAGCGATGGTGTACATTTAGATAGCTCTAATTCAGATGAGCTATTAAAGATTAAAGAGGCTATTAGGGATATATACTCAAACATGGGTACTATAAACAAGATGATCCTTAATGGTATTGTAGCTGGAGATTCTAACTCCAGTGCAAGGCAAATGATTATGCGTACAGCAGATCCTATTAGACCTACTGAGATAACAGAAGAAACTCCTACTAATACAGATCCTGCACAGCCAAATACAGCTGGTGTAGAACCTACAGTTAACCACATATCTATAAAGATGGATACTGCTATTAATTTTAGCAAGAATAGACAGAATCTTATAGATGGTGAACTTCTGTATTATACAGATAGAAAGAAAGTTGTTCTGTATAAAGATGGTAAGTTTAATGTAGTAGGGAGTGAATAGTCTTCTGGAGGATCAGGTGGTGGTATATCTGTAGAAGATTTATATGCTACACATCTTGATCATCTTACATTTACTGATGGAGATTCTGCTTATAATGTACAAGTTGATTAGAGTGGAAAAATAACTGTAAGAAAAAAGATTGCTTAGACTACAAAGGTTGGTAATGTTGATCCTGCATGGAAAGTATATGTTGATCATTTGTTATGTATAAACGAAGTATATTGTGGAGGTGTAAACAATGATAACCAGATATGTAGTCATAACTTTATAGAGCTTGCAAATGGTTCAAATAGTGACATTAACTTAAATGGTTTAATGTTGTTATATACAGATGGCACTCTATATGGTAATGGCCATAATGGTTTTAAGTGGAAAACTCTTAAGCTTGATGGTATTATAAAAGCTGGTTCTACATATTTAATACGTGGACAGAGATGTAATACTACCAAGAGTGCATTTATAGAAGTTAATTCATATGATCAGATATGGATGGATGGTGATAATCCAATAGGATTTAGTCAAGATGCCTCAAGCTTCTATCTATGTGTTGGTGATATTGAAAATAATTGGGTGTATGATCAGCAAGGTAATCCACTTGATAAGGGAGAGTTAAAGTCTCCATGGAATAAGAATTTTACATACCAAGGATATATTGATAGCTGTGGATTTGGTTCAGGTTCTGTATATGAAGGCGATGCTACATTCTAGGTTAATAGTACAGATAATGCTAAAGATTGTGTATATATAAGGTGGTTTATGCTTGAACCAGCTAAACAAGGTAATAAGGCTTATGGTGCAAGAAAGACTAAGTCTTTATGGACATATATAAACATGAACACACAGACATAGTTTGTAGGAAATGTTCCAATGTATTATTATCCAGATAGTCTTAAGCAAAGATTTACACCTAAAGCTTCATGGGAAGGTAAGAACTTCTTTACTAATAAAACTTCATTTGATCCATTTAAACCTAATTGTCTAAGATGTACATTTGGTATATAGGCAACTGTAGATACAGCTAATCACAAACTTGCATCTAGGTGTTTTAATTGGGTTTCAGTTGGTTGTTACGATGAATATCTACAGTATAGAAAACAGGGTGATACTGGATGGGCTACTGTTAGATCTATAACAAAAGGAGATAGTTTAAACACGGCTAATATAAATCATTTTATAGATCATTATGATAGATTGAGATGGAGAACTCCAAGTGGTACTTGGGTTACTACTCACAAAGTTGTTCTAAGTAATATATTTGAAGAAGGTGTATATGAATTTAGGGTAGGTAGATATAATGACGATTCATATAAGAGTAAGATATATACTACAACTGTTATAACATCAGAGCATGTAGATACATACGGTTTTACATTTATACAAGAAACAGATCAACAAGGATTTAGTTGGTTAGACTATAGGCCATGGGTTAGATCTGCTGGTATGATAGCTAAAGAAGATTTTGACTTCTTAGTTAATACTGGCGATATAGCTTAGAATGGAAATAGAGAAAATGAATGGATAGATTATTATAGTGCGTTAGATATGCATATTCCAAATAAAACAGAGATGTTTACTATTGGTAATAATGATCTATGTAGTGAGAATCCAACATTACTTACAGATGGTGAAGACGCTACATCAAAGTTTAATCATATTAATGTATTAAAATATTTTACTTTTGAACTAGATCCAGATTTAGATTATTCTTTTGAGTATAATGGAAATAGGTACCCATTGTATTCATTGTATTACTTTAAGTATGGTAAATATGGATTTGTATGTTTAAACTCAGAAACTTCAGAAGCTTCTAGTAAGACTTATATCGGCACAGCTGATGCTTAGTTTACTAATGCAGCTAATGCAAGTATAGAGAATTGGTTTGAAGCTCTTATAAATAAGAATGTATTTACTGTTAAACCTTTTGTGTATATGCACGAAATGCCATTCACGATGGTTACTTGGTAGTTTATGAAAGGTAGTGCTGGAAGAGAAGGTTCTCATTTAAATGTATATAACGCACAAGGCAAATATAGATTCTCTAGATTGTTTAAGAAGCATGGAATAAAGATGGTGTTTGGTGGACATAAACATACTTACACGTTAAGCAAACCTATATATGACGCTCCAGAGAATTATATTACATCTGATAATAAAGCTAATCCAGCTGTAGATATAATGGGAGATGTTAATGATACTTTATCAAGGCGACCAGTAATTTAGGTTACTAGACAATAGGATATTGACCCATCTAACAACTATGCTAGATATGAGCTTGTAGACAAAATAACAGCTCCTACGTATGTTATGTCATAGGCTACAGGATATAAGTTAGTATCTAATAAAGAACAACCATCAGGTGATGAATATACAATTCCATGGTTGTTATCATACTTTAAGGCAGCATCTAATGCTACAGCTCCTAATGAAAATAGAAAATAGCATTACCCAATGTACATTAAGTTTAAAGTATTCCATGATACAGTTCTTGTACAAGCTAAATAGATACATGGAGTATGGGATGTTAATGAGGATAAGAATACAGCTAAGTGGGATCCAAATAAACAAATATCAAATCTAACGGTTGTTGGTATGACTTGTGAACCAACTACAGAAGCTGATAAGGCTGCTTACAACGTAAATGATCCTAAAGAATACGCAATAACTCTTTAATCTTTTAATAATGAATAACTTAAAGAAATTTAATACCGATCGTAGCAAATGGGAGATATTAATGAGTAGCGATGCCAAAGGAGTGTCGCTAACTAATCCCAAAATGCTTAAAGCTAACGAATCGGTAATATCAGTAGATACTGCTATTGAAAGATTAAAAGATGATCTTTCTATAGCACAAGGAAACATATCATGGCTTGCACTTCATGGTGGAGGCGGATCTGGTGGCGGTGGAGGAACAGCGCCATCAGGTGAAGAATTATCAGTAACAATAAAGGTTAATAATAAAGAATCAAATTCTACTATTAATATGGGAGAAGATGGTTTATAGGTTAACATTGAAGGTATATCTGTTAAATATAATAAGCCTTGGGAAATATCAGCTTATGTTGGTAGTACGAAGGTATATGCTACATCAGTAAATGCATCTAATAGTATATTCTTTATACCTTATACAAATATTGCAAATTCATTAAACAACCATACTGGTAGACTCGTTATATCAGCATCTTATAATGATGATGGTAACGGTGTATATGGACAAGGGCAGTGGAGCGGTTCTGTTATTGATAATAACATTATATTGAAATGTGAAGACGTTGCTGCTTCATTAACAACGCTTAATACATCATTTATTAAACTACAATATAGTGTTGGTACTATTGGATAGTATACATTAGATTTAACTATACAAGGAAGTAGTAATACTATTTAGAAGTCTTATGATATAAGTGTAGCTTCTACAAACCAATAGACTAATTCTATAGAATTATCTGATTTATTTACAGAAGATACAAAATGGATAGATGTATATACAGTAAAACAAACCCTTACCAATAAGCAAGATTAGAATATAAGTAAAACTATTAAATCTTCATTAACCCTTGTATCAAATAACATTATGATTTCAACTAATGTTATGAGTAATGATTAGAATAATCCAGTAGAGGTTAATATGGATGGTAGTTTATATCTTGAGTTTACTCCATACGTATCACAGTTAACATCGTTTAACTATGATATATTTATTGATGATACTCAAGTTAGATCTAATCAACCAGGTATATTTGCACAAACTATTAAAGATTATATCTCAGTATCAAATAAAGATTTTGCTGTAAAAGATAAAGTTTCAAAAGTTAGAGTAATAGTTAAAGCTGGAGACAAAACAGCTGAAGCTACATATTATATAAAGTTTGTAAAATCAAAAGTTAATTATATAAACGATACATTTAATATGTACAATAGTTGTATCTTTGATATGACTGCAAGAAACTTTAATCAAGGCACATACGAATTTCCATATAGCAACTCTTTATACAAACTTAAATCAAAGACTGCTAAATCTAATATGTCTACTATTAAATAGAATGTTAGATCTACTATTAGTGTTAAAGATACTGGAGAGTTTTATTATAGAGTAAGTAATGGAGCTACTGGTATTATAAATAAGTTTAAGCTTGATAATTCAGACTATAAGTTTGATGACTTATTATCATCACTAGGTGATGTATACACTATATGTCTACACTATCACGCTGACTATCATCCAGATGACAATAGAACTATACTGTTCTCTGGAGATGTGTCTGTTGCCGATAATAATCTAGGTGATATTACAAATGGTATATCAATAGACGTGCATGGTCTGTATATAGATAATCAGAGAGTTCTTGAACTAGAAGATAACATTGACAATGATATTGCTATCGTTTGTTATTCGCAAATAGTTGATGGTAATGTAGAATATATTGTTAAAGTATATCTAGATGGTGTAGTATCGGCTGTACGTAAATTATCAACCAGAATAAAGATGGGTGATAATATATACGTAGGATGTAGAAGATATGTTAAAGGAGGTAAAGAGTATTTAATAAATAAGTGTGATACTAATATATATAGTATTAGAATTTATACAGAAGCTCTTAATGAGTTTGATATAATGTGCCAGCATATAAACAATATTATAGCTACAAACTATATTAATAGTGCACCTAATTATGGTAGAATTGACGCAGAGCTGAAAAAGAACTTCTGTTCAAGAGATGCTGATGGCAATATTAAGTCTTTACTATATAATCAAGAAGTACAACAATACTCTATAGACTTCTTACTCGATTCTAATAATAGGCTTGATATAAATAAGCTTTCTGAGAACGCTAAAGAGATAGGTGTCCCAATCATGCTTATTGATGTTAGTAATGACTCATCATGGTCATTCAACTCGTTTGTTAAATAGCAATCATCTTCTTCTGTAACATTGCCAGAAACTGAAAATAAAGTTGTTCAGTACTGGGATCCTATTGGTATTAGCAATGATGGTTCAAATACAGATAATACAGTAAAGACTATCAAGAATGCTACTATAAGCCTTTAGGGTACATCTACTCTTAAAGACTCTGTAAAGAATCTAAATATAACGTTACCAACTGGTACTGTATTTACACCTAAGTCAACATGGATACCAGAATAGACGTATACGTTAAAAGCTGATATTGTAGATAGTTCTCATGCTAATAACGCTGCTATTGGTTCATTTATAAATACCGAACTTGGTAAGAAGAATAATCCTTATTTCCCATTTGATCCAGCAGCATTAAAGAATGTGTATGATTCTCAGTATGTTAAAACACAACAGCCTACAGCTACACTTAAACATACAGTTGAAGGTTTCCCTGTGTTTGTTATTATAAAGTTCTATACAGACGCTCAGAATACATTATCTGTAACTCCTCTTGGAGTTTATTCATTCAATATTGGTCGTGATGCTCATAGAAACTTAGGTTTTAAGTAGGTCAAGTCAATAAAGAATGCTACTGATCACAATCCACTTTAGGTTACAACATTCCCATTCTATGCTGACAATGTAGAAGTAGACGAAACGTTTGATCAAGATAAATCTGCCTGGATTGAGATTAAAGATACTAACTCACTTGTTGGATTTGAAAGAATAACAAATAGTCTTCCAGAAGACCTTGATACAAGTAAAGGTGATTTCTGGTAGAATGATGAGAACATTCTAAATCAGAAGTATGAAGTTAGATTCCCAAGTGGTAAAAGAACTTCAGATTATCCAGGATTTAAAGAATTTGTATCAAACATCATGAAACTTCCTATTGAAGGATGCTATTCGAGTGATGTTAATGGAACTAACACAATTCCTATGATCTCTGGTTCTTATGATCAATATACAGTTGATTCTAGTGGTAATTATAGTAAACTAAATAGAAAGCAATAGATTATAGTTGACCCTAATAGTATTAGTGACGATATGGGATTTAGTGTAGATAGTGCTTTCAAATACTTTATTATATGTAACTACTTTGGCCTTGTAGATAACTTTGGTAAGAACTCTACATATAGAACATGGAATGGATCTACATTTTATGTTGATTTCTACGACCTTGATACTGCTAATGGTAGTGATAACCAAGGAGAGCTTAAGATTGATCCAGACGTATGGATTAAGTATATAACAAATTAGGCTACATCTGAGAATGCTACACAAGGTATGTAGTATGTCGCTGAAACATTTAATCATGATAAAGGTCTATCTAAAACTACAGTATCTGCAAATACTAATAAGTTATGGCTTTCTCTTGATACCCCATTCACAAAAGCAAAGTGGAGAGATGGTCAAGATACAGTAAACTCAATATATGCTCAGTATTGGTATGAGTTTAGAAGTTTCACTGAAGCTTTAGCAAATGCTAATGGTTATGATACATTTATGAATTACTTTACAGATAAGTATTTCGTAAAACAAACAGAGCTTTGTGGGTCTCTTATATTTAATTATGACTATAAGCTTAAATACATGCTTTAGTTTACAAGCAATGTTATTACAAATACTAAAGATATTGTAAAGTTACATGGTCGTAAGGTAGCTCATAACAGAACATGGCTTAAGAAGCACGTTATATTCTTAGATAGCTTGTTTAGATGGAGAGATATGTCAAAGAGACAAGCAGCTATGACGTTTAAGAACAATACTGACGTTACAGTTAATGCTACTGTCGCTGGTACTTAGGTTGATGCTTTACCAGTAACCTCTAATTGCCCGGTTATATCAAGAATAGCTGTTGGTGATACCGTTCAAGCATTCTACTTCTTGCCAAATAATACAAAGACTTATGTTAGTGTTGGTAATATGCAGCAAGGTGGTCCTTATACCTGGACTATGAATAACTCTAATTCAATTATAGAGTTAGGAGATAAGCTTACTCCATTGTATAATATGAAGATTAGTTCTATTGCTAAATCTATAAACGAATTAAATATTGATCCTCTTGGTTTGCCAGCTATACACACATTAGATATGCATAACAATAAGTACTTTAGTGGACAGTTTAGTCTCGATGTATTTAGACAAGCAAGCGTATCAGAGGTTAGAACTATAAACTTTGCTAATACAGCATGTGCTATTAGTGGAGATTCATTCTACTTGGATATAGAATAGAATCCTGGAACTACTAATGCTAAAACTAAATTTACAAAGTTAACTGATATTGATATATCTGGTAGTAATTGTATTACTAATATATTTATACCAACAAATGTGCCTTTGTAGAGTCTTAATATCACAAATAGTAATATTATGGATTTAAGGCTTATACATCAGCAGTATCTTCCAGATGTGGATCTATCAGGCTGTAATAACTTAAGTTCTGTATATATAGAAGATTGTAATACTATTAAAGAGTTAAATCTTACTGGTTATGCAAACTTGAGAAGCGTTAAGATTACACATTGTGAAAACTTATAGAAACTTATAGTTGATAATAACCTAAATCTTGAAATAGTAGATATTGAGAACTGTCCTAATTTGTCAGATGTAAAAATCACAAATAACACATAGTTGATTGGTGGTAGAGAAGACAACTTCGTAACATTGTCAGACTTAAATAGTTTAACAAATGTTAATCTATCTGGTAACAATAATTTAAAGACTGCTAATATTACTAATTGTAATCAATAGAATATACTTAAGTTGTATTTAAACAACACACAGATTAGTAACTTTAATAACAATCAACTTCTTGATTTATCAGATTTTTCAAGTATACAAGAGTTTAATATACAGTATAATACTGGTATTAAAGAAATTCAATTCTCTACAGATACAAGTAGACCAGCATATATAACAAATACTTTTGAAAAATGTATAAATTTGTTAAGAGTGTATGGTAATATAATTGTTAAGTGTAATAGATGTTTTAGTGGGTTATCTAAATTCTCTATACATGGAACTACAAGTACTGTTAATTTCCAAGGTAAGAATGTACAAGCTATAGCTGATAATACGCATGTTGTAAAACTTCCAAGTGAAGTGCTTACAAACAATGCTATTCCTGATGATAGTTTTGTTATGCCTATAAATGTATCTAACAAGTAGACTAATATTACATTCCAAGATATTAATGATGCATCGCTTATGTATAATAATACAGCATGTACTTTATTTGATATATATTATACATTACAGAACTTAGGATCACTTAAGAATCTTGATTCAATGTTCTACTTTGTGTAGAATGCTAAGTTCCAAAAAACAAATCAAGCTGACAACTCTCCTAATAGGTATATGTTTAAGCTTGCTAAAGGTATAACATCTTTACATGATACATTTACTGGATGTTGGGGTAACAGTGCAGTATTATATTCTCCTCACTTTGTGGGAGATGATGTTACTGTAGATGACGGTTTATTTAGTCCACTTGTAGATTCTATTGTTAATATAAGTGATATTTGGACTGGACCAGTAACTGGTGTATTTGATAGATTTTTGTTTAGACATAGCTCTAAGAATTATAAGATAAACAATGCCGAATATTTCTTAAGCTCTACAAACAATATAATTGTAAATAATACAAATACATTAAATACGTCTGATGTATTTAATACAGCTGTAAAAGATAATCTTGATGAATCGTTTAAAACTAATGCATCTCTATATGGTAACCTTAAAGACTTCTTTAAAAACTTAACAAGTCTTAGTAGTATAAATAGATTTGCAAATGCTAATTATATAGATTACGATACAATAAATATAACAACAAACGTTTATTAGGTATACGCATCGTTTATTGCTAAATATGGTCATGGAACAATTAACTTTACAAATATATTTAAGAATCCTCAATATGTTGCAAGAATAAATGGATTCTTGTCTAATGAAAAATTAAATGGCGGTGTTACATTTAACATAAACAACGACTCTTTTAAAGGATTCGTAAATCTAACATCAATAGATTGTATAGATAACAATTATAATTAGAGTACATTTGGTTCTGGTTGTACTAAGGTTGTTAGTGGTCAATTCCCATATGATATATTTAAGAATTGTCCTAAACTTTAGAACTGTTGTGGATTCTTTGCATATACAATAATGCCTAATTAGATAAATGGTAACCACGTAGAGCTTCCAGGTTCATTATTCTTAAACAACACAAAGCTTAATAATGTTACAGGATTATTTAGAGATGTTAAGTTTACATACAAGTTAACATCTAATGGATTTGCTAACTGTCCTAATCTTTAGTATGCTAATGGTATATTCTCAAACTCATCATACTCTGAAAGTAATCAGAGTTATATTCCATATAAACTATTCTATCATGGTAGTAGGACTATAAGTAATACTTACTATGGTATACAAGATGGAACATTAACAATCGATACTGAGTATAGAGATAACGTAAAGGTTATTGTATACAATATAGTAAGAGAAGATGGTAGTGAAGTTAAGATGGAGAATACCAATAATGTTGTTAAATGGTTTAGTAAGAATGCTGGTAATTGGGAAGAGGTAGCAAACCCAGAAGGTGTTTTATACTTTAAACAAGTTGTATCTACTGAAGCTCCAAATACATCAATATTAGGTTTATAGAATGCATTTGCAAATAGTAGAATAGAGCCGTATATAAACAGTGATCCAGAGTTAATACACAACGAGAATTATAATCCATTTAAGTTTATATACAAAGGCGGTATTATTTCTACTAATACAAGCTATGATAATATTGATGAAACTATAATGTGGTCTTATGATGGAATAACTACCAAGGATAATAAACATAACGGTGATTATGAGCATGATTCTAATACAATATTAGTATCTATAGGACAAGGTAATAACGTCGTTAACGGAAGCTTAAACTTCTGCTGCGCTCCAGACTTATTTAGATATTGCAATGGTAATTGTGATATTACAAGTATATTTAATAAATGTGGTCCACAATGGCCACATTACAATGAAGCTGGACTTAGAGGTAGAATACCAGACATATTGTTACTTCCATTTAAGAACTTTAAGAAAGACTTAACAAATATGTTTAACTCATGTTCAAGTCTAACCAGAGTATCAAAGAGTAGCAGTAGTAGTGATATATATGTAATCCCACCACACTTATTTGAATACGCTCCTAATATAACATCTCTGAATAGTACGTTTGCATATACATCTGTATATCCAAATCAAGTATTTACAGCATTTGATTATATATCAAATAATACTCTTGGTAATATTAGTAGAGTATTTGCTATGGTTAAAGCTCCAGAGAGTACAGCTGCTAATCCTGTAGTATTTAACTCTGTATTCCAGAAGTTTACTAACTTAATAGATATAAATAGCGCATTTGTTTAGGATTATGTAAATTATTCTAATCAAGGATACTTTAAGTTCATATCAGTATTCCCTTCTAATAGATATACAAGTGCGTCACAATATTCTCGTAATCAGAGATTTAGTAATGTATTTAGTGGTTATAGTAGTGCTTGTGTAGTACACGAGAATCCAAAGACATTGATTAATAATAATATAACAAATAATTATAAAACCGTATAATGGATGCGGGATTAAATTAATATAAAATATGAATACAGCAAAATTAGTTAATTCCGCACTTACTGGTGGCGGTTTAATATATCCAGAAAATCTTAATGTTATTATAGGTAACGAAGATCATGGGTATCCAAAAGGTTATGTACTAGACGCTAATGCAGTAGCTAGTTTAACACCTTCAAATGGAGGCGAAGGAAACACACAAAATGAAAACAAAATAGCAACAGTTTATAAAAATCCAACAACTGGATATAACAATATAATATTTGATGGTGACAACAAAGCTGCAAATCTAATATTTAGATATAAAGAAAATTTATTACAAGCTTATAATTGTATAATAAATGGATAGTATAATATCGTAGGAGGATTTAGAAATTTTATATTAGGATCATCTAACTATATAAAAGGTAAGAATAATATTAGCGTCGGTGTATCAAAATATAGTTTTATTGTAATTACTGCTAAGCTTGGAGAAAACAAATATTAGACGAATGTAAAAATAGATAGTGAATATGGCAAATATGTACTTAGTTATTTAACTGGTAATTATCATACAGCGTTTTTATTTAAGAATATTGAAGATAAAAATAAATTTTAGAAACAATTTGATAACCCTAAGTTTTATTTTCATTAGCTTCATGCTTCAAAAGAAGATGGTAATGAATATGTTATATTAGGATCCGGTTTTTTAAAAAATTTTTATGATCAAGGGTATAATTCGATATTAATAGTTGGAAATGAAATTTCTGGAGATAGAAATATAGTTGCAGGAAGAAATAATGAAATAACTGGAAATTCATCAATAGCTAATGGCGATTATAATCGTATTTTTAATGATAACTCTATAACTTCTGGTTTAGGGTTAGTAACATATAATTATAGCGAATCATCATTTGGTTGTTTTAACGACTCAGTTAATAGTAATACAAAATCAGGAGAAGCAGTAACAGATGAATAGGCTGTAAAAAAATCTACTATATTTAGTATCGGAGATGGAAGCGTTGACAAAAGATCAAATGCTATAGAAATTAAATATAATGGCGATTTATACATATAGAACATTGGTGGATATAATGGTTCTTATTCAAAATCACTAAATGCCAAATCGTTATAGCAAGTTATCTCTGATATAGAAACAGCAGTATCTCTAAATAGTAATGGTCCTTGGGATGTAGATATAACATCAGAATTTGTCAATGGTAATGTTACTATAAAACCATTATCAATGTGGACAGTTAGTCAAGGCGTAAAGCGTGTTTATTTTGAAGCGGATCTAAAGCAAGGTGATATAATTACCATTCCAGATTCTCTTAGAATGTATGTTGGTTGGAAGATTTCTGACAATAGGTTTGGTATGGCAGACTGGAATACTGCTGCTAAGAAATATACAGTTACTACGGATAATCATTATGTAATATTGATAGCTACAGCAAATGATAATCCTGGTGTTCAAACTAATACGTTACCATCTTACGGAAAAGTAGTGTTAAGAACATCTAATCCAGAGTTCAAACCTACAGCTCAAACTGAAGCTAAGAAAGATCACACTAATGATGATAAGGTTATGCGTGGTATAGCTCACCAAGGTTTCCATAAGCTAGAAAGAGCTAACTCTTTAGCTGCATTTAGAGCTGCTGCAAAAGAAGGTTGGAGATATGTAGAGACTGATACATATATGACAAAGGATGGTAAGTTTATCGTTAGCCACGATGATAATGTTCCAGTTGGTTATACAAATGGAGCGGTAACACTTACAGATAGATCTTATAAATATGGAGATCACACTTTAGCTGATATACTTGCATTTCATGGTCCAAATGGAGAGAATGTTGATACTCTTGAAGAATTTTGCCAGACGTGTAAAGAATGTGGCCTACATCCATATATAGAAATAAAACAAGGTATGATGTGGCAGGGTAACACTATCGATACTACTAATCCAAGATATAATGGTAAGCCGTATGCTATAAAACTTCTTGACATTGTTAATAGATATGGTTTAAGAGGAAATGCTACATTTATATCTTCAACTGCATATACATTAAGACTTATGGCTGACAAAGATCAAAGTTATAGATATGGTATTGTATATTTCGGTAAAATTGGAAGTAGTTTTAGTGAATGGACAACCCTACTTAATCAGGTAAATGAGTTTAATACCGATGCTGCTGCTTCTAAGGCTTATTTGTTTGCAGATGTAAACATTGATAATCTTAAAACTGCAGAAGTTGGATCAGTAGACAAACTTGCTGAAACTGGATGTTAGCTTGAAGTATGGACAGTTAAAATCAAGGAAGATCTTGATAACTTAGATCCATATGTAACTGGTGTTACAAGTGATAATATACATGCAGGTGAAATATTAGCTAAGAAGATTTAATAATGTTTGATATACAAGGTGGTAAAATAAAGCTTAGTACTTAGGATTTAGCAATACCCCCATTTAAGGAGTATTATAATAATGCTGAAGATAAATCTTAGGCACTAAAATAGATTGAATATATCATTTGGTTATATAAATGGAATAGTCCATACGAGGCTTATCCAGAGAAAGAAAGATAGTCTGTTGTAGGCAAAGATATGTTCAATGATGATAAATATAAACCTACTGCCGAAATGAAGATATTAGCAAAAAGGTTTCAGGAGTTTCAATAGACTCCTGGAACTAGATTGCTTTAGTCTTCATAGTCAGCAGCAGAGGGATTAATTGAAACTCTGAATTAGTATTCAGAAGGTAGTATGGATATAGACACAGCACTTAAAATCACACGAATACTTAAAGATGTTAGTGGAGTAGTTAAATCATTAGATATAGCTATGAAGCAAGCTAAGGCAGAATAGCTTGAATCTGGCAAGGTTAAAGGTGGTGGTATTATCGGTCTATATGAAACAGTTAAATAATTATGAAAGATTTTGAATTAGGTGCAGTCTGGTTTGGATCAGATGACAAAGATAAAGACATATTAGATCAAAGCAATATAATGCATTGTTTGTTAATAGATAAAGAAACTGGTTTAAAGTATGTGTTATCGTCAAGTATTAAAGATAGTAGATCTTTATATAAAGAAGGAACTAATGACTTTAAAGAAGATGTAAATTAATTATGGTTGACTTTAATAAGAAGATTTATAATAGTGATAAATTTAGATAGGCAGCTATATTCTTTAAAGAGCACGGTGCTTATACACTAGCTCCTCCAGGGACTACTGATTATATAAAGTACTGGGATGAGGAAACTAACAGATGTCTATATGGATATGTTGCTCCTGATGGTGATGCTATAAGTGGATATAATTACTTTTATCTTAACTATAGCCCAATTATGAAACTTAGCGAAGTTGAATATACAGATAGATATGGTAATAAACGTACAAGACGTGAACGTATATTAGAGTTCCCAAACTTCTGGGATTATGACTACTATTACTTTAACGCCATAGAAGAAGCTGAAACTGAAGGTAAGCATTTAGTTGTGCTTAAATCAAGACAGCGTGGATACTCATTTAAAGGAGCATCTATGTTAGTACGTAATTATGAGTTAATACCTGGATCTAAAAGTTTTGCTGTAGCTTCAGAATAGAAGTTCTTGATTGGTGATGGTCTTCTTACTAAAGCTTGGCAAATAATGGATTTTATAGATAAAAACACAGCTTGGTCAAAACAACGTCTTACAAGTACACGTATGGAACGTGTGTCTGGTTTTAAAATTACAGATGAGTTTGGTAAATAGACTGAGCAAGGTTATTTATCTAGTATAACAGGTATCACACTTAAGAACGATCCTGAGAGACTTCGTGGTACTCGTGGTAAACTTGTACTATTTGAAGAGGGTGGTAAGTTTCCTAATCTTGAAACAGCATGGCGAGTTGAACAGCCTGCTGTAGAAACTGACGACGGTGTAGCTTTTGGTCTTTTGATCGCTTTTGGTACTGGAGGTACAGAAGGTGCGAGCTTTGATGGTCTTAAGAATTTATTCTATAAGCCAGAAGCATTCAACTGTTTGGCTTTTCCGAACATTTGGGATAATGGTCAAGAGTAGACTAAATGTGGATTCTTTGTTCCGTCATGGTCTAATATGGAATCTACAGACAAGAGTGGTAAGTAGAGATTCATGGACAAGTACGGTAATAGTCTTAAAGAGAAAGCTGTCGAAGAACTTATTGCTCAGAGAAACAAAGTAAAAGATGGTGGTGCGTCTTAGACTTCTATTGATAGATTTATATCAGAGCGTCCTTTAAAGCCTCAGGAGGCTGTATTGGAACTCGGTAAGAATATCTTCCCTAGATAGTTGTTAATGAATCAATTAACACGTATTAGAACCAACGAGAAGTTGCGAAATATGAAACATATAGTAGACTTAGCTTGGGACGGAGATGGATAGGTTAAAGCTACTGAAAAGAAGTCTGGAGATATAACAACATATCATTTGAAGAAAGATGATAAACCACATGGTTCTATTGTGATATGGGAATATCCAATTAAAGATCCTCCATTCGGGCTTTATATAGGGGGCTGCGATCCGTGCGCGTAAGTCAGCGGATATAAAATCGGGTAAAAACGGGAAACATCTAGAACAGACAATTCCGTGCTAATCATACTGATTGCGAAAGGCGGTATGACAGTGTAACGCATAGATGGTGAATAAATATAATCCATCCACGAACACCCGACACTTTTATAGTGATGATGTATGCTGGGCTATATGGGAACATGTAGAAGTATAGATAAAAAGCTATACGATAACACAACCGACGACCACGACGAGTCTTTTACAAACTCTTTGGGATCAACATTTATATTTAAACGTGTTAAAGCTGGAGAAGCTTGGAACGACGTTATTGTAGCAGAATATTCAGGACGACCTGATACTGCTGAAGAGTACTATGAAAATGTACGAAAGCTTTTAATCTTTTATAATGCAAGATTATTATTTGAAAATGAACGTAAAGGTATTTACCCTTACTTCACAAATAAACATTGTGATTATCTATTAGCAGATTAGCCAGATAAGATAATCTCAGAAGTATTTAAAGATTCAAAAGTACAAAGAAGAAAAGGATGTCATATGACTAAGTCTATTAGGGCTTATGGTGAAGGATTAATACTTGAATGGCTTATGGATGAATTTGAGCCAGGACATCCTAATATAGAAAGAATATATAGCGAACCTTTAATAGAAGAGCTTATAGAGAATGACGGCATAAAGAACGTCGATAGAGTCATAGCGTTATGTATGACTATGATATACAGAGAAGAACTCTATTAGGTAAAGGTAGCTAAAAGTAAAGAAGAAAACAAATAGGTTGAACTCTTTGAAATGCCGTTATTTGGCCAATAGTGGTGGAATGACGAGTAGCAACAAGATGACATACCTGTATTTACATTTTAACAATGATAGGAGTAAAAGATAATTTATATAGTGCCGCATTTCCACAACAGAAGCTCCCATTGACTAAGAAAGATGAGAATTGGCAACATGATTGTGTGGATTATATAATAGGCGAAGGTAATGTTACTTCTGGCGGCGGTAGGCGTGATACGCAGCATGGCGAGATGTAGACCTATTACAACTTATATAACAGTATCTTTGACGAGAAAGACTTTAAGCGTATAACAAATCCATTTAAGGTAGATGATGGTTTTCCTGCTACCCCTTAGGACTTTAATATTATTAGACCTAAGATTGATTTGCTTATAGGTGAAGAGACTAAAAGACCATTAAACTTTAGAGTTGTTCGCACATCTCAAGAAGCTGTATCAGAGCTACAAGATAAGGAGAAAGAAATGCTTATGTAGTATATGATGGCAGCTATACAATCTAAGATGGGCCCAGAAGAACAACAATAGTTTTAGCAATAGTTACAGAGTGGTGAAATTATGCCACCAGAAGCTATAGCTAAGTATATGGACAAAGAGTACAAAGATGTTGTAGAAAATACAGCTTATCATACACTAGAATACCTTAAAGAAAAACTCTCATTACATAATGAGTTTATAAAAGGTTGGAAAGATGGTTTGATAAGCGGAACCGAGGTATATTATATTGGTATACAAAATGGTGAACCTTATGCAGAACGTGTAAACCCTATGGACTTTGATTATGACAAGAGTCCAGATTTAGAGTTTATAGAAGATGGTTCTTGGTGTGTTCGCAAGATGAGATTACCGGTAGCTGAGATATATGATAGATATAATGACAAGATGTCTGAAAAAGATCTAAATAAGCTAAATGAAATGCTTTCTGGTACACCTATTGGTGATATGCCAGAAAAAGGTCCTGTTGATGATTTTAATCATATAACTATGCATATATATGATAAAGATGGTCTATCGTTTTAGAACAAGCATTCTATTAATGTATGGCATGCTTGCTGGAAGTCTTTTAAGAAGATATTCTATGTAACAGTCTTAGATGAAGCTGGAGAACCTTAGGTAACAATATGTGATGAAACATACAAACCAGTTGGTACAGAAGTATCTATAGAACCTGATTGGATTGTAGAAGTATGGGAAGGATATAGAGCTGGTTCTGATTTATATTTTGGAATATAGCCTCTTGAATATCAACATGTTAGTATTGATAATCCCAACTCATAGAAATTACCATATTGTGGTTGTGTATACAGTGCTACAAATAGCAGACCTAGATCTCTTGTAAGTATCTTAAAACCATTACAGTATATGTATATTGTACTATGGTATAGACTTGAACTTGCAATAGCTAGAGATAAGGGTAAGGTTATAAATATGGATATTACATAGATACCTAAGTCTATGAATATTACACCAGATAGGTGGATGCATTACCTATCTTCTGTTGGTGTTAACTTTATTAATCCTTATGAAGAGGGTTGGAATATACCAGGTCGTGAAGGAGGTAAGCCAGCTACATTTAATTAGATCACTTCTCTTGACTTAACAATGTCATAGGTTATATCAGAGTACATATAGCTAATGGATAAAATAGAACTATTAGCTGGAACAATATCTGGTATTACGTCATAGAGAGAAGGTGCTATCAGTACATCAGAATTGGTTGGTAATGTCGAAAGATCTGTAACACAATCATCACACATTACAGAACCTTTGTTCTGGGTTCATAATCAGTGTAAGAGACACGTAATGACTATGCTTCTTAATACAGCTAAAGGTGCATGGGAAGGTACTGGTAAACAAAAGCTTTCATATGTATTTGATAATGGCGAAAGAGCTTTCTTAGATATAGCAAAGAAGTTCTATTATGAAGATATGGATGTATTTGTAAGTGATACTTCAAAGGATGTAGAAAACATTCAGAAGCTACAACAACTTATACAGCCAGCTATGCAAAATGGTGCTAGCTTACTTGAAGCTGCAGAGATTCTTACAAATGACAACTTCAATATTCTTAAACAGAAACTTAAGGATATGCAGACTCGTCAAGAACAAATGCAGCAACAATAGCAAGAAGCTGAAGCTCAACAGCAGCAACAATTACAACAAATGCAAAATGAAGCTAAACAGCAAGAACTTATGCTTGAAGAGGCTAAGATGGATCTTGAACGTTATAAGATTGATGCTGATAATCAGACTAAGATTGCAGTAGCTGAAATTAGTGCATATCGTGGTACTGAAGATAAGGATGCTAATATGAATGGTATACCTGATCCTATGGAGATTGCTAAAGATGCTACAGAGCAACGTAAGATTGATCAGGAGGCTTATTTAAAGCGTTATGAGGCGCGTTAGAAGCGTGAGATAGAAGATGCCAAGATAAGCTTAGAAAAGAAGCGTATGGATCACGAAATGGCTTTACAGAAGCAAAAAGATGACGCTGCTTTACAGAGAGAGAAGATTAAAGCTTCTACTGCATTAAAGAATAAAGTATCTGGAGAGAATTGATTATGAAACCAATTAAACGACCTAGCAAAGCACCTAGTAAATTCTAGGTCTTTGCTGATAAGTTAGGACCATTAGTATATCAAGGACTTAAGTAGAGAGGATATACTAAGAGGTCTTCATATGATAATGTTATGAGTTAGCTAGCATTTGAAAGTACTTATGGTACAAGCCCACTTGCATTAAGAGCTCATAATTATGGTGGGTATGGTTATAATGGAAAAGATTACCACTACTATAAAAGTGATGCTGACTTTATTAATGCTTACCTAAATGATATGGCTGGTAAGTATAAGAAAGCGTTAAATGCAGATACTACTTAGGCTTATGCTAAAGAGCTTAAACGTATTGGGTATTTTCAAGCTCCATTAGATCAATATACTAATAATTTGATCGGTATGAAATCTGTTAGAGCCGCAGCTGCTAAACATTATGGTTAGCCTATATAGCAAGCACCTAAGATGTTATAGAAGCCCGCATAGCCTATTTTACAGCCAGTACAGCCGTCTAATGCATACGTACCTTAGCAAGTGGCTGAGCAGATAGAATAGAACGCTTAGGAGCCATTTAAATAGGTTATATTACCACCTGTTGGGAGTGGTCCAGAACCAGAAATATATGTACCACAAGAACAGTCTAGTCCATTTATATTCTAGCACTCTATAGATCTACCTCCAATAGAACAAACTATGGGAGCTGTATTAAATGATTAGCCTATAATTAATCTACAAGGTTATAAAGGCGGCAAAGATTCTAATTACTATTCATATATGGATAAATTGGCATAGCGTATGTCAAGAGAGTGGAAAATTCCAGAAGACCAAGCGCTGACTTAGATGCTGAATGATAATACATATAATTATAAAGCGTTGTATGATTATGATAGAAAAAATGCTATTAAAAGTTTAACAGATCCATCTGGAACACACTTTAGCGATGTAGGCAAAACTATGTATCATCCATCATTTAGTAATGAATCTATATACTCTGGAAAAGTTTCTGATTATAATCCTTTAGGATTAGTTGGAGGATAGTGGGTTGGAGATAATAAATATATTCCGAGCGATGATTAGCTAAATAGATATTTCAATTATAATAAGACTAGATCTTACATGAATAATAATGGCGATCGTGGTGTTAAGATTGTAATGTCAAAACGTATAAAATAATACGCAGTTATGCGAAAATAATATTTAATTATTAATTAATAATTATGAAAGAAAACAAAGATAATAAACCATCAGCACTTGATACAATGCTTGATAGTATTTATGGTAATTGGGGTGAAACTTCAGAAACCACAGATGTGACAAACATGGGAAGACAAGATAGTGTTGTTGAGGTAGATGATGATAATAAAACTCCAGATAAGCCAGCAGGCAATTCTGAGGATGTAAAAGATGGGGATGATTTAACCGTCGGTAATGATAAAACGGAAATCCCTGAACATATTTTAAATAACTCTAAAGAAGAGAAAGAAACTGATGATAATCAAGATAATGGTGACACTACTAATGATAATAATGGTGGTGATACTGAGCCTTCTGCTGAAGATGTGACAGAAGCTCAGCAAGTTTCTGCCCTGTTTGATGCAGTAGGCGAATCTTTAGGGTGGAATATGGCGGATTTTAAAGATGAAGAAAAACCTGTAACAGTAGAAGAGTTTACACAATATCTAGGTAAGGTTGTAGAACATAATTCAGTTCCACAATATGCCGATGATAGAATTGCACAACTTGACGAATATGTTAAAAATGGTGGCAAGTTTGAAGATTTCTACCAGAAACAACAGGAGACTTTATCTTTTGATAATTTAGATCTAGAAAACGAAGATAACCAAAAATCTGTTATTAGAGAACTTCTGAAACATAATGGTTATTCAGATGAGTAGATTAATAATAAGATTAGTAGGTATGAAGATGCTGATATGCTGTACGATGAGTCTAATGATGCTTTAGATAGATTAAAGGTTATTAGACAGCAAGAAATTGAAGAAAGTCAGAAGCAGCAAGAAGAGTACGCTAGACAACAAGAAGAGCAGAATAGATAGTTCTTCCAGAGTGTTCAGAGCGACATTAATAACTTGAGTACTATTAGGGGTATTTCTATCCCTAAGGAAGATAGAGCTGCTCTATACGAGTATATCTTTAAAGTTGATCAAGATGGTGTATCACAGTATCAGAGAGACTTTAATAAGAATCTTTCAAAGAATCTAATTGAGTCAGCATACTTTACAATGAAAGGTGATTCTTTAGTATCTGGAGCTAAGAGAGATGGTGAAACATCCGCTGCAGAAAAACTTAGAAAAATAATGAGACACACTGCTAAAAACCATAGCACATATAACTCTCGACAAAAACAGAAGAGTGCTGCTGAATTGGTAAGTGGTCTTTTTTGAGATAAATAAATTATAATAATATATGAATAATACTTTACTTAATGGTCTACAGTTGTATAGGGGTAAAAGATTCTCTGATCTTGTAGACGAAAATATGATTTCTAATGCTTTGCTTACAAAGCCTCATGAGGTTGCTGGTATCTTGTCTCTTGTATTCGGTACAAAGGATGATGGTGTATCAACTACTATTGATATGATTACAGGTGGTCTTGGTAAGACTATGACTATCGAGAATCGCGAATATGAGTGGGCTGTACAGATTGATCAAGATCACGCAGTTAATATTCGCTACGCTAAGTATAATGGCAAAGTAATTTCAACAACAGATTCAGCTACAACTTCTGCTGCTGCTACAACTACTGCAGGTATTGGTAATTCTCCAATCTACCTCGGTCTTGAAGAGCGTTACTTCGGTCCTGGCGCAATTTTGTCATTTGACAACTATCGTTTCCAGGTTCGTGTATCTGGTACTCCTTATCAGGATGGTAGCGCTTGGGTTTATGAGTGTTACGTAACAGATGCTGGTTCTGGTGCATATATTCCAGGTGAGTATCTTCTCCCAGGTCGTCAGGTAAGCCGTATCGGTTCTGCATACGAAGAGTATTCAGATGAGGCAGACATTCTGAACTATCAGACTCCATTCAAGATGAAGAACAACTTGATGACAATGCGTCTTTCTTACGATATTACTGGTGATGCTTACTCTACAGTATTAGCTATCGCATTGATAGACCCTGAGACTGGCAAGAAGTCTTATCTCTGGTCTGATTACCAGTACTGGTTGGCTCTTCGTGAGTGGAAGAGACGTGAAGAGTATCAGTTGCTCTTTGCTAAGTCTAACCGTAACGCAGATGGTACATACTCTAACCGCGGTACAAATGGCAGACCAGTTGCTATCAGTGCAGGTCTATTTGAGCAGATTAGCCCAGCTAACACACGTTATTACACAACTCTTACAACTGAGTTGCTCGAGGATTATCTCTTTGATCTTTGCTACAACATGCTTGGTACAAATGAGCGTAAGTTTGTTGCTTTAACTGGAGAGATGGGTTAAATATAGCTCCTTATTGTAGTGATACAATAAAGCAAATTTACTGAATTGCTGGAAAATCTTAAAGAATTTATTAACATAGATTAACGATATAAATTATGAACACATAGATGTTTAATAGACAATCAGCAGCTAAGACATTACACAAACCACTAAATGGATTTGAATATAGATATATAATATACATAAATGGTATAATATATGATAGATTTACAAAAAATATAGTAAATAACAATAATAATACAGTAACAATATTCGGTTCAAATAATAAACCATACAAATATAATATAGGCAAGCTTTTAGACAAAACATTTACAAATACAGACTTTTCAGGTTATGTTGATGTAAAAAACCATAAAGGTTATATAATAAACAAAAATGGTTCTTTATACAACACAATTAGTAAAAGATTTGTCGGCACAACTATTAAAGGCGGGTATATAAGATATAATGTAAATTGGAGTAGAAGGAACATGCACGAAGTTCTTGCAGACCAATTTATACCAAATCCAAATAACTTTAATTCTATAGATCATGTTGATTGTGATAAACTAAATAATAGTTTAAATAATCTAGAATGGTGCGATATTGAAGAGAATAAAAGAAGAGCTTATAATAATGGTTTAGGCGCAGTTATAAAAACGCTTGTTACGTTTTCTAATGAAGAAAATTAGTTTTCAATATTAGGTTTAGAAAATGCAAGTAAAATATTTAATATCACTAAATCTACACTGTGCACTATGATAAAAAGATATGGTGATAAAAATATAAAAATCCCAAGTGGTTCTATGAAAGGTTATATTATAACTACATAGAAGTGTAAATGTAAAGTTCAACGACTATCCGAAATGGAGTAGGGTTCAAGCGAACTCGAAGTGGTAAATTACTCTAATGAGTAAAAGATATAGTCTTATCACCTATGAGAATAGGTGGGGTATTATACGGTCTATATACCCAACTTAATATAGCGAATTAAGTTAAAAATAAATGATGAGAGAATTCGATCGCCTCTTGAAGGAGAAAGTAGCTACAATGCAGTTAATTGATACTAAGTTTATTACTGGTAATGGTCAGGAGTTGACTCTTGGTGGTCAGTTTACAACTTACAAGATGACTAATGGTATTGAACTCACTCTTAAGAAGTGTGCTCTATTTGACAATATGGAGATGTTCCGTCAACTTCACCCACTGTCAGGTAAGCCATTAATGTCTTACACATTCTTGTTCCTCGATCTTGGTATGCGTGACGGTCAGGCAAACATCGTTAAGGTTTGTCGTAAGGGTCGTGAGTTCGTACAGTGGTGTACTGGTGGTTCTGTACTCCCATCTGGTTACGGTAACTCAATTAATACTCTTCGTTCTAATAGCCGTGATGGTTACCAGGTTCACTTCTTAGGTGAAGAGGGTATCATGGTACGTAATCCACTTGCATGTGGTGTACTTTACTGCGACGCTGACGATTCAGAGTATAAGCAGGCGTAATTGAAATAACGAGTCTCGACTCAACTCTTATATTCCAATCCTGACGGATTGAAATAACGAGTCTCGTTTCGGCTGTATAATATATAATATAAAAAGGGCTCGTGGTTATTTCCACTCGCCCTTTATATATTAATATTATATACGGAACAACACTAATTTAAATAAATATTATGGTAGTTGAATTAAGAATTAAGAAAAAAAATCCATGGGCTGGACTATTGAAGTACAGCAGATGTTTTGATTATATCGCCCCTTATTTTACAAGGTCTGGCTCGATATACACTGGTCTTACGCCAGAAGATGAAAAATATTTTGAAAAGGCTTTAGGTTATGATGAAGGTCATTTATCACGTAATAGTGATTTCTGGACCACATTCTGTGTAAAGGTTGGCGCTAAGCCGTTATTGTTAGATGACTCAGTTCCTCGTCAAGCTATGATTATTAAGTTTCTTGAAGGCCATAAGAGAGTGGCTACATCACTTGATAAACTTGATGCTGGTAAGGATTATATATTGATTAATCGTCAAGCTGAGGCTGTTGAACAGAATAAGATTAACAAGTTACGTAGAGAGGCTATTCGTGAATTTGATAAGTTATCGCTCGATAATATGCGTAAGTGTCTTAGATTGTTTGGTGTTAAGTCAGACGATTTATCTAACGAACTTGTAGAATCTACGCTGTTTACAATGGTTGATAAGAATCCTAAGAAGTTCTTTGATAAGTGGGTTGACAACAAATCAAAAGACACAGAATTTATTATTGAAGAAGCTGTAGCTAAAGGTGTAATTCGTAAAGATAAGACTAATTATTATTACGGTACAGACTTGATCGCTACATCGTTAGCAGAAGCTATAACTTACTTAGATAATAAGAAAAATCAAGATCTTAAGCTTGTTATTATTAACGAAACAAATAATAAGTAATAAAACACAAACGACGTATGACGCATAAAGATATATACGAAAAGTTTATGATCGAATATGACAAGGAGAATGTCACCACGTCATATCCGTCGTTAACTGAATACGAAATTGCTACATTACTAGACAAGGCTTACCTAGCTCTAATAGCTCAAAAATTTACAGGAAATAACACGAGGAAAGTTCCTTTTGAAGGTGATGAAAAAGCAGTTGAAGATTTACAGCCGTTAATTAGAACAACAACGTCTAACGTATTGTCTGGTACAACATAGTTTGGTTATTTTATATATCCATTACAAAGTGATGTTCTATATATAATAAGTATTATGTTTACGAACGCGGACGGCACTAAACTTAGTTCAAAGCAAATACGCTCTACAGACATGTATAAGTTTACTAAATCTGTAAATAACAATCCATGGTCTAAATAGTTAATGTATTGTATATAGAATAAATAGATAATAGTAGCTAAAGATACTTTAGATTATAGCAATAATACTTCGCCAGTAGAAGCTATTAGCTCCATATATACATATATAAAAAGCCCAGAAAAGTTTGTAGACAAAAATAAGCTTATAAGTTAGCAAGGTACTATATAGTTTGAGTTATCTGATACAATGGCTGAAGAATTAATTAATCTAGCTTTAATTATGGCTACAGAAGTTGTAGAATCTCCAAGGCTGTAGACTAAAGCTCAATTGAAAGGATTAGAATCATGACACTAGAACAAACATATTAGCTTGGAGTTGAATTTGAACGTAGACTTATAGAGATTGATCCATCTTTTGAAGTTGAGAATAAAGTTGATACTGAAACTATTTATAAGTTTCTTAATCAATATGCTAAATAGTATGTTGAAGAAATAATGCAGCAACTTATGTAGGCTAAAAATAGAGATGTAATAGCATATCTATAGGATAAAGTAAAAGACTTGATAAGAGATAAAGTATGCTCTGCTAATTAGCCAAGGATACTAAATAGCAATGGTAAAATAGAAACTATATAGGAAAATACAACTAAATTTATACTACCAGATGACTACTATAAATATATAAGAAGTTATTCTAACTGTATACGATCGTATAAACATCCAGATGCACAAACCAGAATTGCTGAGGAGGATGAATATATTACTCATAGATTAGAGAATAAAGTATTTAATGAATACGATGATAATGTAAAAGTTGGAGAATTTCTTAATGATGGTTTTATATTAAGGAGTCCTTTAGTTATGCTTGAAGGTGATCATTATAGAAAAGCTTCTAACGCAGCTCCAGATAGTGTTGAAAAAGTAAAAACATTATCAATATTTCATGATGATTATACACAAATACAAAGTGTATTACTTGTATATTATACTACTATAGATGATTTTTCTATACTTGGAGATAACAAAAAAGCATGTGACTTATCATATTCAGCTTTTTGGGATATAGTAAAAGGCGCTGTAGATATGTATATATATTCATACAAATACGGTGTTACTCTAGAAAGTCTTAAGAGAAAAGCTAGACAACAAATTTAGGATCAGCAAGACGCATTAAAGCAATAGAGATAGTAGGAGGGTGATCAATGAGACATATAGATATACTAGAAGCCTTTGAAACTGAAATAGGTGTTGTTAATCAAGTTGAGAAACCTCTCACAACTGATTCTATGTTTTGGTTAAATTAGGCTGTAGATAAGTTCGTAAAATTAAGATTTAATACAGACTAGGTTCATAAGACTTCATACGAACAGAATGAAAAGCGTAGGAATGATTTAATTAATCTATACAAAACAGTAAAGTATACAGATTTTGTTATCAATGATAGTAATCCTCAATATGATAAATATATAGTTGAAAACTATCCAGATGACTTTCTGTTCTCTTTAAATGAAGATGCGATTATAACAAATAACAATGGAGGTAATCCATATAGTACAAGTATATTTGAATGTACTTCAGATAGTTTTATGTATAGAGTAACTAATAGTCTTACAGATTTTCATTACAAGTATGGAGAAGCTAGACCTTTAAGAGTTTGTACTGATAAAGGTTGTTATCTATTAACAGATAAGAACTACAAAATAAAATAGTATGTACTAGGATATTTACGTACTCCTGAAAAAATAAATATTAGAACTCCGTTTGAAGAATATACGGATTTCGATGACATAACAATCCCAGAGATAATTAAAATAGCAGCATAGATGTACCTTGAGAATACTGGTAATCCTCGCTATAAGACTATAACTCAGGAAGTTATGACACAAGAATAATTTTAACGTGGAAAGCCTTTGCTATTAAATTAGCGTGTGAGGTGAGTAGAAAAAATTAATAAAATATAAAAATATGATTACATTTGTAAATGACGTTTTCGTAAGTAACGAAGCAAGCGTATTGTATTCTGGTGAGATCAGTGATCTTGCAAAAGATAAGAAGTCAGATATTACTAATGTTGGTAATATTGTAATTGTTGACATGGCTAAGCCAGGCACTGCTGTAGCTACAGTTCCTGATACTGCAACAGCTATTAAGATTGGTAAGATTACTAGTGCTGTATCAACTATTGTTGAGCGTGATGGTAGCGTTAAGTATATTCCAGTTATTGACTGGTCTAATCCTATCCAGAAAAGCGCAGTTAAGAGTGTAGAGTTTACTGATCACAAGGCTGATACGCCAGAGAAGATTGATGTAGACTTTACTAATATCTCTTCAACAATTAAGGCTAAGATTTTAGCTGGTGGTCACAGTGTTGTATTCCGTATTATCTATAAGGATATGAATACACGTTTCCGCAAGTGGACAGAATCTTACGAATACGTAACAAAAACAGGTGATACAGAAACTCAAGTAGCTGAAGGTATCGCAGCTCTTATTAAGAAAGATTACAAGAGAGCTAGAGTTAGTGTTAAGGTAACTGGTGCTAAGATTACATTAGAAGCAATGCCTTACGATGATGATGATTCAGTTCCATCATTGAGTCCAGCAGCTACTGTACGTTTTGCAGTTTCAGCTTGGATTTCTTTCAACGATGAGGCTGGTATTGTAAATATTGGTTATAGTCATAAATTCCCTATTGCTGGTATTTCTATTGTTAAGACTCCAGGTGAGGTTTATACAGCTTCTCCTAAGTATGTACGTGATCGTGAAGAGTCAGCTATGGGTTATAACGGTATTGTAAATCGTGGTTTTGAAGAGTATCGTGAGCTTGGTTTGCCAGCACTTGATACTAAGCTTGATGGCGAATATGATGCTGTTACAATTCAGTTTGAGAATATGTATCGCACTGCTGATGATTTGCATCGCCTTACTAAACAGTCAATCGAAATTTATCCTAAGAAGGGCCAGGGCGCAGCTTTGAAGACTGCATTTGGTAAATTCTTCGCATGATAAATAGTAATTAAGTTACAACTAAGCTGGGGTTGGGCATACAGCCCTATCTCAGCTTTTTTATTTATATATATGAAACAAGTAGTATTAGGTACAGATGTACGTCTATAGTTTACTTTAGATGAGTTATCAGATTATGATATAACTTCAATAAAGTAGCTTAGATGTTATGTTATTAGAAAAGAAGATATACAATATATAGATCTTGATAACTATGGCTATCCATAGTATTATAGTCCTACTGATTATGATCTAGCTTATACAAGTTGTATGAGATATAATTGGTTACCATATAATCAAGAAGTATATACTGGTGGTATGTTTGGACCTATTGATGACTATAGATATTTCCCTGCTTATAATGGCTTTGGTGTAAGGTCTAAATAGTTTAAGATAGTTCCAGATAAATATTTAGCAGCATCTAGAGTTCTTAGTGATCAAAGGAAAATAGAAATGTATTTCCCTGCTCAAGATCAGAGAAACTTTGGTCAATATATAGTACTAATTGTAGTTACTTTATATGAACATGGATGGGGTACAAATAATCTTAGAACTTTTACCATCAATAAAGGTGTACAATTTGAATTGACTGATGCATTATCAGATAATTCTAACGAGGATACAAATCTTAAATATGATGGATATACATTTGAAGACGAAAGAATGTTAAGATTGTATAAGTCTACTAATCTTTTAGGCACATGTAAAATCATAGACATTGCTAAAAAGAAAGATGGTACTCAAATTGTTAAGAATGTTAGCATTTCTAGTGGATAGACGCATGTTTTTCAACAAAATGATTATGGTAATGCTAATTCATTCTCAATATATAAAGGTTCTGAAGATATAACTAGTACGGCTATCAGTATGGGTCAAGGTGTATTTAATCTCGATATTGATAATCACTTTGATTATAAAATTATATACAGTTTAATTTCTTAATAATTATATTATGAAACTAGAACTAAAACGTATCGCTTTACATGATACATATACAATAGGAAAGCTTTATATTGATGGTGTTTATTTTTGTGATACCATTGAAGATAAAGTTAGAGATTTAAACAAAAATGGCGTTTTTGATAACGGAGAGTTTAAAGTAAAAGGTGAAACTGCAATTCCATATGGTACATATGAAGTTGTATGGGCTTATTCTCCGAGGTTTAAAAGATATACACCTAGATTGTTGAATGTTAAATCATTTGCTGGCGTGTTAATTCATGGCGGTAATACAGCAAGAGATACTGAAGGTTGTATCATACTTGGATAGAATAAGATTAAAGGAAAAGTTATTAATTCAAAAGAATTTGTTAATAAATTATACCCGATTATAAAAAATGCTTGTCAAAAAGGTAAAGTAATAATAGAAGTAGTATGACAAAACATAGTAAAGATTTAGTACAATACGTTACTGCCAGCATTTCAATTATAAGTGGTATTTCGCTGGCATTTTTATCGTTCTTCCTCAATAAGCACAATATTGAGGATAGCATATTGTGGTATATTGCACAGACTTTCGTTTATGCTGGAAGTATTTTCGGTGTGTCTGCATATATGAATTCTAAATTCGGCGAAATTCGTACAATATTAACAAGTAATAATTTAGCGACAGATGAATAGTGCGATGATATTAAGTTGGCTCATAAGCCATAAAAAGATCGCATTTAAGGCACTTTTAAGCCTCTTGGCGGGCCTTTTAATTGTGTTTAGTATAAATATATACAAGCAGAATAAAAGGCTCTCTAAGAGCTTAGAAATAGCTCAAGACAACATTGAAGCCTATTAGGGTATCTTAAGCGGATCCTAGTAGGCTAACAATGTTTTAAAGCTAGATATGTCTTAGCTGCGAAATACAAATGATAGTCTTATACAGAAGATAGATAGTGTAAGATAGTAGTTAAAGATAAAACCTAAGGTCATAAAAACAACCGCAACTCAAACACAAACAATCTACGTTACAGCTAATAAGGGGGTAAGGGGGTAGGATATAATTAAAACTATCCAAAGAGATACAGTATATAAAGATACTATACAAATAAACCCTCTAACAAAAGTAAACTATACTATAGGTAAAGATACAGTAAGTATTAATTTAGATATTAAGAATCAATAGTTCCTGTATGTTTATAAACATAGATAGTATAAGAATAAGAAAAGCTTTATTAAACGTTTATTTACTCTAGACTTTAAGAAGATAGATATATATAAATATTAGATAGTAAATACTAATGATATTATAAAGACTTCAAATGTTAGAGTAATAGAAGCAATAGATAAGTAATATGACATATATAACATTAAAACAGTTTGTTGACGATATATTACTTCTAGTACGTAATAATAATATAAGTGAGAGTGAAGATTTATCTAGAGAATAGATAAGAAACTGGGTAAAAGAATATAAGAAATATTTTACTAAATAGAGACTAGATAAACTTAAAGCTCAATCAGAAACTATAGATGATCTTATATGGGCTTCTGATGATGTTTATAAGAAAGAAACCGGTCCTTTAGAATTAGAGGATATAGAATCTTTAGATAAATATCCTATATTTACAAAGAGAACTAAAGAAAAGCTAGAAGGTATATACGATAACAATGAAGATAGTATATTGGCTGTACATGATTAGATGGGAGAAAATATACAATATATGAATCATATTCGTAGGCATTATCATTATTTTCGTAAATATACTGGACACGAATTAACAGCTTATTATGAAGATGGACATATATTCGTGCAAGGAGATCAAGACTTAAATAAACTTAGAAATATATGGGTCTTGGCTATTTATGAAGATGAGAATGATGATGATTGGAATAAACCAAGCGAAGATGATATTAAATTACCTGCATGGATGTTACCTCCAATAAAGGAGATGATAATGTCGAAAGAGCTTCCATTCATGTTAGGAAGACCTAGTGATGATAGTAACAACTCTACATTGGCTAGTGTTAAACCACATGGTCCACAGGATGAGGAGGAATAAGAAATCTATAACATTCGTAGACATGTATAAAGAAATGCCCATAGAAGTGTCATACGTCGCATATAAGCGCATATTAGACTCTATGTGTAGAATTATACTAAAACATGTATTAGACGGCTCAGATGGCTTTAAAATGCCTTTTGGGCTAGGTTATATACAAGTAGGGAAATATAAACCTAAATCATATACAAATAGATCATTATCTATAGACTTTAAAACAAGTAATGAATTAGGTAAACGTATATATCATTTAAATGAACATTCTGACGGGTATAAGTTTAGACTACATTGGTCTAGAATACCTCAGACTTTTCCAGATAGATACAAATATTAGTTATGTTTAGTTAGAGCTAATAAAAGAAGACTAGCTAAATTAATTTTTAATAAAACAGATTATATAAATATAAATGATATACAAGTATACAAAATGTGAATCAGTCATAGCTAAAATAATGGCTGATTTAGATTCTTCTGAAACAAGGTAGAGGACTAGCGATATTAGAGAATGGATCTTTGAAGCCATAGATAAGATTGGTGCACCTATGTAGTATATCAATAGACAGTCTGGAGTTGACGGAGTACCTGTATTTAAGATACAGGATTACTAGATACCGTTACCTTCAGACTTAGTGCATTTAGATGGTGTAGCGTACTCTAATTCAAAAGATGGAGTATGGATTCCATGTAGTACACAAACATCTATGTTTAAATCGCCAAGTAAACACAATAATGAACATAACGTTGTTGTGCTTGATGATAGTCAATCTAATATGACTATAGATGAATAGCAATAGGATTAGATGCCATATATGCAGCATAAATATCCAACTGTATAGTCTTAGATAAATAGACCGCACACAAACGGATTTTCAGATCTATTATATACAAAATATTATCAAGATAAGCCAGAATATTTTATAAAGCCTGGCTGGATAGTATTTAATAGAAAAGACGGCTTTGTTAAGCTATCTTATAAAGCTATAGCTACAGACGAAAGAGGTTATCCTTTAATACCAGACTTAACTTCATATTAGGAAGCAATATATTGGTATGTTAATATGAAGCTTAGTTTTCCTAAGTTTATGAAAGGATAGCTTGGTGGTAAATTAAAGAGTGCTAATATCACTATATATAATTACATATAGAATCAGTGGAACTTCTATAGAAATTAGGCTTATGCCGAAGCTATGATGCCTACAGCTGATGATATGTAGAATATTAAAAACGATTGGAATAAGCTAATACCAGATTGGGATGGAGATGATACGTTCTTTAAATATACTGGTAAAGAGCAATTAACTTATAATGATTATTACAATGGATTCTGAAAATAAAAATATACAAATAAATACATTCTCTGGTGGGATGAATTCGGACTTTTCAGATTCCACTATTCCATCAGATCAATATAGATAGGCTTGTAATCTTAGGTATATTAATAACTCATCATCAGGAGTTGGACAATTAGAATCAATAGAAGGATTTGGTAAAAAGCTAGAATTAGAAGAAGGCGAGACAGTTATAGAAACAAGTTATACAGATAAGTATGGAATTGTATTTGTAAGAGATAAGCATAATGTAATTAATGTATATAGGTTTGAATTAGATCCACTTAGATGGATAATTAATAAAACACAAATATTTGGACCTTGTGCTGACTGGAATATAAAAGGAAGACTTAGTATTGTTAGTAGAGTTGAGAATACAGATAATATTAAATTATATATAGCAGATGGCGAGCATTAGATAATGATAATGAATGTGTTGCCAGATGATGATATACCAACATCTATTAATCAGCTTATAACAAATAAGTACGAAAATCTATTACCACCAAGAATATCTAATATAATTTATGGTTCTTTAAAATCTGGTAAGAATCAATATAGTTATTAGCTGTTCTTAAAATATGGTCAAGCTTCATAGATTTCTCCAGCTTCAAAGATGATTCCAATAGCTAATAAACAATCAAATGGATCTTATATTGGCGCTAAAGAAGGAGATACAACTAACACTGGTGTAAAAGTATTATTTGAAATACCTAAAAGAACAGTATACGATTTAATAAGAATATATAGAATACACTATGATAAGAATGCGTCGACACCAGAGGTAGATATTATATATGAAGGTAGTTTTAAAGAAAATGATTCTATAAATAAACAAGCATCTGACTCATATTATTTTATGAGTTTTAATGATGTATAGCAAACATCAATCAGTAAAGTTACAGTTCAAGAATACAATTCATAGGCAGGAATACAGATAATACCAAAAGTGTTAGAATCTAAAAATGATTATTTATTTGCAGGATAGATTAGAGAATTAGCTGGCAATTCTAAGTTGTTTGATGATATAAATACAGTATCATTATCATATGATACTAATGGTTTAACAACTATACTTGATGTTGGTGATGATAAGGATGATCACTAGTTTAATCATGTTTTAGATGATCTTAGAGCAGATGATTGGAAGTTATATGATTAGCTAACTAAAGAAAAGGATTGTATAAATAGATACTAGGATTCGTCAGATCATACTGCAGAAAATAACTATTTCGCATAGTATTTTACAAAATCAGAAACTTATGATAATAAACCAATTAAATACTATGGTGGCACTGGTAAGAATATAGATTGGAAATTTATAACATTAGCAGTATTTGCCGATTCTAGTTATACAGACTGGACAAAAGGCGGATCTGATCTTCATTGTATAAAATAGGATGTAGGTAATAACGATAATTATGCAATACAAAAATATTATATAAAAGATGACGGAAGTCTTATAAATTGTGGAAATTACGATTTTGATAAGACAATTGGAAGATCTTATTCAAATCCTATTATAGCTAGTAAATTCCCATCTTTAAGAAGAGGCGAAATATATAGATTTGGTATAATATTTAAAAGTATTACAGGAGAATCGAGTCCAGTTAAATGGATAGCTGATATTAGAGTTCCAGACATATGTATATCAGGATTTGAAGCATTCATGAATGGAATGAATAATACAGATATGGCATCATTGCCAATAGGTGTAGAGTTTACATTACACGATATAGCAAATCCGAATGTATATTCATATGAAATAGTAAGATGCGATAGATCATCAAATGACGTTAGAATTGTATCACAAGGAGTACTATCTAGGCCAGTTATAAAGAAGTTCTTAGATAAAAAAGTAAACAAGCCACAGGCATATACTCCAAGTGGTATTATTTCTACAAACAAACTAAATATAGAACCTAATGTTTTAAACGGTGGAGAAGACCCGGGCTATAGAGTTGATAATCTTGATAATCATAACTTATACCAATATATATCACCAGATGTGTCTTATTTGAGAGAATCTAGTAAACTAATGATTGATAAGACAAATCTGCATATAAATCCCGTTAAATATATATTTGGAATGAGTGCAGATAGAGCAAGTTTTAATATAATTAGTGATAGCGATAGGCGTGATGATAATCTCTATTTAAGTCACTCAACAATGTTTAGAGGCGGTATAACTACTGTTAAAGATGGAAAAGGATTTGTTGTAAGTAACAAAATATCCAAAGTATCGTATAATTCTGGCGTTATTTCATCTATGGCATTTTTAGGTTATGACGATCCAAATCTTGCGCCAACTGCAGATTATAGAGCTAACTCGTATATTTGTAATTCAATAAGTATAATAAACGCTATCCATAATACACTTGGTTCAAATGATGATTTATCTATAAATGTTGCTAGTGGGCATCTTAATGATGATGGTAATTTTAAAGTTCCTAATATTAGTGGGAATGTTGTAAACACAGAATCACCAGTAGAAGCTATGAAATATAATTTTAATTACTTTAAATTATATTGTCAAAGCAACTACATATTGGTTAACAACCATGATAGAAATAATCCAAATAAAGCATATGAAAATGGTCATGGTTATGTGGTTATAAAGAGGAGTGTTTATAATCAATGTAATATAACAAATTATAAATTTGCAGATTCATTAAAATGGGATTCTTTAGCCACTGTTAAAGATGGAAAAGCATCAGAAACATATTCAGACAAAATTACAAATATTGATAAGTACAACTTCTGCAATATGGTATGCTGGTATGGTTATAATGAATTATTTGTAGCAGAAAATAAAGATAATATATATTTTAAAAAATGGTCTCCATACGCTACTGGTGGTTCATGTATGTTAATAACTATAGACAACGAATGGTCTAATATAATTAAAGACAAGTTTTACAATAACTATATATTATCAGATACTATAGGAACTGATTAGATTGATGTTCCAATACAGAATGGTGATAATTTTGAAAAATTAGAATATTAGGCAGACAAGACTAACGCTGGCATAAATATAGAATATATTGGTGAAAATAAAGATGTACGTAGTTATATTTATAACAGCACATTAGGTACATTTATATGTAATATAACTAGAGATACTATTCCTTATGGCGGATTTAGCAAATACGCAAAGCAAAGCAGCTTATATTATAGTTACGCTGATATAAAATTATATAATAGCGTAGAAAATAAAATAGACGTATTCAACGGCGATACATATATAAATCCATTTGAATATACAGCTGCTCATAAAATATCAAATAATGCTGCTGGTGTTGTTTGGACATTTACAAACATATATGCTATACCATTAGAGTCATCTATAAATACTGCATTAGACAGCGGTTATACTGTATCTAGAAATTATAAAGATAATAATGTTACATGGATTTAGGAAGAGCCTTCAAACGTAGATAATATCTATACACAATCTGCCCCATAGTATGTATACAATACAGCTTATAGTATATCTAGAGGAATTGACATAAAAACATCTAAGCAATAGTTCTTAACTAAACAAGATCAATATTATAACTATAGATGTAGATTTTCAAACAAGAAAGAGAACGGCGAAATAAACGATTCTTGGTAGACATTCTTAGCTGCTAACTATATAGATTTAGATCCAGCGTATGGCAAATTAACTGGTTTAAAGACATTTAATAACAGTTTAGTATTCTTTTAGGAGAAAGCTTTTGGTTTATTACAAGTAAACGAAAGAACAACTATAACTGATAATAATAGTCATTAGCTATTATTAGGATCTGGTGGCGTATTAGATAGATATGATTATATATCTACAAATAATGGAATGTGTGATGACATGTTTGCATATGTAACAACACCGATGGCATTATATTGGATAGATGCTGACAGATCTGAATTGTGTTAGTATTTTGGACAAAGTAAATACGATGTAATATCTAAATCAAAAAATATCAATACATATACAAAAGACGTATTTTCTAAAGATTATCATAAACAAAAAGTTGTGTATGATGATAAATACAATGAAGTTTTATTTGGTATAAGTATCGGAACTTCTATTTCTTTTAGCGAAACACAACAAAGGTTTTATTCTATATATGATCGAAACGTAGATGTAGATGGTATTTATATTCGTAATTTTACATTATTTAATATGGATAATACAGTAGCTATATGGAATGATGGTAATTATAAAGATTCTGTAAGAGATGTTAATTTAAAATTTGTTGTAAATAACCAATACAGCACTGTTAAAGTATTTGACAATATGATATTTGGATCGGATTAGGATACTGTTGATAGCATTATCGTATTATTTAGGAACGATCACATGTCTAGTAATTATATTACAAAAAGAGAAATATCTAATAGATATTTTGATTATAGATTTGCAATACCAAGAGGTACAGATAATCTCGGAAACGGATTATTTGGTAACAGAATGCGTGGTAAATATGTTGAATGTGATATACATATTAACCCTAGCGAAGGGATAAATAAAGCCACACTATAGTACTTTATGACTAAATATAGAGCAATATGGAGTTAAAATATAGAAGAACAATGAGAATGCCAATAAACTATTTGCCTGGATTTGTTACAGGTACTAATGGTATGGCGCCACCACCAAGCGATTATGTAAATCTTCTTGAAAATGGTTAGCTGGCTAGAAGGCTTGGATTATATGGAAATGTGCAAGCACCAACAGGTTTAGAAAAATATAGACAACCAATATATAATAGTAATAGCGGAACTAACTGGAGCAATATCAAAAGCGGTGCTATGAGTAACGCTAGTAATATAATATCATCTGGACTTGAATTTGGTAAAGATCTTTCTGATGCATTTCATTATAATAAATCTGTAGGTAATATACTAAATGAACAAGGTTATCATTTTGCTGGTAATGATAATTTCGGTTATTAGAAGATAAACGATGTAGACTTTAACAGAGAGATGTCTGAAGTTCGTAGAGATAATAATGCTAACACATTTAAAACAGCAGCTTCTGGTGTAAAAGCAGGCGCCGCTATAGGATCTGTTGCAGGACCAGTTGGAACTGCTATAGGTTCTGTTATTGGTGGTATTGGTGGTTTTATCGGAGGTTTGTTTGGTGGTGCAAAAAGAAGAAGAGAAGCTGCTAGAAGGTTAGAGCAAGCTAGAGTTAAAGGTATTAATACGAATACTTACAATATGTCTTCAGCTCAATCAGACTATCTAGCTAATGATTATTATAATACAAACGGTACTACACAAGATGATTTGCTGTATGCTAAGAGAGGAAAAGACTCTGGATATAAAGGTGGTTATAATATAAACAATAGCAACGTATTAACATCTGTTGGTAAAGTTAATGCTAAGCCAAATGCTAGAGTAGCAGCAGGTGAGAGTATTATAGATAACATAGACGATGTTAGTAAAACTACAGGACATGTAGTTAAAACTGGAAAAGTAGGAAAAGATACTAACTTAGCTAATCTGAATGATAATACAATAGTTCTTGGTTAGGATGTAGACTGGAGAAATGGTTCTACATTTAGAGATTAGTCTTTACCATATACATTAGCTCTAGAAAAAATAAATAAGAAGTATGAAAATAGAACTAATAATAAACTAAATAAATTTAGAGGGAAATTAGGTTAGGATAGTGATAAATTCCAATAGGAATAGGTTAATAAGATTAAACAACCGATTGTAGATAAGCTAAAAGATCTATCTGATCAATAGGCTCTACAACATCAACAATAGGAATAGATGTATACACAACAAGGTTTACCAGGCTTTGCAGATGGTAAGAATAGAAACAGATAGATTGATTATGGATATATAGAGCGCCCATCATGGCTTAGTAATGCTATACCTATGGGGATTGGAGCTTTAACTAGTATTGGATAGTATCTACAAGCTAGAAATCAATCAATACATACTCCAGATATATATGCTGGTAATCCATATGAAAGAGCAGCTTTACAAGAATAGGCTAAGCTACGCGTTAATCCATATGAGGCTATAAAGAGAGTATATGATCAAGATAGAGTAAATAGATATGAGATTAATAGAGCTGGTGGTCTAAGTGGTGCTTAGAAATACTTAGCCAATGTAGTACTTGGTCTTGGCACACAACAAAATATAGCTGATACTATATAGAAAGCTCAAGAAACAAATAACCAATATAGAGGTAAATGGGCTGAAATGGCCGCTAACTTAGGAAATGCTTTAGCTCAACGTAGACAACAAGCTAATCAATATAATACGGAATATGCTGCGTCCGCTCATGCTGCTAGGCAACAAGGTATGCAAATGGGTCTTAGAAACTTTATGGACTATATACAGCAATATGCAGCTAATGAGTATAAGCGTAAGACTGGTAATGGAATGTTAAGTTTATACCAATAGAAAGTTGATATGGATAGAGAAAATATGAGAAACTATTATAATAAAGATAATAGAGATGCTAGTTCTTTAATCGTTCCAACTCAACCTATCGCTGGTAGAGTTGTACAACCGACTATTACTAATAGTGTATATAATATTCCAAATCCTGGCACAATAAAGTTAAAAGGCAATCCAGGGTTTAGTAATGTTGTAAGAAAGTATGGTATACCTACTATGAATATAGAACAATATGATAACCCACAACCAAGTAACAATAATGTTATCAAATATGTGTATCCAAATATGAATGTAGAGCCATATAGTCACCCTCAACCAATTACTAACTTTTCACAAATTCCTTTACCAAGTTATTGGAATAATAATATAATTAGATAATTATGGTATACTCAAGAGATTAGTGGATTCAATTACCTGTAAGAGATCTTTATGATTCATAGATAATGCTTGCATCTATAAATGCTGTAAGAGATATGTATGAGAAAGGTCAATAGCAGTTAAAAGATTTCCAAAAGGATTATGGAGACTTCTACAGCCCTATTTAGAAAGATATGGACTGGTATAACAAAAATGTAATACAAGGCTCTAGAGACCTTATAAATAACCTCTACGACAACGGAGAAGACCCACTTAGGTCTTCTTCTGGTAGAGCTAAGATTTCTAGATGGTTAAATAATATGCCAACTGGAGATATTAATAAACTTAAGATGGGTTCTAAGATAGCGTAGGAATATTTAAGAAATAGAGCTATGTTAGAAGCTTAGAATAAATATAATGATGACTTTGAGAAGTATGTAAACGGAGGTAAATCTATAGAAAACTGGGACACTCTTAAAGATGGTGTATGGACTAGGCAATCACCGTCTGAGTTTACTACACTTAAAGCGGCTACAGAAAACTGGTTTAATAATAGAACTCCTCACGCTTTAACAAAAGACGATGTGGTAAGTTTTGGTATGCCATACGATAAAAGATATGATTATACTGGTTATACGTATAAAGATCTTACAAATGTAGCTAGTAAAAATACTCCAGGATGGGTAGGTTCTCCTATTGCAAACTATTATAGACACATAGCAAAACAACAGCTACTTAGCGAAGGTGTAAAAGACCCAACAAATGCATAGGTTGAAACGCGCTTACAACAGAATGTGGCTGATGCTAATAAAGAGTGGATGGTTAATCCTATTAAACAGGCTAATGAATATGTTAAGATGGATAAACAGTTTGCTCAACAAGCTACAATGCAGGCTAGAGGATTCCAGCATGACAAAGAAATGGAGGCTATTAGAAACAAAAATGCAAGAGATAATATGTATCTTAGCTGGAGGTATAGTAATTCTACTCCAGATTCTAAAGGCAGACCTGTTATGAATGGTAGTCAAGATACAACTAAACAAATGCCTTTATCTTTAACTCAGATGCTTATAGAAGATTCTAATCAGAATAAGAGAGACTTTATAGCTGGTAATAATCAAAGATATACAAATAGTGTAAATTCTATTAGAAATCACTGGTTAGGAAAAGCTTATAGTATTCTTGGTAAAGCTGATAAGAATGGTAATGGTGTAATTGACGCTTCAGAAGCTAATGATTGGAAAGCTAGATATGCTAAACTTAATCCTGCTTAGAAGAAAGCTTACGACTCTTATGTTAGTCATTATAAATGGTGGGATGCTGCTGGTAAGCAAGGTTTAAATGGAGCTATATCTAATGGGTTGTTAGACGAAACAGGACAGCCTACTGGTAGATTTACAAATGCATTACAATATACTGCTACTAGCAAATATACAGGTATTAAAGATATTGTTAATAATAGAGATGTTATAAACTCTAAATACTATAGTTCTGTAGCTGAACCTAGAAATAAAGAAGCTGCACAGACGTTGCTTGATGTGTTGAGCAATGGAAAAACATCTAGATATTATCATCCTGCGATGGATGCATCTGGTAAGAATGTAGATTATTCAAAGAAAGGGACTTATGGTAATGCATATCCAGTTATAAACATGTCAGATAGAGGTGTATGGTTTGGTAATATTAGGGCACATGCAGTTTCAACTGGTCTAAATATGACAAGTGGAAGCGCTAGTGTTAAGTTACAAAACTACTTAAAGAGAAATGGTGTTAAAGGATGGGTAGTATCTAATAGTGGATTAGGTGTAGCAATGGTTCCAAATAATGGTAAATACTCATCAATGGATATAACAGCGAAAGTTTCTGTACCAAAATCAGTTATAGATGATTTCTGTAAGAAATACGGATACGGCTTATAGTCTACTATAAAAAATCTTGGTTTAAGAACTATGGATGTAAACGGAAACACAGATCGTAATGGAGGTTTTGTAGAAATCCCAATATCTAAACAGGTAGACAACAACAGAGGACAAGGTTTTGGACAAATAGATCAAGCTTACGATAAGTATATGTATGGTCAGAAAGAAGCTGCTGGTAGAGAATTGCAGCAACAATATCAATCTTCAACAAAATAATATATAATAATATGAGTAACAGTGGTAGAAAAAAGTCAAAAGAAACTTACACAACACCATCTGCGGCGCAATGGAGAGCCAGCTTCGACGCTAATCAAGCAGCGTAGGAGCGGGCTTATTCTACGCCATATAATAATGGTACCGTTAGTAGTGATGTAACTTCTATATATAATTTGCCATAGAATTCTACATATAAACAAGATTATCTTCCAAATAGTACTAATAAAGATAATGAATCAAAAGGATTCTGGGCTAGTGCATGGGATACTACAAAACATTTATTTAATGCTACAGTTGGTAATGCTATAGATAGTGTAAAGCCGCTTTTTGACGGTTCCGCTGTACGAATGATGTTTCAAAATGTATTCAATACAAGGGTAACTCAGTATGAAGAAGAACTAAGGAAGACAAATACAGATATAGAAGACGTAGATGCTGCTTAGAAATACACAGACTTAGTATACTAGTACAAATGGGCATTGGATGATTATCAAAAGACTAAATCGGAAGAAGATTTAGAAAAAGTAAAGACTCTTTAGAAATAGCTAGATGATTTTGAAAACGTTGTTAAGCGTAGTAGTAAATCATCTGACGCGCTATTAGATTTATTTGTAGACGATAAGAAGGAACATAAATTGCAGGATGATGTAACTATGCATCTAAATTCTATCTTTTCTGAAAAGGCTACTAAAAAAGATGCCAGTTAGACAAGTTAGATCTTAGAGATGTTTCCAGCTGCGTTAAAAGAAGTTCAGCTTTCTATAGAAAGTGTACTAGATGGATTTAATAGCAAAGAAAGAATAAAGTAGGCTATAAGAAATACGCCAGACGAACAATCAAATATATCTGATAAGTATTTTAAATCTTATAAAGACGTAAATCCAAAAGATCTTGAAATATATGCAGATTCTATTAGAGCGGCAATAAACGAGAAAAAAGACTATCTTAATAGATATGCACGGATGCGCCAGAGTGATATAGCAGATAATATATCTACTGCTAAAAATGGTAACTGGCTATTTGATCCGAAAAAGATAGACCCTAACTTTAAGAAGGAATACGAAGACCAAAATGCTGGCATATTTGAAAGAATATTTAATCCAAAAACATGGGCATACAATGTTGTAGATTTAGGTTCTTCTTATTCGATGTTTGAACAAATGGCTGCTCAATTTGCATATCAAGGAGCAGCTAAAGCTGCGTCTTAGATGATTGCATATGCAGCTGGTGGAGAACTTGGGACTGGAGCAAAAATTGCTATAGGAGCAGCTAATGCTGTTGGTGGTATATTTCTTGCTAATAAGATGAGAACTGGTGAGACTGAATCAGAAGTTCTTGATGCTTATTCAAATAGACTATTACAATACGCATATAAAAATAAATCAAATCTAAGTAATTTATTTGACTTTGCAGATTAGAAGGCTAAATAGATAGGTGTAGATCCAAAAGAATTAACAGATCTTGATAAAATACAATTAGCATTAGCGTATAATATAGACTCTGGAGATAAGAAATTCGACAAAGAGAAAAAAGACGCTAGACAAGGTTTGGCTAAAGTATTCAACGATAACATGGCTTTATCTACAGGTGATTATATAGAGACTATACCATTCTTAGAGTTTGGTGGTAAGATAGCTACAAAAGGTTTAGGTAAAGCTGTATATAACAGAGTGTTTAAAACTGGTTTAGAACTCTCTGGTAAAGCGTCAAGCGAAGTAGCTGAAAGATATATGGCTATGAATGCTGATAAGTTTGCTACATCTATAACAGATCGTATTATAAATAAAGCATTAGGAGAAGGAGAATAGAATCTTGTAAAGAAGATATAGTTATCTCATATAGCGGACTTCCTTAAGAAAAAAGCTAAGCAGAGTCTACTTGTTGGTGCTTCTGAAGGTATTGAAGAAGGTCAACAGCAACTATTACAGAATCGTTACCAACGTGGTGAATATGATAACTACAAAGGTGTACAAAGTAATTTTGATATAGGTTCTGTATTTAGCGATGTTAGGCTTGGTTTGGAGTCTGTAGCTGATTATTATGGTGTAAATCCATATGATCCAGATAATGGTAGCGCAGAACTTAGAAAAGCTATGAATACTGGTTTTATTTCTGGTATGTTAAACTCATAGATAATGGGTTCTTTTTCTAACTTGTTTGGTGATAGAGCTGCAAAATATATTGGTATAAACAATGATAATACAAGAGCTTTATTTAATCAAATTAAAAATGACAATGTGCTAAAACAATTAGTTGCTAGTAATTATGCAGCAGCTCAAGATGATGCACACGTAGGTATATTTTTTAAGGCTTTAGCTAATGGAAAGAGCGCAAGTAGACTTAGCGAATCTTTTAACAAGATGAAGCAGTTTAAAGGTGATCTTGTTGATGATAAGTTTATAGACGATGATATATCTTTGCTATAGACTACAGACTTTATGATGCATAATAATAAATTCTTAGATCTTGTTGGTATAGATAAGATACAAGATACTGCTACACATAGAGATCTTATACAATCTGGAGTTAAAGCAATACAAGATTATGAGAATTTAAGTTAGCTACATGATAAGAATATAAAAGAACTTGAATCTTCTAAACAAAAGATAATTCAAGAATTACTTGGCGATAGATCTAAAATGTCTGATGGTGTTAGAAATACATATGATAGCATTTTAGATCAATATAACAAATATCTTGATAACTATATATCATCTAATATAAGTGATAGCAAAAGATCATCTCTTAGAAAAGCTGCAGAAGATCAAGTTCGTATTATCGGTGAAGTAAAACCAAATGATCATAGATATGAGACTGCTGTACTACAACAAATGACTAAGTTTATAGGTACTACAGCATTTCAATCTAAAGCTCAAGAACAAGCTAAATCAAAAGCAGAAGAATCCGGAGAAAAAGCTGAAGATGTACAATTAGACAAGATAATATAGCTAGAAGACTATATAAAGAATCGTGCAGATTTATTATTTAGTCATGCTGAATTACAGCAGAAACAAGCTCTATTAAACCAACTAAAAGCACAACATAAACTCTTACAGTTAATAAGAGAAAATACTGGTACTGATATAAATGTAGACAAACTTGGAAACACGATAAGAGTTCTAAGTAATTCTATAAAAGATAATAAATAGCAGTACAAAGATATGCTTAAAGATGTCAATGATGAAATTGACAAAAAGAATAAGCTTATAGACGAATATAATAAATAGAATCCAGATAAGCCTATAAATAAGCATAAAAGAGTTACTATAGATAACATATTATCAGACTATCATCAATTCTCTGGTATATCAGAAATTGAAAAGTTATTCTCTATTAACGCTCTAAATGATTCAGCCCTAAAGGCAATGGCGCCAGCTTATACAGCATATAAATATGGAGTAGCAGACCCAAATAGCTCACTTGGTTATGCGTATAATTACAACTGGAGTGATCTTACAAAAGAAGAAAAAGATAACTTTAAGTCTACTATTTTTGATACTCTTAGTGATGAAGATAAAAACAAATACAATAATGGACAACTTGATGATGACTATTTTAAGAAGCTGTATCTAAAAACATAGAGACAGAATGCACACAAGATAGACGCTTTAAGGCAAGAGTATAATTAGATTATAAACAAACTTGGATAGGAAGATTTAGAACAAACTCCTGCAGAAAGAGTAGCAGCTTTAGACCGTATAAAAGAAATTCAAAAAGAAACAGCTAAAGCTATAGTTGAAGGTAGATTAGAAGAGAAGCATAATAGAAAGAGAATAGCTCATAGACAATTTCTTGAAGATGGTGGTATTACTAATGATGATATTGATAATCTTAATACTGAGAACGAAGACCCATCTGTAAGAAGTGTTGTTGAAGAAAAACAAAAATAGATAAACGAAGAGCATCGTGTTGATGATCAAGATGTTACGCAAGAACCTACACCTCCTGTAGTAGATAATCATTATGAAGAATAGATTCCTACGCAAAGTGATGATTATACAGATGAAAATTATAATGAAGGTAGGCCAGATAAAGATGAAAACTATGAGCAGAAAGAGTCTGTTATGAAAGATAACGATGGCATAGATTCCCCTCAGCAAGAAGATGAATTAGAAGGTGCTTCTGATGCTCAAAGAGAACTACATGAACAACTGTATGGTAAAAAAGAAAAGAGTGAGAATAAACAAAATACTCCTACTCTAAAAGCTAGTCATTCAAAAGATTTTGGCAAAATAAGCAAGTTTTTACAAGATATATTAGACGAATATACAACAGATAAGTAGATTAGAGAAATACCAGGTGGTACTGTTATAGCTAGAGTTATAGATCCAGAAACGTTTGATGTAATAGACTTTATAATTATAAACAAAGATGGCTATATAAAAATAACACGTATAAAAGACGGAGAAGATATAGGTAATAATACTACTACAGGTTTTAACATTCCAGAAGGATATAGTGTATCTGATGAAGATCTTGAAGGTGTTCAAGGAGTTAGGATGAGCGTTGTTAGTTGGGATTCTGATACTCATGCAGAATTTGATGGTTTTGATAAAGATGGTAATAGAATATCTGGTAATATAGATACTAATGCAGTTGTAAGCAAAACTGTTGATATAGATACACCTGTAGCATCTCCACTTTCTGTAGACAAAGAAGATACAAATAAAGGATAGCAAGAAGATCAACCTCAAGACGATTAGTCACAAGATGATCAAAAAGACAATCCTACAGAAAGCTATGATGATAAAGATGGCTAGTTGAATGATAACGGCGATAATGATCTTGATGTAAACTCTGGAAATCGTTCTGCAAAATCTGCAGAAGATCAATTTGATAAAGATTTAATTATTGAAGATCATTATGATGATTCACTTAATAGCGATAGGCCAGATTCAAGTGAATTACAACCAGGTGAAGAGCATAAGTAGAGTATTCCAGATCCAAGATTAGTCGGAGATCATGACGATGTATATAGGAAGCTACTAGAATCTACATTCTTCTATCAACCAGATTCAAAAGATACTGTTCGTCTTACTGTAAATGGTAAAGATCTTAAGTTTAAATATCCAGTAAAACCTAATTCTGAGTTAGCTCAAAAGTTAGTACAACGTGGTTGGTTTGGTAGCGTTAGAAAATATTATGTTGTATCTGGAAAGAATTCAAAAGATACTAATTCGTTTACAGTATCTCTTGTAATTGAAGATGACAAATCTAAGTCAACATATATAACAACAATAAAAACTCCATCTTCTTATTCTTACATAGATAAGTTTGGTATGGAGAGATCTGTTGATGGTATATAGAAGTTAATTAATCAACTTAAATTTATAGGTGTTGATAAAGACCAGTATCCATCAGCTTTAATTGAAGCTAGAGAAGAGGCTTATAGTAGACATGTAGACGCTAAACCAGTACCAAGCAATTTTAAGTATGAAGAACAATATCAATATGCTTTAAAGCGCTGGTATAATGATGCTAGAAAATGGTATGAGACTTTATCATACGAAGGGGAAGAAGGTAAAATTAAACGTGGTATAGAATATAACGCAAGGCGTAAAGCTGCTACTGGTAGAATTCTTACAGATTCTCAAGTTTGGGAACAGATAGAGAATTTAATTAATAGTAGAAACGCTATCATTGAAGCTTATTGTGATAAAAATGAAGATGGCGTTTATTCTATTCCAGATCAAATTAAAACAAATGTAGTTCCAGAAGAGTCTAGAATATCTAATGGTAGTATTACTAAAGATGGCAAATTACATTCAATATCTAAAGAAGGTAATGAATTTGGTATACCTACTGATATAAAAGAAATAGATAAGTAGATAAAAGATGGAGAATTATTATTTGGTTTTGGTCGTGGTAGATTTGCAGATGACCCATATACTATATCTAGTATAAATGGTCCAGATACACAGTATAATGGCATTGGTTACTCTGGTACAATATATTTAATGCATCAAGGACCATGTATGAGCGAAGTACTAGTTCCTATTACTCTTAGCGAACAACGTTTTGATAGAGACGGAGACGGTAATGTAGTTACACCAGAAAATGTACAATTATCATTTGATCCTACTACTGGTAAATTAAATGGTAATTCTAAACCTTCTGTTGCTGAAGTATTACTATACATGATAACTGGTAAGTTATCTACTGAATATTTACCATCATCATCTATAGATACAATAAAAGCGTTTGCTGATTTTATTATAAATAATGGAGAGTCTACTACAAAGATAGGTACTAAGAAGAGTTCTTTAAATAGACAAAAGTTCTTAGCTGATAAGCAGATTGCAGTAGTTGATAATCACGGTGTAGTATGTTTGCAAATAGTTAATACTGATAGCAATGGTTCTAAATCTGCAGAATATATTCCTATATCTTCATTATTTGGAACTAATAGTGACGATGTGCGTAAACACGTTGTATCGTATATAGCTAAGAACATGCACTGGAATACTGATGTTGACGCAATGTCTCACGAGTTTCCACATGAAATTATAAACGTTATCAGAAAATATTTCTAGAATAATAAAGGCAAGTCTAGTTTCTCTATATGTGGTGTAAAAGAACTTACATTTGATAGAGATGATCTATTTGATAATGATAATGGTACATTAAAGTATAATCATACAAATGTATTATCTTGGATGGTTAAAGCTGGTAAATTATTAGCTACAACCAACGAGTAGAATGTATTTAAAGCTCCATTTGTGTATGCTACTGGTGTTAGAACAGAAGAAGCAAAACAAGCTGTATCTGACGCTAGAAGCCAAGTAAAACCAACAAAGGCTGATAAGAAAGCTGGAACGGTTACTATTAACAGTAATACTACTACAGAGCATCAAGAGGCTGATAGGTTTGGCTCTAAGAGTATAGAAAGAATAAAATCTAAATTAGGGTTTAAAGCTGACTAGATGGATTCTTGGCTTGTAAGAGGTTAGAAAGAATCACAAGAAAAGCTAGCTGCATTCTCTGGAGAAAACGCTAAAGAAAGAGGTGGCTTAACTGACATAATCATGTTAGATATAGATAAGTCTGACTTTAAGCTAAGAGGTGATAGTGGTAGTGAAAAGCTAAATAACTTTATAGAAGACTTCAAACAAGCTGTTAAAGATAAGCTGCATAAATACGCCGAAGTATACGAAAAAGAGAATGGCGTTAAATTTGACGTAGATAAACTTGAGATAAACGAAAATGTATTAAAGAATACAGCTAGAAGTTTATTTAATGGTACAGCTGTTCCTCATGTGTCTATATTTAAGAATGGTTCATCTTAGTTATATTTTGTATCTACAAGTTCTTTATTAGGTAGAAATAATACTATTACTGGTGTATTCTCAAGAGAAAAACAGAAAGGCACTGTAGATATGCAAAAAGCTCGTGAATGGATAGCTGATAGACTTGGGATAAAACCAGATCATGTAGTTGTAATAGATGGTGTAATGAAGAGCGCTCAAGATGAAGATGTATTTGGTTTAATGGATGTTGTAACAGATGTTCTAAATCAAGGCGATTCTCCTATCTTTATGTTTAGCGACAAAGCCGGTATAGGTATACAATATCACGAAGCTTGGCACTATGTAAACCTATTATTGCATAATAAACATCAAAGACAATAGATTTACGACGCTTATGTAAAAGCTCACCCAGAGTTAAAGAATAAGTCATACAAACAAATAGAAGAACTCTTAGCTGAAGACTTTAGAGAATATGCAGAACTACAAAACAGAAAAGGAATCGTTGGATTTATAAAGAGAGCTTTTGATAATATCAAACGCTTCAGTAGTTTGTTTAGAAATAAGTACGCTGTGTATGACGTATTTAGGAATATAAACAATGGAAAGTATAGATTACAGCAAATAGATAGAGAGTCTTTACAGCAATTTAAGATGGCTTATAAGAATGGTGTTAACAGCAAATCATTCTACGTGTCAAATATCGCTCCTGAGCGCTTAAATAAGCTTCAGGGTATAGATACTAGGAAGTAGTTCTTTTAGGCCGCTACAAGCCTTGCAAATAAGCTTATAGACGATTATTCTTTAGATTCTACTAAAGGTATAGATGATATTAAGTATGATGATATACAACAATTCTTAACTAATCTAAAGAGTTAGAATCCAGATGTAGACCCATCTATACAAAGAATTATAGACTCTATAGCTAAGAATCCAGATGTATTTGTATCTATTGTAAGTAATATACTTAAACAATATTCTATAGATCTTAGAGAAGACGCTTTTAAGGTTAAACAATCACAAGTACAGGAAAGCGAAACACAAGAAGCTCAAGATACTGGTGATAAATCTGGTAATACTTATGATAAAGATCCTTTGTCTATAAGCAAGAAAGATAATGTAGCGACTAGAGCTAAGTTATTCTTAGGTTAGATTAAGAAGATGCATGCAGAAATAGATCCATTTACAGGAGAAAAGACTTTTGTTTATGACAAAGACCCTATATTTGGTAATGCTGTTTATGTTCCATTTGATCAAGCTTGGAACACTATACTAAATAGCCTTTGGGATACTGATTCTTATGCTAAGATTGGTAAAGATAATAAATATGATAAACACTCTATAAGAGGTGTTGTTTAGAGATTAGCAGAAGCGTCTCCATTCTTTGAGGCTTTAGATAAGAAGTTAGATCTAATTAAAGACGATCTAGAGTTACAAAGTCAAATACACTCTACTATAAGAAGCCAGATGGCTTAGATGATGTAGACATGGATAAGCGATCCTAAGAAGAAATCTTCTAATAACTCTATGAGTCTTGGTGATGATTAGTTAAGTGAATATGAGTCATCTAAAAGTAAAGGTGTATCTGTTGTTAAAAGAGAGTGGGAATTAGTAAATGATAATCAGCTTAAAGCCATAAAGTCTATACCTAGAATATGGTCTTAGAATCTATATCAAGCAGGATTGATAAATTCTGAATAGATGCCTATTATATCTAAAGAGTTTACAGACGGACTTAGGTAGAGAAAGATGCGTGCATTACAGTATACTTCTAAACATAAGTTTTATCCAAAAACAAAAGAAGATATTGGTCCAGCTTATAGCGAATTATCAGATATACTTGTAGATCTATTTAAATATCTATCAATACCAATCGATAATGAAGTATTAGAGACTTATGTAAATAATGAAGTTGGTGATAGCAAACTAACTAATAAAGCTGCAAGATACAAAGTACTACAATCTCTTGTAAAATCAGATAAGATTGGTAGTATTAGTAAGATTATGCAAAATATTATATCTAGTACTGGTAAATCTAAAATTAAGTCTGGTAGAATTGAAATGGATCTTGATCGTGTATTTAGCGGTTATAAGAATGATTCGTAGATTGCACAATTAGCAAGAGCTTATAATGAATGCTATCCATCTCCATAGCAATTTAGTGTTACAGCTCCAGATGGAACTCAAAGATACCCAATATCAGAGAACAATACAATGTCTGATATTATTCGTATATTAAATCATGATACAGATCAAACTATAGAAAGCTTACAAAGATCTGAATATTGTAAACATTCTTTACTTTTAGATATAGCTTCACAATCTGATCATGAAACATCAAGTAGAGCTGGCTAGTTTAAGTTAAACTACTTTGTAGGTCTTAGAGATATTGATAATAGTATTGGTAGAGACTATCATGGAGTTACATAGCTTGAAGATTATATAGCTAAGATGTTGATGACTTCTAAAGATATGTTAGTATTGCCTACTATGGCTGATAAAAAGACATGGTACGCTATATCACAACAAGGTCTTATAATGCCACACAACGTTGTATCTTATGATAATTTCCAGCTAGATCAATATACGATGGATATACTAACTGGTTACTTTAGAGATGAATTAAATTCTGTAAAACAGTATTATAGTAAAGAAAACATAGAATATCTTATAAAACATCCAGAAGCTCTTAGAAAAAATTTCCATGGTGAATTAGAGAATGGAAGAATTAAATGGGGTGGAAATGGAGGAAGGTTTAGGTATTTCTCTGATATATTTGTTGATTAGTCTATTGATGAAGATTATCAAGGTTCTCCAAAAGATCTAAACTCTATATTGCAGTACGAGTATCTTCGTGAACAAGAAGATATGAAAACTGAAGATGGTATATTTAATATCAGAAAACTTCGTGACGATGATAATGATATAGATGGTTTTTAGTATATAAGATAGAGGTTAGATAAGTTTGAAGAATGGCTTAATGGAGACGACCTTAACAAATTGTTACAACAGAAAGTTAAAAGTATGGTATATGCCGAGCTAAGGGCAGTATCAAAAGATGGGAACTTGAAGTTGGGCAACATTGATGAAAATGGACAATTTGTTCCAACAAAGATACCTCAAATACTACTTAGACAATATGCAGAATTATTTAAACAACAAGGATTGCCAGTAAATACTAATAATGTATATATGAATGATAATATTAATGATTTAGCATTGTCTTTAATGACTAATCATGTGTTGTCTTCAATTATCTCTACAATAGAGATGGAAAAAGTATTCTCTGGAGATCCAGCATTCTATAAAAATAAATTTAAGACCAAACAAATGAAGTTTGATGGTAAATTCTATGATATAGACGTTGTTAATGAAAAACATTCTGATAAGATTAAACGTCTGGGAGCTTTGTTATCACCAGGTCAAAAAGTTAAGACTGATTACTCTGAAGAACAACTTGAGAAATATCCAGAATTGCAAAATAGAAAGTACACTGTCTTAAATGTATCAGATATTTAGACTAAGAGTGAATACTTAGGTGAAATAAAAAATATCTTTACTCGTCAATACATGATTGATGATATAGAAAGTTCTACAGATCAAGAATTTACTAAAAAGTTAATATAGAAAAACGGATTTGATAATGTTGAAGATTTTGTAAAAGCTATATATCAAGACGAGAAGTTATTCAAGAAAGTATTAAGTAGTTATCCTAAAAATCTTAGGGATTCGTTTGTAAATCAAGCAGATTCAAATACATCTACATATGGAGATATAACAGTTTCTGATGCACAAGTTATAATTAGACCGGCTTTATATAGAAAGATAAGAATAGGTCTTGGAACATGGAGCTTTGGAGATGAGTTCTCTGATTATTCGGATGAGATGGCTTACAATATACTTGAGAATGATCCAGATTGGCAATCAGATCCAAAGAAAGCTAAGATTGTATCTAAGTTAGAGTTATATCCATTAAAGATGTCTTACTTCTAGAACTCATCACAATAGTTAGGAGATGGTTTTATAAATCTTCCTATTTATAATAAGATGGCTATCTTCCCAGCATTTAAGTATATGCTACGATCAGATAATGGTAGGGCTATATACGAAAGAATGAATAAGAATGGTAATGAAATAGATATGTTAGCCTTTGACTCTGCTATTAAGGTTGGTGCTAACCAACAGCAATATACACCATACAAGAAAGGCATTAGCAGTCTTGATGATATGGATACAAAGTCTCTTAAGCAGAAGTCAGATAAATCTATATTACCTAGTGATGATATATTTAATCCTGGTGGAAAATTACAGATTCAAGTACAAGATCTTGACGACTTAAGAATGCAGCTTAATACTGAAGCTCATGAAGCATTAGAAAGAGCATTTGGTACACAGGCGTTAAAGTTATTATTATCAAATATTAATGACGAACTTGATTATGGAATTGGAAAAGATTCTAGTCCTATAAAAGGTAAGGAGCTACGTTCTCAAATAATAAACTTAATAAATGCGCTTACTCAAAAAGGTGTGCAAAATGTAATAAATGAGTTTGGTATTACTGTTAATAATGGTGATATTAGAGCTAACAACAAAGCTGTATAGAAGATTCTAGAACGAGTAGTTAAAACTAATGGTGTTGGAGAAAATGCTATAGAGTTATTTAGAAATGGCGGTTTAGCTGAAGCATTAGGATCAAGACTATTATTCGAGCAATCCATATCTAAAGTTGTAAACAAGAGAGTTGTAGATGTAAACCTCAATGGTGGTTCTGCTGTACAGCAATCCGTATTTGGTCTTGTAGGAAAGAAAAAAGTAGATGACGAAGAAGGTGGATTACATGTTCTTAATGGCGGTAGAAAATTAAAGTGGATTAGGAAAGATAACTCTATGGAGATAATGCTTAGCGTTAGACTATTTAGAGATATTATTCCGAAAGAAGAGCAAACTACTTATAAGAATATGCGTCAGTGGCTTATAGATAATGACATTATACATGGTGTAAAGAGTGACAGAGCCATACCTTTAACTGACGAGTAGATCAGGTTTAATGATAATCTTGACGAACAATTTGTATCTGGTGTATTATCAGTTAGAGCTACTATAGATCTAGAAAATAATCATATAAATTCTATATGGGATACTATTACAAATCAAGATAAGCTAAAAGAAAGTACTAAGAAAGAAGTTGAAGAATATCTTATATCTGCTGGATATAAAGATGGTTTGAATACTAAGAAATATGAACAAGTATCTCATGCTGGGGAACAATCTAATCCTAAACCAATAGGTATTGGTTATCGTATTCCTACACAGGGTATGTCTTCTATATTTGCATTTACAGTTGCTGATATACTACCAGATAATAACGGTGATAATATTATAGTACCAGAAGAGTTTACTAAACAAACAGGTTCTGACTTCGACGTTGATAAAATCTTCGTTGCTATGAAGGGTTATAGAAACGGAAGTGAAGTTAATGTAGACGATGCTTCGCAAGATGGCTTTGATATGGCTGGTAAATACGATGCTAAGGAGATTAGAAATAGTCTTATATAGAAATATATTGATGTTCTTACAGATTCTAGAACATTCGTAGATGCTAGAGGTTCTATTGATACGGTTACTGAAAAGATAACTGGTGAATTGCTGCCAAAACTTAGAAAGAAGCAAGATCGTAGATCTATGTATGAATTATTACCTTCATTCCAATCTCAGACTAAAGCTGAGTTTATGACAGGTAAGGATGGTATTGGCCCATATGCATTAGCTACAACAAACTTAGCTTTTACATAGACAGCACATCTAACTATAGATTTTGGTCATCTTGGAGAAATATACGACTTAGGTGCTTTAGATCAAATAAAAGGTAAAGACGGAATGTATATATCTGCTTGGTTATCAGCTATGGTTAATGCACATGTGGACGTTGCTAAAGATCCATATATCTCATTAATCAATATTAATCCTGCTACATATTCTATATCAGAACTACTATTAAGAGCTGGTAAAGGTATATAGACTTTCTCATTCTTAGCTCAACCAGCATTAGTCAAATATGCTAATTTAGTTAACGCTCATAATGGTATCTATCTAGAACAATCTGAAAAAGATATGTCTATATAGAAATATCAACAAGCTAAGTTATTAGAATTAAAGAATGAGTATAGAGATAAATTAAAAGAATCTTTATCACAAGTAGAATCTGATAAATCTCTTTCTAAAGAGCAAAAAGATGATATTAAGAATAAGATATTAGTTCTATTGTCTAATGATACTAGAGATATAGCTAAAGCTATAGAAGATAGTAAGATTGTATTTGATTACGATGAAGGTATTTATTCTATATAGAATCCAGATTCTTATAGAAGTCATATGATGCAATTATATTCCATATTAGCATTCTAGAATCTAACTAAGTTTGCGGACGCTCTAGAGCAACTTGTACAATGTTCTTAGGTAGATACAAAGAAATTTGGTAACAGTATTACAGATCATTGGAATTTCTATAATAAATATGAATAGTTTAAATATCTGCATAAAGATCCAGATTCAAAAGATGCAATAATTTGGAAGATAAACGACGAAGCTCATAGTAATCTTGAAAACGAAGACGCTCTTGAATATTACTTTGATAAGTTATGGATTTCTGATAAACTTAGTAAAGCTACATAGCTTACAAGAGGTATATTAAAAGATCAGTTGTTTACTGCTACAGATGAATATAATGTACTATATCATTCAATAATGTATAGTCTTTTTGGTGATCCATTTGGATTTAAAGGAGAAGCTAATGAGTATAACTTCTATAGATCAACAAGTGATAAGAAATTTATACAAGCTATTAGTTCATCTATAAACGCTATAGCTAGACATAATATGCTTATAAACTCTAAGATATTAACAAAGAGTAAAGATGGCAGCTATACTGGATATATAGACTTTACTATGAATGGTGATAAAGATGCTGTATTCAATAAAGTAATGTAGCTTGTATACGGTAATCCTCAATCTGAAGATAAATATTATCATAAGAGTATATTCCAAAATTATGCTAACTTTATCTATAGATTACAGAATGGGTTGCTTGGAAGCGAATTCAACGACTTGTTAGATGATGCTGGTAATATAAACAACGAGTTCTTAAACTACTACATATCTAAGATAGATAATAAGTTCCAAATTGGTAGATTTGCAACTAAGATGTCTTATATAAATGTAGATCCTAATCAAAGATTGGTACTACAGTCTGCATTGCATCAACTATTAACTCATAGTAATAGTTATGTAAGAAGATTGTTTAGAGATATAGTATTCTATGATTATTATTCTACATACAATAATGATTCGTTCAGTTCTATATTCGATTTAGTTCCTATATAGTTCAAGATGCAATATGTTCAGAGTATAACTGATTCTATGAATTCTGAAGATCTAATTGGTAGAATATCAGAGAATAGTGGTAAGATTAATCCAGATGAATATATAGATACTATATGTAGAAACTATTGGTATAATGATAAGATCGTTCCTGTATACAGTTTAACACAACAAGCTTTTGCTTAGACGAAACTTGGAGCTGAGAAGTATCTACTTCCAAACTATGTTAATGGAAACAGAATTCCTGGTGCTATAATAACATCAAAAGGTGGTAATCATCCATACTTTAAAATACATGTTGGTAATAAATACTATTTGTATAAGAAGATAGGTAGTGTAATGAAGGGTAAGAATACCTATCGTGATGTTTATGTTATATCTCCAAAACTAGGTATTCATCAAGGCGGTAATCATCAATATGAATTCTATACAGGATCTTTAAACGAATCTATATTTGACGACAATTTGTTACCAGAGACGTTTAATTATAGCAATGTTGAAGCAAATGTAATTAATTATATAAATCAACTTAGTCCTATTGGTAAAGGCGACAATGCTGTTAAACTTAAGTATAAAGAACATAATGCTGCGTTTACAGGATTTAGTAACGCTAACTATTATCAAGTATCAGAACAACAGAAGAATAGCTATAACTTAACACAGAACGCTAAAGGCGATGTTAGAATTATATATTCTAATAATCCTTAGAAGTATGCAGAATCTAGGAATAATCTTAAGATTAATATAAACAATGAACAAAAGACTGGTGTAAATATAGATTCTAAACAAGATGCTACAAAGGTTGTTGATGATATTGTTTCAAGTCTTGGTAACTTTGATAAAGATAATGAGAATTTAAATATATATATTAGCGGTAGGCTTGGAGACTTCAATATAACTGATGCCGACAGATCCGAATATATCGATAACTAGCTAAGTTATATGGTTGAAAGATATAAACTAGAATATCCAGATGCTACAGTTGATGATATAAATGAAGTTCAACAACAGTTCTTAGTAGATATACAAAGTAAAGTTGATGATAGTATCAAACAACTAAAGAATAACCAATTTGTTGATAGAATTGTCAAAGACTTACTTGTTAGAGGTTATTCTATAAGTAGTATATCTACTGATGATTTTGATGGTATTGGAGAAGCTGCTGTAAGATCTGCTTAGCTAAATCAAGAAGACTTTGCTACAGCTCAACCTGCTTATATTATATATGATAGAAGCAAATATACTCAAGACAATATGTCTAGTATAAGTGAAAGCATAGCTAAGTTTGATGATGAAGATTTCTTAACATCAGAGCAAGACGACGACTTGTTAACAGAGCTAAAAAATGTTAATGATGGTAAGGATGAAGCTATTGATGATGCTAGAAAAGATATGGTTAAAGATGAAAATGATGTTAGCGATATACTTGGTGGACTAAAACAAGTAGATGACAATTCTTTTGATTCATTAGATAGTTCAACTAGTGATGGTACTAAAGATTCTAATAATAATTCTTCAAATAATCATTCTTATGGAGATCGTATTAAACCAAATAGTGGATATGTATTTGTATTTGGATCAAATCCAGAAGGCAGACATGGCGCTGGTGCTGCAAAAATTGCCGCTACACAGTTTGGTGCTAAACGTGGAGTTGGTGAAGGTTTAGTTGGCGATTCTTATGCTCTCCCTACAAAAGATCTTCGTATAAAGAAAAATAGAGGATTGAGGAGTATATCATCAAAAGATATTACTAACAACATTAGAAAGATGTATGAAGTTGCTAAACAAAATCCAAACAAGAAATTTGCAGTAGCTTATACAAATACTGAAAGAGCGTCACTAAACGGATATACAGGTATAGAAATGGCCAATATGTTCAAAGAAGCTGGACCTATACCAAATAATGTATATTTTAGTAACGCTTGGATTAATGACGGTCTAATTAAAAATAGTGATTACGAACAAGCTGAAAATATTTCAGAAGACGCTGTTGGTACAGAGGGATTATTATTTGATAACAATAACGACATTGATAATCTACTTGGAGGTATGAAACAATTTGAAGACAATATTATATAGCATGATGATAGTAAGTTTGAAAAAGATGCTATGGATGGTTGTAAAGTATAATATAAACTGATTGATTATGATAATATGTCCTAATTTACATATTCCCTAGGTGGCTAAGGAATTTAATGAATTAAAAGAAGCCACAAGCGAAAAGGCTGCCTATCATATTTGGTCAGCTAATAATGGAAATAGTATAGATAAAGCCCCTAATGGGGCTTAGTCTATATTGTTTGATCAATTATTATAGCAAACAAAAGGTAATCGTGTAGAAGCTATACGTATAAAATCTAAAATTTACCAAAGAGATTTTACTAATTGGTTTGGAGATTGGATTAATGATCCGAAAAACTCATCTAAAGCAGTAGATGTTAATGGTGAACCAATGATTGTTTGGCACGGTACTGATAAGCTATTTGACACATTTGATCAAAATGCTACAGACGATAAAGAAAAGCATTTAGTACATGATAGAGATGCATTCTTTTTTACAGATAGAGAAGATAAGGCTTTAAAGTATGGTAACAAATATACTATTCCAGCATATCTCAATATGAGAGAAGTTGGTAATAGTGATATGACTAGCGGAAAGTTTAGAACTGTTAATGAGTATCGCTAGTATGAAAATAGTATATTAAAAAATAATAAATACGATTCAGCTATATTTGTTAGGTATGACAAAGAAGGAGATAATCATGGTTTTACACCTACTACTTAGTATGTTGTAAAAAATAACAATTAGATAAGATCTATTGTAAGTAATGACTTCTCTTCTAAAGATGGTAATATTTATGGTAATAAAGTAATACAAAAATTACAAGATAGATCTATAGATAAACCGTTTAAAGAATCTGAAGATATGCCAAATTCTATCAGAGATTTTATAGAGAAATAGAATCTTAAGATTAAACTTGCTAAAGCGAACCTATATGATACTTTCGGAGGAGCTACTTCTTTGTTAAATCAAGGACAGGTTATTACATCCGATGCTATTATAAAAGGCGCTATAAAGAATAATACTATATCTTCAACTAAATTACCTATAGCTAACATTCTTCAAGGTCATAAAGTTCCTATAAAGTTAATGTAGCTAGAAGAAAACGTTATTATTACTTCATTCTCTGATGAAAACGGTAAAACTGTAATTGCTATAAATCAGAATGCTATAGATTAGGTGTCAAACGAATATTTAGCAAATGCTGTATTACATGAAGTAGCACATGCTGTTACTGTAGGATTTATTAATAAACCTAAAACTGAATTATAGAGTAGGCTTAAGGAACTAAATGATCAATTACACGAAACGTTTGATAAGTTCTTCGATCGTAGTAAATTCGATAGATACGATGCTAGTGAACTATATTATGGCCTTTCTAATGAGAAGGAATTTATAGCTGAGTTTATGACCAATAAAGACTTTAGAGATATTATATATGGAGCTGCTGTTAAATTAGATTAGTAGAATAACAACAATTCTATACTTGGTAAACTAAAGAATTTTGTGAATCGTATATCTAATACTTTGTTAGATACTAATTTATTTAAAGGCTATAATGAAAAGCTACTTAAAGAATATTCAACTAAATTAAAAGCGCATCTTTTAAACATAGATACTATCAAAGATACAGCTAAAGATCCTGCTAAGATATATAGGATAATATATGCTAATACAGATCCTATATTGTATGGTAATCAGCAGTAGTTTGATATTAATAAAATGTTATCAAGACAGCTTAAATCTTTTGAAAAGAATGACTTTATAAATGTTGATAGGTTAGAATCTACGTCTGGTAAAAGAGATACTGAAGAATAGGCTAAAAAGAAGCTTGATGCGTTGTCTTTAAAAATAGCTAGAGGTTTAAGTCAGAGATTAAAGGCTATAATGTCATCAAATATAGACGCTGATTAGAAGTCTAAGATCTAGAAAGAATTAGACTTATAGATTAGTTTGTTCTAGCAAGGCCAAGAATCGGCCTACAGAGCTTTAATTTCTACAATGTCATAGTTAGCTCCACAATTATTAGATGACTCGTTAGAAGTGCTTAAAATGTCTAGTAATAACCAAGCTATATAGGCTTCCGAATTACAGTATCAATTACACGACAACTTTGGTTTGTATTCAAAGATATTAGAGAGTATTACAGAAACATTAGAATCTGCAGAAGTTATTTCTTAGTTAGAAGATCAACAAAAGAAATCTAGTCTTACAAAAGATGCAGTATTTGGTGATGTTAATGATCTTATATCAATGATTAAGAAGTGTAGATCTATTTGTGATGAGGCTAATGCATCTTTGCATAATATTCTAATAAACACTACTAGAGACATACTTGTTGGAGTAGGTAATGAAACTCATTCCATATCAATGGGAGAATATCTTGATTCTTTAAAAGAGATTGGTTACGATACTGGTGTATTCTATAAATATGGCGGTATGACTGATAAAGTTAAAGATGATGGTATTCGCGCTATAACGTATTTAGTAAATAAAGCATTAAATAAGTCATAGAAGATGTCTAATGAGAAAAATATAAAACTATTAAAAGCGTTTAGCAATTTAGGTTTTGGAGAATCTCATTTAGACTTATATGAAAAAGACGAGAATGGTAGAACTACACAATATCTTGTAAGAGATCTTAATTATGGTAAATTCTATAATAATTATCATAAATTCTTAAAAGGTTTAAATAAGAAAATATCTAAGAAGTATGGTATAATATTAGATCCTACTAATAATATAGCTCCAGATGACAATGAACAAGCTAAAGTTGAATGGAACGACGCTTTGAATGATTGGTTAGACAAGAACTGTGAAAGACCTTATAAGAAGCAATTCTATGTAGCTTATTCTAAGTTATCATCAGATACAAAGTATGAATGGGGTTTGTTATCTAAGCAGATAAGAGCTCTCAAAGAAAAAGCATATGATAAATCTGATGGTTACTATCATTATGACAGACTTGATGATAAAGACAAATCATTATTAACTGAGTTAAATGTACAAAAACGAATGTTAATGAGTGATCGCGATTATCAAGGCAATCTTAAAGAAGGTGACGAACTTAGAAAAGCAAAAGAACTACAATAGCTACACAAAGATCTTTATGGTACTGATAATAAGCGTAAAATAAAGAGAGATACTGAAGCTTGGTCTAAAGCTAGAGATAAAGTTATAGAAGAATGCGGTGGTTTTGAAGAGTTTAATAAAGCTCTAAATAATGAAGAAAGTTCTTTCGATATTCAACGTCTTATTGATTGGGATAAGATGAATAGTAAGAGAGTTCTTAAACAAGACGACGAAGGAAATATATTATTATTTAAGAGAATCGAAGAAGAATCTGGAGACATTGAGTATGATGTAGATGGTGATGGTGGAGCTAAATACAACGAAGTAAAAGAATAGATCCATAATATATTATCTATATATAGAGACTTTACTACTGGAGAAATAGCTTATCAAAGTATTCCACAAGGTGAAAAGATACGTCTAAATAAACTAGCACAAGAATAGGAAAGACTTAAAAATATTGCTAAACGTCAAAACAAGTCTCTCAGAAAACAATCTTAGCTTAGAGGTAAACTATTTAGTAAATACACAAAAACGGAGTTTACAGAGTACTATAAATAGGCTAGAAAGAAAGCCGCTCAAATGGATATGGAATATCCTGGTACATATGATAATTTTTTAAATAGTACATCAAGTACACGATTTGATGAATATACTGGATAGGAAATACAAACACCTCTTAGATGGTTTACTAGGATTGTAGCTAGACCAGAATATGAAGATGAGTTTATGGAATTTATTCCTGGAGATGGTTGGATTGAGCATTCTGAAAACGAACTTGCAAATCATAACTATGATAAAGAAAACACATCGTTCTTACAGCCAAAGAGATACGAAACTGACAAAAATGGTATACCTATGAAGAATAAACCAATGTATGATAATACAAAGGCGTTCAACAAGGTTAAAAATTCTAAAAACCTAAAAGCGTTATATGATTTGGTTTTACAAACTAACCGTGAGATAAATTAGCTTTACGATAGATAGTCTTTTGATGAGTATTTACTCCCAAAAATAACTGGTAGTATATTTAAATACTAGAAGAATAAAACAAATTTATCTTCTGGTGTATTACAATATATAAAAGACGAACTTGGTATTGGAGATTAGAGTGTATAGCAAGATTCAGATTATGCACAAGACGTACAACGCGTTATGGCTAAAACAGACAACTTTGGTGATCTTGTAAAGCAAAGAGCACTTCAAATATCTGATGGTACTCGTCCAGATGGTTCTGAGCTGAATATGATTCCAAGATATTATATTGATAAACTTGATGATCCGTCATAGCTTAGTTCAGATCTTATAGGAATGATGGCTGAAGCATATAAATTAGCAGCTGATTATCACTTCAAATCAGAAGTAAAAGATCAATGTGAGACTATCGCTGACATGATGAAAAATCGTGATGTTTATAAGAATAAATCATTGAAGTTCTGGGAAAAACAAAGAATTGAAGGTTCTAAATCTAATACGTATAACATAGCTAAAAAGTTCCTATAGATGAACTTGTATAACATTAGATCCTCTGATATAACAACATCTATACCATGGTTTGGTGGTAAAAAACTAACTGTAATCCACTGGAATAAATTAGCTAAGTTTTTTGGTGGTATCGTAACAGCTATAAACCTTGGTATGAATATAGCTGTAGCAGAGGTTGGTTTCTTAGATGCGTATAGAGCTCATGTAATAAACGCGCTTACTGGTAGAAAATATGGATTTGCTGAAGCAACAAAAGCCGCTGGTATAGTTAGCGCCCATATATTTAAAAACTTCTTAGGAGCTAATTATATTGCTAATAGACTATCAAACGACAAACTAATGCTAATATGTGAATATTTCAATGTAGCAGACCAAGGCGAAAAGAAAGCTAAACATTCTAATAGAAATAGGCTTATTAACGCTATAAACGAAAACCATACATTTGGCATGTTGTCTGGATTTGACTTCCTTGTAAAATCACAAATAGCTACATCGGTATTGCTTTCATATAGATATTATAAAGGAGAATTCTGTACTAAAGAAGATATGGATATAAACTTATTCAGAGCTTCTAAAGAAGAAAGAAAACAAGCTATGAAAGAATGGAGAAACGGCAAAACAGCCTATAGCATACTTTCCGCGAAAGATAATTCTCTCCATGTGGAAGACGAATATAAAGAAGCTTTTGAACATGCTGAAAATATAATTCGAGAAAGAGCTGTTAGATATTCAGAATCTGCAGATGGTATGATGACTCCTACATAGAAAGCACAAATAACTACAACTATTATAGGTTCTTATGCTATGATTCATAGACAATATGCTCCGTTAATGATGGCTGAAAGATTTGGTAATACAGTATATGATTTAAATACTCAACAGATGGATGGTGGCATATTTAGATCTGGTGCTAAAGGTTTTTATTATATAGCAAAAACTCTTACAAAATTCTTAACTGGAAGTGTTAGGAATATGTCTGTAAAGAAAGGCTATGTTGACGCTAAAGATTATTACAATTCTAAATTCAACAATAAAGATTCTTTAAAAGACTATATGGAAAGCAGATATATCAACTATGCAACAAAGCAAATTGTCACTGAAATTGCTATTGGTAAGATTATTTCTGTCTTTGCTTCAATAATTGCCAATTCGGCTAAAAACGAAACAGACAAAGATAAGCGTAGAGAATTGTATCTACTCGCATATATAATGCATAGACTAGAATGGGAGTCTTTAACGCCATACAGGGCTGATGATATGTTTAACAACATTAAATCACCAACTGCTGCTACGAGTGTTACAGATAAAATGGAAGACGTTACAGAATCGTTTATGCGAACGTATTTCCCATCAATGTCTAATAGCCTATATGATACTTTTCAAAATACTAAAACCCAGAATAAGTATAATCCTACTGTCTCAAGAGGAGAATACAAAGGTTGGTCAAAAACGAATAAAGCATTATTTAAACTATTACCTTATCATAACTTCTATGAACAAGTATATGGTTCTGAAGCTAAAGATAGATATTTCGTAAATCAAATTATGAAACAAAACGATTAATATAAAAAATAAACCCGGACTACTCTCACGAGCGGCCCGGGTTTTTCATTACACTTACTTTCTCCAAAAATCAAAACATTCTTCAATCCTATTGTTTGGTAGGTATCCTATCCCAGCTTTATATACAACATCTGCACACATCGCTGTGTTCATAGGTATTATGAACTTGTAGAATCCATCAATAAAATCATAGAAGCATTTCTCTTTGGATAACGAAAAATATACCCAACGTCTATACTTAGCGCTATTAGTGGTTAATCTGATATAAAGGTAAGTATTTAAACCTTCTTTGCTAATATAGGCGTTGGATAATATATTTTCTGTAATCACTCCCTTAGTTTTTATTATTAAAGGAATGACATACAATATATTTTTATTTAACATACAGAACTAGCATCTTGTGGGTTATCGTAATCTTCAATACACAAAGAATCATCAAAACTTTCAACACACAAAGTGTTGTCAAAAGTGTTAATTACTAGCTCATTGTCAAATTTGTTCTCTACGTTATAAATGTGACTCATAGGTTCTTATATTTATAAGTTTAACTTTTCTGCGCCATCACCAATATAATACTCAACAGTGTGTTCCCACTTATTGTTAGCTTGGTGCCAGCGTATATCTTCTAAAGCATCCATAATAGTATCTAGTCTACTATGAATCTGGCTTTCTGTAAATTCAAAAACACGTATCTCATTACGTCCAGTTGTGTCTATACCGATGATATAATACTTAAAAGTCCAATCGTTATTTGGTTCTTCTTTCAGTACATTTATAATATACCATCTTAAAGCATGCTCATAAAAGCACAGCTGTCTTAAGTAGTCATAATGATTCATAGACTCTTCAAAACAACCTATGTTTACAGTTGTCTTTAAGTCCATTAAAGTACATATTTTGTTCTTAAAATCAAAATGACAACTATCAATCAATGATTTACACTGCACTCCACACATACTCCAGTTTATATGGAATTCATGGTGTAGTTCATCTTCTTGTCCTATATACTCATTCTTAAGTAGTTTAGAAGCAAGTTTATGTCTTTTAATATTTTCTGCTATCTCCATTAACGTTCTAGCATCATATGGAGATATGAGTTCTCTATTATCGTTTGACTTAAGATACTCTATATAATCAGAGTACTCCTCAGCCATTTTAAGAGCCTTAGAGAGCACCAAATCATCTGACTTGGGTAAACCCTTATAGCTCATACGATAAGCGCTTATAGCGGCTCTATTTGGCTCTATTTCAACACTCTGTGCAAATTCCTGACAGAACTTCTCCTGTTGTAATGAAGAAGGTCTACTTTTATCCCAGACTAAATAGTCTTTATGAAATTCTTCAGGCTGTAACAAGTACTCGTGAATCATAGTTCCACGAGATAATTGACGGCCACTTTCGCCTTCAATTTCACCTGTTAGCATAGAGTGTAAATAGGCTGGACCCTTTTTAAGAAACCAGCCTATGTTAGAGTTACTCGTACGAGTCATATCCTCGTAGTAAGGTATCTTTATTTCCATATTACTTTACAGATAAGTTCATGTCATTGAACAACTCTTCAAATGTATCATTTGGGTTTTCATTAACCTCGTCTATGAACGAACAGATATTATCAAAGCTAATACAACCAAAACTGTTTTGAATAAAATCAAATACAGGTTTAGCTTCTTTCTTATCATCAAGCTTGTCTTCAATGACTGCTTTGATAAGATCTTTATCCATTTCGTCAAACTCTTTCCAGTAACGTATACGCGAACATCTATCAAGTAAAAATCTACTAATTTCGCTATCGTCGTTACATGTGAACAACATTAATTTCTTACCAGATGAGTTTATTCCATCCATAACCTTCAACAAATAAGAATCGTCATAGTTCTTACCAAACTTATCAATTTCATCCATAATTATACAGACTTCTACATCTGACAATTGGTTGAATAACTTGGTAAGTATTCTTGGGTGAAGTGACTGATCTAATAAAATAATAGGTAGCTTTGAATCGATTGCAATATCCTTTAGCATTACTGTCTTACCAGAACCCTTAAGCCCAGATAACATTACACCAGTAATACCATCTTTAGAATTGTTAAAGTGTTTTATCACTTTATTCATGAAATGGCAACTATCATCGCTAACGTAAACTTTCTTAGGTAATTGTAAACCAGGAGACTTAATCAATGTTAATTCATCCATATAATCATCATACTCTACATTATATACAGTAGATGGCTCTAGTTCGTATTCTATACCCTCAGTATTTCTTCTAAAAGATATATTATCACCAACCTTTAAAAATTTACTTTCTTTTTGTACTTTTCCCATAATTCTTTTGACTTAAAAGTTCTTTAATCATTTCATCTACTTGCTTATGATTTCTCACAAGATAACACTTCATTTTACTTCTGTGTTGTTTCAAGTAGTATTTGAATAGTTTCCATCGTAATGGAAAACTATCACCCATCAGGCCTTTACATTCTACAACAAAACCATTGCCTATAAAGTCTGGTAAATATGTCATAGCACGTATTTTCTCCTGATTATACTCGAACTTTGGCAAAAGAGTAAAGTGCTTTGGCTCATACTCAACTGGTATTCCAGCTTCCATAAAAGCTTCATAAGTATAGCATTCGAGTTTACTACGGAAATGTAGCCCATACTTATCGACCTTTGTCGCGTTCTTTACTCTCCCTTTAGATTTCATAACTGCATTTAATATAATCTATGCCGTTAATAGTTTTCTTTATACCAGCATCAATAATTGCTTTATTATCTTTGTCGGTAACAGTTATAAAGTCTGTATCTTTAGACTTTATATATCGTATGTAACCTGCATCCATTTCGATTATCTTAGACATAGACTTAAGTGCTATAGAACACCCAAGCATACCTCCAAGAATACCTAATAGTGCAGATAGAATCAACGTTTCAATCATACTTATTTAATGTTTTTAAAAGCCAATCTTTTACAGTATTAAAGCTATTACGCTTAACTGCATCAGATATATCTTTCGCTTTAAACTTCTTATGAACGAAAAAAGCATCAAATTTATACTCTTTACTATACTTACGAGCTTCAACCATTCCAGTTTTATCTCGATCATATAGTATAAGTATATGTTTCCATTTACTCCTAAGACTTTTTAGAATATTATCTGGAATAAATGTTGTTTCACTTGAAGCTGCTATAGCATTAAAACCCATCTCATATAAACACATTACATCTTTCAAAGACTTTGTGATAATTAAGAGATTTCCTCCATCCTTAGGCAACTCGGCTAATCCCTGAACATACTCGTTTGTCAAATTAGTACGCCATTTAGTATACTTGGATGCTAAAGGTCGATAAATCTTAAATCTATCATATACCTTATATGCATACATAGGATTAGTTTCTTTGTAGGTTCCTCTGACGACTCTATTACAAAGAAAGTATTTAATGCTAAACACTTGATATTTCTTTAATGTATCAAGTGAGATATGAAATTGTTTCCAATATCTTTTATCTATATCTGTGAACGGTTGTCTAACGATTCCTATATCCATAACATTACTTACGGTTTGGGTGTAAGTCTGTTGACGTATAGACATATTAGGATTCATTTTACGAACTATTCTCAGTAATTCTCTTTCAAGCTCTTCTCTTGTTTTTATCCCTTTGATTAACTTAATGAATTTTATAGCGTTTCCACCATCTCCTGATCCATGATCCTTGAAGAATAATCCATCTTGTTTACCACGAAATATAGCAAAAGAGGGATTCTTGTCATCATTCCTTAACGGACTGTTGATAAGTTTCCCTATTTTTATACTACCTAGATAGTATGTATAGATACTTTGGTCGTCCAACATTGACAATAAGTCTTTAAGACTCATCGTAATTGCTGTTTTTGTACTATACATTTGACTTATAAGTTCTTGTTAGTGTGAGTATCATAAGAATCGAACTTATGCTTGTTCCAAAATACCCCAAATAGCCTTTTTAAAGCGATCTAAGACGTTATAATAGCATTTGTATATAATTATACCAGAAATGTATCAAAACGTCTCAGATCGCTTCTAAATAGCCTTAAAATCAATGTAATGATTTTGATTGTGTCAATTTATAAAGAATCTTTAAGAATGCGTCTATCTTTAAATCGTTATAGAAACAATCAATATTATAATCAAATTGTATCTTACGAGCTAGACCAAACTTTTCATCTACATAGTTGAATACAGCTTGACCTTTTCGTATATATTTAGGTCGAGTTAATTCAACTTCATCTATAATTGACTTTTTAAACTTTTCGTAACTCATAATCTATGAACATTGGTTTGTGACGCGCTGAGAATCGAACTCAGTATATGCTAAACTATGGCAAACATGCATATATACCATACGCGCCGTGTGAGGTTTTTACAGAACCTCAAAACTGTTCTTGTTGGATTTGTCCACCAGTGACTATTTACCATTAAAATGGCAGGTCGTCACTACCTGATACCTGAGTACTATCAACTGTTGAAGTTGTAGCAAGAGGATCCGTTGATGTCTCAACGTCTGCGACTACTTGTCGCTCAAAGTTATCACGTGCAAATTTCTTAATCTCTGTCTCCGCTTTATCCATAGGTTCTACAAAGATACCGTTCTTAGATACTTGAGTATAGTTGTTCTTATCATAAACAACCTTAAGACGTAAAGCCTTTTTAGTTGCTACCATAGGAGTCAACGTACTCTGTACCCAATCAATCATCTCTTTAAAAGTATTAAACTCACCTTCAATCTTAGGGAAGTAGCAGTTAATAATCTGCATTATACGACCAAACTGCATGTTATCACGACGTTGTAAATCCTCGTCGGTCTTAATCCACATGCTTTTTTCGTTCTTCCACTCTGACATCTGAGCAGTTTGTCCTTCATTATTCTCGAATGTTATTTCAAGAAAATCCTTACCAGTAGGAGACTTTTTAGCCTCTACAGATTTAAGAAAGACATTCTCATTTATACCAGCAGGCATATAAGAGCTTACAAACTCGTCGTTATTTGTGATAGCTGTATTTGTATTGTACATAATTTCTTATTTATTGAGTTATAACTTCTTAAAATAATAGGGATTAATCCTTATAAACCTTATCCCAATAGGTTGTTATACTTCCATCATCATTACCAGTAGCAATGATAATATCTTGTCCTTTCAGATGTTTTGCACGAGCCTCTTTAACAGAACCATCTCCGCCTTTGAAGCTTATATGGGTCTCGTTTCCCTTACGATAAACAAGACCAACAGCATCTGATACTCCACACATGATTGCAGACAACTTACCAGCTAAGTCGAGTGCCATTTCTGACAACTCTTCTCCGTTGTTATTTATCTGTACATCTTTAACATGTCCTACGAGTATAAATTCATCACACAAGTCCTTAAACATGTCTATGACATTTCTAACAGCTTGTCTAATGTATTGATAACCAGAACCATTAGGAAGTGTTCTAACATCATCTCCTTTCCAGTTCTTACCCATAGGTGTCTTACGATATAGAGTAGCAGCATAACTTAAACACACCTCTTCAAGACGTGTAGCATTATCTATTGTGATATGTTTATAGAAATTATGCCCTACTTCTTGATTCTTAGCTCTAATGGCTTGAGCAGTCTCTCCTAAATCATTGATATTACGACATTGTACTGCCATAGCATCAATAAATGTAGATCCACCTTCTAAGTCTATAATCAAGTTATTATCTAACTGTGCCAATGCTGACGTCTTGCCAGACTTTGGGCGACCATAGAGTATTAAGAAATGCGGATTAACAGAGACTGCTGGAACTTTAGATGTAGGTAATTCAATCATTAGCTTATAGTTTTAGATTATTTGTTTATCTTAATATTAACATTAGCACCATTTGTGTAGATGTCAATAATAAGTTTCTTCTTTGGCGCACTCAACGTGTTCAAGAAATTAATATCGTTAAACTTACTATAAGAGTAGATGTCACGATCAATCTGAACCTCATCATCGTAGAAGATGATAGATAAGCCATTTAAAAGCTTATAAATCTTGCCAATCTCGAATGGGAAGTGATTCATCTTACCATAATTAGCAAGGAAAATTGCTGCCTCATTAAACTCGTTATCCTTCAGAGAGGCAGTACTAGCAGTGAAAATCTTTGCATCTTCTTCTTTAGTCTTGTAATCCTTGAGATACGAATTCGTCTCAATTAAATTATCAAGAATAATGTCATCAAGAATCTTAGAATAGTCTGTTGGCTTATTCTTCTTGAGAAAAGAAAATGTGAAAAACTTATTGGTATTATTATTGCTAGTGTTAAAAGTATATGTCTTCATAAAATTTCAGCCTTAAATTGTTATAAAAAAGACGCATCATACTTCGATCAGATTATTAAACGCTAGGTCATTCTCGAATTCAAGTATACATGGTTTACCTGCATCTCTATTTTTTAGCATGTGTATGTATACTTTATTAGAAGTAGGCAAATGATTAGGACCGTATTCTTGAATGTTCAAAATCTCTGGTCTATGTATTACGCAAACATAATCGCTTGCTTGAAATATCGCGTCTGATGATGATAAGTCACTTCTCATAGGATAATGACTCATCGAATTGTTTATTCTCTCAGAAGACTCTATGTTTCTATTCATCTGTGCTAGCTGTATAACACTAGTCATAGGCAATTTCTTAACCTGAATGAATACTCTTTCTAACTCACTTATAGTTTCTAGTACAGAACCTATTTGTTTTGTTAGAAGAGCGTGATCGTATACAATAATAAAATGTTTGTTTGTACCTTTCACATACGTATCATAGAATTGCATTATAATATCTTTAACTTGCGTGGGAGTAGTTGGACTATCTACAAAATAGATAGGATACTCCTTTAGCTTGTTGGTAACCGATACGACCATTCTGAAGGTATTGTCGTCTAGGTCCTTTTCAGAACTATACAGCGCCGAAGTCGTTTTCCTAAGCTTATTAGATAACGTCCTTCCAACCTGCCTAAAACCAACCATTTCTAATGAAAAGTTAAGAACTATGATGTCTTCTGATTCATTTAAATCAATCACGTCTGTGGTAATTAAGTTCGCAAATGAACTCTTACCGCTTCCAGAGATGCCTGCAACAGTTAAAACAGTATTTGGTTCTATTCCACCCATACACTGCTTATTAAACTTGTTCCACCTTGTTTTTAGACTGACTATTTTATGTTCTCGTCTGCCTGCAATATAACGAACAGCTTCATTAGCAACTACAGACATAGGACGTATCAAATTAGATAAGTTCTGTTCCATACGCTGTATTATTTACTGTTGTCTGTTCGTCTTTCATCTCTTCTTCAATTTCTTCCCACTGATGATCTTGTAACCATCTCCACATAGTCTTCATATATCCTAATTTTCCTAGCTTAGATTTCTTCTCAAGTTCTTTAGCTAGGCAGTTGTTAATATGTTCAGCTTCGGTATAGCTTTTACTAACATATAGGTTATAAAGATTTCTGCATTTATTCTTATTTACCCTAAGATAGTCTTTAGTACCATCTGGGCGAATAGCATAAATTGGGTACATATCGTAAAACTGATCAAAATAGCTACGATCTGGGGTGATATAAGCTTCAAGCTTATCAGTCTCTTGATATGTAATTGAATTCCCTCTCTCTATCGAGGTAATAAGTCCTTGTTCGATTAAGTATGATATTTCGTCGTCGCTAATTAGGCTGACAATTTTGCGGACGTCTTGATTATTAGATTTTTGATTCTTATCCAATACCATACTTAGGAAGACTAATTGATTTAAATTTAGTTTTTCTGGATAATCCAGAAGTTTTGTGTTTAATTCAATAATCATACTTTTATACTCTTAGGTTAACAAGTCTGATCGTCAAACAAACTCAACTGTACACTCTTTAGCTCGTTTATAATTTTACTGGCTTTAGAGATGTAATATTGGTAGTTTATATGACGATGCTCTATTGGCTTTTCGTCATAAGTGTTCAAGATAGTAACTCCTGATTCGGTTAATAAGTTCGTATCAGTATATTTTTTAACTGCGTACTTATAACCTTGGTAGGAGAATTCAAAATCTCCATACTTTTCATTATATTTTCTCTTGAACAAATAATAATCGTTAGTAGATGCGTAAAACCTATTAATTCTCTGTACTTTCTCACTTCCGTGATATACTTCAAATTTTTTAGCTACACGCTGACCAATTACAAAGTCTTTTATATCTTTATCAGATTTTATAAACTCTCTAACTGGTTGGTTTGTAAGAAAATAGTTTATAACAGCTTTAGGAATAACGACTGGTGCTAAGCCTTTCCCAAGTTTGGTCTCTGTTATAAACATACCTTTCTTTTCTATCAATTCTGGGTTCTTGGATTCAGAATATCCCTTAATGATACCGAAATAATCATTAATTGCGTATTGATAAAACGCTTCATAATCATTGCTTTCAAATATAAGTTGTGTAATAGCTTCTACTTCGTGAATAGCTTCCTGAATTCTATTACGATTCTCTTCCTTAGCTATATACATAACACCATCTGTGTTAGCTTGTATAATCCTACAATCTAACTCCAGTAAACGTTCTATTAACATAAGTAAGATCAACTGTCCGTTGATTCTTATTCGGAAGACGTTAAATGGATCGTATAACCAACTTGTTTCTTCTTGCATTTTCCCTGTAACAGCATTAAGAGTAAGTTTTAATGTCTTATCCTTAAGTTTGTTATGACTATGTTTTGCATTAATTCTGTCGTCATAGACTTCAGTGTAGACCTGCAAAAATTCTTTTCCTAAATGACTTGGAGTAAGGTTGTATTTAATTAACAACGAAGGGTACATAGACGCCACATCACTGTGCCCTATATACTCATTCTCATTAGGACGGAAGATTCCTGGTTTGTTGATAGAATGTAATCCACCAACTCCAATAGAATAGCCTAGATTTGAGAGAACAAACTTCTTCTCATAGCCTTTGCGTTCATGTGAATCTACTACTTGTTTTTTCATATCTTCGAGAACGTCTTGTAATTTCGGATTTTTATATTGTATAAATGGAAATATCACATCTTTTAAAACTATATCATCTGCAGGACTTTTCATCTCTTTCAAATCTTTGTAAGAAATTCCAGTCTTATCGCAGTAAAACTTTGCTAGAATAGACTCTCCAATTTTTACACCATCTGATGACAAACATGGTATACCATATTCATCTTCAATATACAAACGAAGTTTAACATCTTCTTCAAGCCTATTTAATAGGTCTGTAGTAGACTCAACATCGTTTATATTGTATGCAATCATTTCGTCAATATCAGAGTCTTCGATTGATAAATCAAACGAACCTGAATATTCCTGAACGTTTTTATAGTGCATAGTTAATTGCATTTCTTTAAGACCTACTCTTAACTTTGAACTAAATTGCATAGTTAACAAGTCCATAGAAGGAAATAAATTTGCATACTTCCATCTTTTGAACTTATCTATATCTCCATCTTCTGATTCTATTATACATTTAGATAACTTATACAATGAGCGGCATACTTCTAGACTGGTTCTACGACTCAACTGTCTACGAAGATCTATAATATAATTTAATACCACGTCATCATAATGCTTATTATTGTATCCACAAAAGATTATGTCTTTAGAAACGAAAAAATCAACTAACTCTGTTAGCTGATTCTTTCTATTAGATATTTCAAAAAGTAATAACTCTTGTGTTTCTGTATCTTTACATGTACAATGAAAACAATTTGGGAAAATCTCTATGTCGTATGTAACGACTTTAAAGTTTCGTATAAACATGGTTCAAAGACTCTAAGTTAATATTGTGGACTAGGTGGGATTCAAACGCACATTTCAACCTTATCAGTGTTGTGTTCTAATCAATTGAACTACTAGTCCTTTTTAAGGTGCTGGTGGGGCGAAGGGTGTCACCACCAGCACCGTCTATGTTATTAAGCAGCGATTTTTGGTATAATTATTATACCTTGTTTACCATTTGGATCTTCAAGTCTTCCTCCTATAAGGTTCTTATTTTTCTTGGCTTCAATGTTTACAATCTTACAAGCTCTGTCCAAAATAACAGACTTTGTATCTAGATGTGTAACATTTGTCCCAAATAATTCTGTAGTTTTGTTTTTAACAAATCCTATAAATTTTGGATACCCATCATCATGCTGACTATATCGTCCATAGACTTTTAGTTTGTGATACGTTGAGACAACGGAGTCTCGAAAACGCTCAAGAGCTTTCTCTCGCTCTTCTTTCCAAGGATCAAGAAACTCTTTTTTAAATAAGTCTTTCTCATCACAAGGAGCTGGATGTTTACGAACCCATTTCGTTAATTTATGTTGTACAACATTTTCCATAAACGCAGCTTTTCCCATACGCTTAATAACTAAACGCTCATTCATTACTTTTATTTCTGAATGAACTTTAAAGTTATTTACACACTGACCCCAACTCATTGTACGTTCTTCATAGTTCTTACATTTACCTTTAGTAAGCATATACCAAGGCTGTTTCTTTGAACGTCCACTAAAATGGGTCTTAAGATATTCTTTGCGATTGTTTTTGATTGTGTTATATATAACGATAGGATCCATAAATCCTGGTTGCTTATTCTTCTTCATTTTGATAATGTTTTAAATATTTGCGTTCTAAGGCGTTATTTTTATCTCTGCGATAAATTGTCCTGGAAATATATTAAAACGCCTTATACGGCCTCTAAATGGCCTTAAATCGAAAGTATAGACAGCCTCGAACTGTCGCACTAATGCTGGTCCTTATACACCATATACTTGTACTGGTTTTATGCAGTTAGTTCAAGTTTAAACTTATCTGAAATATCATCAGTACATGTTATACTAGTATTGTCGTTAAACTCTTTGAGCATAGCGTCAAACTTATTTGCTTTCAACTGATTCTCCTTAATTAGAGAAGCAATCTTTGCTGACGTAAAAGATTCCGTCTTACCCATATGTTTCTTACCTTTTGCAGCCTTCTCAGATGGATTAATAGTAGGAATCATCTTTAACTGTGCAATCAACTCCTTAGCTTCACCAGCTGCGAAAATAGCATAGTTATTCGTCTTTTTGAAATCTTCATAGTTAAAGTCTGTAATACCCATATTAAGATACATAAGCATACCCTTAATAATAATACGCTTTTCACTCATCTGGGTGATTTCGTTATACAAACTCTTAATATCATAGCCAGAACCCTGACCTGCTGCAATAGCCTTTTTAGCCATTACGTTTTCCGTACGAATTATCTTATAATACTTGCTAATTGTAGTATCAAGACTCTTACGAATGTTAATGATGTCTGCTGAATTCAACTTTATTGATTTATTCTTATTCATAATTAGATTTTGATTTAAATTAAAAACAACTAAAATATGAATTCGAGCTTAATCATTTGCCTAATTGCTCATAGCTTGGAATCGAACCAAGTATTTATAGTTGATCCGCGAGACGTGCCTCCCTCGGGAGAACACGCCTCAACTCCCTCGGGAGTATGGACAACCGTAAATAACCAAGTAATAAATGAACTCGTATCAGTTATCATATATCATTATTGGTCTCATTGAAAGCTCGTAGTGAGATACTTATCCCTCGGGATGTACCTCTATCTCCTCGGAGATATTACTTACATTTCACGAAAACCAACAAATCCATAATCTAATCCGATATTCAGGGGATCACCATTACTATCTATGAAAGGGATTGTTTTTTTAGTTCCATTGATATTGATCACTATTTCACGTGGCTTTTCAGACATACGGACCAAACCAGGACAGTCTTGGGCCGAACCCGGGCCTCCCTCGGGAGACAGAGCCTGTTGAAATCCTGCACTCTTTTGTGCCACATGAGCCCAGCAATCATACAACCGATGGACAACATAGTCATATTCTTTAGTACGAACTGACTTCTTAACTACCTCAATAGATAAACCATTAAGGATAGCTTTATTGTTAAGGCCGCTTGATGAATCTACCAATGCGTCCCATACTTTTAAAGCAAAACTATCAAATGGAATTTTGTCCTGGCAGTTTAATAACTGATTCCACCAACGTATAGATGTTTTTCCAAGAACAATAGTACCATTATCTTGGATTGTACAAATCTTGTACTTTTCTGCATCGTCTGCGTTGTCAAGTATCTTATTAGACACCTTGGGATCAGTCATTAATACCTGCATTAACAGTTTGCTTGCATCAGATACAAGCTTTTCCATATGCTTAGTCCTCTGTTATAGTTACAGATACATGCTCTACAGCTGCTGCACTTGCGCTCATTTCACGCTTGTACAGATCAAGCTTCTGAACATTATTTGCAATCGCATTATTGAGTGCCTGGATTTCCTTGTTAAGGTCTTCCTTGAGGCGCTCGATACGATTGATCTCAGTCTGGTTAGCTGCATTACACTGCTTAACCAACTTCTCTACATCAGAGAAGATAATACTTGTGTCACCACGAAGAGCCTTACTTACAGCATCCTCTGACACCTGACCAACTTTAGACAAGTCTGGAGAAATTGGCATTGCAACTTCGCTAGCCTTATCACCCTTGTTAATATACACTACTGGAGCACCAGAAATGTCATTACCAAGAGAAACACTTGTTACATCATATCCCTTTACGATGTAGCGCTTTGTAGAACGATTGGTGGTAAGTTCAACATTACCTCCAGCCTCTACTTCGCTCTTCTTAGTGTCGAAGTCAACTGTGTTCTGACGAGCCTCTGGGCGATAATACTGGCAGCCAAAGTTGGCTCCTACAATAGAAAGAGATTTACGATTGTTTGCTACTACTGATGGTTTTACTGTTTCCATAATTTTTCATCCTTTTTGACATCGTTTTTGATAAACCAACGATGAAAATTAATAATATTTTATTGCTGTTTACAGCTTTTTGGAAAGAAAACATTCTTGCCTCGCTGGGTCTGAATGCTGTGAATAAATCAACTTCAATGGCTGTGCTAATGGGAAGCCCGCTTCCAACTCTAACTGTTACACTTCTATATTCCTTTAAATGAAGTTCAACTCATGTAACGGGAATCCAACGGTAGGATTATCTTAGCCCATCATTAGAATTGCTATCCTAAGCTTTGAATGTTGAATGTTGCACACTCAAGTGCCACGATTTATTTTGTTCATTGTTTAATTCTAATAAACAATATGTGAAGTATACTGTTCTGCATCCGTCAAAGTCTCTGATGATTCAGGATTCGCGGAGGGTTACAGTGCTGAGATACAGATGTAAGTTTCCACATATATATAATCCACAAAAACTTTGGTAATTTCTTCTCGTACTTTCCACATACTTAAAAGTAACTACCACGTACTATTATTTTCGTTATAGACGTCACCACCTAACCGCCAGTTATACTTCTAACGTTCCCCTATGCTCCTCCCATAGGTTCCATACTCAAGAGATACGTGCGTGTGTATCTATTACGCTTGGAGTTCACGTTTCATTATCGGACCATCTCACCTTCAAGGGGATCACAGATACTACGGCTGTTTTTGATATTGGATTTTGCTTCCTCATTTGTTTTTAATCTCTCATTTCTTCGAGAAAGTGCACGAATACTTGGGAATTTAACCCTATCATTACCCTTGTCACCCACAACATCCTTTTTAGTATATCGAGACAGGATATACTAATGAGTCACTAACTCCCTGTTCTTATTACAAGAACGTACTTAAGTTCTGTTGCTGCCCATCAGTTTACTGATAACTGCTCTATAAATCTATAAGGATTTGCTGTCCTACTTCAATACCGCCCGTTGCTACCTATTAGTAGTTACGTTCGGCGACTCAAGCTCAAGACGGAATCGTATAGTTTATTCTGCATAATTTTTTCAAAGTCACGGTTGGCACTCGGAATTCCGACTCGATTTCTTTCTTACAACGAAAGGGGTATATCTATCGGGGGACATCCATTTTTGTTAAACATGTTAATTTTTCTCAACTCTCTTTTCTTAATACTTATCTATAGCTAGAATACTTATTCATGTATAATATACCAGCTTACTACTCTGTAGAGACTATACAATATTATAAATATAATGCAAAGCACTAATACTTGTAGTCATAGAAGGTTGATGGATCTTTCATCGCCATTGGTAATATGACGTTCGGAATCAGGTCTACCTAAATAAAGTTCGTTCTCAGTATCGCCTCTGAGTGCGGCCTTTGATTGTCACGTAATCATCGCGTAGTGGAATCGTTTTTAGCGACACTCCAAATGTACACACTTATATCTTCACCCCGCCTAAAGGGCTGTTATACACTAAATCAGACTTTGTCCGCGGCCTCGTTTCGCGTAGCATTTCTGCATTCAAGGGCTGCCCTACCCTGCTGGTCATTTCACTTTTATATCCCGCATAAACGACTAAAGCCTGGCGGTCGTACTTCGTAGTATATCAGACGTTTTACCCCATCCCTGGACCCTAAGGTGGCCCAAAAGGTGACTGAATCGAACAGTCGGGATTTACATAGTCAGCATAGTTACGGTATACTTCGTGAGTATTATCCTTCACGATATTGTTATACTCCATACATTTATTCACTCCTTCATACTCTACTTTGGTTGTAGAGGAACACTGAGCTCGGCATTTTGTCGATACTTTATATAATAAGATTTGGCCTTGCCTTCATATGACCATACCATGTATCATATTCTTCGGGGTTTCTTTATTATATTTCAGCTCGTGTAACGTTCTTGTATACATAAGTATCATAGCATACATTTCCGATACGGCATCAAGTTCTGTGTGATTGTCAACTCACAACTTACGCGTCTTCTTGTATATCCATCACCAGACGGTTCTCATTTCAATACAAATAGGGTTTGATACTACGCTCACCCTAATACAAATAAGTTTTTCACGCTTAAATGTCTTCCATCCTATCTTTTGGGTTTCTCACACTTTGAGAGTGCTAACATATTTTCGGATCAAGTTACTCGTTTCTAAGACTAATGAGATCTTATACGAAACTAATACACTACTCCTACATACTAAGCGCAGAGCTTACAATATGTAGGAGACCGACTAATATACGGCATTATGTTTGGTTCTTTTATTTTGATGCTACTTCTGTAGAATCATGGGAGGTTTCCCAACTCCCCTTCGGTATTTTTAAACTAAAAGCTGGGAGATACGGATTCTCAACTTTAGTCTTAGTACGAACCTTTACAACGTACTTAAGTTTTGTTGTTGTCACTTGGACTGTATCATGTTTTGTTTTATCAAAAAACACTGTGTCCTTTTTGGCTTTCTCTTCAGTATTACTCTGATTAAGAAATAACGGAGCCGATATTCTAGGCATTGGGTCCGCAAACGCAACAGCATTTCCAGGTAACTGTGGCGCTTCTGATTTACTTACAGCAAGACAAATGCCACTAAGAGCAAATGCCATGCTGCAAAGAATCGTTGTTAATCGTTTCATCTTTGATAGATTTATTCGCCTTTTAAAGCTTTATAAGCCTTACTAATTCGACTACCAACTTCGCGAATTTTTTCTTTGGTAGCCTCTACTAGTTTTTTGACTCTTCAGCTTCTTTTGGCTCTCCTTCCTTGACCTCTTCAGTCTTAGCTACTTCCTTCTCAGTTGCTTCTAATTCTTCCTTAGACATGAATTGAAGCTCTGGTATCTCTGATGGCTTATAGTTAACCATCTGACAAAGAGGATCACGGAACAAGTTTGTTATAACTCCAGCCTGCATCTTCATATTGTTGACGAGACTGTCTTGCTTAACACCGTGAAGATCTACACCGCGATAAAGACTCTCGCGCAATGACTTAAATATCTTCATTGCTGTAGCATCCTTTTCTTTGCACTTGTCTAAGAATGACTCAACTACATCATCATCAGGGCTGATTACATACTTGATTGTTACATCAAATACTTCAAGATTATGCTTGAGAGTCTCAAGACGCTCTTCCTGATCCTTGATTGCTGCTTCATTCTTCTTTTCGTCTTTCTTGAGAACTTCGAGATTCTTCTCTACAGCCTCAATAGACTTCTTTGTTTCGGCCTTCTTAATGTTAGCCTTCCAAATGATGATCTCACGTACGACGTCAGCTATAAACTGATCATCATAGTCACACTTTCCGGTCTTACGATCCGTAACTGTGTTCTTGAGATGACAGAAGGCTGATATTGGAGACTTAGATGTAGAGGTAACGGTGTACAGAAAGGAGCCAATACCATTCATCACGATAGGAGCTTCTCCTACTAGCTCGATAACACCGTGCAATAGCTGGATACGAGTCATGCCCTTGGTGGCGTCGGCTTTCTTTTTTTCCAAATATGCAGCGTATAAGCTAATAGCTTTCTGAATGTTCTCCAGATAGTTCTGACGCTCTGACAAGAAGAATAACAAGCTCTTGCGCAACTGAAGCTTGTTCTCAATCTTATCTACATTTACTTCTGGGCCGTTGTCCAAAACTTCTTTCTCCTCCTTCAACTTCTTCTTAGTTTCCGCTGAGACTTTCACGTTCTCTTGCGTAATAGTTACATTACCGTTCTTGTCTGGAGCAGGCAAGGACTTAAGATTGATTGTAACACCAATCTCTTTTGCAACTTCTGCCATGTTCTCAAGTACCGCAGGACGCATTGTACGAGACCATGGGGTATCAGCTAGAGCAACTTCTTGAGCAAACATTGTCATTACACCAATGGCTGTACACTTGTCCATTGTTTCAGCTACTTCCTTCTTAATACCATAACGCTTTGCGGCATCATCAGCATCGTGGAAATAATTGTGGCTAAGTGAAAGCAAGTCTACTGTACGATTAGGATCAAGACCACGAGCTGTAGCCTTCTTTACTTCTTCTGTAAACTCGTTCATTGGATTAGCTGGTGTCTGAACCTCTTCTACTTTAGGTTCTTCTACATTCTCCTCTTCTTTGGTCTCCACTTTTGGAGCTTCTACCTGAGGAGCCTTGTTTGCCTTATTGTTCTCTACTGGTTTTGTCTGTGACTTCTTTGAAGCCTTTTGTTTCTTACTCATTTTGATAATGATTTAAAAAGTTATTTACTTGCGAAATATCGCGTTAATAAAAATCTGGGTTATGTCATGTAATGTCATGACGTGTCGAAAAATGTAAACATAATTGTGGTGGTTTTAAAAGTGAGTAAACTATTCCGCTGCTAATTAGCGGACTATTGAAACTTTGCAAAGATAATTCAGGTATGTTTGAATCCTTACCCACAGGTTTTAGCTCTTCGCTTATTGTGCTTCCTAACATAGCATCTGCCAAAGGAATAATTCCTGATGCGTTATTCGGCGCCTGTGTGGGACATACCTGAGTGACTCTTTGCTTAGTTTCCTTAGAGCTGTGTGAAGATTTCACAACAACTGTAGCTACTGCAAAACTACCAACAAATGATACAAGCAGTACCCAGAACAACTTATTACTCTCATTGTACCGACCGATACACAAGATAATAAGGATTCCAAGGAAAAACCAAAGTAAGTCCATTTTAATTTTGTTTAAACGATTTTTTAATTTGCTTACGAGTCCTTGATAAAATCGACTTAATAGTTCCAGTGGGGATTCTCAAAGCTTCACTAATTTGTACAACAGTCATATTATTCACATAAAATAGTTCAAGAATCTGCTTCATATGAGCAGGGAATCTTTCAAATTCTTCGAGTATTCTTTCGTATGCAAGACGATTGACAAGATCATCTTCATCGGAAGATATAGAAGAGGCAAGCGATAGTCGTTCACTTTCTTCTCCTACGGGTTTCGCGTGGTTCTTGATACTACGTAAGTAATCGATTGCTGTACGATTGGTTAAAATTCTCAGCCATCCTCCAAAAGAGTCATAGTCTGTGAATTGAGAGAGTTTTTCATAAACTTTTAAGAACACAATGTTAGTTATATCCTTAGCTTCATCTTTATCTTTGAGATAGTAGTACAATATTGTATCTACAAATCCCTTGTAACGATGAAAAAGTTTATTAAACGCTGATATATTACCAGCTTGAGCACTTTTGATAACCTCCACCTCCTCTGGGGTAATACGTGGATTTTTCAAAACAAAATAACTATTTATTAGCGTGTCACTCGCATTGTGGATATAGTTTGACCACAATAGGAGCTATAGACCAACCCAATGATCTATAGCTAAAAAGGTAATTCTTTAAGCATTTCAGCACAAAAATCTTCCCTAATTTTTCGTACGACTTGATCGTGAATTTGTATCTTTAGATCTTTTTCAATACAACACTTATTAAGCATACCCGTTGATATTCTTATCAATACATCTAACGTAATATAAGTTAGGCTGTTTAATTTTAATATTATATTTTCATATATCCAAAGAAATAATTCATCCACATCAGGATGACTAATGAGCCACTCTCTGTCAAATCTATATTCTGGTATTATTACACCAGTTTTCCATATGGGAAATGTTATGTCATGGCCATAAACTTCTATACCATAACCGCTTTGTGCTGAAACAAATAACCTTTTTGTACGTGGAAAATACTTGTTCATTTTTTCAAGTAATTTACGATGAATACTGCTAGTTTACTTTTTGTAGGTTCGCTAACAGTTCTTAGGTAACTAGAAGAAAGCTCTTCGATAAACTCCTTTTCAGTTCTACCTAGTGAGAGATTAATTTTCCAAGCATTTTCAATAAATGGAAAATAGTGTTTAAAGAAATTGATCCAACCAATAACTGGTTTAAGTCTATTTCTTTCTTCTTCAGTAATCCAACTCCAGTCTACACTATCCTCAAACTTAAATACACGTTCTTTTGAAGACAATCCAAGAACTATGCGAGTAGCATTATAACGATCTTGCTTGTCTGAAAATAAGTTTATTTGAGAATTATAGACGTGATTTAACCAAAGCTCTTTGACACGGCACCATTTTAGTGCTATATCTGCGTATACAGGTAATCTGTTACGGAGCATTTCTTTATAACCTGTCTTCATAATTGTGGAGGAGGTGGGAATCGAACCCACGTACAGTTGCAAAAAGTTATCTAAAAACGGATTAATAATTAAGTTAAATTAAAATTCATTTTATTTCCTTTCTCCCCCAAATCTAGACCACTTTGGTAGGTCTTGCATCCACCTGACTTTTACTTACGCTACGCAAGTATAGTCAACAACATTAAAGTTGCCATTTGAATTTATACAGTATCCTTCCTAATTTAATAGGTGTATTTACTTCCACGCCAATCAAAACCATACAGCCCCTTATTATTTGTTTATAGTGGAGCTGACGGGAGTCGAACCCGTGTCTTGGTCGTATACCTCATACGGATATGTTTTTCTTAGTGAATCTTTAGATGATCAATTCTAAAGACTCTAAATAAGGCCATTTCTATGCGTTCTAAGACGTTCTAACGCATCTTGTGGGTAGCTAATCCACTCGACTTGTTTAAACGCCTTAAAACGCACGTAAAAGCCTTTACAAATATGCTTCATATAGCTGGTTCAAGACTCTTGTATATTTAGCATGTATCTGTTTTTGATACACAATACAGTGTTTACGTACCTCTCCAATGAGGATTCCTTAGTAAGAGCACCGACTCTATGGTTCGCATATTGTAATTGTTTGATCATACTGGACATATTATACTGCGTGTCCTCGCAGTTCGTGTTGCACGTGGCTCAAAGGCTCTAGTGTCTGTGTTAATTCACAGAATGGCGTTCTCTTTTTGTACCCACTCGTACCAGCTTGAACTAGCTTAATCTCCTTATTAGACTGGCTCAATGGCTCTGCTAACCCAACACTAATTGTGTATTCTAGGGATATTAATCCCACCAATACGAGTAGCGACCTTCAAAGCTATTCTGTAGCTCGGTCAACTCCTCATCAAGGATACGATTGCTTTCACGTTGCTCTTTGCGACACGTTTCCTTGAGCTCACTACGCTTTTTCTTGTAATCAGTAGGCGTAATCTTTCCAGCAAGCGCCTCATCCAAAACCTTCTTGGTCTCAGACAAATATGCCTTAGTAGCTTTCTCCTCACGACGACGTGCACGAAGTTCAAGAAGAGCCTTGATGTTGTTGTACTTAGCAACACAGATCATGTCCATAGCGTCTTTCTTCTGCTTCTCGTCCTTCTGCTTCTCGATCTCAGCGATCGCAGCCTGAACGTTAGACTCTTTGAGCATGTTTCCGCTCTTAATTTGCTCCATTACGTTGTCCTCGGTTGTTGCTACTTCTGTAGCTGCTTTCTTTGTTTCTTTTGCCATTTTGATAATGATTTTAAAAATTAATATTATGTTAACAGATTACTAACACACAATGTAGTTTGTAATCTTTAAAATAGCCGATTCTGGCCTACCCATCTTTACACACTCTGCATCTACAGGAATAAAATTATGTCCTTTAGAGAGCCTAATTAAAGCTCTTTTAGCGCTTTCTGCTTCTTCTTTTGTATTATACAGAGATGTAAATAATAAGTCTTTTTTGTTACCGTGCGAGTTTCTACTCCATCCTTCAACTTTATACATCTTCTTCATAGAATTTCGTTTTATACTTTGGGCGTTTATATGGCCTAGTATTTACATGCTTAGCACGCTCAGTTCTTTCACTCTCTTCTCTGATCACCTTATGATGATCATCGTAACGTTTTGCCATTTTAGATCAATGTTACAACAGATTGTATAGCTGTTAGATGTTGTAGTGTAAAACCATACTTCAATGCTAACTCAGCACTTACCTCTTCTTTACATAAGATTCTAAGCGCTGTTCTTGTTTCAGGGTTAAGAACTTCTCTGTTCTTGGCTAGATGAATACCAAATAAGATTGGATTCTGCCAAACCTTCTTTCCGTATAAACCAGAAAGATAAATAAGAGACTGTTCTACTGGACTCTTTTCAACTACTTCCTTAAACACGATAGTATTGTCTACTTTTGACTTAGCCAAAGTAGCAGCAATATCATCTTGATCAAGAATAGAAATTGAAACATTCTCTTCTCTTGTAACTCCTTCCTTACGAAGAAGTTGAGCAAGTTTTACTACAGATTTTTCCTGAATTTTGTTACCATCATACAGGATTACAATAGCTCTTGTATCCATACTACTTTCCTCCTAATGTATCTGGTAACGCAGTACTCGGATCATCGCCATAATCTTCAGGATCACCTTCTGTACACTTCGGCAAATTATCATACACCTTTCGGTTAGATATGTATTCCTGACATACATCTTTAATGGTAAATACTGCTTTGGAGTTACTTTGTCGTTGTAGTACATGAACAATCGCCTTAAGCGTACTCTGTGGTAAGTTTACAAATAAAGTTTCATACTCCCTTTCGGATAGTAATTGGTTCTGTACCAAAACAGCATCGTCTTCATTAGAGATCTTTGGGTTGTGATACTCTTCAATGAGACCAACAACAAACGCCGAGTCTGAATGTTTTAGTTTCTGTTGTATACTCTCATGGTCGCAGCTTGTTAGGCTATAGCCGAGGAAAGCTACAAATAACAGCGTTGCTGCTGTCATAATCCCCTTAATCCATTTTCCCATTTTGATAATGTTTATTGGATTTAACATAAATTAATTGCCCAGTTTTTAAAGAACTTGGAATAAACTTGTAGTAGTCTCATGGAGAATCGAACTCCAATTGCAAGAATGAAAATCTTGTGTCCTAGCCGTTAGACGATGAGACCATAATATACACTATCTTCACAGACCATGTATATCACAAAAATAATAAAACTTGACAGTCTAGAATCTTTATAGACAAGAATCATTGTGATCCCAATGGGACTCGAACCCATGACTCCAACATTAAAAGTGTTGTGCTCTACCAACTGAGCTATAAGATCAAATATACACTCACTTTCACAAGTAAGTGCATAGACGATAATCGCTATTATCTATTAGTGATGTAATTCTAAGAATGTTGTTTCACAACAACTAAGATGAACATTAACTAAACTAAATAAATATTAACAATTTAAATTACAACAAAAAAGTGAATTGATATGTGTAGCGTGTGAAGTATTCGATACTTAGCTTCGCGCTCTTGATAAGCACACGCTTAAATGTACATCCCCTCTGTATCTTTCATTCTGGACTTGGGACCAGCCGTACCTCCTCGTGGCCTTTGAGGCTGTAGGTTACATTAGATGTACATGTGGGGCGTTAGTTTGATACTAACACTCCACACTATAGTTGTTTATACCTTCTTGAAAATTATACATTTGTATCTACAATTCATTTTAGCCTTACCAGTCTTACCATCTATAATACCTAGACAGCTAAATGGATTATCGAAAGCGCACCCTTCACAGCCATTCTTTGCTTTATAGGCTCTATAGACAATATTACCTATTGTGCAAAACTGACCAGGTTTAGGCGTTTTCACCGAATAATTTCTTGTTTATCATGTATTTTATGTAGAATATTCTATTGATTAGCGTTCCGTTTGCGCTTTCTTTTATCACCTTTTCGGCTGTTACTTTCTGAACGTCAGCTAATTCTACATAAATACGCCTACCACTTTTAGTGTATAGTTTAACAATGTTAGCTTTACCAATATCAAATAACACTTTTAACCACTCCCATGCCGGAATAAGTTTATGTTTTAAGATATAGTCACCTCTTTTAATTCGGTCAAATTCTTCTTCTGATATTTTTAATGTATAAATTTCCTTCTTTTCAAAGTCTTTTATCTTGTATGTTAAATACACACCATGAGCTGATATGCATTCAAATGTGTTTCCGTACACACTTGTTACAAGCATCGGTACTACAATGACGGCGCGATTTTCTTTATTGATAACCACGTCGCCTTTCTTGAAAGGACGCCTCATCGTTTCACAGTTATTATAGTTTTAATTCTAATAATACCGCTTATTGCGCCATTTCGTAATTTGATACCTAATTGGGCAGGAATCCCATAGGATTTACATGTTTGTATGTAATCAAACGTACTTTGTGACACATTGATGAGTTCGTTCAAGTTATGCTTAGGATCTTTATATACTGCAAAGATACGTACTTTACCAGTCTTTTCGTTTGGTACTTGTACATATTTCTGAATACATGCTTGATCGCACACAACTGTATCATATACAGCTTTTTGCTGTACTTTTTGAGCACTACATTTTGTAGCTACTCCAAACATAAGTAATAACACAAACAATATGATAATTATGTTTTCAAACATGTTGTTATTGTTATCACTATTATAACTTGGTACTCCCATTTTGATAATTTTAGAGTTTTATTTACTTGTGTCAGACTTAGCACTAACACTTGCTTCTAATATCTTTATTATGGATTCTGCAGCTTCTTTCTGTCTCTCCATAACAAAAACAGTATCTTGGATGTATTTGTGAGCTTTCGCAGTTACCATTCTAGCCCCATTTAGTTTGAAATCAGAACCTTGTCCACTCCATTTATACATAAGACTAGAGATGCAATATACACTATCTCTATCTGATGCTTTATACTTCTCCAAGACATATTTTAGAGATCGTTCTAAAGACTTACTATTCTCTATAACTCTTGCTATATCTTTATTGAAAATAATATCAGTCTCTATAACTTTATACACTCCAAATCCTCTAATTGAAGAATTCCATACTGCGACTTTATCCATAGTAGTTATTTAACTATTAACCAAACACCTTCTAACTTTGAGTTGTAATTCTTTAGATTATTTCTAAATTCTGTTGTTAGAATGGTTATTTCATTCTTAGTTAGTTCTTTTGCTACAAGAATACTAGCTCCTCCAGATTTAAAGAATAATCTAAACCTTGGATTACCAACAGAATCAACAGCGGCTTTGTCTTTCCGCTGCTGAAACTGTTGATTTTGTATATGGACTTTAGTTTTCTTCTGTTTCTGAACCATACATCGCCTTGTTAATATCGTGTATCTTGATATACTGGCCAGTAATGTCAGCATTAAGACCAGCAAGGATAAGAGATGTAGCTTCTCTTTTGAGAATAGCCTTTACAGCTTTATTCTGCATCTCTGCTAACTCGTCAATCTCTTCAAGATCAGTTGCTTTGATTTCTTGAGCTGTTACTACGGCCATCTTTCTGAAACCTTTATCACCGCAAGGATTGTCCTTGATCTCGAAACTGCTGAATGATGGGCATTCTTTCAAGATAGATTTATTCTTGTAAGAACTACAGTTTTCAAACTTTTCTGCTAAATTATCAGGGATAGCGATAGCGATTACTACTACAAGACCGTCTTTTGTGTTCTTTAAAATTTTCATTTTGATAATGATTTTAATTGTTAGTTGTTTTGTACGAGACTAAGCACTCGTTCTTGCTTTTATTTGTTTAAGAATCTTTCTAGCATACTTGCGTTGAATGCTAACATTAGCCATTCTTCTCTTTATATCTTCTATTTTGTAAGAAGCTTTAAGAGAAATTTTGGCGTAATAATAAGCTAAATTAGAAGGCTCCCAATACAACACAGTAGAATAGTTTATTAAAGCATCTTTAGAATTTGCTTTATACATATCTATTACTGTATTTACATTGTATCTTAATCCTTTGCTTTCTTTCATCTTTGCAGTTTCTTCTATAGACAAGTATATGTTTGTAGTTACTGTATAAGAATCTGCGAACATGTTTAAGTTTGTTCTAAGTCTTCCTGTTTTGGAATACTTAAATGATTCTATAGCTGCAATAATTCTTCGCATATATATAATTTGCCTGTAGATGAATTTTTCTCGATTTTTCAAATCTACGTTATCAAAATAGACGAATAACTCAATGTATTGTATGTATCTTTGGTTATTTTCGTCAGTTTCAAACCATATTTTTGAATAATCTTGAATTGCTGTACATAGACTAAATTGGTAATCTAAGATTAGCTCATTTATTTCATTTATTATGAATTTGTTGCCTTCAAAGATTCTAGCTTCTTCTCTTGTAAAAGTTACCTTTGACCAAATGTTGAAGATTCTATTAAAACCCTAGAAGTTGTATCAAATAACTTTGTGCCTTCTTGAGTTCTCATATAAGTAGTCTGATTCATACTACATACTACTAAATGATTTTAAAATCTGTCTTACAGCAACTGCATATGCAGCTTCGAGAGATTCAAAGGTTTCTAGTTCATAATTATAAACTATTCTCCTATTTCGTGTCATACAAATAATCGGCTTAAACACAATCTTTTGCTCATCATCAACGTCGTGACTCATAAGAACAACGGCACCTTTACGCTTGAATAAGAATTCAATAGCTTGGTGTGATGTTGGCATAGCAACAAATTGTGAACCTTTTTCATTCCAGCTGCTTGTTGAAGATGGAACTACGGGAACTTTACTAATGTAATAACCATTAGTTTCTCCTTTATAGCCTAATTTCTTCAACAATACACAGTCTGGATAGCTTAACCTACTCTGCTCCATCTAACAATCCTATTGGTCGTCCACGATGCTCTGCTAGAAATCTAGCTGATACTTCGTCAAGAGGAAGTATGTCTGAAAGTTGATCGTTCTTGTCAAAGAACAACGTGTAGTCTCCAACTATTAAGAATTTCTTCTCACTCTTGTAGTTGAATCCATGTCCAAAGAACTTTCGCTCTTCTTTTCTTGACATTGTTGTCTTCGCCTTGAAACGCTTAACTTTGACATATTTGTCTTTTTCTGGATCATAAATGTGATTGATTACTTGGTGTTTAGCCGATGAATGATGTTTCTTTCTAGCTGCAATATCTGCATACTTCAAGAACTCTGAATAATTTACTTTCTCCATATCTGTTATAGTTTAGAGATTATAGAATCAAAGGACTCATTCGTTTCAAAATCACTACCGTCATCTGTTTCGATGTGAACAATGTCTTCATCATCGTCATCTTCATATACTGAGGCGATAGTTGACTTCCTAATAGCCACTTTTCCATAGAATGTTTTAAATACTAAGAAACCATTCATAACATTACCTTTTGTGCTAGGATTTTATTTAATGCACATATTTACACTTTCGTGTACACTCCAGACAGTTCCTATAAGTGCTACTATTATTCACACAGGGGCTGACAACAAAAGGGGGACTATTGTAGAACTGTAATAAATTACAGACACTCCTAGTCCAAAGTCTTTTATTTATAAAATAGAACAGAACATGCGTTTTACGCCACAAAGAACTTAGTAGTAGTCGTGTTCCTACTAAGATAAGAATTGGCGTTCTCAACGACTTGGAAATACACTAGTCCATAGGGTTACTATGCAAACTAGTGTATATTTTGTATTGCTTTTCTTTTTTTTAACTAGTGATTAATTGTCTTTTTCATCTAACACATTCGTCACGGCTCTGTAGGCGTCTAAATAGTTAGAACCACAATCAGTCTCAAGAACTGGATCATCTTCCTCCATTACGCTGTCTAACAGAGTTTCTGTAGCCTTGTAATAGTTATAGTACTTATGATTCAGATCTTGAGTACGTTTTTGTAGTTGTATTCTCTCAAAATCATTATCATCTACTACGTGGAGATTAGCACACCTAAATAGTAATACTATTGCTAGCATACCTAGACAGAAAGAGATAAATGAATAAACAGCTTTCTCACTTCCTAATACGTTTAATAACTTTACCATAGTTTTGTTGTTTTAATTGTTAAAATAGAAGGTGCTCTTGGAATCGAACCAAGTCCTTAGGTTTGTTATCACCTATGAACGCCATTATTCTAAACACCCAACAGCTACTATTGTAGCATTAAATTATAAGCGCGGTATTTGCACTACCGCACCCCCAAGTACGGGATTTGTTAAAAGGGTTCAAACATTTGTGTACTTCCTCTTGTCCGAATCTAATCGCTGTATTTCCTTGCATTTCGCGACATGCATGAAATCGCAATTTTGCATTAATGATGCTAACATCAATGCCCTATCCATATTATCATGGTGCAAACATGAATAATATGTGGATAGCTATACGTATTAATACGTACCCGTGGTTTGCCTTCACCAAGAATTAAGGTTGCTACCCTTTAATTGACATTCTCTTGTATGAGAATGTATATTCTACATCTTTTTTGTATTATGAATATAGAAATATAGGATAATCTATGTAATGTTCCTATGTCAAGGATTTGATTTAATGTGTAAAAAGCCATATATTAACCCACCGACTACCGAAGTAGTCGATGAGTTTTGTTTTAGCGCATACGCCTTGAAGAGTTGCCCCGTTGTGGCTTTTCCTCGTGTGAGATACTGCCAAATTCAAGTGCTCCGCTCTCAATGTCACGGGCAAGTCGGTTAACCATCCTTGTACGGCTGCTTTCTTCGTCAACATTACTACCAATGTATGGGTCAGAAAGTGAAGAGTATTCTCTTTCGCCATTGTTAACGATTGTTTCACCGTCATCGTTTAGCTCGGAAATGTTCCAACTAAATACCGTGAAAGTAGCTTGCTTGCCCTCAATAGCTGCCTTTGCAGCCTTTAAGGCGGCTAACTCATTTGCGCCCATATCGGTTATATCTATTATAACCGAGTAAGTTTGATTGTCTGACCTCGCTGCAAGCATGGCTGTAATATCGTCCTCATTACTATCTATTGGAGAGTTGAAAGTAAATACGATACGAGCGCGCACAACGTCGTTTGCCTCGTTGTAATTTGCTAGTGCGTCGGGTATCTCAACCGCTGTAACTAATGCCTTTCCTTGTTTCTTTTTCATAATTGTAAGTGTAAAGAATTTTAACAAACGTGCATAAACACGTGGGGGGTGTTTCCCTCCGATAAAAGATAGAGGGGAGTGATTATTTGCTGTTTCGTGTGTTTGTATTCATAATACAGTTTTAAAATAATAAAAATTTATTTCTTCGTTTCGTTTATTTACGTTCGTACAATAAATTATTTTGTAAAGATTTTTCATAAAAATTATAAAATTTATATTCTGTATTTCTGTACTTGTATAATAAAATTAAGTAAAATTATTTTACAAATTTTATGTATTTATATATCTATAACAAAAAATAAAAAATAAAAAATTTATTTACTACAAACTATGATAAAATATATTACATTCGATTTAAGGCTATTTGCAGGCTCTCTAACGACTTATAATACATTGACTGGATAACTTATCCACCCGAGTAATTTTAAGGTCTTAGAAAGGCTTAA
>ERZ773028.60-NODE-60-length-101119-cov-5.186288_pt1 | contig 101119 bp, 107 predicted proteins | sample MGYA00511123_ERZ773028 | MGnify/ENA primary metagenome ERZ773028 (study PRJEB29015, sample SAMEA2738134) | human oral metagenome | biome: human oral; feature: human-associated habitat; material: saliva | place: China | collected 2206 ... | reverse complement strand
TCTTATCGGCTTTTAGCCGAAGAGCAAACCACCCGTTTCACGGGTGGTTATGATTGCATAAAAACACTTGATTTTTTATGAGGGGGGGGGTAGTAAGATCTGTTCTAACGACAGGTATTAGGAGGAGTTAATGATAATGAAAGAACATAAGAAATTATATAAAGCGGGTAAAAATTGGGTAACCACAACAATTTTAACAGCTGCAATTACCGCTACTGGACTATATGCTAGTTCACCAGTTTATGCAGCAAATGATGAACAAAATACTAATTCGACAGTGGCACAAATCCAGAATGACCAACCTTTGACCGTGAGTGACGCTCAAACCAATAATCAGTCGATTGATAATGCTTCAAAGCAAGCTGAGTTAGAGCAACAGATTAAGCAAGCTCAGACTGAAGTTCAGCAAAAGCAGAATGACTATAATAATGCTCAAGACGAAAAAACTAATGCTAATCTAAAGTTTAAAAATGCCCAAAGAATCTGGGAGAGAAATAGGAATAATTATGGAGAAGCAGAACAAACAACAATAGATATCTATGAAAAGACGGATCATGAACTCTCTCTAAATTCTAATCAGTTATTAAACGAATGGCGTGAATTAAGTACATCTAATGTTAAAGAGATGTATGAACAGTATATGCAAAAATATCGCAATACTTTTGACCAGATAACTACAGAATTGAATAAGCCACTAGCTGACAAGGACTTTACTTTAATTGATAGTTTACTGAAGCAACGAGATGAATATTATGCTAAAGCAAAGGAACTAGAGAAGCAAGGTAAAAACGCTAACGATGATGTATATAAAAAATTTACTGAAGCTGAAGAAAAGAGTGAGAACTTTACTAAATCTTACAGCCAGCATATTAATAAGTTTGATTTTACTGTAGCGCCTGGTTTCTGGTATACCTTTGATCGCTCATTACTATCTTCGTCAGATCAGATTAAATATGACCAAGCAATTAGTTATATCAATCAAAATAGAGATAAATTATCTGAAATCTACCAAAATTATAGTAAAGCTAGTGAAGAAAATATCCACGCTGAAAATAAAGCTAAAGATGCCAAGGATGATTTAAGCAAAGCGCAAGCCATTTTGTCGGACTTACAAAATAAACTAACAGAGTTGCAACATAGTAGTAGCGCCAGCTCGAGTGCGGCTAAGCCAAGTGACAGCAGCGCTAGTTCAAGTGCTGCCAAGCCGAGTGACAGCAGTGCCAGCTCCAGTGCTGCCAAACCGAGTGACAGCAGTGCCAGCTCGAGTGCAGCCAAGCCAAGCGACAGCAGTGCCAGCTCAAGTGCGGCCAAGCCAAGTGACAGCAGTGCCACTCAATTAAATGCTAGTTCAGGTGTAGCTCAGTCAATAAATGATGACAAGGTTAGTTTTGGTGCGGCAGATATCAAGAGTAGATTAGGTGCTAAACCAACCCAAGTAGCATTTGTTGTACCTAATAGCTCACAATCAGGTAACCCAGATTCAAACCAAAGTCAAAAGAGAAATAGTCTTCCACAAACGGGCAATACTAACTCAAAGTCATTAATTGTGTTAGGCGCCCTTACAGCTATCTTTGGCTTAGGAGTAGTTAGAAAGAAGCAGTTTTAATTTTCAATAAGGAAAAATAAAAAGTCCCTTAACTTTCAATCCAAATGACAGAAATGTCAGGAAAAGGAATGTTAGGGGGCTTTATTTATTATGGTTAATCAATTGTTTCTGATAATACAATAGTGAAGCAGGATCGAGCCTTAGTTTTTCCATCAATTGGGCGTCAGAAAGTTCTGGATGGTGGCCAAGTTCGTAGAGGATGAATGATTGGTGGAGAAATTTGGGCGCTAAGCTAAAGCCAAGGTAACTTTCATCCTGACGCAGGTATTTATGCAGACCAGCATTTGAAAGTCCGGGATTATCCGGTGAGAAGCGCTGTTTAAGAAAGATCCGTGAAGAGTGTTGAAGTTCTTGAAGTGGCCGAATAAATTGATTGAAGTTTGTGATAAACTGTTTTTCTGTTGAGTTTGTTGGTGAGAGTTTATTCCAGACGTCTTCAAAGCCGGGAGCAAGAAATTCACTCACGGTATAACCGCGACTTGATAAGAAAATGGTTAATCGGGTATAGAAGTGGAGATGCTCATCCTGAAGAGTATCAGGAAGCTTGGTAAGCCATTTGGTAGTTAGCCGCTTGTTGGCAGTAGTCGCTTTACCGTGAAGAGTTAACGTTGGGTAAATCTTAATTAGCTGATGGGTGAAGAGGTAACGAAAGTAACGGTTAAGGTGGGAAAGGTTCTTATTGTAAGTGCTAAGGGTAATCTTTTCATCTTCTTTTAGGGCAGTTAGGAAGGCCCGCACATCCGTTTCAGTTAGGTTCTTTAATTTTGGTTCGGCAGCAAATTCTGGTCGGTTGTCCATGAGAAAAGTAAAGAAATGAGTTAGTGTAGCATTGTAGGTCTTAATTGTTAGTGGTGCTAGTCCCTGTTGATTCAAAAATAATTGAAAACGATCTTGGTATGGGTAATTCATGTTTCACCTCCTTGATAAGCAGATATTTACTTTAACTAACATTTTAAACCAAAATAGCTCAAAAGAAAAGAACCATCAACAGTTCACACGCCCTTGCTAGATTTGCTATAATCGAGGTTGACTAAAAAATGAAGGACTTGATTAAATGATCATCAAACACTTACCGCCAATCTTTGAACCCGCTCGTCCGGTACTCCAAAAAATTGAGGACGCGGGATTCGAAGCCTATTTTGTGGGTGGTTGCGTTCGTGACACGATCTTAGGCGATTCAATCCACGATATTGATATTGCTACTAGTGCTTATCCAAGTGAAATTAAAGCGATTTTTAACCGTACTGTTGATACCGGGATCGAACACGGCACAGTGATGATTCTTGATCATGGGACGGGATACGAAACCACAACATTTCGAACTGAATCTGGCTACCAAGATTTTCGCCGTCCTGATAAGGTAACCTTTGTTCGATCTTTAAGCGAGGATCTGAAACGGCGTGACTTTACGATTAATGCACTCGCGTTGAAGGAAAATGGTGAGGTGATAGATCTTTTTAATGGCCTGGATGACTTAAAACATCATTTAATCAAGGCTGTTGGCGATCCCAATGAGCGGTTCCATGAAGATGCCTTGCGGATGATGCGGGCTGTTCGCTTCGCTAGTAAACTGGATTTTGTAATTGCGGCGGAAACATTAGCAGGGATTAAACAAAATGCTGCTTTATTGGAGAAAATAGCGGTTGAAAGAATTCGGGTAGAATTTGAAAAACTATTAATGGGGCAAAACCCGGTAGCAGGCCTGAATGAGTTTCTGCAAACGAGTCTTTATCAATATTGTCCAGGGTTAGCAGGAAAGCAAAATGAATTAAGCGGACTATTATTGTTAAATAATTGGCAATTATGGAATGCAGAACAGGCGTGGGCAGTTATTGTGACTCAGTTAGGACTTGACTCACGAGATGCAAGTAAGTTTCTTCGCAGCTGGAAGACTTCAAATGAGCTGATTACTAACGTTAAAAAGATGATCCCGGTAATTCAGGGGCTAAGGAGTAAAAAGTTATCACCACTGACTTTCTTTACGGCTGGTAGAAATGCCGTCCAGGATGCTAATCAAGTTGCCAAATTATATGGCTGGGCAATTCCTGATGAACAATTAATGAAGCAGTACGACTCATTACCAATTAAAAGCGGTAAAGAACTGGCTGTTAATGGGGGAGTTCTCATTAACGATGCAGGGGTAAAGCCTGGTCCATTACTAGGAAAGATCATTAAAAAGCTAACAGTACAAGTTGTTAACGGCGAATTGCCTAATGATAGGGAAACTTTAATTAGTGAAGCAGAAAAAATAAAAAAAGAGGGATAAAACGAGATGCAAACAATGCAAGCCGAGGGATTAACCAGTACTTATGGTGAGAAAACCCTGTTTGATAATGTCTCCTTTACAATTAACGAAAACGATCGAATCGGTTTAATCGGTGTTAACGGGAGTGGAAAGACCAGTCTTCTTAACGTTATTAGTAAGCGGGCAAGTCCGGAAAGTGGCTCAATCACTACACCTAATGACTATACAATTGGGTATTTACAACAGCAGCCAGCGCTTGACCCGACCAAAACGATTATGGATGCAATCTTTGAAGGTGACCAGCCTGTTTTTCAAACTATTCGGGAATATGAGCTTGCACTTGATCGTTTTAGCAAGCATCCTGAAGATCCTCAAGTAATGGATCAATACACTAAATTGCAAGCAAAGATGGATCAAGAGGATGCATGGGAAGCTGATAGCCGGGTTAAAACGATCCTTACCCAATTAAAAATTAAGAACGTTAGTCAAAAGGTTAGTGAATTATCTGGTGGTCAGCAGAAGCGTGTAGGGTTAGCACAGGTATTAATTCAACACCCAGATTTATTGCTTTTAGATGAACCAACTAACCACTTAGATCTTGATTCAGTAGTCTGGCTCCAAGACTTTCTTGCTTCTTATAAGGGTGCGGTTCTCTTGGTAACTCACGATCGGTACTTCCTCGATCAAGTTACTAACCACATCTGGGAATTGTCATTTGGGCACCTTTACCACTATGATGGCAATTACCAAGATTTTGTTCGGCAAAAGGCAGAACGGGTAGAATTAGCTAAGGATACCGAGAAAAAGAATCAGCAGTTATACAAGAAAGAATTAGCGTGGATGCGAACCGGTGCTAAGGCCCGATCAACCAAGCAAAAGGGACGGATTAATCGTTTCCATGAGCTTGAAGATAAGGTTGGTAATTTAAAAACTGACGAAGATATTTCAATCAATTTAGGTTCGCAACGGCTTGGTAAAGATGTAATTAAATTTAAGAATGCCGATTTGACTCTGGGTGATCATCGGATTCTCCATAATTTTGATTGGTTAGTTCAAGCGGGCGACCGAATTGGAATTACTGGTGAGAACGGTGCAGGGAAAACCAGCCTGTTGAATGTGATTGCACAACGAGTACCATTGGACAGTGGGGTACTCAAAATTGGTGAAACGGTAAAGCTTGGTTATTATACTCAGCAAACTGAGGGAATTGACGATGATAAACGAATGATTAGTTTTCTGAGTGAAATTGCTGAAAATGTTACCGATAAGGACGGCAATAAGCTTAGTGTTACCCAGCTTCTTGAGCGATTCTTATTCCCCCGTTTCATGCACGGGACATTGATTAGGAAACTTTCAGGTGGTGAGAAACGCCGCCTGTACTTGCTGAAAATTCTTATGCAACAGCCAAACGTCCTTCTTCTTGACGAACCCACTAATGATCTTGATATTGGAACATTAACGGTTTTAGAAGATTATCTGGATAACTTTGCGGGAACCGTTATTACAGTTTCTCATGATCGCTATTTCTTGGACAAAGTAGCTGATGATTTGTTAATTTTCCACGGTAACGGTGATATTCAACGTTACACTGGACGCTTTACTGATTATCTTGCTGATGCTAAAAAACAGGCTGAAGAAGAGCAGCAGCAAAAACGCGCTGCAAAAAAGCAGCAAACTGCCAAGAGTCAACAATCAGTACCAAGTTCAAGTCAAAAGAAGACTAAACTAACTTATGCGGAAAAGTTGGAATGGGATCATATTGACGATGATCTTGATCAACTTGATAATAAGCGCAAGTCAATTGAAGAACAGATGACCGAGCAGTCTGCCAATTACCAAAAACTGGCCGAATTGCAGAAAAAGCTAGATCAGGTCAAAAAAGAAATTGACGATAAAACAGCGCGGTGGGAATATTTAAGTAACTACATTGACTAACAGTGAGGATACGTAATGACAATCAATGAAAATGAGCAACAATATTTAAATTTAGCGCAATATGTTTTGGATCATGGGCACACTAAAAGCGATCGTACCGGTACGGGAACAAGATCTGTTTTTGGTTATCAGATGCGGTTTAATCTTGAAGAAGGTTTTCCGCTACTCACAACCAAGAAGGTTCCATTTGGCTTAATTAAAAGTGAATTGTTATGGTTCCTTCGGGGAGACACTAACATTCAATTCCTTTTAAAACATAAAAACCATATTTGGGATGAATGGGCATTTAAGAAGTGGGTAGAGAGTGATGAATATCATGGCCCAGATATGACAGACTTTGGTCATCGCTGGCTCCAGGATCCCGAGTTTAAAAAGGCTTATTTAAAAGAAAAACGTGATTTTTGTGAGCGGATTGTTAACGATGATGAGTTTGCCAAAAAATATGGTGACTTAGGATTAGTTTATGGGAGTCAATGGCGTCACTGGAAAACTAGTAATGGTCAGACAATTGATCAGATTGCTAATGTGATTCACCAGATAAAGACAACTCCAGATTCACGACGGATGATTGTTTCTGCCTGGAATCCTGAAGATATTCCATCAATGGCCTTGCCTCCTTGCCATACAATGTTCCAGTTCTATGTAAATGATGGGAAGTTAAGTTGTCAACTATACCAGCGAAGCGCCGATATTTTTCTTGGAGTGCCATTTAATATCGCTAGTTATGCATTGTTAACGCATATGATTGCTCATCAATGTGGGTTGCAAGTGGGCGACTTTGTTCATACGTTAGGGGATGCTCATATTTACTTGAACCATCTTTCGCAGATTAAGGAACAATTGTCACGAACACCACATAAGGCTCCTAAGTTAATCTTACCGGATGAACCGAAGCCGATTGACGAATACGAGATGAGTGATATTAAGTTGGAAGGCTACACCCACGAACCTGCCATTAAGGCACCAGTCGCGGTTTAATTAATTAAGGAGAGAAAGAAAAATGCGTGAAGTTAATTTTATTTGGGCTGAGGATCTTGATGGTTGGATTGGAAAGGATAACCAATTACCTTGGCATGTTTCTGCTGACCTAAAACATTTTCGCAAGTTGACTGCCAACCACCCAGTCATTATGGGAAGAAAAACTTATAATTCGATTGGTCAGCCATTACCGCACCGGCAGAATATTGTGTTAACTCATCAATCAATTGCTAATGATCAGATTACGGTTGTGCATGATGTTGAAACTCTTGATCAGCTGATTGATGTGTTACCGGATAATCAGGTATATGTAATTGGCGGAGCACGGATTTTCTCTTTAATGATGCCGTTAGTAAATAAGCTTGAACGAACAATCATTAATGGTCATTATAATGGCGACGTAAAAATGCCACCGATCAATTATGATCAATGGCATTTGCTTAAACGTGATGAAGTTAATGAAGATGACCAGACTAGTTGTTGGTTTGAAACTTGGGAGTTAAACAAATAAGAGGATTGAGAAGAACATAAAGGCAGTCCCTCCTAATACAAAAATATGCCAGATGAGGTGGGTATACTGAGTTGGTCGGCTGTAAAATAGTGCGCCAATTGTAAAGGTTAGGCCACCCGCAAAGAGTAAACCAAAGCCAACAGGGCCGAGAGCATCCCAAAGCGGCCAAAAGGCGACAATGCATAACCAACCCATCAGAACGTATAAGAGGGTTGACCAGTTACTCTTTTTCTTTAACCAAATACTTTTGTAGACAACGCCCATAACCGCAAGTACCCAAATGACCCCAAACAAGGTCCAGCCTTGCCAGCCCCTAATGCTTACGAGGCAATAAGGAGTATACGTACCAGCAATTAGGATGTAAATAAAATCATGGTCAAAAATTTGGAAAATTCGCCGTGCTTTAGTGAAGTAGAGTGAATGATATAGTGTAGAGAAAAGATAAAATAAGACGAGGGTGCTTCCGTATATTGTAAATGTAACAATTCTCATTGGGCTACCAGTCTTAGCAGCTTTAATGATTAACAATACTAAACCAGCAATTGCAAGGGCTAGCCCAATTCCGTGGGTAATTGCATTCCCAATTTCAATAATTACTGAATGCTTTGTTTCTCTGCTTTTTTCCATTTTTCTACCCCTTTCGTGTAATGTAGCAATGAATTTTACCGCTACTTTTGCTATACTTAAATAATAAATAAACAAGTTGACCATCGCAAATTTATATCGCATAATGGTTTACGAAACTTTGTCATCTAGTTTTGAAGACTAGATTATTATAACATAACATTTTCTAGGAAGAGTGAATTTTCATGGGAAAGATTAAGATCGTTTGTGATTCCTCTGCAGGATTAACAGAAGAAGAAATAAAAAAGTATGACATTACGGTTATTCCATTAACGGTAATGATCGATGGAACCGTATATGTGGAACGGGAAACAATTACTAATGACCAGTTCCCAGAATTAATGAAAAACGCTAAATCATTACCGAAGACATCACAACCACCAATTGGTCGGTTTGTTGATGCGTTTAATAAGCTTGGTGAGGATGGTAGCGAGGTTCTATGTGTTGACATGATGGAATCCATTAGTGGGACTGTCCACGCGGCTGAACAAGCTGCTGGGATGACGAAGACTAAGGTTACTGTTTACGACTCGCAAACAACTGATCGGGGGATGGCTTTCCAGATCATCGAAGCAGCTAAAGTAATTGAAAAAGGTGGCTCCGTTGAGGATGCGATCGAACGTATGAAGTATGTTCTTGCGCATTCTAAGCTCTACTTGGCAATTGATAATTTAGATAATTTGGTTGCTGGTGGTCGTGTTAGCAAATTTGCTGGGGCCCTCTCTAACTTATTGAACATTAAGGTAATGCTTCAGGTTTATGATGGTCAGATTCATATTATTATGAAAGGTCGAGGGAAAAAGGCCCTTCATAAAGAGTGGGATCGAATCTTGAATGAGATGAAAAATGGTCCTAAAGTCATGAGCGCTGGTATTTCTCATGTTGAAGGGGATAGTGAAGTTAACCGTCTCTTAACTAAGATTAAAGAATTTGAACCTAACCTCGACATCGTAGTCCGGGAAACTGTACCGATTATTGCCACCCACACTGGCTTAGGGGCATGTTGTTTGCTTTACTATACTGAATAGTTTAAATTTAAACATTTGGAAAGCGGTCATAGTCACTATGCCGCTTTTTTGGTAAAAGGTGAAAATAATGAAAAAAAGTATAAAGTGGTTATAGGGCGCTTTACTGTTGATTCTGCTTATTGTTGGTGGCTGGTATGGCTATCAACGCTTTATTCGGTCATCAATAAGTCAGCAACAACAAGTTAAACGTGTAGAAAAGCGTCACGTAAAGCTGGTAGCAGTTGGTGACTCACTTACCTATGGACAGGGTGATGAGAAGAAAAACGGCGGCTATGTAGGCATTATAAAGCAGAAAATTCAGGATAAGTATAAGAAGACCAGTGTTTCAACCGTTAATTACGGTGTAAGCGGCGATCGTTCTGATCAGATCCTTGCACGGCTAAATAAGCAGGCAGAAATGCGTAAAGATTTAAGAGATGCTGATGTAATCGTAATGACGGTCGGTGGTAATGACTTAATGCAAACATTGGAGAAAGACATTATGATGCAATCCCAGGCCAAGATTCAGTCAAACGTTAACCAAGCGCAAGGAACGTACGAGAATAAGTTAAACCAATTATTTACGGCTGTAAGAAAAGAGAACAAGCAAGCACCAATCTTTGTGATGAGCATTTATAATCCGGTCTATACATATTTCCCAGATGTAGTTGCAATTAATGACTCAATTAACCAGTGGAACCAGGAAACCCAAAGTGTTACAAAGAAATATTCAAAAATGCATTTTGTCAGCATTTATAAAGTAATGTCATATGGCCAATACCAAACAACGGCTCAACGGCAACAATTGATTCAACAAGAAGAAAAGGTAAACCATGGAAAGGTCCAGCAATCACAACTGTTGTCGATTATGAGTAATAAGAACCATAATTTAAACGAATATATTTCGACTGAAGATAATTTTCATCCGAACAATTTAGGATACCAGCACATGGCAAGTCGATTGTTTAAGAGTATGGTTAAGTATGATAGTTGGGAATTTGTGAGGGAATAATTAATGAATAGTAAAAAACAAGTTAACTGGTGGAAATGGGCATTTATTACTTTAATCTTAGTAATTGTGGTTGGCTGCGGTGTTGTTCTTCATCGGGCAACCGCACCAGCACCACAAGCAGAAATGTCGCAAACCACTAAGGCTAATGATTCATCGTTAATGGTGGAGTTAAACCGGAAACAAGTAAATGCCTTATCAGCAAACTATTTAGATAATTTCTTGAAGGATAATAAAATTAAATATAAGTTTATCGTTGGTGAAAAATACGCAACCCTAGTCGGTGATACCAAGTTCCTCGGTACTAAGGTTCGGTTTGCAATTAATTTTATTCCTGAACGGACAAGTCAGGGCAATGTCCTTTTACGTGCTAAAGGGTTAAGTGTTGGGCGACTCAATATTCCGATTAAGTTTGTGATGGGATATATCGCCAAAAATTATAATATTCCTGAGTGGGTTTCCATTAACCCAAAAAAGAAAACTGTTTTGCTGGATTTAAATCGTTATAGTAAAAACCGGCAATTAAAGTATTCGGCACAAGAAATTAATATGCAGGATGGTCAGTTTAAATTTTTAATTACTGTTCCTGAAAAATAAGAGGAGGATGCTAAATGGCAGTTCGTGAAAGTTTTTATCACTATTTAATGACTCAGAGAAAGCCTACAGATGCAGATGAAGTTGAACAGTTTGCTAATAATGCATTCTTTGATTCTGCCTTTCCTAAGCAGTCAACAGATTTTGACGAAATATCGAAATACTTGGAAGAAAATGCGGATTATTTACCATCAATGACAATTTTTGATACTGCATGGCAACAATACCGCGATGCAATGAATTAGGAGGTGGAAATAAATGGCTACAATTCAATGGTTCCCGGGACATATGGCAAAAGCGCTTCGGCAAATTCGCGAACAAATGCCCTTAGTTGATATTGTCTTTGAATTAGTTGATGCTCGGGTTCCTTATTCTTCACAAAATCCAGAAATAGCGTTAGCAGCAGGTGACAAGCCACGTTTATTAATTATGACCAAAACGGATCTTGCGGATCCCAAACGATTAGGCGAATGGTTAACTTACTTTAAGGAACACAACCAACCAGTGCTAGCACTTGATTCTCGGCAACAAAATGTTAGTAAAATTGTTACCGCTAAGAGCAAGGAAATTCTTCATGATAAGCTGGCAGAGGAAGCGGCCAAGGGTCTAAAGAAGCGACCTATTCGGGCAATGTGCGTGGGGGTTCCAAATGTTGGTAAGTCGACCCTATTGAACCACCTAGTAAAGAAAAACGTTGCCGTAACGGGAAATCGTCCAGGAGTTACAACTGGTCAACAGTGGCTACGTTCATCAGCTGAGTTGGAATTGCTGGATACACCAGGGGTCCTTTGGCATAAATTTGCTAGTCAAAAGCAAGGGACGATGCTTGCCTTGTCAGGGGCAATTAAAGATAGTCTTTACGCTAAAGATGATGTTGCCTTATTCGCCCTTGATTATCTACGTCGTCAACAACCTGAAGAATTAAAAAAGCGGTACCGATTAACAGATGCTGACTTAGATGAAAGTGTTTCTAATCCAGACTTGTTATTGAGGATTACGGAGAAAATGGGCTTTCGTGATGACTACGACCGGGCTAGCGAACGGTTAATTTTCGAATTACGTAAGGGCAAATTAGGCCCCATTACAATGGAGGTTCCAGCTGACTTAAATGAGGATGGAATCAATGAGTAAGCAAACAATTGCAGAGATCAAACAAGCACTTCAAACACTGCATGATCCAAATTCACCGTTATTACTAGAGTTATCTCATGATCCACGAAAGGGAGTACAAAATGCCCTTCAACAGTGGCAACGACGTGAAGAACGTTATCAAAAAGCGTTAGTCGCATTTCATCAGCGGTTTAAATTTGAAAAACAATATTGGCAGCAAGGATGTCAATATGTTGCTGGAATGGACGAGGTTGGTCGTGGCCCGTTAGCAGGACCAGTTGTAACGTGTGCTGTTATTTTGAGCCCAGAGTTTGACTTGATCGGGGTTACTGACTCGAAACAGCTAACCCGTCATGAACGAGAAAATCTTTACCTGCAAATTGTTAATGAAGCAATTGAGGTTAGCATCGCGGTCAATGATTCGCAGAAGATCGATCAGTTAAATATTTATGCTGCGACACAAGATGCGATGATGACAAGCGTTCGTCAATTATATCATCAGCCCGAAAAATTAATTGTTGATGCTGTTCCTTTACCGGCACTTGATATTCCCCAAACTACTTTGATTAAGGGAGACCAAAAATCAATTAGTGTAGCAGCAGCCAGTATTGTGGCTAAGGAGTATCGGGATCATCTAATGCGTGATTATGATCGGATCTACCCTGGATATGACTTTGCTGAAAATATGGGGTACGGAACAAAAAAACATTTAGCTGGCTTACGTAAATTAGGTGCGACTCCAATTCATCGTCGTTCATTTAATCCTGTTCCAGAATATTTAAAATAGTAGCAAATTAAAAATTCTCCGTACTGTAATAGTAGGGGGAATTTTTATGTTACAAGTTCGAGAATTTTTGTTAAAACTAAGTCTTTGTCCGGGATTAAGTCCAATTTCCCGATGGCGACTATGGCAAACTGCGGAAAGAGCACGGGCATTTAATAACCTTAGCCTGCTAATTGAACGTGCTGGCATTAGTATTCGTGCACAAAATGCTCTTTTAACAAAGTGGGATAGTATTGAGTTACGTGAAAAAATTCAATTAAATATGAAGCAATCCTATATTACGATTGTGGATAATGAATATCCGCGACAACTAAGCGAAATTTTCTGCCCGCCACTAGTGCTGTTTTATCAGGGCGACCTTAGCCTTTTGAATACACAAAGCTTGGCCGTTGTCGGTGCTCGCCAAATGACGAGTTATGGTGAGGCAACATTAAAGGGAATCCTGCCGGTAATTATAAAGCGGGGAATTACGGTCATAAGTGGCTTGGCAGCTGGAGTTGATGGCCTAAGTCATGAGATTACATTAAAGAATCAAGGAAAGACAATTGGAGTTATCGGTTCTGGATTAGACCAGGTGTATCCCCGAAATCATCAGTATCTTCAGCGAGCGGTTGCTGAACAGGGACTAGTGATTTCTGAGTACGGGTTAGGTGAGGAGCCAATAGCCTGGCATTTTCCGGAGCGTAACAGAATTATCGCTGGCCTTGCTGAGACGCTTTTGGTTGTAGAAGCAAAAAAGCGCAGTGGTAGTTTAATCACGGCAAATATTGCCTTAGAAGAAAATCGGAATGTTTGCGCAATTCCTGGACGAATTGATGCTCCGCTATCATTGGGGTGCAACCAGCTAATTGCAGCAGGGGCTAAACCAATTACAGAGGCTAAAGATCTCCTTGATGAATTTCTTTTAACGAATTAATCCTTGCATTTCGGCTCCTTTTTAATTAAAATCAACATTCGATTGGATATAGTTTGACAGATACTATCTAAATGCATTAATAATAGTAGTATCGGTAAGCAAGATATTTAAAAGTAATAGAAGTAAGGAGCCAATATAATGGCAACTAGTACTACAAAGAAAAAGACAACGAGTAAGCGAAAAACGACTCGTCGTGCAAAGCCAAAAAAGAAATTAGTGATTGTTGAATCACCATTAAAGGCCAAAACAATTGGGAAGTTTTTGGGCCGTTCTTATAAGGTGGTGGCAAGTTTAGGTCACGTGCGCGATTTACCTAAGAGCCGGATGGGGGTTGATATTGAGAATGATTATCAACCTGATTATATTTCAATCCGGGGTAAGGGCGACGTAATTAAGGAATTACGGAAAGACGCTAAAAATGCAAAAGCAGTCTACCTTGCATCTGATCCCGATCGTGAAGGGGAAGCGATTGCTTGGCACGTTTCAAATATTCTTAAGCTTGATGACTCTGAAAAAAATCGGGTAACGTTTAACGAAATTACTAAAGATGCGGTTAAGGAAGCCTTCAATGAACCACGAACTATTAACATGGATCTTGTCGATGCCCAACAAGCACGACGGGTTCTTGATCGGTTGGTGGGTTATTCCATCAGTCCGATCCTATGGAAAAAGGTTAAGAAGGGGTTAAGTGCCGGTCGTGTTCAATCGGTTGCCCTGAATTTAATTATCCAGCGAGAAAACGAAATTAGGAATTTTAAGCCTGAAGAGTACTGGACAATTGATGCTGAATTTAAACATAATCGTGAAAAGTTTAAGGCAGCCTTTTTTGGCGAAAACGGGAAAAAAGTTAGCTTAAAAAATAATGATGATGTTCAACAAATTTTAGGCAAACTTGATAAGAACAAAGACTTTGCAATTACCAAAGTGACTAAACGGGAGCGTAAGCGTCAACCGCAGCCACCGTTTACCACTTCCACGATGCAACAGGATGCTAACCGTCGTTTGAACTTCCGCACACGGAAAACAATGATGACCGCTCAAATGTTGTATGAAGGGATTGATATTAAGCAAGGAGCACCTGTCGGCTTGATCACTTATATGCGGACTGACTCTACCCGAATTGCCTCAATTGCCAAACATGAGGCCTCTAAGTTTATTCATGAGGAATATGGTGGTGAATACGCTGCAGTTAAGCCAGTTAAGGGCAAGTTGCCTGAGGGCGCCCAAGATGCTCACGAAGCTATCCGTCCAACGTCTGTTTTTCGGACACCTGCTAAAATGAAGCCGTACCTGACTAATGATCAATATAAGCTGTATAGTTTGATCTGGTCACGGTTTGTTGCTAGTCAGATGACACCGGAAGTTATTGATACGATGAATGTCAACCTGCAGCAGAATAACGTTGATTTTCGGGCATCCGGTTCAAAGGTAAAGTTTGCTGGGTTTACGAAGGTATATAAGCGGGGGAAGGAAAAGGATAACTTGCTTCCTGAACTAAAAGAGGGCGATAGTGCTCAAATGATCAGTGATGATCCTGCCCAACACTTTACACAACCTCCTGCACGGTATACTGAAGCTGCCTTAATTAAGACGCTTGAAGAAAACGGGGTTGGTCGTCCTTCAACTTATGCACCAACACTTGATACGATTCAGCGTCGTTATTATGTTCGGCTAGTTTCACGGCATTTTGAGCCAACGGAATTAGGAGAAATTGTTAATACCATTATCGAGAAGCAGTTTCCAGATATTGTTAATGCCAAATTTACTGCCGATGTTGAAGATAAACTCGATCAGATTGAAGAGGGAAAGCAAAATTGGGTTCGAGTTGTCGATAGTTTCTATCAACCATTCTCTAAGGAAGTTAGTACCGCTGAGAGCGAAGTCGCTAAGATTGAAATGAAAGACGAACTTGCTGGGATGGATTGTGACATTTGTGGTGCTCCAATGGTAGTTAAAATGGGCCGTTATGGTAAGTTTTATGCTTGTTCACGGTTCCCTGAATGCCGGAATACAAAAGCAATTGTTAAGGATACTGGAATTACTTGTCCAAAATGTGGTCAAGGAACGGTTGTTGAACGGAAGTCAAAAAAGAATCGTGTGTTCTATGGTTGTTCACGTTATCCTGATTGTGACTTTGTTTCCTGGGATAAGCCAATCGGACGAAATTGTCCAAAAGATGGTCACTTCCTAGTTGAAAAGAAGATCAAGGGTGGTACTCAAGTCGTTTGTCCAAATGGCGATTACGAGGAAACCCCGCAAAAATAGTATAGTAAAACCGCTTTCATGATTTTTACTAAATTTTACTATTTTACTAATTTAAAAGAACTCCCTAATTTGCTATTATGCGGTTAGAGAGCTTTTTTACTAAGGAGAAATGGTACTATGATTAAGCTAGAAAACAATGATTTAACTGTTGAGATTGCTGAGCTAGGAGCCCAATTACATAGTATTCAGCGGAATGACAACCAAATTGAATATCTGTGGCAGGGAGATCCAGCCTCATGGAAACGTCAAGCACCAATTCTTTTTCCATTTGTTGGCCGGTTAAAGGATGATCAATATGAATTTGCTGGAAGGACATACCACCAAACCCAGCATGGCTTTGCCCGGGATCGTGAATTTAAAGTTATCGATCAAACTTCTTCTCAGGTTACTCTTGAACAAACCGATAGTGAAGAAACGTTAAAGGTCTTTCCATTTGCCTTTAATCTCCGTGTTATTTATAAATTAGTTGATGATCAATTAAACGTTTGCTACTCGGTTACTAATCCTGATAGTAATCATTCACTAATTTATGCAATTGGTGCTCATCCTGGCTTTAATATGCCACTGAGCACTCAAGGTTCCTTTGAACAAGTTCAACTTAGTGTTTCTCCCGCTGAAAAGTATTCACGTGTTGTGTTAGACGGACCTTATAATGATTCACAGAACCCAATCATTATTGATATGCAAAAGCCAATGACAATTAGTCATGAACTGTTTGATAATGATGCAGTAATTTTTGAAACGGGTGGTGCAAGTTTTACCGCAACCTTAACGGATCCAATTAATAATCACGGTGTTCATGTTCATACTCTTGACACCCAGCATGTTGGTGTTTGGTCACCATACCCAACAAAAGCTAATTTAGTTTGTGTAGAACCGTGGTGGGGAATTGCTGATAATGTTAACGCAGATGGTAAACTATTACATAAGCAGGGAATGCATCGTTTAGCACCACAAGATAATGCTAAGTACAAGTTTAGTATCCAACCATTTTAAGATTATAGGCTAAAAAAGAAGCTCGAGAATTTATACTTTAAGTTCTCGAACTTCTTTTACTTATGTTGTTTTTGTTTTAGATAATAAACAAGGCCAAAACTTACCAGTGACTCTTTACCAGTAATAATTCGAATAATATTACTTTTATGTCGCCAAAGAACCAGTGCAGTTAAAATTCCAGCAACGCAGCTAAGGATTAGATCGTGCTCACAAAGCGCAATGATAAATATTGAGGTAATTCCAATGATACTAGCGCAGCTGGCCATGCTTGTTAGCAATAAAGTGGTGATAAAAATTGCACAGGCAAGGGCAAATAGCGGCGGATTGTAAGCCAGTAAAATCCCTGCACTAGTTGCAACTGCTTTACCACCATGAAAGTGGTCAAAGACTGAAAAAGTATGCCCTAATGAAGCAAAAATCCCAATTAATAATGGGTTTACCGAATGAGAAACGCCTAAAAGATATGGCTGACTAGCTGCGAGCGTTCCTTTTAGAATATCCATTAGGAGAACTACCACTCCAGCTTTAGGTCCTAATTCACGGAAAGTGTTCGTGGTTCCAATATTACCACTGCCAAGCTTTCGAATATCTTTGTGGTAAAAGGTTTGACCAATCCACAAACCTGATGGAATAGCTCCCAAAAGATAGGCAACGATTACCATTCCAATTATTTTAATTGTCATTCAATTTACTCCTTAAAAATAACTACCCACTAAAGATAGCACGAAATCATGTTAGAAACCACTAGGGAATCAATTTTTAAAATTGTGGTTTGCAAAATAAGGATTAAATGAAGTATTATCGTTATTGTTAAAGATTGTAGTATTACTATTACAATCCTGTTCGAATTAAGGTATAATATATAAATCGAACAGATGTTCAAAATGGAGAGGGAGGTCATTTTGTGGCCACAAAAAAAGAAACGTATGATGCATCGTCAATTCAAGTTTTAAAAGGACTTGAGGCCGTTCGGAAACGACCAGGGATGTATATTGGATCTACAGATTCACGAGGATTGCACCACCTCGTATACGAAATTGTTGATAATGCAGTGGATGAAGCATTATCTGGTTACGGTGACGAGATTAACGTTACGATTGAAGAAGACAATTCAATTACGGTTCAGGATCATGGTCGGGGAATGCCAGTAGGAATGCACGCTTCCGGGAAACCGACACCTGAAGTAATTATGACGGTTCTTCATGCTGGTGGTAAGTTTGGTCAATCGGACGGTTACAAGACTTCTGGTGGACTTCATGGGGTTGGTGCTTCAGTAGTTAACGCCTTATCGACCAACCTAACTCTAACAATTGTTCGTGATCATGAACGCTACCAAGAAAAATTTAAGGATGGCGGCCAGCCGATTGGTACCTTAAAAAAACTTGGTCATACAAATGCTGGAAACGGGACAACGGTATCCTTTAAGCCTGATCCGAGTATTTTTACGACAACTGTCTATGATTACAATACCTTAGCAAATAGGTTGCGGGAGTCTGCCTTTTTGTTAAAGGGAATTAAAATTGTTCTAACTGATAAGCGGAAGGATCACGAGAAACAAGATATCTTTCAATACAAGGAAGGTATTCAAGAATTTGTTACTTACCTGAATGAAGGTAAAGATACTTTAGGAAAGGTTTTATACTTTGATGGTAGCCAGGATGGCGTTGAAGTTGAGGTTGCTGCTCAGTATAATGATGGTTACTCTGAATCATTACTTTCCTTTGTTAATAATGTTCGCACACCAGATGGTGGAACGCATGAAGCTGGATTTAGGAGTGCTTGGACCAAGACTTTTAATGAGTACGCTCATAAAGTTGGCTTGCTGAAAGATAAGGACAAAAACCTTGAAGGAAGCGATGTTCGTGAAGGACTGACTGCTGTCGTTTCTGTTCGGATTCCTGAACGAATTTTGCAATTTGAAGGGCAGACAAAGGATAAGCTAGGGACTCCAGAAGCGCGGAAAATTGTGGACTCCATTGTTAGCGAGCAGCTCGGTTATGCGCTAATGGAGAATGGCGATTTTGCTCAGATGCTGATTCGGAAGTCAATTAAGGCCCGTGAAGCTCGTGAAGCAGCACGAAAGGCAAGAAACCAGGCTCGTGGTGGCAAACGTAAGAGTCGAAAAGAACGAAACCTTTCTGGGAAACTAACCCCAGCACAATCAAAGAATGCTAAAAAGAATGAATTATTCTTGGTCGAAGGGGATTCTGCTGGTGGCTCTGCTAAGCAAGGGCGTGACCGAAAATACCAAGCCATTTTACCGTTACGAGGAAAGGTCTTAAATACTGAAAAGGCCAAACTTGATGATGTGTTAAAGAATGAAGAACTGAACACAATTATCTATACGGTTGGTGCAGGTGCTGGTTCTGAGTTTAATGTTGAAGATTCAAATTACGACAAAATTATCATTATGACGGATGCCGATGATGATGGAGCACATATTCAAATCTTATTATTGACATTCTTCTACAAGTACATGCGGCCAATGATTGAGGCGGGAAAAATTTATATTGCATTACCGCCGTTATATCGCTTACAAACAGGTCGGGGTGCAAAAACCAAGATCACCTATGCATGGACCAATGATGAATTAACAGAACTAACCAAGAAGGCTGGGAAAAGTGCCCAACTGCAACGGTTTAAGGGACTTGGTGAAATGAATGCCGATCAATTATGGGAAACAACAATGAATCCTGAAACACGGACGTTGATTCAGGTACGAATTGAGGATGCCGAATTAGCTGAACGTCGGGTAACAACTTTAATGGGGAATAAGGTTGAGCCGCGGCGGGAGTGGATTGAAGATAATGTTCACTTTACTCTTAGTGACGATAAAGAATCGGATGAATTAGTGGAGAATAAGGGGCACTTGTCAAACCATAATGAGCAACCACCAAAAACTAAAAAGACTTTTAACCAAGAAGCACTTTTTTAGGTAAGCAGAAAGGAACATTATAGTGAGAGACGGTAAAATTGAAAAAATGACCTTGGAACAATTGATGGGGGATCGTTTTGGTCGTTATTCAAAGTCAATTATTCAAGAACGGGCATTGCCTGATATTCGGGATGGCTTGAAGCCAGTTCAACGACGGATCTTATTTGCAATGAATAAGGATGGAAATACCTTCGATAAGGGATTTCGGAAATCAGCAAAGTCCGTTGGTAACGTTATGGGGAATTTTCACCCCCACGGAGATAGTTCAATTTACGAAGCCTTAGTTCGTCTAAGTCAAGATTGGAAACTCCGAGAACCACTAATTGAAATGCACGGGAATAATGGTTCAATGGATGGTGATCCAGCTGCAGCAATGAGGTATACGGAAGCGCGGTTAAGCAAAATTGCTGGGTTGATGCTTCAGGACATTGACAAAGATACCGTTGAAATGACGTTGAACTTTGATGATACCGAAAAGGAACCAACAGTTTTACCAGCGCGGATTCCTAACCTTCTTGTTAATGGTGCTACCGGTATTTCAGCAGGATACGCAACGGAAATACCAACACATAACCTCGGGGAAGTATTGGACGCTTTGGTTTATCTCCTAAATAATCCAGATGCAAGTTTGGAGAAACTAATGGAATTTATTCCGGGCCCCGATTTTCCAACTGGGGGAATTATTCAGGGAATTGACGGTATTCGAAAGGCTTATCAAACAGGGCGGGGACGAATCGTTGTCCGTGCTAGAACTGAGATTGAAACTCTTCGAGGCGGCCGCCAACAAATTAATGTAACTGAAATTCCTTATGAGGTTAATAAAGCCCAATTAGTTAAGCGGATCAATGATCTCCGTCTAGCTAAAAAGGTGGAAGGAATTGCTGAAGCGCGTGATGAAACTGATCGTAGCGGTCTACGGATTGCCATCGAATTGAAACGCGGAGCTAATGCTCAGGGAATTCTTAATTATCTTCTCAAAAATACTGACTTGCAAATCAACTACAATTTCAATATGGTTGCAATTGACGAGCAGCGACCAATGCGAGTAGGGTTAAAACGAATTTTGACCTCATATCTTTCCTTCCAGAAGCAGATTATTCGGCGACGAACACAATTTAACCTAAATAAAGCTCAACATCGTCTCCACATTGTTGAAGGATTGATTAAAGCTTTATCAATCTTGGATCAAGTAATTAAGACTATTCGTGGAAGTAAAAATCGCAAAGATGCCAAGGAGAACCTGATTAACCAATATGCATTCTCCGCGGAACAAGCAGAAGCAATTGTTACCCTGCAGCTTTATCGGTTAACGAATACCGATGTTACTGAGCTCAAGGATGAGCAGAAAAAGTTAAACCAGCAAATTGAAGAATTCCAATTGATCTTAACGAATGACCAAGAATTGGCTAATGTTTTACGGAGAGAAATGTTAGCAATTAAAAAGGAATTTGGTAATCCGCGACGGACAAAGATTGAAAGCCATGTAGAGAAGTTAAGGGTTGATACTAAAGTAACGGTAGCAAAAGAAGATGTTATCCTCTTGGTTTCTCACGCGGGGTATATTAAGCGGTCAAGCGTGCGCTCATTTAAGGCATCACCAATAGACGAAAACGGTCTTCGTGAAGATGATTATCCAATTCTAATCCAGCAAACAAATACTTTAGCGCACTTATTTATGTTTACCAATCTTGGGAATGTCATTTACCGACCTGTTCATGAAATTACTGATGCTCGGTGGAAAGACACTGGAGAACATATTTCACAGACAATTGGTTTAGCAGAAAATGAACATATTATAAAAGCAATGGTCTTTGATAAGCTGGATCAGCCAGGAACTATCATTATGGGAACTAGTGACGGTCAAATTAAGCAATCGGCATTTACAGACTATAAGCCGGGAAGTCGTTATAAGAGTCGAACAACAACTGGAATTAAGTTGAAGAGTGATGAAGCTAGATTAGTAAGTGTTGATTATTATGAACCAACAAATGAAAACCGGTCACTCCTGGTCATTAGTCATGAAGGATATGCAGTTCGGTTTGATGTTGCTGATGTTCCTGTTACTGGTTTAAGAACTGGTGGGGTTCGGGCAATAAACTTGAAAGATGATGACTATGCCACCGACTATACTCTTGTTTCTGAAGGTCAAAACTTGGCAATGATTACCCAACGTGGTGCCTTTAAGGAAATGGCAAGTTCTGAAATTGAAACAGGAGCGCGTGCTCGTCGTGGAGAATTAGTGATCCATAGAATTAAGAATCACCCTCATAAAATTGTTGACTTCTTGGCTTATGATCCAGATAAGCATGATGTTCTTGAAATTATTACTGATCGACCTGCTTTCCAGGATGTTGCAGTAGATGATCACCACCTTGGAACCGCTAAATCAAACGGGACATTTGTTGTTGATACTGACACACAAGGAACACCTGTAAAATTAAGGCGTAAAAAGGTTAATGTTCTAAATGAAGAGCCAGTAAACCAGGAGAATTAATAATCTTTCTATACTTTTATTTGTTTTCTGTGAGATATTTTATAATTATCTCACCAAGTTAGGACTTCCATGATAGAATAGAAAGCGTAGATTGTTTCATGTCTTAGTATTTGCGGACAATATCGAAACAAACAGGAGGAATTTTAAATGAGTAACAAAGAATTAGTTTTTGGTCATCAGAATCCAGATACTGATGCGATTACAGCTGCGATGGCTTTCTCATACTTTCAAAATCAATTAGGTTACGAAACCGAAGCTGTTGCTCTTGGTGAACCTAACGACGAAACAAAGTATGCTTTAGATCACTTTGGGATGAAGGCACCTCGAGTTGTTAAGACCGTTGCAAATGAAGTTGACAAGGTTATGCTTGTTGACCATAACGAACCACAACAAAGTGTTAGTGATCTTGATAAGGTTACAGTTACTCACTTGGTTGATCACCACCGAATTGCTAACTTTAACACTGCCCAACCACTTTGGATTACTGCTCGTCCATATGGTTGTGTAAGTACGATTATTACTGAATTATTCCAAGAAAAGCACATTAATATTCCAGCAAACCTTGCCGGGATGATGCTTTCAGCAATTATTTCAGACACATTGCTTTTGAAGTCACCAACCACAACCGATCATGACCGTGAAGCTGTTAAGTACTTGGCAAAGATCGCTGGTGTTGAAGATTACGAAAAGTACGGGATCGACATGTTGAAAGCCGGCACTAACATTGCTAAGAAGACAGATAACGAAATCGTTGATGGTGATGCTAAGACATTTGAACTTGGCGGTACTAAGTTACGGATCGGTCAAGTTAATACTGTTGACTTAGATGACGTCTTCTCCCGTCAAGCTGATCTTGAAAAGGAAATGCACAATTTAATGGATCAAAATGGTTACGAGACCTTTGTATTAATGGTTACTAACATTTTGAACAGCGATACTGACCTCTTTGTTGTTGGTGATCACACTGATACAGTTGAAAAGGCCTTTGGTAAGAAGCTTGATAACAAGCGGATGAACTTACCAGGTGTTGTTTCCCGGAAGAAGCAAGTCGTTCCTCCATTGACAGACGCTTTTGAAGGATAATGACTTTATTTCTTTAATTGTTAGCATTCAATTTAATAATGCAATAAAGTGAAAAACTCCTATAATAAGGTATTAAATTATTCTTATTATGGGAGTTTTATTTATGGAGTTTGAATTTTCACTTGCAAACGAGAAGGACCTGCCAAAAATTGTCGATATTTATAATCAGATCATCCCATCTCGCCTTGCTACTGCTGATCTAGAGCCAATAACTGTTGCGGAGCGAGAAGCATGGTATCACTCATTTACCAAGACTCATCCATTATGGGTTATTAAAAATAACGAGCAAAAGGTGGTAGGCTGGGTAGGGCTTGAACCATTTTATGGTCGGGCGGCCTATGAGCATACCTGTGAAATAGCAATTTATATTGATAAGAGTGTTCGACATCATGGCCTTGGAACACAAGCAATTAATTTTGTGATCAGTCAATTACCTCAACTAGGAATCACAGCAATTGTAGCCTATATTTTTGGTCATAATTTGCCAAGTTTAGGATTATTCAAATCGTTTCATTTTACAGAATGGGGAAGACTACCTCAAGTAGCAGAACTTGATGGCGTTCAGCGGGACCTCATAATAATGGGGAGAAGGTTTGACTAGAAGTAGCTGTAAATATCTACTAACTTAATCTAAAATACTGGTTGACAAATATTAGAATATGATTAAAATGATTAGTAATTACTTAAAGGAGGAACACAATGATGAAAGCTTTGATTCAATCAAATATTAAAGCGTATGCCTTCTGGTTTAGCGATTAATTATCCGCTAACCAGCAGTGCTCTTCATTGTGCGTTCCCGGATAGTTGTTAATCTTAAACCATCCGGGGCTCTACTAATTCTGACTTAGTCATTACAGTCCTGGATGGATTATAACCATCGAGGACTTTTATTTTGGAGGGAAAATTATGCCAACTACTAAGTCACAATTATTAAATAACTTGAATACGAATTTCGGTCGATTAAAGTCAGTGGGAATCCGGGAGTTCGATTACAAGGCTAGCGCAATTCCTGAGATCATTAAATTAACACTTGGAGAACCTGATTTTAACGTTCCTGAGGTGATGAAGAAGGCAGCGATTGATAGTATTGAGAATAATGATTCTCACTATGCACCAGGTAGCGGATCAATTCAATTACGGAAAGCAATCGCTAAATTTATGGCAGATCGGTATGGACTGACTTATGACCCAACAAATGAAATTGCTGTAACGGTTGGGGCAACTGAAGGAATTTATGCTTCGCTATCAGCTTTAGTCAATCCGGGGGATGAGGTTTTAATTACTACCCCAACTTTCCCGTTATACATGGCAGTAACGACTATTCTTGGCGGAAAACCCGTTGAAATTAACACTAGTAATGACCAGTTTGTTCTAACACCTGAAAGGCTCCGTCAAGTAATCGCTGACCATCCCCATGCCAAAGCAATTATCTTAAATTACCCGTCAAACCCAACCGGAGTAACCTATACTCGTGAGCAGATTCAACAGTTGGCAACTGCAATTGACAAAACCAATTTAGTTGTCATTGCGGATGAAATATACTCAGAATTAGTTTACAGTGGACATCATACTTCGATTGCGGAATTTATTCCGGGACAAACCTTAGTCTTAAATGGAGCTTCAAAGTCACAAGCAATGACTGGGTACCGGGTTGGCTTTATTGCAGGACCACAAGAATTGATGAAGCCGGTCTCTGCTATTCATGCCATGATGGTTACCGCTGCTGCAGATCCAATGATGGCAGCGGGGCAGCTAAAGGCTTTACCAGTGAAGAAGGTAAACAAGCTACTCTGAAAATGAAGGCAGACTACAAGCAGCGCCGTGATACCTTAGTTCCGGCATTACGCGAGCTTGGATTCGAAATTACTAACCCTAATGGAGCTTTCTATGTCTTTGCTAAATTACCAGAACGTTTTGGAAATGATGATGTGAAATTTGCTACTGAACTGGCTGAGCAAGGAAAAGTCGCTGTAATTCCTGGATCATACTTCGGGGCTGGTGGTAGTGGCTACCTAAGAATTAGTTACGCAACAAGCATGGCGGATATTGAGGAAGCAATTAGACGAATTAGTCAATTTGTAAAGGAGGACTAGCCAATGACCAAAATTTTAATGACTAGTGTACGGGATGATGAACAAGCGGCAATTAAGGAATTTGCCAGGGAGAATGATGTTGAAATTATTACTACCGAAAAATTAATTGATGATGCCGTGGACCTGACCAAGGATGTTGATGGACTGGTTATTCAACAACGAAGCAAGCTACCCAAATCAATCTACGCTAAACTACGTGAGAATGGCTTGAAACAAATTGCCACTCGAACTGCGGGCTTTGATATGATTGATCTTGCTGAAGCGCAGGCCAACAATTTAACAGTAACGAATGTCCCAGCCTACTCGCCAAGAAGTGTTGCCGAACACGCGCTAATGCAGATCTTTCGGTTATTAAGGAAAGCTTACCGGTTTGATGCTCAGGTAGCGGCTAATGATTACCGGTGGTTTAGCGATGAACAAGCGATGGAAATCCATACAGCAACCATTGGAATTATTGGTGTTGGTCGAATTGGCGGAACGTTAGCTAAACTATTAAAAGCTTTAGGGGCAACGGTTCTAGGATTTGATACTAACCCGCGAGAAGAAATGAAAGGGACCGTTGAATACGTTACAAAAGAAGAACTTTTACAGCGGTCAGATGTGATATCATTACACGTTGACCTTAATCCGACCTCGGTTGGTTTACTCACTGCTAAGGATTTTGCTTTGATGAAACCGAGTGCTGGTTTAGTAAATGCTAGTCGGGGGCCAGTAGTTAATACGGCTGATTTAGTAGCTGCACTGAAAGTAAAACAAATAGCCGCAGCTGCCTTGGATACCTTTGAGGGTGAAAATGAGGTTGTTATGACTGATCGTCGGCAAACCGGCCTTGGTGATGTACCGTTGGTTGCTGAACTTCATTCAATGGATAATGTAATTCTGACTCCGCATATAGCTTTCTTTACGAATTTAGCCGTAAAGAATATGGTTGATTTTGCCCTTGAAGATGTTTTAACAGTTCTTGCAGGAAAAAAGTCACCACATGAAGTGAACTGATTCTATTAAGTTAGCCGCTTTTGCAGAATAGGGTAGGTTAGTTTTCTCATTTGTTTTTAATTTTAATAAATATATGTTAGAATACCTACAATTTATAATCTGTACCAATATAGTTGACATTGGTAGGCTACGAAAGAGGTTGATATAGATGAGTTTAGACACAGCAATCTTTGCGGGCGGATGCTTCTGGTGCATGATCCAGCCGTTTGATACTTATCCGGGAATTAAGTCGGTTATTTCTGGATATACTGGAGGACATGTCCCTAACCCAACCTATGAAGAAGTTTGTTCAGGAAAGACCGGACATACCGAAGCAGTCAAAATCACCTTTGATCCTGATGTAATTTCATATGATGATCTGGTAACCATTTATTGGCATCAAACCGACCCAACTGATGCTATGGGACAATTTCAGGATCGTGGGGATAATTACCGGCCAGTAATCTTTGTTAATAGTCCTCAACAACGTGAAATTGCTGAAAAATCAAAGGCCGCTCTTCAAGCTAGTGGACAATTTGGAAATGATAAAATTGTTACTCAAATTGAAGATGCTAAACCTTTTTATCCAGCAGAGGATTATCATCAGGACTTCTACAAGAAGAATCCAGAACGGTACGCTCTTCAAGAAGCCGGCGGTAGGGAACAATTTAAGCAGCAACATTGGAATAATAAGGATTAAAAAAACTCTCGTGACTTTTTACAGTGTGAAGTCACGAGAGTTTTCTTTATCTAGCTGGATAGATAATTTTAACAAGATTATGATGCTTATTAGTTTTGTTGATTATTGTTTAATTTCATTTAGTCATCCCCTAGTCGACATTTAAATTGACATTACCAAGTTGGTGATCAAAATTGACAGCCCAATGTCCTTCCTTGAGATGGGGTGGTAAAACGAACGTTCCGGAAGAAACCAGTTGACCTTCCTTAAATTGCTTACCTTGTTCTTCAAGCTTTTTGACAAGCCATTGAAGGGATTTAAGCGGATTACCAAGAACCTCTTTTGAATCACCTTCATCGAGCTTTTGATCATCAAGGAAGAGTTCGGCATGGACCGTTGCAACATCAGCAGCATCCTTGAAAACTTTTGTTGAAGGAACCTCTTTCCCATAAACAACTAATCCGCCAACAGCACAATCTGACATGACATTGTATTTACCGAGACTCGGGAACCAATCCTTAAATCGAGAATCCGGTACTTCTAGTGCGCCCGCAACCGTTGTCTTGTTTAAGAGCTCCTCTAGTGAATCATTGCTCGTTAAGTCTGTAGTTGCACGAAAGGCTAATTCAACTTCGACCAATGGTTCCATTAAGTCATTTAAGCTGACGTTTGCTGGTGCAGGGAGAAAACGACGATTAACCTGTTATCCATATAAGGGTGAATCAGCGTCAAACATATCTTGGGTTTGTTTACTTGTCAGTGAAACTTTGTATCCGCCAACGGGAACACCCTTAAGACGCATCACCTCATCTTGGACAGCATATGCAGTTTCATCATCTTCTACAACACCTTTCCAGTCTTTTTCTTCTAGTGGTTTACCAGTTAGGGTTGCATCGTAAAGGGCCATTGCGAATTCTTTTTGGTTAGCGTTTAATGTTGTCATAATTGATTCCTCCAATTTTAGTTATTTATGATTATCATCACCATCAAAAATGCCAACACTGATGAGAATCATTATTCTTAATTATTCCTTGAATGTTGCTAATATCACTATCTTTCATGATCCTCACCTCACTTAAAATAAATTTCAAAGTAAACAAAAACCCTTCAAGCACATTTGAATATGCTTGAAGGGCGACGTTGCCGCGGTACCACCTTCATTTATGGAAAGAGTCCACATCTTGAACCAGACAAATTTATCTGGAGCCAGGATAATGGTCGGCAGCCAGACAACCTTACTTAGTTCAGGAGCCAATTCACAGGGGATTTAACATTGATTAACGTTGCTTAGTTCACACCAGCCACTAAGTCTCTGAACCAGTTAATCAAGTTACTTCCTGTTCAGTATCTTTAACGTGTTTACATTTGATGCTTTGTATTCTACTCATTAAATTTTAATCTGTCAACCATAAAATTTAATTTTTTCTGGTTTTGGTAATCCCTTATATGAAGAAATTAAATTTATAGATTATTCAGGGACTTATGAAACTTAATTAGGGGGTTCACAAGTCGACTTTTGTATTGTAAACTACTCAACAATTACAAAATGATGAGAAAGAGGAGTGGTAACTATGTTTAAATTTTCAAAAAGAGTTCCTGCTGACGGGACAGATGCTGTTGGTGCAATTTTAAAAGCGGCGGCTGACCCGAGAATCATTTCATTTGCGGGTGGATTACCGGCTCCTGAACTATTTCCAGTTGAGGGGATGAAAGAAGCAACGGATAAGGTTTACGCTGAGCATGGCCAGCAAGCTTTGCAATACGGTGCTGCTAAGGGAGTAACTGAACTCCGTGAATTAATCCTTAAACGAGTAAAGGAAAAGGAGAATGTTGATGCTAAACTAGAGAACGTCATGGTAACAACAGGTTCTGAACAAGCAATTGATTTGGTCGGAAAAGCATTTGTAAATCCGGGAGATACAGTTCTTGTCGAAGAACCAACTTACCTTTGTGCGCTTGACGTTTTCCGTTCATACGGTGCTAATTTTGTTAGTGTGCCAATGGATGATGACGGGATGAAGATGGATGCCCTGGAAGAAGCTCTGAAGGCTCATCCAGAAACGGCATTGGTCTATACCGTGCCAAACTTCCAAAACCCAACTGGGCGGACAATGCCAGCGGAACGACGAAAAAAGTTTGCAGAATTGGCAGCAAAATACGATGTTCCGGTTCTTGAAGATAATCCATACGGTGATATTCGCTTTGCAGGAGAACATGTTCCTTCTGTTAAGTCATTTGATCATGCCGGAAAAGTCTTTTACATGAGTACGTTCTCAAAGATTCTTGCTCCTGGGTTCCGTCTTGGCTGGTTAGTAGCGGATCCAAAAGTAATTGAAAAATTAACCGTGCTAAAGCAATCTGCTGATCTCCATACGGATAACCTTGTTCAGTATGTAGTTACTGAATTCTTTAAGGAAAATGATGTTGATGCCCATGTTAAGGAAATTAGTGACCTTTATGGCAAACGGAAGCAACTGATGATTGACGGAATTAAGAAATACTTCCCGAAGGATGTTAAATACACCGATCCAGAAGGTGGAATGTTCCTCTGGGTCGAAGTCCCTGGTGTCACTGATACTGTTGAACTCTTTAAACAATGTCTTGAACACAATGTTGCCTTTGTCCCTGGTGATCCGTTCTTTGCTGGGAAGCCACAACCAGGAACATTCCGGTTGAACTACTCCAACATGCAGGAAGACCAGATTGAAGTCGGATTGAAGCGACTTGGCGAAGCACTTTCACAAGCCCTTGAAGCATAATTATTAAATAGTTCTTAAAGTTTGCTAATAGTGATCTTTAAGAACTATTTGCGTTTAAAAGCCCCATCTTTCTTTGTTTGGCAGATAATTGTAAAATATAAGATAACTAGATAAACGGAAGAAGTATTAGAAAGGGTTAGAATTATGCGTAAACCATTTATTGTAGCTAACTGGAAGATGCACAAAAACGTCCAGGAATCAGTTGACTTTGTTAAACAAATTAAATCAAAGCTTCCTGATCCTAATAAAATGGAGGTTGGAATTGCAGCACAAGCTTTTGCATTACCAAGTATGGTCGCAGCAGCAGGTAATTCAGGGCTGAGGATTATTGCTCAAAATGCTGCTGCTGAATATTCTGGACCATATACAGGTGAAGTAAGTCTTCGTGGCTTAGCAGATGCTGGTGTATCATATGTAATGTTAGGACATATTGAGCGTCGCCGATTATTTGGTGAAACTAACGCCAGTGTGCACAAAAAGGTTCAAGCAGCTCTGCAACGTGGTGTTACCCCAATCATTTGTACTGATGAAACAATGGTCCAGCAGGTAGTGAACAACGAAATTCATTATGTTTTTCACCAGTTAATGACGGTCCTTCATGGGGTTTCGTTGGACCAGATTAAGCGAGTAGTTATTTCTTACGAACCAAGCTGGGCAGTTGGGGCTGGTCAACACGCTAATCCCACTTTAGCCGAAGAAGGATGCCGGCTAATTCGGCAAACAATTGCTGAATATTATAGCTATGAAATTGCGGATAAGATCCGCATCCTCTACGGTGGCAGTGTTAATCCTAATAACATTAAGGATATTATTGATAAACCCGATATTGATGGTGCGTTAATCGGTCGGGCAAGTTTGGATTTAGATAATTTCCTAAAAATGATTTCCAATGCTCAGTTAACGCTAAAAGAGGAATAGTAAAAAAGAGTTTCTGGTACTCAATTTACGAATACCAGGAACTCTTTATTAGGTTAAACCATTAGCTTACTTGCTTATCGTCATCTTTCTTCAACTCTTCACGTGTCTTAACGTCATTAACATGTAATTCGAACTTGACCAATTTCAAGCCAGTCATTTTATCTAAGGCACTGTCAATCTCTTTACAGACTGCTTTAAAAATTTCTGGCGCGCTTTTACCGTATTCGATTGTCGCGTCCATTTTAATTGCAACTTGTTTTTCACCCACATCGGCATTGATCCCTTTGGTCATATTATTGCCGGATGAAACTTTATCCGCAAATTCAGAGAACATGTTGCCATCAAGAGAGATGATTCCTGGAACTCGGGTAGCTGTGATCCCGGCAATCTTTTCAATTACACTGTCGTCAAAAGTTAGGTGTTGGTCAACATTAGTTTTAGTAGTTTGGTTTGTGTTTGTAGTTGTCATGATTAATTCCTCCTTAGAAATTATTCGGCAAGTTTAGCACTTAATTTATTAACGATTCCCTTAAAAGAGAATCCAATGAGGTCTAAGACAAGACCGATTAAGGCGAAGATCGCAGTAGTTAGAAGAATGCCAATTGCTGTCCAGAATCCCCAAACGGTCCAACTAATACTGAGAACTAATCCCGTAATCGCACCAATGAGAGCAAGTTTCATTGTTTTCCCTCCTTGTTAAACGACTGTGACTGATTTCTTGTGACTATAAGGTTCAAGGCGAACTCGTAATTTACGAAGCCCGATAGCAAAGTTTGTTTGTAAATTATTTTCGATTGCGTCAGTTAAAGAATTCTTCAGCAGTTCTGGATCGGATTGTCCAGAAAGCATTCCGGTAACGGTAACATCTGCTTCTTGACGGTTCTTGAGCATTTTAACCTTTGTTGTGGGATTGTAGAGACCAAAACTTGATAGGTTAAGGCGAATACTATTTTCCACTGCTGTTTTATCAACTGAGATATGACGAGCACCATCACGAGCAATTACTAATTGTTTACTCGTTGTTGGTCGGAAGATCGAACTCCCAATTACGATTATCGCCATCAGAATGATATAGCTTGCCAAACCAATAATTGTGTATTGTCCGGGGCGGGTTAATAGCCATTGGCTGATTCCTAGTGTCCAGGGTTCGTGACGGAAGAGCCAGAGAAGGATTACAATACCGCCGATTAGTCCCTGAATTAGCATTGCTATTGTAATCCACCATTTTTTCCAATTAGCCATTAAAGAATCACTCCTTTCTATATCTGCAGGCTTCTGTTTTAATGTCTTAACTTTAATATGGATGAAAGGGCTTTACAGTAGATTGTTAATAGACATAAGGCTTTCTTATACGGGTGATCATTAATTCTTCACAGGTGTTTACAAATGGGGTATAAATTAGCAAAAAAGACCATTTTTGATTAATAATCTGCTATGATTAGAGTGATTTAATTCTAATTGGGGATGATAAAATGCAAATTCGGAAAGCAACACAAAAAGACTTAGACACTATTTTAGAAATCCTTCGTGATGGACGCAATCAATTGGCTGAACGTGGTGTTGATCAATGGCAGGGCGACTATCCAAACGCTCAGCACATTCAGGAAGATATTGATAATGGCTACTCATATCTCGTCAAATCTGATGATGGGATGACTGTCGGGGCAGTTGCAATCGTCAACTCACCAGATCATGTTTATGATCATATTAATGGCGAATGGCTAATTAATACGATAAACTATGTTACTATTCATCGGGTAGCAATTCACTCAAGTCATGCAGGAAAAGGATACGCATCAAAGCTATTCATTAGTGTGATTGACTACTTAGAAAAACATCGTCCTGATGTGGAATCAATTCGCCTTAGTACGAACGAAAATAATTTGGTAATGCAACACATTGCCGAAAAGAACGGCTTCCAAAAGGTAGGAACGATGCCAGGAGCATACCGTCCTGAAGAACTTTCTTACGTTTATGAGTTGTTAACAAAGACTCACGCGTTAGCTGGCTAATATTCAGATTAAAATCAAAGGAGACTAGTAAGAGAATAAAAAATTCTCACTAGTCTCCTTAACTTTATTTATTAATCTGTTGAGCGTAATTTCGAGCGTTATACAGTTCGTAAACGATAATGGTTTCAATTAGAGTGATAATGCAGATTAAGAGAAATGTATATACCTCAGGAAGAACGAAGAGGAGAATCAACAGGATCCATGAAAACCAACTCCACTGGGTTTCAATCTTAATTACTCGTTGAACCCGTTTGGTTGGGGTAATTCTTCCTGAACGTTGAAAAATATCACGAATTTGGGCAAACCATTTAACTTCAAAGAAACTCTCAATCATAAAAATAATGATCAACGTCATTAGGTAAATATGTGCCATGTTTTTAAACTCCTTTAAGCATGATGCAAGGTTAAGTTTAGCTGTTTCGTAGTTAATAAGCAAACATCATACTACTTTGCGAGTCTTGCATTAACCCATCGCGAGACAGCAATCGATAATGCTACTCCTAGGGCAAGGGGGATAAAGGCTGTAAAGTTCAAATGACAGACTTCAAATAACATGAACATCGCCATGAGAGGTGCTTGTTGAGAAGCAGTCAGAAAATAGGCCGCTCCAAGTACAGCACACTGGGTAATTGTTACTCCTGGCATAATTTGGACATAGAGCATCCCCAAGAAAACACCGATAACAGCACCAAGTGAAATTGAAGGTGTCAGGATCCCACCATAAGCCCCGCTCTTGATGCTAAGGAGGGTTACCGCTGCTTTAGCAATGAAACCGAAAAGAAGGGCTAAAATAACGTTTTTATTGATAGTAGTGGTGCTCATCGCCAATTGAGCTAACCCGCGACCATTTCCCATTATTTGCGGGTAGAAAGCAGCCACGATCCCGGTGATGATCCCCATTAACGGTAGCTGGTAGAGGACGTTTTTGGTAACCGCCCGGTGAGCACTTGCCTTTTTAACTCCCAACTTAAAGTAAGCCCCCATGATTCCAAGAAGTGGTGCCAGGATGATTACGATTGGAAGAATCCGTAGTGAAGGGAAATTTTTGGAGCCAACTAAGTAATAGGGCTTATATCCCTTAACAATTGATCCAATTAAAGTTGCGATTACGGACATTGTTAAACTAACAGCGACTACTCGAGCGTTAACTTTCTTGTAAAGTAACTCAATAGCAAAAACCGCACCTGTGATTGGCGCAATATATACCCCCGAGAAACCGGCACCGGCAGCGCACGCAATTAGCATTTTTTGGTCTTCTGGGTCAAGCTTTAAGTAACGGTTATTAGCAAAGTGCCGTTCCCATTTCTGAGCAATTGCGGCACCGGCTTCCCGTGGTGCTAATTCACGACCAATGGAATTCCCTGTTCCCACGTAAAAGATCTGTGTAACAACATGAATTAGTGTTTTGACTAGTGGCATTGTTTTACCAGTAATTGCTTTACTGATACCGACTGGGCGGTAATTCTTTTGAAGATAGTACCAGACGATTGCAGCAATCGCAGAACCAACAAAAACGGAGATAAATCGGTGCCCTGGACCAACAAAAATATCAACCGGGATCCGATTGCTCTCTTCAAAGTTAAGAAAGTATTTTTCTGATAAATCAAGAAGAATACTTAATAGTAAAGAACTAGTCCCCACGATCACCCCAAGTACAACCGTAGCAATGACTAAAGGAACATTTTTTGAAATCGACTTCATTCTTCTCTCTCCCATGAATATTTATACCTCGTTAGTTTATAACACCAGAAAGCAGAAATAAAGTCTCTCAAGAGAATCAAGTAATTTAGGTGTATGATAAAAGAAAAAGGTAGATCTAGGTGAACTGAAATGGACAAACAACCGACTAAAAAGGATGCAATTATGTTAATTATTGTTGCCCTCGCTGTGGTAACCATCCAGGGAATTTGTGCGCAGTTAGGTAAGTAGGTGGTGAGATGACGCATTTAGTTAGTAGGAAGCAGTCACTAACTGATTGGCAACGGGTCCAGTTAGCTCAGCTTGAATATCATGATTGGCACTTGGGAGAAGATGTTTTGTTGCCAGATGGCAAGTTAATTGGTGAAGTGATAAAGGTGATTTGGACGGCCAATGGATTTCGAGCGACAGTAATTCGTTCAGCTGCTTATCCTCAAATAATAGTTCTCTTTCGTGGATCATCTGGCGTTCGGAAGGGTGATCCAACAACGTGGACTAATGAATGGCTTCGCGTTAACCTCCCAATTGGTAACGCAATTATTAACCAGGTTCCTGATGTCCCTCAGGAGCTATGGACGGCAAGCAAGGAATTTAATCATTTATTAGCTAGCTACCCGCAAATGACCTTCTTCCTTTATGGACACTCGTTAGGCTCAATCAATGCACAATTTGCTTTAGCTAACTGTCATTACCCTGAACGGATTGGTGCAGCGTATCTTTATGAAGGGCCTAATCTTTACTGGTTACTAGATGCCAAGCAACGGCAAACAACGACTCTTCTTCGCTGTCAAATATTTAACTATATTGATCCGCTTGATGTGGTTGCGTTAGGGTATATCGATATGGAACATACGATTGGATTACTCCGGGTGATTGATTCGATGATGACTAGCCCAATTAACCAGCATATGTGGGGTGGCTATCAATTTGATAAACAGCAAAATTTACTACTAGAGAATGATTTTTGGCAAAACAGGCGAGCACAAATTGATCAACGACTGATTACTGCAGTTCAAAAATTAAACCAAAATAATGATGAATGGGAGCGTTAAAAGATGAATTTACCATTTATGGATGATGCCACGATTAATTTTTTCAGTGGTAAATTAACTTTAGCTGAGGTTGATGCCTTATTTCGGACAATGCCATATGAATTAGATTATATTAATGCGGACGATGAGTATGTTTGGTATTCGCCAAATAGCTGGCGTGATGATCAGCGTCTTCATCAGCGCCTTAGTCATAATGTTCTTGGTTGTCATCCCCAACGAGTTATCCCAATGGTTAAGCAGGTTCTAAAAATGTTGAAGACAGAAGAAAAGGACATGGTTGAGTCACCTCAGATAATGGATGGTCAACGAACTTTAATTCGCTATTATGCGATCCGTAAGCCCAATGGTCATTATTTAGGAGCATTACAAGTGACAGAAAATGTTGAACATATCTGTCAGCTTTGTGAGCAACATGTCTTCGAGCACGGGATCGTGGAAGGACAAGTCATTGATGGTGTTTCATCAGCGTCAATTAATGAAAATAAATGAAGCATTAATATAGAAGGGTGTAATAAAGGCAGAATGAAATTTCTGCTTCTATTACACCCTTTTTGAGTTATGAGTTATTATTTGATTTTAATTTCTAATAGGGTGGGGTTTACTTTTCCAGTAAGACTAGCAGGATCGCTTTGATAATTGCTTGCAATTTGGCTAATGATCCCGTTAACCGGCGATTTGAACGTTTCGACTGCTTTACCGCCTTCGATGTCAATCAGCTGTGAGTCAGTAGTAACTTTTTCGCCAATTCGCGGCGTATCTAAAAAGGTAATGGTAGCAAGCTCCTTGATTATCTCTGTGCTTAAGCCAACTTTAACAATGGTACCAGTTTGTTGCCACCATAAGCCATTATCTTCATGGTGAATAGGTGATGATTTGTTAAATAAGGACTTTATCCAGGCAAAAAATTGTTGTAACATTTTAGCTCACTTCCTACTCAGAATTAAGTCTGCTAGTTCTTCGGGTGAAACTTGACCAAGGTTAGCTTCAAGATTGGATTGTTTTAGCGATGAAATTAAGGACGAAGAATCTAATTTAGTTCCGTTTAAATTATGCTCAATAATAGTTGGGTCTCCAGTCGTAAAGAAATCGCCATAAATTTTAATGGCAGTAATAACACCATTACTTTCATTAAAATTAAAAGAAACTGTCCCAATTGGGAAATGCTTAGAAACATAGTTATCAAATCCAGGATTATGACCGTAATTCCATGTATCGGTTCGGTATTGCTTATCTAGTCGAGAGTCAATAATTGACCAATCATGATCAGTAAGGTGGTAGGTTTCTACCTGATCCATCGAATCGACCCCAAACATGTGACAAAGCAAGTATTCCTTAAAGTCTTCGGTTGTCCAATGCTGGTACTTCTCAGGCAGGTAGGGCTTGATGTTAGTAACTCGAGCATTTACTGATTTAACGCCCTTAGAAGCTAATTTATCTTTTTCTGGGGTAAGTACTTCATTAGCGTTCTGCATATTAAGGTCAAACATTACGGTCCCACCAGCAGCATACGAATTGTCGCCCTTAACGATCGCCATTCCTGAGAATTTCTTGCCATCAATTGTCATATCATTCCGGCCGCTGACTTCAGCTGAACTAATACCGAGATCATGCAAAGCGTCAACAATCGGATCGCCAATTGCGTGAAAATCACCAAATTTACTAGTATCACCAACAACAATATTTTCGAATACTAAATTGCCGAAATCATGGTAAACGGCACCGCCACCACTTGACCGACGAACTAATTCGATTTGGTGCTCTTTGAGATAGGGTAAGTCAATTTCGGCATAAGCGTTTTGGTTAACGCCAATAATGACGGATGGTTGGTTAATATAACAAATTAAACCATGACCCTTTAGCCTCAGATCATTAATTAGATAGTTGTCTAATGATTGGTTTACCAGAGCATCATGAACTGGTTTGCCGTTTCTGCTGGTATCGATGAAAAACATTGCAAACACCTTCTTTTAAATGGTTACGCTTTCATTATAGGCGCTACTAAGCTTAATTAATAGTTGTTAATTTTAAGATGAAATACTAATTACTTTACCAATGCCTTAATTTTTTCGATGGTTTCCGTAATGTTTTTACTATTCAAAACGAGGGAGATCATCGATAAACCAGCAACGTCAGTTTTTAAAACTTCTGGAATGTTCTCTAAAGAAAGGCCGCCAATTGCAACTAGGGGATGGGTACTCAGTTTATTTAATTCTTTAAGTTTAGTGAGACCCAAAGCGGGATCCGCATCGACCTTTGACGTGGTTTCAAAGACTGGACCGCAACCGAGATAGTCAATAGCAGATAATTGATTTGCTTTTTCAACTTCAGCAGCCGTGTTGCATGAATAGCCGATAATTAACTTGCCAGCTGCTTCTTTAATTACCTGCTCAATTTGTTCATCATCCTGACCAACATGAACACCATCAGCACCGACACGCAATGCCATTTGAACATCATCATCAATCAAAACAGGGATTGAGTAGCGGTTTCCCATTTCGACTAGGCGTCTTGCCATGATTAGTCGTGCATCAGCAGTCATGGTTGAACTGTCTTTTTCTCGATATTGAAATGCGGTAATTCCAGCTTGCATTGCTTCTTCTACTTTTGCGAGGAATTCATAGGAATCATGATGGGTATCTTGAGTTCCGCCGACAAGGTATATTTGTAACATTTTTGGATTAAAGTTCATTATTATCGCTCCTTATTTTTGCCCAATGGTTTAGCGGGCCATGACCGTGACCAACATTAATGCCTTGCTTAATCGTAGCTTCAACATAGGCCTTTCCAATTTTGAGGGCATCTTCCATTGATTTGCCCTTAGCGAGTTCAGCAGTGATACAAGAAGAAATAGTATCACCAGTACCATGAGTATTCCGAGTTTGTTTTCGTTTAGCAGTCATCCAAAATGAGTGACCATCAGCTAATAATACAAAATCGTTTGCTTCATCGTCACTTGAAAAGTGGCCACCCTTAACCAGAACGTTCTTGGCTCCCATTGATTGAAGACGGTGCCCAGCAGCTTCCATTTCAGCTTCTGTTGTGATCTGCATTTGAGCTAATTCTTCAGCTTCTGGAAGGTTAGGAGTAATCAAATCAGCAAGTGGCAATAGTTGTTCACGAACCACACTAATTGCATCATCACTTAAAAGTTTAGCACCACCTTTAGCAATCATCACGGGATCTACCGTTAATGGGCCAAAATTATATCGCTTGAGGTTATTGACAACGGTTTTAACGCGGAGGGGATCAGCTAACATTCCCGTTTTGCAAGCCCGGATTTTAAAATCAGCAGCTAGGGAGGAAAACTGTTCATCAATTAATTTTGGTGGCATTGCTAGGGCATCCTGAACGCCAAGGGTATTTTGAGCTGTTACCGCGACAACAACCATTGTGGCAAAGACACCACGCATTTGCATTGTTTTAAAATCAGCAGAGATTCCAGCACCACCACCAGAATCAGTACCAGCAATCGTTAGAGCTTGGGGAAAATCGTTCGTCATTATTATTAACTCCTTTATTTATCACAATACTGAGAGAACTTCACTAGAATTAATTGTTGCTAATTCATCCCGAAATTTGGTTTGCCATTGACCAAAGCCGGTTGACTCTCTAGCTGCCTTGACTCCCGTGGCAGTAAAAACCTTAGTTGCGGTGCAGGCGGCTGCATAATAGTCCTTGCTGACACCGAGATAAGCAGCAATAACACTAGAAAGAACATCACCGCTCCCCACATTAGTTATGAAATAACTAGTAGAAAGCTGATTAACAAAAGTATTATTGCCATTCGTTACAATATCTGATTTACCAGTAAGGACGACAATACAATGATATTGATGAGCAACTACTTTAGCGATCTTGTGAAGATCGGCTTGTCCGCTTCCACCGTCAATTCCTCGTGAATGCCAGTTAACATTCGCTAAAGCAGCAATTTCACCAGCATTTCCCCGAATAACAGTAAAGTGGTGATCTTGTAATAATTGTTTTGCAAAAGCTAACCGGTAATGACTAGCACCGATCGCAACCGGATCAAGCACCATTGGCTTTTGATCTTGGTTATTTTTGAGGATCGTTGTAATCTCGTTAGCTTGTTCTTCGTGAATGGTTCCTAGATTAATCGCAATCGCATCGGCTAATTTCACCATTTCTGTTGCTTCTTGTGGTGCTAGGGACATAATGGGTGAAGCACCAATCGCGCTCAGTCCATCAGCTACCTTATCTGGCGTTACCATGTTAGGGATTGTTAGCACAACTGGGTTTTGCTGACGAACTCGCTCTAGTAATTCTAGTTGTAACTTAGTCAAAATCTCACTTCCTAGAAAAAATGAGCTGCTAGTTTTTATAGTTAACTAACAGCTCTAGTATTTAGATATTGAGTTAGCATTTTCCTTCGCAAGTACTAGCTTAACAGGTTCAAGGGTCCATATATCTTAATACATCTCAGTCTGGCAAACAGACACCCCTAATGCTGTTTATTAACATAATATTATAATAACATAGAAAGCGGTTTTAAGCATTAAGATAGTCAATCAAGCTTGGCAATAGTTGTCGGGCTTCTTGTTGTCCGGTTTCGTATAATTTGCGGATTTTTTTAACGTTGCTTTCAACTCGACCAACCTTAACGGGATGTTGAGGTGCAATATTAAAGATTTGGCCTGTCCTTCTGAGGTGTTCAATTTGTGCTACTTGTTGGTTATAAACCTCTGGCCGAAGGATCCCTGCTTCAGCAAACTGTGGATAATCCTTAAAATAACGACGATATAACTGACAAACTGGTCGACTTGATGGCTTCTTTCGGTAGCTAGTATCACGCGTCCGGACAACGACAATTTTGTCATAGCCTTGTTCTTGAGCAACATCAAAGGGAATTGAATCCGCAATTCCACCATCCAGGCAAAGCCCATCAGGAGTGGGTGCTGGATCCATCATAAACGGCATTGAACAAGAAGCGATCAAAACTTGTTTTAACTTTTCCCCCGTTAAGTCTGTAAAGAGTGCTTTTTTACCGTCTTGGAGTTTAGTTGCGACGGCAGTGAAGTGTGAAGCAGATCTTATATAGGCTCGTTCATCGAAGTTTTGCCATGAAAGCCCATGATCTTCAAACAAGTAGTTCATATTGATTACTTGACGTTTGAAGAGCCGGGTCATGGAAATGTAATCTCGGTCATGACGGTGATCAATATTAATATTAGCTGCTCGACCATACTGCTTAGCTACAAAATTAACACCGTTCAGCGAACCCGCGGAAACTCCAATGACACTGCTAAACTCAATGTGGTTAGCGAGGAACGTGTCACAGACACCAGCGGTATACTGTCCCCGAAAAGCGCCACCTTCAAGAACTAGTGCTGCGTTATATAGCATTGATTTCACTCCTTAGGATAATGATAATTTATTGTAAGTCGTTTATTTTATAAATTCAATCTTTCAAGATTTTTCTGTTAGATCAGCAAATTCTTGAAGAAACTTTTCCATTACGGGAGTAACGACCGTGTTTTTTCGCCATGCAAGAACGTGACCAGTCTCTTTGTGCGGTGAGAAGGGGATAAACGTTAATTCAGGATCGTGGAATGAGTTAACAATTCCTTCAATTCCCAACATATAATAGTTACCGGCTTTTAGCAGTTCGTAGGCGTTGCTTGGCAGGTTATTCGTTGCCATGATATTTAATTTTGTTTGGTCTAGTTTTAATACATCACTGATTTCATCACGGACAATATTCCGGGTAGGGGCGATTAGTGGTATTTTGTAGAGATCGCTCTTAATAATTGACTGCTTTTTTGCTAATGAGTCAGAGCTTTTAACGATTAATCCCCATTGTTCATGAACCGGTAACTCAATAAAGTTATACTTAGCTGCTTCAACCGGCTCGATTAACACAGCAAAGTCCTCTAAACCCGAATCCAACCGTTGACGGAGCAGGTCGCCATTGCCATCGTAAAGGTTAAAGCTAACGTTCGGGTACTTCTTCTGAAAGTTGCTAATAATCTGCATTACAAATTTGGAGATCCTTGAGACAACACAGCCAATGTTAAGAACACCAGTTAATTCTTCCTCGGTATTCTGTAGTTCCTGCTTTGTTTGGTCAAGTAACGAAAGAATCGTGCTGGCACGCTGTTGAAAAAGAACTCCTTCACTAGTTAGAGCCATTCGTCGTTGCTTTCGGTCAAATAAAGTGACCCCGAGTTCCTTTTCAAGATCAATCATTTGTCGCGACAGGGTTGGCTGGGTAATGTGAAGTTGTTGTGCTGCATGGGTAATATTATTAGTTTGTGCTACAGTTAAGAAGTATTTAATTACTCTTGTATCCATAATGGGGATTCCTCGATTCAGATAATGAATAGATAGTGCTATTTTAAGCTAAAATCTGAATAACGTAAATTGATTAGTTTTCTGGAAAGGAAGATAAACATGGTACGAAATGTCTTAATTCTTTACTATTCACAGTTTGGCAATACTGCTAAGCTGGCTAGTGCAATTCACCGGCAAACAGGAGCTGATATTCTTCGCCTTCAAGTTTCCCAAGGATATTTTCCTGACGATATGGAAGAAACAGATAGAATCTTTAAATCTGATAACCAGAGTGGTCGGCTTCCGCAGATTATCACTGAGTTACCAGAACTGAACTACTACGATACAATTCTAGTTGGCGGACCAGTTTGGGATGGTAAGGTGTCCTCACCGATTATTGGCCTTTTGAGAATGATAAAGGATTATCAGGGGAAGGTGGTTCCATTTAGTACCGGTTGGAGTGATACGGGTAATTATCAAGCCGATTTTGTTGCTCATGCTGGTAAGCTAAAGATTGCTGATGGCTATCACGTTTTAACTCACGCAACTCCCAAATATAGTCCAAGTTCCTTAGCGTCATGGCTTCGAAAATTATAATTCAATTTTCAAATGGTTAATCACTTATAATAAGTATTATACATAGTGGCACTTTTCCTATAAGCTAATAGTAACCAAGAAATTGAATTTTAATTTTTAAGGAGGAAATTTTTATGACGAAGAATGAGGAAGCTGTGAAGAATGACATGTTTGGGTTTGGTGATAAGAACGTTGCTTTTGCAAAATACTTTATTGGGACAAGCTATCTTAATGGATTAGTTTCTCCTGATGATAATATTGATGTTAATATTTCCAACGTTAACTTTGAACCCGGCTGCCGGAACGACTGGCACATCCACCACGATGGTTTTCAAATTTTGTTGGTTACTGCTGGTGAGGGCTGGTACCAAGAAGAAGGCAAGCCCGCTCGGAAGTTGCATCCCGGTGATGTGGTTGCAATTCATGAAGGTGTTAAGCACTGGCATGGCGCTACTAAGGACTCCTGGTTCTCCCACATTGCGATTACCAAGGGGACCAGTGAATGGTTGGAAAAGGTTGACAACGATTACTATGATCAACTAACTGATTAAAGAGTATTAATATAAATTCTGAGTTAGAAATGATAATTCAATAATTCTTTACAATAATAAAAACATGAGCTAACAGAACTGAGGATTATTTTTCTCGTTTTTACTAGCCCATGTTTTATTAAATATTGGTTAATGTTATTCTACTGATTCTGAAGCAATGATCAGCATCTTACCATCCAATTGCCATTCATCAATAGTTGCTGGCATTAGAAGATGAACACCCTTCTTTAATGAGTATGTCTTACCATCAGCAGTTAGTGTACCCTCACCATCAATAATGGACATCAGTGTGTATGGACCATGTTCATGTTTGCGCGTTAACTTACCATTTACATCCCACTTATAAACACTAAAGAATGGTGAATCAGGCTGGGTAATTAGCGTAGTAACTTCAGAATCACCGATCTTTTTTGAAGTAATATGTAATTTAGGCTCTTTGAACGGAACAGTGGTAACGTCAATTGACTGCTTCAAATGTAAATCACGTTTCTTGCCAGTCTTCTTGTCAACCCGATCGTAATCGTAAATCCGGTAAGTAGTGTCTGAACTTTGTTGAGTTTCAAGGACAACAATTCCCTTATTAAGAGCATGGATTGTACCAGATGGAACATAAACAAAGTCACCAGTCTTAACGGGCTTTTTATCAAAGAGCTTTTGCCATTCATGGTTGTTAATCATTTCTTTGAGTTCTTCACGAGTTTTAGCCGTGTGACCATAAGTCAGGTAAGCTCCTTTATCAGCGTGAATAACGTACCAGCACTCAGTTTTTCCTAGTTCATGCTCGTGTTCTTCCGCATATGCATTATCCGGGTGAACCTGGACCGATAAGCTGGCTTCAGCATCGAGAATCTTAGTTAATAGTGGAAAGACCTTTGATTTTGGATTGCCAAATACTTCTGGATGCTTAGCGTAAACGTCCGGAAGTAGTTGTCCTTTGAATTCACCATTTTCAATTACGTTCGGGCCGTGGGGATGTCCGGAAATTGCCCAACACTCTCCAATTGTCCCGTCCGGAATGTCATAATTAAAATCTTCGGCTAATCGACGACCACCCCAAATCTTTTCATGAAAAACGGGTTTTAAAAATAATGGTTCTGTCATAACTATCACTGTCCTTTTCATGTTTAGCATAAAGCCCTTTAAAATAATCAACGCTTTTTATTACGCCTAATAAAGCGCTTTCCAAAGACGATTTTAGCAGTTTTAATAAATAAAAGCTATCCTTTCAATCAGAGAAAGCGCTTTAACTGGATGTGCTATAATGTAATCAATAAAAATGGTGGTGATAGTTATGACTGAAGGAACGTATGAACAGGTAATTAATGAACTTGATCGACTAGGAATTAAATATGGAATGGTCGATCACCCAGCTGCTGAAGCAACTGAGCAGGCAGACAAATATATTGAAGGTCATGAGGGTGTTCGGACAAAGACGATGTTTCTGAAGGGAAAGAAGAAGCATTTTTACCTAGTAATTATGGATGATCAGAAGCCAATGGATTTTAAGGAGTTCCAAGAATTAACAGGCGCCAAGCGGGTATCAATGGCGCGTCCAGATGATTTACAAGAACAACTAGGATCCCATGCTGGGGTGGTTTCACCATTTGGCTTGATGAATAATGAGGAACATAATATCAAAGTATATTTTGATCAGGATATGTTAGCGGAAGATCCAATTTTGACTTTCCATCCGAATGTTAATACTCATACCATCTTTATTAAAACTACTGATTTGATGAAGTTTATTAAAGAGCAAGGGTATGATCCGGAAATTATTGACCTATAAATATTACTTTTTTGCATGAACTATCATTCGAATTAAGTCTTTTCCTTTTTCTTATTAACTAATTAGAATGAAGCAAGGAAGGAGAGATTCAAATGAAAAAGATTGTAGTTTTAACCGGTAGTCCTCACCATCCGGGAACATCAGAAAGGTTGGCAGACGCCTTTGTTAAAGGAGCAACTGAAGCTGGTAACGAAGTATATCGGTTTGATGCTGGACAGCGAATTAATGAATTTTCAATGATTCAACTAGAAGATAATCATCCAGGTCAAGAAATTGAAGTGGAACCAGATGACATTATTAAGCAAGAAGTGATGCCTAAGCTATTAGATGCTGACATTGTTGTTCTTGTTAGCTCGCTTTACTATTATGGTGTTAATGCTGCCCTTAAGGCGGTAATCGATCGTTTCTATAATTACAATCATGAATTACATGGCGATAAAAAGGCAATCACTCTAGTTTCTGGCTATGGTCAGGAAGATGCTTTTGCTTCATTAAAGCTATATTTTAAGCAATTACTTAATTACATGCGATGGGATCAAGTTGGTAGTGTTCTGGCTGCGGATTCCTGGAACGAAAAGAAGTTAGCTCAGCATGCTCAAGAAGCATACGAATTAGGTAAAGCAATTAAGTAATTATGAATCGACTAGAGAATAAAATAGTGATTGTTAGTAGAGAGTAATAAGAATATAATTAGAGGCTGAGATTTTCAGTCTCTTTTTTGTTTTAATATGCAGGGAGGCATCATATGAAAAAAGAGCGGTGGTTCGTTAAGTGGGCTGTCTGGGTTAATGAACGAACATTCATTAAAATCTTTCAGCAAACAATGATTGTTTTATTTCCAATCGTACTAGTTGGTTCATTTACTTGGGTAATTAGCACGAATCTTTTGGCAACTAATGGTTTTTTAGCTAATATTTTTCGTGTACATCAATTGTTACCACAAACGCATTTTTGGCGTCAATTATTTAGAGATGCAACCCTAGTAACGGTTGGCTTAATTTCTCCATATGCAGCATTTATGAGTGCAAACTTAACAACTCATTACTATCATCGTCCAAATACCATTGCTGGACTAACAGCGGTTATCAGCTACATTTTGATTTTCTTCCACAATTTTCGTGGCAGGCAGACAATTGATATGCGATATTACAATGCCGGTTGGTTGATTATTGCTATTTTACTGGGTTATGTAGTCGGGAGGATCTTCACAAAATGGGGACATGAGTTTAAGATAGCTGATATTTATTTATCTAGTCCACAATTAATGAAGAGAAGCCTAAGCAACTTGCGATTATTTGCATTAATCTTTAGCGGAGTATTTCTACTTCACATCGGCTATGCCTTACTCCGAACTTTTAATCTTGATGCCACAGCTACCCAAGTATTAAGTTCGTTAATTAGTCAAAACAGCAATTATTTATTAAACATTTCGCTTTCGTTTATTAATACGCTCATTGTTTGGCTTGGCTTTGGTGAGCCGATTAGCTTATCGGCAAGCGCATATAGTAATGAAATTAGTAGTAATTTAACGTATGCATTAACGCATAAAACATTAATCAACGTGCCATATCCGTTTACGCCATCATCGCTTTATAACGGTTTTGCTAACTTTGGTGGGATTGGTGTTACCTTGGCCTTAGTTATTGGTATTTTATGGATCGGAAAACAAAAGGACCAGCAAAAGATCGCTGGTTGGAGCGCCTTTCCAGCAATCTTTAATACGGGAATGCCAATTTTATTTGGGGCACGGGTCTTCCTTAATCCGGTATTCCTATTACCATTTATTTTCTTGCCAGTATTTAATATGCTGGTTGCGAGTGTGCTTATTTTTATTCATGCAATCCCTCCGATTGTGTATCCGGTGCCAAACGGAACGCCAGGGATTTTAATTCCGTTTATCGGAACGGGTGGTGACTGGCGTGCTTTAGTGGTCTCAATTTGTTTACTTATAATTGATGTTGCAGTCTATATTCCATTTATTAAGTCGGCCCTTGAGGTTGAAGAAAAAGTAAGTAAGAAGGAGGGACGTCAAGATGACTAAACGCCAACGAATTATTATTGTGGTATTTGTGCTGATCTTCGGTATCCTAACCTTCTTTTCTTACTGTTGGTCTCATCAGAGTGTCAGTGTCCTTCAAAAAAGACAGCAGTCTCAGATGTCACCAGTAATCATGATTCCCGGGAGTAGTGCAACTGTTAATCGGTTTGATACTTTGGTGACTAAAATCAACCAGATGGATCATTGAAAACACAGCTTGCTAAAAGTTAAGGTATATAACAGTGGCAAAATTACTTATTCTGGACAAGTACGGCAGAATGATAATGAACCATTCATCGTTGTCGGCTTTGAAAATAACCATGATGGATATAGCAATATTAAGAAACAGGCTAAAATGTTTAACACGGCCTTTAATCAGCTGAAAGATCAGTATAATTTCAACAACTTCAAGGGGATCGGTCATTCAAACGGTGGTTTAATCTATACTTACTTTTTAGAGCACTATTTTAATGAACGTCAAATTAAAATTAAACGGTTAATGACCATTGGAACGCCGTATAACTTTGCAGAGCCTTCTAATCGACGGACGCAAATGTTGACTGATTTTATTAAATACTGAAAAAGCCTTCCAAATAATCTCATAATGTATTCGGTAGCGGGTTCAGAAAACTATGTTGAAGATGGACTGGTTCCACTCAGTAGTGTCCTTGCGGGAAAGTATATTTACCAAGGAATTGTAAAACACTATACTCAAGTCACATTTACGGGAAAGTTGGCCCAACATTCAGCGTTGCCACAGAATCGGGAAGTTCTTGACCTAATTCGCCGTTATGTCTTGAATTATAATAATCGGAGACGACCAAATAATTAGAAAAAGAAGCTAGATCTGAAGTGAAACCCCATAGTTGGGACCATTTTTATAATGTTATGAGTGTGTATTTAGAGATGCTAGGAGAAGTTTCATGAAGAGCTGAGCGACTTTAGATTGGGTGATGTTCTTTTTCCAAATAACATTTGTAGTCTCCGTTAGAACAGGCGAAAGAGGACGAAAGGTTAACTGACTGTTATTAGAAGTATTAATCAGGTGGTCAAAAGCGACCAAGTAGGCGCTTCCTTGGGTAACCATTAACTGAGCATTAAATACTAGGGAATAAGTTCCGATAATATTCATTTTTCTGCCCAAATTACCCCACCAGCTTTGGAAACGGTGTTCTTCAATTGCCTGTTCAGACATTAAAAGAGGCAGTCCAACAAGATCTTTAGGAGTAATCTTTGCTTTATTTGCAAGTGGATCGTCTTTTCGCATTACTAACCCCCACTGGTCACTTTCAGGGATCTGAATATGATGATAGTTATCAAGCGATCTGTTTGCCATCAACACCGCGAAGTCGATCGTTCCATGCTTTAAAGCAGTTTCCATTTCATCCGCATTGCCGCTAATTAAGTGAATTTTTACATCAGGATAATCTTTAATAATTTCACTAAGAACCTGTATAACCCGATTCATGGCTGAACTTTCACCAGCACCAATTGAGATTTGTCCACTGATTACTTGGTTTTCCTTGATATTAGCAGTTGTTTGGTCGGCTAGCTGGATAATCTCCCTTGCCCGTGCTTGCAAATATTCTCCTTCGTCTGTCAGGGTAATTTGACGGTGACCACGGATAAAGAGTTTAACACCTAATTCATCTTCAAGATCAGCTAATTGTTTTGAAAGCGTTGGCTGTGATATTAGTAATTCTTGTGCCGCCCTAGTAATATTACGTTTCTGGGCGACTGCTAGGAAATAACGTAATACTCGTAATTCCATTTTGATCTCTCCTATATATTGTCACTGATATTATATAAGTATTTTTAATTGTAAGCTAGAATCAATATAATAATGAATATTAGAAGAGTGGCATTTATTTAAGCCAAAAGAATTAGTGATTGTCCCTGGTGCAACCCATACTGATTTATATGATGGTAGCGATCACGATTATATTCCGTTTGCTAAGATTAACAAATTCTTTAAGAAAAAGCTTGCGACAAAATTTTGATCGCAAGCTTTTTTAAATGCTATTTTTCATAGATCGAACGTTTGAGAATTCCAACGTAGGGAAGATTACGGTACAGCCCACCATAATCAAGGCCATAACCAACAATAAATTCGTTAGGAACTTCAAAGCCCACGTAGTCAGCCTTTACATTAACTTCTCTTCGATCAGGTTTATCCAGTAACGAACAGGTCTCAACGCTCTTGGCTCCACGACTCGCAAATAGCTTATTTAGGAATTCCAAAGTGTGACCGGTGTCGATAATGTCTTCAATCATTAACACCGGACGTCCACTAACGTCATGGGAAAGGTCCCGGAGTAAGCGGACTTTACCTGATGATTTAGAACTATCTTCGTAACTAGAAACATCGACATAATCAATGTTTAACTTAAAATTAAGCTTTTTCATTAATTCAGCCGCAAACATCATTGCACCTGTCATCACTGGAACAACCACTGGCAATTCATCACTGTATTTAGTGGACAAAGTAGTGGCGAGTTCATCAATTCGCTGGTCAATTTGCTCTTGGGTGTAGAGGACTTTTTCAATATCGTTATTCATTTTGATTCTCCCTTACAATGTTCGGCATATCCGAACAATATAGCTGGTTAGTATCTATTAACGGTAGCATTCTATCATAAATTACCAAAATTTATAAGAAACAATTATGAGATTATTTGGATGCTCATTAAAGCCATGATCTAATATAAGAGAGTTTATTGCGGATTATTAATAATTTGATAAACTTAATGGAAGTAACTTAACATTCATAATTAGGAGGGGAGAGTTTTGCAAAAAATCATTGCTAAACGAGTTTCAATGTTGGAATTATTTTATGACCTGATTTTTGTCTATGCAAATTCTAAAATAACCGCAATGATTCATCATCCCGTTGCTGGTGGCATTCCGCTATTTAATTACATTGAATTTGTTTTTGTTGTGATTATGGTAATGCAGATCTGGCTTTATCAGGCATTATATATTAATCGCTTCGGCAAAAGTCGCATAATTGATACAATTGGTTTGCTAATCAGTATGTATGCGATGACGTATCTTGCTAATAATATTAATACTAAATGGTCAGTTACATTTGGAACTTTTAATTCAGCAGTGGTACTAATAGTTGTTGGTTTAATATGGCAGTACCTTTGTGGCTCAGGGAAACATCCGTTACGTGATCATGATGTTCGGGCCTTTGCGGTAACTTTAATGCTAGAATTGATTGCTGTATTAAGCGGCGTATTAATCGGGTATCACTATGGCATTTTTCTGTGTGTACTAGGCGGCTTGATTGGCTTTTTAATGCCATTAGTTGTATATAGCGAATTTGTTCCAGAGAACGTGAATTTTCCGCATTTAGTAGAACGACTCGGCCTGATTATTATCATTACTTTTGGTGAATCGTTAGTTAATATTACGCGTTATTTCAATGGTTCGATAATTCAGCCATTTCCTGCATTAATTTTTGTACTACTGGTGACAATGTTTGGTGCATATATTATCCAGGACGAGCTGCTTATTAATCACCACCAGCGTTCACGCGGGTTCGTCCTAATGTATTCTCACGTATTTATGGTGATTGCCCTTCTTTCAATGACGGCAGGACTCGATTATCTTGCTGAATCAGGGGTATCAAGGATGAATTTGTGGTTATTATTGTCGATCAGCATTTTGGGATACTATCTATGTCTTCTGGTAAATGGTGTTTATAACCATCGTGATGTTAAACTACAACTAAAAGATTATTGCGTGATGTTGCTGATTTTCCTAATCGGTGTGGGAATTTCGTTTTATGGGATGCAAAGTAACTTTGGTTTAGTTATTGGTTTTACTCTTTGTGGCATTAGTGAATTTCTATGGTTGTTAAGGATAAGCCGAGTAAGGAAATAGTTAAAGACTGAAGAACGGGATAGAGAATTTGGTAAAAGCGAATTCTCTATCCCGTTTTCGGTAAAAAAGATCTACTTATTTCAAGACATAAATATGAAATTGAAATAACTACTTTTTAGCTAATTGTTTTTAATTATTTCTTGATATACCTGCTCGTCTGTATCGCCTTCGGTATTAATGACTAGTACTCGCTCTTTGGCGTCTAATCCTATTTTTTTACGGAGGTGTTGATCCTGGAGAACGGCATTAACGTAGGCAAAGGCTGCAACTCCAGATTCACCGGAAATAATTTTTGAATCAGTTCCAACGGGGGTTGATAGGGTGCGCATTCCAATTCGTGCAACGTTATCTGTCAGTGTTCCATAAAAGCTGGCAGTATCACGAATTACTGGAAATGAAATTAAACTTGGTGTCTGACAATTTAGCCCAGCCATAATCGTGCGAGGTGATCCAGGAACGGCGTGCAAGTTATTATCCGCTACCTGTGCGGATAGATAGTAACAGGCAACAGTTGCTGGTTCAACAATTGTAATTACTGGGCGTTTATCTTTTGGCAATAAACTATATAAGGCATCGATAATTCCAGATGATAATTGACCGACTCCTGCTTGTAAGAAGATATGTGTAGGATAATTGTCGGTATCTATTTGTCTAAGAATTTCGGTGACGATAATAGAATATCCTGCAGAAATCGCTTGTGGAATTTCTGTATAGCCTTCCCAAGCCATATCTTGAATTAAAATACCGTTTGGATCTTTGTCAGCAAGCCGTTTAGCAAGCTGAACAGTATCGTCGTAGTTTTTATCTGTTATTTCTACATTCACATTATTAAACGCAGCAATATGTTCTGCACGTATCTTAGTTGAACCTGCAGGCATCTTAACTATTGCGTGAGTGCCTAATTTTTCGGCCGCCCAAGCCACACCGCGACCATGATTACCATCAGTAGCAGTATAAAAAGTGATTTGGTCAGCGACTTTTCTTATCAACGGTGTCATCAATTGAGAATATTTCAAATTCTTTGTTGCTAATCCGGCTTGTTTAGCAATGCAATATGCCATTGCATATAAACCACCGGTAGCTTTAAAGGCTTTTAGGGCTTTGCTAAATCGTTGAGATTCATCTTTTACATAAAGATCACCGATATTATTCTTTTTAGCATACTGCTTCAAATTAATTAATGGTGTTGGCTGATAAAATGATACTGATTGATAAAAGTTTGCAACTTGTTTCACGATTTCAGCATCGTTAAAAGGATGATTGCCAATTTTAAATGGTGATTTAATAAGTTGGATTTCCGTCATAATTAGTTTCCTCCTTAATATTCAAGCTAACAAAGTCTGATGATCTATGTCAAATACGCTTACTTAGAAAGTAATGACACTACTAACCTTATTTTTAGCGAGTACAATAGTTTAATATCATATTTGACTTAATGAGCGCTCAACGAAATATTAAAAACATATTAGAAAAATCTTGACATTTTATAATCAATCATGTAAAGTATTTGGCAAATAAACGGTATGAATAACCACTGAGAATAGGAAATTAGCTTTTCTTTAACTAGTCAGCGAACCCAAACTAGTGAGAGTGGGAATAGTAAAGAATAGTGAAAGTAGCCTAGGAGTGGCTCAGGTGAGAGCAATCGTAGCCTTAGCCGGGTGCGCCCGTTATAGCGTCAACGTATCTAGTTTTTTTGCTATGTACGGGGTAAGGGAGTAGTAGTGATATTACTCTGAAGATAAGGTGGTAACACGCGTGATAGCGTCCTTGTAAGCAGTTAGCTTATGAGGACGTTTTTTTATACCAGTTTAATTAATTTTTACTGAGAGGGATGTTTAAAATGAAAACAACTAAAGCGAGTATTAGACAGTCGATAATTATTGCATCATTAATTTTTGGAATGTTATTTGGAGCAGGAAATCTAATTTTCCCAGTTCACTTGGGTCAGCTAGCTGGTAGTCACTGGTTAATAGCGAGTAGTGGCTTTCTTGTTTCTGGAGTATTGATTCCTTTGATGGCCTTACTAGCAATTAGCATTACCAAGTCAAACGGCATTTATGACCTTGCACTGCCGAACGGTCGGACCTATGCACTAATCTTTTTAATCCTCGTTCATGCAACTTTGGGACCATTATTTGCAACGCCCCGGACGGCAACCGTTCCTTATGAAATTGGGATTGCTCCTTATTTATCTAAGGTAGCTAATTCTTGGGGATTATTAATCTACTCAGCAATTTTCTTTAGTTTGGTTTATCTTTTTTCCAATCATGAGGGTAAAATTACTACTTTAATCGGTAAAATCTTAAATCCCTTATTCCTAGGATTACTATTTCTGATTTTCTTACTAGCATTCAGTAATCCCTTAGGCGCTGGTAGTACTGCTAATATAACCGCGGCATATACAAATCATGCTTTTTCTAATGGCTTTTTACAAGGATATAATACTATGGATGGGTTAGCCGCATTAGCTTTTGGAATTACAATTATTACTGCAATTAAAGAATTAGGAATTAAAAAATCGCGACAAATTTCGCTTGCAACAGCTAAAAGTGGCTTCTTTGGAATCACTGGAGTTGCAATTATCTACTTAGCTTTAATTTGGTTAGGAGCAACCAGTTTACACCAATTTAAACCTGCATTAAATGGTGGGATCACACTTGCCCAAATTTCTCATTATTACTTAGGAACAGCTGGAGATGCGATCTTAGCAACATTAGCTACTGTTACCTGCATGACTTCTGCAATGGGTCTCGTAATTGCCTTTTCGCAAGACTTCCATCGTCGATTCCCCAAAATTTCTTATCGAACATTTTTACGATTTAACTGCGGGCTGTCATTCTTATTCGCTAATCTAGGTCTTAATCAAATCATTGCATGGTCAACGCCAATCCTAATGTTCCTTTATCCGTTAGCAATTACTTTAATTATTTTAGGCTTGCTTTCGCCACTCTTTAAAAAGGATCCGTTAGTTTACCGAATTACAACTGGATTAACTCTGATTCCGGCATTCTTTGATATGTTAAATGCGTTACCTGCTAATTTACATGAAAGTCAATTATTGCAGACCCTACTTGGATTTGCTCAACGGTTCTTCCCATTTTTCAGTTTAGGCTTTGGCTGGCTGAGTTTTGGAATTGTGGGATTAATTTTAGGACTTGCTAGTTATGTATTAAAAGAAAGAAAGAAAACAGCGTTAGCAAATGACTAATTGTTAATTTTAGGTCACTGACATAAGTTATATTACCTAAATAAAATACAAACGATGCAGTCCACAAATGGGCTTCAGTTTGGTGAATTGAACTTGAAAACAAAGCACGGAATAATGATAAATTATCATTATTCTGTGCTTTTTCTTGTATTATTTAATAATCTGTAGTAAGCTACACATATTGAGAGAGGGGATGTTAAAAATGAAGTCAATAGAACAACTTACCCGGGATTATATTGGACCTCAAATCAAAACTCTGAGTATTCTGATTGAAAAAACGATGAATGCGCAATTAGTTGCCAATGGAATTAACTTAACGGGAACCCAAATTTCAATTTTAGCCTTTTTATATGATCATCAAAAGACGGTAACCCAAAAAGAGATTGAATTAAAGTTCAAAATTAGTCATCCTACTGTGCGAGGAATAATTCGGCGATTAGTTGCATTGAATTTAGTTGAAACAACTACAAGTGATCAGGACAGGCGTCAAATTATTTTAATGCTATCAACTCGAGGACAAAAATTTATGAAAGAAAATCTGAAGATAATCCAGGATCCAGCTAAAAAGATGGAGTCGAGATTACGAGATAATATTGGAGAGTCAGATTACGAAATTTTTCAGCAGGTTTTGCATCAGATGATTAATAATTTGCAATAACCTGCCTTATTTTAGTTAAAAGTGTAGCTAGCTACGTTTATAAGGAGAAAAATTTATGATTACAATTGATACACCTAATAAGCAAAAAGTAAAAATGATAGCAGTATTAATCTTTGGAGCATTTATAATGATGCTTACCGAAACATTTTTCAACAATGCTTTACCAACCATTATTAATCAATACAGTGTTAGCCAGTCAATCGCGCAATGGGTCAGCACGGGCTACCAACTTGTGACAGGATTAATGATTCCTTTATCTGCATGGTTTTTTCACCGTTTTAATACTAAACATACTTTCATTAGCTTGTTACTGATTTTTTTACTGGGTTCAATTTGTGGCTTCTTAGCAAGTAATTTCTGGCTATTATTATTTGGCCGATTAATTCAAGCGATCGCTGCCGGGGCAATGATTCCTTTAATTCAAAATGTAGTTCTCGTACTCTATCCTCAAGAAAAACGAGGCTTTATTATGGGAATAATTGGCTTGGTGATTGCATTTGGCCCAGCGCTAGGTCCAATGGTTGGTGGATGGATCATTGATAACCTAGGTTTAAAATGGTTATTTGGAATTTTAGTTCCCCTAATTATTATCTTACTAGCTATCAGTCTTTTTAATGCTAAAAATGTTCATAAGATTGACCGAACACAAAGAGTTGACTGGCTATCTGTAGTAGAATCTTGTCTTGGCTTTGGGGCGCTATTATATGGCTTCTCTGATATCGGTAATATGGGAACAATTAATTTAACAAATGGCTTTATCACAATAATGGGGTTTGTCGTATTAATATTTTTCTGCTGGCGACAATTAAAGTTAGAAAAGCCATTGGTGAATTTAAGGGTTTTTAAAAATTATACTTTTAATTTAACAACTATTTTAAGTGCAATTAGTAATATCGCATTACTTAGTGTTGAGCTAGTCTTACCACTATATTTACAGCGAGTTCATGGCCTTTCAGCATTTCAGGCTGGACTGATGCTCTTACCTGGAGCAATTTTGGAAGGGATAACGAGTCCGATTGCCGGAAGACTATATGATAAATTCGGTATTAAGAAACTCTCATTAATTGGCTACGCTATTATTAGTTTGGGGACCATGCCAATGATGTTTTTTACTCCAGAGACTAATTTGCTACTTGTTGCAGGGGCATATGCTTTCCGAATTATTGGAATCGCTACTGTAATGATGCCAACGTTCACAGAGGGACTTAATGCGTTACCAATTAACTTATACGTTCATGGAAATGCTGCAGCATCGACTGTTCGCCAGATTGCCGGTTCACTTGGAACAGCAGTATTAATGATGATTATCGCCTTTGGTAGTAAGCACGTAGCAGGTAACAAAATGCTGCTGGCTGAGCAGCTTAACTATGGGTATCGATACGCATTTTTAGCTTCCTTTATTTTTGCTTTAATCGGTTTTGTCTTATCATTTTGGTTGAAATCAAAACAGAAGTAACTTCATAGAGAGTGAAAAAAACACCGAAAAGCGGCTGGCAAGCTGATTTTCGGTGTTTTCTGTTGAGTTAATTCTCAGTCTCGAAACATTAATCATCCCAAACTTTTTTGGCAACGTTGAATGCAGACCAGGCATTTGGCCAACCAACGTAAAAGGCTAATTGGGTAATAACTTCTGCGATTTCTTCTTTTGTAATTCCATTATTCTTTGCTGTTTGCATATGGTAAGGAAGTTGTTCAAAGGTTCCTTTAGTGATTAGAGCGGTAACTGTGATTAAGCTTCGATCACGAGGACTTAATTCCTTTTCTCGCGACCAAACTTGTCCGAATAATACATCATCGTTTAATTCAGCAAATTTTGGTGCAAAATCACCTAATTGATCGCGTCCAGCAGTTTGTTTCTTAGCCATGATAAAGACTCCTTTCAATTATTACTTTTACTATAAACGCAATTCAATTGAATGAGAAATACCTATATTAAGTAGCTAATCATGCAAAAAATGAATTTTTCATTTGATTGTACAAAGGTGAGCCGCACATAATTATGATATAATTATATTTGAGGTGACCGTAATGAAGTATAAAACAGTTAAGGCACGAAAGCAGGGAACTTCAATGACCCTGACTATTCCAGCGCAATTTAAGGTCTGTGAAAATGCATTATTTGAACCAAAACTATTAGATAACGGGACAATTCAATATTCTCCAATTGTGAGTGATGCTGATATTGAACATGATCGTAAAATGATTGAACAGTCTTTCAAGTATGATCAGCTACTTACCGAAGAAGATATGGAAAAACGTTTTGGAAAGTATGGCTGGGGACAAGATGAAGATTAAATATACGCCAAGCTTTGCTGATTCCCTAGAACATACGATTTTATATTGGCAGAACGAGCTAAAATTATCCACCGTCAAAATTCATCAATTTACGTCACATATTGATAAGAAAATCAAATTAATTGGTACTTATCCTGGAATAGGAACCGATGTTACTGAGCTGTATGGCTTTGAGAAACAGACTTACCGTATCTTAATTGGTCATAGTTACGGTATCTTTTACCGATTAGACCAGGCTAATAATCAGATTATTATTGGCGCAATCTTTAATACTGCAGAAATGAAAGTTAAATTTTAGAAATTAGTTAATGTAAGAAATTCGGTTTAGTTTTCAAAAGAGAGGCAATGATTAGGATGAACGTTCTTATTATTGGGGATTTTCCTGTTAGCACAAAGCAAAAAATTTATAAAGTTTTTCCTCAAAAATGGAAGGTTCACATTACAGATTTGCAATCTGCATCGTTATATTTATCGACTGCAGAAGCCATTATTCCTGAACATGTACCAGTTAATTCATCTCTACTAAAACAAGCGCCACAGTTAAAAATAATTCAAACCGGGGCTGGCTATGATAACGTTGACGTAGCTGAATGTACTCGTCGGGGGATTAAGGTTTGTAATGCTGCAGGAGTTAACGCTAATGCCGTAGTTGAACACACCCTTGCGTTAATTTTAAGTTGGTTTAAAAATATTCCTTACTTAGACCGTTTTATGAAAGAACAGCAACCGACAAGTCAACTTACGTATAATGGAGCGGAAATTGCTGGGAAAACTTTAGGAATTGTTGGCTTGGGAAATGTTGGTGCGAGAATGGCGCAGATTGGGTTGGCACTCAATATGAACGTCCTTGCGTATAATCATCACTCACGAGATATTTCAGGAGTTAAGATGGTTGACTTACCAACCTTGTACAAAAATAGTGATATTATTAGCCTTCATATTGCTGCAATTCCCGCAACTCACCATTTAATTAATTCTCAGGCGTTTCAACAAATGAAATCATCAGCACTCCTAGTAAACACATCACGAGGAAGTATTGTTGATGAGGCTGCTCTTATTTTAGCATTGCAAACCCATGAAATTGCCGGAGCTTGCTTAGACGTTTTTGAACAAGAACCATTACCTTTGAATAGTCCGTTGCGGCATTTAAGTAATGTTATCCTAACACCGCATACAGCAGGCCTTCCCGACAGTGTTAAATTTCATCGTCGTCGTTATGAATTCTTTAAGGAGAATCTGACTAGATTTGCTAAGGGCGAAAAGCCAAAGAATTTAGTGAATTAATGGTTTGGAAAGTTATATTTTTTCTCTTAATATTATTTGCTATTTAGACCAATCTGGTTATTATCATTTCGAGTCCATCTTAATTTGCTTAATATTAAACGAATCTTTTGCTATCGTATTGAATTAGACCGCTTACCTCTGTATAGTCTAACTATTATCTTAGTAACGATGAGGAGTGAGTTGAGATGAGTACGACAAACACATTATTTGTAATGGTTGCTAGTATCCTGGTGTTTTTTATGACGCCAGGATTAGCTTTTTTCTATGGTGGAATGGTGTCACGCCGTAATTCAGTCAATACGCTGCTCTCGGTATTCTTTATTTCAGGACTTGCCATCATTTTATGGGTTACCCTAGGATATTCATTATCATTCAACGGCAACGTCTTTGGATTAGTAGGCAATCTTCATGCTATGATGATGAGTAACGTCCGGCTCGACCAGTTAACTACGGGGAAAATCCCATTAGGACTGTATTCACTATTCCAAATGATGTTTGCGATTATTACCCCGGCTTTATTCGTTGGTGCGATTGTTGGAAGAGTCCGGTTTAAGTTTTTAATGGTCTTTATAATTTGCTGGTCGGTCTGTGTCTATTATCCACTCGTCCATATGATTTGGGGTAATGGACTGCTCTCAAAACTAGGAGCATTAGATTTTGCAGGCGGGACAGTAGTTCATATTAATGCTGGGATTACCGCGCTGGTTCTTTCTATAATGGTTGGACCACGTTCTCATCCCGAAGACGAACACGCCAACCATTCCTGGATTTTATTAGGTACCGCAATTTTATGGCTTGGCTGGTATGGCTTTAACGCTGGCTCGGCCTTAGCAATTAATGATGTTGCAATGCAAGTGATGATTACAACAACTATCGCTACGGCCGCTTCAATGGTTGCTTGGCAGTTATTGGAAGTTTGGCGAGTTGGTCATATTACCCTGGTTGGGACTTGTTCAGGTGCTTTATGTGGTTTAGTAGCAATTACGCCAGCTGCCGGTTATGTTGCTATCGACAGTGCTCTTTGGATCGGACTGATCGGGTCAGTCGTTAGTTTCCTATTTGTTACACTGATTAAGCCAAGAATCCATCTGGATGATACCCTTGATGCTTTTGGTTGTCATGGGGTTAGTGGAATCTGGGGTAGTATTGCGACGGGATTATTTGCCAGTCATGCAATTAATGGTCACGTTACTAGCGATGGCCTATTTGTTGGTGGCGGTTGGCATCTATTTAGCATTCAATTATTAACAACCATTATCGTGATTGCTTGGACTTTGATCATTTCAATGCTCTTAATTAAGTTCATTAGTTACTGGATGCAGATCCGGGTTTCCAGCAATGATGAAATACTTGGCCTGGATTTAAGTCAACATAATGAACCACTTCATTCTACCCGGTTAGCAAGTGAAAGGACTGAATAGACCGGTTCTACAATTTTAAATACTGATGAAATTTAATATTAGTACTTATTTCAGCTTTTAAAGTAAAAAGCTTCAGTTGACGTAGGGACATATGTCAACTGAAGCATTTAAATGTTATGAGTTATTGAGACTGGTGAAAAAATGAAATGATTTTTCCAGCTTTTCTATATAACTAATATTTTTTGATCTTATAAGAATTGATGGATTACTGAACAAATAATTTTAATTTCTTGTTGGGTTAGCTGAGCAACAACTTTACCGTTAGATCGTTTTGTTGGATCAATCGTTCGCAAATGTTGAAGTAAAGCAGTTCCCTGAATATTGTCTTTCTCAATATTTAGGAAAAGTGGTGATTTAATGTATTTTTCTAAAGTAAGGTATTTTTTAGATGAACTAATCGGGACAATAATAATGGTGTTGAAATAACGATTGTATTGATTATTACTAATGACAATGCAGGGACGTTTTTTCTTTGTTTCTGTACCTTTTGCTGGACCTAGGTCGATCCACACAATATCTCCTTGATTAAATTTCATTAGTCAAAGTCGTCACTTTCTATATCCGTTCCCCAGTCAATCTCTGGCGTACTTAAATTACCGTACTCTTTTTCTTGCTCACTGACCATGTCCCATAGCTCAGTAGTGCCTTTTGTTACACTAACTTGGCCATTAGCATTAATGGTCCATTCAATGGAGTCAGATGGTTTTACCTTTAGAAAATTACGGACTGTTTTGGGAATCGTTACTTGATTTTTACTAGTAATTCGTGAATTAATTTGAACTGGTAATTCCATCATATCTCTTCTCCTTACTATTTCCTTACAATTATACTTTTGAAATTCTGGTAAGGCAATAGTAAGGAATTTTATTTGTGTTGGAACATTATTTTAATTATTATAAAGTTTAAAAACCTCACTGATAGATTAGATGCAGTTCTTATAGTAACAACTCAATTGCCGAATTAAGATTTAATAGGGAGTGAAAGAGAAGTGAAGATCAAAAAATTAACAACAATCAGCGATAATGAAATGAACCAACTAGTTGCTGTTTGGGAAAGCGCAGTTATTGCAACCCATCACTTCCTTAACCCTCAAGAAATTGCAACGATCAAGCAATATGTTCCGCAGGCTTTTCGTGGTGTCCAACACCTAATCGTTGCCCTTGAAGATGATCGGATTAGAGCATTGATGGGGATTAATGACACGAAACTTGAAATGCTTTTTGTGGCGGCAAGTGAACGCGGTAAAGGAATTGGCAGTCAACTACTTCGCTATGGAATGACCCAATATCATATTGCCGAATTGGCAGTTAATGAACAGAATCCGAGTGCCCGTGGTTTCTATGAACACATGGGCTTTAAAGTTGTTTCACGGTCACCACTCGATGATCAAGGAAATCCATACCCGATTTTAAAAATGAAACGAATTTATTAAAATCGACAGTATAAAAAATAGATATCATTTGCAAGTTTATTCTTTACGAAATTGAAAAGGGGTTAGGTTAGTTTTAGCCTTAAAATACTTACCAAATTGACTAGCTTGACCAAAACCAACCTGATTAGCAATTACACTTATTGGCAACTCTGTCTTTTTCAATAGTTCTGCAGCTTTTGATAATCGATATTCCAGCAAATACTTGTAGGGTGAAATTTGCAAAATATTGTGGAAGCACCGATTGCATTCTGCTTTGCTAATATTGGCACTCTTTGCTAATTTCGCTAGTGTAATTTTTTGTGGGTAATTTTCCTGAATATAATTTAACATTGCTGTTATTCTAATCTTAGCGTTGGAGTCTTGCTGTTGCTGAGGCAGTGAGACTCTTTTTTGTAGTTCCAAGAAGATATTAACTAAAGTTGTTAGAACTTCGTAAGGATACAGACGTTGTTGTCGGTCATTTTCGAATAACTGAGATAAATTATTTAATCTTTTGCATATAGCAGACCACTTACCAGTTGGCTCAAATTTAATTAGTTCCAAGTTAGAATTTAACGTTAATTCTTCAACTAGTCGCTGAGTTGGTCCACCAAAGTAAAATTCTAAGAAATATGTTGGAAAAATAAACGAACGATAATGAGAATTATTTTGATGAATTACCTGGTGAACAACATTTTGATTGATAAAAGCACCAGCTCCAGCCGAGAGAATTTCAGCCTTTTCTAGCGTTTTAATATTAACTGTTCCCTTTAATACGTAAATTGCAGCTCACTATGCCAGTGCATAACGTTAAATCCGGGGTTAATCGGGTTCGCATGGTGGTTAATGACGTCTAATACTAAATACGGGAAGTCTGACTGGGCATTAATATTTTTGGAGTTAATATATTTATTCATAGATATTCCTTTTGATAATATTTAGATAATTCATGGACATATTAACATAATATAGAGCTTTTAGTGAAGATATAATCATAATAGTGCAGGAAAGGAACGTTGAATTATGCAGTACACTACTAGCTATCAATCACCCTTAGGAAAACTATTACTGGCGAGTGATCATCAGGGATTAACTGGATTATGGTTTGAAAATGATAAATATTATGCGGACAGTCTTGGACCGCAGAATGTATCAATGGAAACAACAATTCTAAAGCAAACCAGGCAATGGTTAGATGATTACTTTTCACAACGTCAGCCTTCATTCATGCCACCCCTTCATTTAATGGGGACCGATTTTCAAAAAATGATCTGGCAGATTTTGCTAACCATCCCCTATGGACAAGTAATGACTTACCGCGAAATTGCCGACATCGCTGCTGCTAGGCTTCATAAAGAGCATATGTCAGCGCAGGCAGTTGGCGGAGCAGTTGGTCGTAATCATATTGAAATTATTGTCCCGTGTCACCGGGTGGTTGGATCCAATGGGAGCCTAACCGGTTATGCTGCAGGGTTATCAATTAAGAAGGAATTATTACAGCTAGAAAAAATTGATGTAAGTAAATTTAAAATCCCCAAAGGAAGTGAGAATTAGTTTGAAAGTATCGAAGTATATTTATAGCTTATCCCTAGGACATTTATTTGTTGATTTCAGCCAGGGAGCGTTAGCAGCCTTATTACCGACCCTGATTGCGCAACACCATTATAACTATGCTGTTGCAGCAATCTTAGTTTTTGCGATGAACTTGGTATCTTCCGTTGTTCAGCCCTTATTTGGCTTTCTTTCGGATAAGTATAATACCGGTTGGATTATTATTTTAGCGATTTTGATTACGGGGATTGGCTTTAGTTCTTTGGGCTATGTACCAACGTATGCATTATTAGTAATCGGATGTTTAATTTGCGGAATTGGAATAGCAGCCTACCACCCAGATGCAGCTAAACTCGTCAATGGTCTTGCTGGGTATAACCCTGGACAAGGGATGAGTATCTTTTCATTTGGTGGAAATATCGGGTTTGCTATTGGGCCGATTACGTTGACTTTGATTGTTAATCATTTAGGCATTCATGGAATTGGTATTTTCTTGATAGTTGCGATTATTATCACGTTAATTTTGTTAAAACTTTACCCAATCATGCATCGTCAATCGGTCGCCTTTTGGTCGGGTTCAGAAAAGAACCACAATGCCAAAATAGCTTTACATGGTCACAATGATTGGTTGCATTTTTCGCTGCTTTCAATGGTGTTATTTGGACGTTCAATTATTTTCTATGGATTAAATACCTTTTTGGTCCTGTATTGGATGCACATTTTAAAGCAAAGCAACACGAACGGTAGTATTGCATTTAGTGTTCTCTTTGTCATTGGTTCTTTGGGGACGTTACTTGGTGGTCGCTTAGCCGACAATATTGGTTCAATTAAAGTAATCCGGCTCACTTTTTGTATTTTGCCATTCCTGATTTTAGCTCTTTCCTTAACTAAAAATGTTTTAATCGGGTCTTTGCTTCTGTTGCCAATTGGCTTACTAATCTTTTTGCCGTATAGTGCCATCGTTATTTTGGGCCAGCGTTATTTGCCAAATAATATGGGTTTTGCCTCAGGAGTAACGTTAGGATTAGCCATTAGTATTGGGGGAATTGCCACACCATTTCTAGGTTACATTGGGGATGCCACAAGCTTAGTCACGGTCTTTCAAATATTAGCAGGGATTGGTTTGATTCCGCTTGTTTTCTCGTTTCTTATTCGTGAACCAAAATAATTATTATAGAAGATGGGGGAGAAGATAATGAATGATAGAGATAATAATATCGGGAACGGTAAATATTTGTGGAGTTATATTATCAAACTGCTATTTATCGGTCGTCTACCTCTTCATAAATGATAAAGAACATTAATTAACGATATGTTCCTAAAGCTCAGAGTCATAATAAACTTCAATACAAAACTATTTAGTTGAAGTACGAATAATGTAGTACGTAAAAACTTCAGTGCTCGGCAAAGTTGAGTCACTGAAGTTTTTAACTATCTTGATAGATATCGATAGACCTTAATAGGCTAGGATTAAGATCATATAAGAAATTCTTTTATATCATTATGTGATGAAAACTGCATTGGGGATAAAACAGCTCCATAAGCTCCAGCATTTGAAATGGCAATTACATCACCGGGCCGCAAGTAAGGCATTATAAGATTTTCGGCAATAATATCAGTAGTAGTACATAAATTGCCAACTAAAGTTACTTTCTCTTTTTTATTAACTGGTCGTTGAGAAAGAGGTGTGAATTTAAAAGCGTTAGTAGTCGTAAAGAGTGGTTCGCTTGCTACTGAAATACTATGGTTGTTATATTTATCAGCATTGCTAGTGAAGGACGGATGAAGCCATTTAATGTATTGCTTAAAATCAAAAATGTTTGTTCATGTGAAATTTTCCGATCAAGAACACGAGTAACGTAGGTGCCTGCATTGCAGGTGAGATGGCGTCCAGATTCAATTATTATTTTGGTATTAACTAATTGGGAATGAAAGCGGGATAAAAGGCTGCTTAACCTTTTTCCCAACAATGTAATATTAACGGGATTATCTGTAGAACGATAAGGTACTCCAATGCCAGAACCCATATTGATAAAAGTTAGGGGTGATCTTAGTCGCTTTTTCACTTGTAAAGCTAGTAGGATCACATTCTGATAATAATTGATTAATTTTTTAGTACTAAGTTCCTGACTCTTTAGATGAATATGGATACCAATAATTTTGATATTATTCAGTGTATTTTTGTTAAATAATTGGAACAATTTGTCTTCATCTATTCCAAATTTTGAGGGATAACCTAATTCATCTTTAAAGGAAAAATTAGGGTTAATCCTGACACCAATCTTATAAATTGTATGATTGCATTTTCCAATTTCATTGATTTTTCTTAGTTCGTTGATGCTGCCTGCGATCAGTGTTGAATTTTTAAGGCCTTCTTCTGGCGATTTGCCAGGTGCCGAGTAAAAAATATTATTCCTGCTTAGGCCTAATTTTTGAGCCATGAATACTTCATTAATACTTGCGGCATCGGCACCCAAGTTATTGTTAAAAATAGTTTTTAGTACTTCTTGATTAGAATTACTTTTAATTGAATATAGAAGTTTAATATTGGGGAAAGCATGGTAGAGTTGAGAAATATTTGATAAAATTTGTGATTCATCATAGAGATAAAATGACGAATACTTTTTGCTTAGGTTAAGGATTGTTTTTTTATCCATATTGCCTTCTCCTATAAAAAGCGCTGAATCAATCAGTGCTAGAAGTTAGTTTCTAAAATAGGTATTGGAATCTTGCGGTGCTTGCTTCCGGTTGGCCATCGTGTAGGTCCTAATAGGAGTTACTACTGTAATTTTATATTCTTCGAAGTCAAATTGACGTCCTTGGGTTTGCGCCTTGCGGTGTTGTGAAAAGTTACGCCATTTGCTAACGCTTTCTTCATCTTCCCAAATCGACATGCTTAGTAATTTATTGGGGTTAGATAAAGATGAAAAACGCTCAGCACTTATAAAACCATCTGCTTTTGATAGACTAGCTTTCAATTTTTGAGCAAATTGTAGATAGTCATCTTTTCTACCATTTTTGATAGTCACTTCAAATAAAACAATTACTTTATTCATTAATTGATCAGACCTTTCATTTTAATCAGTTGGCTAAAAAACAATAACATTAATACCAGCTTGGTTTTTTTTTTGGGGGGGTAATATAAGTTATGTCATGGTCCCGTTCCGATATTAATAAGCAGTAATAAAGAAGTAAATTGCCTGGATAAAAGCCAGTGAACCAACGATTAGTCGCACTGCTTTGACTGAGACATGGCGTAGTAACATGGGACCAAGATAACCACCAATCAGCATCCCAATCGCTAGAATAATTCCTTGAGTCCAATATACTTTTGAACGAAAGATAAAGATGATAAAAGCAACTAGATTGCCGCAGCCACAAACAACGTTTTTGATAGCGTTATCAACCAAGAAATCATTGCTGGTCATGTATTGAAATGCAGCTAAGACGATAACGCCATTAGCGCCACCAAAATAGCCGGTATAACAACCAATTAAGAGCATTATAATTGCCACCCAAACCTTGGGCAGATCTTTTCTCGTAGCTAGTTGGCGTGTTGGCCTTTTCTTACCAAAAATAAATAATAAACCAGAGACTAACAAGAGAATTGGGACGACTCGTTCAAAGACCTTAGCAGGAAAGGCTAATAGAAGGTAAGTTCCCAGTATAGCACCAATGGTTGAGCAAGCGGCGTAAAAACCTGCTTGGCCCCAGTGGCCTTTCAGTTCTCGCTTGGAAGATGCAATTGCTCCAGCATAGTCAAAAATCAAAGCGCCGTGATTAGTAATGTTTGCAAAAATTGGCTGAACTCCAGAGAGCAACAGTACCGGATAAGAAACAATTGAAGCACCACCAGCGATTGAGGAAATAATTCCACCGATGATCCCGCCAATAAATATCAATAATCCGAGACTAATAGTCATTAAGATTCCCTCCTTACGCTTACTAATTATCATATTAGTTTTATAAAGGGGGTTATTGTATGGCTAAGTAACCAAAAATTATCAAAATATTATCATTTCAACTGCTAAGGTTACCGTTACTTTTTAAATGTTCGATAACCGGCGTTGATAAAGCGGTTCAATAATTCGACTTCATGGTACCATTCGTCATCCTTGATAAAGTGATGGCGTTTATTTATCGCAAACGAGCCATGCAAGGTGTAATTAAATAGTGTTTCGGCATCCTGACTATTTAGGCCAGTTCGTTGCTGGATTAATGGAATCATCCTACCTCGTTCATGGCTGGCGATGCGGCCAATGATATATTCACTCAAATCGGGATCCATGAGTAGTGCACGGTACTTAGTTGCACTAGCAATCCGTTGACAGGTCGGTAACAAGGATTCATTTTGTTTTAAACAGTCAATTGACAGTTCGCTAATATTAGGCAGACTTTCCGCTGAATTTTTTGAAATCATTAATGCATCGTCCAGCACAACATTTAAAACGTCAGTGAGATTATTGAAATGGAGATAGAAAGTTGAACGGGTAATTTCTGCCTGCCGACAAACCTGTGTAACCGTGATTTGTGAATAGGGATGGTCATTAATTAATTCAAGAAAGGCTTCTTTGACAATATTAATAGTGTATTGTGTTCGTCGATCAGTTTTTCTGGTAGGCATAATAAAACTCCTTTACGAATTTCCTGATTTGTTCATAAAGCAAACTAAATGGGGAATCTGTATTTAAGTTGAAAAGTAAATTTCGTTATTCTATTTTAAAAAGTTAACGACACGTTGTCCATAATAATACAAAGAGTAAAGGAGTTAATGATGGATAAAATTATTCAGACAGCATAAATTATTAAAGATGCTGATGCAATTTTAATTAGTGCTAGTAATGGTCTATCCATTAGTGAAGGAGTTAATATTTTCGCTAATAATCAGGCCTTTCATCAATATTTTAGTGATTTTCAAACCAAATATGGGATTCAAAGCATCTTGCAGGGAGCTAGTTATAATTTTCCGGCTGATGAACGGGCAGCTTTTATTACCCAATTAAAGCAATATTTACTAGATGATTATCATGGCTCGTCATCATTTAACAGCTTAAAAGCAATCATCCATGGTAAAGATTATTTTGTCGTAACTTCGAACGCAGACAAGCATTTTCAGGTAAATGGCCTTAATCAAATCTGGGAAATTGAAGGTAACTTTTTCGATTTGCAGATGCGGTCACCACAATGGCATGCGCAACAAGCGGCTTTTCAAGACTTTGTTAAACAGTATCGTGGTAAGAAGTTAGTTCAACTGGAATTAGGGATTGGCGCGGCTAATCAATTAATTAAAGCACCGTTAATGCGGATGGTTGCCATGAATCCTAGTTGGTCTTATATCACCATTAACTTGGCAAATGAAATTAATATTATGCGGGTGATTGCTGATCGGTCGACTGCTCTGACGGGTGATTTAAGTAAAACTTTAGAACAATTAAAGGAGGCCATTGACCATGAATAAGCGGACAATGTATGAACAATTGGTAATCCAAACTCAGATGAATTATTCGCAGTATTATGGCGTCTACGCTAGTGGTGGAACCCCGGTTAAGTTAACCGAAAAACCACAGCCATCTTATGACGAACAAATTAAGATTTTTGCTGACAAAATCAAAAAAGCAGATCATATTGTGATTGGCGGGGCCTCGGGGTTATCTGCAGCTGGTGGTGGCAACTTTTATTACACCGATTCGCCGTCTTATAAAAAGCACTTTGCTAAATTTTATGAAAAGTATGGCTTTAAGGGCGCATTCGCCGGTATGCAGCATCGCTGGGATAGTCGGGAAGAATTCTGGAGTTATCTTGCAACCTTTTTGTATACCACACAACATGCTGAAATTCGGCAGCCATATAAAGATTTACAAGCGATCTTAAAAGACCGGGATTATTTTATTGTGACAACTAATCAAGATACCCAGGCAATTAAGGCCTTTCCCGAAGAAAAGGTAGCCCAGATTCAAGGCGACCACCGCTTTTTCCAATGTTCTCAACAATGTACCGATGAGGTCTGGGACGCAGTCAAGCCAGTAGAAGCAATGGTTAATAGCACCAAGGTTCCAACCGAGCTAATTCCGCGGTGTCCGCATTGTGGTGCTGAAACCTTTCCATGGGTTCGTGGCTATGGTAACTTTCTTGAAGGAACTCGGTATCAGCAAGAATACCAAAAGATTTCTGATGACCTTGAAAAGCATATTCAAGCACACGATAAGATTCTTTTCGTTGAACTAGGTGTGGGCCGGATGACTCCAATGTTTATCCAAGAACCATTCTGGGCATTGACCAATAATTTACCAGGAGCCTTTAACGTGATGGTTAATAAGGATTATCAATTCTTACCGGAACAAATTGAAGATAAGGGTGTGGCGATTAAAGGCGACATTGCAAAGGTGCTGGATGATGTGAAAGCAGCGTTATAAATAAAGAAAAGCTTAAGTTGACGTAAGGCATATGTCAACTGAAGCTTTTGATTAATCATTCGTGTTAATCTTTTGTTAGTTTGAAATTACTTTTACACTTTTGAAAAACTAGCGTTGAATGTAAAAGTAATTTCACATTCAACGCTAGTTATCAGTGCTATTACCGAGAAGCATTATTTATAGGCCAAATACTAACCAATTTTTTCGCCAATGGAGCAATCGTACTTCGTTGGCTTTTTAAATAGGCAGCATAGAAAGTCATCTTTGCTGAATCGTCAGTGATTGGCAATGCAACGGTATCGGTTGTGTCATAAACATTATCTGGTTGAGTAATGTTCGTTGTAAAGAAAGGAAAATTAGTATATTTGGTTAATTCGCTAAGGGCATCGTATTCGGTTTGGTACAAAAATTTAGCATCGGGGATGTTCTCCTGAATGATCGTTTTCCATGGTCCAATATCATTGAGGACGACAAAACTAAGTCCGAATAATTCCTTAAAAGTAACTTGTCGCTTGTTAGCGAGGTACATGAATTGATCGAGGTTAACGTAAAGATTTTCTTTACCAATGTAGCGGGACTCAATTAGCTCGGTTTGAATTTCACGATTGGTAATGATTGCTGAATAGTGGTGGTTCAATAGACACTGCTCGACATCATTCTGTTCAAGAAGAGCTTGCTCGACAGTAATGTTAGCGTTAAATTTTTGTAAATTCTGTTCTAGTACAATTTGCGGACCAGGGGCGACACTAGCAATTTTGAGGACTTGCTGACTTTGTGCGTAGTTTTTGATTTCAGTGATAAATTGCTGATTAGCTTGGAGGAGTGCAGTGGCTTTTTCAGCAGCCAGCTTGCCGGTCTTAGTCAGACTAATTCTGTTGGGTTGGCGATCAAACAATTGAACACTTAATTCATCTTCTAATTTTTGCATCCCCCGGGTAACAGTCGGTTGAGTAACATTCAATTCTGCCGCTGTTTTCGCGAGGGTTTTATATTTGGCAAACGTGACAAGTTCTTCTAATAGGTAATTATCAATCATTATCATCCCTCCAGCTAGTATACGTTATATGTATACTAGCATGTTCTTTAAGTAATTTTCAATCAGGGAGTATGTGGTTAAGATATAGACAATCACAAAACGAAGAGAAGTTAATCTAATGTCAAATAATGTGCCAACAGTAAAGTTAAATAACGGTGTCGAAATGCCAACACTTGGCTTTGGAGTTTTCCAAGTTCCTGATTTATCCCAAGCTGAACAAGCGGTAACCGAAGCAATTGAAACTGGTTACCGCTTAATTGATACCGCAGCTGCATACCAAAATGAAGAGGCGGTTGGTAAGGCAATTAAGAACAGTTCAGTCAACCGTGACGATATCTTTGTTACCTCGAAGCTCTGGGTTTCTGATTTTAACTACGAACGAGCTAAGAAGGGAATTGATACTTCTCTACAAAAGCTTGGCTTAGACTACATGGACCTTTACCTGCTTCATCAACCATACGGCGATACGATGGGGGCTTGGCGAGCACTAGAAGAAGCGCAAAAAGAAGGCAAGATTCGGGCAATCGGCGTTTCTAACTTCTACGCTGACCAGTTGCAAGATTTAATGCTGACAATGCCAGTTAAACCAGCTGTTAACCAAATCGAAGTTAATCCATGGTACCAAGAAGATGCAGAAGTAAAGTTTGCCCAAAGTCAAGACGTCCGCGTTGAAGCCTGGGCGCCTTTTGCCGAGGGTAAGCACAATATCTTTACTAACGAAATCATTGCCGAAATTGCCGCCAAGAATGGTAAGAGCAATGGTCAAGTGATTCTGCGCTGGCTCTTACAACGAGGAATTACCGTCATCCCTAAGTCCGTTCACCAGAAGCGGATGGCCGAAAATATTGATGTCTTTGACTTTGAACTTTCTGATGATGATATGAAGAAGATGGCTAGTCTGGATAAGGAAGAAAGTCAATTCTTCGATCACCGTGATCCAGTGACGATTGAACAAATCTTTGGTTCCAGTTTGAAGCAAGTGCAAACTAGCGAAAAATAAGGAGGAGCTTAATTATGGCTAATATTCCAACATTTAAACTCAATGATGGTAATGAAATTCCTTCATTCGGGTTTGGAACTTTTCAAATCCCTGCTGACGGCACAACCTACCAAGCAGTTAAGGATGCTTTAGCTGCTGGTTACCGGCATATTGATACTGCAACAGCCTACTTTAACGAACAAGAAGTCGGTAAGGCAATTAAGGATAGCGACATTCCGCGTGATCAAATCTGGGTAACTTCTAAGCTTTGGCTCCAAGACTACGCTTATGAAGATGCCAAGAAGGCCATTGATCTTTCATTGCAGAAACTTGGCCTGGATTATGTGGACCTTTACCTAGTTCACCAACCGTACGGCAAAGTTGATGAAGCCTGGCAAGCAATGGAAGAAGCTCAAAAAGCGGGAAAGATTCGCTCAATTGGTGTTTCTAACATGACACCAAAATTATGGAAGAAGTTTGTTCCCGACTTTGATGTCATGCCAGCAGTTAACCAAGTTGAATTTAACCCCTACTTCCAACAAAAAGAATTGCGTCAAATCATGGCTAAAAATGAAGTTGCTCTTGAAGCTTGGGCACCACTAGGGCAGGGGAATGCTGATCTCTTTAAGGAACCAGTCATTACCAAAATGGCAGAAAAGTATGGTAAGAATGCTGGCCAAATTATTCTCCGCTTTGAACATCAAGAAGGGGTAACGGTCTTTCCCAAGTCCGTTCATGAAGCACGAATCAAGAGTAACATGGAGATCTTTGACTTTGAATTGAACTCCGCCGAAATGGATCAAATGCGAGTCTTAGATAAGGGTAAAGGGATGCACGATCCAGATGCACCGGGCGTTGAAGAAATGCTCAGTCAATATGATGTGCACGCTAATGATTAATTAAAGATAGAAAATGACGATACAGCATAAAAACCGTACCGTCATTTTTAATTCTCAAATTTTGCCCGATGCACTTTTTCAAAGTGTTTTCCCGTATAAATTTCCGCATCACTATGCTTAATCGCCCAATTAGAAATCGTATCGAGCACCGGAATTAGGCTTTTGCCTTCAGCAGTCAATGAGTATTCAACCCTGATTGGCATTTCATTATATTGTCGACGGTCGATGATACCAGCTTGCTGTAATTCGTGGAGACTATCTGCTAAGGCGGCGTCTGAGATGTTTTCCATTTGCGCTTTCAATTCACCGTAACGCATTGAATTAACATGCCCCAGGATACAGAGAATCCGTGGCTTCCACTTGCCACCGAAAATATCTAACCCATAGTCAACAGTACAATAGTATTCTTTTGGTAGTTTCCGTTGATACATAGCTAACCTTCCTCAAAAATTATTTAGTAGCTTAATCGTTTTTGAATTCGTATTAATTTTGATTGTAAACGACTACTATCAGAATTGTAAACTAATTAATCTAAGGAGGAAGTAAAATGGCAGTTAAAGCTTATTTACAAGTAACGATGGTAATCCCTGAAAAGAATCGGGCAGCGGCAGCAAAGGTTTATACTGATTACCGCGAACCATTCTTAAAGACCATCCCCGGTGCGGAAACCAAGGATCTTTTAATTCGGGATGAAGATGTTCAAGTCCTTCATGGCTTTGATAGTGTTGAGCATGCCAAGGCATACCTTAGCAGTGATATGTTCACTCAACATGTTTTCCCAGGTTTGAAGCCAACTTGGACTGTGGATCCAGAAGTACAGATTTATAGTGTAAACTAAATTAAATAAATTTTCTTCATGGCATCACATAAATAGTGGTGTCATTTTTTTAGAATTAATCAAGAATTCTGTTTACCTCATGCAATACCGCTTGCCCATCATTAGTTCCAATGGTATGAGTAAAAGCTATGAATTGCTATTAAATATAAGTATTTAACATTGATAACTGATTCATATAAAATAGGAGCAACAAATTTAAGGTAAGGGAAGAAAAATGAAAAAAATAAAGTTGTTTCTAAGTTTAGCTATCAGTTTGCTTACAATTGTCGGTTTAACTTCTAAGGCTCATGCAGTCACTCACTATGTACAGTCCTCAACACCGACAATCTTCGTCCATGGCTGGGGGAGTAGTTCACACGCGGAAGAAAAGATGGCTAATGCTGCTCGTGACGCGGGAGTTACCAAAACAATCGTGCGGGCAAATGTTGATAAAAATGGCAAGGTAACTTTTAATCGCCGGATTCCGGCAAATGCGGTTAACCCGATTGTTGAAGTGAATTTAGAAGACAATAAATTGAGTGGGTATCAGAATAATTATGCGCAAGGTTATCACCATGGTGGCACCTACGTAAAAAATGTTGTCTTAGCGTTAGAAAAGCAACATTACTATCAGCAAAATAACCTAGTTGGCCACTCAATGGGAAACCTAGAAATAATCAATTACATCAATGATAATGTGAATAATAAAAAACTTCCGCAAGTTGCTCACCTTGTTGCAATTGCTGGTCACTATAATGGGTTAGCTGGGGAGAGCGATGCTGATGCTAAAGTAGATGCGCAAACCGGTGAACCGGAGCAAAAGGAATCCGCATATCGTGAATTATTAGGGTTGCGCCAAACTTTTCCTAAGAATACCGAGGTTCTAAATATTTATGGGGATGTCGAAGATGGTAGCCATTCTGACGAAGATGTGCCAGTCAATTCTGCTAAATCATTGAAGTATCTTGTAGCTAGCCGGGCAAAATCCTACCAAGAGATTGAAATTCGTGGTAAGAACGCCCAGCATAGCAAGTTACATAATAACAATCAGGTAAATCACGCTTTAATTAAATTTTTGTGGGAAAAGTAATGCTTTCTATTAAGTATCTATTTATGCGGTCTCGTAGTGTAATGCTTACGAGGCCGCTTTAATAAGGTTGTTTAGTTTACATAATTATCATTCAGTGTTAACGGATGCTTTTCTTGTCGCCCTTCACAACTAAGCATATAATTGAAATTAGAAATAATTGGGAGGGGATTATCAAATGAATAAAATTTTTATGAGCGGTTATTATCAAGGCGTTGTTGAAGTTGCTCCAGCATCATTATCGGCAGCCAAGGTGGAAGAATTAGCAATTACAATGACTATTCAGCACCTTCGCCATGCCGGAGTTAAGGTAACAACAATCCATGACTTCCTTGTACTTGATATTCATGCTAATGAACGGCTCGTTAACAAGTATATAAACAATAACGCAGCTGAACTCGAAGAAGTCCAAGCCAACCTTTTAAGTTCAGCGTTCACAAAGAAAGGTAGTATTGATTAATGAAGAAAAGTTCAGTTGGAATTTCGATTGCGATTATTGCCGTTTTGGTAGCAATCATTGGTGGTGCGGTTTACCATACGCAGAAGAATAATCGCTTCGTTCATTCAACCACGGCAACCCTCTTCTTCCATGGTGGAGGGAGCAGTTATCACGCAGAGACGGGAATGGTTAACGTTGCAAAGAAAGCTGGCGTAACAAATACCGTCATTAGAGCAGACGTTACAAACAACGGGAAAGTTACTCTTCATGGTAATATGCACCGGGGCGCGGTTAACCCAATCGTAGAAGTTAACTACGAAAATAATCGACAACTAGACTTTAATAAGCATGGCGAGTACGCAACGAATGTTGTTAAAATGCTCAAAAAACGTTACGGAATTAATAAGATCAACATGGTTGGTCATTCATTAGGTAATATTTCGATTATTTACTACATGCTTCGCAATGGTCAAAATAAGAACATGCCTCGATTGGAAAAGCAGGTTGATATTGCTGGTCATTTTGGTGGATTAACGTTTAATGGTATTCCAGATGCATTAAAACAACCTGCCGGAATGAAATTAGATTCGAACGGTAAGCCTAACTATATGAACGCCACCTATAAACAAATGACTGCTGCTCGTAAGGCCTATCCTAAGGGACAAGTAGCCGTCCTGAATATCTATGGCGATATTGGTAACCATACTGATGGCCGGGTTACTAACGCTTCATCACGTTCACTTCAGTACCTAGTTGCGTCTCGAGCAAAGTCATATACCGAATTAAAGGTAACTGGTAAAAATGCCCAGCACTCTAAACTTCATGATAATAAGCAAGTTGATCAAGCGTTAATTAAGTTCCTTTGGCAACGAAGAAAGTAAAATTAAACACCATAAAACAAATCTCCTTAACCGGGTCAAATCCTAGCTAAGGAGATTTTACTATTTTTACTTATCTTTTTTCTTTGATTGGGTGTTCTTCTTTGGTTTAATGTAGATTACTTTAAACTTATTTACATAAGCATTTTGTAAGTCTAACGGAATAAAGGAGAAACTGTCAACTCTAATTGGCTGACCAACCTTTAAGTCATATTGCCGCTCAAGGAAGAATCCCGTAAGAGTCGTTACTTCTGAGTTTTCAAATTGATCAATCTTAGTATTGAAGTACCGTTCAAAATCATCAAGCGGCATTTTACCGGAAACTTCATAAGTAGGGTTTCCCTTGCTATCCGGTTCCTTCTTTTCAATCATATCTGATGTGGCGTGGTCAATTTCCTCACCAACGGTCCCAAAGAGTTCTTCGTAGATATCCTTATCGGTAATAATCCCTGATGTACCACCATATTCGTCTTGAACAACAACAATTGGAACCTGCTTCTTAATCATTTCTTGGAGAACCTTAGTAATTGGCTCGTTTTCATAAACGATCGGAATCTTTCGCATGATTGTCCGAATTGATTGTTGAGGATTAATTTGGTTTTGCCGCATAATATCATAGGCAAAGATATAGCCAAGAATATGATCCTTATCGTTATTAGCGACAACCGGGAATCGGGTAAACTTCTTTTCAAAGTATAACTGTGCTGCATCAGCAATTGAAGCAGTAATGTCAATCACCGCTAACTGGGTCCGGTCAATCATAATATCTTCAGCAACTTTATCGTTCATTTCAAATGCCCGTTGCATAAAGATAACGTCTTCTTTATCCATTTCACCAGCTTTTTCTGATTGCTGTGAAAGAGTCATAATTTCGTTTTGTGAATAGGTATCTTCTTCAGGCTGAACGTTGTAACCGAGAAGCTTGGTAACCCAGGCAGCTACAACAGCAAACAACCAAACGAATGGGTAGAAGATCGTATGGAAGAATTGGATAGGGTGAACAATTGCCATTAAGATTGGTACTGGCTTATCGATCGCCATGTTCTTTGGTACCAAATCAGTAAAGACGGCGTGGAAGAAAGTAAAAATCAGCACACCGCAAATTGGCGAAATAACTTCCCGAATGTTTGCTGGAACTACCGTGATCTTTAGCAATAAATTGGTAATAAATTGATCACCAATCCACCCTAAAATCAGGGAAGTCATGGTAACACCGACCTGAGCAGTAGAGAGGTACTCGTTTAGGTTGTTAACCATGTGTTCAGCACGTTTAACCTTTTTAGTCTGCTTTAATTCTTTTAATTCACTAGGACGGACTTTAACAACTGAGTACTCCAAAAGAGTAAACAATGCTGCCAGCAAAAGAATTAAGATAATTACAATCAGTTGAAACCAATATGAATTCATTAATCCATTCATTTTATAAATATCACCTATACTTTTATTGATATATAATTCAAATACTATTTTAACAGTCTTTTAACCAAGCGCCAACATTGTTTTAACTTATTTCTCGGGGTGCTCGCTAATTTCATCAAGTGCCTGGCGCTGCTTCTTTTGATCAACGTGAGTGTAAAGATCAGTTGCGGAGGTTCCCTTTTGACCAAGCTGTTGAGCAACCAGCACTTGATCCTTAGTAACGTTATACATTTCAGAAGCAAGGGTGTGGCGAAGCTTATGTGGTGTCAATGGGTGACCAAATGCAGTTGAATACTTCTTAACCATTTTCTCAATCGCGTTGGCCGTCATTCGTCGTGTTTCCCCATGATAGAGAGTTAGGAAGAGAGCGGTATCCTTTTTTAGAGCATGGTAACGTTTGGCGCGAATTTCTAAATATGCTTTGATATATTGCATTGCCCAGGGTGCAATTGGCACGGAATCCTTTTGCCCACCTTTACGAACAACGTCAAGCAAGCTTTGTTTCAAGTTTAAATCAGCCAGATTAACATTAGCCGCTTCTGAAACACGAACCCCAGTGCCAAGAATTAGCGTAATGATTGCAATATCCCGTTCTTTATTAACTTTATATGCTGGTAAGGCACGCTTATCACACATTTGAGGGTACTGATTACTGATAAAATCAATAAAATCGAATTTCATTTCTCCACGATACATATGAGATGCTAGAGTATGCGCACGATAGTTTAATGTCTTGGTATCGTTTAATGAATCGATCTTAAGCATCACATTTCGGTAAAAATATGGTTCGCCATCATTAACATCAGCTGTCACCGTTAAATACTTAAATAATGAGCGTAAGGCATTAATTGAGCGATTAATAGAAGTGGGAGAGTTTAAATGTCCCTGTGCATTAGTGGTATGACTAAGATGATCGATATACAGCATAATGTCATTTCGCCGCAATTTAGCAAGCTCATCAGTTTGAATTTCGGTATTGTTATTTGCCTCAGAAAGGCCACTAGCTCGAAGCCAGTTAAAGAAACGTCGAATCTCCGTTAAATACTGGTAAGTAGTGGTAACTGCATGGTTAGTTCCTAAATAGTAATCATTTACATAATCAGGAAGCTGTGCGAGCTCCTGTTGAATTAAACTTAGGTATTTATCTGATTCCATTATTTTACATTCCACCTGATATATACTTTTATCTACTATTATATATAAAAAGAGCCATCCCCGGGAGGAATGACTCTTAGATTAATCGGGAAAACAGGATTCGAACCTGCGACCCCCTGGTCCCAAACCAGGTGCTCTACCAAGCTGAGCTATTTCCCGTTGACGGGTTGTATCGCACAACATGAATTATATTACCAGAAGCCTAACTATTTGGCAAGAAAATTAAGAAAGAAAATCAAGAATAAAGATGATAACCTATACTTAAAGACTAGTAGGGAGGGACTAAACTATGCTAACGGTATATGATCTTAAAAATCAACGAATGCTAACTCAGCCTAATTTTTGGAAATTAGTATCAGGATATGAACAATTTTCTGGAGTTACGTTTGTCGGGAGTTTTCAGATCATTGAGAAGCATCTTCTTCCACAATTTAAGCAGGTTAATTTAATCTTGGGGATGGAAGATCAGCGAACAGGGCAAAATTTGAATCAGTTTTTTGATCTTACGCGTCGGGTAAAAGAAATTACATCGGCTAATGAACAATTCATTTCCCGGGTTGCTGACGAAAGCTTAAAATTACGGTTCACTAAGGAGCATCTTTTTCATAGCAAGTATTATATTGTTGAAAATGATAATCAATTTAAGATTTTTAACGGATCGATGAATTTAACTCAAAAAGCACTAACCAGCAATTTTGAAATGCTGTGGATGTATGCAGGATCAAAGGATAATCCAGCTGATCTAGCATTTTATCAGGCACATCAACAACTTTTCAAGAAGAACTTTACTGGGGATAGTACTAACTATCTTGACCGGAAAGTAATCGATCAGATTAAAGGCAAATCGGCAAAAGAAATTACCGAAATTCTAACAAGCCAAACGGTCGAACAAATCAATGATAATACTGTTCTCTTTCCGGTAGAAGATATTACAAAAATAACTAATTCGCAAAAAAATCAGCGATATGCACTGGTTCCAAAGGACGTTAAACAGGTAATTAACTCGATTTATACCCCTAAAGGAAATAAACGACGGAAAACTGAAGAAATTATGAATCAGGTTAAAGAGATTGTCTATAATAACCTGGAAGAACCAGCTAATAATGTCGTCGAAGCTAATACACTCTACCCGCAGCCTCTATGGTCATATGCTGACGATAATGTATTAGTTCAGCAACCCAACTCTCATGAATTCATTCCCCTAGAAAATCATGTTAAAAATGTTACTCGGGACGATGTCGAAAACTTTGTTAAAGTAATCAAAAGTTTTAAATATAACAAGGTTCGTGATGAAAGTCAGCAGGCATTATCTGCATTTATGTATCTTATGACGGCTCCATTAATCTGGAAGATCCGGCAAATCTATCGTGAGTCAAATTATGCTAAAAGTGCTGATCAAGTACCGCTATCAATGGTTCTAATTGGTAGGGGGACTACAGGAAAGACCCTTTTAGTCCGGGATTACTTTAAACCTTTTATTGGTGATCGGGGGATGAACCTTCAATATTCAGAAATTAATCAGGGAACTGGTGCTCATACAAATAAAGCAGTTAATTTTCTTGGTAATTACCTTAATTCAAAGCGGTTTATTTCACCAATGATCGTGGACGAATTAAACGAGAATTTTCTTCATAGTAAGGTCGCCACAAACGCGATTAAACAATGGTCCAATACCATTACGGATATTCATAACGTTAATATTTTTGCGATGAACCATAATATTGGTGGTCGTGATATTAATAATTTGGAAGAAATTACTAAGCGGGTTTATTATTTATCATTTGAAGCCGGATGGTTACCACCAGAAAAGCAAAAATATAATTACGGTATCCTCCAAAATAATATTAACGATCACATCTATAAAGCAGTTGTTTATGAATTAAATCAACGATTGGTTAACCTGTCAGGATTAGATGAACAGGACTTAGTTGATGATTACTTAAGTCTCACCCGAAAAATCGTCAAAGAATTGCTTGCTAAGTTTGGCCTTCAAGACGAATTAAAGGGAATTATTGAACATAACTATGATTATAAGGTTGATCGAAATCGTCTTACCTGGAAAATGTTAATTAAAGACGATGACTTTAAGCATGTGTCATTTAACAGTGAGGATAAGCAACATTTTACGGTATCAAAAGCAATCTTCAATAATCTTAAGGGGAGTACCTACGAGAATATTAACCAGACTTTGGATAACTATTTCAATATGTTCCCTCGTGAATTGGGAGTTGCAATTGAGCAATACAATAATGGGATGATTCTTGATATTGATAAATTTGACAAGTTCATCGGAGAGCCGTTAATTAGGCAGCATTATAATAGCCTTCATCAAAAAGATAAGCAAACTGATGTAATGCAAGAATATTTAAAAGCTCAGAAGCAACACGATGAGCAGCAAAACAAAATGATGACAGAAATGATGAAAACAATTGCTAAGCAGCAAGAACAAAACCAACAGTCTAAGCCAGGGCTATTGTCACGGTTATTTAAACGGAAATAATTAGTATTTCTCCGAATGTTTGTTCGAAAAGCACAGTAATATTTGATAAAATATTGTTATCGAACTAATGTTCAAGGAGGAAAAACTAATGACTTACGAATTAGTATACCGTTCGAGTAAGGGAAATAATAACTATTGGTCAGTTAATGAACGATTCACCAGGAAGGAAACGGGGCATTTTCAATGGAACTCAGCTATTGAGATCAACCAAATTTTCCCACAATTGAAGGCCAAATATCCGACACTATTTGCAAAAAAGAAGACAGAACGTTTTTATTATTTAGATGTTAAGTCGAGTAAATTAATTAAACTGTCACCTGATCAAGAAGAGATTAAGGCTGCTTTGACTCCTGATGGAATTCCCCAAGACAACTATACTTGTCCGCTAAAAATAACCGATAGTAAGTACTATGCAATCGCAATTGATGCACCAGATGGACGATATTACTTTAATACGAGTAAGGGAGTCTTTCTTAAAACCGTTAATGATGAGGTTCGACGGTGGCGTGAATTCGATAAGGCCGCTGCTACTGCAAATACGATCCGGGTTAATAAAAAATTTGGAATAAGTATCCAGATTGGAACCCATTGAGTAATTATGTAATTAATCTTAAAACCGGTGCGGTTGTGTGGCCTAATAAAGAGTTGAATAGTTCTTTTCCTGCCTCATTTGAAAGTAACTATGGAACCACAAATTCAGCATTTCTTTTAATGATGTTAGAACAATTAGATACCCAACTGCAGGAACATTTCAGTTCAATTAACCAACAACCCATGAATACAATTGAGGATCCAATTGAAATTCCCCAAATTGACTTTGAAAGATATAATGCTAAAGAAACGTTTATAGCACTTAGTTATATAGTAAGAGTGATGGCGCAAAAACCTCTGATTGACAAAGCATTAAAATGCTACGATAAGGAATTACTTCAAGATTATTTACATACAATAGAACTAGCAGACCTTAGTCGGTTAAGTGCAAATGAATTTGCCAATCAGCTTCAGCAAATGCGATTGAAGCGACGAAAAGTCAAGAATTTAGCTTTGTTCTTAAATATTATTGCCGAAAATATGAATGTAAAAAAAATTCTTAAACAATTATGGCAAGAACCGTCACTACGTAATTGCTACCACTATCGTCACCCCGAAACTGGCCAACGAATGTTAGACATCATGAACGATAATCAGTCAGGTGAGGGGAGAGCAGGGGAGAATTATTAGTTTAACTTAAGAGAACCGTTAATTAGTACGGCCCTTTTTATGACCTGAGGATTACCACATAAACATCTGCTAGAATTCCCCTCTGATCTAAATTTTAGGAATATAAGTGAAGACGCGCAGCAATCTTTAGAAAGTACAAATAAAGCTCCAGATACTGATAAAGCAACTCTGGAGCCCATTTATTCGTGTACTGTGTTATTAGTTTTTTAAACTGGAAACTATTAATTCCGTTAAAGTTCACATTAAGAATCTGGTTGGCAGAAATATCCAGAACTAATCCTCAAATCCTTGTATTTACTGTAAATGTCAAATATTATTTAACATTTAACTGGAATTAATTGACTCAGACCAGTTAATAAATAAAAACTAAGTTAATGAAACAAGAATATAGATAAAAAGTAGACAAATTAAGACTAGTTAATTTAAAGAGGGTTAAAGCATTTTGCTTTAGTAATCTGTCATTAAAATTATAGTTTTAATGCTACCGATTAGTAGAATTGGTTGCCATATCAAGCTCTCCGCTTAATTAACATTCTTTCTGCATTTGAAATAAAAAACGTTTTCTTATCTTTTTTTTCTTATCTTTTTTCTTTCCTATCTAATCTAATTAACAATAACAAAAGATTAATGACTTCACTTATCTTTTCAGGCATATAATTTATTTATGGAGATGATTATTAATGCTTTATATAGATATGAGTCATGATCGACAGCGTTTCCAAGATCCGGTTGTTCCAGAAGCACTGGCTGAATACTTGCAAACTGCTCCTCAATACAAAGGAAAAGAATTACTTTATTTTTATCATCCTGAGGTTCCGACCGTAATAGTTGGCCACTACCAAGATGTTTATCATGAAGTTAATTTCCCGTATTTAAGAGAAAAGCAGATTGGCTTAGTCCGCCGAAATTCCGGTGGTGGCGCTGTTTTTATTGATCCGGGCGATTTAACCTATGTTTACATAGACACAGCACCAAAAGTAAAAACACCAAAATTCAATTTATACATATCGCCTATTTTACTTGCGTTAAAAGAGCTTGGTATTAATGCGGAACAAACTGGACGAAATGATTTAACAGTTGATGGGAAGAAATTTTCTGGAATGTCATTCTCTCAAATTAAAGATCGGGTTTTGTATGGCGGTACACTAATGCTAAACGTTAACTTAGAAGAAGCAAATCGAGTACTAACACCATCAAAATCTAAGCTTGAAGATAAAGGAATCGAATCAGTTAGAAGTCGCGTTACCAACCTTAAGGATTACATTAATATCCCATCTTTTACGACCAATGACCTTCGTGATTTGATTTTAAAACATGTAAAAGAGGAAAATAAAGACTTCAAAGCAACAAGGCTTTCAGAACAAGAATGGGCTGATATTATTGAGCTTGGCCATCGTAAGTTTGGGACTAAAGAATGGATTTATGGCAGCGATTTGGCACACTATTATGTTGACTCGTACTTTCACGGAATTGGCAGTATCGGGATTGCCTTTAACGTAAAAGAACACCGACTTGCTGATGTTAAAATTTATGGTGATCTTATGGTTATTAGTCAAAAAGTTGCTGAACAATTACAAGAAGAACTTGATGGTTGTCCCATAGTTCAAGACGAAATCAAACAAATTCTTATTAAATATGATCTTGATGGTAGTATCAAATCCGGGACGGCATCACAATTAGCAACTGAAATAATTAATGAGGTAACAAATGAAAATACAACGAATTAATATTTTTCAGTTAAATTGGGGACAACTATCACCGATCTGGCATCCATTAGTGATTGAAATTGAAACGGACCAAGGAATAGTTGGCTACGGTGAAGCAGGTGTTGCGTATGGTGCAGGAGTTAGCGCAGTTGCTCACCTTATTCAGGAACTAGGCCAAAGAATTATTGGGAAGAACCCTTTATTAATTAGTCAAATTTGGCAGGACTTTTATGAACATAGCTTTTGGGCTAAAGGCGGTGGAACCCTTTTTTATTCGGCCATCAGCGCAATCGATATTGCTTTATGGGACATTAAGGGGAAAGTTGCTAACATGCCAATTTACCAACTCCTTGGCGGAAAGATCAATTCACATATTCACTCTTATGCTAGTCACATTGAATATGGCTGGGGACCTTTTTCACGTTATGTTAAAACTCCCCATGACTTTTATCGGATTGCAAAGCGAGCGGTTGATGATGGTTACCAGGCAATTAAGTTTGATCCCATAGACCAAGAAACGGATAATACCACCCTTTCATCACGTGGATTACTAACTCAAGAACAATTAAGCCGAGCATATGAGCGAACTGCTGCTGTTCGTCAGGCATTAGGTCCAAATAAACAATTAATTCTTGATTGCCATGCCAACTTAAGGGTTGAATCTGCAATTCAACTGGCACATAGACTCTTACCACTAAAGATTTATTACTTTGAAGAACCGGTACCAACAATCGATCCCCATGACTACGATACTATTGCTGATCAAACTTCAATACCGTTGGCTGTCGGTGAACACCTTACGATAGCTAAGTCATTTGCTCCATACGTTCGTCAACGTAATATTGGAATTGTTCAACCCGATTTAGGAACTTGCGGTGGCTTCACCATGGCTCGTCAAATCAATAGTCTTGCTCTTGTCAATGATATTAATCTTCAGCTTCATGTTTGCGGTAGTCCAATCGCGACAGCTGCAGCACTCCAGTTTGAAGCAGCAATGCCTAATTTTCTCATCCACGAAAATCATGAAATCACATTAAAACAAGCATACCGAGAAACATTAACCAAACCGTTAATAGCTAAAAATGGTGTCTATGAAGTTTCAACGAATGCTGGGCTTGGTGTAGAACTAAGCGATAAGGCAAGACAGAATTCAGAAATAATCATTGTTAAGTAAAAGAGGATTTCATCGTTTGAAACCCTCTCTTTCGGTAACTAATTAATATTATGTAAACTAGCCAAAATCAATCTTATTTAGCATCTGCTCTCGACTGGTTTGGTCCAGTCCTAAGTATTTTAACGTCATTGCTTCACTAGAATGATTAAGTAGGCTCATCACTAAGCCAATATTGTAATTACTTTGAACGTAAACCCGATAAGCACCGGTTTTGCGCATTGTATGTGTCCCTAAGTAATTAATATCTAATAATTCGCCGACTTCATGCATTATGTTATAGAATTGTCGCTCATCAATGTGCTTCGTCGGTCTTGTAGTTGATGGAAAGAGCCATTCGGTTGTCCCTTCAAGGTGCATCTTTTTTAACCATTGCTGATACATTAGTAAATCGCTATTCACCGGTCGTAAATATAACGTATTCTGTTTACCGGTTTTCTTATCCTTGATAAAGGCATGTTCTCGCAACAGGCCATTTTCTTCAAAGACATCTGATTGTTTTAAACGTAAAACGTCGCTAACCCGTAGCAAGGTCGCCTTACCAACTTGAAAAATGGTGTAATTCCGTCGACCAGCTTTAAAATTGTGAAGGAGCGTGTCTTGAACTTCAGCAAGAATATTCGAATCCTTAATTGGTAGTACTAATTGCTTCATTTTCTCCACCCAATACTAGTAATGTTATTATTCCGTTATTCACTATAATAACACATCTGCTATTTTCTTTAAAACACAATCCTATTATATCAGGATTTATGAAGTGTTATTATATACAAATAACACTTCCACCTCAGAAATTTATGTATTTAGAACCGATCTTTGTCTATAATTTCATTTAAAACCAAAATTAGCTCTCAGACGCAATGAAAATCAGTTAGACATAATTGCCCATTTAATTTTCTCTGAGAGCTAATTTTATTTCAGCAATTATTTTTGATCATCTTTAAGCTGGTTAAGGAGTGCTTGGTCACGTTGCTCAACAATTTTCTTGCCAGCATCCCCTTGCCAATCAAAGAATCCTTTCCCTGTCTTTAATCCCAATTCATTTTGAGAGACTTTTTTAGCAAGTGCTGGATCCGTTCCGGTTTCGTTAGCTAAATCTGCATATAAGTATGAACTAATATTCTTAAAAACATCTAACCCGCCGAGATCAGCACTGGCAACTGGACCAACTAAATTCCAGCGGCGCCCCAAACTATATTTAACAATGTCATCAACTGCCTCTGGACTAGCAATTCCTTGGTCAATAATATGGAAGACCTCACGTAAGACTGCTAACTGAATTCGGTTACCGACAAAGCCGAGTGCTTCCTTCTTAAGTGGTACCGCGTGTTTACCAATCTTATTCATTAGCTCAACCGTCACGTTAACTGTTTCTTGACTAGTGTTCTTACCAGGAACAACTTCAACTAACGGCATCAATTGGGCAGGATTCCAAAAGTGAGCAACGACAAACCGTTCTGGATGCTGAAGGACACTTTGCAAGGCAGTTGGGCTTAATCCCGAAGTGTTAGTTGCCAAAATTGCTGACTTTTTAACGATCTTCTCAATTTCCGTCCAAACCGACTTCTTAATCTCCTCGTTCTCGACAATTGATTCAATTACAAAGTCCGCATTCCGACAAGCATCAGTAAGATTAGTTGTATAAGTTAACCGGCTTAAAATTTTCTCCGGCTTTTCAGTAACCATTCCAGCGTCAATAAACGTTTTCAAATCATGACTAATTAGCTCTTTGCCACGCTGAAGTCCCGTTTGTTCACGATCATAAACTTTGACATTATAACCATTCATTGCAAATTGAAGAGCAATTGCGTGACCCATTGTCCCAGCACCAATATTTGCAATCTCTTTAATCCCGGTTAATTCCATCGTCATCACACTCCTTAATGTTACTATTTAAATTATAATAGATTTCATTTAAAAAGTGATTGATATTCACCATATCCTTGAGCAACTAATTGGTCAACCGGGATAAATCGCAATGCGGCAGAATTGATGCAATATCGTAATCCGCCACGATCTTGCGGACCATCAGTGAAGACGTGTCCTAAATGAGAATCACCATCTTTACTGCGGACCTCAGTTCTTTCCATTCCAAATGATTGATCACGTTTTTCTTTAACTGCCCGGTGCTTAATTGGTTGCGTGAAAGATGGCCAGCCACATCCCGCATCATATTTATCTAAGGAAGAAAACAACGGTTCACCACTGACAACATCTACATAAATTCCAGGTTGATCAAAATGATCGTACTTTCCTGTAAATGGCCGTTCCGTTGCCGCTTCTTGGGTAACTGCATATTGTGTTGGCGTTAATTTTGCTAATGCTTCTTTTTTCTGTTCTTGATTCATGAGATTTCGCCCCCCTTAAAGTCATGATTGTTTTATACTTATAAGATAACCATACTTAATAGATTAATGTCGAGAAAAATGCTTACTAAAAAAACACCTGACTAAAAGCCAGGTGTAGGTTACTATAAATTAATAATGCGCCCCCCGAGAGTCGAACTCGGATCATGAGGACCGAAATCTCATGTGCTATCCATTACACTAAGGGCGCCTTACATAATTTATTTTAATCCTTTTCTAGTAAAATAGTAAGTAGTAATTGATAAAACTAGAGAATTTAATCTCTAATAAAAGGGAGAATACCATGTTACCACAAAAATTTATCGCAATTGATATTGATGGCACCTTATACGATGACCATGATCATTTTGATAGGCAACGCTTTAACCGTGACTATCAGGAACTCCTCAACAAGGGAATTCTTCTAATCGTTGCGACGGGAAATAGCTATGATGCTGTTCAATCAATTTTCCAGGGATGCCCAGTGGATACATTTGTTGCCGAAAACGGTGGCCGGATAGTCATTAATGATCAAGATGTGATCAGCCATGTCCATCCACGACCTCTATTAAAAGATTTAATTGAGTTTCTTGTTCAGCAAAATTATCATCCGGATCTCTTTTCACTTTCGGGGGCTTCAAGTACCTTTATTGGCAGCAAATTCAAAGATGTTCCCGTACCATTCTACCCCCATCACCACTACTTCTCATCACTCGCTCAGGTTAACGAACCGGTATATAACGTTAACTTGAATTGGTTTAAAAGTCGTCCGCAATTATCAGCAATTGAGAGAGTAATTCAATCCATCAACAACGCTTTCCCTAAAAAGGTCCAGGCTACTTATAGCGGTGCCTATGGAATCGATATTTTACCATATGGGGTGAACAAGGCAACTGGACTAAAAGAACTGATTAGTCATTTCCCCGGTAGAAGTCTTGCTAACGTAATTTCATTTGGCGATACTAGCAATGATCTTGAAATGATCCAAGAAAGTAGTATCGGTTTCGCAATGAGAAACGCTACCCCTGACTTAAAGCGAGTTGCTGACCAGATTACTCAACGTGATAACAATCATGATGGTTTACTTTATGAAATAGAGAATCAATTCTTGCATTAACAATTGAAAATATATTATGTAAACTTAAAAAAACAAAAAACAGTGTCTCACCAATTCTTATATCGTGGACACTGTTTTTTAGTCTTGGCTCGTTAATTTAGTAAACAGCCCCATCATAGAAGTTAAAGGCTGGTTTGTTAAAATCAAAAGACGCTAATTCAGACATTTTAATGAATTGGTCAGCAATTCCCCAACTCATCAGGTTAATCGGCTTTCCCCAATCTTCATCTGGAATAACAACCAGGATGTGCTTACCAAGTGCGGAAGCCATCCCCAGTTCAACACCCATTCCGACATCTTCTTCTTTAGGAATATAAACGGCTAATAATAAATCACTGGTTGAAACACCAACTCGGTCACCATTATAGGTGGCTGTTGCCCATTCACGGTCCTCTAGCAACTCAGGATGTTCATCAACCCTGAGCCCCCTATATTGATGCTCTAATGGAACATATGAATTTTCTACATCAACCGTTGGATTTTCCTTAATTGCTTCCATTGCATCCTTATAAGCTTTGTTTTGGTTATCTGTAAACCAACCGGCACAGAAGTAAACAGTCTTTGTCTTTTGACCCACGAAATTTCCTCCTCTAATTAAAACAATCAGATCATATTTTAGCATATGAATGAAAAAAGTGCTTACGAAAAAATTTTAAATCTGGTAGACTAATCAATCGTTGAGTAAAGGAGTGAAGAGATATAATGGATAATACTCAAAATAATACTGCACGAAAGCAGCTTTTGCATCCTAAACTAGCAATGGTAGCGATGCTATTAGGGGCTTTTGTGGGGATGCTAAGTGAAACCTCACTTAATATTGCACTCCCCAAGTTAATGTTGTCCTTACGTGTAAATATGGCAACAATTCAGTGGTTAGTTACTGGATATATGCTTGTTATTGGAATTATTCTTCCCTTATCAAGCTTAATTTCAAAATGGTTTACGACTCGTCAGATCATTATCTTTGGTTTAGCGAGCTTTATTATCGGAGCGGTTATCTCCGCTTGTGCAAGTAGTTTCCCGGGAGTGCTAATTGGCCGAATGGTGCAAGGGATTGGAACTGGTTTGATTCTCCCGCTAATGTTTGCCGTAGCGATGCAAATCTTTCCGCCCCAAAAACTTGGTGCTGTTCTAGGAATTTGTGCATTAGTGATTATGTTTGCACCAGCAATTGGGCCAACACTTACCGGACTAATTCTTGCTAAACTCTCCTGGCGTTGGATCTTCTGGCTGTTTATTCCTTTCTTAGCCTTGGCATTAATTTTTGCAATTACCTCATTAGATAACGTTAATAACATTACTAGGCCACGGGTCAACTGGCTTTCAATTATTGAATCTGCACTCGGCTTCTCCGGTTTAGTTATTGGCGCTAGTCTTTCTAGTCGTGATGGTTGGTTATCAGTCCCTGTTATCTCAGCACTAATAGTCGGGGTAGTTGTTCTAGGATTCTATGTTCACCGCCAACTCCACTTAACGGAACCGATTCTTAATTTAAGGTTATTTAAGATTCCTGCCTTTAGAACAGGAGCTTTATTAGTGATGCTCGATTTCGGGATCATCCTTTCTGCAATGTACTTATTACCAAATTACCTGCAAAATGGTTTGTTAATTCCGGTCGCTCTTACTGGTATGATTATGCTTCCTGGGGGAGTGATTAATGCCGTTACATCTGCCCTTGCCGGACGACTTTACGATAATATTGGTGCTAGGAAACCAGTAATGTTTGGCTTAGTTATTGCACTAATCGGAGCCATTATGTTCGCATGTACCTCAGAACATTCATCAGTTAGCTATATCATTGCGGCTCATGTCATTCTAATGATTGGTTGTCCCCTTGCAATGTCTCCTGCACAAACTAGTTCGCTAAATTCCCTAAATGGCCTCGAATCTGCAGACGGAAGTACAATTCTCAATACTCTCCAGCAAATTGTTGGCGCATTGGCAACCGCATTTGCGACTAGTTTCCTCGAACTTGGTCAAAAAAATATTAATGGTGCTGCAGCCGTTAAATTTACTAATGGGTTCCATTATGGAATTTACTTTACACTTATCTTGGTCGTAATTGCCCTAATCCTTTCCATTAGGCTTCAAGATCGGGCTAGGAAAACGCAAGATATTAACTAGTAGCTATCAGTTGCAATTTCTTAACAAAATGCTGATAATAAGACCAACCACCTATTAACTATAAGGAGTTGGTCTTATTGTTACCTTCATTACCTGTTGGTATCGGTGAAGTCCATGCAATGCATGAGCTGTTCAAATTAAACCCGCGTTTGGCAATTATTGTCTTACTACTATTAATATGCCTAGCATTTTACCTAAAAAATAAGTAAAAATAAAAACAGAGCTTTGCTATTCTGCCCTCTAACTAAGAGAAAGAAGTAACAATGCTCTGTTTTATTTTGTCATTATGTCTTTAAGGCCTATTTTCACCAATTCTTTAGCCGCTGCAGAAACCGTTAATGATTGCTTTTCTGCATATTGTTTAACTAATTGATAAACCACTAAATCTTCTGGACCGCGCCAAATGATTCCGGTCACTTGACCATGCTCTTTTTGCATTAAACCACTTCCTTATATTAATCTTTCCCCCATAGCATCTGGGCAACTCGTTGTAAAATTATTTTTCGGTCATGAAGCTGAAAATGATTAGTTTTCGGAACGACTACTTGCTGATACTGGATCTCTGGATGAATTCTAACAAGCGATTGAAGCATTTCGGATTGGATCCGCGGAACTTCCTCGTCGTTTCTGCCCATTATATTAAGAATCTTAACGGTAGAATTAGGACGCCAATTTTTCATTTGACACTCTAACTGCCGGAAATTACGATCCTTTGACTTGCGATTTAAATTAGGAACAAATTTAACTTTAACCCCAAAGCTTTCCTCAACCGGTACGCCGAGAAAAACAACTTTGCGAAGTTGAATATCTTTTTGCAGTTGCTTTGAACCCATATAGGCATGAATAAATTCGGTTCCCCCATAAGAGTGAGCAATCACATTCATTCATTTAATGTGGTAGCGATCATGAAGAAGTTGGAGTACTCTGGTCAGTTGATGAACCTGAGGATGATAGGAAGCATTATAATTCCAATTATATAACACTTGAATAAGGGAATTTTTCTGCTGATGGAAATCGCCACTAGTCTTAACAGTTCCAGTTGGCGAAACCCAAACTGTCATTACCTTTTGCGCATAATTATGGTTTTCAAAGTATCGTGTCATTCGACGATAAGTGGTTGTATTGCCCCCCAGCCGGGAATCATTACTGTTGGTGTTTCACTATAACTAATAGTTGATCGCTTGTTGCTAGTTCGTAATGGATAATTAGGTAACGGCAAAAGTACGATAAATTGAATAATTAATACTAATATTAATAAAATACTAATAACTGCAGCAAAGCTCTTTACTAGTCGTCGCATTCATTATCATCTCAGTTCGTTTTAACCAAACAAACGGGCCCAGAATCCTTTCTTCTTTGTTTTTTCTTCTTCAACAGTAGCAGTTGACTGCTCATCATTATTCATAGTTGTGGTTTCTTCCTCGTAAGGATTATGCTCACCAATCCAACGGAAGAATTCCGGAGCCTTGATTTCAACAAACTTCCCCCACTTACCATTAATTCCGTCTACGCATAGCTCAATCGGCAAAGCATTCCGGTATTTTTCGATACTATCAGCCGTAAACCCGTTAAAAGTGTTCAGTTTTGAAATATCAAATAGTAAGCTGTTATCCCCCTGACGATACTGAAAATCATCTTGCTGAGTCAGGTAAAGTTTTGCCCACCGATTTCGCGAACTTTCCTTAAAGTCATCACAGATTGTCTCGGAGAAGTAATCTGGCAATGGAAGATTAGCCATTTCATAATAGTTCTTAAATAACTGCCTAGTCATAGCAAGAAAGTCGAGTCGTCCCGTAGCAGAATTGAAGTTTCGCCATGGTATTTCATCATCTTCAAGAAGGTTAGCCATCCGCATTACGAAATCCTTAAAAAGCGTGTTATTCAACGTCTTTCGGACATTAAAGATATACTGGTTAGCTGCTCCCTTCTGTGATTCATCAATGACCTTATCAATTTGCAGATAATAAGTACGCCGAGCGGTTTCCCGAAGCATGGTAAAGCCTGAGTCATAATTGGTTGTTCCAATTAATGGGGCAATTGGGTGGGGATGATTTACCAGTTCATTCATAATGTCAACAATCAAGTGCCGACTATATTGATCTTGTTGGAAGAAGTATGGTTCAATTTCATCTAACAAAACCGGGTATGAACTACCGAGTTTCATATAATGTTCCATCGCTTCAACAGTCTTTGCCTTCTTTTGCGGAGTTTGGGACGGGTAGATCGTTCCAAAGTCAATTAATGAGCGATTAGTATTCCATGTAAGCTGGTTAATAATCCGGAGAAGGGTCGACTTCCCTGAACCGGCTGTTGCCCCTAAAATTAAGAAATTAGGAACGTCATTCCCATCTTCAGGATTCAAACTAGTCTTAGAACGAATTTCCCATAAAAATGGCGCAGTAAAGCTATACAAAATTGCTTCAAAGAACCGTTTCCCATAATCAGCATCATAATCAACGACAAACTGCTGGTAACCTTTCATAACGGCATCAATACTCTTTAAACCGTCACGAATTTCAGAAATAGTCGCGATTTTGCCAAACGGAATTGGGTGTGTCCCTGTATCGTTAGGAACATAAAGGCCACTATTGTTATTTGCAATGTTCCGTTCCATTGGCCGATCATACAGGAAAGTTGTGTACTTTTTCTCGGCATCCCGTTGTTGTGGTGACATTCCACTGATCAAAGCATCCTGAACCTGCTTGGTAATTTTTTCTCGAGTTTTTAGTTTTAGCTTAGCTGCCCGAGGAGAGACCGCTTCTTTTTGCAAAGTATAGATCGTATCATGTTGCTTAACCTGCTTAGCAATTTTCTCCTTTGTTTGAGAACGATCCATGGTAATATCACGCATTGACTTTGTGATCATTTCAGGAACAAGATTGTGGTCAATGTCATGCTGAAGATCATGCTTCAATAGGTCTACCATGTCTGTTTCGGCGATCTTGTCTGTTGTCTCGTTATCAAGGATAACCGGCCCCTTGCCCGATTGCTTGCCGTTATCTTGATCCTTTTTTCCTTCCTCAACCTGCTTTTGAGCTGCTTTTACCAAATTCGAAGTAAAAAAGGGCTTCAAGACTGGCCTTAAATCCTTCTTAAAGTGATCAGCAAGGTTTTGGTATAAGCGGACATCATTATCAAATACCAATACTTCTTCAAATTGATTTCGGTGAGCGTCAAATGAAGCTTCGTCTAAATCAACACTTCCAAGAATCACACGGGTATCATGGGTGGTTGAATTGCTTAACAAGTAAAATTTAGAATGGATAACCTGAGTTGGTGCAATCGATACGCGAAAAAGATTATTGAGGACATTGGTTTGATTACCACTTGTTAGCGCTGAAAAGAGTTTGGCAGCTTCTTTATTTGCTGAACTAAGGAGAGCGTTGGTAAGTGCAACCTTCGTCACCATCTCATCAGCACTTAATTCACTTGTTGAATGAGAGCTTAACGCCACATCAATACTGATAAAATTACTAAGGTACTTATTAATAAAGTCAGCAGTAATCTCCCCAGTTACCGCAATTAATTGATCGTATTTTTGTGAATCAAATAATTGATGGATCTTTAACGGTGGCGTTTCTTGACCATCAAAAACAATATGAATTTTTCTTATATCAGCAGTTTCTGTCATGACCATAATCCTTTACTATCAATAAATATATTAGTTTTATTTTCGACTATTTAATCCCTTTTTGCAAGTGGTTCCCCGATAAGCTATACAAAAAAGGAGCTGGAAATTTCCAGCTTCTTTCATCTTTATAGTAAGTGCTGTTGCTCCATTAATTCACCAATCCACGTTCCCTGGAGCTTCTTTAGTAGCGGCTTTTCAACAATCTTTGGAATTGGCAAATCCATGTCCTTTAACGGCTTCTTATCGTTCATGTAATACATTGCCCGCATCAGTTCCCGAAGATCATAAATGGAATTGAAGACTTCTGGGACACCACGGTCAACATCTAATAGAGTGTATACAGCTTCCATTGCAGTCCGTACAGAGTATTCGGTGGTAAATACGGTATCACGACTAGGTGACTCGGCAAAGTTACCAATGAATGCCAGGTTAGCAGAACCCTCCGGAACAACATCTGGACGGTCGCCCTTAACCCGTGGCATGAAGTAACTAGTGACGAATGGCATGTATACCGGAACAGTATTAATTGAACTTTCCTTAGCCAAATCATCAATTAATGCTTCAGGAACCCCAAGATGGTATAGCCATTCCTTGGTAATCTCCTCACCGGTACAATCAACGATCCGTTTCTTAATATAGTTTCCCTTTGTATTAGAGTACAGGCCATAAATCCAAACAATGGTTTCGTTTTCCTTTTGCTTCTTGAAGTGTGGTTGACGGTGAATCGTCCAGGAAAGCATCCAATTAGAGTCCGTAACCGTAATGATCCCACCAGTATTAACTTTGCCATCATGGAGATCCCGTTTAGTTAACCGTTCAATATACGGTTCAACTTGCGGATTCTTAACGGTTGCGGTAGCGGAAATGAACCAACTTCTTCCCGGAAGATTCTTGCAAAAGACGTCAGGATGACCAAAATCAGCTGATTGCCGAGCTAGGTTTTCCCATAGTTTCCAACTACCACCAAGTGCTTGTGTTGGCCGAGCTGCTTGATGGTGACTTCCGTAGGTAGAACTTTCCGTAATTGAACCATTTGTGACAAAGACTAAATCATCATCTGTTAACTCAATGACTTTATCTTTACCCGCTTGAGTTAATAAGATCCGCTTAGCGTGCTTTTGGTGTCCCTGAGTATTAACAATAACGTTCTTTACCTGAGTATCATATTCAATCTTAACATGATGATCTTTCAGGTAGGCTAATAGCGGCTTGGTCATTGATTCATATTGGTTATACTTATTAAATTTCAGTGCAGTGAAGTCCGGCAAGCCATCAATATGGTGAATAAACCGCATCATGTAACGACGCATTTCGGCTAAGGAGTGCCACCGTTCAAACGCAAACATTGTTGACCAATAAATCCAGAAGTTGCTTTCAAAGAAATCATCAGAGAAGTATTCGCCAATGGTCTCCCTTCCCAGCTTTTCCTCAGGAGTCATAATAAGCTTAGTCAACTCTTTAATTGCCTTCTTACTTAGGCCATACTTACCGTCCGATGGAACTTCATTCCCCCGATTATAAGTTAACCGACAGTTCGAACTGTTTGGATCTTCCTTATCTAACCAGTAGTATTCATCAAGGTAGGAAGCACCCGGAATTTCAAGTGATGGAATTGAACGGTACATGTCCCACATACACTCGAAGTGGTTCTCCATTTCCCGTCCCCCACGAGTAACAAAACCAATTCCAGGACGATCTTCACCATCAAGTGAACCACCGGCAACTGGTAATTCCTCTAAAATATGAATATTCTCACCCGGCATTTGTGCATCACGAATTAAAAATACGGCTGCTGATAAGCCAGCTAACCCGCCACCAATAATGTAGGCGTGTTTCTTATCAACGCCAGCAGGCTTCTTTGGCCGAGCAAAGGCCTCATAATTCCCGTTTGAATAATACATTTTGACGACTCCCTTCTCAGTAAACAAGTGCATCATAACTACCTTAATTTTAGTGAAAGCGGTTGAAAGTGTCAATTTTATTAAGCAAAATGAACTTATAAATTAATTCTAAATAACCATTCCAAACGTATGTTCAAACTAGTAAAATAGACATTGAAATCATGAGAAATGGAGTGCATTTATGAAATTTAGAAAACGACTCTATCACCTTTTATTTGCTCTTGCTGGTTTATTAATAGTTACTGGAGTTATCCAGCAGCCTAAGCTAACGAGTGCTTCATTAAACCATATTAGTAAAATTGCATACTGGAAGAAGACTAGTCACAGCTATCAAAAAACATTACCACCAACTCAGGAACAGGCTAGTTCAGTCTTGACCCCAGCTGTTCGCCAACAACTTGGTACTGCAATTACTTGGAATAAAGCTGGTGCATTTATTATCAATAATAACCAAACTAATCTTAACACTAAGATTGCAAGTGCTCCCTATGCTGTAAATCATCTTGACCGCCAAGGAAGGGCCTGGCAAGGTGATGCCTGGTTAAACAGAACAACTCGTCAATATAAAAATCGAACTGCTACTGGGAATGGTGCTACGAATTGGCGACCAGCTGGTTTCCTTCAGGTTCATAATCTTAAGGGTGGGTACAATCACGCATACGATCGGGGACACCTTCTTGGTTATGCACTAGTTGGCGGTATTCATGGATTTGATGCATCCGAATCAAATCCATCTAATATTGCCACGCAAACTGCCTGGGCAAATGAAGCACGAAATAAAAATTCAACAGGACAAAACTACTATGAAGGTCTGGTCAAAAAAGCACTAGATCAAAATAAACAAGTCCGCTACCGGGTCACAAATATTTATGACGGTAATAATATTGTTTCATCTGGTGCTCACATCGAAGCTAAATCTAGCGATGGCTCTTTAGAATATAATGTTTTTGTGCCAAATGTCCAAAGAAATATTACGATTAATTATTCAACTGGCGCAGTAAAACAAAATTAAAAGGCAGCTTTGTAAGTCCCCTTAAACGGAATTTGCAAAGCTGCCTTAGTTATCTTTTACTTTTCTTTTCCTTCATGTACACGAACACGGTAAATAATGCTCATGATAATCAGGAAGATGACACCAACTGATACTGAAACCCGAGTGTCAGGGTTAAAGAACATGAAGAGGAGAATAACCGTTAGAGCGATCAGGCTAAAGTAGTTGTAAGCCGGATAAAGCGGCATCTTAAATGGGTGATTCTTAAGTTGTTCAGGATGTTCTTTTCTGAAGTGAAGCTCTGACAAGAGAATGATAAACCATGGTACCATCCCCGGAAGAACACTAGAACTATATACAATAACGAAAATATTTTGAGCAGCAGAACTAAAGATTGACATTAACTCATTAACGACAAAGCCAAGGAAAATCCAGAAAGAAATCGTGAGGATTGCGACATTAGGAACAACCCGTTTGGAAAGCTTACTAAAGAACTTTGGTACTTCCCCATCAACAGAAAGCTTGAACAGCATCCGACTAGCACTATAAATACCAGAGTTAGCTCCAGAAAGAGCTGCCGTCAAAACAACAAAGTTAATGATTCCGGCTGCTCCAGTAATTCCAACCTTCGTAAAGGTTTCAACGAATGGTGAGCCAACTGACTTCAATTGATTCCATGGGTAAATAGAAACAATTACGAAAATTGCACCGATATAGAAGATTAAAATCCGCCAGATAACAGATTTAACTGATTTTACAATTGCATGCCGTGGTGATTCAGCTTCACCAGCAGTGATCCCTAATAACTCAATTCCCTGGTAAGAACCTGCAATTACTGATAGTGAGAACATGAAGCCCATAAATCCACCAGTGAAGAAGCCACCGTGGGACCACAGATTAGAGATTCCAACTGGATGCCAGTTATTACCCAATCCAAGAACGATAACCAATAAACCTAGGATGATCATGGCAATAATCGTGACAACCTTAATCATCGCAAACCAGAATTCCAGTCGGCCATATGCTTTTGCTGATGCTAGGTTTGCTAACGTCAAAATAATAATCATTATTAATCCAGAAATCCAGTCTGGAAGGTTTGGCCACCAATAATTTAGGTATTGACTCATTGCGATAATGTCAGAGATCCCAACAATAATAAATTGGAAGACGTTACTCCATTTCGTTAAATATCCAGCAACTGGATGAATATACTTTGAACCGTAATCCGCAAAGGAACCAGTTCCTGGACTAATATAAATTAATTCTCCAAGAGCCCGCATAACACCATAAAGAACTAAGCCAACAAAGGCATATGCTAGCAGAACGGAAGGACCAGTCCACTTAATAGTGGAAGTAGCCCCCATGAAAAGACCACTACCGATTGTTCCACCAATCGCGATCATTTCCATTTGTCCAGGCGTCATCGTCCGATTTAGTTTTGCTTTATTTTCACTCATGTCTAACTCCTCATTTCCTTCAACTAAAAAAGCTACCCAAAAAGTCCCTCTCAACCAGGTTCAAATCATTTGATAGGCGGTTGAGTAACTTCTGGATAGCTGTTAACTTACAGAATTTATTAAATATTAAAGGTACTCAACCACGGTAGTTGTGGTTGTGGTTGAGGTGGAGGTTAGACGTTGAATAATTGCTTTTTGACTTGACATAATTAATTCCTCCAATTCATTTTTTTCAATGTCATTAGAATACTATTAGAAAATTAAAAATGCAAGTCTTTTTTAATATTTTTTTATTCTTTCCTTCGTTGCTTCCAGAAAAGCATTGTAACAATGGTAACTAGTCCAGTGATTACTAACCCAACAAATGTTGTTCGATTATCTGTCTGGTTCCCGGTTTGTGGCAGTTTTGCTTTTTGTCGTTTATCCTTATTCTTGCTACTGCTTAATTCTCTTAAAGAGGCTGAATCCTGATCAAGAATTTTTTGAATATCCGTATCTCTCATTGGTGTTTTCTCATTGTCAGATTGCTGGTTGCGAAGTGCCTGGGCATCATGTTGCGTTGATTCTGCCACTTGCTGGTTATCATTTTCCGGTTTGGCTTCTGTTGTTTGGGTTTCTTGTTCTTTCTGGGATCCTGAATTAGGACGCAGAACTGCTTCTGTCTGGGTTTCTTTGGCTACCTTATTACTTTCATGTTTAGCGTGATTAGGACGATGATCATCCCCTATCAAGGCAACTTGTGACACCGAATCGATATTTTTCTCAATTCTACTCTGGTTTGGTTGCTTCTCATCCAGCATTTCTGTCTGAGTAGCATGATCATTCTTTTGTACTTCATCAGTTTGACTTTCTTGCTGTTCAACGTTAACTTTCTCAGTTTGAGTACCGCTGGTACTAATTTCATGGTTATCAGTTTGGCTTTCAGTATCTTTTCCCAACTGCTTACTTTGGGTCTCTTCATCCTTACTGCTTGGAGGAGCTGTCTGTTGTCCCTGATCTTGTTGTTGAGCTACGGTTGTTTGCGTTTCACTATCATTACTAGTTAGTAATTCCGTTTGGCTTCCAGTGGTTACCAACTTCCTTTCTTCTGGCTGGTTGATTAGTTGTTCATTGTTTGTTGCTTTCTGATCGTCCTTTTTTTCTCCTGGTTGCTCGTTAAGCTTTTGAAACGGCCGAATTAACATTATAAAGGGATCCTGTCTACTTTGGTATAGCTTAAGACGCTTTGGCAATGACTCAGGAAAACAATATTCAAATCCCTTTGGTGCAGGAGGAACATCATACCATTGACCAACCTTAAGTGTCGTAGTATTCAAAACCTTTCCCGTAAATTTAAAGTTTTCATCATAGTCATAAAATGATGGTCGAGCTTCAACTAACCGTTCCCGATCTGTAATCTTATATTGATGATATGTTACTGAAATGGTTTGATCAGAATCATCTGCTGATACTGGCTGTGCTTGCACCTGCAAAATATTCGGTTCAAAATCATCATAGTTTGGTGTAAAGAATGACGGCCAAATACTAGGTGCCTGTGGTTGCCAATTATTAGCAACCTTTTTAAAAGTGACAGTCTGCTTAACCGTCTGCATCCCCTTATAAGGATCATCAATTTTAATGATCCTCGTAATTTGACGAATCTCATTCTGATTGTCTAGCTGCTGGCTACTGGTGATTTGACTTGGTTTCTGACTTGCACCGTGACCAGTGCCAACCGAAACTGCCATTGTCATTAGAACTGTTGCGGAAGTAATCCCAACACATTGCTTAATAATTGATTTTTTATTACTCATTAAAAAATTCCTCCCAAATTGGCTTACATAATACCAATACGGAAGGAATCTCATTTTGCACGAAAAAATTTTAATTTTAAAGGGCGTGAATAACCTTTTCAATGTCATCAACAATTTGATCTGGTGTTAAATGATACCACTCATAAAGGACTTCTAGTGGGACGTTATCAGCAAATTCACGAGGAGCACCGAAATTCAAGACTTTCATTGCTTTAGGTCCATAATAACGAGAAATGGTCTCACCAAAGCCCCCGCTAACGTTACCATCTTCCAAGGTAACAACAACGTCATGGTTCTCTGAAAGGTGGTGCAGGTAACTTTGATCAATTCCGGTTAAGGACTTCGGGTTAATCAAAGTTGCGTTAATATTTAACTTCTTTTGCAGTTGATCACAGACATCAAGTCCTAATTGCCAAAAGTCACCAACAGCCATAATAGCAACTTCACTACCTTCACGCGCTACGTCATAATGAATAACACTGTAATCATCTTGACTAACTTTTCCGTGAAGGAGTTTCTTTTCGGGTTCCCGAATTATCACTGGTTGTTCGGTTTGGCTAAGGGCCCACTTTAACATTGAAATCAATTCTTCAACGTTCGTTGGGGCAAGATATTCAATGTTTGGCAAGTTAGAAATCATTGAAATATCAAATGTTCCCTGGTGAGTAGCAGAATTCGTGGCAATTGTCCCACCTCTGACAATCATTACTACTGGTGCATCATTAAGAGCCATATCGTGGATCAATTGATCATATGCCCGTTGAAGGAACGTACTATTTTGAAAGACAACTGGGCGTGCACCAGCAGTTGCCATGGCGACTGCAGTGGTAATAGAGTCTTGTTCAGCGATGCCCACATCAAAATAGTGATCAGGGTACTTAGCTTGGAAATTCTTGAGGTTAAAGACACCAGGAATAGCCGCATTTAGAGCCACTACCGGTACTCCGTCATCAATTTGATGACCTAACTCAGTCAAGATTGCGTCACTATAGTTTTCAGTGCATTCCTGCTTCTTAACCTCACCAGTTTTAATATCAAATGGTGGCTGCCAGTGCCAATCCATCTTATCTTCAACGGCTGGCTTATATCCCTTACCCTTTAAGGTATTAACATGAAGGACAATTGGGTGATCAATATCCTTAACTTCCTTAAAGGCATCGATCATTGTTTGAAGGTCATTACCATCAGCAACATACTTATAGTCTAAGCCCATGAATTTGAAAATGTTATTCTCTGCCTTACCATTAGTATCACGTAATTCCTTCAACCCTTGATAAAGGCCGCCCTGATCCTTATCGATTGCCATTTGATTATCGTTAACAACAATAATCAAATTAGAATGGAGCTTAGCCGCATTATTCAATCCTTCAAAGGCTAACCCGCCGCTTAGCGAGCCATCACCAATTACGGCAACGATATTATCAGTGGAGTCAGGATGCATTAAATCACGTGCTTGTGCCAAGCCAACTGCCAAAGAAACGGATGTCGAAGTGTGTCCAATTTCAAAAAAGTCATGGACACTCTCTTCAGGAGAAGTATATCCAGAAATGTCCTCATAATGATCTGGATCCATAAAGCCGATCTTTCTACCGGTTAACATTTTATGCGGATAACATTGGTGAGAAACATCCCAAACAACCTTGTCGTGAGGAGAATCAAAAACATAATGATATGCAATCGTTGTTTCCATAATTCCAAGGTTTGGGCCAACGTGTCCCCCAATTGCTGCATCCCGCTCAAGAACCAGCTGACGCATTTCAGTTGCTAACTGCTTTAGCTGTTCAAGAGACATTGATTTAATATC